>Ga0209023_10000010_pt1 | contig 440865 bp, 399 predicted proteins | sample LakOneMetagenome_FD_187468 | JGI IMG/M metagenome (GOLD analysis project Ga0209023, IMG submission 187468) | Freshwater and sediment microbial communities from Lake Erie, Canada (SPAdes) (version 2) | ecosystem: Environmental > Aquatic > Freshwater > Lentic | place: Lake Erie, Canada... | reverse complement strand
GATGAAATCATTCTTGGCCAAATCGATGAAACGGTCGAGCCCGGCTTCAAACCCGCCATAGATGGGGCGGAGTTCGCGGTACCAGGTGGGGAAATTCTTTTCGAGCCGCATCGACAGCAGCGCGCGCATGCCGAAGTTGACGATTGCATACGCTTGACCGGCCTTCATGATCTCCTGATACAGGCGGCGCTGATATTCCGGCGCCACCCAGATTTCATAGCCGAGATCGCCCGTATAGGTGACGCGGTTGATGAGGGCCGGCACATTGGCGATGTCCATGGCGCGATGGTCCATAAACTTGAACGCCGCGTTCGACACATCCTCGTCCGTCAGCGCCTGCAGCACGTCGCGCGATTTGGGGCCGGCGATGGAAAGGCCCACCAGCCCCATGTCGTAGCGGTGAATCTTGACGGACCCATCGGCGGGCAGATGCTGCTCGAACCAGCGCATGTGATATTTCTGCGCCTGGCTTGAGCCCCACATGTAGAAACAATCATCGGATGCCTTGGCGATGGTGAAGTCACCGATGAGCTTGCCCGCCGGGTTGAGCATTGGCGTGAGGATGATGCGCCCCGTTTTCGGCATCTTGTTGGTCATGAGGCGCGACAGGAAGGCCTCCGCACCCGGGCCCGTGAAGCGGTATTTGGCGAAATTGGCAATCTCCGTCACGCCCACGCCATTGCGCGTGCCCATCACTTCCGCCTTCACATGCGGAAAGTCGTTGGAGCGCCGGAAGGAGACGATATCCTTCGCTTCAACGCCCTTTGGCGCGAACCACAATGGCGTTTCAAGGCCCCAGCTATCGCCCATCACCGCGCCCTGCGTCAGCATCGTGTCGTAAAGTGCGGTGGTCTGTTGCGGGCGCGCGGCGGGCAGTTCTTCATTGGGGAAGCGGATGGAGAAGCGGCGCGAATAATTCTCGCGCACCTTCTCGTTGGTGTAGCTGCGCGTCGCCCATTCGCCGAAGCGCGCCACATCCATCGCCCACACATCGAAGCCCGGATCGCCGTTCACCATCCATTGCGAGAGCGCGAGGCCCACGCCGCCGCCCTGGCTGAAGCCCGCCATCACGCCGCAAGCGCACCAGAAGTTCCTCAAGCCCTGCACCGGCCCGACGATCGGATTGCCATCGGGCGTGAAGGTGAAGGGTCCGTTGATGACGCGCTTGATGCCCGCCGTGGCAAGTGCGGGGAAATGCTTATAGCCAAGCTCGAGATTGGGCGCGATCCGGTCAAGATCGGGCTGCAGCAGTTCACGGCCGAAGCCCCAGGGCGTCTGCTTCGGGCTCCACGGCACGCAGGCGCGCTCATAGGTGCCAAGCACCATGCCGCTGCGTTCCTGCCGCATATAGATTTCCGATTTGAAGTCGATGATGTGCGGCAGTTCGTGGCCGCGTGCCTTGTTGTAGGAAACGACTTCCGGCATCTCGTCGGTGACGAGATACATGTGCTCCATGGCGAGCACGGGAAGCTCAAGCCCCACCATGCGGCCCACCTCGCGTGCCCACAGGCCACCGCAGTTCACCACATGCTCGGCATGGATCGAGCCCTTGTTGGTGATCACGTCCCACGTGCCATCGGCGCGGGGCTTCAACTCTTCGACCTTGGTGTCCTGATAGATTTCAGCGCCGGCGATCCGCGCCGACTTGGCATAGGCATGGGTGGTGCCTTCCGGGTCGAGGTTGCCGTCGGCCTTGTCGATCATCGCGCCGACGAAGAATTTTTCTTCGAGAAGGGGATGCATCTTCTTGGCTTCCGCCATGGAGATGATCTCGGTCTCAAGCCCCAGATAGCGCGCGCGTGCATGCGCCATCTTGAGCCACTCCATGCGCTCCGGCGTATCGGCGAGGATGAGCCCGCCCGAGCGGTGAAGGCCGCAGGCCTGGCCCGAGATCTTTTCCAGCTCATTATACAGCGCGATGGTATAGCCCTGCAGCTTCGCCACATTGGGATCGCCGTTCAGCGTGTGGAAGCCGCCCGCCGCATGCCAGGTCGAGCCCGAGGTGAGAATGTCGCGCTCCACCAGCACCACATCCTTCCACCCCGCCTTGGTGAGATGATAGAGCACCGAACAGCCGACGACACCGCCGCCGATCACCACAACACGCGCCTGGGTTTTCATCTGATTTTCCTGATGGAATGGGGATTTCTCCCCCTCAATAGACGATTGCGGCTCAAGCTCGCAACGTGCGCCGGGGGTGAAAAGAATTCATCAAAAGGAAATGGCCCCGCCGGTGAGGCAGGGCCATTCTCAAACACGGAAAGGATCGCTTAGATCGCTTCCTTGACTTCCTTGGCGGCGCGGAACGCCAGCTTCTTGGACGCCTTGATCTTGATCTGCTCGCCGGTGGCCGGGTTGCGGCCGAGGCGGGCGGGGCGCTTCTTCACCTGGAAAATGCCGAGGCCGGTGACGCGTACCTTGTGGCCCTTCTTCAGATTCTTCACGGTGAGGTCGACGAAAGCGCCGAGAAGCTCGTTGACGGACTTCTTGGACATCTCGTGCTTTTCCGCCAACTCGCCGGCCAGCTTGGACAGCGGGATCGTCAGAATCTTCTCGTCAGCCATTTCTCTCTCCTTATGTCGAATTGGCGGCCCGAGCGTTAGCTCAACGAGTGATTCGTGAAAACCCTTATTTCACAGGCTTTTTGAGGTGCAGCGCCGCAAAAACGCCCGAAATTGCAGGGGGAAAGCCGGGTTGCCATTTTGAAGGGTAAAATAATCAAGCCGTTTCAAGGGGATGATCTATAATTTGGAAGGTTTCTGATCGGCCGTTCCATCGGCTGCAATATCGAGATGGTTTTTCAGCGGAATGGGCGGAAGGCCGTGTTTTCGTGCCAGCCCGGCCAGATTGTCCCGCCGCATCGCTTCCTGGTCTGCCCCCGACATGTTTTGCGCGTGAACGCGGATGGCCACCACAGGCTCGGCGAGGTGAACGAGGACCGCGCCGCTTCGGACCACGCGCAGATACCAGTCCCAATCCCAATAGAAGGGAAGGGACGCATCGAAAGTTCCCAGCCGCTCATGCAGCGCCAGGCGGTAGCAGACGGCGGAAATCAGGATCGTGTTGTCGCGCGCCAGCGTGTCTGCATTGGCGTCATAGGCGAAGGGCAGGGGCGGGCGCCCATCATCGAACACCAGCGTGCCATCGCCAAAGCAGAAATCAGCACCCTGCTCAAAAATCGCTGCGGCCTTTGTCAGGTAGTCTCTGTCCGTCCACCAGTCGTCATCATCGAGGAAGGCGATCACGTCACCTTCTGCCCGCTCGACGCCAAGGATGCGCGCCGCCACGGGGCCGCGCTCATGATTGTCGAGAACTTTCACAACTGGAGGAAGGCCATGAAGTGTTTGCGCCGCGCCCTTGCCGTCATCCACCACCAGCACTTCGTGCGGCGGGTGCGATTGCGCCAGGGCGCTTTCCACGGCGCCGCGCAGATATTGCGGCCGGTTGCGCGTCGGAATGATCACGGAAAAGCTGAGCATCGCTCAGTCTTTTAGCCACTCCGGATGCGGATAGGGAACCGGTTCCTTCGGCGTCAAAAACCACCGGGCGAAAATCTCGCGGTAGCCCTTCATCAGATAGCCGTTGTTGCGCCTGATCAGCGTTTCGCGTTCGGCGCGGTAATAGGCGGGGATCTGATACCACGGCAGCGCGGGCCTGAGGTGATGCGCGACATGCAGATTGTTGTTGAGGAACAAGAGCGACCAGAAGGGCGAGGCCTCGACGATGATGGTGCGGTGTTCCGGCAGTTCCGCCGCCTGATGCTCGCAGAAGGAGCGCACCAGCGCCAGCCCGATTCCGGGATAGGCGATGAGCAGCAGATATTGCCAGAGCGGCATGCCCGCCACGCCCGAGATCAGGAAGATCGTCAGCGCGGAGGCTGCGGCATGATAGGCCCAGGCGCGCGCCTTCGCCGCATCGCCCCGCGCGATCGCCACGAATTCCGCTGACCAGAAGCGGATGATGCTGATGGCCGGCCCCATGATCATGCGGCCCGCGAGCGTATTGTTGAGGCGGTAGAGCCGCTGCTTGAGGCCGGGCAGCGCGTTCCAGTCTTCCGGCAGGAGATAATAGGATTCGGGATCGCGCTCAGGATCGGTCAGATGCGCGTCATTGTGGTGAGTGAGATGCGTTTCGCGGTAGCGCGGATAAGGCAGCCAGAAGGTGGGCGTCACAAAAATCAGCGCCTCGTTGAGGATGCGGCTGCGGGTGGGATGCCCGTGCAGCACCTCATGCTGGAGCGAGGCGTGAAGCGCCGCGCAGAAGGAGCCGATGGGCAGGATGATCCACCACGGCAGGATGGCGTGGTTCCAGACGACCAGCGCCAGCAGCATGTAATCGGCGGCGATGAGCGCGAGGGTGGGCCATTCGATATTTGCACGGCGGGACATGCGGCCAATCATAGCCTGTCACCCGTCGCAAATCTGTTGATACTGATCCACAAACGTCTACAATGGTGACGATTGTAAACAATGCCCAAGCGCGAGATCGTTTCCATCTTCCGGGAGCGCCTGACCGGCCTGATCGCCGGCACGGGCGAAAGCCGCGCGCGTTTCGCCGCCCGCGCCGGGCTGGACCGTTCCACCCTGTCGCAGCTCCTGTCGGAAGAAAACATCCGCCTGCCGCGCGCCGAAACCATCGCGCGCATCGCGGGCGTGAATGGCGCGTCGGTGGACTGGCTTCTGGGGCTTTCGGATGCCAGGGGCTCGGCTGCGGGGATCACCGCCCAGCCCACCGTGGCGGAAGGGGCGGATGATCCCTCGAGCGCGCAACTGGCGCTCTGGCATGGCGAGGCCAGGGGGGCCAAAATCCGCTATGTGCCCTCAGGCTTGCCCGACCAGCTCAAGACCGAGGCGGTCATCACCTATGAGAATGCCCGCTATTCCATGGCCGAAGCTGCGGCACTGGCGGAATGGGCCAGAGGCCGCATCGCCCATATGCGCAAGGCCGAAAGCGAAATCGAGGTGTGCACGTCCCGCCAGGCACTGGAAGGCTTTGCGCGTGGCGAGGGCATGTGGCGGCAGCTTTCCCTGCGTGAGCGGCGGCGGCAGCTTGATCACATGGCTGATCTGGTGGAGGAGCTTTACCCGGCCTATCGCTGGTTTCTGTTCGACGGGCGCGAACGTTTCTCCGCCCCCTATACGGTGTTCGGCCAGACGCGCGCGGCGCTCTATCTGGGGGCCGAGTTTCTGGTCTTCACCTCGCCCGACCATGTGCGCCTGCTCACCCGCCATTTCGATGATCTCATCCGCAATGCCCGCGTGCAGCCCAACGAGGCGCCAGCATTGATCCGCAAACTGATGAAGGACATGCCATGATCGCCTCGCTGCCGATGTATGACTTTCCGGAAGCGCGGGAGGCGACGGACCAATGGTGGGCGGGCATCGCGCGTCATGCCGGGCTTTCAATCGGACTGACGCGTGAGGGCGATTATGCCGCTCCATGGCGCGATCCCGCGCTGGTTTTCAGCCAGACCTGCGGCTACCCCTTCACCCATGAATTCCAAGGGAAACTGAAGCTCGTCGCCACGCCGCACTACGCTTGCGACGGCTGTGAGGGGCCAAACTATTGCAGCTTCATCTTCGCGCGGGAGAAACAGCCGCTGGCGGCATTTCGCGGCAGCCGCGCGGCCTTGAACGGCCATGACTCGATGTCCGGCATGCTGGCGCTGAAACTTATCTTCGCGCCGCTGGCGGAGAAGGGACGTTTCTTCGCTTCAGCGCTGGTGACGGGCGGCCACCGGAAATCCCTCATGGCGGTGCGCGATGGCGCGGCGGATGTATGCGCCATCGATGCCGTCTGCGTGGCGATGGTGAAGCGATACGAGCCCGGGCTTCTTGAAGGGCTGTGGGAGATCGGCCGCTCGCCAAGCGTTCCGGGTCTTCCCTATGTCACCATTGCGGGCGACGTGGCAGCGCTGCGGCGTGCGATTTCAGCGGCATTGGCCGATCCCGGACTGGCCGAGGCGCGGCAGCGGCTTTTCATCAGCGGGGCCAGCTTTCTCGAACCACAAGCTTATGACCGCATCCTGCGCCTCGAACAGGAGATGGAAAACCGCGGCGGCCTCGTCCTCGCCTAGGACGCGGACGGCACGGTTTCGTTTTCGCCGGGGCGGCAGGCCACGAATTCATCCCGCGTTTCGCAATGAAGCGACAGCGCGTGGAGCTTGGGGTATTTGTTCCCCGGAAACAGCTCGGGCATGCGGAGCTTCAGATGGCTCAGCATGCAGCCGATGGTGACGTCGGCCTGGCTCATGTGGCTGTCGATGAACCACGGGCTTCCGCAGTCCCGTTCGAGATGCGCAAGGCCATGGGCGATCTGCGAGAGCTGCCGCTTTTCAAGTTTGCGGCTCACGCCATCCTTCTTGTGAAAGAGGCGCTCGAAGAACAGTGCGACGATCTTTTCCGAAATGCCGGTGGAGACGGCCATGGCCTGCAGGATCTTCCGGCGCTCGCTCCCATGCGGTGGTGTGAGCGCACGCGCCGGGCCCGCCTGCTCATCGAGGTGATCGAGGATGGCACCTGAGTCGATCAGCGTTTCGCCGCTTTCAAGAACAAGGGCCGGCACGCGCAGCAGCGGATTGAGCGCCTGCACCTTTTCCGCATCGCCGAAGATCGACAGCGGATTGCGTGTGAAGGGCATGTGGTAATGCGCAAGCGTCACCGCCACGCGGCGCACGAAAGGCGAGTCATATTGGCCTATGAGGATCATGCCCTCATCATGGACCCGTCATTGCAACCGCTCAAGTGACAGCTTGCGCCCGATCAATGGCAGGAGCTGCGCCAGCTCCGGGCCGTGATCGAGGCCGGTGAGGGCGAGGCGGAGCGGCATGAAGAGCGCCTTGCCCTTGCGGCCTGACTGCACCTTGAGCACATCCGTCCATGTCTTCCATGTCGTGCCGTCCCAGGGTTCATCAGGCAGAAGCGCTGCCGAAGACTGGACGAAGGCGCGATCTTCCTCCGCCACGACGGGCTTGATTCTGTTTGTAACAATATCAAACCAAGCCCTTGAATCGGATAGGATTTCAATGTTCCCACGAATGGCCAGCCAGAATGTTTCCGAGCCATAGCCCAGACGCTCCTTCACCGCCTCCCACGGCAACATGTGAAGGAGCTTCGCATTGAGATGGCGGAGTTCCGCTTCGTCGAACCGGGCGGGCGCGCGTGACAGCTTGGAAAGATCGAAGCCTTCCACCAGCTCTTTATAATCTGTGCACGGATGAATATTGTCGGACGTGCCGAGCAGCGCCGCATGGCTCACCACCGCCATCGCTTCCAGCCCCGCCTCGCGCAGCGACTGGATCGAGAGCGAGCCAAGCCGCTTCGACAATCCCTTGCCGTCAGCACCCGTCAGCAGGCTGTGATGGGCGTAAGCGGGAACGGCTCCCCCCAGCGCTTCGGTGATCTCGATCTGCACCGCCGTATTCACCACATGGTCTTCGCCGCGGATCACATGGGTGATGGCATGGTCGATGTCATCCACAACCGACGTGAAGGTATAGAGATAGGTGCCGTCCTCGCGCACCAGCACGGGATCGGAAAGTGTGGCGGTGTCGATATGCTGCGCGCCGCGGATGAGGTCATTCCATTCCACGCGCTTGCCATCGAGCTTGAAGCGCCAGTGCGGCTTGCGGCCTTCCGCTTCGAGCCTGGCACGATCCTCCGCCGAAAGTTTCAGCGCCGCGCGGTCATAGATGGGCGGAAGCCCGCGCGCCATCTGCCGCTTGCGGCGGCGGTCAAGCTCGTCCGGCGTTTCATAGCAGGCATAGAGGCGGCCCGAGGCGCGGAGATGATCGGCCTGCGCGTCATAGCGGGCGAAGCGTTTGGACTGCCACTCCACCCGGCCGGGCCTAATCCCCAGCCATGCCACGTCGGCAGCGATGCCCTGCGCAAACTCCTCTGTCGAACGCACCGTGTCTGTGTCGTCATAGCGCAGCAGGAATTGCCCGCCCGTCTTCTGGGCGAACAGCCAGTTGAGGATGGCGGTGCGGGCATTGCCGATGTGGATGCGGCCGGTGGGCGATGGGGCAAAGCGGACGTGGGTCATGGCGCTGTGCGGTAGCCCCAAGGCGTGCGCGCGTCAACGCCGCCTGCTAGGAGAAAGCGAAAGCAGGGAAACAGGATGAAGCAGAGAGTTTTGGGGGCGGGTGGGCCGCCGGTGGGCGAAGTGGGATTTGGCGCCATGAGCTTTGGCGGCTTTTTCGGTGCAACAGATATGGAAACCAGCCACAAGACGCTGGATCGCTGCCTTGATCTGGGCGTCACCCATCTCGATACGGCGCTGATCTATGGCCCTTACACATCGGAAGAATTCATCGGCGCCTATCTCAAAAAGAACGGGGCGGCCAGGCAGCGCTTTTCCATTGCCACCAAGGGCGGGATTCATCCCGATCCGCGCCGCTTCGACAATTCTCCGGCCTTCCTGCGCCAATGCCTCGAGACTTCGCTGAAGCGGTTGGGTGTCGAGCATGTCGATCTCTATTACGTCCACCGCCGCGACCACAGCATCCCCATTGAAGATGTGACGGAAACGCTGGCGGGCTTTGTGAGCGAGGGGAAGATCGGCGGCTTCGGCTATTCCGAAATCTCGCCCTCTTCGCTGGAGCGCGCGGCGGCGGTGCATCCCGTGCGTGCCGTGCAGAATGAATATTCGTTGTGGGCGCGCCAGCCGGAACTCGGCATGTTGCAGGCGTGTGAGCGGCTGGGCACGGCCTTCGTCGCCTTTTCGCCGCTGGCGCGCGGCGTTCTGGGCGATGTCGATATCGACCCGCCGCAACTGCCGGACTCCGATTTCCGCAAACGCCTGCCGCGCTTCTCGGCCGAAAACTTTCCCCGCAACATGGCGCGCATCCGGGTGTTCCGGGATTACGCCAAGGCGCGCGGCTGGACCACAGCGTCCCTGGCACTCGCCTGGGTGCTGGCGCGGGGACCGCACATCATTCCCATTCCCGGCACGCGCACGCCCGGTCACCTCGCCGATGATGCCGCAGGTGCTTCGATCGCCCTCACCGAAGCCGACATGAAGGAGATCGACACCATCCTCCCGCCCGGCTTCGCCCACGGCCACCGCTATTCCGACCAGCAGGAGACGGGGACGGAGAAATATTGCTGAGTAAAATGGCGGAAAGTCTGGTTGGCCGCCTCAAGGGCGGCCATGGAGAGAAAAGGGTACGCTTCGCTTTATTTCCCGTCCCGGAAGGCATTGGTGATCGGATAGCGCCGGTCGCGGCCGAAGTTGCGGCGGGTGATCTTGACGCCGGGTGCTGCCTGCCGCCGCTTGTATTCGGCGATATAGAGCATGTGCTGGATACGCTTCACCAGAGCTTCGTCATGGCCGCGCTTCACGATCTCCGCCACCGGCTGCTCGTTCTCCACAAGCCCGTTCAGGATATCGTCCAGCACGTCATAGGGCGGCAGCGAATCCTGGTCCTTCTGGTTCTCGCGCAATTCCGCCGTGGGCGCCTTGGTGATGATGCGCTCGGGGATGACGAAGCCCTTGGTGTTGCGCCATGCGGCAAGCCGATAGACTTCGGTCTTGTAGACATCCTTGATCGGATTATAGCCGCCGTTCATGTCGCCATAGAGCGTGGCATAGCCGACCGACATTTCGGATTTGTTGCCCGTGGTGAGCACCATCGAGCCGAACTTGTTGGAGATCGCCATCAGGATCACACCGCGCGAGCGCGACTGGATGTTCTCCTCCGTAATGCCGCGCTGCGTGTTCTCGAACATCGGTTCCAGCGCCGAGAGAAAGCCTTCGACCGGCTCCTTGATCGGCACCACGTCATAGCGGACGCCAAGCAGCTTCGCGCATTCCTCGGCATCAACAAGCGAATCCCTGCTGGTAAAGGCATAGGGCAGCATCACGCAATGAACGCGCTCCGCCCCCAGCGCATCGACAGCCATGGCGGCGACGACAGCGGAATCGATGCCGCCCGAAAGCCCCAGCACCACGCCGGGAAAGCGGTTCTTCAGCACATAATCGCGCAAGCCCAGCACGCAGGCCTTCCATGTCTCTTCCTCGTTTTCGGGAAGCTTCGCGGTTTCGCCCGGCAGCATGCGCCAGCCATTCTTGCCCCGCTGCCATTGGGTGACGGCGATTTCTTCCTCGAACATCGGCATCTGCAGCGCCAGTGAGCGGTCTGAATTCAGCACGAAGGAGGCGCCATCGAAGACGAGTTCATCCTGCCCGCCCACCTGGTTCAGATAGGCAAGCGGCAGGCCCGTCTCCGTCACCCGCGCCACGATGAGGTTCAGCCGCACATCGTCCTTGTTGCGCTCGAAGGGCGAGCCGTTGGGCACGAGGAGAATCTCCGCCCCCGTTTCGACGAGCGTCTCGCATACCTCGTCGGTCCACACATCCTCGCAGATGGGAACGCCGATCCGCACGCCCTTGAAGGAGATGGGGCCGGGCGCGGGGCCGGGCTGGAACACGCGCTTCTCGTCGAACACGCCGTAATTGGGGAGGTCATATTTATAGCGCAGTGTTTCCACCTTGCCGTTGGCGAGCAGCGCCACGGCATTGTGCAGCAGCGGGCCTTCGCGCCACGGCGTGCCCATGAGGATCGCGGGACCAGTCACTGTGTCGCGCGCCAGCTCTTCCACCGCCGCCTTGCAGGCCGCGATGAAAGACGGCCTGAGCACCAGATCTTCCGGCGGATAGCCGCAGATGAAGAGTTCGGGGAACAGGATCAGGTCGCAATCCTTCACCGCCGCGCGGGCTTCGCGCGCCTTGGCGAGATTGGCTGATATGGCGCCCAGCGTGGGATTGAGCTGCGCCAGCGCGATGGAAAGTTTGTCGGTCATGGCGGCGTCATAGCGGAACGCTTTCCTCCCAGCAATTGCGCGGGCGTTGACGCTCTGTTGAAAGCCGCGCAAGACTTGAGCGCATGATCCTCAAATCCCTTCTCACCCCCAAGGCACCGGGCGCCATCGCCCTTCTGGCGCCGGAGCGCCAGCCGCTCCGCTATGGCGCCTTCGCCGCCCTGTGCGACAGCACCTCAGCGGCATTGAATGCGCTGGGACTCGGGCGCGGCGACACGCTGGCGATCGTCCTGCCCAACGGGCCCGACATGGCGGCAGCCTTCGTCGCCTGCGGTTCGGCGCTGACGGCCGCCCCCCTCAATCCCGCCTATCTCGAGGATGAGTTCCATTTTTATATGGAGGATCTAAAAGCGGCGGCACTTCTGGTGGAGGAGGGCAGCACCTCGCCCGCCATCGCGGCGGCAAACAGGCTGGGATTGCCGGTGCTGCGCTTGAAGCCCGATCCAGAGGCCGGCGCGTTCACACTCTCGGGCGATGCGGCGGGGCCTGCCAAAGCGGATGGGCTTGCCGGCGCTGAAGACGTGGCGCTGGTGCTCCACACCTCGGGCACCACCTCGCGCCCCAAGATCGTGCCGCTCACCCATGGCAATCTTCTCGCCTCCGCCGGCCATATCAAGCGCACGCTGGCGCTTTCGCCGTCGGATCGCTGCCTCAACATCATGCCGCTGTTTCACATTCACGGGCTGGTGGCGGCCGTTCTGGCAAGCCTCTCGGCGGGGGGATCGGTGTTCTGCACGCCAGGTTTCAACGCGCTCAGATTTTTCGGCTGGATGGGCGAGGCCAAGCCCACATGGTATACGGCGGTGCCCACCATGCATCAGGCGATTCTTGCCCGCGCCGAGCGCAACGCGGAGGTGATCGCCGCCAATCCCCTGCGCTTCATCCGCTCAAGCTCCGCCTCGCTTCCCGCACCCGTGTTCCATGAACTTGAAAAGGCCTTCCGCTGCCCGGTGATCGAGGCCTATGCGATGACCGAAAATGCCCATCAGATGACCTCCAGCCAATTGCCGCCGGGCCTTAGGAAGCCCGGCTTCGTCGGCTGCGCGGCGGGGCCGGAGGTGGCCGTTATGTCGCCCGATGGCCGCCTGCTGGGACCGGGCGAGGAAGGCGAGGTGGTGACGCGCGGGCCCAATGTCACCAAGGGCTATCTTGCCAATCCAAAAGCCAATGCGGAGGCCTTCGCGCATGGCTGGTTCCATACCGGCGACCAGGGCTTCATGGATGGCGATGGTTTTCTCAAGATCACCGGCCGCCTGAAGGAGATCATCAACCGCGGCGGCGAAAAGGTGGCGCCCGTCGAGATTGACGAGGTGCTGCTGCAGCATGCCGCCGTTCTGCAGGCCGTGACCTTCGCCATGCCGCATGAGAAGCTGGGCGAGGATGTTGCGGCAGCGATCGTGCTGCGTGAGGGCCTGATCGCCGATGAAGCGGAGCTGCGCGGCTTTGCGGCACAGCGCCTTGCCGCGTTCAAGGTGCCACGCCGCATTGTCATCGTGGCCGAGATTCCAAAAGGCGCCACCGGAAAGCTGCAGCGCATCGGGCTGGCCGGGAAGCTGGGCCTCACATGACGAAGATCTGTGTGTTCGGCGCGGGCGCCATCGGCGGGCTGGTGGGCGCAAAGCTGGCGCTCAAGGGCGATTGCGATGTCTCGCTGGTGGCGCGGGGGCCGCATCTCGCCGCCATCAAGGCGAAGGGCCTGACCTTGAAGCAGGCGGGCGAAACCCATGTGATGAATGTCCGCGCCACCGATGACGCGCGCGAATTGGGGCATCAGGATTTCATCATCCTCGCCATCAAGGCCCATGCCGTCACCGGCGTCATTGATGCGATGCAGCCGCTGATCGGCAAGGACACTGCCATTCTCTTTGCCCAGAACGGATTGCCGTGGTGGTATTTCTACAGACATGGCGGCCCTTATGACGGCACGCGCCTTGAGAGCGTTGATCCGGGCGGCGCCATCTGGAACCGGCTCGGACCGGAGCGCGCGCTGGGAACGGTCGTCTGGCAGGCGGCGGAGGTGGAAGCGCCCGGCGTCATCGCCCATCACTATGGCGACCGCATGCCGGTGGGCGAGCCTTCGGGCGAGAAGACCGAGCGTGTCACGGCGCTGAGCCAGCTCCTCACCCAGGCTGGCGTCAAATCCCAGGTGAAGCCCGCTCTGCGCAATGAAATCTGGCTGAAGCTGTGGGGCAATCTCTCCTTCAATCCGGTCAGCGTTCTTACCGAAGCCACGCTGATCGATCTCGCCACCGATCCGGGCACACGCCGCGTCATCCGCGCGATGATGGAAGAGGCGGAAGCGATCGCCGTGAGCCTGGGCGTCACGTTTCCCGTTGGCATTGACGAGCGGATCGACATGGCGGCGAAAGTGGGCGCGCACCGCTCCTCCATGCTGCAGGATGTCGATGCCGGGCGCCCCACCGAACTCGACGCGCTGCTTGGGGTGGTGATCGAACTGGCGCAAAAAACCGGCCATGGTGCAGCGGCCTTGAAAATGGTCTACGATCTCGTCAAATACCGGGCGCGGCAGGCCGTGGCCCTGAAGGCCGTCGAATGAGGAGGTGACGCAATGCGTCTCGACAATGAACAGCCCAGTGACAATGTAGAAGACCGTCGCGGGCAGGGCGGTGGCGGCGGATTCGGGTTACCGGGCGGCGGGCGCGGCGGCGGCTTCAACATTCCCATCGGGGCCGGCGGCGGCGGCTTCAGCCTCAAGACCATCATTCTTCTGGTCATCATCTATCTGATCGCCAAGATGGTCTTCGGCGTCGACCTGATCCAGATGATCAATGGCGGCGGCGGCCAGATGGGCGGCACCGATACGCAGATCACCCTTCCCGGCACCAATACCGATGTCACCGATTCCGGCACCACCGGCGGCGGCGTTTCGGGAACCGATGTTGCAAATGACGCGGGCAAGGATTTCGTCTCCCGCGTCCTGGGCTCGACCGACCGCATCTGGACGGCGGAATTCCAGCAGATGGGCCAGACCTACCAGAAGCCCACGCTGGTGCTGTTCTCGGGCTTCGTGCAATCGGCCTGCGGCATGGCGCAATCGGCCATGGGGCCGTTCTATTGCCCGGCGGATCGCAAGGTCTATATCGACCTCTCTTTCTATCAGGACATGAAGACGAAGCTCGGGGCGCCTGGCGATTTCGCGCAGGCCTATGTGGTGGCGCATGAGGTGGGCCATCACGTACAGAACCTGCTTGGCATCGCCGACAAGGTGCAGCAGGCGCGCTCGCAGGCCAGCGAAGCGGAGGCCAATGCGCTTTCCGTGCGCATGGAACTTCAGGCCGATTGTTTTGCCGGCATCTGGGCGCAGGAGGCCGATGCGACCAAGCATATTCTCGAAGCGGGCGATATTGATGAAGCGCTGAACGCCGCATCGCAGATCGGCGATGACCGGCTGCAGAAGCGCTCGCAGGGCTATGCGGTGCCGGAATCCTTCACGCATGGCACCTCGGAACAGCGCGTGCGCTGGTTCAAGACCGGTTTTGCCGCCAAGAGCCTGAACGACTGCAACACCTTCACCAGCGATTTCCATTGAAGGCTTGCGAAAGGCCGGAATGAAAACGGGCGCCCTCAAGGCGCCCGTTTCGTTTGCCGAAGCGGAAAAGGTCAGGCCGGCTTGTTGATGTTCTTGACCAGGCCGACGAGGATCATGACGATCGCACCGCCCACGCCGCCGCCGGCGATCTGTTGCACCAGCGTGCCGATGTCGATGCCGGCACCCGGAGCCGCCGCGGCAGCGCCCGTCAGCAGGGTGAGCAACTTACCGCCGACGCCGCCGCCGATGATGCCGGCAATCGTGTTGCCCAGCGCGCCAAGGCTCTTGTCTTTGAGCGCGGCGCCAGCGACGTTGCCGCCAACAGCACCGGAGATGAGCTGAATGACGAGCGGAAGAAGTGTTTCCATAGATGTCCCCCTAATGGGATTGGTTGCCCCGGCCCAAACCGGATGCGCAACAGGTAACAGAGGCAGGTGATTCCTGCCACCCCGCCCTTGCAAGCCTCTGGCGGCATGCCCCGGCGCATGGCAAACACCCCCGCGAGGAGTGCCGGATCATGCGTGACGACGAACGGACCATTTTGACCGCGCTGTTCCGGGCTGCGGTGGACGCCGCAAATCCGGCCAGGGCCGTTGCAGCCAATCTTCCCGCTCCGCCCAAGGGCCGCACCGTGGTGATCGGGGCCGGCAAGGCGTCAATCACCATGGCGGAGGCGCTGGAAGCCCATTGGAAGAGCGCACTGGAAGGTTTCGTGGTGGCGCCCAAGGGCTATGTCTCTCCGCTCCGGCGCGTCGAAACGGTCTATGGCAGCCACCCCGTCTCTGATGAAACGAGCCTTGCCGCGGCGGAGAAGGCGCTGGCCCTCGCGGCCACGCTCAGGAAGGACGATCTCCTGATCGCGCTGATCTCGGGCGGCGGTTCCGCCTTGATGGCGAAGCCCGCCCCCGGCATCGCCATGGACGAGAAATTCGGACTGATCCGGACGCTGCTCAAATCCGGCGCCCACATCGCGGAATTGAATTGCGTGCGGAAACATGTCTCCGCCGTGAAGGGAGGCCTTCTGGCGCGGGCGGCGGGGGAAGCGCGCATTCACACGCTGGTCTTGTCGGATGTGCCGGGCGATGATCCGGCTGTTGTTGCGTCAGGGCCCACAGTTGCTGATCCGACCAGCAACGCCGATGCGCTGGCAATCCTCCGTCGCTACCGGATCGCGGCTCCCCCATCAGTGGAGCGCTGGCTGTCTTCGCCCGATGTTCTACGGGGGCCTCTTCGCAATGACAATGAGACGCGGGTGATCGTCTCGGCCCATGGGTCGTTCGAGGCCGCATCGGCAAAAGCGAAGGCGATGGGATTGAACGTGCTCTACCTCGGTGACCGCATCGAGGGCGAATCGCGCGAGGTTGCGAAAGTTCATTCGGCAATTGCGCGGCAGGTGCTGCAATATGATGCGCCGGTGGCAAAGCCCTGTGTGATCCTCTCGGGCGGTGAAACCGGCGTCACCGTAAGAGGCAACGGAAGGGGCGGGCGCAATGTCGAGTTTGCGCTGTCGCTCGCTGTGTCGCTTGGCGGGGAACCCCGCATTCATGCGCTTGCCGCCGACACCGATGGGGTTGACGGGATGGAGGAGGTGGCCGGCGCCTTCATTGCGCCCGATACGCTGGAGCGCGCCCGCGCGATTGGCCTTGATCCCGTCGCAATGCTTGAGAACAACGATGCCCACAGCCTGTTTGAAGCGCTGGGCGACCAGATCATCACCGGGCCGACCCATACCAATGTCAATGATTTCCGGGCCATCTTGATCCGCTGACGGAGGATGCCATGGCCGACCATGCAAGCTTTGCCGCCCTTGGCTACCGCTATTTTCTCGCCGTCGCGGAGACGGGATCGGTGCGTGCCGCATCGCGGGTTCTGAACGTCGCGGCCTCCGCCATCAGCCGCCAGCTCATCCTGCTTGAGGATCAGCTTGGGCTTGTGCTGTTTGACCGGAGCGGCCGCCATCTTACATTGTCGCCGGCGGGTGAAATTCTGAAAGAAGGCCTGATTGCCGCCGCCCATGACCATGAGGACACGCTGGAGCGGCTGTCGGCCCTCAGCGGCCTCAAGCGGGGGCGCGTGCGGATCGCCACGGTGGAAAGCATTTCCGTCGAGGTGCTGCCGCGCCTGCTGATGGAATTTTCGGCGCGCTTTCCCGGCATTGAGGCGACCGTCACCGTCGCGGGATCGGACCGGGTCACCGAGATGGTGCTGAACCACGAGGCCGATGTGGGTTTCACCTTCAATCCCTCCTCGCTTGACGGGCTTGCCATCGGCGCCTCGCGCGATTTCCAGATCGGCGCCGTGCTGTCGCCGCGCCATCCCCTGGCGCAGGCGAAAACCCTGACACTCGCGCAATGTCTCGATCATGCCGTCGCCTGGCCAGCCCAGGGCTTGAGCCTGCGGACGATTTTGACGCGCATTCCCGCCGCGCGGAAGATCAGGCCCGCCTATGAATGCAATTCGCTCCGGCTGATGGCAGCGCTGGCGCGCGAGGGAAACTGCATCGCCTTCCAGACCGTGATCGGAATCGGCCAGGAACTGAAAGCGGGAACGCTGCGCTGGATTCGCCTGGCTGACCGCCGCTTGCCGGTGGACCGTTTCACCATGGTGCACCGGAAGGGGCAGCAGGGCAGGCCCGCCACCAGCGCCTTTCTGGAAACCGCCGCCATGCATATCTTCAAGGCCGCACCTGTGCGAAAAAACAGCACGAAGCGTGGCCGCTAATCTGCTTTTGCGCACGCGCAAGCCTATGATAGATTCGCGCGATGGGCCGATTGACGACGCATATACTGGATACCGCCGCAGGCGTTCCCGCGGCGGGCATGAAGGTTGAGCTCTACCTGCTCGACGGCGGCGCAATTCATCTGAAGACCATCCATACCAATGCCGACGGCCGGGCGGACGGGCCGCTGCTCGAAGGTGCTGCCCTGATGCGGGGGCACTATGAACTCCGCTTCCATGCCGGGGATTATCTGAAAGGGAGAGGCGCGCCGCTGCCCGACCCTGCCTTTCTCGATGTGATCCCCATCCGCTTCGGCATTGCCGATCCGGCGGCGCATTATCATGTGCCGCTGCTGCTGTCGCCCTTCGGCTATTCGACCTATCGCGGAAGCTGAAGAATGGGCGTGAGGAACACCATCCGGTTTCTCCGCTGCGGCAAGACGGTCGTCCTTCACGATGTTCCGCCCACCCGCACGCTGCTCGATTATCTCAGGCTTGAAGAAAGATCACGGGGCACCAAGGAAGGCTGCAATGAAGGCGATTGCGGCGCCTGCACCGTGGTGCTCGGCACGCTCGGCAATGGCCGCGTAAACTATGAAGCCGTGAACGCCTGCATCCTGCTGCTCGGCCAGATCGACGGCAAGGAGCTGGTGACGGTGGATGACCTGGCGCGCGACGGCGCGCTTCATCCCGTGCAGCAGGCCATGGTCGATTTCCACGCCTCGCAATGCGGCTTCTGCACGCCGGGCTTTGTCATGTCGCTCTTCGCGCTCTCCCACAGAGGCGAGGCGGCGGGACGGGCCGAGGTGCTGGATGCGATTGCCGGGAACCTGTGCCGCTGCACCGGCTATCGCCCCATCATTGATGCGGCCCTTCATGCCTGCGATGGACACCAAAGCGACCAGTGGGGCACGCAGGAAACGGCGCAGCTGCTGCAGGCACTGGCCGATGACGCTGATATCCTGATCGGAAACGACGCCAGCTTCTTCGCCGCACCGGCCTCGGCGGACGCTCTTGCGGAGCTTGCCGCAGCCCACCCCGATGCGACGATCCTCGCAGGCTCAACCGACGTGGGCCTGTGGATCACCAAGCAGATGCGCGCGCTCCCAAAAATCATCCACATCGGCCGCGTGAAGGCGCTGCATGAGATTGTGGAGACAGAGAACACGCTAACTATCGGCGCCGCCGCCACCTATGCGGAAGCGGCAGCCCATCTTCAGGCATTGAGTCCCAATGCCGGCGAGGTGTTGCGCCGCATCGGTTCGGCGCAGGTAAGAGCCTCCGGCACGGTGGGCGGCAACATCGCCAACGGCTCGCCCATCGGTGACATGCCGCCGATGCTCATTGCGCTCGATGCCACGCTCACGCTCCGTCATGGCGCGTCCGAACGCAGCCTTCCGCTCGAAAACTTTTTCATTGCCTATGGCAAGCAGGACCGGAAGCCCGGCGAACTCGTCTGGCGCATCGACGTGCCGAAGCTGAAAGCCAACGAACGGTTTTTCGCCTTCAAGCTCTCCAAGCGCTTCGATCAGGATATTTCCGCCGTGATGGCGGCGTTCAAATTCACACTGGCGGGCGATCGCATCGCTTCGGCCCGCGTGGCCTTCGGCGGCATGGCCGCAACGCCCAAGCGCGCCAGCCAGACCGAAGCCGCGCTGGCCGGTGTTTCTTTGAGCAATGCCGCCTCCTGGGGTGCGGCGGTGCAGGCGCTGGCGCGGGACTTCCAGCCTATCGGCGACATGCGGGCCTCCGCTGCCTATCGCATTGAAGCCGCCGGTGGCCTCTTGCGCCGGGCGCTTCTGGAATGCGCCGGGCACGCACCCGCTCAAACCCGCATCCGGGTACCGGCATGAAGCCGCTCTCCACCCTGACCGTCGGCAAGGCGCTGAAGCATGACAGCGCAGCGCTGCATGTGCAGGGAAGTGCGGCCTATATCGACGACATGCGCGAGCCCGAAGGATTGCTCCACGTGGCGCCCGGTTTTGCGAAGGACGGCGCGCGCGGCAGGATCAAATCCATCGACCTCTCCGCCGTCAAGGCAGCGCCCGGCGTGGTGCTCGTCATGACCCATGAGGATGTGCCGGGCAAGAATGATGTGAGCCCCTCGATCGGCGGCGATCCCATCTTCGCGGAAACGGAAATCCTGTTCCACGCCCAGGTGATTTTCGCCGTGGTGGCGGAAACGCGCGATCAGGCGCGCCGCGCCACCCGCCTTGCAAGAATCGAGATCGCAGCCGAAACGCCCGCCGTCAGCGTCGCCGATGCGCTGGCGATGAAGACCGAGGATGTTCTTCCGCCCTATGCCTTCACGCGGGGCGATGTGACCAAGGCGCTCGCCGCAGCGCCACTTCGCCTCCATGAGACGTTCGATCTGGGCGGCCAGGAACATTTCTATCTCGAAGGCCAGATTTCGCTCGCCGTGCCGGAAGAGGGTGGCGCGATGACGGTCTATTGCTCCACCCAGCACCCGACGGAAGTTCAGCACCTGATTGCCCGCACGCTGAAGCTGCCCGATGCGATGGTGACCTGCGAATGCCGCCGCATGGGCGGAGGCTTCGGCGGCAAGGAAAGCCAGGCGGCGCAATGGGCGGCGCTGGCGGCGATCGCCGCGCGGAAGTTGAAACGCCCCGTCAAATGCCGTCTCGACCGCGACGACGACATGATGATGACGGGCAAGCGTCATGATTTCCGCATCGCCTATGCGGCGGGCTTTGACGAAACCGGAAAGCTCAGCGCCGCCGATGTCGAATTCTTCTCGCGCTGCGGCTACTCCGCCGATCTGAGCGGCGCCATCAACGACCGCACCATGTTCCATGCGGACAATGCTTACTTTTACCCTTCGGCCCGCATCCGCACCCGCAGGCTGATGACCAACACCGTGTCGAACACAGCCTTCCGCGGCTTCGGGGGCCCTCAGGGCATGATCTTCGCCGAGCGCATGATGGATGCCATCGCGCAAAAGCTGGGGATCGATCCGCTCGATGTGCGGAAACGCAATCTCTACGCCAAGGGCCGCGATGTCACGCCTTACGGCATGAAGGTGGAAGACAATATCGCGCTCGAGGTGATGGAGGAGCTGGAAAGAGCGTCCGATTACCGCGCCCGCCGCCGGGCCATTGCCGCCTTCAATGAAAAAGGCTCGGTGCTCCGGAAAGGGATCGCGCTCACGCCGGTGAAATTCGGCATCTCCTTTACGCTCACCCATCTCAATCAGGCAGGCGCGCTGGTCCATGTCTATACCGATGGCTCGGTGCATCTGAACCACGGCGGCACCGAGATGGGGCAGGGGCTTTACACCAAGGTGGCGCAGGTGGTGGCCGAAATCTTCGGCATCGGCATTGACATGGTGCGCATCACCGCCACGACAACGGGAAAGGTGCCCAATACCTCCGCCACCGCCGCCTCTTCGGGCGCGGATTTGAACGGCATGGCGGCGAAACAGGCGGCGGAAACCATCCGCGGACGGATGACCGGGGAAGCCGCGAAACTCTGGAACGTCGCACCATCGCGCATTGGCTTCGCGGAAGGCCACGTCTCGGCCGGCAATCACCGCATGAGCTTCGGTGAACTGGCCAGGCGTTGCCATGCCGCGCGCGTCTCGCTGTCGTCCACCGGCTTCTATGCGACGCCCAAGGTGGTGTGGGACCGCGAGAAGGCACAAGGCCGCCCCTTCTATTATTTCGCCTATGGCGCCTCCTGTTCCGAAGTCACCATCGACACGCTGACCGGCGAAATGCGGGTCGACCGGGTGGATATTCTCCACGATGTGGGCCGCTCGCTGAACCCGGCGCTGGATATCGGCCAGATCGAAGGCGGCTTCGTGCAGGGCATGGGCTGGCTTACCACCGAGGAACTGGTGTTCGACGGGCAAGGCCGCCTCCGCACCCATGCGCCGTCAACCTACAAGATCCCCTGCGCATCGGATGTGCCCCGGGATTTCCGCGTCAAGCTCTTCGAGTCGAAAGGCAACCGCGAACCCACGATCTACCGGTCGAAGGCGGTGGGCGAACCGCCGCTGATGCTGCCGATCTCCGTCTGGTCGGCGATCTTCGACGCCATTGCCGGATTGAAGCCGGGCGAGGTGCCCCCGCTTCAGGCGCCCGCCACGCCGGAAGCGATCCTCAACGCGGTGAGGGCCATGGCATGAGCCGCGTGTGGCAACAGATTGCCTCAGCCCTGGCGCGCGATGGGAGCTGCGCGCTGGTTTCGGTCGTTGCAACGCAAGGCTCCGCACCGCGCGATGCGGGCGCCCATATGGTGGTGACGCCCATGGGCTATCACGGCACCATCGGCGGCGGCACGCTGGAATGGCAGGCGATGGCGCAGGCGCAGGCGCTGATGGAGCGGGGGCCTGCCGCGCGCCTCACCACCCACGCGCTGGGGCCTGACATGGGCCAATGCTGCGGCGGCCGGGTGACGCTGATGACCGAAGCCTTTTCATCCGCCCAGCTTGGCGAGGCGCAAGCCCTGGCGGCACGCGAGGCGGAAGGCGAAGTGGAAATCACCCGCAATGGCGTGATGCTGCATTTCGGCGGCAGCACGCGCGCCATTCTGCTTTTTGGCGCGGGCCATGTCGGCCGTGCGCTGGTCATGGCCATGGCGCCTCTGCCCTGCGCGGTGCGCTGGATCGATCCGCGCCCCAATGCGTTTCCCGCTGTGGTGCCGTCCAATGTCACGCTCTCGGATTCTGATCCCGTAATGGAAGCCGCCGCAGCACCTGAGGACAGCTTTGTCTTCATCATGAGCCACAGCCACGCGCTAGACCTGGCGATTACTGATGCGGCGCTGCGCAATCCCCATGTCGTCCGCACCGGTCTGATCGGCAGCGCCACCAAGCGCGCCCGCTTTGAGCACCGCCTCAAGGCCGCGGGCGTGCCTGAGGATCGCATCTCCGCCTTGATCTGCCCCATTGGCGTGCCGGGCATTGCGGGCAAGGAACCGGCGGTGATTGCTGCCGCAACGGCAGCGCAGATTCTTGTGCTGGACGAGGCGTTGCGCCTTGCGTCGGCGGATAATCCGCTCCACCCTGTTGCACTGCAAGAGGGGGCAAAGCGGTGACCGGGCAGGAGGAGTATCTCCTCGAGGCGATCCATGTGGTGAAGGTGTTCGGCACCTTGCGCGCCAATGATGACGTGACGCTGCGCATCCGCCCCGGCGAAATTCATGCCTTTCTGGGCGAGAATGGTGCCGGCAAATCAACCCTCGTCAAGATGATCTATGGCGCGTTGCAGCCGACCTCCGGCGAGTTCCGCTGGCTGGGCAAGCCGGTTCAAATTCCCAATCCCGCCGCGGCGCGGAAGCTTGGCATCGGCATGGTGTTCCAGCATTTCTCGCTGTTCGAGGCGCTGACGGTGGCGGAGAACATTGCGCTCGCCATGCCCGGCGCGTTTGATCTCGCGGCGTTGTCAGACCGGATCGCCCGTGTCTCGAAGGATTATGGCCTGCCGCTCGAGCCCACGGCCACCGTGGCCGATCTCTCGGTGGGCGAACGGCAGCGCATCGAAATCGTCCGCTGCCTGCTGCAGGAACCGCGGCTTCTCATCATGGATGAACCAACCGCCGTTCTCACGCCTCAGGAGGCGGACCAGCTTTTTGTGGTGCTGAAGCGGCTGGCGGGCGAAGGCTGCGCGGTGCTCTATATCAGCCACCGCCTTGAGGAGGTGAAGCGCCTCTGTGACACCGCCACCATTCTCCGCCACGGCAAGGTGGTGGCCGAGGTCGATCCGAAGCGGGAAACGGCGGCGAGCCTCGCGCGCCTCATGGTGGGGGCAGACATCCACCAGCTTCACAGCGAAAAGGCAGGCACCGCCGGAAAGCCGAGACTGGAACTCCGCGATCTCTCATTGTCAGCCGACGGAGCATTTTCCGTGGCGCTCCGCCATATCACCTTTGACGTGGCGGCGGGCGAGGTGGTGGCGATCGCCGGTGTGGCGGGCAATGGCCAGTCCGAACTCTTTGACGCGATCTCGGGCGAGCGCCGCCTGCCGCGCGCCGATATGCTGGTGATCGACGGCCTTCCCGCGGGCCACATGGGCGTGAATGCAAGGCGTGACAAGGGTGCCGCCTTCGTCCCCGAGGAGCGGCTGGGCCATGGCGCCGTGCCGGGCCTCCGCCTGTCGCAGAATGTGGTGTTGACGCGCCATTCCTCCGATCAATCCGTGGTGAAAGGCGGCCTCTTGCAGAAGAACGGCGCCAGCACGGTGAGCGAGCGCGTCATCAAGGCCTTCGACGTGCGGAAAGGCAAGCCTGATCCCGAAGCCCGCGCATTGTCGGGCGGCAATTTGCAGAAATTCGTGATCGGCCGCGAATTGGACCGCAACCCCGGCATTCTCGTCGTCAACCAGCCGACATGGGGCGTGGATGCGGGTGCCGCCGCCACCATCCGCCAGGCGCTGATCGATCTTTCGCGCGCCGGGTCCGCCGTGCTCGTCATCAGCCAGGACCTCGATGAGATTTACGAAGTGGCGGACCGGATCGCCGTCATTTCGCGCGGCCAGGTGTCGAAGGCCTATCCCGCCGGGGAAATCACCTTGCAGGAGATCGGCCTCCTGATGGGCGGGGCGCATGAGAAGGACGCGGAGCGCCATGCAGTTCCTGCTTGAAAAACGCCAGGAGCGCTCGCGGGCGATGGTGTTCCTGTCGCCCGTCATCGCCATTGTGCTGACCATCCTGACCGGTGCCGTCATCTTCTCATGGCTCGGCCTCAATCCGTTTGAAGCGCTGCATGTCTATTTCCTCGATCCGCTCAAATATCTCTGGACGGGAGATCCCGATGATCTCTGGTCGATGGAGCAACTGGCGGTGAAAGCGGCACCCCTGGCGTTGATCGGCGCGGGGCTCTCTGTGTGCTATCTCGCCAATGTCTGGAACATTGGTGCTGAGGGGCAGCTCACCGCGGGCGCGATCCTCGGCGCGGCCATTCCGGTGTTCTGGCCGGAGTGGAATACGCCGCTCACGCTCGCCGCCATGCTGCTGTTCGGCATTGTGGGCGGCATGGCCTGGGCCGCCATCCCCGCCTTTCTCAAGAACCGCTTCAACGCCAGCGAAATCCTGACGAGCCTCATGCTCGTTTACGTGGCACAGCTTCTGCTCGACTGGCTGGTGCGCGGGCCGTGGCGTGATCCCAACGGGCATAATTTTCCGCAGACCATCCCCTTCGCCGACTGGCAATTGCTGCCCACCCTCGATGGCACGCTGCATATCGGCGTCCTCTTCGCCGTCGTCGCAGCCGTGGCGTTGGCCATTCTGATGGGAAAGAGTCTCAAAGGATTTGAAATCCGCGTGCTGGGCGCCTCGCCGCGCGCCGGGCGCTTTGCCGGCTTCTCGCGCGAGGGAGCCGTGTGGTTCTGTTTCCTGCTGTCGGGCGGCCTCGCTGGCCTTGCGGGCATCTGCGAAGTCATGAGCACGGTGGGCCAGCTTCAGCCCTCGATCTCGCCGGGCTATGGCTTCACCGCCATTATCGTCGCCTTCCTGGGCCGCCTCAATCCGGTTGGCGCGCTTGTGGCGGCGGTGGCGCTTGCCATTTCCTATCTGGGCGGTGAAGCAGCGCAGGTGTCGCTCGGCATTTCCGACAAGATCGCCAAGGTGTTTCAGGGCATCCTGCTGTTCTACATTCTCGCCTGTGACTCGATGATCCTCTATCGCCCGCGGCTGGTGCTCAGCCGCACCGCAAAAGCGCTGAGGGCATGATGGGCCACGGCGAACTGATCTCGATCGTCCTCACCATCATCACGGCGTCAACACCGCTGCTGCTGGCCGCCATGGGCGAACTGGTGGTGGAGCGGTCGGGCGTCTTGAACCTGGGCGTCGAAGGCATGATGGCGGTGGGGGCCGTGTGCGGCTTCGGCGCCGCGCTCGCCTTCGGGCCCTATGTGGGAATATTCGCCGCCATCCTCGCAGGCGTGGCGCTGTCGCTGCTCTTCGCCGTCCTCACCTTGACGCTCGTTTCCAATCAGGTGGCGACGGGTCTGGCGCTCACGCTGCTGGGCCTTGGGCTTTCGGGCCTGATCGGCGAAGGCTATGTCGGCCAGCCCGGCGCCAAGCTGACGAAGATCTATATTCCGGGCTTGACGGATATTCCCTGGCTCGGCCCCATTGTCTTCGGGCAGGACGTTCTGGTCTATGCCTCACTGCTGCTCACCGCGGCTGTCTCTTATGTACTGTTCCGCACCAAGGCGGGGCTGGTGATCCGCGCCGTGGGCGACAGCCACCAGTCGGCCCATGCGCTGGGCTATCCGGTGATCCCCGTGCGCTATGCCTGTGTGGCCTTCGGCGGCGGCTGCGCCGGGCTCGCGGGCGGCTATCTGTCACTCGCCTATACGCCGCAATGGATCGAGAACATGACGGCGGGCCGCGGGTGGATCGCGCTGGCGCTCGTCGTTTTCGGATCATGGCTGCCGCGCCGGGTGCTGATCGGCGCCTATCTCTTCGGCATGGTCACGATCCTGGGGCTGGCGGTGCAGACCAAGGGCCTTGGCATCCCATCGCAACTGTTGACGGCGCTGCCCTATATCGTGACCATCCTTGCATTGGTGGTGATCTCGGGCAATCGTGCGCTCACAAGAGCCAATACACCCGCTTGCCTTGGTCAGCCCTTCGTGCCCGACCGCTAGGCATTTCGCGTTTCGCCGGGCATGCGGCCACGGCGGGGGGCAAAATCAAAAAGGCCGCAGAACAGGCGTCGAAAGATGGAGAGGAAAATGAAGAAATGGATGATCGCCGCAGCCGCCCTGATGGCCTGCACGGCACTGGTGACCGGCAGCGCGCCGGCGGCGGACAAGCTCAAGGCCTGCTGGGTCTATGTCGGCCCCGTGGGCGACGGCGGCTATACCTACCAGCATGACCTTGGCCGCAAGGAAGTGGAGAAGGAACTGGGTGACAAGGTCGAGACCAAATATCTCGAAAACGTCGCCGAGGGTCCCGATGCCGAGCGCGCCATCGAGCGCCTGGCGCGCGAGAAGTGCAAGATCATCTTCACCACGTCTTTCGGCTTCATGGATGCCACCATCAAGGTGGCGAAGAAATTCCCGCATGTCTATTTCGAGCATGCCACCGGCTACAAGCGGGCCGACAATGTCTCGACCTACAACGCGCGCTTCTATGAAGGCCGCTATGTGATGGGCGAGATTGCCGCCAAGATGTCGAAGACGGGCACCGCCGGCTATATCGTCTCCTTCCCCATTCCCGAAGTCGTGATGGGCATCAACTCCTTCATGCTGGGCGCCCAGTCGGTGAACCCCAACTTCAAGGTCAAGATCGTGTGGGTGAACTCCTGGTATGATCCGGGCAAGGAAGCCGATGCGGCGAAAGTGCTGTTCGGCCAGGGCGCCGACATCATGGTGCAGCACACCGATTCCACCGCACCCCTGCAGATTGCCGAGGAGCAGGGCAAGCTGGGCTTTGGCCAATCCTCCGACATGATCAAGTTCGCGCCTAAGGCGCAGCTGACCGCCAACACCGACAGCTGGGGCGGCTACTACGTGCAGGAAGTGAAGAAGGTGATGGATGGCACTTGGAAGTCGCAGGACACCTGGGGCGGCATGGCGCAGGACATGGTGGTGCTCTCGCCTTTCACCAATATGCCGGATGACGTGAAGGCCATGGCCGAGAAATCGGTGGCCGACATCAAATCCGGCGCGCTCTTGCCCTTCGCGGGGCCGATCACCAAGCAGGATGGCACGGTGGTGGGCGAGAAGGGCAAGTCGCTCTCCGACGCCGATCTCAACTCGATGAACTGGTACGTCAAGGGCATCGACGACAAGCTTCCACAATAAACAGTACACAGACGAAAGCGCCTGCCGCGGATGATGCCGCGGCGGGCGCTGTCGCGAAGGAAGGCACATGGACCCGTTCATTGCGGACTGGCTGAACTTCCTCATCCGCTGGGGGCATCTGGTCGCAGGCATCGCCTGGATCGGAACGAGCTTCTATTTCGTGGCGCTGGATTTCTCGCTGAAGAAGCCCGATGGCCTTCCCCCGGGCGTGGGTGGCGAAGCCTGGGAGGTGCATGGCGGCGGCTTCTATCATGTGCAGAAATATCTCTCAGCACCCGAAAGCCTGCCCGGCCATCTCACTTGGTTCAAATGGGAGGCCTATCTCACCTGGGTCTCGGGTTTCCTGCTGCTGATCGCGGCCTATTATCTCAATCCTTCCGCCAATCTCATCAATCCCGCCGTGCTTGATCTCAAACCATGGCAGGCGATTGCGATTTCGGTGGTGAGCCTTGTGGCGGGCTGGATCGTCTATGATGCCGCCTGCCGGTCACCTTTGGGACGCAGCACGCGCGGGCTCGCTATCTTCCTGCTCGCCCTTGTTCTGGCTGCGGCGTTTTTCTTCACCCATATGTTCTCGGGGCGCGGCGCCTTCATTCACTTGGGCGCCTTCACCGGCACGCTGATGGCCGCCAATGTCTTCATGGTCATCATTCCCAACCAGCGGAAGATCACCGCGTCCCTGATCCGGGGCGAGTTGCCTGATCCCCGCCTTGGCGCGATCGGCAAGCAGCGCTCGCTCCACAATACCTATCTGACGCTGCCTGTGCTTTTGATGATGGTGAGCAACCACTACGCCATCATCACCGATGCGCCCAATGCCTGGCTTCTGGCGGGCGCCATCTTTGTGGGCGGCGCGGCGCTCCGGCAATTCCTGGTGCGCACCGAAGTGGGCGATCCCCTGAGCAAGACGGGCTGGACCCTGCCCATCATCGCAGCGGCGCTCGTCCTTGCATGGTGGCTCAGCACAGCACCGCTTCTGACGCTCGATTGGCCGGGCCTGCTGCTGCGCTGGGGCCACATGATCGCCGGCATCGCCTGGATCGGAACGAGTTTCTATTTCGTGGCGCTCGATTTCTCCCTCCGCAAGGATGTGCCGCTGCCGCCCGGCGTGGCTGGTGAAGCGTGGGAAGTGCATGGCGGCGGCTTCTATCACGTGCGGAAATATCTCACCGCCCCCGCCTCGCTGCCGAAGGACCTGATCTGGTTCAAATGGGAAGCCTATCTCACCTGGGTCACGGGCTTCGGCCTCATGGTGCTGCTCTATTATGTGCAGGCCTCGACGTATCTGATTGATCCCGCCGTCATGGCGCTCTCGCCATGGACGGCCATTGCGATTTCCGTCGCAAGCCTCGCGGCGGGCTGGATCGCCTATACCGCGCTCTGCCGCTCACCTCTGGGACGCCACACGGCTTGGCTGGCGCTGGCGGTCTTCCTGCTCTTCATGGGTGCGGCTTATGGCTACACGCATGTGTTTTCAGGCCGTGGCGCCTTCATCCATATCGGAGCCTTCATCGGCACCATCATGGCCGCCAATGTCTTCATGGTGATCATTCCCAACCAGCGGAGGATCACGGCGGCGCTGCTGAAAGGCGAAGCGCCCGATCCACGCCTGGGGGCAATCGGCAAGCAGCGCTCGTTGCACAACACCTATCTCACCCTGCCGGTGCTCGCCATGATGGTGAGCAATCATTATCCCTTCATCACCGATCACTCCCATGCGTGGCTGCTGGCGGGCCTGATTGTGATCGCCGGCGCCCTGGCGCGGCATTTCCTCGTGCGCACCGAAGTGGGCGATGCGCAGGCGGATATTGCCTGGGCCTTGCCGCTCGTGGGCGCTGCGCTGGCGCTGGCGCTTCTCGTCACCCAGCCCTCCACTCTCCCTATCTACAATGGAACCGTCACGGATGCCGATGCGTTATCGATCGCTGCCACGCGCTGTGCCGCCTGCCACTCCGCCCATCCCACCGATTCCATCATCCACACCGCGCCCAAAGGCATCATGTTCGACACTGTAGATGAATTGCGGCGCTACGCCCGGGAGATCGAAACGCAGGCCGTACGCAACAAGGCCATGCCGCTCGGCAACAAGACGGGCATGACGGATGAAGAGCGCGCGAAGCTCGGCGCATGGATCGCCGCGCAATGATGGCGATTGCCCAGGTGAATGCCATGCCGCCGGATGAATTCATGTCAACCTTTGGCGATGTGGCCGAGCACTCGCCCTGGGTGGCGGAAGCGGCGCTGCGCGGGCGGCCCTTCGCCAGCCGTGAGGCAATGATCGGCGCTTTTGAAGAGGCGCTCAAAGCCGCCGCCCGTAGTGAGCAACTGGCCCTCATTCGCGCCCATCCCGATCTCGCCACACGCGCCAGGCTTACCGCCGATTCCTCGCGCGAGCAGGCGGGTGCGGGACTGGATACGCTGACCCCGGAAGAGTTTCAGCGCTTCACCACGCTCAATGAGGCCTATAAATCACGCTTCGGCTTTCCCTTTATCTTCGCGGTGAAGGGCGCAACCAAGCATCAGATCCTGCAGAGTTTCACCGAGCGCGTGAACAACAGCCCGGATGATGAATTCGCCATGGCGCTCCGCCAGATCGCCCGCATTTTCCGCTTCCGCATCGAGGACCGTGTAGCCCCATGAAGATCATCCGTGGACAGACGGTCAGTTTCACGGCCGATGCCTCTCCCGTTCATCACCCGGAAGGCGCTGTGGTCATCGGTGACGATGGCCGCATTGCCTGGGCGGGCGATCATGCGCGATTGCCCGAGCAGTATCGGGCGATCGCGGCGGATGATTACGGCACGTGCCTCATCCTCCCCGGTTTTATCGATCCCCATATTCACTTTCCGCAGTACCGGATGCTCGCGGCACCCGGAAAGGATCTGCTGGACTGGCTCGCCCGCTTCACCTGGCCCGAGGAAAGCCGCTATGGCGATCAGGCCTATGCCGATCAGGCGGCGGAGGCGTTTCTGGACCGTCTTGCCGCCGCAGGCACCACATCGGCGCTGGCCTTCTGTTCGGTTCATCGGGTCTGCGCCGATGCGCTGTTTGCCGCCGGTGAACGGCGCGGCATGGCGCTTCTGACCGGCAAGACGATGATGGACCGCAACGCCATCCCCGCCGTTCAGGACGAGACCGAAAAAAGCGCCTGCGAATCCGCCGAGCTTTACGCCAAATGGCATGGCCGCGCGCGTCTCCGCTATGCAGTGACGCCGCGCTTCGCCATCACCTCGACCGGGGCGCAATTGACGCTGGCCGGTGAATTGCTGAAATCCCTCTCCGGAGCGTTGATGCAGACCCATCTTTCCGAAAGCGCGCGCGAGATCGCCTTGGTGAAAGAGCTGTTCCCGGAAGCAAAAGACTATACCGATGTCTATGACCGCTTCGGGCTGCTGGGGCCGAAAAGCCTCTTCGCGCATGGCATCCATCTTTCGGAGCGCGAGGCGGCACGGCTCTCGGAGTCAGGCTCGACCGTCGTCCATTGCCCGACCTCCAACACCTTCCTGGGCTCAGGGCTTCTCTCCATGCCGCATCTCCTCAAGAAGGGGCGGCCCGTGCATCTGGGCATCGCCACCGATGTGGGCGGCGGCACCAGCTATTCCATGCTCACAACAATGGGCGAGGCTTACAAGGTGCAGATGCTGAATGGCTACAAGCCCACGGCCACTCAGCTTTTTCACATGGCCACGCGCGGCAATGCGGAGCGCCTTCACATCGAGGGCGAGACGGGGGCACTTGAAGTGGGAAAATTCGCCGATCTCGTGGTGCTGGACCCGGAGGCGACGCCGGTTCTCAAAGCCCGCCACGCCCTGTCTGAATCCCTCGAAGACGTTTTGTTCTCGCTCATGATTCTGGGCGATGACCGCGCCATCTCCGCCACCTATATCGCAGGCCGCCGCTGGCACGCCCCACGCTGACCGCCTGCGCGGAAAACGCATTGCTGGCTTGATGCAAATCATGTCCGGCGGGCGGCGTTTGGGAGTATGCCAAGCCCGGATTTCGAGAGAGCATTCCGGAGAAAGCGCATGCGCGTTTCAGACATCATGACGACGCCGGTGATCGGTGTCGAACCCGGCACGGAGGTCGTCGCCGCCGTGAACCTCATGCTGGGCAACAAGGTGAGCGGCCTTCCGGTCATCACCGCTGACAGGAAACTGGTAGGCATCGTCACCGAAGGCGATTTCCTGCGCCGGAGCGAATTGGGAACGGCGAAGAAGCGCCCGCGCTGGATCGAGTTCCTTCAGCCCTCCGGCAAGCTGGCGCAGGAATATACCCACGCCGCGGGTCGCAAGGTTGCCGACGTCATGACGGCGGATGTCGCCACGGTTTCATCGAGCGCGACGCTGGACGAACTGGTGGAACTGATGACCGGCCGCAAGATCAAGCGCGTGCCCGTGGTGGAAAACGGCAGGCTCGTCGGCATCGTGTCGCGCTCCGACCTGATGCGCGCCATGCTGAGGGCCAGGCCCGCATCAACGCCCGCCGCGCAGGATGACGAAGCGATCCGCGCCGCCCTTGTGGAAGCCCTGAAAAATCAGCCCTGGGCCGGCAACGGCGCCATCCGCGCCATCGTCAAGGATGGCGCTGTTGAATTGCAAGGCACGGTGTTTGACGATCATTGCCGCAAGGCCGCCGCCGTGGTGGCGGAGAATGTGAGCGGCGTCAAAAGTGTCGTCAACCATATCGCCTGGGTGGAACCCGTATCCGGCACTTACATCATCTGGCCGGGCGAAGAGGCGGAGTAGGCCTCAGACGCCAATGGAGATCGGCTCCGGCGGGATGACCTCTTCGAGATTGCTGCCGGGCCCGCCCCTGTCCACCACGATGAAGCGGCTTTGGGGATCAAGCACCAGCAGCGGATGGTGCCACACATTGCGCGCGTAGTTGACGCCCTGCCGCCCGCTTGCCGTGAAGGCGCGGTAGCTCGTGGTGTCGCGCGGGTCCCCGCACACCACCACCAGCCATGGCCTGTCCTGCAACGGATAGAAGGCTTGCGTGCCGAGCGGATGGCGCTCCATCACGGCAATCGACAGCGGCCGCGGCTCACCTGCGAACAGGCTGAGGTTGACGTGGCCATCACCCGCATCCACCCGCGCCAGCCCATTCACCCGCTGCGCATAGCCCTGATTGATCGTCACCGGTGTTCCGCCGTCCCATGCGATCACCTCGCCGAACGGCGCGAAATCTTCCGGGGTGAGCGGAACGGCGCGAAGCTCCTTCACGCCAGCCTTCCGAAAACACGCAGCCGCGACACGCCGCCATCGGGGAAGATATTGAGCTTCACGTGGTTCACCGGCTCCTTCAGCAGCAGCGAACTGCCGGAGAAGGTGTGAATGCGGTTCGCCTCGAGCTTTTGTTCGCCCATCAGCGCGGGCCAGAACATGGCCTCCGTCACGATGGACTGATCGGTGGCGTTCGTCACCCGCGCCGCCTGCAGCGAGCAGCGGTCGGGGTAATTGCCCTTGTAGTGGCAGGTATCCACTTCCACCTTCTCGATGATGCCGGTGCCCCCCAGCTTCACGATGATCCAGTCATTGCCGGGCTCGCGCCGCCGCCGCGTTTCCCAGCCGTCGCCCATGTTGATGCCGCGCCCCAGTGTCAGCAGCGTCCACACCGATCCGTAATGGGCGTTGTTATAGGCAATAATGCGCCCGCCATTATTGGCCAGCGAAAGCTCCTGCACGGCGGACTTGTCCTTGCCCTCCCAGGAGGGCACCGGCTCGCCATAAATCCGGAGACGCGCCACGCCGCCATCGGGATAGATATGAAGCCGCACATGCGTCCATGGCTTGTCGCTGGCGATGGCATGAAAGTGATGCGCCGAGGGCCCAAGGGATACCGCGGGAAGGATTTCCGTCCACACCGTCTTGTCATCGGGATCATTGACACTGCTGCAGGCTTCGAGCGAAGCGGCGGGCGGATAGTTGCCGGTGAAGAAGCTGGTGTCGATGTCGACCCCCCGGATCACCCCCGGCGCGCCCAGCCGCACGATGCAGAAATCATGTCCGCCATGGCGGCGGCGGATCGATTCCCAGCCATCCATGTATTTTCCGTTGTCATCATATGTGTCGGGATCGAAACTGGCTGGCGCATCCGCCAGCATGCGCGCCTTGTCGGCGAAGAATTCATCCGTTGCATAAAGCGCCTTGGCGCCAAGCCGGGGCGAGGCGAGGTTGATCGCGTTGCGGGCGAAGGAGGGAAGCTCGGGAGTGGTGGTTGCCATGGTTGCCTTCCGTGTGACACAGAAGAACTAGCACGCCCGAAATCAGGGAGGAAACAGGCATGAGCGCGGAACAGAATCTGAAGCAGAAGGGCATCATCCTGCCGCCGCCGCCCACGCCAAAGGGCAATTATGTGCCGGGTGTCATTCACAACGGCATTCTTTATGTGTCGGGGCAGGGCCCGCTCATGGAAGACGGCAGCTTCGCATCGGGTGTGGTGGGGCAGGGCGTCACGGTGGAGCAGGCGCAGCTTCATGCCCGCCGCACCGGCCTCGCCATTCTGGCCATCGTGCGTGACATGCTTGGCAGCCTCGACAGGGTGGAGCGGGTGCTCAACGTCTTCGGCATGGTGAACGGCGCGCCGGGCTTTGCCGAGCAACCCAAGGTCGTCAACGGATTTTCCGACCTGATGGTGGAGGTGTTCGGCGAGCAGGGCCGCCACGCCCGCGCCGCCGTCGGCATGGGCAGCCTGCCGCAGAACATCACGGTCGAGATCACCGCCTTCTTCGCGGTGAAGGCGTAGCAGGGATCAGGGCACAGGCCAGCGCACTTCGCCCACGTCGAGCTTGCGCCAGTTGCGCAGATGCTTGCGGCTGAAAGCATCCAGCGCCTCGCGCTCGTCGGGCGTCCACACATCGAGGCTGGCGAGAAGATGCGCCATCGCCACCTCCGCCGCGCGGCCAGCACCATCATCGCATTTGAGTGCGAGGCCAAGGCCCGCATGGGGGATGGCGCCGCAATAAACGCCCTCCGCCCCCGTCTTCACGAAGGCGCGCGGCACGGTTTCCATGAGGTCGGTATCGAAGCGCTTGGTGCCCGCCACCATGAAGGGATGGGCCCGCACGGCGGCGATGATGCGCTGGCCCGCCGGGCGGGAGGGGAGCCGTGCAAAGCCCAGCGCCAGATTGCGCAAGGGGATTGCCCAGGTGGGAACCGAGCAGCCGTCGATGCCGACGGGCTGGCGCGCGAGATCGCAGCCGCACAAAGCGCCCATGGTTTCGGCGATGGCTTTCTGCACGGGATGGCCGGGCTTCACATAGTCGTGGCGGTCGGCGCCCAGCTGCCGGGCCAGCGCCAGCATGCCGGCGTGCTTGCCGGAGCAATTGTTGTGAACCTGCAGTGGCGCATCGGAGGCGCGCACGGCCGCCTGCTCTGCCACGCTGTCAGTCGGCCAGTGCGCCCCGCACTCATAATCATCCTCGCTGTTGCCGCATTTCGCCAGCATGGCGCGCGCCACCCGCACATGCTCGGGCTCGCCATTGTGGGAGGAGCAGGCGAGGGCGATTTCCTCATCCGTCAGGCCGAAATGATCCGCAGCCCCGCTCTCGATCACCGGCAGGCACTGAAAGGCCTTCACCGCCGAACGCGGGAAAACGGCTGAGCCGATGTCGCCCGCCGCACTCACGATCTGCCCATCCGCATCAACAACCACGAAAGCGCCGGTGTGGCGGCTTTCCACGATGCCGCCGCGTGTCACTTCGGCGATGACGGGATTGGGCATGGGGAGGCTCCTCTACGCGGTCTTGCTGCGACCGTAATCAGGCCGTAACGGATTCCTGCGACAAAAGCGACCGTTGCGATTCGCGCAGCGCTCACTATTTACGCCGCTTCTTCTTTCAAGGGATTGCCGCCGATGCTCAGCCGCGCGCTGGTGTTCCAGCATATGGATGACGAACCGCCCGGTCTTTACGGTGCGTTTCTGGAAGAACGCGGTGTTGCGCTGGATACCGTGATGCTGCACCGGGGCGAGGCCATCCCCTCGCTCGCGTCCTATGACGTGCTGCTGGTGATGGGCGGCGCCATGGATGTCTGGGAGACGGAGGCCAACCCGTGGCTCCTTGATGAAAAGGCGGCCATCCGCGAATGGGTGATGGCCCGCAACCGGCCCTATTTCGGCGTGTGCCTGGGCTTGCAACTTCTGGCCGAGGCGGCTGGCGGCACCGTCGGCCTGGCAAAGGCTCCGGAAGTGGGGATCGGCAAGGTATCGCTGACCGGCCTTGGCCGCCGCCATGGGATGACGGCGGGCCTGCCGAAGCAGTTTCGCTTCATGCAGTGGCACCATGCGGAAGTGAAACAATTGCCGGAGGGTGCCGAGGTGCTGGCCTCCTCCACCGTGTCGCCGGTGCAGATCATGAGCCTCGGTGATTGCGCGCTGGCCACCCAGTTTCATGGCGAACTGACGCCTGGTCTGGTGGATCGCTGGGCGCATCTTCCGCAATACCGGCAGTGGCTGGATGAGGCGCTGGGGGCCGGCGCCTATGAACGGGTGCGGGCGCAGGCCCTGCCGCTCATGCCCCTGATGGCCAGGCACAGCCGGGCGCTCTTCACCAATCTGCTCGACGCCCGAGCCCTGCGCGCCGCCGCCTGATCAGGCAGGCGCCAGCGGCACAATGCCGACAATGCGGGTATGCCCGCCCAAATGCAGCGCCGCCGCAATCAGCTGCTCCCGCGCCAGAAGCGCCTCCGCCAGCCGCGCGCCATTGTCCAGCGCCTGCTGAATCTCATCCGGTGTGAGATCTCCCACATGCTGCGTCACCAGGCGGCGGCCCAGCCCGCTGTCCGGCCTGAGATCGCGGGCGGGGACGCGGCTTATGGCGGGATGATCCGGCAGGTTAACGGCATTGGCCACGAGCGTCGCTGCGGCATCGGCCCCGCTTGCGGTTGCCGCGAGCACCGTCACCGCGTCGGCGATCCCGAAGGAAAAGCTTTGGCGCCAGCCGCAGGTTGAAATGCCGCGCACGGCGTCCGTCCAGTGCACCAGCGCCTCCGCCACGAGCGAGGGATGATCCGGCCTGTCCACCACCCCTGCGATATATTCCTGCCGGGGCGTCAGATGGATGGCGATGTCGCCGCCGTTGTTTACATAGGCACGGTCGACCGCGGCGGCGGAAACCATGGCGTAAAGCACTTCTTCCGCTACGGCACCCGCGGCCGCCGCCATCGGCGTGATGAAAGCCGATTTGGCATGTTCTGCCGTGGCGCGATACATGCGCCGCGCCACAGCGCCCTCCGGCAAACGCTCCGTGGGCTGACGTAACAGCGGAAGCTCGGCCGCCAGTTCGGCGCGAATGATCGAAAATCGGGCAGTTGCCACGTCGAAGGCGCGGGCTACGTCCCGCTCAGGGCCGTCCGCGCCGATCACCAGATCAATCGGGCCATCCTGCAGATGCAGGCGACGGCCATCCGGCAGCATCACCGCCCGCATGCTTTCAACCCCAAAATTCCCATGATTCAGTTTGCTCCATGCGCCTGTTGACCTTATCCTGCAAGGACTTGCGGTTTGGGCCAATATTGTGGAACGGCGTCTTACGACAATCCTGTCGGCGGATATCGCTGGCTATTCCCGCCTCATGGAGGCGGACGAGAGCGGAACCTTGGCCGATCTCACGATCAGGCGGTCCGCGCTGATCGAACCGCTGATGGCCAAGCGTGGCGCGCGGCCGATCAAGTTTCTCGGCGACGGTTTCCTGGCCGAATTCGTGAGCGTGGTGAACGCGGTGCAATTCGCGGTGGATTTTCAAGAAGCCAATGAAGCGCGCAATGCCGAGCTGCCGCAGGCCAAGCGGATGGCCTTCCGCATCGGCATCAACCTCTCCGACATCATCGCCGATGACACGGACGTCTATGGCGACGGCGTGAACGTGGCGGCGCGTATTGAATCGCTGTCCCCGCCCGGCGGAATCTGCATCTCCGACTCCGTCTATAATCATGTGCACCGCCATGTGCCCTTCGATTTCGAGGACATGGGGCGCCGCCAGCTCAAGAACATTTCGACGCCGTTGCAGATTTATAAGGTGGTGTCGGTCCTCTCGACCAAGGGCCGCCGCAAGCGCGCCGTCCCTGCGCATCAGGCGTCGATCGTGGTGCTGCCTTTCGCCAATATGAGCGGCGATCCCGAACAGGAATATTTCAGCGACGGCATCAGCGAAGACATCATCACCGACCTGTCGAAGATTTCCGCCCTGTTCGTCGTGTCGCGCAACTCGGCCTTCGTGTTCAAGGGGCAGGCCGTTGAAGTGGACCAGGTGGCGCAGAAGCTCGGCGTGCAATATGTGCTGGAAGGCAGCGTGCGCAAGGTGAACAACCGCGTGCGCATCACCGCCCAGCTGATTGACGGCAACAGCAACGGCCATATCTGGGCCGAACGCTATGACCGTGACTTCGAGGATATTTTCAAGCTTCAGGATGAAATCTCGAGCGCCATCGTCGAAGCCCTCCGTGTACGGATGCTGCCGGGCGAGATGGCGACGCTCCGCCAGCGCCCGACGGAAAATCCGGAAGCCTACCGCTATTATCTGATGGGCCGCGGCTTCTTCAACCGCGGCCATACCAAAAGGCTGCTGAGGCTCGCCAAGCAGCTTTTCGCCCGGGCGCTCGAGATCGATCCCAACTATGCCATGGCGCATGCGGGCATCGCTGATTGCGATTCCCATCTTCTCGATGCGGGCGACACCTCCATTTCGGTAAATGATATTCTGGCCAAGAGCGAAGCGGCCCTGGCGCTCGATCCATCGGTTGCCGAAGCGCATGCCTCGCGCGGGCTCGCCCTCTATACGGCGGGGCGGTACGAGGAAGCCGACGCCAGCTTCATCACGGCGCTGAGCTACAAGCCTGACCTGTTCGAGGCCAATCTGTTTTACGGCCGCAATTGCCTGAACCGCGGCGACTATGAACGCGCAGCCGAGCTTTTCGGCAAGGCCGCTGATGTGAAGCAGGATGATTTTCGCGCCTTGGGCCTGCAAAGCATGTGCTTGAAGTCCCTGGGGCGCGAACAGGAGGCGACGGCCGCCGCCAAGCGCGCCTTGGCGCGGGCCGAAAAGGCGGTTGGCGACCGGCCTGACGATGCCGACGCGCTGGCCTTTGGCGCTGGCCTTCTCGCCTATCTGGGCGAGGCCGACCGCACCCGCGACTGGGCCGAGCGCGCCGCCATCATGGAGCCCGATGACCGCTACATGCAGTATAATCTCGCCTGCGCCTATGCGGTTCTGGGCCAGGTTGAGCCCTCGCTTGATCGTCTTGAACAGGCGCTCCGGCCGGGCTCCCTCAAATCGCTCCGCGAGTTCATGCTGAAGGACAGCGATCTGGACGTGCTGCGCAGCCATCCGCGCTATCAGGCCTTGCTGGAGAGGCTGGAGGTTCAATCATGACGGCGGCGGAGATTTTGCTGTCGCGCTGGGCCGCGGGAGAGCGCATTGCCCAATTGCCGGAAGCCGTGCGGCCGAAAGATCGCGCTGGGGCCTATGGCATCGCCGCTGATCTGGCGGGGCTCACGGGTGACCGCGTGGCGGGATGGAAAATCGCCGCCACCAGCGCGGCAGGCCAGAAGCACATCAATGTCGAGGGGCCGCTCATTGGCCGCATCTACGGGAAGCGCGTTCTGCCGCCCGGCGCTGAAGTTTCGCTGGCGGGAAACGCCATGCGGGTGGCGGAAGCCGAGTTTGCCTTCCGCTTTGCCCGCGATCTTCCGCCGCGTGATGCTCCGTATACGGAGGAGGAATGTCTGGCCACCGTATCGGCGCTGCATCTCTCGATCGAAATCCCCGACAGCCGCTATGAGGATTTCACCAAGGTGGGAGCCGCACAGCTCATCGCCGATACGGCCTGCGCCCACTGGCTGGTGCTGGGGCCCGAGGTTGAAGCGGATTGGCGCGGGCTTGATCTTTCGGCGCATCAGGTGACGGGATTCCGCAACGGCACGAAAATGGCGGAGGGAACCGGCAAGGCGGTGCTGGGCGGCCCGGTGATCGCGCTGGCGTGGTTCGTCAACGAAGCGGCACGGTTTTGCGGCGGCGTGAAGAAAGGGCAATTCGTCACCACCGGGACCTGCATCACGCCGATGGCCCTGTTTCCGGGCGATGCCGTGAGTGCCGATTATGGCGTATTGGGGACGATCCGCATGCGGATCGCCCCCGGTTAGGTCTTCGGGGCTAGAGAACGAAATCCGCCGCCGTCAGCGTGCTGGCGGTGAAATTCTGCAAGATGATGGCCATTTCCTGCGCCGCATTGGCCTGCGTGTTCACCAGCACCACGGTGTCCGCGCCGATTTGCACCGCGCGAATTTGCCCTTCGGCCGAGAAGGCATCGCTGCCGATGAAGGTGAAGGCCTGGTTTCCCGCCGTGCCTGCCATGGCATCGATGGCCGACAGGTCGATCCGGTCGGTATAAGCAGCGGATGGCCCGGCGGTGACGTGAAAGTCGGTGATCGTGTCGCGGCCGGCGCCGGGGGTCGAGTCGTTCACCGAATGAAACACGAATGAATCGTTTCCGGTGCCGCCTGTCAGCCTGTCGACTCCCGCCCCGCCATCGATAACGTCATTGTCGCTTCCGCCATCCAACTGGTCATCGCCCCGGCTGCCAAGCAGCGTGTCGTTGCCGGTGCCGCCGTCGATCCGGTCATTGCCCGCGCCGCCATCAAGCGTGTCGCCGCCCACATAGGTGACCGGCACATTCTTGATGAGGATGGTCGTGATGTCGGACTGGTCTTCCCGGATGATATCGTCGCCATCGCCGCCTGAAACAGTATCCCTGCCAGCGCCGGTGCGAATCGTGTCGTTGCCGGCATCGCCGGACACCACATCATTGCCTGCGCCATCGGTGATGCTGTCATCTCCGCTTCCGCCGGAAATCGTGTCATTGCCATCCTGGCCATTGAGAATGTCGGCGTCCGCGCCGCCGTCGATCGCATCAGCCCCGCCGCCGCCATTGATGAGATCAGCACCGTCGTTGCCGGAAAGATGATCGTTGCCGTAGAGGCCGGAAATCAGGTCTGTGCCGCCATTGCCAGAGATCCAGTCCTCGGCATTGCCGCCTTCGATCGTCTCGTCGCCATCGCTGCCGGAATAGTGAAGCACCTCGAAGCCGGAGGCGAGGAGCCCGCTGTTGGAGCCGCCCGCCAGCAGCGAGAACTGCGTGATGCCGCCGCCGGAGTTGAACAGATAGAGCGTATCGAAGCCATCTTCGCCACGCAGCGTATCGAGATTGTCGGCATCGCTCAGATAGACTTTGTCATCGCCGCTCCCGGCCCAGACGACATCGCCTGAATCGGCGAAGCGGTTGCTGCTGCCCGTCCAGATCGTGTCATTGCCCGAGCCGCCCGAGAGATAATCATCGCCGCCGCCGCCATAGAGCGTGTCGTTGCCGGAGTCGCCATAGAGACGGTCTCCCCAGTCATAGCTCACGATCAGGTCGTCGCCCTGGTTGCCGTAAACCTCCGCCGGCGCGAAATAGTCGAAGTCGAGTCCCAGCCAGTCGCTGTCGTCGGTGTGGATGATATAGATCTGGTCATCGCCGCCGAGCGCGTTGACGATCTCGCCGCCATCCGCAATGTAGCCGTCGTTGCCATTCGTCAGAGTCGTCGCCATGTCCTTGACCTCCTGAAGGGGTTGAGCATCCCTCAGTGTCGGGCGGTCAGGCTGAATGCGGTGTGAGCGCCCCGTTCATGGGCGGTTGAACTGTCCTCGCACCTAGGGCGTGACAAGGTTCCCGGCGATCATGCCGCGCGGCGGAACGATCCCGCCATTCTCCGCCAGATCGGGGCCAACAGGGTCTTTCTGGTCCATGCCCTGAATGGCCGCAAGTTTCGATCCGGCGATCCGGTTGTTGGTGATCATCACGGGCTCAGCCCCCTCCGACAGCGAGAAAGTGATGCCGCGCCCGCAGTTCCGCACGAGATTGGATGTGGCGGAGAGGTTCCGGCAATATTTGCCCCAGCCCAGGCCGATGCCGGTCTGGGCGGCATTCTCCACCACATTGCCGATCACCTGCGTGTCGCCCTCGGCCCCGATGCCCAGGGCGGAAGTGTAGGGCAGGGTGCCGCCGCCCGAGACATTGCGGATGACATTGTTGGACACAACCGCCAGCCGCCCGCCTTCGTTGAAATTGGTGATGGAGATGCCGAAGGCCACATCGGCGATGAGATTGCCGGAAACGACGGCACCCTCGAAGCCGAACTCGCAATAAATTGCCACCTCGCCGGTGCGCGAGATGGAATTGCCGGTGATCTGGCAGTTGGAGCCCTGATTGTTGCGCACGGCGGAGAAGGCGCAATCGCTGACACGGTTATTGGCCACGATCACATTGCCGGCCTTGTAGACATTGATGCCGTTGCCGTTCTGCCCATCGCCGCCCGCCTTCGCCGCAATGCGCGCCACGCGGTTGCCGCTGACGATGGTGCCATCCTCGGAAGGTGCGGACGCCCAGACCTGGATGCCGTTATTGCCGATGTCACGCACATCGTTTCCGGAAATCTCAAGACCCTTGGCATTGCGCGAGAAGAGGGCGGTGTTCGCGATATTGGAAAAACTGTTGCCGCTGATGCGCCCGCTACAGGCTTCAAGCCGGAGGCCGCTGCCCTTGCCGTTGATGAAGGTGCAGCCGTCAATCAGCAGCCCCTCGACCGTATCGCAGAAGACCAGCGATTGATCCTCCGTGAGCGGAGCATCGCCGCCGTCGAAGGTGAGGCCCGAGAGCGTGACATGGGCTGTGCCGGTGATCGAGAGCAAAGGCCCACCGCCTTTCGCCGCGAGAATCGTTCTTCCGGGCACGCCACGAATGGTGAGAGGCTGCGTTACTTCAAGCGTCTCTGTCAAAAAACGCCCGGCGGGCAGATCAAGCACGCCATCGCCCTGAATCGCTTTCTCAAGCGCTGTCTTCAAGTCTTTGATATCAGAAGATTTTGCCAGCGCAGGCGCGGCAGCGCTAACGGCCAGTCCGGCCAGCAGGGATCGTCGCGCGAGGGTCATTGTGGCACACTCCTGCGCGTGTGATGCAACTCCCAAGCCGCAATGTTCAGGGAATGGGAACGAGCTTCATCTGTGGCGGGTCGAGACGTGGGGCGATCCCACCCAGAAGTTTCCGGCCATCCTCTCCCGCTTTCACGTGGCAGTCGATTCCATCGAAGCTGATCGCTTTCTCCCCAGGCGATTTCTTCTTGAGGTCGGAACACATGATGGGGATGACGGAAAAATCCTTGCCGTCAAATCTGCCCGCCGCGAAGATCGGCGGCTTGGTGTTCTCCGTCACCTGAAGCGCGAACCAGCCTGCGTCGAGCGAAACGGCAAGCACCGTCGTATTGCCGTCCTCGGGCTTCTGGTCGGGCGTCTTCATCAGATAATGGTGGCCTTCCGGAATGAGGGTCAGCAACGCATCCTTGTCCGTCTGCACCCAGGCGCCATGGTCAAGGCTCAACCCTTTGAAATGCGACTCTGTCTTGCCGAAGATCATTTCGCCCTCCGCCTCCTTGAAAAGCGGGTCGGGAGAATCGAGCACGCAGCCGCACAGAAGAATCGCCAGCGCGAAAAGGGAAACAAGCCGGTTCAGCATCGGATCAGTCCTCAATGCGCCCCCGCCTTCTCCTTATCTCCCATCGGGGCCGGGGGATCAAGCGGCGGCCGTCTCACACATAGCCGCTCAACCCGGGGATCGAGCCCGCCACCTCTTTCACCAGCGGCGCACCAGCCTTCTCCTTGGCGTAGTCCAGCGTCAGCGTGCCCACCTGCTTGATCTGGTCCATCGAAAGCCCCGCCGCCGTGAGCTTGGAAATGGCGGCGAGAGGCCCGCCCATCAGCCCGCCGCCCAGCATGCCGAGAAGCCCGCCCTTGGCCGCGCCATCGCCGCCGAATTTGGCCGCAAGCTCGGAAGCGCCCGGCAGCCTGTCCATCAGCTCCTGCACCTTGGCCTGATTGCCTTGCGTCTTCAGAAGCCCCAGCATGATGCCGAGCGCACGCTCCGCCTTCTCAACCGAAAGCCCGGTTTGCGACACCAGCCTGCCGATCAGCTCCTGCATGGGGGCTCCTGTCTTCTGTTTGCGTCTGTTCGCCATCTATAGCAGACTCAAGCCTGAAATCGATGCGAGCTTTCGGAGACGGGAATGACTGAAAACGCCGTGTTCATCGGCCAGAGCACGAAGCAAGAGGACCTGCTGCTGGCCATGGCCAACCGGCACGGCCTCATCACCGGCGCCACCGGCACCGGCAAGACGGTAACGCTGCAGATCATGGCTGAGGGCTTTTCGAGGCTCGGCGTTCCTGTTTTCGCGGCTGACGTGAAGGGCGATCTCTCCGGCATCAGCCAGGCCGGCACGCCGCAGGATGCGCTGGTGGAGCGCGCCAAAAAGATCGGCATGAAAGATTATGATTTCGCCGCCACGCCAACGATCTTCTGGGATGTGTTCGGCGAAAAGGGCCACCCCATCCGCGCCACCATCACCGAGATGGGGCCGCTCATGCTGTCGCGCCTCATGGGCCTCACCGATGCGCAGGAAGGGGCGCTGAATATCGCCTTCAAGATCGCCGATGAAGAGGGGCTGCTGCTCCTCGACCTCAAGGACCTCCGCGCGCTGCTCAAGGACCTCGCATCGCGTGGCAAGCAGATCACCACCGACTATGGCAACGTCACCGACATGACGGTGGGCGCCATCCAGCGCCGCCTCGTGGTGATCGAGGAACAGGGCGGCGAAAAATTCTTCGGCGAGCCGGCGCTCAAGATTGATGACCTCATGCGCAAGACCGGCGATGGCCGGGGCTATGTGAATATTCTCGCCGCCGAAAAACTCATCACCTCGCCGCAGGTCTACGCCACCTTCCTGCTGTGGCTGATGTCGGAACTGTTCCAGCAGATGCCCGAAGTGGGCGATCAGGAGAAGCCGAAGCTCGTGTTCTTCTTCGATGAAGCACATCTGCTCTTTGCCGATGCGCCGCCCGCTTTGGTCCAGAAGATCGAGCAGACGGTGAAGCTCATCCGCTCGAAAGGCGTCGGCATCTATTTCGTCACCCAGAATCCGCTCGATGTGCCCGACAGCGTTCTGGCGCAGATGGGCAACCGCGTGCAGCACGCACTCCGCGCCTATACGCCGCGCGACCAGAAGGCGGTTGAGGTGGCGGCCACCACCTTCCGTCCCAATCCGGCCTTCAAGACTGCAGAGGTGATTTCACAGCTCGGCAAGGGCGAGGCGCTGGTGTCGATGCTGGATCAAAAAGGCGTGCCGGAGATGGTCCAGCGGACGCTGATCCGCCCGCCCTCCAGCCGCATGGGCGTCATCACCGATGAGGAGCGGCAGAAGGCGATCAAGAATTCGCCCGTGTACGGAGAATATGAACAGGCGGTGGACCGCGAGTCGGCTTACGAGAAGCTGCAGGCAAAAGCGGTAAAGGCCGCCGATGCGCAGGCGAAGGCCGCCGATGCGCAGGCGAAGGCCGCGGAAGCAAAGACGCAAGCCAAGGCCTCTCCGCGCCCCGCGCCGCAACGCGACACCGCCACCGACCGCTTCGTCAAGAACGCCGCCTCCAGCATCGGCCGCCAGCTTGGCTCAGCGCTCGTGCGCGGGATCTTGGGTGGCCTTACCCGCCGCTGATCAGGGGTGTACCGGCCTGAGCCATTTTAATCCGGCGGGGATTGCCGCATCGACATAGGCGGACATGGCCGTGCGGTGGCGGTTCAGCAGCAGTCCCAGCCCGATGACCGCGACGCCGATCGCCGACAGCACGAAGGAAAACGCGATCACATCCTTGAACACATCATAGGCGAGATAGCCGAGATAGGTGGCAACACCCAGCGTGCCTAAGACCGCATAGACCCTGCGGCCAAGAAAAATGCCAAGCCCGACGAGAGCCAAGCAGATCAGGCAATAGATAAATTTCTGAAGCTCCGTCCCGCCGTCATGGAAGGTAAGCCCGCCCCACAGCGTCAGCGCGCCGAAAATGTGCAGCCAGAAAGCGAAATCAGGCCCGTTCTTTCGGCAGATATCGAGGGCCAAAGCCACGAAAATCATGGCAAGGCCGAAGATCACGGACACGGTCTGCCGTGTCTCGAAATCATAATAGTCGGTGGGCGTGTGCGTGAACCACATGGCAAGATCCATCGACATGAACCACAGGGCCACAGCGGCAATGAGCAGGATAAAGGGGAAGCGGTAGAACCAAATCGCAATACCTGCTGCGGCGATGGCGCCGGTTTCCATGAAAATCCAGCTGCCGCGCACATAGTCGAAGAAGTCGTGATAGGAGCCGGGATCGCCCGCTGCATAGCGCCAGAAATTCATGGCGTCCTGCACACCATAGATCATCATGGGCACCATTGAGACGGCGCCCGCGATCAGCAGCCCTCCGGGAATCTTCAGATTGCGCGATTGCCAGAGATGATGTCCCGCGATCCAGAGAACCACGGCATAGATGGCCCCTGTCCAGAACAGGGCCCAGCCTCCCATACGGTTGAAGGCTTCGGTCGTGAAAAGCCCCATGGCGCCGATCACCAGCAAGGCGCCCGCATACCAGAGCACATGCGTCAGATCGAACTTCGGCGGCGGGGCCTGGCCTGCACGTTCAGCGCGGGCGTTGAGGAAATTGGTGATGGCGCTGAATTGTTCGTCAGTGAGCAGGCCCGCATCGCGGGCCGCCGCCAGATCGGTTTCCGTTGACATTCTGCCTCCGCGCCCGCTCCCTCACGTCAAAGCTATTACAGATCGTCAAAGCCCGCAAAGGCAGGCCTTAGATAATCTCATCCTCATCGAACAAGGGCGCGGCCTGTTCCCTGGCTTTCACGCCGGACTTGGGCTTGACGCGCGCGATGTGGAACAGCGCATCGCCGCGATTGGCGAGCGGCAGATTGGTGCGGCCCACGATGATGCCGTCATCCTCCGCCACCACAGGCACGGATTGGGCACCGAGCGGATCGGCGATCACCCCGATCACCTCCTTCCGTCCCACCCGGTCTCCGGCGCGGCGGATGGTGTGCAGGATGCCGCCTTCGGGAGCCCGCACCCAGCTTGAAGCGGTCGAAACCGCAACCGCATGATGCTCGCTCTTGCGCGGCGCTTCCGTGATCATGCCCACCGCTTCCATCACGCGGAGGCACCCTTTGACACCCGCATCGATCGCCTGCTCATCGAAGCGCAGCGCCTCGCCGCCTTCATAGAGCAGCACCTTCACACCGCTCTCTTTCGCGGAAAGGCGAAGCGATTTTTCACGCAACTTTGAAACGAGGATCACCGGCGGCGCGAAGGCTTCCGCGAGTGCCAGAAGCTCCGCATCATCGGGCGCCACGCGCACCTGCGGCAGGTTGGTGCGGTGAAGGGCCGCCGTGTGAAGATCAATGCCATACTGGCAGCGCAGCACCACCTCACGGAAAAAGAGATCGGCCAGAAGGCTCGCCAGAGAGCCCCGGTCAGACCCCGGAAACGAACGGTTCAAATCGCGCCGGTCCGGCATATAACGCGTGTGATTCATGAAGCCGAAGCTGTTGACGATGGGCACCGCCAGCAGCGTGCCCTTGATCTCAACCAGTGACTGATGCTGCAACAGGCGGCGCACGATCTCCACCCCCTGAATCTCATCGCCATGCACCACGCCGGAAATGAAGAACACCGGGCCCTTCTTTTCCCCATGCAGCACATGCACGGGCAGGTTCATCCGCGTATGGGTGGAGAGCGCGCTCACCGGCAGGTCCACGATGGCGCGGCTGCCGGGTTCGATCACATGATCGCCGATGCGGAACGGCTTCATCCCGTCCCCCGCGTCTTGGTGCGCCCGGGCCTGGCGTTCTTTTCCAGGAAGGTGATGATCTGTTCCGCCACATCGGCCTTGGTGGTTTTCTCGATGCCTTCAAGGCCGGGCGAGGAATTGACCTCCATCACCACCGGGCCATGCGCCGAGCGCAGCATGTCGACACCCGCCACATTGAGGCCCATGCTCTTGCAGGCCTTGAGGGCTGTGGTCTTTTCAAGTGCCGTCAGCTCAACTTCCGTCGCCGTGCCGCCGCGATGCAGGTTGGAGCGGAAATCGCCCTTGGCGCCGGAGCGCTGCATGGTGGCCACGATCCGCCGCCCGATCACGAAGGCGCGAATGTCGCGGCCCTCCGATTCCTTCACGAATTCCTGGACGAGGATCGCTACCTCCGCGCCATGAAATGCCTCGATCACCGAGCGCGCCGATTTATGCGTTTCGCCCAGCACCACGCCGATCCCCTGCGTGCCCTCAAGCAGCTTGATGACGACGGGCGCTCCGCCCACCATGGCGATCACATCATCGGTGCGCGTCGTATCATTGGCGAAGGCGGTGACGGGAAGCCCCACGCCATCGCGCGCCAGAAGCTGCAGGCAGCGCAGCTTGTCGCGCGAGCGCCCGATCGCCACCGATTCATTGAGCGGATAGACGCCCATCATCTCGAATTGCCGCAGCACCGCCAGTCCGTAAAATGTATGAGACGCCGCGATGCGCGGGATCACCGCATCGAAGCCTTTGAGCTTCTCGCCGTGATAGATCACGTCCGGCTTCTTGGAGGTGATGTTCATGTAGCAGCGCAGATAGTCGATGGGCACGATCTCGTGGCCGCGCGCCTGCGCCGCCGTAATCAACCGCTGATGCGAATAGAGTTTGGGGTTACGCGTGAGGAGGGCGATCTTCATGATGCTTTGTTTTTTCGTTTCTTGCGCGACAGGATGAAGGAACGGCCGGGATGAACGACAAAGCGCCCGCGGATGCTGGCGCGGCCGAGCAGCATGGGAACCCCCATGTCGGTGCGGTCGGTCAGCGTCACCTCGATGGGAAAGCGGTGATCGCCGATCTTGACGTCCGTCTCGATCACCAGCCGCGTTTCGCTATGGCCGCTGGTGCTCTTGACGCGCCGCCGCCCGATGATCGGCCGCTCGCAGTGATAGTGCCGCCCATTGACGAGCACGTTGAAGCGCACCTTGTGCCCGAAGGCCTGAATGTTCTCCGCGTGGAGCGCCGCCGAGCGCGCACCCGTGTCGATCTTGGCGGTGATACGCCCGACCGCCAGTTCCGGCAGCCGCACCCGCTCCCGCCAGCCGATGAGCGGCGGCGGGGTGTCGGCTTTGGTCCTGGGCTTCAGGCGCGGCATGGCCGGCAGGTTAGCGGAATTTCCTGCCGCTCAGGAAGGGCTTACCCCGCCTTGATCGTCTCGGCGATTTCGATGCCGAAGCCGGAGAGGCCCACATAGTGGCGCTGGCTTGAGGAGATGAGGCGGATGGATGAGACGTTGAGGTCGCGCAGGATCTGCGCGCCCAGCCCCACATCGCGCCAGGATTTCTCGCGCTGCGCGGCACTGCCGCTCTTTTCCGGCTGAAGCTGGCTGGCCGGAACGCCCGCCGTCCCTTCCTGCAGATAGACGAGAATGCCCCGCCCCTCGCGCTTGAACACCTCGAATACGCCATCGAGCGTCCGGCGGCTGCCGAACACATCCTCCAGCACATTCTCGCGGTGCAGCCTGACCGGCACGTTCTTGCCGCCCGACACATCGCCGAACACCAGCGCCAGCTGCTCCACCGCGTCGAACGGCGTCACATAGGAATAGCCCTTGGCCGTGCCGATCGCCGTCTGCACGTCGAACTGCCCGGTCTGTTCCACCAGCCGCTCGCGCTTCTGGCGGTAGGCGATCAGATCGGCCACCGAGATGATCCTGAAGCCATGCTCGCGCGCGAAGGCCATCACCTGCGGCCCGCGCTTCACCGAGCCGTCATCATTCACCAGTTCGCAGATGACGCCGGCGGGATGAAGGCCTGCGAGCTTCACGAGATCAACAGCCGCTTCCGTGTGGCCGGAGCGCATCAGCACGCCGCCCGATTTCGCCACCAGCGGAAAGATATGGCCGGGCCTGACGAAATCATCGGCCTGCACGTTCTTGTTGGCCAGCGCATGGGCGGTAGCGGCGCGCTCCTTGGCCGAAATGCCGGTGGTGAGCCCTTCCTTGTAGTCGATGGTCACGGTGAAGGCGGTGCCCATCGGCGCATCATTCAGCGCCACCATGGGGTCAAGCTTCAGCCGCTTGGCATCCTCGGCGGTAATGGGCGTGCACACGATGCCGGAGGTGTGGCGCACCATGAAGGCCATCTGCTCGGGCGTGATCTTGGCGGCGGCGGCGATCAGGTCGCCCTCGTTCTCGCGGTCATCGTCATCCACCACCACAACCATTTCGCCATTAGCGATGGCCTTGATGGCGTCTTCGACGGGATCAAGCTGCGAAATATCGGTCATGTCGGGGTCCCTGAAATCCTGAGGCGTTACCTTGTTGGCCGTGGCGGCGGCGATCTTGACCGCGAGGTCGAGCGAGGGCGGAGCACCCCCCACAAGCTGCGACACGCGGCCCTGGGTGATCCCCAGCCGCCGCGCCAGTTCGGATTGCGATGTGCCGCTATTAGCGAGCCAGTCCGCGAGTTTCATGGGTGATTATTAGCATCGCTAATAATTTGGCGCAAGCCTCTGCTTTTCTAGAGCTTCAAGCACCCGCTGCGCTTTGTCGGGCAATTTAGTGACAAGCGGGGATGCCTCCGGCGAAGCTGCCAGCCCGCGCAGTTTTTGCAGATTGGTCTCCGCCTGCGGCAGGTCGCCGGTTCCCGCGTAGGCTCTGGTGAGAAAATACGAAACGAGAGCTTCTTCAAACGGCGAGTTTGGCATGTCGGCTGTAGAAAGAAACAATGCGATGGCTTCTTCGTACCGCCCAAGTTCGACGAGTATGGAGGCACGAGTCTGCCGCATGGTTCGCAGGTTCGCGCCAATCTCCATGCCCCGCGCCGTCAGCCGGTCCATGTCAGTGAGATGATGCAGATCATCCGTGAACAGCAAATTCGTAGCAGCATGGTCGATCAGGCAACATTCCACCGCGGGCAGAAGTGGTAGCGCCTTCTCGCCGGGTTCCAGCACGGCCCGCACGACAAGCGGCAAGATTGGAGCATTGCAATGCCGAGAGTAGAAAACGTCGAGAATTGCTTCGAGTGATCGTCCCGAGGGAAGGACCACATTGCCACCGGCGGAATATGGACGGATCATTTCTTCAACGGTATCCTTCAGGCCGGCCGAAAGCGGGTGCCTGGAAGGAAAAAAGCTTCGCCATAACCACAGGCCATCATTTATCAGGGGTGACCCGTCACGCCGCCTGTATTCAGTTGGAACAGCGTTTCTTAAAACTATCCAACCTTGAACAATGCCGATGCTGTACAAAAACGCTGCTGCCGCCTCATGCTCACCGGCCAGAAAAATCCCCAGAACGAATGCGGAAAACATCAATGCCGTGTTGGCAAGAATGCCGGCAAGCAAGAAAAGCCGATTGGCCCAGGGCGCATCCCGCCGTGCTGCGCTCGCCAGCACCTAACCTGAAACAGGATCTCTGCCGATGTAAAGCCAGGCAAGGCCAAGATGGGCCTTGAGCAGCAGCTTGTTTTTGCCAATCGTGATTTGATAGACGCGCCTGCCGGTTGCCAGCGCCGCGAGGGCATGACCGAACTCGTGAACAATGGTTCCGGTCACATAACCGGCAGGAATCCCCGCCAGAAGAGCAAGCCACGCCATGAGCTGATCATTCATGGCCGGCCTCGTTCCAGTCGGTGCAACTTATTCGCCCCACGTCCTCTCCAGAACGCCCAGCCAGTTCTTCCACGCCAGCTTCTCAATGAGCTCGTCGCCATAGCCATGGGCTTTCATGGCGGCGATCAGGTTGGGAAGGCCCGTCACATCGCCGATCTGTGCCGGGATGCGCGCGCCGTCGAAATCGGAGCCGAGGCCCACATGGTCCTCGCCCGCATGTTTCATCATATGGTCGAGATGGCGCAGCATCGAGTCGAGTCCGTTTTCGCTCGCCCATTTGCCGTCGGCGCGCAGGAAGCCGTTGGCATAGTTGAGCCCCACCATGCCTTTTGTTTTGCCGATGGCCTGAAGCTGTTCGTCAGTCAGGTTGCGCGAGGAGCCGCACAGCGCATGCGCATTGGAATGGGTGGCAACGAGCGGCGCCGTGCTCAAATCCGCGACATCCCAGAAGCCCTTTTCATTGAGATGTGACAGATCGACGAGAATGCCGAGTTCATTGCAGCGTTTCACCAAAGCCTTCCCCGCATCGGTCAGGCCGGGGCCGGTATCGGGCGAAGAGGGAAAGCGGAAGGGCACGCCTTCGCCGAAAATATTGGGCCTGCTCCACACGGGGCCGAGCGAGCGCAAGCCCGCCGCATGAAGCACATCGAGCGATTGCAGATCAGCGTCAATCGCCTCCGCCCCCTCGATATGAAAGATCGCCGCCACCACGCCATCGGCCATCGCCTTGCGAATATCGGAGGCCGTGGTGCAGATGCGGAATTGATCGGGCGCCTCGCGCGCGATGCGGAGCAGCAGCGAGGCCATGCCGAGCGTGGGCGCGAAAGCCGCATTGGTTTTGACCTCGCCCGCGGGCGGCGGGTTCATGTCGTCCTCGTCGGGCAGCGCATCATGGGGGTTCGGCACGAACACCGCGAAGAAGCCGCCCGCAAAGCCGCCCTTCCTCATGCGCGGCAGATCAAGATGGCCTTGCCCGTCGCCCCTGATGAAATCCTGAACGGCGCCTTCGGACTTCTTCTGCCACAGCCTGAGCAGCACATCATTGTGGCCGTCAAAAACGGGAATCGTCATGCTTGTAACTCCGGCGCAAGAATGTTTTCGGCCAGCGTCACCCAATAGCTGATCCCATAGGGGATCATCTCGTCGTTGAAGTCATAGGCCGGATGGTGACAGTACGGCGTGTCGCCGTTACCGAGAAAAATGAATGCGCCCGGCCGCGCCTGCAGCATGAAGGCGAAGTCCTCGCCGCCCATGATTGGCCGGGTGGCGGGATCGACGTTCTGCGGGCCAGCCACTTGCTGTGCCGCCGCGATGGCAAATTCGGTTTCGCGCGGGCGATTGAGCGTGACGGGATAGGGTTCCGCCACCCGATAGTCGATATCAACCCGCCCGCCGAGGGCGGTGGCGATGCCCGCCGCGGTTTCGCGAATGCGGCGTTCCGCCAGCTGCCGCGCCGCTTCGGTGAGCGAGCGCACCGAGCCCACCAGCCGCGCCTCGGGTGCGATGGTGTTGATGGCGTTGCCGGCATGGAACTGGGTGACGGTGATCACCAGCGAGTCGAGCGGGTCGGTATTGCGCGAGACGATGCCCTGAAGGGCTGTCACGATCTGCGCGCCGATGAACAGCGGATCGACCGTGTGATGCGGCATTGCCGCATGCCCGCCGACGCCGGTGATATCGATGGCGAAAGTATCGACGGACGCAAGAATAGGCCCCGGCTTGATGGCGAAGTGCCCCATGGCAATGCCCGGCATGTTGTGCAGGCCGAACACGCTGTCGATGTTGAAGCGTTCCATCAGCCCGTCCTGCACCATGGCAAGGCCTCCCGCGCCGCCTTCCTCCGCCGGCTGGAAGATCACCGCCACGTGGCCGCGGAAATTCCGCGTTTCGCATAAGTGGCGGGCAGCGCCCAGCAGCATTGCGGTGTGGCCGTCATGACCGCAGGCATGCATCTTGCCGGGCGTTTTCGAGGCATAGGGCAGCCCCGTCACTTCGGTGATCGGCAGGGCATCCATGTCGGCCCGCAACCCCAGCCCCGGCCCGTTGCCACGGCGGCCTTTGATAATGCCGACGACGCCGGTACGGCCGATGCCCGTCGCCACCTCGTCGCAGCCGAATTGCCGCAGCATGTCCGCCACGAACGCCGAAGTCCGGTGCGTATCGTAGAGCAGTTCCGGATTCATGTGCAGTTCGTGCCGCCAGCCGGCGATCTCCTGCTGCATGTCGACGGCCCGGTTCAGCAAAGGCATCGGCAACTCCTGTATCGAAAACGGCCGGGACAGTGCCCGGCCGCCAAGCGTCTTTGCGCCGTTGTGAGCTCAGGCGCTCACGCGCAGGGACTCGACGTGGTCCCAGTTGACGAGGCTGTCGACGAAGGCCTCGAGATATTTCTGCCGGAGGTTCCGGTAGTCGATGTAATAGCTGTGCTCCCACACGTCGCAGCCGAGGATGGGCTGGGCGCCGTGCATCAGCGGGTTCTCGCCATTGGGCGTCTTCATGATGACGAGCTTGCCGTCCTTCACCGCGATCCAGCACCAGCCCGAGCCGAACTGCGTGAGGCCGGCCTGCACGAAATCGGTGCGCATCTTGTCATAGCCGCCGAGATCGGCGGTGATCGCCTTCTCGAGCGCGCCCGGCAGCTTCTTGCCGCCGCCATTGGGCTTCATCCAGTTCCAGAAATGCAGGTGATTGTAGTGCTGGCCCACATTGTTGACGAGGCCGGCGTTCTTTTCCTGAAACGCGATCTTGCAGATGTCCTCGATGGACTTGTCCTTGAGCGGGCTGTCCTTCAGCAGATTGTTGCCGTTGGTCACATAGGCCTGGTGGTGCTTGTCGTGGTGGAACTCGAGGGTTTCCTTCGACATATAGGGGCCAAGCGCGTCATAGGCGTAGGGCAGGGCGGGCAGTTCCAGAGCCATTGTTTTTCTCCTCAAACTTGGGAACGGCTTTTTAGGGCCAAGACGGTCGCAGCGCAACCGAGTGAACATAAGTGAACGCGCATGGCGGCCCCGCAGTTCCGGGTGGTGTTTCAGTTTGGATTTCCATTGTCCTTGGGAAGGTTTATGGGCGGCAACAACTCACGCGATTTCATCAATGTTGCCTCCAGCAACTCTAGGGGCAGACCCACCCCCAAGCATGTCACGGTGATCTTGTTCGTCACATCAGAATAGAAGACTTCGATCAGAACCTCGTCAGCAAGGCTCACTTCGAGATACATTCCGTCTCTGTCAAGGTCACTGGCCCGAACACATTTATAGATGCGCCCGTCGATTTCCATTTTCATTCCTCGGCCAGTTTTCATCCTTTCTAAACGTAACATGCATCGCGCCCTTTTGTCAGTCTTGAGGTGGTCCGCACTCAGCCTTGCATTCGATTTTTCTGCCGCTAGACTGCGCCCATGGACGCCAATCCGACGAAACCCCGCATCATTCCGTTCTCCGCCTCCGCCAGGCTGGAGGCATGGGAGGATTTCCCGGCCGAAGAAATCGCCAGCGGTACCCGCAAGCAAAATGGCCACCTCTGGCTGGACGACAAGGCGCGGGGCCTGAGCGCCGGCATCTGGGAGCAGGGGGCGAACGAAAGCCGCTGGATGGATTATCCCGTCACCGAGTTCATGGCAGTGCTCGAAGGCGAGGTGGTGATCATCGAGGAAAAGCGGAGCGTCACCATCAAGGCGGGGCAGAGCTTCATCATCCCCAAGGGCCTCCGCTGCCGGTGGACGCAACCCGGCCATGTGAAGAAGTTTTTCGTGATCTTCACCGGGCCGGAAAAGGCTGACCCATCTGCCGGAACGATCATCGTCGATACGGAAGCGCCTCTCTCACCTTCCGAGCCGCCGCCCGCCTCCATGCTCAATTCACCCGTTCCCACCCAGCACACGCGCGAGGTCTATACCGATCCATCGGGCCAGTTCACGGTGGGCGTGTGGCAGACCACGGGCTATGAGCGCAAGCTCATCGATTTCACCCGCCACGAACTGATGCATCTACTGGAAGGCTCAGTCACGTTCACGGACGACAAGGGCAGGACGCAAAGCTTCAAGGCCGGGGACACCTTCTTCGTGCCGCTCGGCACGCCCAATGCCTGGAAGAGCGAAGGCACGCTCAGGAAGATCTACTGCATCTTCCAGCCGAAATCCTGAACGCCCGCCGTGACCCAACCCTGCGTCATCGATGTGCGGCTGACGTCGATCGGCCAACTGGTGCATGCCTTCGATCCCTCGCCCTTCCATGAGCGGGATCTGGCGGGGGACGCGGAAAATTACATTGTCGAAGCCGCTCGCGAATGCCCGCGCCGTGAGCCGTTGGCCATCCGGGTTCACCTTCCCGCCGCTCAGGTCACGGGCAAGAGCGAACAGGATATCGCCAATGCGATCCGCCAGACATTCGCCAACCGGGCGAGGTCGGAAAGCAACAGCCTCCGCAGGCTGTTCAAGGCCGGGCGCCGCGCCGCGCTGATCGGGTTCACGATCTTCGGCCTCTGCCTCACGGCCTCATGGTGGCTGTCGGTCCACCACGCCGGAGACGCGCTCGGCAAGATACTCGCCGAAAGCCTCATCATCTTCGGCTGGGTCGCCATCTGGCGGCCGTCGGAAATTTTTCTCTACGACTGGCATCCGATCGCCGAAGACCGGAAACTCTACGCCCGCCTCGCGGCGGCCAAGGTGGAAGTCGGCGTGAGCTGAGGCTCGAATGATCTGCCGCGGCGGATACTAAGATCAGGCCAGCGGAAGTGTGAGCTTAAAGCAAGCGCCTTTCCCCGTTCCCGCGCTCGACACTGAAACCGCTCCACCATGAGACTCGGCGATTGCCTTTACGATGGCAAGCCCCATGCCGGTGGAAGGCTCGCCTGCAGTCGGCGTGGCGGACAGGCGCTGGAACTGGCCGAAAGCTTTGGCGCAATCCGCTGGCGTCAGGCCTTGGCCCTGATCGGAAATCGCGATCAGGCAATATCCCTTCTTTCCGTACGCGGCTTCAATGTGAATGGCCTGGCGGGGATGGGAATATTTTATCGCGTTGCTGATCAGGTTATCGAGAGCTTCCACCACGCGGTCTTCGTCTCCGTTGATCTTCAGGCCAGGTAAAATCTCCTGGCTGATGAGAATTGATTTTCGCTGGATCGCCGAGGCATTGAGCGTCAGCGCGGAATCGATGGCTTGAGCCAAGGAGAAAGGCTGCGCCTCGATCTCGAACTTCGCCGCTTGTGATTTTGCCTGTGTGAGCGCCGAGGCGATCAACCGGTCCATGCGCTCCACCGTGCTGATGATGCGGCCGCAGCTTTCGCGCGCCCGGTCTTGCCGCTCCGGGCTGGCGTTTTCCAGATCGAGAATCGAACGGGTAAATTCGCTCAGGCTCATGATCGTTGACAATGGATTTCGCAGGTCATGCGCCACCATGCTGAGCAACACGATCTTTGTCTGGTTTGCCTCCCGGAGCGCCTTGTGCCGTGCTGATAGCCTTTGGTTCAGCCGCGAGAGCGCCGCAATGTGCGCCTCGCGTTCACGCTCATGATTGATGCGTTGCAATTCCGCTTCGGCCCGCTGACTGAAGAGCCGCACGATGGCCTCCCCATCCTTGGGGTTTTGGATGGGCGCATGCGACAGCACGGCAAGATGGCCGACAGGCCGCCCCTTGTCATCGCGCAGCGGAACGCCAATGTATCCCTCATATCCGGCATCTTCCGGAAACTGCCGGTACAGCCCTTCACTTACTACGACAATATGCCCGTCATAAACCACCCGGCACGGCGTTCCCTCAAGGTCGTACTCAAGCGTCTCGTCCGCGCCGTCATGCTGCCAGCTCGCCATCGACCGCGCCCGGCGGATGGGTTCGCCCAGCCCTGTGGTAATGAATACAAGCTTGACATCCATCGCGGCGCGCATGCTTTTCACCAATGCGGCCAGAAACTCCGTTCCGATGGCCTGCGCCGTGCTGGTGGCGATCTCGACGAGAATGTCCTGCATGCCGGTGCCCCCGGATTGATCGCCTGCGGATAGACGCTTCTACTGAAAAGCTTGCAGCCCCGTCTGCGCGCGGCCGAGGACCAGCGCGTGAACGTCATGCGTGCCCTCATAGGTATTCACCGTCTCGAGGTTCACCATGTGGCGGATCACGTGATATTCTTCCGAGATGCCGTTGCCGCCGTGCATGTCACGCGCCGCGCGCGCCACATCCAGCGCCTTGCCGCAATTGTTGCGCTTCATCAGCGAAATGGCGGGTGGTGCACCGGTGCCGCGCTCCAGCGCCCGGCCTAGCGCCAGGCAGCCGTGCAGGCCCAAGGCGATTTCCGTCTGCATATCGGCGAGCTTCTTCTGCACCAGCTGATTGGCGGCCAGGGGCTTTCCGAACTGCTTGCGGTCGAGCGTATATTGGCGCGCCCGGAACCAGCAATCCTCCGCCGCCCCCATCACGCCCCAGGCGATGCCGAAGCGCGCCTTGTTGAGGCAGCCGAAGGGGCCGCCCAGGCCTTTGGCATTGGGCAGCAGCGCGCTCTCCGGCACTTCCACATTGTCGAGAACGATCTCGCCCGTCACCGAGGCGCGGAGCGAAATCTTGCCCTCGATCTTGGGCGTTGAAAATCCCTTCATGCCGCGGTCCACGAGAAAGCCGCGGATCACGCCATCTTCCGTCTTGCCCCACACCACCGCGACGTCCGCGATGGGCGAGTTTGAAATCCACATCTTGGCGCCGTTCAGCAGATAGCCGCCTGCGGTCTTCACCGCCTTGGTCTTCATGCCGCCGGGATCGGAGCCCGCATCGGGCTCGGTCAGGCCGAAACAGCCCACCCATTCGCCGGTGGCGAGTTTGGGGAGATATTTCTTCTTCTGCTCCGCGCTGCCATAGGCCTCGATCGGATGCATGACGAGCGAGTTCTGCACACTCATCGCCGAGCGGTAGCCAGAATCGACCCGTTCAATCTCGCGCGCCACCAGCCCATAGGCCACATAGCCCAGGCCGGAACCGCCATGTTCGGTAGCGGTCATCATGCCGAGAAAGCCCATCTCGCCCATTTCGTTCATGATGTCGCGGTCGAAGCGTTCGTCACGGAAGGCGGATTTGACGCGCGGCATCAGCTTGTCCGCCGCGAAAGCGCGCGCCGAATCGCGGATCATCCGCTCCTCGCCGGTGAGGCTGCTTTCGAGATCGAGCGGGTCTTCCCAGTTGAATTCGGCGGTTGCCATCAGATACTCCTTCGCGTCGGCGCCTATGAGCCAAATTGCCGGGCAAAAGTCAAATGACGGAAGGACGCTAGCGGATCAACGGCGAAAGCGCCTTGAATGCTGGCGTTCCGGCACGGGCGAGGAGCTCGAACATCACCATTTCGGCGTTCACGATCTCAACCCCTTCCTGCCGCATCCGGTCTTGCGCGAGGGGAATGGAAGAAAGTGCGCGCGAACTCATGGCATCGGCCACTGCATAAACGGCGAAGCCTGCTTGCGCCAGATCAACCGCCGTTTGCAGCACGCAGACATGGGACTCAATTCCAGCCACGATCGCCTGCGGCCGCCCGCCCTCATGGTGTGCGATGAACTGGGCCTTCATCGCCTCGTCGCGCCAGCAGGAAAACGCCGTCTTTTCGAACACCGGCGCATTGCCAAGCTTGTGCTTCAGCGCCGGAACGGTGTGGCCCAGGCCCTTGGGATATTGTTCTGACGCCATGACAGACAGGCCGAGCACCTTTGCCGCGTCAAGCAGGATGGTGCAGCGATGCTCCGTCTCCTGCGCATGGGCCATCGCGGGCAACAGCCTCTCCTGCATGTCGATCAGCAGGAGAAAGGATTTGGCGGCATCGATCAGCATACGGAACATCCATCAGGGAGAATAAAAAAGCCTGCCCGTTGGGGCAGGCTTTCTGTTTGAATGGTATGGCGGCTAACGCGCCGCGTGCGCCAGGCCACGCTGTTGCCCGCTTTCCAGCGCTTTCTCCGCGAGAGCGCCAAACACGAAGCCAAGCACTGTCCACAGAATGACATGCATGCCGATGGACACCGTGCGGAAGCGCCACAGCACAACCGCCGAGAAGTTATCCGGCACCTCATTGACCGTGGGCAGCAGCAACTGGATCACCGCAATCACCACGATGAAGGCAATGGCGCTGATCATGCAGGCATTCCACCCGCCATATTGCGCCCACAGCCGCCGCGCCAGGCCAACCGCAAGACAAAGCGCCGCGATGGACAGCACGATCATGATGAAGAACAGTTCCGTCCGCGAACCGATCGTATCGGGATTGCCGACAGCCGGGGGATTGGCCGGATATTTGATCTGCGGCACCAGCACGATCGACACGAACGCGCCGAGCGCCAGAAGCGCTGATGTGGCGCGCGCGCGCAGCGTGCCGATGCGGCCATAGACATAGGCAAACACCAGCGAGAAGATGCCGCCTGCCGCCGTTGAGAAGAACAAGGCCCCGGTGGCGAGGCCCGTGCTCGCCTGGGTGGCGCGGCTGACGATTTCGGGCTCTGCAACTTCGCCCTTGGCAGCGCTTTCCTGCTCTTCGAAGGCGATGGCCCGGTCAACCATCGGTTCGCCGAAGGTCTTGGCGAAGGCGAATACCAGAATGCCAGCGAGAAGCCCCACGATCATGCCGCGGAGCAAAAGAGATCCAACCATGTGCGTTCACCCCTCTAGTGGCAGGGGAAGCCGAGCAGGTGGCGGGCATCATGCACGAATTCGTGCACATACATGCCCTGGATCATCGAGGTTGCGCCTTCCTCGGCGCCCACGAAATAGATGGCCAGAAGGCAGAGAAGCCCGGCAAAGATGGCCCAGGGCAAAATGGCGCCCACGGGGATCGCGATCGGGCGGGTAGGGGCCAATACGGCGTTGGACATGATAATCTCCTAGGATGACGCGTCCTGTTTCAGCAAATTCATACCGGCTGAGGGTCTGACTTCCCGGAGCAACCCGGTTACAGTGGCGCGACCGTGCCGGCTTTTCACCGGCTTCCCCAAACGATAATGGGCGGAACAGTATTGAACATCGGCCGCACTGTCAACGAAGGCCGTGCCGCCGGCCGGGGAGAGGACATGACACGACGCCTCACATTGATCTGCCAGGGCGCCACATCGGCCACCCGCGCCAGCACCTTCCCCGCCGATGAACCGCTGGAGGAACTGGCGCTCAGGAAACACCGACCGGGGCCGGTAAAGCCGGGGGACGCTCAGGTTCTGATCGGCCCCAGCCGCGCCGCGCGGGAAACCGCCGCGCATCTGAACCTCACCGGCACGGCCGAACCGGCCCTCGGAGACATCGATGTGGGCCGGTGGGCAGGAAAAGGCTTAGGCGGGATCGCGCCGGAGGACCTGGCCCGCTGGCTGAGCGATCCCGGCTTCGCGGGCCATGGCGGTGAAAGCCTGGGAGACCTCATCACCCGCGCGGGCGGCTGGCTGAACACCACGGCGGAAGGCAGCGGGGCGGTGATCGCCGTCGCCTCCTCAGCCTTCATCCGGGCCTGCGTCGTGAGCGTCCTGTCAGCGCCCTTCGAGGCCTTCTGGCGAATCGACATCGCGCCGCTGACCGGGACCGACCTTCGCCATGACGGCAGGCGCTGGGCGCTCCGCGCGCTCGGCTCCAGCTTTTGATTGCTTTCAGGCCGCGACCTTCAGCCCGAAAGCATAGACGAAGGCCACTTCCTTCAGCCGGTCAAAACGGCCCGATGCGCCGCCATGGCCTGCGCCCATATTGGTCTTGAGCAGCAGCAGATTATCGCCAATCTTCCGTTCGCGGAGCTTTGCCACCCATTTCGCCGGTTCCCAATAGGTGACGCGCGGATCGGTCAGGCCGCCCACCGCGAGCAAATGCGGATAGGCCTTGGCCTCCACATTGTCGTAAGGCGAATAGGCGGCGATTGCGTCATAGGCCGCCTTGTCCACGATGGGGTTTCCCCATTCTGGCCATTCCGGCGGGGTGAGCGGCAGCGTATCGTCCAGCATGGTGTTGAGCACATCGACGAAGGGCACTTCCGCGATGATGCCGCGAAACAGGTCGGGCGCCATGTTGGCGACGGCGCCCATCAGCATGCCGCCCGCCGAGCCGCCCTGCGCCACGATATGGCCGCGCCGCGTGAAGCCCGCCTTCACCAGATGCTCGCCCGCCGAAATGAAATCGCGGAACGTGTTGGTCTTCTTCGCCAGCTTGCCGTTGAGATACCAGGACCGGCCTTTCTCCTGCCCGCCCCTGATATGCGCGATGGCATAGATGAAGCCGCGGTCCACCAGCGAGAGGATGTTGGTGTTGAAGCCGGCCGGAATCGAAATGCCGTAGGAGCCATAGCCATAAAGCCACACAGGTTCCGAGCCATCGAGCTTCGCCGTCTTCCGGTAAAGCAGCGTGACAGGAATCGACTCGCCGTCATGGGCCGGGGCCTGGATGCGGCGCGTCACATAGTTCTTGGGATCATGCCCGCTTGGCACGTCTTGAGTCTTCCGGAGCACGCGGGTGCGGTCGCGCATGTTGTAGTCGAAGACCGAGGCCGGCGTCGTCATCGAGGAATAGGTGAAGCGCAGGATGTCGGTATCGAATTCGCGCATTTCGCCGAAGCCCAGCGAATAGGCTTCTTCCTCGAAGGCGATCACATGTTCTTGGCCCGTCGTCATATCGCGCACCACGATGCGGGGCAGGGCGTTCTCGCGCTCCATCCGCACCATCCAGTTCTTCAGCATGAACATCGACACGATGAAGCAGCCGGGCCGGTGCGGAATGAGTTCGCTCCAGTTCTTGGGCGAGGGATCGCTCACCGGCGCCGAGACGATTTTATAGTCCTCCGCCCCGCCGCGATTGGTCTTGAAGATGAAGCGGTCATTCCAGTGTTCGAGATCGTACTCGATGCCTTTCTCGCGAGGCGCGATCAGGCGCGGCGCATCGGTGGGCTTCGCCGCGTCGATCACCCAGAATTCCGATGTGTCATGGTCGTGAATGTCGATCACGATGAACTGGTCGGATGAGGTCTTGCCGACGCCGGTGAAAAGCCCGGTGTCCTTTTCTTCATAGACCAGCCGGTCCGCCGATTGCGGCTGGCCGAGGATGTGATGAAGGGTCTTGAGCGGCCGGTGGTTTTCATCCTGCAGCGTGTAGAAAAAGCTCTTCCCATCCGCCGCCCATGTGGCGCCGCCTGCGGTGTTCTCCAGAACATCGGTTTGCTCCGCCCCGGAGGCGGCATCGCGCACCTTCAGCTCATAGAATTCCGAGCCATTGCCGTCGAAGCTCCAGGCCATCAGGCTGTGATCGGGCGACATGGCGAGGCCGCCGATCTGGAAATATTCCAGCCCCTCCGCCTCCTTGTTGCCATCGAGCAGAAGCTGCTCCGGCCCCGTCATGTCGCGCTTTTTGCGCAGGAAGCGCGGATGCTGCGCCCCCGTGACGTAGGAGGAGTAATAGCTATAGGGACCATCGGGCGCGGGGACCGAGGAATCATCTTCCTTGATGCGGCCCTTCATTTCCGCGAACAGCGTCTCCTGAAGGCCTGCCGTATCGGCCATGATGGCCTCATGATAGGCGTTCTCGCCTTCCAGAAAGGCACGGATATCGGCGGGGAGGAGGGAAGGGTCCTGCATCACCTCCTGCCAGTTCGGGGCCTTCAGCCAGTGATAGTCATCGGCGCGCGTGATGCCATGCTGCGTTTCGGCATGGGGGCGCTTGTCCGCCAGGGGCGGCGTCACGGTGGGCTTGTCCATGGCCCTACGCCTTGGGCTTGAAATTGAGGGCCACGCCATTCATGCAATAGCGGAGGCCCGTGGGTTCAGGCCCGTCGGGAAACACATGTCCCAGATGGCCGCCGCAATCGGCGCACAGTACTTCCGTGCGCGTCATGAAATGCGAGCGGTCGGTTTTCGTTTCCACCGAATCCTTTGAAAGTGTTTCATAAAAGCTCGGCCAGCCGCAGCCCGCATCGAATTTGGTATCGGATGCGAACAATGGCTTGCCGCAGCCCGCGCAATAAAACATGCCCTGGCGCTTTTCGTGGTTGAGGGGGCTGGTGCCAGCCCGTTCCGTGCCGTGTTCACGCAGAACATGGTAGGCCTCGGGCGAAAGCTCCTTCTTCCACTCGGCATCGGTCTTTTTGGTCTTGTCCATGCTGTGATGTCCCTGTTTCAGGCCCCAAGATGGGGGATAGCGGGTGGCTTGTGAAGCCCGGCCGGGTCACGCTTTGGCGAGGCGCTGTTTACCAGCCCTTAACCATAAGCCCAGCCAATGTGGCATGGTTACCGGCCAAACCGGTGAACTTAAAGAGTTTTACAGCCTTCCCCGTCATGTCTTGTCGGTGGAGGACATTTTTTGCGCGACGCCATGACGGATCCCGACAGCAAGATTCAGGACGAATCCGGCCTCCCCGGCTCCGCCATGCTTGCTTTTGGCAAGGGGCGCAAGCCCCGGACAAGGATCACGGCCACCTCGTTCCGTGTGCTGACGGCGCGTTTGCGCCGGGAAGAGGCCAGCGCGCCGCTGCCGCCCATTCCTGAATTCTTCGTAGCGCCCGAACCTGTCGCCGAACTTCCCATCGCCGCGGAACCTGTGATCGCCGCGGAACCCGTGATCGTCGAGGAGATCGCCGCCGAACCTGCGAGTTCTCTGGCGGACCTGGCGCCGCCAACGGTGGAGGTCGTGCTTCCCGCTTTTGCGCCTCTGTCGTCCTGGCAGCCGCTGGCGGAAGAGACCCGGTTTGCCGAAGAGGCGCCGCTGTCCGAGGCCTTCGTTCCCGAAGCCCCCATGGCCGAAGCCGCCGTGGAAGAAGATAGTCTTATCGCCGAAGCCGCCCCTTCTGTTGAACCCGAGCCGGTGGCGCAAGAACCCGAAATCCTGGCCGTGCCGGATCCCATGGAAGCCGAGGCGGAGCCGGAGGACGAGGACCTTCCCGATCTCTCTGAATGGCAGGCCGCGGACGAAGACAGTGGCGCTCTCGATTTCCTCGCGGAGCTGCAGGGGATTGATGAAAGCCCCGAAGAAGTCCCGGTCTTTGATGTTCCGGAATTGCAGGAGCCGCCAGAACTGCACGCGGCGCCCGCTTTGGAACAGGCTGAAGCAGAACCGGAGGCAGTCCTCGAAGCAGAGCCCGCGCCGGAAGCGCAGGAACTTGCCGCCGTTGAACCCGCCACGGAATCCCTGTTGCAGGAATTTCCGGCACCCGAGGATTCCGCTCCCCAGCTGGCAGACGCCGTTGCTCCTCCTGCCATCGAAGATGAGGCAGAAGAACAGGCTGCTGCCGAACCGTTTGTGGACGTGGCGGAGCCGGATGAACCGGCTCTGGAGTTCGTGGCTGAAGCCGAGGCCGAGAGTCACACGGAAGAAGAAGAAATCCACGCCGCGGTTCCTGAACCGTTCAAGCCGCTGTTCTCGTCCGAACCTGCGGAAGACCCCGAGCCTGTTTCTCCCAAGCTGAGTTCGCCGCTGACCGAAAAGCTGCGCGACTCCATGATGAAGTCGGTTGTGGACGCCATCTACGCCAAGCCGACTGCGGCGGAACGCGCCGCCTTCCTGCGCGAGATCGCAGCGCAGCTGGAAGAGGACGAAGCGGACGGCCTGCATTTCACGGCGCCGCTTCCGGTTCATCTTCCTCCTGCGGCGGACGAGCCCCTGGCTGAGGTTCTGGCCGAGCGGCTGGGTCCTGACTCATATCTTCTCCGCAAGCCCGTGAAAGCCGAAGCGGCCGCCGCGGCCTCGCGCCCGCTCGCCGACTTCACGCAACAGCCGCCTGAAGAAACACCCGAGGCCGATGAAGCGTCGGGCGAACTGGCGATTTCACTGATCGACATGATGTCGTCGGGAGTAGGCACAGCACTGCCGCAGGAGCGTGCCCTGGCCGCCGACACGCTGCTGCGCATGGTGCCGCGAATCCCCGTGAAGCAATTGATCGCGGTGGTGGAGCGCATCTCCATCATGGAAAGTCCGCCGGCCCTTCTGGTCGCCAAGCTCATTCGCGATCCCCGCGCGGAGGTGGTGGCGCCGCTGGTCGAGCGCTGCATGCACATCACCGACCAGGATCTGATGACGGCGGCGAATGAAGGTGATTCCGCCAAGCGCCGCATGATCGCCCGCCGCCGTGTGCTGTCGCCGGTCATGTGCGATCATCTGATTGAGATCGGCGATGCCTCCGTGCTGCTGACGCTGATCCGCAATCCCGGCGCGTCATTCTCGCATGAAGCCTTCTACAAGCTGGCTGACCTGGCAAGCCGCCACAATGCCCTGCTGGCGCCCCTCACCACGAGGCCCGATCTTCCCGCCACCGTTGCCTTCGAACTGTTCTGGTTCGTGCCGCCGGAGCTGCGCCGTTTCATCTTCTCGCGCTTCCTGACGGACTCGGAGAATCTCAACAGGATTCTCAAGATCACCTTGGCGGGGCAGAACAGCGATGATGCCAAATTCCCGGCCAAGGAAAAGCTCGATGAGCTGATTGACGTCATCTGCGAAGGCGACCAGGAACTGGCGGCCGCCATGCTGGCGGGCATGGGCCGGATCAGTCACGCCACCGCCCGCCGCATCCTGTCCGATGCCGAGGGTGAATCGATTACCGTGGCGCTCAAGGCCATGGGTTTCCCGCGCAGCAAGTTCGAGCCCGCGCTGGAGCGTTTGCGGGATGGCGAGTTCTCCATCCTGCGCCCCGGGCGTTCGCTGGCGGAACTGGAAGGCGTTTTCGATACGCTGTCGTTCAACAAGTCCCGTATTCTGCTCACCTACTGGGACTGGTTCGTGCAGAAGGCGGGCCCCTACGCGCCGCAGAATTAAGCTGCGCCCGCCAGCCGCGCGCGATATTCAGGCCGGGGCGAATCGTGGGGGATGATCTTCGGTCATGGAAGGCAAGAACAGGACTGTGGAACTCGCCGCCCAGATCGTGGCGGCCTATGTCGGCCACAACACGGTCCCGCAAGCCGAGCTGCCACGGCTGATTGCCGACACCGTGCGCGCCCTTGAGCAGGCGATGGCCGGTTCGCCTGAGGCCGAAGCGGAAACCAGGCCTGCCATCAGCATCAAGAAATCCGTTACATCCGAATATATCATCTGCCTTGAGGACGGAAAAAAGTTCAAATCCCTCAAGCGCCACCTTCGTACCCACTATAATCTCACGCCGGATCAATACCGCGAGAAATGGGGCCTGCCGGCGGACTATCCCATGGTTGCGCCGCACTACGCGGCGGCCCGCTCGAAGCTGGCCCGGCGGATGGGGCTGGGCCAGAAACGCCCCAGCTGATGTTCCGTACACGAATCGATTCCGTTCCCCTTGCGGACTCTTGCAGAACTGTTAACGGCGATTCATAAAACACCCAAGGGGCAACGGCCCCTGATTCGCGGGCGGCGGGGAAAAGTGTCAGCGGGAACCATCAATATCGCTTTCAGGGCGCAACTTGTCGTGCCCGAACAGCGCCAGCTCTATGACTACTGGATCAGCAAGGCTGCGGGCCGAACGATGCCGGACCGCAGCGACATCCATCCAGGCCATATCCCGAGGCTTCTTCCCAATATCAGCCTGATCGATGTGGAGCCGGAGACGGGGGGCTGCCGTGTGCGCCTTGCCGGCACGCGGCTCCGCGATGTGTATGACCGTGAAATCACCGGGCTAGAGGTGGATGATCTCGATCTGGGCGACAAGCGCGACTATTGGGTCGCCGCGTTCCGGCGCACCATCGAGGAAGGCAAGCCCACGCAGGGCATCGTGCGCGGCCCTCGCGTGAACAAGGAACATCTGGTGCAGTATTGGCTGAAACTCCCGCTCAGCTGCCATCGCTACAGCGGCGTGGGCATGCTGCTGTGCCTCGATTATTTCCAGTCCGCCGCCGAAGATGAAACGCTGATGTCGCAGGCCATGGCGTAATGAGAATTAAAATCTATCATAAGTATTGATTCCTATATTCCCTTGCGGTAGGCTTCCTGGAAACAAGGAGAAGCGCCGCATGACCCACATTCCCGATTCCACCCCCGCTGCCCGCCTGCTTGACCGCCTGCTGGCGGGAGAAGGTTATGTCATCGAGCGGGGCACGGAGTGGTGCCTCTATGTGCGCCGCAACGACTATGCCCGGCCGGTTGACAGGGTTTTGTCAGCAGCCGTCAAAGAGCTTGTGGCCAAAGGCCATCTGGTGCCGCGCAAGGGGGGCGGCCTGGAGCCGCTGCGCCAGCGCATGGCGCGCAGCGGGAATTTCGGCGACCAGCGGCCGCCGCAAGCCTCGGACATCCGGATGCCGGAGATCAATGCCGCCGAAAGCCCGCTGGCATGGCTCCGCGCTAGGAAGGACAAGGCAGGCCGCGCCCTGATTTCGGCCGAGCAATTCATGGCGGGGGAAAAGCTGCGGGCCGATTATGAGCGGGGCTGTCTCGGCGCCCGCGTCACCGCAAACTGGGACATGTCGGCCACGGCGGGACGGCCGGGGCGGAACGTGATTGCCGATGTGTCGGACGGAGCACTCTCAGCCCGCGAAGCCCTGCAGAGGGCGCTCGATGTGGTGGGGCCGGAACTCGCCAGTATTCTCGTGCAGGTCTGCTGCCTCTCCGCCGGGATCGAGCAGGCTGAGCGCATACTCGAATTGCCGCAGCGAAGCGGCAAGGCGGTGCTGGGCCTGGCGCTCACCGCTTTGGCGCGCCACTACGGCTTTCTGAAACAGGCAAAGCGGAAATCAGCCTTGGGCCACTGGGGCACGCCGGATTACCGGCCCGCTATCCCTTCGTCCGATGAGGCCTGAAGGGCGGCGAGCGCATTGCTCTTGATGCGGGCGATCATCGAGGCAAACCCATTGGACCGCTGCTGCGTGAGGTGTTCGGAGAGGCCCAGCTCGCGCAGCAGCGCGCCCGCATCGATCGACAGGATCTCGCGCGCCGGTTTTCCCGAATAGATGATCAGCGCAATGGCGATCAGCCCCTTGACGATCAGCGCATCGCTGTCGCCGGTGAAGGTGAGAACGGGATCGGAGGAGGGGCCCGAAACATCTGATGTGAGCCACACCTGGCTGGCGCAGCCCATCACCTTGTGCGCGGCGTCACGCTTGTCTTCGGGATAGGGCGCAAGGCCACGGCCAAGTTCGATCACATGGCGGTAGCGGTCTTCCCAATCTTCCAGCAGTTCAAAGTCGGCTTTGAGATCGTCAATGGTCATCGCCGGAAGAAATAGGCGGGAACGGCCCTTGGCTCAACTCTTCTTGGGCGGCGCGCGCCAGGCGGGAATGAGATCGTCAGGTTTCAAAGTGGATTGGCCATCCTCGGTCGCCACCTTTGCAGCGGAATCACTGGCGCTGGCCTGGTTGCCCAGCGGCGGCTGTGGATCACCCGCCGATTCGGATGCCCACTCATAAATCAGCTTCACGCTGTATTTAGCCTTGGCTTCGAGTTTGCCTGCGACATATCCCGCCGTCTGGCACACGCCGGGCTGGCGGCCGCAGAAGGAAGCGACATCGGCAAAGGCCATGGTGGCGCTGCCGATCACGCTGGGGGTGCCGAGATCGGCCTGCTGCGCATCCGGTCCATTGGACGTCTCAGGGGGAGACGGCAGCAGAATGCCGATCCCTGTGAGAAGTATGATGGTCCGGATAATGCGCATCCCCTTGGCCCTTTGTGCTCTTGCTCTGGATTTACAGGATTGCACTTGCTGCAGGATGAAAACCGGGGGAGGGAGTCGACTCTAAATTTAATGATCTCGTTAACACTCTCTTAATTCCCGTCCGCCGATGTTTCGGAAAGGCGGTGTTAACCGCGTCTGCTGCAATCTCTGCCTTCCCGGCGGTGTGGGTCGAGTTTGGAATTCTCCGATGCGCGAAGAGTATGATGACGAGCCAAGGCGGTGGAATCTGGCCGCGCTCTTCGCTTGGGCCGCGATCGGCGTCATCAGCACGGGCGTGCTTTACAATACGCTCTGGCTGCAGGGCGGAAAGGCGGGCATCGCCGATGTCGCGCAAGGCAGCACTCCGCAGAATGTTGCAGCCCCGGGCGGCACGACCATCCAGCTCAAATATGATCCCGTGGTGGAAGAGGTGCAGCGCCAGCTTCTGGCGTCTGGCTATTACAAGGGCGATATCGACGGCGTAACCGGCAAGCGCACCAGGCAGGCGATCCAGTCCTATCAGCAGGCCAATGGCCTGACGGTGACGGGCGAGCCCACGCCCGATCTCGCGGACCACATCCGCTATACGCGCGAGGTGGCGGAAGCTTCGCTCTTTACCGGCAGCGTCGAGCCCGATCCCGATGCCGAGGCGCGCGCCCAGATTCGCCGCGTGCAGACAGGCCTCGCCGAACTGGCCTATAGCCCCGGCGCCATCGATGGTGAGATGAATGACCAGACGAAGGGCGCCATCACCAAGTTCCAGCATGACCGGGGCCTTGCCGAAACCGGCAAGATCACGCCCGACCTTCTGGTCGAGCTCTCAAAACTTTCGGGCCAGTCCGATATTTCATCCAACTGATCCCGCATGCGGCTGAAGAGCGCCATCTGGGTGGCGGCCTTTCTCCGCCGCGGGCAGGCGGAAGGCCATTTCGGCGCGGTGCTGAAGAAGGGCGCTGAAGAAGCGGGCGCGATTTATGTGATCGTCAATCATTTGGACGGCACGTTTCATTTTCTCGCGGCACCGCCTGGCCCCGCCTTCGATGATGAGGGCGAGCGTCTGTGGGTTGAGGAAATTCCATACCCTGCGAATCAGGAAGCGATCGACACCGTGCTGGCACGGCGGCGCAAGGCGGATCCCGATATCTGGGTGGTGGAAATTGAAGACCGTACGGGGCTGGGCGGGCTTTCGCTTGCAAGGATGTGAAGATTGAATCCGCTTTGGCGCAGCGGCTTAGGAAAGTTTTAAGATAAACGCGCGTTAATTCTCGTCATGTTCCGCGGTGGGCGGACGGAATCGAGAGTGACGCGATGGCTGCTGTGATTGAGTTCCCGATGGACCGCACCGGCAAAACAGGCCGGGTTCAGGGCGATGCTTCGGCTGAGGTAATTATTTTTCCGGGCGTGCGGATCGAGCGCGAGAACGTGAGTCTGGCGGAGCGCCTTACGCCTTCGTCGCCGCGGAAGGCACGCTGACAGACGCCTTGGGCGGCATGGGCGCGCAACTGGTCTTTGCAAGGCCGCGCTGAATCCCTGCCCGCTCCGCCGGATCGCCGGCGGGCTGCCATAGCACGGCGATGCCGCGCGGCTCCGGCGTATCCAAATTCCATCCCGCTTCGGCAATCGCATCATCGGACCCCGGCTGGGTGAGCATCTCGATCAGCCCCGGCGCGCGCTTGAGCTTGACCGTGAACTGCCCCGAACCCGCCTGCGTATCGTTGAGCGCATAAAGCACCTGGCCCGAGCGCGAATAGATCGTAAGCGTCCAGTAGCCCGGCGCCATGTCGGCGGTGAATTTCACATCCGCCTTTGAAACGTCGAAGGCGCAAATGCCGGCGACGGAATTGGGCGGATAGCCCGGAAACAGCCGCTGCTGGTCCTCGGGCTTCAGAACCACGAAATGATTGGCGCCCGCATGTTCGAGAACGCTCGAGAGCGAGCGGTCGAGCGTATAGGCCGGAACGGCCAACACGAAGGCGGCATGGGTGGCGAGGGCCGCGAAGAAGGCGGCGGCGATCCAGTAGAGCTTTCCCATCAGCACGCCCCCTTGGTGATGGTGAAGAGCGGCAGCGCAGCTGTCGAGGCGGCGGCCGATGGCGTGGCAATCGTATAGAGGAGCGTATAGGCCGAACCTGACGGCGGCCTGAGCCAGTTGCCGGTTTGCGGCAGGCGGGAGACGGCGATCACCATGCGCCCGTCCGCTTCCGCCACGGCCGTGTCGGAAGAGATGACACCGCGCTGATCCCGCGCCGGGCCGGATGTCGCGGCGATGCTCCACCAGAGCGCGGGGGCCTGCTTGGCCTCGAGAACAAAATCGCAGTCGCCGTCGAGCGTATTGCCCTGGCTGTCGCGTGTTGCCTGCAACTCGCGCATCTGCCCCGAGGCCGGCGGCACGCGCCCGCCGATCAGATAGTGCCCGAGCGTATAGGGCGAAGCGCGGTCGGTGGGCGCGATGTCGCGGTAATCCCAGGGGCCGTCCTTGACCGCCGCTTCAACGCCCATGAAGGCTATCGCCACGCCAGCGCTCGCAAGCCCCGCGACAACGCCGAGAGCAACGATGATCGGGCCTCCGAATGTGCGCCGCATGCCTGATCCTAGTAGAAACTGAACAGAGGTTTCTTGTTTTTCTTTTTCTTGGGGCGGTCGCCTATGTCGAGCCCGCCGAAGATCGAGTCGAAGAAGGACTGTTTGCGCGCCTCCGACTGATCCGTGTTGGCCTTGGGCAGCACCAGCGTGTTGGGCTTGTTCTGCGCCACCTTGGCGGAGGCGGGCTTCGCGGGCTTGGGCTTGGGCGGCGGCGGGGTTTCGTCGAACAGGCTGAACATGCCGTTCAGGACCTGGTTCACGTCACCGCCTGAATCGGGCTGCGCCGGAATGGCGTCGGCCGAGGCCTGATCCGTTTCATCCGTACCCTGATCATCGGCGGGCGCTGCAGTGGCGACCTGCGTATAGCTGTCATCGAGCGGAATGCCGGGAAGCCCTTCCGGCTTCTCACCATCTTCCGCCACCAGCATGATGCTTTTCCATGTGGGCGCGGGGATCAGGCCGCCCGTCACTTCCTTCATCGGCGTGAAGTCGTCATTGCCGAACCACACGCCCGTCACATTATGCGCGGTGAAGCCCATGAACCAGGCATCGCGGTAGCTCGTGTTGGTGCCCGTCTTGCCGCCCTGCGGCGCGAAGCCGAGATCGGCCTTGCGCGCCGTGCCCGCCTTCACCACGCCTTTTAGCATGGAGTTCAGGTCGGCGATCTTGTCTTCGGGGATCACTTGTGGGGACGCAAAGGCGGCGTCGTCACGCTTGTAGATGACGTCGCCGTTGGCGCGGCGGATTTCGGTCACCGTATAGGGTTCGGCCAGCTTGCCGCCCGAGGCGAAGGTGGCATAGCCCGTCGTCAGGTCGAGGAGGGCGAGCGAGCTTGTGCCCAGCACCATCGGCGCCCAGGTGTCGAGCTCGCCCTTGATGCCGGCGCGGTGGGCGGTGTCGATGATCTTGGAAAGCCCGGCCTTGATCGAGGGATGGCCGAGGCCAAGCAGCAATCGCACCGTGACCGAATTATAGGAATGCGCCAGCGCATTGGCGAGCGTGATGCGGCCCGCATATTTGTCACCGTAATTGCCGGGCGCCCAGTTGCCGATCGACACCGGCCCGTCAAACACCATGTCGGTGGGCTTCATGCCTTCCATAAGCGCGGTGAGATAGACGAAGGGCTTGAACGCCGAACCGGTTTGCCGGAGCGCGTCCACGGCGCGGTTGAACTGGCTCGCCTCATAGTCGCGCCCGCCGATGATGGCCTTGATGGCGCCGCCCGGCGTCATGGTGACGGCCGCGCCTTGGGTGATGTGATATTGATCGCCCTGCGTGTCGATCACGTCGTTGATGATTTTCTGCGCTGCCGTCTGCAGCTTCATGTCGATGGTGGTCTTGACCTCTAGCACATAGTCGCCGTTCAGGTGATTGGCATCGATGATGTCCAGCGTGTCGCGATAGGCCTTGTCGAGAAACCAGTCCGGGCTGTCGATGATCTTCTGGCTGACGATCGACACCTGCGCCCGCTGGGCCTGCAGCAATTCGCCTTGCGTGATGAAGCCTGCGGAGAGCATGCGCGAGAGAACCACATTGGCCCGGGCCCTGGCCTCCTCGATATTGGCGTGGGGGGCATATTTGGTCGGCGCCTTGAACAGGCCGGCAAGGATCGCCGCTTCCGGCAGCGTCACGTCGCGCACCGATTTGCCGAAGTAATATTGCGAGGCCGCTTCCACGCCGTAATTGCCGCCGCCCAGATAGGAGCGGTCGAGATAGAGCTTCAGGATCTGCTGCTTGGACAGCCGCGCCTCGATCCACATGGCGAAGAAGGCTTCATGCACCTTGCGGCGGATGGTGCGCTCGGGCGACAGGAACAGGTTCTTCGCCACCTGCTGGGTGAGGGAGGAACCGCCCTGCAGACTGCCGTCGCCCCGCGCATTGTGAACGATGGCCCTGAGCGTGCCGATCACATCCACGCCGAAATGATCGAAAAAGCGGGCATCCTCGGTGGCCAGCACCGCCTTGATGAGATGCGGCGGAATTTCATCGAGCGAAATCGCGTCGTCCTGCCGGATGCCGCGGCGGCCGATGATCTCGCCATTGGAATCGGTGAAGGTGACGGCATATTCGCGGCCCCGGTTCCACACATCCCCCGTGCCCGAGAAGGGCGGCAGCGCATAGGCCAGAAGCCCGAACGCGATCACCGTGCCGAAGGTGGCGCCATCATCCAGAAGATCGACGATCACCCGTTTGAGGCCGGTGACCTTGAAGCGGTAGAGGAAGGAGGAATAGGCGGAGCCCCAGCCCTTGAGCGTCTGCCACGCCTCGAACACTGCGGAACTGATGGTGCCATCCATCTTCCACAGGGAACGCGTGACATTGCTACGAAACTGCTCTCTCGCCACAGGCTGAACCGGACACTTTACGCATTTGACAGCTAGGAAACGAATATGTCGAAAACGCGCCAGCCGCCCGCGCGCCCGCACATGCCGTTTCCGGTCCGTCAAATTAGAGATAAATGCCGCCAGGTTCCAGTGAATGCTTCCGCCGCCGTTAACGGAGGCGTTGACAAGGGTGGGCTCTTTGCGGTCCTTAGCCGGAAATGCCTGCTGAACCGCCGTTCTGGAAGACGAAATCCCTGGCCGAAATGGACCGCGCGGAGTGGGAATCCCTTTGCGACGGCTGCGGCCGTTGCTGCCTGAACAAGCTGGAAGACGAGGATACCGGCGAATTTCTCTATACCCGCGCCGCCTGCAAGCTCCTGGACCTCAAGACCTGCCGCTGCACCGATTACCCCAACAGGTCCGGTCTGGTGCCGGACTGCGTGACCCTGACCCCCAAGAACGTGCCGGAACTCGGCTGGCTTCCCGCGACCTGCGCTTACCGGCTGCTGTCGGAAGGAAAACCCCTGGCCTGGTGGCATCCGCTGGTGTCGGGCCGCGCCGAAACGGTGAAAGAGGCCGGGATCAGCGTGGCGGGCGAGGCCTATTCCGAGGAAGGCCTTAGTGTTGACGATCTCCTCGATCACATCTGGCGGCTTCCCAAGGCACGGCGCAAACTGATCCGATGAAATATCTGCTGATTTCCTTCCTGTTCTGGTGCGCGGCGGCCTTTCCCGCCCACGCGGAGGAAGCCAAGGCGCTGAAAGGCGTGGCGCTGGTCATTGGCCAGTCGAAATACAGCCATCTTCCCGCCCTTCCCAATCCCGCCAATGACGCCAAATCGATCGGCGGCCTGCTGGAGAAACTGGGTTTCGAGGTCACTTCCGTCAGCGACCGGGACGGCAAGAAGCTCAAGCGCGATCTCGAGCGTTTCAGCGAGGATGCCCAAGGGGCTGACGTGGCGCTGGTCTATTATTCGGGCCACGGCATTGAGGCAGGCGGCGACAACTGGCTTGTGCCGGTTGATGCCGATGTCTCCTCGCTCGAGGATGTGGAAAAGGCGCTGGTGCCCTTGAGCGGCACGCTGGACGAACTCAAGTCCACCGTGCCCGTCACGATCTTCCTCGTCGATGCCTGCCGTTCCAATCCCTTCCCGCCGGGTGCCCTGGCGAAGAAGGATGGAAAGCCCATGGAGGTGGCGGCAGGGGGCCTCGGCACGCCGCGGGGCTTTGCGCCGGTGGGGAGTGATTCCAGTGAAACGCTGGGAACGCTCATCGGCTATGCCGCCGAACCCGGCCAGCCAGCGCTTGATGGTGCGCCCGGCGAGAACAGCCCCTATGCGGCGGCGATCCTCCGCCATCTCTCAGCCCTTCAGGGTCAGGAATTCGGCCTCGTCATGCGCATGGTGACGGAAGAGGTCTATCTCAAGACCGGCACCAAGCAGCGGCCCTGGGTGAACGAGAGCCTCAGGAAGCAGCTCTTCTTTGGCGCACCCGAACAGGAGGACGACAGCCCGGAGGGCCAGATCACCGGTGAGCGCCGCAAGCTGCTGCTGACCATTTCGGATTTGCCTGACGCCGAGCGCAAGAAGGTGGAGGACATCGCCAAGTCCGGCGGCGTGCCGCTTGATACGCTCTATGGCGTGCTGAAGGCGTTGGGCGAGAAGGACCTGCCGAAAGACCCGGCCCAGCTTGATGCGCTGCTGAAGGCGCAGGCCGTCCGCCTGAAAGACATGGTGGGCGAGCAGAATGCTCTGTCGACGGATGATCCGGAACTGGCGAAGCTCGTCTCAGCCTCCGATCAGGCGCTGAAGGAAGGCGCCATCGAGACGGCGCGCAAATTCCTCGAGCAGGCCAAGGCCCATATCGAGCAGGGCCGCGCCACCATCGAGACGGTGGAGGCGAAGCTCAAGGCCAAGAAGATCGCCAATGCCGAGGTGATGGACAAGAGCGCTGCCGCCGCCGAACTCAATTTCGATTTCCTCGCCGCCGCCAAGGACTACAACGCCGCCTTCGAGTGGGTGAAGAATGAAGACCCGCTGCTGGCCGCGAAGTACCTGACCCGGCAGGCGGACGCGCTCCAGTCTCACGGCAGCCAGAAGGGCGACACGGAATCGCTTCATGCCGCCATCCAGCTTTACCAGCTCGTCTACCGCGACGTGCCGCCGGAAGGCCAGCGCACCCAATGGGCCAAGACGCAGAATAACCTCGCCAACACCTATATGAGGCTCGGCGAAATTGGGACGGGTACGGATGAACTCGACAAGGCGGCGGCCATTTTCCGCGCCATCCTGGCGCCGGGCGGCGGGCTTGACGGGCCGGAAGGCGTCGCCATCACCCAGTCGAACCTGGGCATCGCCCTGCATGATCTGGCGCTCCGCCGCAACGATGCGGCCCTGTTCGCGCAATCGCGCACCGCCTTCCTCGCCTCGATCGCGGCGCGTAGCAAGGACGCCGATCCGCTCTCCTGGGCGCAGGCGACCGTCAATCTTGCCAGCCTCGATTTCGATCTCGCCTCGCGCAGCGGCGACGTGAGCGGCATCAAGGGCGCGGCGGCGGAGATCGAGGATGCGCTGACCGTTCTCACCCGCGCCCAGAACCCGGTGCTGTGGGCCAAGGCCAATTTCAATCTCGGCATTGCCTATCGCGTGCAAGGCTCCAACACCCGCGATGTGGCGCTGATCGAGAAGGCGATTGCCGCCTATACGCAATGCCTCGAGGTGTTCGACCGCAAGACTTTCCCGCTCGACTGGGCGCAGGCGCAGGCGAGCCTCGCCATCGCCATGACCAACCGGGGCGCCATGAGCGGCGATATCGGCGAGATATCCAAGGCCCTGCCGGTGTTCAAGCTGGCTTTCGAGGAGATGACCAAGGAACGCGTGCCCGATTTCTGGGCTCGCACTATGAATTCCTATGGCCTGGCGCTGCAGGTGGTGGGCAGCTTCAACCGTGACGAGGCGCTGACGGAACAGGCAGCCGAAGCCTTCCGGGGCGCGCTCACCGTCCGCTCGCGCGAGGTGAATGCGGTGCAATGGGCGGAAACCCAGGCGCTCCTCGCCTCCACCACATCCTCGATCGCGACGTCGAAGGGCGATATCAAAATGGCCAACGAAGCGGTTGCCGCCTACCGCGCCACGCTGGAGGTCTATACGCGCGACAAATTCCCCGATCAGTGGCGCTCGTCATCGGCGGGCCTCGCCACCACGCTGCAGGGCAGGGGCATTTTCGAACAGGGCGATGCCTCGATGAAGGAGGCGCAGGTGATCCTGCTTCAGGTTCTCGATGCGACGTCAAAGGAGAAGGCGCCGCTCGACTGGGCCTCGGCCATGAAGGATGTCGCCACCATTGAGTTCATGCTCGGCACCAAGCACAGGGTGAAGGCCGAGGTGGAGGAGGCGCTGAAGAGCTATGACAAGTCGATCGAAGTCTATCAGCAGCACGGCAGCTTCATGGACCGGATGATGATCACCCAGATGCGCAACACCGCCGCGCAGGCGCTGACGATGTTCAAGTGAGATCAGGCGTCGGCGGATTCAAGACCGTCCTTGTGCTGAGCATCGGAGCCGCCAGATGACGCCTTGGCAGCGGCGCCAGGGGCCCGTGGCCGACGCACCCACGATGCCGCATCCTTGACGAGCTGGTCAAACCCCTCGCCGCCTGCCGCGATGTGATCCAGGAAAGCTACGCGCATGCGCGGCTCCCAGAAGCGGTTGATGTGGTCTGACACTTCATTCACCGCCTCATCATGAGGATAGCTCTTGAAGAAGGCGGCGATCTGGTTGGCCATGCGGACCATGTCGCGGATTTCCATGGGATCAGTCCTTGTCGAAGATCATGACTCCGCGCGGCGCGCGCGCGGCGAGTTTCAGATTTGCAGTGCGCGCCAGGGAAAGCGCAAGTGCCGTGGGGGCGGAGACGGTGGCGAGCGCGCCGATGCCGGCGAGGGCGCATTTCTGCACCAGTTCAAAGGAACAGCGGCTGGACATCGCCACGAAACCCGAACGGGGATCGCTGCCACCGCGCGCCATGGCGCCGATCAGCTTGTCCAGCGCATTGTGGCGGCCCACATCTTCGCGCACCAGAAGAATTGCTCCGTCTACGGAGCACCATGCGGCGGCGTGAACGCTGCGGTTGACCGCGTTCATCGGCTGATGGCCGGGAAGTGCTGCAAAGGCCCGCGTGATGGCATCCGGACGGAAGTCCACATCGGGAACGCGCGCACCCGGCATGCGGATCGCATCGCCAATGTCTTCCACCCCGCACAGGCCGCAGCCGGTGCGGCCTTCAAGGCTACGCCTGACCATGCGATCCTGGTTGAGGCGCGTTTCGTCGACGGCAATATCGGCGGCGATGCCGTCCTCGGTGGGAAGCGCCAGAACGCCGCGAATATCGGCGGGGCGGGCAACGATGCCCTCGGCCAGGGCGAAGCCTGTCGCGAAATCCTCAAGATCGGCGGGTGTTGCCATCATCACCGCATAGGGCTTCGAATTGAACTGGATGGCCACCGGCGTTTCCTCTGGCACCTGCCACTGGGCGCTCTCCAGCCCATGATCCGTGTACAGAGTACCTTGCGCCGCCCGCGAGCCGCGCTCTTCCTCCCGCGGGGCAGGGGAAGGGCGGCGCGCCAGCGTGCTACTCAGCCGCGACAAGAGGTTTCACCGCGATGCGCTTGTTCTCATCTTCGCGGACTTCCCACTCTTTCTGCCACTCCGACTGCATGTTGGAGAGGGTCACCTGCACCGCCGTCACCTTGTATTCCGGGCAATTGGTGGCCCAGTCGGAATATTCCGTGGTGATGACATTGGCGCCGATCGAGGGATGATGGAAGGTTGTGTAGACGACGCCCTGCGCCATGCGTTCCGCAATCTTGGCCCTGAGCGTGATGGCGCCGATGCGGCTCGTGAGCGACACGAGCTGGCCATCCTTGATCCCGCGCAACTCGGCGTCATGCGGATGGATCTCCAGAACATCCTCGGGATGCCATGCCGTATTCCCGGTGCGCCTGGTCTGTGCGCCGACATTATACTGCGAGAGAATGCGGCCCGTGGTGAGAATGAGCGGGAAGGAGCGGTTGGTGCGCTCCGCCGTCGGCACATACTCGGTGATCAGGAAACGGCCCTTGCCGCGCACGAAGCCGTTCACATGCATGAGCGGCGTGCCGGCGGGGGCTCTGTCGTTGCACGGCCACTGGACGGATCCCAGCTCGTCGAGCTTGGCGAAGGACACACCCGCGAAGGTTGGCGTCAGCAGCGCGATCTCATCCATGATGGCTGACGTGTCGGGATAGCTCATCGGATAGCCCATGGCGGCCGAAAGCTCACAAATCACCTGCCACTCATCCTTGCCCTGCTTCGGCTTCGTCACCTGACGCACGCGGTTGATGCGGCGTTCAGCATTGGTGAAGGTGCCGTCCTTTTCGAGGAACGACGTGCCGGGCAGGAATACATGCGCGAAAGCCGCCGTCTCGTTCAGGAAGAGATCCTGCACGACAAGGCACTCCAGCGATTCAAGCGCGTGGTTCACGTGCTTGGTATTGGGATCGGATTGAGCGATGTCCTCGCCCTGCACGAACAGGCCCTTGAACGTGCCCTCCACCGCCGCATCGAACATATTGGGAATGCGCAGGCCAGGCTCGGGATCGAGCGCGACGTTCCACGCCTTTTCAAACAGGCCGCGCACGTTGTTATCGCTCACATGGCGGTAGCCGGTGTACTCGTGCGGGAAAGAACCCATGTCGCAGGAGCCCTGCACATTGTTCTGCCCACGGAGCGGATTGACGCCCACACCGTTGCGCCCGATATTTCCCGTGGCCATGGCGAGGTTGGCCATGCCCATCACCATGGTGGAGCCCTGGCTGTGCTCGGTAACGCCAAGGCCATAATAGATGGCGCCGTTTCCGGCGCTTGCGAACAGCCGGGCGGCGCCGCGGACTTCGGCGGCGGGAACGCCGCTGTTCTTCTCCAGCGCCTCGGGTGAATTTTGGGGATCGCGGATGAAAGCCTCCCAAAGGCCGAAGGAATCGGGCTCGCAGCGCTCCTCGATGAATTTGCGGTTCTCAAGCCCTTCGGTGAGAATGACATGGGTAATGGCGTTGATCACCGCCACATTGGTGCCCGGCATGAGCTGCAGATGATAGGACGCCTGGATGTGCGGCGAACGCACCAGGTCCTGGGCGCGCGGATCGACGACGATCACCTTGGCGCCCGCGCGGATCCGCTTCTTCATGCGCGACGCGAACACGGGATGGGCATCGACCGGATTGGCGCCGATGACCAGGATGACGTCGGACTCATCGACGGATTTGAAATCCTGCGTGCCAGCCGAGGTGCCGAAGGTTTTCGACAGGCCATAGCCGGTGGGCGAATGGCAGACGCGGGCGCAGGTATCGGTATTGTTGTTCCTGAACGCGGCGCGGATCATCTTCTGCACCACATAGACTTCCTCATTGGTGCAGCGGGAGGAGGTGATGCCGCCGATCGAGGTGCGCCCGTATTTCTGCTGGATCTCGCCGAATTTCTTCGCGGTGAAGGAAATCGCCTCGTCCCAGGAGACTTCGCGCCACGGATCGGTGATCCGTTCACGGAGCATCGGCTTGGTGATGCGGTCCTTGTGGGTGGCGTAGCCCCAGGCGAAGCGGCCCTTCACGCAGGAATGGCCCTCGTTCGCGCCGCCGTCCTTGTAAGGCACCATGCGGACGACTTCATCGCCCTTCATCTCGGCCTTGAAGGAACAGCCAACGCCGCAATAGGCGCAGGTGGTGACCAGCGAATGCTCGGGCTGGCCCATCTTGATGACGGACTTTTCGGTGAGCGTGGCGGTGGGGCAGGCCTGCACGCAGGCGCCGCAGGAGACGCATTCCGAATCGAGGAAATTCTCGTCCATGCCGGCCGAGACGTGGGAGGCGAAGCCACGCCCGTCGATGGTGAGGGCGAAGGTTCCCTGCACTTCCTCGCAGGCGCGCACGCAGCGCGAGCAGACGATGCATTTGGCGGGGTCGAAGGTGAAATAGGGGTTCGACTGATCCTTTGCCTTGTAGCGGAAATTTTCCTCGCCATCGCTCTGGCGGGCGAAGACGTGATTGTCGCCCTCATAGCCATAGCGGACTTCGCGAAGTCCCACCGCGCCTGCCATGTCCTGCAATTCGCAATCGCCATTGGCGGCGCAGGTGAGGCAATCGAGCGGGTGATCGGAGATATAAAGCTCCATCACGCCCCGGCGGAGATTGGCCAGCCGGTCTGTCTGTGTACGGACCTTTATGCCAGGAGCCACCGGCGTGGTGCAGGAGGCGGGGGTGCCCTTGCGGCCTTCGATCTCGACGAGGCAGAGGCGGCAGGAGCCGAAGCTGTTGAGCGAATCCGTGGCGCAGAGCTTGGGGATCTTGGTACCAAGCTCCATCGCGGCACGCATGATCGAGGTGCCTTCGGGTACCGTGACGGAAAGGCCGTCGATCTCCAGCGTGACCATATTGGGCGAGGCAACGGCTGGCGTTCCGAAGTCGGTTTCCTTGATGAGGGTCATGGGCTTCATGGCGTCACTCCGCAGCTTGCAATTTGGCTGGCCGGTTGAAATCTTCAGGGAAGTGCTTGACGGCGCTCATGACGGGCATGGGGGTCAGGCCCCCCATGGCGCAGAGCGAGCCGTCGGTCATGGTCTGGCAGAGGTCGGAGAGGACTTCGAGATTCTCCTCGCGTTCCTGGCCTGCAATGATGCGGTCGATCACCTCGACGCCGCGCACCGACCCGATGCGGCAGGGCGTGCACTTGCCGCAGGATTCAATCGTACAGAATTCCATGGCGAAGCGCGCCTGCTGGGCCATGTCCACACTGTCGTCGAAGACAACGATGCCGCCGTGGCCCACCATGGCGCCCGCCACGGCGAAAGTTTCGTAGTCCATCGGCATATCGAGCTGCGCGGCGGGAACATAGGAGCCAAGAGGGCCTCCCACCTGCACGGCGCGCAGCGGCCTGCCACTGAAGGTGCCGCCGCCGAACGTGTCGATCAGTTCACGGAGCGTCACGCCGAAGGCCTTTTCGACGAGGCCGCCGTGCTTGATGTTGCCGGCAAGCTGGAAGGGCAGCGTGCCCCGCGACCGGCCCATGCCGTAATTCTTGTAGGCCTGGGCGCCCTCGCTCAGAATATAGGGCACGGCGGCGAAGCTCAGCACATTGTTGATGACGGTGGGCTTGGCGAACAGGCCGTTGAGCGCGGGGATGGGCGGCTTCGGCCGGACCATGCCGCGCTTTCCCTCCAGGCTGTCGAGCATGGCGGTTTCTTCGCCGCAGATATAGGCGCCAGCACCCCGGCGCACGCCCAGCGTGAAGGATTTGTCCGTACCCTGAATATTCTTGCCCAGCCAGTTCGCCGCTTCCGCCGCCTTGATCGCCTGCTTCATGGCGGCGATGGCGTCGGGGTATTCCGAACGGATATAGACAAAGCCCTTTGTTGCGCCCACCGCGATGGCGGCGATGGTCATGCCTTCGATCAGCATGAGGGGATCGCCCTCCATCACCATCCGGTCGGCGAAGGTGCCGCTGTCGCCCTCATCGGCATTGCAGCAGACATATTTCTGGTCCGCCTTCGCGTCGTGAACGGTCTTCCACTTGATGCCGGTAGGGAAGCCCGCCCCGCCCCGCCCGCGCAGCCCCGACTCCGTGACGTCAGCCACGATGGCCGCGCCGCCGAGCGTGAGAGCCTTCTTCAGCCCCGCAAATCCTCCGTGTGCGGTATAATCGGCGACCGAAATTGGATCGGTGATGCCGCAGCGCGCGAAGGTGAGGCGCTCCTGGTTCTTGAGATAGGGGTGATCCTCGATCGGCCCCAGCGCCAGCGGATGGCTGGCGCCTTCATGGAACTTCGCGGCGAACAGCGGGGCGACATCGGAAACCTTGACCGGCCCATAGGCGACGCGCCCCCGGGGCGTTTGAACTTCCACCATCGGCTCCAGCCACAGGAGGCCGCGCGAGCCGTTGCGGACGATCTCGACATCGATCTTCCGCAGCACCGCCTCGGTGGCGATGGCGGCGGCAACCTCATCCGCGCCCATCGAGCGGGCGGCGGAATCGCGGGGCACATAAATCCTGATCATGCCCGGAGCTCCGTGGCGATAGCCTCGAATTTCTGCGCATCGACGCGGCCCACGAGCTTCTCATCCACCATGATGGCGGGCGAGAGCGCGCAATTGCCGAGGCAATAGACCGCCTCCAGCGTGATGGCGCCATCAGAGGTGGTCTCGCCGAAGCCGATATGCAAGCTTTTGCGGATCGCCGCCTCAAGCGCCCGGCCGCCCATCGACTGGCAGGCCTCCGCCCGGCAGACCTTCACCACATGGCGGCCCGCAGGGGCACGGCGGAACTCGTGATAAAAGGTAACGACGCCATGGACTTCGGCCCGCGACAGGTTCAGCGCCTTGGCCAGGGCGGGGAGAGCGGCTTCGGCGATGAATCCTTCCTCGTGCTGCAGGTCATGCAGCATTTCGAGGAGTGCGTCGGGCCGGTTGCCATAACGCTGGGCCATCGCCGTGGCCGCCTGCGCGGCGGGAGGCAAGGCATTGATCAAAGTGGTTTTTCCGGTCATGCGGCCTTATGCCCGAAAATCCGCCGAAACGCCAATCGCCCCGGCCTATGGGATGATAGGCACGAATGATGGAATCATTCAAAAGGTCTTTGCGGCCGCGAACAATGCCGTGATCAAAGGCGAGAGCGGCTCGCGGTTGATGGCCACCAGCCCGACCGTATGCTGCACCTGCGGTTCGACCAGCGGAATGGCGAGAATTCCCTGCATCGGCCCCAGAACATTGAGGAAATTCTCCGGCATGATGCTGACGAGCCCCATCGATCGCACCGAGGCGAAGAGGTTCATGATGGAATTCGTCTCGAGCCGGGGCGAGGGATGGGCCTGGGCGGAGAGAAAGGCCCGGTCGACGATGCGGCGATTCTGCATGTTGGGGGTGAGGAGGCAGAGCGGCTCCTGCGCCGCCTCGAGCCAGGTGACCGACGAGCGCCCGGCCAGCGGATGGCCTTCATTCACGAACAGGCAATAGCGCTCCTTGTAAAGGGCGGCGCTGAGAAGGCCCTCCACCGGCTCATTGTCGAGATAGGTGACGCCGGCCTCCAGCGAGAAATCATGAAGGCCGCGCAGGATTTCCTCCGAACTGTGGGAAAGGATGCTGAAATCCACCTGCGGGTGCTGGGCCTGCATGAGCCTGGTGAGGAGCGACACCATGGGAAGGGCCGAGGGGATGACGCCGATCGCCATCCGCCCCACGAGTTCGCCCTTGCGGCTGCGGATCTGTCCCAGCTCCTGCTGCAGGGACTGCCAGTTATCGAGAATGAGGTGCGCCCATTTGAGCACCCGCTCGCCCTCGGGTGTGAGCCCGATGAAGCGCTGCCCCCGCGCCACGATGGGCACGCCAAGCTCCTGTTCCAGCTGGCGGATTCGGCCAGACATGGTGGGCTGGGTGACATTGCAGGCCTGTGCTGCGCGGGTGAAATGCTTCTCGCGCGCAAGGGCAGCGAGATATTGCAGCTGGCGGATATCCATGGCCGGACAATAGCTTGGGTGGAGAGGGATGGGAGCGAGAAAAGAAAATTCCTGTTATAGGAATTTATGTATTGACAGCGGGCGGTATTTCGGGCACGTTAGGACATACTCCACAATTGGGTGACGGGATGACGGGTGAGGGATTGCCGGCAATGGCGCCTGACTGGGCGGCGCTGCGCGAGGCTTTTGAGGCGGGAAAATCAACCGTGACGGAACTGGCGAAACAGGCGGGCATCACCCGGCAGAAGCTTTCCGTGGTCGCCGCCCGCGAGGGCTGGTCGGGCGCTCCCGCGTCGAAGCAGAAATCGCAGGGCACGCGCGACACCATCAAGCGGCTGAAGGCACTGTTGCAGCAGCGGCTCGCAGGCCTTGAGGCGCAGCTCGGCACGCTGGGGCAGGAGGCGAGCGCCGCCTCGAGCGAGCGCGACATCCGCGCCGCCAACATGCTGGTCAGGACATTGGAAAAGGTTCTCGAACTTGAGCGCAAGGACCGGGCAAAACGAAGCCGCAGCCGAAAGCAGCACCGGGCTCTCGACGATCATGAGCGCAAGGCACTTGCGGAACGTATTGCGGCCCTGGGCGATGGCCCCGCGGAAGCCGGTGGCGGTGATGTCGGGGCAGGAGGTCCATGAGCTCACATATGACTGGCGCATCTGGGCCAGGGAGGAGCAGCAGCTTCCGCCGCTCGATCGTGACTGGCGGACCTGGCTGATCCTGGGTGGCCGGGGTGCGGGAAAAACCCGCGCCGGGGCCGAATGGGTGCGGGCCCGCGCGCTCGGCCTGTGGCCGATGACGGGCGCGCGCGCCGAGCGGATCGCGCTGGTTGCGCCTACGTTTGACGAGGCGCGGCTGGTGATGGTGGAGGGGAAATCCGGCCTCCTCGCCATTCACCCCGATGGGCAGCGCCCGCATTATGAGCCCTCGAAGCGGCAATTGACCTGGCACAACGGATCGATCGCCCAGATCTTTTCCGCCGACACGCCAGAAAGCTTGCGGGGACCGCAATTCGATGCGGCGTGGTGCGACGAACTGGCGAAGTGGCGCTATGGTGAAGAGGCTTTCAGCATGCTGGGCTTCGCGCTCAGATTGGGCGACAACCCGCGCCTCACCGTGACGACGACGCCGAGGCCGACGGCGCTCTTGAAGCGGCTGCTGGCGGATGAGGCAACGGCTGTCTCGCGCAGCCGCACGGCCGACAACCGCAACAATCTGGCGAAGAGCTTTCTCGCCGCCATGGAGCAGCGCTATGGCGGAACGAGGCTGGGGCGGCAGGAACTTGACGGCGAGCTGATCGACGATGATCCCGAGGCGCTGTTCCAGCGCGACGCGATCGAGGCGCTGCGCGCCAGGCATGCGCCGGATTTGGCGCGCGTCGTCGTAGCGGTGGACCCGCCGGCGAGCCACGGGAAAAAATCGAATGCCTGCGGCATTGTCTGCGTGGGGCTGGGCGAGGATGGCAGGGCTTATGTGCTGGACGATTGCTCCGTGAACGGAGCAAGACCGGCGCAATGGGCGGCCGCCGTGGTGGCGCTCTGGGTGGGTGAAACGGCGGCGCGCACCGAAACGGCATCGCCCACGCTGGCCGAACTCCAGTTCCCCACCATGGAACTCTATGCCATGCCGGCAGCCACGCAGACGCTCCTCGACGACAATGCGGTGAACCTCGACCAGTGGCTGGCGGACGAGGTGCAGCGCGTCTTCGCCGAACAGGAATCGACCGCCTTCGTGACCGGCAACGGCACCAACCGGCCCAAGGGCTTCCTCTCCTATACCAACGTCGCCGATGCGTCGTGGACCTGGGGCAATGTCGGCTATCTGGCGACCGGCGTGGCGGGCGGCTTCGCGGCCTCGAACCCCTCCGACAAGCTGATCGATCTTCCTCAAAATCGTCGCCGCGCTGCTGACCGCCACCTTCGCACCCGGAGACCCCTCGCCGGGAAACGGATGAGCGCCGCGCGGGAGCCCTTCCCGTGGCGGCGCATGATGGCGGCGGGGATTGGGATTTTAAGGCTTTCGCCCCGCGCCTTCTGGAACACGACACCGCGCGAACTCGCGGCGGCATTGGGTGGTGAAAATTCGCCAGCGATGACGCGCGCCGATCTTGACCGGCTTCTCAAGCAATTTCCGGATGGATGATGACCGACAAAATCGAAACACTCGATCTTCAGGCGAAGGACCTCCGCAGCGAGATGGAGGGGCTTGACCGCTTGGCTGATAGTTTCGGCACCAAGCTGGTGAGCGCCTTCGCGGGCGCGGTGATCCATGGCCGCAAGCTTTCCGATGTGATGCGGGGCCTGGCGCTGTCGCTGGCGCAGACGGCGCTGACCTCGGCGCTGAGGCCGCTCGGCAATTTGCTGGGCGGTGCCTTGGCGAGCGCCAATGGCAATGTGATTTCGGGCGGGCGCATCCAGCCCTTTGCGGACGGCGGCATCGTCAATTCGCCCACGCTCTTTCCGTTGCGCGGCGGCACTGGGCTGATGGGCGAGGCGGGGCCGGAGGCGATCATGCCACTCGCGCGCGGCAGCGACGGCAGGCTGGGCATTCGCGGTGGCAGCGGCGGCGTGACGGTGAATGTCTCGATTTCAACACCCGATGTCGAGGGCTTCCGGCGCTCGCAATCGCAGATCTCGGCCGAACTGGCGCGCGCTGTTTCACGCGGGCAGAGGAATCTTTGAGCCATGGCCTTTGACGAGATCAGGTTTCCTACCGCCATTTCACGCGGATCGAGCGGCGGCCCCGAGCGGCGCACCGAAATCGTGGTAACGGGCTCTGGCCGTGAAAGCCGCAACAGCCGCTGGGCCGATTCCCGCAGGCGTTATGATGCGGGCTATGGCGTCAAATCGCTGAACGACTTGCATGAGGTGATCCGCTTTTTCGAGGAACGGCGTGGGCGGCTGCACGGTTTTCGCTGGAAGGATCATCTCGACTGGAAATCCTGCCCGCCGCAATCGCCGGTGAGCGCCACCGACCAGGCGCTGGGAACGGGCACGGGTGCGCAAGCGGCGTTTCAGCTTCGCAAGAAATATGGCACGGGCCTTCGCGACTGGTGGCGCGATGTGCAGAAGCCGGTGGCGGGAACCGTCGTGGTTGCGGTGAATGGCGTTGCAACCACGCAGTTTTCACTGAATGCTTCGACGGGTGTGGTGACCTTCAACGCCGGCAGCATTCCCGCCGTGGGCGCTGCCGTGACGGCGGGCTTCGAGTTCGACGTGCCGGTGCGTTTTGATGCCGATGAACTCCGCATCAACCTCGATCATTTTTCCGGCGGCGAAATTCCCGGCATTCCCATTGTGGAGATCCGCCTGTGAAGATACTTCCCGAGGGCCTCCGCGCTCATCTTGATTCAGGCGCGACGACACTGTGCCAGTGCTGGAAGATCACCACGCGGGCAGGCGTTGCAATGGGTTTCACCGACCATGACCGCGATCTGGTGATCGATGGCGTTACCTATGAAGCCGATTCCGGCATGACGGCGAGCGAGATCGATTCAAGGCTGGGGCTTTCGGTCAGCAATCTCGATGCGGCAGGCGCGTTACGCTCCGGACGCCTGAGCGAGGAGGCGCTGAAGGCCGGTGATTTCGACAATGCCGCCGTGGAAGTGTGGCGCGTCAACTGGCAGGACGTGAGCCAGCGCATTCTGCTGCGCAAGGGCAATTTGGGCGAGGTGACGCATGGCCAGCTGGGCTTCACGGCGGAAGTGCGGGGCCTTGCCCATCTCCTCAATCAGCCGAAGGGCAGGCTCTATAGCTTCGGCTGCGATGCGGTGCTGGGTGACCAGCGCTGCGGCGTGGCGCTCGATGGCGCGACATTCGCGGGAACGGGTTTGGTGCTGTCATCCGAAAGCGGCCAGCGCCTGACGGTGAGCGGGCTTGCGGGGTTTGACGAAGGCTGGTTCGCGCGCGGCACGCTGACCTGGACGAGTGGCGCGAACTTGGGGCGATTGGCGGAAGTGAAGGCGCATCACCGCTTCGGGACGCAGGTGATCGTGGAACTCTGGCAGGCAGGCGGTACCGCGACGGCGGGCGATGGCTTCACCATCCGCGCCGGGTGCGACAAGCAGTTTTCCACCTGCAAGGCCAAATTCGCCAATGGCGCGAACTTCCGCGGCTTTCCCCACATGCCCGGCGATGACTTCGTGCTCTCCTACGCAAGAAGCGGCGATCCCGCCAATGACGGGAAGAGCAGGGAGTAAAGCATTCTTTTCCCTCTCCATGCGCAAGCATGGGGAGGGTGGATCGCGCGAGAGCGCGAGACGGGTGGGGCTGTCGGCAGAATGATTTGAAACCTCGCCGCCCCACCCCGGCCCTCCCCGCAACGCGGGGAGGGAGGCTGTTTTGCCGAAAGGATTCAACTTGCCCCATCCCTCTCTCATCGTCTCCGCGGCGCGGGGGTGGATCGGCACGCCGTACCGGCACCAGGCGAGTCTCAAGGGCGTGGGCTGCGATTGCTTAGGGCTCGTGCGCGGCGTGTGGCGCGAGGTGATGGGCGATGAGCCCGAGGCGGCACCCGCCTATGCGGCGGGATGGGCGGAGAATAGCGGCACCGAGGCGTTGGCCGAGGCGGCACGGCGGCACATGCGGGAAGCTCCGTGCACGGATATTCAGGCCGGTGATCTGCTGCTGTTCCGTTGGCGCGCGCATCTGCCTGCCAAGCATGCGGGGTTAGCCTCCTCGCCCACAATGATGATCCACGCGCAGGACAATGCCTGCGTGGCGGAAATTGCCTTGTCCCCGTGGTGGCGGCGCCACCTCGCTTTCGTGTTCCGTTTTCCCGGAGTTGATGCCTGATGGCGACCGTCGTTCTGCAATATGCCGGCGCTGCCGTGGGCAATCTGATCGGCGGGCCGGTGGGCGGCATTATCGGCCGCGCGGTGGGCGCTGTGGCCGGCAACATGCTGGATCAGGCCTTCTTTTCCAAGACGCGCCGCGTGGAAGGCCCGCGCCTCGATGATCTGCGCGTGATGGCGAGCAGCGAGGGAACGCCGATCCCGCGTCTTTGGGGCCGCATGCGCGTAGCGGGCCAGGTGATCTGGGCCACCAATTTCGAAGAGGTGAAATCAACCCACACGGAAAAGAGTTCGTCCAAGGGTGGTGCCGGAGGAACCAAGGTTTCGGAATACAGCTACTTCGCCAATTGCGCCGTGGCGCTGTGCGAAGGCGTGATCGGCCGGGTGGGCCGCGTATGGGCGGATGGCAAGGAGCTTGATCTCGAAGGCCTGACCTGCAGGCTCTATACCGGCACCGAGACGCAGGACGCGGACAGCCTGATCGTGGCCAAGGAAGGCGCTGATGCAGCGCCCGCCTATCGGGGCCTTGCCTATATCGTCTTCGAGCATCTGCCGCTCGAATCTTTCGGCAACCGGCTGCCGCAGCTTTCCTTCGAGGTGATCCGCCCGGCGGGCGGTGCTGAAACCCTGATCCGCGCGGTGAACATCATTCCGGGCTCAACCGAGTTCGGCTACGACACGGTGATCCAGACGCGGGACCTCGGGCAGGGTATTACCGAATCCGAAAACGCCCATGCCTCCGCCGCGCGGAGCGACTGGATGGTGTCGCTCGATGACCTGACCGAAACCTGCGCCAATGTGAAGGCGGCATCGCTGGTCGTCGCATGGTTTGCCGATGATCTTCGCTGCGGCACGGCTGAGCTGAAGCCCGGTGTCGACAGCGCCAGCAAGGTGACGGAGCCTGACTCATGGCGTGTGGCGGGGCTGACGCGCGCCACGGCGCATCTCGTCAGCACTGTGGATGGCGGTGCTGCCTATGGCGGAACGCCGTCTGACAAAAGCGTGATCCGCGCCATCACCGACATGAAGGCGCGCGGGCTCAAGCTCGTGTTCAATCCCTTCATCCTGATGGACATTCCGGCGGGCAACGGCAAGCCCGATCCCTATGGCGCGGCGGAACAGGGGGCTTTTCCCTGGCGTGGCCGCATGACGTGCCATCCCGCACCGGGCCGCAGCGGCACGCCGGACAAGACGGCGGCTGTGGTTACACAGATCAATGCCTTCATCGGCACGGCCACGGCGGCGCAATTCGGAATCGCCGATGGGCAGGTCACCTATTCCGGCCCCGCCGAGTGGAGCTTGAGGCGCATGGTGCTGCATTATGCCAAGCTCTGCGCCATCGCAGGGGGCGTTGAGGCGTTTCTGATCGGCAGCGAGCTGCGCGGCCTCACCACGCTCAGGGGCTCGGCCAACAGCTATCCCTTCGTGCAGGCGCTGGTGGCGCTGGCGGCGGAAGTGAAAACCATTTTACCAGCCGCGAAGGTTTCCTACGCGGCGGATTGGACGGAATATTTCGGCCACCAGCCGGCGGATGGATCGAACGACTGCTTCTTCCATCTCGATCCGCTGTGGTCATCCGCCAATGTCGATTTCATCGGCATCGACAATTATATGCCGCTGGCCGACTGGCGCGATGGTGCTCAGCACACGGATCGTCTGGCGGGCGTGACCTCGATCCATGATCTTGCCTATCTCAAGCGAAACATCGCGGGCGGCGAGGGCTTTGACTGGTATTATGCGGGTGACGCCGCGCGGCAGGTCCAGGCGCGGAGCGCCATCACCGATGGCGCTTATGGCAAGCCCTGGGTGTTCCGCTACAAGGATCTGAAATCCTGGTGGCTTAATCCGCATTATAACCGGCCGGGCGGTGTCGAGCAGGGATCGCCCACCGGCTGGACGCCGCAGTCGAAGCCCATCTGGTTCACGGAGGCCGGATGCCCCGCCATCGACAAGGGCGCGAACCAGCCCAACGCCTTTGTGGACGCGAAATCAAGCGAGACCCTTCTTCCTTATTTCTCTGGTGGGCAGCGCGACGACCTGATGCAGAACCGCCATGTGACGGCCCTGACGGACTATTGGGGACGTACCGGCGCGCACAATCCCATCTCCTCCGTCTACGGATCATCCATGGTGGCGGCCGACAGGATGTTCTTCTGGGCCTGGGATGCAAGGCCCTTTCCGTTCTTTCCGGCGCGCGCCGATGTGTGGTCGGACGCCGTAAACTATGGCCGCGGCCATTGGCTGAACGGCCGGATTGGCGCTGTGCCGCTGGCGCAGCTGATCGTCGGTGTCTGCGCCGCCTATGGCTTTGCCGATGTGGATGTTTCCACCGTCGAAGGGCTGGTGGACGGTTTCGTGATCGACCGCCCGATGGCGGCGCGCGATGCGCTGGAGGATTTGCTCGGCGCCTTCGCCGTCGATGCGCTGGAGCGCGACGGCAAGCTCTTCTTTACGATGCGGAAGCGCGATGCGGTGCTGGCACTTTCGCCCGATGACTTCGCGGAGAAGGACAGGGATCAGCCGCTCTTTTCCCTCACGCGGGCGCAGGAAACCGAACTTCCCGCCAATGTGCGCGTTGCCTATACCGAGTCCGCGCTCGACTATCGCCGCGCCACGGTGGAGGCGAAGCGCCTTGGCGTTTCAAGCAGCCGCGAGATCACCGTCGATCTGCCCTGCGCCGTGGGGCAGGCGGTGGCCCAGATGCGCGCCGATGTGGCGCTGCAGGACAATTGGGCGGGCCGCGACACGATCAGCTTCGCGCTGGGGCCGGATCATATCGAGCTTGAACCGGGTGACGTGTTTGCCGTGACGCTTGCCTCAGGCCCCAGGAGCTTCCGCATCGAGGAGATCAGCGACGGCGGGATGCTGCGGATTTCGGCGCGGGCCTATCAGGCCCAGGTCTATGACGCGCCGGGAGCACCGGGGCGTGAGGCCGCTGCCGCAAAGGTGTTCGTCTATGGCACGCCGGACGCGCTGTTCATGGACCTTCCCATCGTGAGAGAGGGCTTCAAGGATTATGCGCCGTGGATCGCCGCGTCCGCGAGGCCATGGCCCGGACAGGTCGCGGTCTATCGGCAGGCGGGCTCAACCTATGAGTTGAACCGCAACATCGACTCGCAGGCGACCAAGGGCAGACTGCTCGACACGCTTAGCGCCGGCCCCCGCAACGTCTTCGATTTTGCCGCGAACTTCACGGTGAAGCTGGATTATGGCGCGCTGCAGTCGGTGAGTGAGGTCGAGCTTCTGCAGGGCGCCAATGTGGCGGCGGTGGGCGAACCGGAAACGGGATATGAAATCCTACAGTTCTTGACCGCCGAACTGGTGGCGGCGGATACCTACAAGGTCTCGGGCCTGCTGCGCGGGCAGGGGGGATCGGACCCCGAACTTCTGGCGGCGCGGGGTGCCGGACAGCGCTTCGTGCGGCTGAACGGCGCTGTGAAACAGCCCGACATTACCGCCGCCGATGCGGCGCTGGCCATCACCTGGCGGCTGGGCCCGGCGCAATATGACATCGCCAACAAGCACGTGAACCTTACGTTTCAGGGCAAGATGCTGGGCTTGAGGCCTTTGGCGCCCTGCGGCCTGAAGGCTGCCCGTGATGGCGGTGACGTGGTGCTGAGCTGGATCAGGCGCACCCGCCTCAATGGCGACAGCTGGGACGTGGCCGAGGTGCCGCTGGGCGAGGATGCCGAGTCCTATGTGCTGGACGTGATGAGCGGCAGCACGGTGAAGCGCAGCGTGACGCTTGCCGCACCGTCCTGGCGCTATGCCTCAGCCGACATCACCGCCGATTTCGGCGGCGATGTTTCCGACTTCACCATTCGCATCGCGCAGATGAGCGCCAGCTTCGGCCGTGGCGCTGCCCTTCAGGAGACCATTCATGTCTGATACGCCCCTTCTCGGCCTGCCGCTGCTCGATGGCGCGCAGGCGCAGAAGCATGTGACCCACAACGAGGCGCTGCTGAAGATTGACGGCATCATCCATCTGTCGGTGGAAAGCCGGGTACTCTCCGCGCCGCCCGCTTCGCCATCGGATGGCGCGCGCTATCTCGTGGCCGCTTCCGCCACCGGGAGCTGGCTGGGGAAGGACGGCGCGGTGGCGCTGCGGGAGGCAGGCGCTTGGCGATATGTTCAGCCCACGGAGGGATGGCGGATGTGGGTGCGTGACGAAGACAGGTTCCTCGTCTTCACCGGCGCGATATGGCGTGATCTCCAGGCCATCGACACGCTGCAGAACATGACGCTTCTGGGCGTCAACGCCAGTGCCGACAGCGCCAACCGTCTTTCGGTTTCATCTCCCGCCGTGCTGCTGAACCACGCCGGAAGCGGCATGCAGCTCAAGCTGAACAAGCAGGCGGCGGCCAATACGGGCTCGCTGCTCTATCAGACGAATTTTTCCGGCCGCGCCGAAATGGGGCTGGCGGGCGATGATGATTTCCGCGTGAAGGTGAGCGCCGACGGCTCATCCTGGTTCGACGCGCTCCGTATTGACCGCACGACGGGCGCGGTGAGCATGCCCAATACCGCCATGCCGGGCCTGGCCGATGGCAACAAGAGCGATGTGGTCGTCTCGGGCAGCGGTGCGGCCTGGCGCGTGGAACGCACAGGCGGTGCCGCAGGCGACGGCGTGACGGATGATACGGCGGCGCTGCAATCGGTGCTGACGGCGGGAAAATCCGTCCTGCTCGGCCACGGCAAGACCTATCTGATCTCGGCTGCGCTGAATATCACCGCGGCCGGCACCGGAATTATCGGCGACGGCTCGGCCACGCTGCTGATGTCGGAAGCGGCGGGCGCGTTCGACAATGCCGATGCGTCTGTCGGCGCGCGCTATGGCGCCAATGCGGTGGGCATTTCCGCCAGCGGCGTGCGCCGCCCGGTGGTGCGCGGCCTGCGCATCCGCTATCGCGCCTGGACCGATCTCCGCTACGTGAAAGCGATTGCCTTGAGGAATTGTTCCGACATCGAGTGCAGCGGCAACAGCATTTCCAACTTCAGCCGCGCCAAAGGGCTGGTGACGCTGAATGACGTGACGGGCGGCACGGTGAGCGGCAACCACATCTTCGATTGCCGCACGCTCGCAACGTCTGGCACTGCGACCGATGCGCAGATCACCGGCATTGAACTCGACAATGACGCGGCGACGGCATCAAGCGGCATCGCCATCACCGGCAACCGCATCCGCAATCTGACGCTTGGCGATGCGGCGCGCGCCGCACTGGGCTACCAGACCGATGGCATCAATATCGCCAAATATTACAGCACCAATCATGTGGTCTCCGGCAACATTATCGAAAATGTCGGCGAGGGCGTGGACTGCTTCGGCTCGAACTGCGTGATCACCGGGAACCGCATCAACCGTTGCTTCAACTATGGCGTGAAGCATGTGCATGGCGCGTCGGGCAATGAATGCCATTCCAACACGATCACCAACGTCGGGCTGGCGGGAATCGATTTTCAAACGTCGAGCTCCGCCGTTCAGGACATTGCCGGAAACAGCTGCGTGGGAAACACCATCACGGGCGTTGGGATCGCCGGCGACTGGCTGATGGGCGATGTCTGGGTGACGGCAACACCGGTGAGTGCGGGCGACTATCGCGTGAATGCGGGGAAGCTCTATCAGGCGTCCGCGTCAGGCCTGTGCGGCGCCACGGCCCCCACCCATTCATCGGGTTCCGTTTCGGATGGCGGCGTGACCTGGACCTATGTGAGCGCGGGCCTCGCTTACGACACATTGGCCTATATGACGGCGTGGGCATCCGGCGCGGCGGTTTCCAGTGGCACATTCCGGGCCAATGCCGGGAAGCTCTATGTCGCGCAGACCGGCGGCACCACGGGCGCCACGGCGCCAACCCACACAAGCGGCACGGCAAGCGACGGCGCGGTGACGTGGGCTTTTCTTGCCGTGGCGAACTGGGCGGCCTGGGCGGGGAATTCGACGCGCGGCATCGGCTTCAGCGGAAGTTCGGGCAATCCCTGGCATCCGCGCAACAACCGCATTTCCGGCAACACCATCGATCTTGGCGGGACGGGCGCCTATGGCGTGATGAGCGTCACCGGGGTGGGCTCGGGCAATATCGGCGAGCGCAATGCGGTGAGCAACTGGCTGGCGCCCAATGGCCGCCAGGCGCTGATCCAGTCGGCGGCGAGCTGGGCCGCTTATGCAAGTGCCGTCAACGACAGCAATGCGGTGGCTGAGTTTACGGCCGACGCGGCCATTACGCTTGCCATGGAGAGCGGGCCGAACATCCTGATCTCCGCCACGCTGAGCGCCAACCGTGCCGTCAATCTGCCGTCCGCTTCCGTGCATGAAGGTGCGGCCTTCACCATTGTCCGGACCGGTGGCGGCGCCTTCGTCTCGAATGTGGGATCGGGGCCTCTGGCGGCCTTGGCGCAGAACCAATGGTGCAAGGTGATCTATCAGAACGGCGCCTGGCGTCTCTGGCAGTTCGGAACCTTCAGCGCCGGTGGTGGCGGCGGCTTAAGTGACGGCGACAAGGGCGACATTGTCGTGTCGGGTTCGGGCGCGGCCTGGACCATCGACGCCAACAGCGTTGACAATGGCAAGGCGGCACAGATGGCGGCCGGGACGCTCAAAGGCAACAATTCCGGCGCAACCGCGAACGCCATCGACCTGACGGTGAGCCAGGTGACGGCGATGCTCAACGCCGCCAGCACGACGCTGCAGGGCATGATGAGTGCCGCCGACAAGACCAAGCTGAACGGCATTGCCAGCGGGGCCACCGCGAACAGCGCCGATGCAACGCTTTTCGCCCGCGCCAACCACACCGGCACGCAGACGCGCGCCACCATCAGCGATCTCAACATCCACGCCCGGCGCATTGCCGGTGCGATGGCCCTTTCATAGGAGTTCTTCATGCCCGCCAACAAGGATCCGATCTTCACCGGCACGCCGGATATTCAGTGGAACAACACCGCGCTTGCCGCCGCCAATACGGCGATGGACGGCACCGGCACCGTGACGAGTGTGTTCACCGCCGATGCCACGAACGGCGGCTTTGTGGCCAAGCTGATCGCCCGCGCGCTGGGGACGAATGTGGCCACGGTGGCGCGCATTTTTCTCAACAACGGCTCCGCCAACACGACGGCCGCCAACAATATCCTGATCGGCGAGATGACGTTGCCCGCCACCACCGCATCGGCCAGTTCGGCGCTGCCCGCATTTGAATACCCGCTCAATTTCGCTTTGCCGCCCGGATACAAGATCAATGTGACCATCGGCACGGCTGTTGCGGCGGGGCTGGTATTCTCGGTGATCGGAGGAAAATACTGATGGACATGTCGCATATCCCATCGGCTTTTTCCGATGGCACGCGCCAGCTTTTCTATGCCCAGGGCGCCAATGATTGGCAGGTATGGCGAAAGCCGCGCGGTGTGCGGATGGCGCAGTTCACCATGCTTTCAGGCGGTGGCGGCGGCGGCGCGGGATTGACGGGGGCCGCGGGCACGGCGCGGGGCGGCGGCGGGGGTGGCGGTGCCTCTTCGGTGATCCGGATGATCACGCCGGTTTTCGCATTGCCGGATTTGCTGTTCATCAATGTCGGGCAAGGGGGTACGGGCGGCGTGCCCGGCGTCAGCAGCGGGGCCGGCGTGGCTGGCGCTCTCACCTATCTCTGCCTGACGCCTGCCACGAGCTTCGTGCTGCTGCAGACCACGGGCAATCCGGGCGGTGGCGGCGGCGGTTCAAGCACGGCCGCGGGCACCGGCGGAAGCAGCGGCGGTAATGGCGGCTCCTCGATTGCGCTTGAAGGCGTGCAATTTGGCTCGAACGGTTCGGGTGGGGCCGCGGGCGGCGCGCAGACCGGTGCATTGGGAGGACAGTCTCAGGGAAGTTTCCTGCCGACCGGCGGTGCGGGTGGCGGAGGCGTTGGAACCGCCAACACGAATTTCAGCGGCGGGTTTGTCTATTCCGCATTCTATCCGACGATCTATGGCGGCGGCGCCAGCGGAAGCGGTGATGCGGGCTATAATGTTCTCTTGCCCATCCTGTTCCTGAGCGGTGGCACCGGGGGCGGCACCGCAGGCGCATCCGGCACGGCCGGCAATGGCGGCAATGGCGGATATGGCTCGGGCGGCGGAGGAGGGGGAGGCGGCGTGACGGGCGGCAATGGCGGCAAGGGCGGCGACGGCCTGGTGATGGTGACATGCTGGTGAGACCATGAACATTGACCGTGACGTGGGTGCGCTCGAAGCGCGGATGGAGGTTGTGGAGAACGAACTCCACGCACTCCGCCGCGACGTGCGCGATATTCGCGATGCGCTGGTGACCGCGCGCGGCGGCTGGAAAATGCTGACTGTTGTGGTGGGCTTTTCCATGAGCTTCGGCGCTGTCATGGCAAAGGTTTTTCCGTTTCTGATGATCGACAGGCCTTGAGGCCGGAAGGAGCTGATGATGAAGATGACCGATGAGGGCGTGAAGCTCATCATGACTTTCGAGGGCTTCCGCGCCGAAGCCTACAAAGACCCGGTGGGCGTGTGGACGATCGGCTTCGGGCATACCTCTGCTGCGGGCGAGCCTGCGGTGGCGGGCGGCCTGAAGGTGACGCGCGAGGAGGCGGAAATAATCCTCAAGCGCGATGTGGAGAATTTTGCCACAGGCGTTGCCGCCAAAGTGACGGCGGCGCTGGATGATGCCCAGTTTTCCGCGCTGGTGAGTTTTGCTTACAATGTAGGGCTTGCAAACTTTGCCAAGTCCTCGGTGTTGGCGGCCGTGAACAAGGGCGACCTTGCCGCCGTGCCACGGCGATTGCAGATGTGGACGAAGGCGGGCGGCAGGGTGCTGCCGGGACTGGTGAAGCGGCGGGCGGCGGAAGCCGCCCTTTTCGTTTCGGGACCGGGCAGCGATGAAACCGCCTCGGCACCGGTTGAGCCCGTTCCGGGCAAGGTTTTGCCGAAAAGTACCACAGCACTTGCGGCAATCATCTCTGCGCTGGCCGGCCTCCTGGGGCTTTCCGGCCTGGCGCAGCATTTCGTGGTGCTCACATCTCTGGCGATCGCAGGCGGCGCGGCCTGGGTGCTGCGCGAGCGCCACCGCATTTCGAAGCAGGAGGGTGTGTGATGCTGCCCATAGGCTTTCTCGCCCAAACAGTTCTGGGATTGCTGCAGGGGCCGCTGACAAGGCTGCTCGAAGCGCATATCGCCGACCAGGCCCTGCGCCAGAAGCTGGATGGCGAATTGCGGGGCGAAATCCTCGCCGCCTTCAGCAAGGCGGGCGAGGAGGGGGCGCAGATCGTGCTGGCGGAAACCGCTTCCGAACACTGGCTGACGCGGAGCTGGCGCCCCATGCTGATGCTGATCCTGATGGGCTTCCTGATCTTCGCCGGGGTGATCCTGCCTTTTGGCGACTTGCTGGCCGGCAAGACCGTGCCCTTCAGCCCGCGCTGGCAGATCCTGCCTCCGCAATTCTGGGATTTTCTGTCGATCGGCATGGGGGGCTATATCGGCGGCCGGTCGCTGGAGAAGGTGGCGGGACTGGTGTTTCCCGAGGGGGTGAAAAAAGCCGTTTCCGGCGGAAAACATTGAAATCCGCTTTGCAGGGCCTATGTCCACCGACAGCGTGTCTGTGACCTACATCACAATTCTGTTCATCCGCCATTCAGTTAAGAGCGGTTAGAAAGGGCGCTAGAAAGGAGACCAGAGCCCGTGCGTAAGCTGTGCCGTGCCGTAGCGATTGCTGCGACCGCCGCCCTTGTGGCCGCTGGTCCCGCTTTCGCGCAAGTCAAAATAATGGTTCCGACGGTCAAGGTTGCGCCGACGGTCAAGATCGCGCCTGTGCCGACGGTTAAGGTGCTGCCGCCCACGATCCGCGTGATTCCGCCCTCCATGGTGTTGCGGAACGTGAAACAGATCATGCCGCAGGTTCAGGTGCTGAAAGTCATGCCCAGTGGTGCGGGCTATGTTGTCAAGGTGAAGGACAATGGTATTGTCCGCCAGTTGAGGGTGGATGGGGCGACGGGCGCCGTGTCGCCCTGACTACGGCCTTTTCCGCTTTGACAGGAACCTGACATGCGTCTACTCGTCGTCGAGGACGATCCCGATCTGAACCGCCAGCTTGTGGCTGCCCTGCAGGATGCGGGCTATGTCGTCGACAAGGCCACGGATGGCGAAGAGGGCCACTACCTCGGCGAGACCGAACCCTATGACGGCGTGGTCCTCGACCTGGGCCTCCCCGTTCTGGACGGCGTGAGCGTTCTGGAAAAATGGCGCCGTGCGGGAAAGAAAATGCCGGTGCTGATCCTCACCGCGCGCGACCGCTGGAGCGACAAGGTGGCGGGCTTCGACGCGGGTGCCGATGATTACGTCGCCAAGCCCTTCCACATGGAGGAAGTGCTGGCCAGGCTTCGCGCGCTGCTCAGGCGGAGTGCGGGCCATGCCACCAGCGAACTGGCCTGCGGGCCTTTGCTGCTCGACACCAAGAGTGCCCGCGTGACGGTGGACGGCACGGCGATCAAGCTCACCTCTCTCGAGTTCCGCCTGCTCTCCTATCTCATGCATCACAAGGGCAAGGTGGTCTCGCGCACCGAACTGGTCGAGCATCTCTATGACCAGGACTTCGACCGCGACTCCAACACCATTGAAGTGTTCGTCGGCCGCCTGAGAAAGAAGCTCGGCGTCGACGTGCTCCACACCATCCGCGGCATGGGCTATTGCGTGTCCGAGCCGGACAATGCGGGCTAACTCACTCTCCCTTCGCCTGCTTCTTTCCTCCGCCTTCGTCAGCCTCGTGTTGCTGGCCTCAGCCGCCATTCTGCTCGGTGGATTGTTTCAGGCGGCACTGGAGCGCAATTTCGACCAGCGCCTGCGCGCCGTGATGGATGGCCTGCTGGCCAATGTCGATCTCGACGACAAGGGCTCGCCCGAACTCACCACCCAACTGGCCGACACGCGCTTCAGCCTGCCGCTTTCCGGCTGGTATTGGGAGGTCGAGCCGCCACCCGGCAAGGGCCTGACCGATCTCGCCTCTGACTCGCTGCTGGAACAGCGCCTGAAGCCCGATGCATCTCTCCTGAAGAAACGCGACAAGGATGGCATTGCCGCCTTTAATCTCGATGATTCCAACGGCACCAAGCTGAGAGCCATTCAGCAGAGCTTCAAGCTGCCGGGCAGTAATGACGAATTCTCGTTTCTGGTGGCCGGCAATTTCGACGAGTTGAAAGACGAGATCTCCGCCTTCCGCCAAACATTGTTCGGCGTGCTGGTGCTGCTGGGCTTGGGCCTTCTTGCTGCTGTGTTTGTTCAGGTCCGCTTCGGCATGCGCCCCTTGCGCGTGCTGCAGGAACGCCTGACGTTGATCCGCGAGGGCAAGGCCGAAAAGCTCGAAGGACAGTTCCCCACCGAAATCCAGCCGGTGGCGGATGAACTCAATCTGCTCATCCTGTCCAATTCCGAAATCATTGACCGTGCCCGCACGCAAGTGGGCAATCTCGCTCATGCGCTGAAGACGCCGCTCAGCGTTCTCACCAACGAAGCCAATGCGCACAAGGGGCAACTGGCGGCGAAAGTGACGGAACAGGCGCAGGTGATGCGCGACCAGGTGAGCCTTTATCTCGACCGGGCGCGGCGCGCGGCGCGCGCGCAAGGGTTGGGTGCCGTCACGGAAGTGCAGCCGGTTCTCGACGGGCTGGCGCGCACGCTGCAGCGCATTTTCCGCGACAAGGGTGTTGAGATCGCGGTGGATTGCGCGCCGGGATTGAAATTCCGCGGCGAGCGGCAGGACCTTGAGGAAATGGCGGGCAACCTGCTGGACAACGCCTGCAAATGGTCCACGAAGCGGATCAACGTGTCTGCCCTGCCGGTGAAAGAAGCCTCCGCCGATGGCCGCGCCTGGATGATGCTGACGGTGGACGATGATGGCCCGGGCCTTCCCGCCGAAAAACGCGCCGAGGCCGTGAAGCGCGGGCGAAGGCTCGATGAGACGAAACCCGGCTCTGGATTGGGCCTCTCGATCGTCACCGAGACGGCGCAGATGTACAGCGGCACGTTGAGTCTCGGCGATTCACCAGCCAAAGGGTTGAGAATTCAGATCAAATTGCCTGCTGCAATGTAGAATAGTGGGCATATATTGATTTTTGCGGCAAATCCCCCTAAATATTGGTTGTTCATCCAAATTCAGGACGGCTTCCTGCATCAACGGGACGAATTGCGTGTTGTCCGTAAGGTTACCCCCGGTCGCGGACTTCACTTGCCGGGAGAGCGGGTTTTTCGGAACCCGCTCTCTTGCCGGATTACCCCGCAGCAGCCTGCTGGATGACCGGAATGCCGCGTTCGCGATAGGGGGTGCGGCCGTAGAAGGCGCGGTAGCATTTGGAAAAATGCGACGGGCTTGAGAAGCCGCAGGCCAGCGCCACATTGATCACCGACATTTCCGTCTGCAGCAGCAGCGAGCGCGCCTTCTTGAGGCGAAGCTCCAGATAATAACGCTTGGGGCTGCGGTCGAGATAGCGGCGGAACAACCGCTCAAGCTGCCGTGTGGAGAGCCCCGCCTGTTTGGCCAGCAGGCTGGGCGACAGCGGCTCTTCCAGATTTTCTTCCATCTCCTCGATGATGCCGACGAGTTTCGGATGCCTGGCCCCGATGCGGGCGGGCAGCGACATGCGCTGATGCTCGCTGTGATGGCGGATCGGCGAATGCAGCACACCCTCCGCCACGGCGGAGGCGAGATCGGAGCCGTGCTGGCTGGCGATCATCGTGAGCATCATGTCGAGCGCCGTGGTGCCCCCCGCTGAGGTGAAGCGGTCACGGTCGATCTCGAACAGGCCGCCGGTGGCGTCGATCTCCGGGAAGGCCTCGGAAAAACCGGGGAGGTTTTCCCAATGGATGGTGCAGCGGTAGCCATCCAGCAATCCCGCTTCCGCCAGGAGATGCGCGCCGGTGCAGACAGCACCGATGTCGGTGCCCTTGCGGGCGATCTTGCGCAGCCAGGCGGTGAGGCGCTTGTCCTCATGGCGCTGCACATTGAGACCGGCGCAGATGATGATCGTCGCATGTTCGGGGATGACCGTCAGATCGCCATCCACCATGGTGAGAATGCCGTTCGACGCGGCGACGGGCTTGCCGTCCACCGAATGCATCGTCCACTTGTAATAGGTCTTTTCCGACAGCCGGTTGGCAAGCCGCAACGGCTCGATCGCCGAGGTGACCGGCATCATGGTGAATTCCGGCACCAGGACGAGCGCGAAGTGCTGCGGCAATTGTTTTGGCTTGTCGCCGAACATGGCTGGAAGGCTCCCTTAGAGCCCATATGGCGAATATTTGGGCCAATGTCCATTAACGTCATGTCGCACGCGGAAAACGACAGCAGCTTTGCGTGGCGGTCGCAATTGTGATGCGGCTGTCGCAATCCATCGGGCATTGACCCTTGCGGGCGGGCATGTGTGGGGTATCTCTTGCGGAGCAAACCCCGTGAACGCACCCTTCAATTCCAGCGCAGCTTCCCCCGCCATGACCCTTGATCCGACCTCGGCCTTCCTGCAGCGCATGTCCATCGAGATCACCGGCAAGCAGATCGAAAAGCTGCCCGTGCTGCAGGCGAAGCTGAGGCCCGGCACGCGCGTGTTCATCGCCCTGATCGACCCCGCCGATGTGGCGGCGCAGCTTGATGCGGCAAAGCAGCTGAAACAGGCGGGCTTCGTGGCCGTGCCGCATATTCCCGCGCGCTTCGTGCGCGACCTCGCCGATCTGAAATCGCGCATCGCCGCGCTGGCGGGCGCCGGTGTCACCGAAATGCTGGCGCTGGGCGGCGGCGCGCCGCAGCCCATCGGCCAATATGATGCGGCGATCCAGATTCTTGAAACCGGCGTGTTCGAGGCCAATGGCATCACCCGCATCGGCATCGCCGGCCATCCCGAAGGCAATCCCGATATTACCAAGATCCATGGCGAGGCGGCATTGCTCGCGGCGCTCAAGCAGAAGCAGGCCTGGCTGAAATCGGCGGGCATCGAAGGCTTCATCGCCACGCAGTTCCTGTTCGAGGCTGGCCCCGTGGCCGAATGGGCGAAGATGCTGCGGGCCCAAGGCATCGACCTGCCGATCCATGTCGGCGTGCCGGGCCCCGCGACCATCAAGACGCTGGTGAAATATGCCGCCATGTGCGGCGTGGGCAACTCCGCCCGCTTCATCCGCAAGCAGGCCATGAACATTACCAAGCTCCTGACCGTGAACACGCCCGACGATTTCGTGGCGGGCCTGGCGAACCTGCATTTCAATCACCCCGAGCTCAAGGTGGCGGGCCCGCACATGTATCCCTTCGGCGGCTTCGACAAGCTGTTCGACTGGCTGGCAAGCGCCCAGAAGGCCTGAGGCCTTTCCGGTTCATCAACGGACGTGTTGCCTCTGGCGCGCTGATCAACTACCAAGCCGCCCCGCGCATCATCAACGGGCAACCCGATGGATACACAATCGATCGCTGCCGGCACTTCCGTCGCCTGGCATACCTTCATGGACTACGCGCCGCGCGTGGCCGGAGCGGTGCTGATTCTCCTGCTCGGCCTCCTGGTTTCGGGCTGGCTGTCGGCGATCACGCTGCGGGCGCTGAAGGAATCCCGGATCGACCCGACATTCCGGCCCATGATCGCCAACACGATCAACTATGCGGCGCTCGCCATTGTGGCGCTCATCGTGCTGGAGCAGTTCGGCGTTCAGACAACCTCTTTCCTCGCGTTGATGGGCACGGCGGGCCTCGCCATCGGCCTGGCGCTGCAAGGCATTCTTTCAAATGTTGCCGCCGGAATTGTCCTGCTGTTTCTGCGCCCCTTCGAGATCGGAGATCAGGTGACGGTATCCGATCAGAGTGGCGTTGTGCTTGGGCTGGCGCTGTTCAACACCCTGTTGCGCACGCGCGAAGGCACCGACATCATGGTTCCCAATACGAACGTATTGAACAATGCGATCACCAACATGTCGCATTATCCCCAATCCGAGCTGGTGGTGACGCTGCGCGTCTCTGCCTCCGCCAATCTTCAGGCGGCGATCAAGGTGATGCAGGAAACGCTCGACGCGCAGACGCTTCTGGCTCCGGAAAGCAAACGCAGCATTTCCGTGGACGCGCTCACGGGCGCTGCAAGCGAGGTCACGGTGCGCGCCTGGGTGCTCAACAACAACGCCACCGCCGCGCGCACGGATTTCCTCTGCGACCTCAGGCAGAAGCTCAAAGAGGCGGATATCAGCCTCGCCTGACGGGCGGGAACCGCGTTGCTCAGACCGGCGCGGCCTGTGCTCCGAACAGCCTGATCGCCGCGGCGTCTTTGGCGCTCGTGGTGAGGAAGGTCCACGCATAATCCGCGTAGGACCGGAAGACGTAGAGGTCGAACACCTCGTCCTCGATCACATGCAGGAGGGCGGCGATTTCGGCATAGCGCATGCGGCGCGCGGTGCCGGGAACATAGCTTCCATCGAGAAGGTCGAGGGATGATCCCTTCATCAGGATTTCACGTGCCCCTTCGCCTTCGATGCGGATGACCGCGCGCATGTCCGAGACATCAACGGCAAGGGAATGAATGCCGGTCAACGCGCTGCGGAGCGCGGCCAGCAATTCCGCCGCCTTGTCCCTGACGCACAGGATGAGCCACTGGTCGGTCGACAGCCACAGCACCTTGATGTCGCCCCATGACACGGAGGTGCGGGGCTTCGTTGGCAGCGCCACGCCCAGCGTTTCCTTCGCTGCTTTCATGAATTTCTTGTCGGAGGCGAGGCCGCGCAGGTCGATCATGCCGCGCCCGGTGATCTCGCGCACCGTGACGGCGAGGCCCTGGGGCTGAGCCACATGGGCCAGCGGGCTTTCACTCTGAAGCTCAGACATTCAGCTTCGCTCCTTCCTTGTCATAAAAGACCGTGTCGGTGATCTTGGCGCGGATGGTTTTTCCTTCCAGCGGGAAGGTAATCGTCTCACCCATGCGCGCCCGGCCATCCTGGATGAGCGCCATGGCGATGGAACGGCCGAGCGTCGGCGACATATAGGTCGAGGTGACCTGGCCGATCATCTCCATCGGCGGTTTGTCCTTCAGGACCTTCACCGCATAGGCGCCGTCCGGCAGCACGTCGTTGGGATCTTCGGTGAGGAGGCCCACGAGCTGCTTGCGGCCCGCCCCCTTGAGATAGGGCTGCTCCAGCGAACGCTTGCCGAGGAAATCGGCCTTCTTCTTGGAGACAAGGCCATCCATGCCGACATCGATCGGCGTGGTGGTGCCATCGGTTTCATCGCCGATGACGATATAGCCTTTCTCGGCGCGGAGGATGTGCAGCGCCTCGGTGCCATAGGCTTCGAGTCCGAATTCCTCGCCGGCTTTCAGAATCTCGTTCCACAGCCCGCGGCCCAGATTGGCGGGCACCGCGACCTCATAGGACAATTCGCCCGAGAAGCTGATGCGGTAGAGGCGGACGGGATAGGCGCCGAGCTTTCCTTCGACGAAGGACATGTGCGGCAGCGCCTCATGCGAAATGTCGAAGGAGGGCTCGAGCTTCGCCAGCACGTCGCGCGCTTTGGGGCCCGCGATGGCGAATTGCGCCCATTGTTCGGTAACGGGTGTCACGAACACCTTGTAATGCGTCCATTCCGTCTGCAGCCATTCCTCAAGCCATGCGGCGATCCTGTCGGCACCGCCCGAGGTGGTGTGCATGAGGAAATGATCATCCGCCAGCCGCACCGTGACGCCATCATCGGTGAGGAAGCCCAACTCGTTCATCATCAGCCCATAGCGGCATTTGCCAGTTTTGAGCGTTGAGAACATGTTGGTGTACATGCGGTCGAGGAATTCCGCCGCGTCCGGGCCCTTGATCTCGATCTTGCCCAGCGTCGAGGCGTCAAGCAGGCCCACCTTGTTCCGCACACTGAGGATTTCGCGGGTGATCGATCCCGTCTTGTCTTCACCGGCACGGGTGTAAGTGTAAGGCCTGCGCCACTGGCCGACCGGCTCGAAGGTGGCGTTCTGCTCGAGATGCCAGCCAAAAACCGGCGTGCGGCGGATGGGCAGGAACAGGCTCTTGGTCAGCGAGCCTGCGACCGAGCCGAAGCTGAAGGGGGTATAGGGCGGGCGGAAGGTGGTGATGCCGATCTCGGGGATGGTCTTGCCGGTTGCCTCCGACAGCACGCCCAGGCCATTGATGTTCGACGTCTTGCCCTGATCCGTCGCCATGCCGAAAGTGGTGTAGCGCTTGGTGTGCTCAACCGATTCATAGCCCTCGCGCTGGGCGAGTTCGAGATCGGCGGCCGTCACATCGTTCTGGAAATCGATGAAGTGCTTGTTGCCTTCATTGTATTTGCCGGTTGCGGGCGCGAACCAGATCTGCTCCAGCGCGTTCTGCGCCGGTTCTTCCGAAGAGGGGGCGGATTTGCCATAGGCTTCCGCCAGAATGCCGGCCAGCGTGAAGGTGCCGTTGGCGGCACCCACGGCGCTGATTTTGTCGTGATGCTTGTCGGGCCGGAAGGCCTGCAACTGGTCATCAAACCTGATCTTGCCGCCGTTGTGGCACCACAGATGCAGCGCCGGATTCCAGCCGCCCGACATGGCGATGAAATCGCAATCGACTTTCTTCTCGGTGATGACGCGGCCCTGGCCCTTGCGGTAGGCGGCGATCTTGACGCTGGTGATCGCCTGGCCGCCGGATTCGGTGTGAACGGAGGAGACGCAGGAACTCGTATCGATGGGAATGCCCGCCTCCCGCGCTTGCCGCGGCAGAACGCCTTCGGCGCGGGCGCGCGAGTCGACGACACGCACGCCGACGCCCGCGGCCTTGAGCGCCAGCGCCGTCTGGTAGGCGTCGTCATTGTTGGTGAAGACGATGCCGTTGGCGCCCGGCGCAACGCCATAGCGCTCAACCAGCGCGCGAGCGGCGGAGGCGAGCAGCACGCCCGGCCTGTCATTGTTGGCGAAGGCGATGGGACGCTCGATGGCACCCGTGGCGAGGATCACCTGATGCGCCCGCACCTTCCACAGCCGGTGGCGCGGCACGCCGCGCGCGAGGGCCGAGGGATCATGCTCCGCCACGCGCTCGAACAGCATCGCGAAATTATGGTGCCAGTGACCGACAGCCGTGGTGCGCGTCAGCACATGCACATTGGGTGCCGCGGCCAATGCCGCGGCCTTGGCCTTGGCCCATTCGGCAAGCGGCTGGCCAGCGATCATGCCGGCGTTGAGATCGGCCATGCCGCCGAACACCGGATTTTCATCAACGATGATGACCTTCTTGCCCGCCTTCGCCGCCGCATCCGCCGCCGCAAGCCCGGCAACGCCTGCGCCGATCACCAGCACATCGCAATGGGCGTGAATGTTCTCGTAAGTATCGGGATCACGCCCTTCCGGCGCCTTGCCCAGCCCCGCAGACCGGCGGATGAAGGGTTCGTAGACATGTTTCCAGAAGCGCTGCGGCCACATGAAGGTCTTGTAGTAGAAGCCGCCCGGAAGGAATCGCGAGAACCTGCTGTTGATGGCGCCCACGTCGAAGGTGAGAGACGGCCAGCGGTTCTGGCTGATGGCGGTGAGGCCATTGTGAAGCTCGACCTGCGTGGCGCGGAGATTGGGCTCATGCCTCGCCCCATCGCCCACGCCGACCAGCGCGTTCATCTCTTCAGCGCCGACGCCCACCATGCCGCGCGGCCGGTGATATTTGAAGCTGCGGCCGAACAGGCGCTGGCCCGAGCCCATGATGGCGGAGGCGAGCGTATCGCCCGCGAAGCCTTGCAGGGTCTTGCCGTCGAACGAGAAGCTGACGCGCTTGGTGCGGTCAATCCGGGTGCCGCCGGAGGGCAGGCGGTAAGGCTTGTCGCTCATGATTTGTCTCCGGCGGCGAGGCGCGCCTTGAAATATTCAGCCCACTGACCTTTGGCTTGCGCCATCACATCGGCCGGCGGCAGTTCGGTGATGCCATAGAAGGCCTTGAACTCCATCGTCACCGTGTCGCGCGCCGCATGGAACCACTTGCCGCAGCCGCGGTCGCAGCGCCAGCGCTCGAAATGCAGGCCCTTGGGGTTGATGCGGGTGAAGAGATAGTCAGCCTGCTCCTGATCGGTGATATGGGCCGGATCCGTTGTCGCGGGGCGGCGCACATGCGCCTGGCCACCGGCGTGGAAATCCGTTTCATCGCCTTCGGCACCGCAGACAGGGCATTTTACGACGAGCATCGCGTGTCTCCTGTCAGTGCGCCACGGCCGCGGCGACGCTTTCATCGATGAAGCGTCCCTCGGCGAAACGGTTGAGGCCGAAGGGCTCGGCGATGGGGTGCGGACGCCCATTGGCGATGGTATCGGCGAAGACCCAGCCGGAGCCGGGGATGGCCTTGAAGCCGCCGGTGCCCCAGCCGCAGTTCACATAAAGGCCTTCAACCGGCGTCTGCCCGATGATCGGCGAGCGGTCGCCCGTCATATCCACGATGCCGCCCCACATGCGCAGCATGCGCAGGCGCGAGATGATGGGGAAGGTTTCGACCAGCGCCGAGATGGTGTGCTCGAGCGCCGGGAAGGAACCGCGCTGGGAATAGTTGTTGTAGGGATCGGTGCCGCCGCCGATCACCAGTTCGCCCTTGTCGGACTGGCTCATATAGCCGTGCACCGTATTGGCCATGACGACGCAATCGATGACCGGCTTGATCGGCTCCGACACCAGCGCCTGCAGGCACTGGCTCTCGATCGGCATGCGCACGCCCGCCATGTCCATGACGGTGGAGACATGGCCCGCGGTGACGACGCCGATCTTTCGCGTGCGAATGACGCCGCGCGTGGTTTCGAGGCCTGTGACCTTGCCGCCATCGCGCAGGATGCCGGTGACCTCGCAGTTCTGAATAATGTCGACGCCCATGGAATCAGCGCCCCGCGCATAGCCCCAGGCCACCGCATCGTGACGGCCCGTGCCGCCGCGCGGCTGGTAATAGGCGCCGAGGATGGGATAGCGGCAATTGGGATCGTCATTGATGATGGGAACGATCTGCTTCACCTCGGCCGGCGTCACCATGCGGCAATCAAGGCCTGCCAGGCGATTGGCATGGGCGGTGCGCTGGAAAGCCCGCAGCTCATGCTGCGTCTGGCACAGCATGAGAACGCCGCGCGGGCTGAACATCACGTTATAGTTCAGCTCCTGGCTCAGGCCTTCGTAGAGCGAGCGCGCCAGCTCATAGATGGCGATCGAGGAATCCTGCAGGTAGTTGGAGCGGATGATGGTGGTGTTGCGCCCGGTGTTGCCGCCGCCCAGCCAGCCCTTCTCGACCACCGCGATATTGGTCATCTTGTGGTTCTTGGCGAGGTAATAGGCGGTGGCCAGGCCATGGCCGCCGGCGCCAACGATCACCGCGTCATATTCGGCCTTAGGCGTGGGCGAACGCCAGGCGCGTTCCCAATCCTTGTGGTAATTCATCGCGTTGCGCGCGAGCGAAAAGATGGAATAGCGCGGCTTCATGGGCATATCCTCGGGAGGTTGGGCGTATGTAACAAAAGGGGGGCGGCGATACCAAGGCTTTTTCCGACGCCCCAATGCCGCCATGCGACAATGCGACATGAAAACAATGATATGGATCAATTGGCTTTGCGCCGCCCGGAGAATATCTCATAGGCCATGATGATCTGGCTCATCTTCGCAGGCATGACGATGGCGGTGATGGCGGCACTTTTGCTGCCGGTGCTCCGCATGAGGCCGGATTCCGGCGTGGCGCGCGGGGCCTATGACCGCGCCGTGTTCCGCGACCAGCTGGCGGAACTCGACCGCGACGTCGAGCGCGGCACCATTGGCGCGGCTGAGGCGGATGCGGCGCGCAACGAGATTTCCCGCCGCATCCTTGAAGTGCCGGAAACCTCCGCAGGCGGCGGCGCGCAACGGCTCCCCGTTGCAGCTCTGCTCGGCGTGCTGATCGTGCCGCTGGTGGCGATGGGGCTTTATGCGAAAGTGGGAGCGCCGAGGCTGCCGGATGTGCCCTTGGCGGCGCGGCTCGAGAACGCCATGGCCAACAATGATTTTGATGCCATGATCTTCAAGGTGGAACAGCACATGGCGGCTGATCCCAATGATGTGAAGGGCTGGATGGTGCTGGCGCCGAGCTACCGCAAGCTGCAGCGCTACGATGATGCGGCCAATGCCTATGCCAATGTGCTCAGGATTTCGGGCAAGACGCCGGAGCTTCTCTCCGATTATGGCGAGATGCTCTATTTCGCCAATCAGGGCATGGTGACGGCGGAGGCCCAGCGGGCCTTTGCCGAGGCGCTGCAACTTGATCCCAAATTCGCCAAGGCGCGCTTCTTTCAAGGCGTGGGGTTGAAGCAGGAAGGACAGCGCGAGGAGGCGCGCGCCGCCTTCACGAGTCTCCTGGCCGACAGCCCTGCGGATGCGCCATGGCGGCCGGCTGTCCAGGCTGAACTTGCGCAGTTGCAACCGGGCGCGCCCGCCCTGACCAGCGATCAGATGGCGGCGGGCGCCGCGATGAACGGCGCTGACCGTGCCGCCATGATCCGCTCCATGGTGGACGGGCTTGAGGCCAGGCTCAAGACCGATGGATCGGACCTCGCGGGCTGGCAGAAACTCATCCGTGCACGGACGGTGATGGGAGAGGAAGACCGCGCCAAAGCCGCGCTCGCCTCGGCCCGCGAACAATTCAAGGATAAACCGGACGCGCTTTCGGCTCTTGACGGGCTGGCGCGCGAATTGAACCTTCTCTAGGCAAAACATCATGACCCGCAAACAAAAACGCATGTCTGTGATCTTCGGCGGCCTCGCCATTCTGGGCGTCGCGGCGGGGCTGGTGCTTTACGCGCTGAGCGGCACCATTACGTTTTTCGTCGTGCCGAGCGAACTGGCGGAGAAGAATATTCAACCCGGCCAGCGCATCAGGCTTGGCGGCATGGTGGAGAAGGGAAGCTGGGACAAGGGCGATGGCGTGCACCAGACCTTCATGGTGACGGACACCATCAAATCCGTGAAAGTCTCCTATGACGGCATCGTGCCCGATCTCTTCAAGGAAGATCAGGGCGTGGTGACGGAGGGCGTTCTCCTGGCCGACGGCACCTTCAAGGCCGATACGGTGCTGGCCAAGCACGATGAAAACTATATGCCGAAGGACGTGGCCGACAGCCTGAAAGCAAAAGGCGTGAAGCTGGGCAAGGAGGCTTCGCAATGATCGCCGAAATCGGCCATTTCGCGCTGGTTCTGGCGTTCGGCGTGGCGCTGTTTCAGTTCGCCGTTCCGCTCTATGGCGCCCAGCGCGGCGACCGCGCGCTGATGCTGACGGCGGCTCCCGCCGCGCTTTTGCAGCTGACGCTGATTGCGATTGCCTTTCTCATCCTCATCCATGCCTATGTCACCTCCGATTTTTCGGTTCAGAATGTCTATGAGAATTCACATTCGGCAAAGCCGCTGCTCTATAAAATCTCGGGCGTCTGGGGAAACCACGAAGGCTCGATGCTGCTGTGGGTGTTGATCCTCAGCATCTTCGGCGCGGCGGTGGCGCTGTTCGGCAATAATCTTCCGCTGGAACTGAAATCGCGCGTGCTGGCGGTGCAAGGATCAATCGGCGTGGCGTTTCTCGCCTTTTCCGTCCTGACCTCCGACCCCTTTCAACGGCTTGATCCAGCCCCCATCGAAGGCAATGGGCTGAACCCGATCCTGCAGGATCCGGCGCTCGCCTTTCACCCGCCGTTTCTCTACGCAGGTTATGTCGGGCTTTCGATCGCCTTCTCCTTCGCGGTGGCGGCGCTGATCGATGGCCGCGTGGATGCGGCGTGGGCGCGGTGGGTGAGGCCGTGGACGCTTGCCGCCTGGATGTTCCTGACCATCGGCATCGCCATGGGATCATGGTGGGCCTATTATGAACTGGGCTGGGGCGGCTGGTGGTTCTGGGATCCGGTTGAGAATGCAAGCCTGATGCCCTGGCTCATCGCTACGGCGCTGCTGCATTCGGCCATTGTGGTGGAAAAGCGCAACGCGCTGAAGATCTGGACCATCCTGCTGTCGATCCTCGCCTTCTCGCTGTCGCTCGTCGGCACGTTCCTCGTGCGCTCGGGCGTGCTGACCTCGGTGCACGCCTTCGCGGTTGATCCGCAGCGCGGTATTTTCGTGCTGGGCATTCTCTGCGTGTTCATCGGCGGCTCCTTGAGCCTGTTCGCGTGGCGCGCGCCGACGCTGAAAGCGGGCGGCGTCTTTGCGCCCGTGAGCCGCGAGGGTGCGCTGGTGCTGAACAATCTGCTCCTCTGTGTCTGCGCCCTGGCGGTGTTCGTGGGAACGCTCTATCCCCTGGCGCTCGAAACCTTGAGCAGCACCAAGATTTCTGTTGGCCCGCCCTATTTCGATCTGACCTTCGGGCCGATCATGGCGGCGCTGCTGATCGTGGTGCCGGTCGGGCCGTTTCTGGCGTGGAAACGCGGTGATGCGCGCGCGGCCTTGCGGCGGCTATGGATCGGGCTTGCGGCAGCGCTGCTCGCGGCGGCGTGTGTCTTCGTGTGGAACGTGAGGGGCCCATGGCTCGCCCCTGTGGGCATGGCGCTGGCGGCGTGGCTGGTGGCGGGGGCGGCACTCGATCTGGCGGGAAAGATCGCGCTGTTCAAGGCGCCGATCGCAACAAGTTTCGCGCGCCTCGTGGGCCTGCCGGGTTCTGCCATCGGCACCTGCCTCGCCCATGGCGGGGCGGGTATTCTTCTGGCCGGGATCGTTGCCGTGTCGCTGTGGCGGACGGAGGTGATCGCCGCCATCAAGCCGGGCGAAACCCTGAAGGTCGACGGCTATGACGTGACCTTCCAGGGCGCAACGCCGATGACGGGCCCGAATTATACCGGCCTCCGCGGCACCTTCTGGGTGACGGAGAATGGCGCCGATGTCACCACGCTCACGTCTGAAAAACGCATCTTCATGCCCAGCCGCATGCCGACGACGGAAGTGGGCCTGCACCAGACGCTCGCCGGCGATCTCTATGTGGTGATGGGCGAGGAGAACGATCAGGGTGCGCGCGCCATGCGGATGTATTTCAATCCGCTGGTGAACCTCATGTGGATCGGAGCACTTGTGATGTTTCTGGGCGGCGTGTTCTCGATCACCGACCGGCGCTACCGCGTGGGCGCGCCGCGCCGGGCCGTGAAGGCGCGAGCGGTGGCGGCGGAATGAAGCGGCTCGTCGTCATCCTGCTCGTTCTGCTGTGGGCGGCGCCCGCCCTTGCCGTGCAGCCTGACGAGGTGATGAAAGACCCGGCCCTTGAGGCCAGGGCGCGGGCGATGTCGGAGCAGCTCCGCTGCCTCGTCTGCCAGAACCAGTCGATCGATGATTCGGAGGCGCCGCTGGCGCGCGATTTGCGCCTGTTGATCCGCGAGCACCTGGCGAAAGGTGAGAGCGACCAGCAGATCATGGACTACATTGTGGCGAGATATGGCGACTATGTGTTGCTGCGTCCGCGCTTCGATGCGGGAACGGCGGTTCTCTGGCTTTCGCCCTTCGCCGTGCTGCTGCTCGGAATCCTCAAGCTGGCCCGCCGCAAGCCCGTTTCGGGAGACCCCGAAAAGCCGCTGTCGGATGAGGAAAAAGCAGCGGTTTTGCGTGCCTTGGAATAGCCATCGAGATTACGAAACATTCACCGCCCTGAAATGTTTGGGCAATGGGCGGAAGACTAGGTTTTCACCATCGAACGATCCCCGATGGAGAAGACACAACATGACGTCCCCCCTCAGCCGCAAGCCCCGCATCCTGAGCCTCGTCGCCGCCGGCATGCTCATGGCGACCGCCATGACCACCTCCGCCATGCTCCTGCCGTCGACGGCGGTTCATGCCGAGACCGCTGCTGCCGCCGCCACCATTGATCCTTCACGCGGCTTCGCCGATCTGGTTGACCGGGTGATGCCCGCCGTCGTCAGCGTCGAGGTGAAATACGCCAATGTCGCCGATGCGGGCGGTGACGGCGATCAGCCCGGCATGCCCGATCTTCCCGACGACAGCCCGTTCCGCGACTTCTTCAAGCAGTTCCCGCAGTTCAAGAACGGCATGCCCGGCGGCCAGCAGCCGCAGCGCCATCCCGGCATGGCGCTGGGTTCGGGCTTCATCATCTCGGCCGATGGCTATGCCGTGACCAACAACCACGTCGTGCAGAACGCCGATGAGGTGAGCGTCAAGATGAAGGACGGCACCGAATACAAGGCCAAGGTGATCGGCACCGATCCCAAGACCGATCTGGCGCTCATCAAGATCCAGTCCGACACCAAGTTCGACTATGTGAAGTTCTCCGAAACAGAACCCCGCGTCGGTGACTGGGTGATGGCGGTGGGCAATCCCTTCGGCCTCAGCAATTCGGTGAGCCAGGGCATCATCTCGGCCCGCGGCCGCGACATCGGCTCCGGCCCCTATGACGACTTCCTGCAGATCGACGCGCCGATCAACAAGGGCAACTCCGGCGGCCCGTCCTTCAACCTCAATGGCGAGGTCGTGGGCATCAACACGGCGATCTTCTCCCCCTCGGGCGGCTCGGTCGGAATCGGCTTCGCCATTCCGGCTTCCACCGCCGAAACGGTGATCGACAGCCTGAAGGACCATGGCTCGGTGCTGCGCGGCTGGCTTGGTGTGCAGATCCAGCCTGTGACGGCCGACATCGCGGAGAGCATGGGCCTTACCAGCGACAAGGGCGCCATCGTCGCCGATGTCACCGAAGGCTCTCCCGCACTTTCGGCCGGCCTCAAGGCCGGTGACACCATCCTCAAGGTGGACGGCAAGGACATCGCCGACGCGCGTGACCTGGCCCGCAAGGTGGCCATGATCAAGCCGGGCGACAAGGTTCCGGTGACCATCGTGCGCGACGGCAAGACCATGGACATCGGCGTGACCATCGGCACCATGCCGAAGGACCCGAAGATGGCCTCGACCGCGGAGCCAGCGCCCACCAAGACGCTTGCCGGCCTCGGCCTTGAAGTCGCACCCGCCGAAGATGGCGCGGGCGTGAAAATCCTCTCCGTTGCCCCCGGCAGCGCCGCCGAGGACAAGGGCCTGAAAGCCGGTGACGTGATCCTCGAGGTTGCGGGCACGGAAGTGCACCAGCCCGGCGACATCCGCAGCGCGCTCAAGGCCCCTTCCGCCAAGACGCGCGTGCTGATGCTGGTGCGTACCGCTGATGGCCAGCGCTTCGTGGCGCTGCCCGCCAGCGGCAACGGCTAAGCAAAACCCCTGGAACACGCTGGGCGCCCCGCCCAACCCCCAACGCCCAGTGTGTTCCTCTTGCGCGGAGGCCGGCCTTTCCGGCTGGTTCCCCGGTTTTCACCGGCCTCCGCGTACCCCCTTCTCAGGAGCATCCGGACATGCAACCTATGGCACAGACAGAGATTTCAAACGCTATTCACGGGCCGATCCAGCCGACCATGCGCATTCTTGTGATTGAAGACGACCGCGAAGCGGCAAGCTGGCTGGTCAAGGGCCTCGCCGAAAGCGGCCACATCGCCGATCATGCCGCCGATGGCGAGGAAGGCCTCGCCATGGCGCTGGAAGGCGTGCATGACGTTCTGATCGTCGACCGCATGCTGCCGAAGCTCGACGGCCTGTCGATCATCCGCCAGGTGCGGGAAGCAGGCATCAAGACGCCGGTTCTGATTCTCAGCGCCCTTGGCGAAGTGGACGAGCGCGTGAAGGGCCTGCGCTCGGGCGGCGATGATTATCTTGGCAAGCCCTATTCCTTCTCCGAACTTCTGGCCCGTGTCGAAGGCCTGGGCCGCCGCAAGGCCGATGCGCCGCTCGAAACCCGCCTCAAGGCCTGCGACCTCGATATCGATTTGCTCACCCGCACCGTGACGCGCGGCGGCAAGCCGATCCTGCTGCAGCCGCGTGAGTTCAAGCTGCTGGAATATCTGGTGCGCAATGCCGGCCACATCGTCACCCGCACCATGCTGCTGGAAAATGTCTGGGACTATCACTTCGATCCCCAGACCAATGTCATCGACGTGCACATCTCCCGCCTGCGCGCCAAGATCGACAAGGGTTTCGACGAGCCCATCCTGCAAACAGTCCGGGGGGCCGGATACATGATCCGTGCCTCATAGCCTGAAATTATTCCAGACTTCGACCTTCAGGCTATCCGCGCTCTATCTCGTGCTGTTCGCGCTCTCGGTGGGCGCGATCTTGGCTTATGTCTATTGGAATACGGCGCTGCTGCTGGAGCGGCAGACCGATGAAACCATCCGCGCCGAAGTTCAGGGCCTTGCAGACCAGTACCGTCTGCGGGGCCTTGCCGGCATTATCGACACCATCCAGCGCCGCAGCAAGGAGGATACGGGTTCGGTCTATCTCCTGACCGATCCCGCCTCGCAGCCTGTTGCAGGCAATCTCGACAAGCTGCCGCCGCAGGCCAGCGGTGAGGTGGACTGGATCGAATTTCCGATCACCACCCAGCGCGGCGGCAACAGCGAGCAGCATCTGGCACGCGCCTTTCATGCCGATCTTCAGGGTGATTATGATCTGGTGGTCGGCCGCGACGTGGAAGCGATGCGGCAGTTCGCCGATATCATCCGCCAGACGGTGTTCTGGGCGCTGGCCATCGCGCTCTGCCTGGGTTTCGGTGGCGGCCTGCTGATGAGCCGGAATTTCCTGCGCCGCGTCGATGCCATCACCGATGCCAGCCGCAACATCATGGGCGGCAATCTTGCGGGCCGCATGCCGGTGACGGGCTCGGGCGACGAACTTGACCGGCTGGCCCAGGCGCTCAACGAAATGCTCGACCAGATCGGGCGATTGATGGCGGGCCTGCAGGAAGTTTCGAGCAATGTCGCGCATGATCTGAAAACCCCGCTCACCCGCGTCAAGGCCCGCGTGGAATCAGCCCTCCGCTCCGGCAACAGCGGCGAATACCGCGAGGCGCTGGAAAAGACGGTGGAGGAATCCGACAGGCTACTGCAGACCTTCAACGCGCTTCTCTCAATCGCGCGGGCAGAGGCGGGGCATTCACGCTCGGGGCTGGAGCCGATGGATGGGCGGTCCGTGCTGGGCGAAGTGGCGGAGCTTTATGAGCCCCTGGCGGAAGAGCAGGGCGGGAGATTGACTGTCAATGCGAATGTGCCATTGCCGCTTTACGCCGACCGCCAGCTTCTGGCGCAGGCCATCAACAACTTGATCGACAATGCCTTGAAATATGGCGCACCCGAAGGGACTGGCCCCGAGATCACGGTGTCGGGCGCCATCGAAGACGGTCATGTGGTGATCGCCGTGGGCGATCATGGGATGGGGATCCCGCCCGGCGACCGTGACCATGTTGTGGAACGCTTCGTGCGGCTCGACCAAAGCCGCTCGCTTCCGGGCAATGGGCTGGGACTGAGCCTTGTGTCAGGCGTCATGAAGCTGCACGGCGGACAGCTTGTGCTTGAAGACAACCACCCGGGCCTTCTGGCCAAGCTGATCCTTCCCGTTCACGAGGCGGCAGGCTAGAAGCGCGTATCTCATTTTCCGTCTCCCCCGAGAGGGATTTTCAGGAACCCGCGCTTGTCTCCCCGCGACCTCATATCGGCCTGCTCTCCCTATCTGCGCCAGCTCATGGCGCGCGAACCGGCATTTGCGGACCGGGCCTTTTCCGAACCCGCCGACTCCCTGTTGCATGAACTTCTGCGGCAGGTAGACGATGCGGCCACGCTGCCCTCGCAGCCCGGGATCATGCAGGCGCTTCGCATCGCCAAGGCGCGGGCGCATCTGCTGATCGCCGTGGCGGATGTCAGCAAGGCGTGGGATGTCGATGGCGTCACGCGCGCGCTGACGGTCTTCGCCGATGCCTGCCTTCAGGCGGCGGTGAAGTGGCTGCTGCGCGATGCCGTTGAGACCGGCAAGGCCGCGCGGGCGGACATTCCAGGCAGCGGATACGTTGTGCTCGCCATGGGCAAGCAGGGCGCGTTTGAACTGAACTATTCCAGCGACATCGATGTGATCGTGCTGTTCGACGGCCTGGAGAATTGCCTGAACCCCGGCGCCGAACCGGGGATGTTCTTTGTCCGGATGACCCGCCGCCTCGTGTCGATCATGCAGGACGTGACCGGGGATGGCTATGTCTTCCGCACCGATCTGCGCCTGAGGCCCGATCCGCGCGCCACGCAGGTGGCGATCTCGATTGAAGCTGCCGCGATCTACTATGAAAGCCAGGGCCAGAACTGGGAACGCGCGGCGATGATCAAGGCGCGGGCGGCAGCAGGAGATATTGCGCTGGGCGAGGAGTTCCTGTCGCGCTTGCGCCCCTATATCTGGCGCAAATATCTCGACTTCGCGGCAATCGCCGATGTGCAGAGCCTGAAGCGCCAGATTCATGCCGTGAAAGGCCACGGCACCATCGCGATCTACGGGCACAATGTGAAACTGGGGCGCGGCGGCATCCGCGAAATCGAGTTTTTCGTGCAGACCCAGCAATTGATCGCCGGTGGGCGAAACGCTGGCCTGCGCGGGCGCTCCACGCTGGACATGCTGGACACGCTGGCGGAGGCAAAATGGATTGCGCCCGAGACCGCAACCGAGATGAAGGAGGCCTATCGCTTCCTCCGCATGGTGGAACACCGCATCCAGATGGTGAATGACGAGCAAAGCCACGTGCTGCCCACGGACCTGGCGGCATTCGAAAATCTGGCGCGCTTTGCAGGCTTCGATAATGGCGCGGCCTTCGCCGAAAAGCTGCGCGCCACCTTTGAATGTGTGCAGGGCCATTATGCGAAACTGTTCGAGGATGCGGGCGATCTCGGCACGGAGACGGGAAGCCTTGTCTTCACCGGCGGCGAGGATGATCCGGAAACACTGGAAACCCTCACCCGCATGGGCTTCAGGGGTGCGAGCGAACTTTCCGCCACCATTCGCGGCTGGCATTTCGGACGCTACGCCGCCACAAGAAGTGCGCGGGCGCGCGAACTTCTGACGGAACTGATGCCGGCCTTGCTGACGGCCCTGTCACGCACCGGCGATGCCGACCACGCCTTCCTCGCCTTCGATCGTTTTCTCGGCGGATTGCCGGCGGGCGTGCAGCTGTTCTCGCTGCTGAAGGCAAATCCCCGGCTGCTTGATCTGCTTGCCACCATTCTGGGCACAGCACCCCGCCTTGCCGAGCAATTGAGCCACAGGCCCAAGGTTCTGGACGCGGTGCTGGACCCCGGCTTCTTTGGTGTGTTGCCGACGGCGGAAGAAATGCAAAGCGGCCTCGCGGCGATGATCCCGCCCGACCTTCCTCTCGATGAAGCGGCAGACCGGGCGCGCGTGTTCGGCAAGGAACTGGCCTTCCGCATCGGCGTGCGGGTTTTGTCCGAAACCGTGAGTGCTGCCAGCGCGGGGCTGGCCTTTTCTGATCTGGCTGGCCTTCTGGTGGGGCGGCTGCATGAGGCCGTATCGCACGACACGGCCGCCCGCCATGGGGTTTTTGAAGGCGGCCGCAGTGCCGTCATCGCCATGGGCAAGCTTGGCGGCCGCGAGATGACGGCAGGCTCCGACCTTGATCTGATCGTTGTCTATGACGCAGCGCCGGATGCCGAAATGTCGGACGGCGCAAGGCCTGTCAGCCTCACGCAATATTATGCAAGGCTGACGCAGCGCCTTGTCTCCGCCGTCTCGGTGCCAACGGCTGAGGGCATTTTATATGAAGTGGATCTGCGGCTCAGGCCTTCGGGCAACAAGGGGCCCGTGGCCACGAGCCTCGACAGTTTCCGGGACTATCAGAAGGAACATGCCTGGACATGGGAGAAACTGGCGCTGACGCGCGCCAGGCCCGTATGCGGTGATCCGGGCCTGATGCAGGAGCTTGCGCAGGAAATTCGCGTGGGCCTCTGCCAGCCGCGCGATGCGGGCCAGACGCGGGCCGATGTGCTGGACATGCGCCGCCTGATGCTGAAGGAACAGGGCCAGAGCGGCGTATGGGATATCAAGCGCGCGCGCGGCGGGCTGGTGGAGGTGGAATTCATCGCGCAGACGCTGCAATTGCTGCATGCCGCGCAGGCGCCTCAAATCCTCGATACGAACACGTTTGAGGCCGTGGAAAAACTGGCCGCCGCGAGCATTCTGACGCGCGGCGAGGAAAGCCTGTTGCGGCAGGCGAGCCTGCTCTATCAGCGGGTCACGCAGGTCCTGCGCCTGTGCGTGACGGGCCAATATGACCCGGCGCACTCGCCCGCCGGGCTCAACCGCATCGTGGCATCGGCCACCGAAACGCCCGACATCGCCGCGGCGGAATCGCTGCTGGCGGAGACGCAAACCCGGGTTGCGGCGCTGTTCGACGAAAAAATTGGTGCGGCGGGGTAAAAATCCGCGACGGATTCACGTCTTGTTCTCCGTCTTAGGGGTGTTGGAACGGAGGAACCCCCCATGAAAAATGCGTCAATCCTGTTTGTGTCCCTGGCCTGCATCACCGCGTTCGGCGGCGCCGCCCTCGCCGTCGAACCCGTCCTGCCGAAAAGCGAAAGGACGTTCAATCGCCTCGACGCCGATCACAACGGCAAGATCGCGCTGAACGAGTTCAAGCCCAAGGCCGAGCAGCGCCTCATGCGTCTCGACACCGATGGCAATGGCGAGGTTTCCACCGCCGAGCTCGACAGCTATCTGCAAATGCGGATGGAAAAGCGCAAAGCCCGCCTGCTGAAAATCCTCGACACCGATTCAAATGGCGTCATCACCAGAGTCGAACTTGATCATCTCACCGATGAAATGTTTGCCAGCGCGGACGCCGATCATGATGGCGCGGTTTCGCTGGATGAGGCGCGGCAGTTCCGTATGGCCAAACTTCGCAAAGCCGCGCAGACTGGCCAGACCGGCGGGCAGGAGATCCAGCCGAACTGAGCAGACGTGTACAGCGAGGTCGATGTGAGGGCAGGCGTCGCGGGTGCGGCGGAGAAGGAAGCCGCGCCGCCGGGCGACGCGGAGCTTCTGCGCGCGGCAACCCAGCGCGACGCGTCTGCATTCCGCGAACTCGTGAGCCGCTATTACCAGCCGGTCTTCCGCCTCACCTGGCGGTTGACCGGCGGCCATGCCGACAGCGATGACATTGCGCAGGAGGCATTTCTGAAGCTGTGGCAAAACCCCGGCCAGGTGCGCGAGGCGGGCGCCTTGAAGGGCTGGCTGATGCGCGTGGCCGCGAACGCCGTGATCGATCGCGCCCGCCGCAGGACGCATGTGGACATCGATACGGCGCCGGAGATTGCCGATCCCCAGCCGATGGCGGGGGCAGGGCTCGACCGCGCCGCCGCGGCCCGCGAAATCGACCGGCGCGTCGCGGAACTTCCCGAGCGGCAACGCCTGGCGCTGACCCTCGTGCATTTTGAAGGGATGACGAATATCGAAGCCGCTTCGGTGCTTGACGTTAGCATCGAGGCGGTTGAATCGCTTTTGGCAAGGGCCCGCCGCGCCCTGCGTGAAAGCCTGAAAGAAGAATGGCGGCAATTGCTGGAGGGTCTCGATGGCGAGGCCCGGTGAGGACACGACGATGGATCTGTTGAAGCGCAAACGGCTGGAAGCGGTCTTGCAAATTTATGGCGCGGATCCGGCGCGCTGGCCCGCTGCGGACCGCAGCGAACTTGCAGGCGCGATGTCACAGCCGCAATTGGCGGGAGCGCTCGAGGACGCGCGCCAGATCGATCGTATCATGTCTCTCGCCACCGTTCCCGCAGCTGCTGGAGACTTTGAAGGCCGGCTGATGCAGCGGCTGGCTGAAGCCCCCTCAGCGCCTGCCACTTCGTTTGTTCCGCCGCGCCAGAGGAGGGTGGGGCTCGGATGGGCCGCCGCCTTGCCGATCGCGGCGTCTCTGCTGCTCGGCATTTATCTGGGCGCACATGGAAATCTCGACCGGCTCATGCCGTCTCTGGTGACCGGCAATGTCGCATCCGCCGATGATGACAGCGACGCCAGCGGCGCTGACGATGTGCTCGACATGGGAGGTTCAACCTCATGACCGAAACAGGCACAGCCCCGGCCGCGCCGCGGCGGAAGTGGAATCCCTGGCGCTGGGTGCTGGTGGTTTCGCTGGCGCTGAATGTGCTGTTTGTGGCGGCGGGCGTGACCCGTTTCATCATGGGCCCGCCGCCCATCGCGCGCATGCAGGGCTCAAGCTACCTGCGCATGATCCCCCGGCATTTTCTCGCCACCATGGAGAAGGCGCGGGTGGCCGATCTTTTGGGCATGTTGAAGGATTATCGCGACAAGTTCCGTGACAGTCAGGATGCCTCGCGCGATGCCGTGGAGCGGCTGGCGCGCGCGCTGGAGGCAACCCCTTATGATGACGCGGAAATGAAAAAGGCCATTGCCGAGATTGACAGCAATGGCGCCGAGCAGGTGCAATTGGGCACTGAGGCAGCACAGGCATTTATCGAGCAGCTCACGGCCGATGAACGCAAACAGTTGGCCGGTTTCATCCGCCAGCGCGCCGGCCGCAGGTGATCAGGCGGCGTCCGAGGCGAGCGCCGCGACGCGCGGCAGGCTGACGGTCACATCGGTGCCTTTGCCGACCGTGCTGTGAATGTTGAGCGTGCCGCCATGGAGTTCAACCAGCGACTTGGAGATGGCGAGGCCAAGGCCCGAGCCGCCTTTCGTCTTGGTGAACTGGTTCTCCACCTGCTCGAACGGGCGCCCGAGCTTTTCAATGTCGCGCGCCGGAATGCCGATCCCCGTGTCGCTGATCCTGATGCTGACCAGCCCGCTGCTTTCGCTCGCCGAGATGCGGACGCGGCCGCCCTCCGGCGTGAATTTCACCGCATTGGAGACGAGATTGATGAACACCTGCTTGAGCGCCCGGCGGTCGGCAACAATCTCAAGCCCCGGCGGAATGCTGCGTTCGACATTCACCCGGCCCTCCAGCGCGCGCGGTGTCACGAGCCGCATCACATCCTCGAAGAGGCTGCTGATCGGCGTGGGCTCCGTTTCAAGCTGAAGCCGGCCGGCCTCGATCTTCGACATGTCGAGAATGTCGTTGATGACATCGAGGAGGAATTGCCCGCTGCGATGAATGTCCTGCGCATATTCGGTGTATTTGCCGGAGCCGAGCGGCCCGAACATCTGCTCGCGCATCATCTCGCTGAAGCCGATGATGGCATTGAGCGGCGTGCGAAGCTCATGGCTCATATTGGCGAGGAATTCCGACTTCGAGCGGTTGGCCGCTTCGGCGCGGGTTTTCTCACGCGCGTATTTGTCGGCAAGATCGGCGAGGCGCTGCGCCTGCTGGTCGGCCATCAGGCGCTCTTTCTGCAGATCGCGCACCGTCATCATCAATTCGCGCTCAGAGAGAAGCAGGCGCTCTTCCTGCTTCTTGAGCGCGGTGATGTCGGTGCCCACCGACACGAAGCCGCCATCCTTGGTGCGCCGCTCGTTGATCTGCAGCCAGCGCCTGTCTCCCAACAGCACCTCGAAGGATTTGGCATCGGGTGAATCGCCCGATGCCACGGCCACGCGCTGGCGCACCGTCGGCTCTTTGGCGGCGCGCGCTACGTCATCATAGGATGTGCCGGGCACGCAGACTTGCGCCGGGAGTGAATGGAACTGCTGGTATTTGGAATTGCACAAGACCAGCCGGTTGTCGGAATCCCACAGCACGAAGGCTTCCGAGATGTTTTCAATGGCGTCCTTGAGGCGGAGTTCGGCTTCCTTGTTGAGCTTGTCGGCGATTTTCTGCTGGCTGACGTCAAACACGACGCCGATCAGATGCTGTTCATCGGGCGTATCACCGGGGGCAAGTGCCGCGCGGGCGCGCAGCCATACATAGTGGCCATCGGCATGGCGCATGCGGAATTCGCGGTCGAAGACAGAGAGTTCGCCGCGCAGCAGGCTTTCCACCACGCCTTCAAGCTGGGCATCATCGGGGTGAAGCCGGTTCGCCACTTCGCCGAAGCTGAGAAAATCGCCCTTGACCGGCATGCCAAGGATTTCGAACATCGACTTCGACCAGAAGATGACGCCCCGGCCCAAGTCCCAATCCCACATGCCGCACTGACCGCGGTCCAGCGCCTTGTCGAGCCGCGTCGTGGCGGTGGCGAGAACGCCGTCTGCTTCCGCGGCTTTCCCGGCCTGCCAGTGAAACGCGCCGCCCAGCATCATGAGCACCAGCATGGTGACGATGAACAGGGTTTCGACGCGGGTGACGCTGGCGCGCCAGGCTGTGAGAATATCCGGAATGCTCTGGATGACCACGAGACTGCCGGGATAATCGCCCAGATCATGCATGTCGACATAGGCGTCTTCACCGCTGACCAGCTGCAAGGGCGTGGGGCCGTTGCCATTGCCGGTCTCGGTGACAAAGCGTGGCGACAGCACGCTGGTGATGTCTTTGCCATCGAGCCCCGCTGAAGGGGGCTGGCTTGCGACAAAGCGGCCTGTCGCATCGGCGACCGCGAAAATCCGCGCTTCCGAGAGCGCGCCTGCTGGCAGGAGCTGCCGCAGAAGATCGGGCGTCATGGGCGGCGGCGTTTCACCCGTCCCCGTCTTCGCATAGGCCGAGCGGATGCGTTCGGCCACGAGGTTGCCGTTCAAGGCCGAGAGCTGATTCTGTTCGATCAGATGGGTTGCCCGGCTTTGCATCAGCTGCAGGAACAGCGAGGCGCCAAGCGACAGCAGAAATAGCACGATCAGGGCGGTGATAAGAAAGCGCAAGGACCGCTCGGAGATTGCGACCTTCAGACGTTGCGGCAAGGGCAGCTTGAGAGAGCGCTCCTTGAAGAACAATTCGCCGATTTGTGTTTTGCCCACCGATATCCCCGAATTCCCCAACACCACACAGGCTGGAGGGACCCGACTTGAACCCAAACACACCGCCCCGAATCAACCCCTATTGATTCGAAATGGCGCGCCCTTGTCCAGCCCCGTCAGGCGTCCGCGATGCGCGACACGATTTCATAGCAATCGCGCGACAGGCCGGGAGTGGCCAGGATGCGCCTGAGCTCCGCCTCAGCCGCTTTCCGCCTGGCTTCATCCAGCACCCTGCAACTGCGGAAACCGGTGGCCATGCGGGCCGCAACTTGGGGGTTTATGGCGTCCACCTTGATGATCACATCCGCCACCACGCGGTAGCCATCACCCGATGCCGCATTGAATCCCGCCACATTGCCTGACGTGAAGCCGCCGATCAGCGCATAAATGCGGTTGGGCGTGGTGAAGCTGAAGGCGGGATGCGCCACGAGGCGGGCCACGCGTTCGGCGGCCTTGGAGTCCCGGGCCTGCGCCTGCAGCATGAACCACTTGTCGACCAGCAGATGATCGCCGGAATGGCGGGCATAGAACGCATCAAGCGCCTTCTCGCGTTCGGGCGTCTCGACCTGGATCAGGGCCGAAAGTGCGCCGATTTCCGCCGTCATGTTGTGTGGCGTGGCGAGATCGGCCAGGGCCAGCTTCGCGCCCTCGGCGGGATTTCCCAGCATCAGCAGTTGCAGGGCCGCGTATCGCAGGCTCCGCCGCGCCGTGCTGGCGGGATCTGGGGCAAAGGCAGCGGTTTCCGCCGTGCGCTTCCAGATCGCCAGCAAAGGCTTGTGAAGCGCTTTGCCAAGGGCGTGGCGAATCGCATCACGGGCGGCAAGCACGGCATCCGTATCGACATTCCGGCCGATCGCCGCCGCGACCTCAGCCTCGGGCGGCAGCGCCAGCATCTGGGCCTTGAAGGCATCGTCGATCTCGGGATCAGCGAGCAGGCGCGAAAGGGCCTCAGCGTAGGAAGCAAGATCGGCTGCGGGAACAGTTCCCTTGAGGCTCGCGAGAATCAGGTCACGCCCGCGCGTCTGCCCGGCTTCCCAGCGGGTGAAGCTGTCGCGGTCATGGCCCATGAGGAAAATCTGGTCCGCCGCCGTGGCGTTGGTGGTAAGATTGATGGGGGCGGAGAAGCCGCGATTGAGCGACAGCACCGGACGCTTCGGGACGTTGCGGAAGCGGAAAGTCTTGCGCGCTTCCGTCAGTTCGATCAGCGGCGTGTTGAGTACGCCCGTGCCGTCGAGATCGAGCGGCATGTCCTCGCCATCCGGCCCTACGAGTCCGAGGCCGAGCGGAATATGCATCGGCAGCTTCTCGTCCTGCCCCGGCGTGGGAAGCGTCTTCTGCTCGAGCGTCAGTTCATAGGATTTTGTTTTGGCATCATAGGAGCCTTGCGCCACCACCTGCGGCGTGCCGGCCTGCTGGTACCAAGAGAAGAATTGCGTGAGATCGCGGCCCGAAGCGTCGGCCATGCAGGCCACGAATTGTTCGATTGTTGCCGCCTCGCCGTCATGGCGCTGGAAATAGAGATCCATCGCCTTGCGAAACGCTTCCGGCCCGATCAGCGTTTTCATCATGCGGCAGAGTTCGGCGCCCTTTTCGTAAACCGTGGGCGTGTAGAAATTATTGATCTCGATATAGGAGGAAGGCCGCACCGGATGGGCGAGAGGGCCGCCATCTTCCGGAAACTGGCGGGCCCGCAGCGTCTTTACATCGGCAATGCGTTTCACGGGGCGCGACCTGAGATCGGAGGTGAATTCCTGATCTCGGAAGACCGTCAGGCCTTCCTTCAGGCAAAGCTGGAACCAGTCGCGGCAGGTGATGCGGTTGCCGGTCCAGTTATGGAAATATTCATGCGCGATGATCGCCTCGATGTTCACATAGTCGGTGTCGGTGGCGGTTTCGGGCAGCGCGAGAATATATTTGTCGTTGAAAATGTTGAGGCCCTTGTTTTCCATGGCCCCCATGTTGAAGGCGGAAACCGCCACGATGTTGAAGACATCAAGATCATATTCGCGGCCGAAGGCTTCTTCATCCCAGCGCATCGAGGCCTTGAGCGCTTCCATGGCCCAGGCGCAGCGGTTTTCCTTGCCCTGCTCGACATAGATGCCGAGCTTCACGGTGCGGCCGGACATGGTGGTGAATGTGTCATGCACGCCCGCGAGGTCGCCGGCCACCAGCGCGAAGAGATAGCAGGGCTTGGGGAAGGGATCGTCCCATTCCGTGAAATGCCGCTCCGTGCCCGGAAGATCGCCTGAAGCTGAGGGATTACCGTTGGACAGAAGGACCGGCATGGACGCTTTGGGCGCCTCCATCCGCACGTGAAAGCGCGCCATCACATCGGGGCGGTCGTAGAAATAGGTGATGCGCCGAAACCCCTCCGCCTCGCATTGCGTGCAATACATGCCATTCGACATATAGAGCCCCGAAAGCTCGGTGTTGGCTTGCGGGTTGCAGAGGGTGACGATCTCGAGCGTGAAGGGCTGCTGCGGCACGCGATGTATCGTCAGGCTCGCGTCTGTGCAGGTGAAGGCAGTGGCGTCCAGAACCTGCCCATCAAGGGATACGCTGCGCAGCGTGATCTTCTCGCCATCGAGCACCAGCGGTGCATCATGCGCGGCGCTTGCGGGGTTCTGCTTCAGCGTGAGGACGGAGCGGACTTCGGTGGCGTCCGGATTGAGCTGGAAGGTGAGCCGCACCGCCTCGATCAGGTAGGGGGCGGGCGCATAATCTTTCAGGCGGATGGTGGGCGGTGTTTCCGGGCGCATGTGCTATGGTTGCTCTGGAGAGTTTGATTTTGCAGCGTTAGAGACCATGAGCCGAGCCTTTGTCAAAGAGCAAGATGATGCCCCGGAAGACTTGCCGGAGCGTCCCGTCAGCCCGCATCCCAATTTCGTGACGGCGCGCGGTTTGCGCCTCATCGATGATGAAATTGAGGCGCTGCGGCGTACCCAGGCGCAGGCCCAGCATGTGGGCGACAAGGCTCTATTGGCGCGCACGGCCCGCGACCTTCGCTATTGGATGCAGCGCCGCACCTCGGCGCAACCCGTCGATCCGCCTCATAAGGCAGAGACCGTGGCTTTCGCAACGCGCGTGACGATCCTCCGCGGGGATGGGCGGAAAGTGGCCTATGCCATCACCGGAGAAGATGAAGCAGACCCGGCCAAGGGCACGATTGCCTATGTGTCGCCCATGGCCCGTGCTCTGCTGGGAAAATCCGTTGGCGATTTTGCCGAGACGCCAGGCGGTGAGGTCGAGATCGTAGGGTTAGAATCGGTCAGCCCGGAAGGGTGACAGATCGATATTGCTGGGTGCGCCCGTCATCAGCTCGCCCAGAAGCCGGCCTGTCGTCGGGCCCCAGGTGAGCCCCATGTGGCCATGCCCGAAACCATACCAGACATTCGATGTGGTTTTCGATCGCCCGATGACCGGCAGGGAATCGGGAAGACCGGGACGCCTGCCCATCCAGCGCGTGGCCGCCTGATCGGGTTCACGGAGACCGGGGAGAACCTGCTTGAACAGGGTCCACAGCTTGTCGGCCCGCGCATAGTTGGGCTCAGCGTCGAGCCCCGCGAATTCATCGCTGCCCGCGAGGCGAAGCCCCATTTCCATGGGCGTTGCAGCACCAGGCGCGCGCGCATAGGTGATAGAGCGTGACAGGCTGACGCCGGAATTGGGCAGCACCATGTGGTAGCCCCGTTCCGCCTCGAGCGGGAATTTTTCGCCCAGCTGTTTTGCCAGGAGATGTGAATAGGCGCCCGCGCAGATCACCAGATGATCGACCGGTAAACGGCCCCGTTCCTTAAGCGTGATCTGGGTGACCTTGCCATCCTGCCGGTCAAGACCTGTCACGTCATCCGCAATGATCTGGCCGCCGTTTCGTGTCACATCGGCGGCGATGGATTTGACCACCCGCTCGGGGTTGGTGACGAAATACCAGCCGCCATGGAAGGTGGCACAATGGATGTTTGGCCCCAAAGCCGGTTCAAGTTCGCGCGCCTCGCCGCCGGAAAGCCGCCTTGTGTCGAAGCCATGCGCATTCTTGACGGCGCGCTCCCCGGCTTCCTCGGCGTATTGCTGTTCCGATCCATAAACGCGCAGCGTGTCCTGCATCTTGAGAACATCCGTTGCGCCTGCGGATTTGAGAAGCGTCTCGAAATCGCTCACCACCCGCATGGCAAGATTGGCGCGTGCTTCGGTGATGGCCTTGACGCGCCCCGGCAGCGCGTTGCGCCCCGCCGCCAGAAACCATGGCAGCGCCTTGGGCAGATAGGACCAGCGGATGGTGAGGGGGCCAAGCGGATCAAGAAGCCAGCCGGGAATTTTCATCAGCACGCGGGGATGAATGGTGGGCGTGATTTCCGCGAAGGCGAGCCCCCCGGCATTGCCGAAGGAACAGCCTTCTCCGGGCGGCACCCGGTCAATGACGGTGACGCCAAATCCCTGCCTTTGCAGAAAGGCGGCGGTGGAGATGCCAATGATCCCGGCCCCGACGATGGTTGCATGTTTCTGACTCACCCAGCACTCCCGAAAACCGAAAAATGATCCTGACAATATTGTTCAAAGGCCGCCACGAGGCGAGTTTTGCGCAGTGACTTGAGGCCCGCAAGCGCGATGATACCCTCCGCCACCGGATCGGCAATCGGCCTGACCGCCAAGGCGTCCCCGGCGTAGGAGTGATCGCCATGCGGGCGGGTAATGAGGATCGAATAGCCAAGCCCCTGGCCGACAAGCCCCCGCACCACCTCAAGAGAGGGCGAAGCGAAAGCGACCTTGGGCACGATGTCGGCATTTTCCAGCAATCGGGTGAAATAGGTGCGGCTTGGCGCGATGTCGAGCAGGATGAATGGCTCATCCGCCACGTCATGCAGCGCGATGCGCTTCTTGGCGGTCAGCGGATGCGCCGCGGGAAGAAGAACATAGGGCTGATAGGTCTCAAGCGGCGTGAGCGAGAGATCGGCAGGCGTGTCGACGTCATAAAGCAGCGCCACATCGTAGCGGCCGCTGCGCAGCCCCTCATAGAGCGTCTCCTGCGTTCCCTCTTCCAGGCGCATCTTGGCTTTCGGATACTGGTCGAGAAATCCGCCGATCATGCGCGGTGCGAAGACGGGTGCGATGGTGCTGAAACTGCCAATGGTGAGCGTGCCTTCGATATCGGGCCCCGCCTGCGCCATGTCGCGGCGGAGTTCCTGCGCATGGGTGAGAAGGTTGCGGGCCTCGGCCAGGAATCGCAAGCCCTGCGGCGCCGCCGTGACGCCCTGGGCATGATGGCGGATGAAAAGCTGGAGGCCGATCAGGTCTTCCAGCTTGGCGAGCGCTGCCGAAACGGTGGGCTGGGCGATGCCCAGCGCGACAGACGCTGCCGCCACCGACCCATGTTCATGAACGGCAAGGGCATATTCGATTTGCCGTAGGGTAAAGGGTATCATCGAAAAAACCTATTCAAAGACACAATATAATCTATTTTTTCGAATCTGTCTCCTGTGTCAAATGGCTGCAATCTGATCGGGAGGAACGGCAGATGAATGCAATGGTGAAAGAACCCGTCGCAGCGACCGATTTCGTGAGTGCCATGGGTTTGGCGGCAACCGGTGTTTCCGTGGTGACGACGGATGGCCCGATGGGCCGGTTTGGCCTGACGGTGAGCGCGGTTTCTTCCGTATCGGCGGAGCCGCCGCTGGTTCTGGTCTGCATCAATCGCAGAAGTCCGGCCATTGCTGCACTGGACGGCAACGGGGCCTTCGCCGTCAATCTGCTGGCCGCGCACAACCGTGCCTATGCCGAAACCTTTTCCGGCCGCCCGAAGGAAGGCAATCCCTTCGACTTCGCCAACCATGACTGGACGACGGGCGAGCTGAGCTTGCCTCTGGTGGCGGAAGCCACCGCTGCCTTCGAATGCGAAACCTTCCAGAGCCATGATGCCGGAACGCACCGCATCTATGTCGGTCGCGTGATCGCCGCGCATCGGGGCGACGCCGAGCCTCTGGTTTATTGCAACCGCGCTTACCGGCGCATCACCTCACACGAAGGAAACTGACAATGATCCGCACCGGCGCGCAATACCGCGACTCCATCCGTGACGACCGCGAAATCCATATCAATGGCGAGCGGGTGCGCGATGTGACCACACATCCGGCGTTCAAGCCCATCATCGATATCCGGGCCCGCATTTATGACATGCAGCACGAAGCGGCGACGCGGGATGTGATGACCTATGAGGAGAAAGGCGACCGCTTCGCCATCGGCCTCAGGCTTCCCTTCGAGAAGAAGGATTGGGATGACAAGCGCAAGGCCGTCGATGCGGTGATGAATGACATCGGCGGCGTGGTGACGCGCGTCGGCGATGAAACCATCGGTGAAATGTGGTCGCTGTGTGATGGCAAGGACATCCTCAACGAGATTGATCCGCGCTTCGCCCAGAACATCGAGCGCCACATCAAGCTCGCCATCCAGAATGACCCGTTCCATGTCTCCGCCAACACCGATCCCAAGGGCGACCGCTCCAAGCGCCCGCAGGATCAGGACCCGGACATGCTGGTGCATGTGGTGAAGGAGACCGATGCCGGCATCGTGATCCGGGGCGCGAAATATGAAACCGCCGCCGCCTATGCGAACCAGGCCTTCCTGAAGCCGACCATCGCCAACTGGGGCGACGCCAAGCTGTCCGAATATGCGCTGGGCTGCATCGTGAAAATGAATGCGCCGGGTGTGAGGCACATCTGCCGCACTGGCTTTACCGGCCGTGCGCCCGCGCGTGACTATCCGCTGTCGAACAAGTTCGACGAGGTGGATACCATCATGATCCTCGACAATGTGCTGATCCCCTGGGAGGACGTGCTGTTCTACCAGCACACGCGCGCCGCCGCCTTCATCCGCCAGACGGTGCACCGCTATTCGGCCTTTCCCTTTGTGCAGCGCACGCTGTCCTATGCCGATCTTATCATCGGCGCGGCGCTGTGGAACGCCAGGCAGACCGGCCTCGACAAGCAGCAGGCGGTGCAGGAAAAGCTTGCTGAACTGGCAATCTGGCGTGAGGGCATCAACGCGCATCTGACCGCCGCGGTGTCGACGGCGGAAAAAAGCCCCAACGGCCTTGTCATGCCCAACCAGTCGCTCTTGATGACGGGCCGCTGCCACGCGCTCAACAATCTGCCGAAGATGATGCACATCGCCCGCGAACTCTGCGGCGGCCAGATCTGCGTGACGCCCGATGCCGCCGTGTTCGATCATCCCGAGACGCGGAAGTGGATGGAAAAATACTATACCGTGAATGACGAGTGGCAGGCCGAAGACCGCCGCAAGCTGCTGGCGCTGGCGCGCGATCTGCTGAACTCGGACTATGCCGGGCACCGGCTGACCTTCCAGCTTTTCGCCCAGTCGCCGCCCTTTGCGCAGTCTGCGGCGGTCTACCGCACCTTTGACTGGAACAGCACGCTGAAATTCGCGCAGAAAGCCGGCAATCTCTCTGATAACATCTGGGGCGTGAAAAAGCAGGCAGCGGAATAGTTTTTCAAATGACCAATGAAACAACAGACGTGCTCGTAGTGGGCGCGGGCCAGGCGGGATTGGCGATGAGCGCCCATCTTGCAAAGGCGGGCATTCCCCATATCGTGCTGGAACGGAACCGCATTGCCGAACGATGGCGGTCGGAACGCTGGGATGGCCTGGTCGCCAATGGGCCGGTCTGGCATGACACCTATCCGGGCCTCGCATTCCCGGGCTTCGGTCCCGATGAATTCGTGCCGAAGGATAAGATCGCCGATGCGTTTGAGACCTTCGCCAAGACGAACAAGGCGCCAGTGCGCACTGGCGTGGATGTGACATCCGTTCAGAAAAACGAGGGTGGACGCGGCTTTCGCGTTGAAACCTCGAAAGGCCCGATCGACGCCAAATTCGTCGTCGCCGCCACAGGGGCGTTTCAGAAGCCCATCATTCCGCCGATCGTGCCCCAGACGGCCGGCGTGCTGCAGATACATTCTACCGCCTATCGCAACCCCGCGCAGTTGCCGGAAGGCGCCGTGCTGGTGGTGGGGGCGGGCTCTTCCGGTGCCCAGATCGCCGAAGAGCTGCTGAAGGCAGGGCGGAAAGTCTACCTGTCGGTCGGCCCGCATGACCGTCCGCCGAGGAGCTATCGTGGCCGTGATTTCGTCTGGTGGCTGGGTGTGCTGGGCAAGTGGGACATGACGACGCCCGCCGAAGGCAAGGAGCATGTGACCATTGCCGTGAGCGGGGCGGATGGCGGGAAAACCGTCGATTTTCGAAAGCTTGCCGCGCAGGGCATGGTGCTGGTGGGAAGAACCCAGAGCTTCAAGGACGGTGTGATGCATTTTGCGCCTGATCTGGCGCGCAACGTGGAGGAGGGCGATGCCAACTACCTCTCCGTGCTTCAGGAGGCCGATGCCTTCATTGCTCGCAACGGACTCGATCTGCCGAAGGAGCCCGAAGCGCACAAGATCGGCCCCGCTCCTCAATGCATGACGGATCCCATCCTGTCGCTTGATCTGAAGAAGGCGGGCATCACCACCATCATCTGGGCCACCGGCTTTTCTTCCGACTACGGGTGGCTGAAGGTTGGCGCCTTCGACGCCAAGGGCAAGCCCAGGCACCAGCGTGGCGTATCGTCCGAACCCGGCGTCTATTTTCTGGGGCTTCCCTGGCTGTCGCGCCGGGGATCGAGCTTCATCTGGGGCGTTTGGCACGACGCCAAATATCTGGCCGACCAGATTGCCATACAGCGCGGCTACATGGCCTATCGCGGGCCCAAAGACTGAATTGAGTGGAGACAGGAAATATGACCGCACACAAACGCATCCGGCCCTTCAACACCAAGGACACGTACCCGGAGCAGAAGCTCGACAATGATCTCTGCCAGGGCGTGGTGGCGAAGGGCACCATGGTGTTTCTGCGCGGCCAGGTTGCGCAGGATCTCGACACGCGCGAGTCGCTGCATGTGGGCGATGCCGCCCAGCAGACGGCCAAGACCATGGCCAACATCAAGATGCTGATGGAAGAGGCAGGCGGCCACATGGACCATATCTGTCGCATCGTGGTGTATCTCACCGACATCCGCTACCGGCAGGACGTTTATCGCGAGATGGGCAAGTGGCTGAAGGGCGTGTTTCCCTGCTCCACGGGTCTCGTCATCACGGCTCTGGCGCGCCCTGAATGGGTTGTGGAAATCGAGGCGACCGCTGTCATTCCGGACTGATCGGGAGGAAACACATGGAAGAGTCGCGTGAAGTCGGGGAGGCTTTGCGCGGCCTCCGTGCCGTTGCCCAATCGCCCTTCAGCGCGGCGGACACCATTCCGCCATTGCTCTATCGTTCTCCCGAAGTTCATGCGCTCGAAATGCAGCGCATCTTCGCCCGGGAATGGCTGTGCCCCGGCCTCGCGGCTGATATTCCCAAGCCGGGCGACTACATCACCTTTTCGATCGGCGATCAGCCGGTGCTCACGATCCGCGGCCGCGATGGGGTGATCCGCAGTTTTTCGAATGTCTGCCTGCACCGCATGATGCCGCTGGTGGAAGGCCGGGGCTCCTGTGGCAACAAGCTGGTCTGCCCCTATCACGCCTGGACCTATGACACCGAGGGCAAGGTGATTGGCGCAGGCCATATGGGCGGCCGCGATCCGGCGTTCGACAAGAAACAGTTCCGCCTGCCCGAGCTTCGCACCGAAATCTGGCAGGGCTGGCTATATGTGACGCTCAATGCCGAAGCGCCCCCCGTGGCGGAGCTTTTGAGCGGGCTTCTGCCGGTGGTCGAACGCTATCGCATGGAAGGCTATCTCCCCGTCGTTCACCAGGACCATGTGTGGGAGACGAACTGGAAGCTGCTGAACGAAAACTTCATGGAGGGCTACCATCTGCCGGTGGCCCACAAGGCGACCGTTGGCGCGTGGTTTCCGGTGGAGGACACGGAATTTCCGGAAGAAGTGTTTGACGCTTTCACCTATCAGACCTTCACCAAGGACGAGAGCGCCACCTATGGCCGCGCGCATGACAGCAACACGCGGCTGGAAGGCAAATGGCGCTACACGTCCATCCTGCCCACCGTGTTTCCCACGCACATGTATGTGTTGGCCCCTGACCATCTCTGGTATCTCTCGCTGCGGCCCAAGGGCGTGGGGCAGGTCCACGTGCGGTTTGGCGTGGCGCTGGCGCCCGAAGTTTATGAGGCACTCGGCGAAACCCGTGACGCATGGGTGAAGGAGCTCGTCGATTTCTTCGACCGCGTGAATGCCGAAGACAAGTTCGTCGTAGAAGGAATCTTCAAGGGTTCGAAAGCGCCGCTTGCTTCGCGCGGGCCTCTGAGCTGGCTCGAGCGTGAAATCCACGACTTCGCGCGTTACCTCGATGCGAAATTGAATGGGCCGATTGTGACTGAAAAGAGGATTGCTGCGGAATGACGTTTTCAATTGCCGGGCGTTGCGCGAAATCGGGTGCCTTCGGGGTGGCCATCACCACATCGTCGATCGCGGTGGGGGCGCGTTGCCCCTATGCCCGCGCGAGTGCGGGTGCCGTCGCCACGCAAAATGTGACCGATCCCAATCTCGGCCCCATGCTGCTTGATCTGATGGAACAGGGATTGAGCGCAAGGGATTCAATTGATTCAATAATCAGGGATCGCCCGCACATCGAATACCGGCAATTGACGGCAGTGGATCGCAACGGCAATTCGGCGTCATGGTCGGGCAAGAATATTCTCGGCACGCATGGCGTTTCGGAACAGAAGGATTGCGTCGGGGCAGGAAATCTTCTGAAGTCTTCAGCACTTCCCAAAGTGATGACAGATGCCTTTGCAGCGAATGCGGACCAGCATCTGGCGGAGCGTCTGTTGCGGGCGCTGGAAGCGGGGCTTGCATCGGGCGGTGAAGAAGGGCCTGTGCATTCCGCGGCGCTGATCGTCTATCACCAGCAGAAATTTCCCCTCGTGAGTCTGCGCGTCGACTGGGACGACAATGGTCCCATCCGTACACTGAGGAGGCTGTGGGAGGACTACAAGCCGCAGATGGGCGCCTATCTGCAGCGCGCCGTGGACCCCACGCAGGCGCCAAGCTACGGCGTGCCGGGCGATCCTTAAGCCGAAAGCTTTTCCACCAGCCGCGCCATCATCCGGTCGCATTGCGCCATCTGGGCCTCGCTCACATATTCATCGGGCTTGTGCGCCACGGCGATGTTGCCGGGGCCGCAGACGACAGCCGGTGTGCCGAGCGCCTTCTGGAATAATCCGCCTTCGGTGCCGAAGGTGATCTTTCCCGTCGAATTTCCGCCCGTCAGGGCGTGGACGAATTTCACCGCCTCGCTGTCCACCGGCGTATTCATGGCGGGATAGCTCTGGAGTTCGGCAAAGCTGAACCGGGCGTCGGCATAAACCGGCTTGTAGGACAAGGCGATCTTCTCCGCCGCCGCGCGGATGCGGGTCACGATCGCCTGTTCATCATCCTCCGGCAGATAGCGGATTTCAAAGTCGAAGGTGGCGCGGTTGGGCACGATATTCATCACCTCGCCGCCCTGCATCTTGCCGACATGCAAGGTGGTGTAGGCCACCTCATAGTCGCCATCGCGCACGCCGTGTTCTGCAATCTCCTTCTGGATCGCCCGGATGGCGCCGATCAGATCGGCCGCCATATAGATGGCGTTCACGCCGATGGGGGCGAGGCTCGAATGGGCCTCCAGCCCATAGGCCGTAACGCGGAAGCCAAGCTTGCCTTTATGCGCCGTCACGGCCTGCATCATCGTTGGTTCACCGACGATGCAGAGGCGGGGCTTCACCGGCGCGTCCTTCAGCAGATCGAGCAGCCGCCGCACGCCGACGCAGCCGATCTCTTCATCATAGGAGAAGGCGAAATGGAGAGGCGTCCTGAGCTTGGCCTTAACAGCTGCCGGCGCCACGGCGAGGCAGCAGGCGATGAAACCCTTCATATCGGCACTGCCGCGCCCATAGAGATTGCCATCCCGCACGGTGAGTTTGAAGGGATCGGACGACCAGGCCTGGCCCTCCACCGGCACCACGTCGGTATGCCCGGACAGCACAATGCCCGGCGTATCGGCAGGGCCGATGGTGGCCCAGAGATTGGCCTTCCGGCCGTCTTCGTTATGCACCAGCGTTGAGGGAACGCCGAGTTTCGCCAGGTAATCGCGGACATAGGCGATAAGGTCGAGATTGCTGTCGCGGCTGACGGTGGGAAAAGCCGTGAGGGTGTGAAGCAGGTCGATGGAAGCAGACATGATTTTGCATGTCACGCGCTCCGCGAAATGTCAAAGCGCTTGCTGCCATGCGCTGTTCCGGCGCATCTTCCTGAGGCAGAGAGGACAATATGGCAGACCGCTACCCGCGCGACATGAAAGGCTACGGCCGGGCGATCCCTGATCCGAAATGGCCGGGCGGGGCTCATGTGGCCGTGCAATTCGTGCTGAACTACGAGGAAGGCGGCGAAAACAATGTCCTCCACGGCGACCAGGCTTCTGAAGCCTTTCTGTCGGAGATCGTCGGTGCGCAGGCCTGGCCCGGCCAGCGCCACTGGAACATGGAATCGATCTATGAATATGGCGCACGCGCAGGCTTCTGGCGCCTCTGGCGAATGTTTACCGAACGGCGCGTGCCGCTGACGATCTATGGCGTGGCAACCGCTCTCCTGCGCTCACCCGAACAGGTCGGGGCGATGAAGGAGGCCGGTTGGGAAATCGCCAGCCATGGCCTCAAATGGGTAGAACACAAGGATATGCAGGAAGAGGAGGAGCGCCGGCAGATTGCCGAGGCGATCCGCCTGCATGAGGCCGTGACGGGCGAGCGCCCGCTGGGCTGGTACACAGGCCGTTGCTCCATGAACACGGCGAAGCTGGTGATGGAGGAGGGTGGGTTTCTCTATTCTTCCGACGATTATTCCGATGATCTGCCCTATTGGCTGAAGAAGCGCGACGGCGGCCGTCATCTCATCATTCCCTACACGCTTGATGCCAACGACATGCGTTTCGCCACGCCGCAGGGCTTCAACACCGGCGAGCATTTTTATCAGTATCTCAAGGACAGCTTCGATTGCCTTTATGAGGAAGGCAGGCGGGGCTCGCCCAAGATGATGTCGGTGGGACTCCATTGCCGCCTCATTGGCAGGCCGGGCCGTGCGCCGGGACTGGCGAAATTCATCGATTATGTGCTGTCGAAGCCCAATGTTTGGATTCCCCGCCGCATCGACATTGCGCGGCACTGGCATGCCACCTTCTAGGCCGGTAAAAGACATCAGAAATTCAGGAGACGATGATGAAAGCACGGGTTCAATGGCTGGACGGGCGCGCCTTCGTGGGCGAGTCAGGATCAGGCCACGCGGTGGTGATGGATGGCGCGCCGGAATCAGGCGGGCGTGACATCGGCATAAGGCCGATGGAGATGCTCCTGCTGGGGCTTGGCGGATGCACGGCCTTCGATGTCGTGCATATTCTCGAGAAATCGCGCGAGAAGGTGACGGCCTGCGACATCACGCTTGAAGCTGAACGCGCGCCCGAAGATCCCAAGATCTTTACCCACGTGAAGATCAACTATGCGCTGAAAGGGAGGAACCTGAAACCCGCCGCCGTGGAGCGCGCCATCAATTTGTCTGCCGAGAAATACTGCTCCGCCTCCATCATGCTCGGCAAGACCGCAAAGATCGAGCATAGCTGGACCGTTCAGGAAGACGGCGCGTGAAGATCAGTCCTTGCCGGCGTGCTCGCTGACGCGTTCGTCGACGACCTCCCTTGTGACGCCGATGATCCGGAAAAATGCTGCAAGGATCGCATTCCCGTGGTCGGCGTCACGATCATAGTCGATCACGCGAATGTCTGAACTGATCAGGCTGTAGGTCTTGATGATTGCATCATAGTCAGCGAGCCATGAATCGGATTCCACATAGGTGGAAAGATTTGGCTGCTGGCCCCTCGGTATCCTCTGCAGATCAAGATGGCGGGCGCACGCGTCGAGATAGTCGGCGGGCTCGCGCAGGCACATGACAATGGTGAACTCCGTGCCGGGAGGAAAGAGCCGTTTGAGCCGCAACACTTCATCCCGCTGGCGGAGCAGAGACAGCAGGTCGCACGAAAAAATCACAGTCGAACTGCGGTGGCGGCCCCTGTATTTCATGATGTGGCGGCGAAGGCGCCCGGCTTGAAACAGCCGCTCCAGCCAGCCCTGCTTTTCATGCACAAGCGGCCGGCGGAAGGGCGAAAGAGAGGCGTGGAAAAGCGCCTTGAAATTGCCCTTGCCATCCAGCCCACGGCAAAACGCCAGATTTTCGGATCGCAGAAGCTGCCGCTCCCGGGTGAGAAATCGCTGCAGCGTGCCGCCGCCGGTGCGCGGCGTGCCGATGTACAGGATCACCCGGAAGATCGTCCGGGTGCTCACTTGCGGCTTTCTGAAGGAGCCGCCTTTGGAAGATGGGGTAGAGCCTGACGACACGTGCGATTCCGGAGGGGCCGAATCTGAGCCTCGTTCAACATTTGCCGGGTTGTCCGCTTGTTGTCCAGCCGAGGCAGATTTGGGATTTGGCCGTAATATTTGGTTTACCGGCGCAATGGGGCAGGTATGCTCGCCGTGCCGGAAGCATCAGGTTGCCGTTGCGGGAGACAGAATGCGCGAAATACTCGAACAGCTTGAAATACGGCGCAGCGCGGCACGGATGGGCGGCGGCGAGGCGCGCATCACCACCCAGCATACGAAAGGGAAACTCACGGCGCGCGAGCGGCTCGACGTGCTGCTCGACCACGGCACGTTCGAAGAATACGACATGTACGTGATGCACCGCTGCGGCGACTTCGGGATGGCCAACACCCATGTGCCAGGCGACGGTGTAGTCACCGGCTGGGGCACCATCAATGGCCGCCTGGTCTATGTTTTTTCGCAGGACTTCACGGTTCTTGGCGGGTCTCTCTCGGAAACCCATGCCCAGAAGATTTGCAAGATCATGGACATGGCCGCCCGCAACGGTGCTCCCGTCATCGGCCTGAATGATTCAGGCGGGGCCCGCATCCAGGAAGGCGTCGCCTCGCTGGCAGGGTATGCCGAAGTCTTCCGGCGCAACGCCGAGGTCTCAGGCGTGATCCCGCAGATATCCGTCATCATGGGGCCCTGCGCAGGCGGTGCTGTTTACTCGCCAGCCATGACGGATTTCATCTTCATGGTGCGCGATTCATCCTACATGTTCGTGACCGGCCCCGATGTCGTGAAAACCGTCACCAATGAAATCGTGTCGGCGGAAGATCTGGGCGGCGCCAAAACCCATTGCAGCAAGTCCTCGGTGGCCGATGGCGCGTTCGACAATGACATCGAGGCGCTCCTGCGCATCCGCGACCTGTTTGACTTTCTGCCGCTGAACAACCGCGAGAAGCCGCCGGTTCGGCCGTTTTTCGATGATCCGGCGCGTATTGACGAGCGGTTGGATACGCTCATTCCGGAAAGCGCAAACAAGCCCTATGACATGCGCGAACTGATCCTCGCCATTGCCGACGAAGGCGACTTCTTCGAAATCTCCGAGGCTTTTGCGCGGAACATTCTCACCGGATTTATCCGCATGGAAGGGCAGACAATCGGCGTGGTGGCCAATCAGCCGATGGTTCTGGCGGGGTGCCTCGACATTGACTCTTCGCGCAAGGCGGCAAAGTTCGTCCGTTTCTGTGATGCCTTCAATATCCCGATCCTGACTTTGGTCGATGTTCCCGGGTTCCTGCCCGGCACGGCGCAGGAATATAATGGCATTATCAAGCATGGCGCCAAATTGCTGTTCGCCTACAGTCAGGCGACCGTGCCGATGGTGACGCTGATCACCCGCAAGGCCTATGGAGGCGCCTATGACGTGATGGCGTCGAAGCACATCGGCGCTGATGTGAATTACGCATGGCCCACCGCCGAAATTGCCGTAATGGGCGCCAAGGGCGCCACGGAAATTCTCTACCGTTCGGAATTGAAAGATCCCGAAAAGATCGCCGCGCGAACGAGGGAGTATGAGGATCGCTTTGCCAATCCCTTTGTTGCGGCGGAGCGGGGTTTTATTGATGAGGTGATTATGCCGCATGCTTCGCGCCGGCGCATCGCCAGGTCTTTCGCAATGCTGCGTAGCAAGTCCGAAAGCAGCTTGTGGCGCAAGCACGACACCATTCCGCTCTAGTTTCAGATCGCACAACGGACGCATTTATGTTTTCCAAAATCCTCATTGCCAACCGCGGCGAAATCGCCTGCCGCGTCATTCGCACGGCGCGGCAGCTTGGCATCAAGACAGTCGCCGTCTATTCCGGCGCCGACCGGGATGCGATGCACGTGAAGATGGCGGATGAGGCGGTTTATATCGGCCCGCCCCCTTCGGCTCAGTCTTATCTGGTGATCGACAACATTGTTGCGGCCATCAAGGCGACCGGGGCCGACGCTGTTCATCCGGGGTATGGCTTTCTGTCGGAAAACCGCGCTTTTGCGGCCAGGCTGGAACAGGAAGGCGTCGCATTCATCGGTCCGCCGGTGAAGGCCATCGAGGCGATGGGCGACAAGATCACCTCAAAGAAAATTGCGGCTGAGGCCGGCGTTTCCACCGTGCCCGGCTACATGGGAATCATTGCTGACGCCGATGAGGCGGTGCGGATCTCGAATGGCGTCGGTTACCCCGTGATGATCAAGGCATCGGCGGGCGGCGGCGGCAAGGGCATGCGCATTGCATGGAATGAGACTGAAGCGCGCGAAGGCTTTCAGTCATCCCGGAATGAGGCGAAGGCAAGTTTCGGCGATGACCGGATTTTTATCGAGAAGTTTGTCGACCAGCCGCGCCACATTGAAATCCAGGTGCTGGGCGACAGGCACGGCAACGTGGTCTATCTCGGCGAGCGTGAATGTTCGATCCAGCGCCGCAACCAGAAGGTCGTGGAGGAAGCGCCATCGTCCTTTCTTGATGACGCGACCCGAATGGCGATGGGCGAACAGGCGGTGGCACTCGCCAAAGCTGTCGGTTATTGCTCAGCCGGAACGGTGGAATTTATCGTCGACGGCAAGCGGAATTTCTATTTCCTGGAAATGAATACGCGCCTGCAGGTCGAGCACCCGGTGACGGAACTGATCACAGGCCTCGATCTCGTCGAAGAGATGATCCGCGTGGCGGCGGGAGAGAAGCTGCGGTTTGCGCAATCTGACGTGAAGCTGAATGGCTGGGCGGTCGAAAGCCGGCTCTATGCTGAAGACCCTTACCGGAACTTTCTCCCTTCAATCGGACGCCTCACACGTTATCGCCTGCCTGCGGAAGGCATGCAGAAGGATGGGACACTGCTGCGCAACGACACGGGCGTGTATGAAGGCGGCGAAATTTCCATGTATTACGACCCGATGATCGCCAAGCTTTGTACCTGGGCTCCGGGGCAGGGGCTGGAGGCGCGGCAGAAGGCGATCTCCGCCATGGCGGATGCATTGGATAATTTCGAAGTGGAAGGCATCGGAAACAATCTGCCGTTTCTGTCCGCAGTGATGACGCATCCGCGGTTTCAATCAGGCAGCATCACTACCGCCTTTATTGCCGAAGAATGGCCGGAAGGATTTCATGGGGTGGAGCCAGACGAACGCCAGGCACGCCTGCTGGCGTCTGCGGCCGTCTTTGCGCAATTGGCCGATGAGGACCGCAAGATTCAGATATCTGGCACTCTTGCCAATCACGCGCGCAAGGTTGGCACTGAATATGTCGCGGTCGCGGGAAATGAAACGATCCCGCTCAACGTGGCGCGGAATCAGGGCAGTGTAAGCATCGCCTATGGCGGCGGCCTATCCCATGACGTCGTTTCGGATTGGAATCCGGGCATGCCGCATGGCCGGTTCCTCATCAACGGCGAGGCGCTCGGGATCAAGATTTCAAAAGCTTCGACAGGGTGGCGGCTGCGCTGGCATGGAATAGACCAGATTGTGCATGTGATGACGCCGCGGGTTTTCGAACTCTCTGCGTTCATGCCGGTGAAGAAAGCAGCGGACACGTCGAAGCAGCTTTTGTGCCCCATGCCGGGCATCGTGACGCAAATGATGGTAAAGGCGGGCGACACCGTTGAGGCAGGGCAACCTCTGGCGACTGTCGAAGCCATGAAAATGGAAAATGTGCTGAAGGCGGAGCGGAAGGCCGTCGTCAAATCACTCAAGGTATCGGCAGGTCAGTCGCTGGCCGTCGATGAGGTAATCATGGAGTTCGCCTGATGGCGGATAAGACGTCGATTGCGGACTGGGAAAAGATCGCTGAGCGCGAAATCAAGGCGCCGGCTGACACGTTGCTCTGGCACACGCCGGAAGGCATCACCGTCAAGCCGCTCTATACCGGCGATGATATACGGAATCTCAAGCATCTGGGATCGTTGCCGGGGTTCGCACCGTTCACGCGGGGGCCGCGCGCCACCATGTATGCCGGGCGTCCATGGACGATACGCCAATATGCAGGCTTCTCCACCGCCGAAGAATCCAATGCCTTCTACCGCAAGGCCCTGGATGCCGGGCAAAAGGGCCTGTCCGTAGCTTTCGATCTTGCCACCCATCGGGGATATGACAGCGATCATCCGCGTGTTTCAGGTGACGTAGGCAAGGCGGGCGTTGCCATCGATTCCGTCGAGGACATGAAAATTCTCTTCGACAGAATTCCGCTCAGGGAAATGTCGGTGTCGATGACGATGAACGGCGCCGTTGTCCCCATCCTTGCAAGTTTCATCGTGGCGGGAGAGGAGCAAGGCGCGTCTCCGGCTGAACTTTCCGGCACGATCCAGAATGACATTCTGAAGGAGTTCATGGTCCGCAACACGTATATTTATCCGCCTGAGGCGTCGATGCGGATTGTTGCTGATATTATCGAATACACAGCAAAGGAGATGCCGAAGTTCAACTCCATCTCCATTTCCGGCTATCACATGCAAGAGGCCGGGGCGACGCTCGTTCAGGAATTGGCTTTTACACTGGCGGACGGCCGCGAATATGTGCGGGCTGCTTTGCGCAAGGGCCTTGATGTGGACGAGTTCGCCGGCCGGCTCTCATTTTTCTTTGCAGTTGGCATGAATTTCTTCATGGAGGCGGCCAAGCTGCGGGCAGCGCGGCTGCTGTGGTCGCGCATCATGGGCGAATTCGGGCCTAAACAGGATTCATCGCTCATGTTGCGCACTCATTGCCAGACATCGGGCGTGTCGCTTCAGGAACAAGATCCTTACAACAACATTATCCGCACCGCCTATGAGGCACTGTCGGCGGCGCTGGGTGGAACGCAATCGCTGCACACAAATTCCTTTGACGAGGCCATTGCGTTACCTACTGAGTTTTCGGCCCGCATTGCCCGCAACACGCAACTCATCCTTCAACATGAAACTGGAGTTACCAAGGTCGTCGATCCGCTCGCGGGTTCCTACTATGTGGAAAGCCTGACTGCGGAACTGGCGGCGAGTGCGTGGGCGCTCATCGAAGAGATTGAAGGTCTGGGGGGCATGACCAGAACAATCAATACGGGATTGCCAAAGCGGCTGATTGAAGAGGCTGCGGCCCGGCGTCAGGCTGCTATCGACCGCGGTGAAGACGTGATCGTCGGCGTCAACAAATACAGACTGACCGAAGAGGCCGAAATTGAAACACTCGACATTGACAATCGTGCGGTGCGTGAGGCGCAGATCAGGCGGCTCGAGATCACGCGCCGGTCGCGGAATTCGGAAAGGTGCGCGGCAGCGCTGGAAGGCCTGAAGCAGGTGGCGCGCACGGGAAACGGCAATCTGCTGGCGGCGGCGGTCGTGGCGGCCCGCGCCCGTGCCACCGTCGGCGAAATTTCGGATGCCCTGAGGCAGTCCTTTGGCGATCACTCGGCAACGCCCGAAGTTGTTTCGGATATTTATGGGCCGGCAAGTGCGGATGACCCGGAATTTCAGGTGCTGGTAAAGCGGTTGGCTGCGTATGTTGCGCGCGCTGGAAAAAGCCCGCGCATCCTGGTGGCCAAGCTGGGGCAGGATGGCCATGACCGCGGCGCCAAGGTGATCGCTTCGGCGTTTGGCGATATGGGTTTCGATGTGATTGCCGGGCCGCTGTTTCAAACGCCGGAAGAGGCTGCCGATCTCGCGATTTCCCGGAAGGTTGATGTGATCGGCGTATCTTCGCTGGCGGCGGGGCACAAGACGTTGCTTCCCGAATTGATCGGCAAACTGAAGGAAAAGCGCGCAAGTCACATCATCGTGGTGTGCGGAGGTGTCATTCCCCGCAAGGACTATGATTTCCTTGTGAAGCACGGCGTGTCGGCAATATTCGGTCCGGGAACCAATGTCCTTGATGCGGCCCGCGCCGTTCTCGACCTTGCCGAAGGCAAGCCGCGCAACGAATTTCGCCCCGGTTGACCGCGGAAAGGTTCCGGCTTCTTCGCGAGTGGGGGAGCTATCAAGTGTCTGTTACAGAACACTGGAATGGTGGTGGACGCAGTCTGAGGCGAACCCGTCTCGGGGCGGAATACCCTGGTTACAGCGAATTTGCAGGGTATTTTCTCATTTTGGGGTCATTTACATGATCACGGCCCGCCAAATATGGCCACTCACCAGTGGGTTACGCGGAGAATTCCCTAAAAAGTCTTGCAGGGAATCCTAGCACGGTGAGCAGGGAACGGTCGGCAGCTTGCAGCGAACTGGCATGCCACTTTTGGGTGCTACGACACCGCGCGATTTCGATCATGCCAACCTGTCAATGAGGTCGAGGATTTCGGCCAGATGCCCTTTCAGTTCCGCAATCTTCAATGCCGGAAGATGGGGGTCTCTGCCAGCCATCACCAGGACGGTCGCAAGGACCGTGTTGGAATGCCTCATGAGCGACACCAGATGTTCGCCGCTTGGTCCGTGCGATCCGGCCAGCCAATTCTTGACCGCACTCTCGCTGGCACCCGTCCACCGCATGACGACCTTTATTGCCCGGTGAGTCCCGCCAAGTTCTCGTCGTAGTGCCTCCGCGATGGCCCGATTGAATTCTGGGTGACTTGCCGTGGTCGTTCCATGCCGGGGCAACTTGTTGCCCATTTTCGGTAACATGTTGCCTCGCTTCCGTGGCTACAATGCGCTGCAGGCGGGGAGCGGCTCGGTCATCCCTAGCCACCGCCAGCTTTCATTGTGTTGCCGTGCGTCATTCCCGGCGCGGGCGTTCCGGAGATGATGCGCTTTGGCGGATCGTGACCGACATGATGGCCGAACTGATGTGCCGCCGCCGCGGTCACGGGTGCGCGCCGCAATCTATGTCCGGATGTCGACCGAGCATCAGAAGTATTCGACCGAAAACCAAGGGGATGCCATCGCGCGCTACGCTGCCGAGCGCGGCATGGACATCGTCAGGACCTACGCAGACGAGGGCAAGAGTGGACTGCGCCTGGATGGCCGAGATGCCCTGAAGCGCCTGTTCCAAGATGTGCAGAATGGGCAGACGGATTTCGATGTCATTCTCGTCTACGACGTGAGCCGTTGGGGTCGTTTTCAGGATGCCGATGAGAGCGCCTACTATGAATATATCTGTCGCCGGGCCGGAATTTCCGTCCACTATTGCGCCGAGCAGTTCGAAAACGACGGGAGCCCGATCTCGACCATCGTCAAGGGCGTCAAGCGCGCCATGGCCGGCGAATACAGTCGGGAGCTCTCGACCAAGGTCTTCGCCGGACAATGCCGCCTTATCGAGCTGGGATATCGCCAGGGCGGTCCAGCAGGCTTCGGTCTCCGCCGTACCCTGGTTGATCAGGCCGGTGCTGTGAAAGGTTCGCTCGGGCGCGGCGAGCACAAGAGCATCCAGACAGATCGGGTCGTCCTATCGCCCGGCCCGGAGCCGGAGGTCGAGACTATCCGACATATCTACCGCGCTTTTGTCACCGAAAACCGAAATGAACGGGAAATCGCCAGCGATCTGAACGCGCGGGGTATTCTGACGGACCTTGGGCGACCGTGGACCCGCGGCACCATCCACCAGATCCTGATCAATGAGAAATACATCGGCAACAATGTCTGGAACCGTGTGTCCTTCAAGCTCAAGAAGCTGCGTGTCCACAATGATCCGGCCATGTGGATTCGTGCCGATGGCGCGTTTCCTGGGGTAGTTGATCGGCCCATGTTCGAGGCCGCACAAACCATCATAGCTGCAAGGTCATTCCGGCTGTCCGATGAGGAAATGCTCTCGGCTTTGAAGCAGCTGTTCGAACGACAGGGCGCGCTCTCGGGTCTGATCATCGATGAGAGTGAGGGCCTTCCGTCCAGCAGCGTCTACCGGTCTCGTTTCGGCAGTCTGCTCAGGGCCTATGCCTTGGTTGGATACCGGCCACGTCGTGACTACCGCTACATCGCCATCAATCAGGCCCTGCGGCGCCTTCACCCGGAGGTTGAGGCGATGATCATCGACGGTCTCGAACGGGCAGGGGGCATTGTACGACGAAACTCCGTGTCTCAACTGGTCGAAGTGAACGACGAGTTCACCTTGTCCTTGGTCATTGCTCGGTGCCGACAAACGCCTGCCGGATCCTTGCGCTGGCGGCTACGCTTCGAGACGAGCCTTAAACCTGACATCACCGTTGCCGTCCGCATGGACGCAGGCAATCGCCATCCGTTCGACTACTACTTGCTTCCCCGCATCGATTTCCTGGGTGCCTGGCTCAACCTGGCCGAGTCGAACGTGCTCCAGATGGACGCCTACCGTTTTGATTCGCTCGACCTGCTTTTCGATCTCGCGCGACAAACATCCGTTCCGGAGGCAGCATGACCGTCCCATCTCATCCTCAAAGGATTGCGAAGATTCCGATCGACCAAATCACGGTCCTCAACCCCAGGACCCGTAACAAGCGTCAGCATCGTGAGATTGTTGAAAATATTGATGCCATAGGCCTCAAGCGCCCAATCACCGTCAGCCTGAGGATGGTGGGGGACGAGACGAGATACGACTTGATCTGCGGCGAAGGGCGCCTGGAAGCGTTTCGGATGCTGGGTGAGAATGAAATTCCGGCCGTTGTCGTCGATGCTCCCGAAAACGAATGCCTTGTCATGAGTTTGGTCGAAAACATCGCCCGTCGGCAGCATCGGCCACTCTACATCATGCAGGAAATCGGAAGTCTGCATGAGCGAGGCTACAACGATGCCCAAATTGCCGAGAAAATCGGCTGCACTGTAAGCTGGGTCAACATGATCAACACGCTCCTTTCACGCGGCGAGGAGCGATTGGTCTCGGCGGTGGAGACGGGTCTCATTCCACTGAGCTTTGCCGTTGACATCGCTAAAGCCGAAAGTGACGAGGCCCAGAGCCTGCTGATGGAGGCCTATACTGCAGGAAAGCTTAAGGGCAAGAAATTGACGGCCATTCGCAAGATTCTCGATCAGCGGCTCAACAGGCACAAGACGATCTCGGACAGTGCGCTGGGAAGAAGAAACACTTCCCGCAAAGTCACTGTCGCCGATCTCATGCGCGTCTATCAGCGTGAAGCGGACAAGCAACGATTGCTCGTCAAGAAGTCCGACTTCGCCCAGGCAAAACTGCTGTTCATCGTCGAGGCGCTGAAAGACCTCTTCGCAAATGAAGGGTTCAATACGCTACTAAGGGCGGAAAAACTCGGTGCCCTGCCTCAGGCCCTGGCGATACGAATGGGTGGCGAGGCACTCCGATGACAGAAGAAGAAAAGAGACCGGATCGCGTGAGGATCTCGTTCGAAGCGAACGCCGTCACCGTGCAGATTTCAGAAATCGTGCAACTCAAGAAGCTGCGCCCGGGCACCAAAGAGAGTAAGAAGTATCAACAGATCCTCGGCTCCATCAAGGTCATCGGTCTTGTCGAGGCGCCCGTCGTGACCCCGGACCCCAAGAAATCCGGTCGGTATTTCTTGCTCGATGGCCATCTCCGGATCGAGGCGCTCAAGGATCTCGGAATCGAAAACGTGGAGTGCCTGGTTTCAACCGATGATGAAGCCTACACCTACAACAAGCGTATCAATCGAATAGCGGCCATCCAGGAACATCACATGGTCAAGCGGGCGGTTGAACGCGGCGTTCCGGAAAGCCAGATTGCGGCCGCACTCGGCATGGAGGTGAGCTCCGTCCGGCGGCGCGAGCGCATGCTGGATGGAATATGCCCGGATGCGGCAGAAATTCTGAAGGATGCAGATTGCCCATTGACTGTGTTCGATACGATGCGCCGAATGGTGCCACTTCGGCAGATTGAAGCCGCCGAATTGATGGTGGGGCAGAACAACTTCACCGGCATGTTCGCCAAGGCGCTTCTCGCAGCTACGCCTGAAAAGTTGCTGATCCAGGCACCGAGAGCGAAACCGGGCAGTGAGCAGGCCATCACGGCGGAGCAGATTTCTCGGATGGAACGCGAGCTGGCCAGTCTTCAAACCCAGGTGAAATCGGTCGAGGAAACATACGGCGTCGACAATCTGCATCTCATCGTCGCGCTCGGGTACCTGCGCAAACTCTTGGGAAATGTCAGAGTTGCGCGGTGGCTTGCCCAGCATCGCCAGGAATACCTGAGCGAGTTTCAGGCCATCGCCGAGATCGAAACCCTGGGATCCGCGAAGGCTGCCGCGGAGTAGTGCCGAGGGGACCCGGACCCTTGAAGCGCGGGGACCACGGGAGACACCGCACGGTGAGGCGGATCGAGCGTGGCGGTGGGGATGGCGGCGAACCCGTTCGGAGCCCACCTGGCCGGCTAAGAACCGCCGGCCGTCGTCTTGTAGGCGCTGAGGAATAGGCCGGAGCAGCGCCGAATATTGTGTAGTAGGGGCGCTGCCGCAAAAATTCGCGTACCTTTCGGCGCTACAATGCGCATAGTAGGACGTAAGAAATGTTGAACATCTCCTGGGCCATGATTGGGTGACCGAAATGACGAACCCGACTTCAGTGAAAATATCACGATAGGTACAGGCGGACGTCGCGCGCGCAGGTCGTGTTGTGACTATTGGGGCATTGCCTGCCAAGGTTTGAAGTTGCCGCGTCAAGAAGGACGATTGGCACACCTTGTCAACGCAATGACTGCGGGGCATGTTCAAAAGCATTCCAGCAAGTGAATAGCAAATCCCGACAAGACGGGCAGGAAGTTTGGGCTGGAAAGCAGGGAGGACGGACTGATGAAGAAGTTCTTGGTGTTATACATGGCCAAACCGGCCGCATTCGCGAAGATGATGAAGAATTCCACCCCTGAACAACAGAAAAAGGGAATGGATGCCTGGATGAAATGGATGGGGGATCACAAGGATTCCCTCGCAGATGGTGGTGCTCCGCTGGGGAAGACCAAGCGGATTGACGCCAAAGGCGTCTCCGACATCAAAAACAATGTTGGAGGATATTCGATCGTTCAGGCCAAGACCGCCGGCGGCGCTGCAAAACTTTTCGGCAAGAGGCACCCACACTTACAGATGGCCGGTGGCTGGATTGAGGTTGTCGAAATAATGCCGATTCCCGGGATGTAGGACGACCTCGTCACTTTAGCACGGGGTGACAGCCGGGCCTTTTGCGGCCGCTTGTCTGGCCTTTCTGGAGGAGTACGCGGGCGGGTTGGTTGTGCCGGACGATCATCTCATCCACCGAAACAGCTAAAGCCGCACGCGTGTCCGAGCCCCGACCTCGCTGTGGCCCTTCAAGACTTACCTAATGACTTCGAGCTCATCGATGATGCGGTGAATGAGAGTGTTAGTGCCGAGTTCGACTGTAGAACTTCAGCCGCGTCGGGTGCGCGCAACATAGAAGAGGCGTCCCTCTGCCCAACCGGACTGATTCACGACAGGCATACTGAGTGAAGGTAACTGATCATCCTGGATTGTCGCCGGGAAACTCTGCCTTTTCTTGTTCGGCGCGCCGAGCAGGAAGACGATTTCCGTTTCGAGAAGCCTTCAATTCTCTGTTTTCAGTCTCGAGAGCCGCGATCCGGGCGTCGCGTTCAGCCAGTATTGCTGCGACATCGCCGGCTTCGAAGCGCTGCGGAATGTGCTGCGGGCAGTTTGCATCCCAGGCGGACAGGGTGAACAGTATCACCTGCTCGGGCCGCGCCTTGTAGTTTGCCGGCATCAACTTGTGGATCAGCGCATTGTTTCTTTCGACAACCCGCGCCGTGCCCCACAACTTGATCCTTTGCCGGCGCGCGTAATCGATCATGAAGAGATAGGCTTTGGGATTGTCTTCCAGGTTTCCGGCGGAGATGTATTGCCGGTTGCCGGCATAATCCACGAAGCCGATCGTTCGCTCGTCGAGAACTTTCAGGAAGCCGGCCGGACCACCGCGATGCTGAATGTAGGGTTGCCCATCCGCATTTGCGGTCGCCAGGAAGATGCTGGTCTGCGCCGCAATGAAACCCGCAAGCTCTGGCGTGATCGCTGTCTGCCATGAACCGTTCTCCTCCATGTGGGCATAGCCGGAGCGAGAACCCTTTCGTGCCTGAATCGCTTTCACCGTGCTGGTGAAAGCAACATCGCTCGCGTAGTTAGCGGTGCTGGTCATCACCCAATCCTCATAGTCCGAGCGCGCTAAGGCCGGGGTGGTCATCCGGACGGCGGCCCAACAGCCAGCGGAATTTGCGATCTTCTTCCCGGATCGGCAGATCGTTGATGCTAGCAATCCTTATGCGCATCAGGCCTTGCGCGTCGAACTCCCAGTTCTCGTTGCCGTAGCTGCGAAACCAGTGGCCGCTGTCATCTCGCCATTCGTAGGCGAAGCGCACCGCAATGCGGTTGTCGTGGAAGGCCCAGACCTCCTTGATGAGTCGGTAGTCGAGTTCCCGTGCCCACTTGCGCGTCAGGAATTGCTCGATCGCCGCGCGTCCGTGCAGGAACTCGGCACGATTGCGCCAGCGCGAATCCACCGTATACGCGAGTGCCACCCGCGCCGGGTCGCGGCTATTCCAGGCATCCTCCGCCATCCTTGCCTTCTGGGCTGCGGTCTCGGCGGTGAAGGGTGGAAGGGGCGGGCGGTCGGTCGTAGCCATCGGGCGAACCTTTCTTGATTGCGGTTTGCGGTGCGGCTCCGCTGCCGGTGCGGAGCCGCGTGTGTGTCGCTCAGGCCGCCTCAGCGGTCACGACCGGAAAATCGATCGCGGTCTTGGCGACCTCGTTGATGTAGTTCGTCCAGGTGTTGAGTGCCACATGCTGAACGATCTCGATCACCTGCGCATCATCATAGCCTGCGAACTTCACGGCGCGGACGTCTTCATCGCTCACGTGGCCACGCGCCGTTGCGACCTTGGCTGCGAAGCGGACAGCGGCCGCGGCCTTGGGGTCGTTCGAGCTGCCAAGGCGATTGGCCGCCATTTCAGCGTCATCGAGCTTGGCCAGATTCTTGCCGAGATAGCTGTGCGCGGAGAGGCAATAGCTGCAGCCGTTGATCTGGGCGACGGCCAGCGCGATCCGCTCGCGCGTGGCGGGCGGTAGCTTGCCCTTGGCGAGGGCGCCGGACAGGCCGAGATAGCCTTCAAGGGCGGCCGGGCTGTTGGAAACCAGGCGAAACAGGTTCGGGACGACGCCGAGCTGCTTCTTGACGGCCTCGAGCAAGTTGCGGGCGACAGCCGGAGCGTCTTCGATGGTAGCGGGGATAGGAAGCCGGGACATTTTGAAATCCTTTTAGGGAATTGATTGACCGGGGCTAGATATAACCTTCCAAATTTCTGCGGAAGACACTAATAAGTGAAACTATCCTCCCGTTTTATGGAAATCGCATGAATCGCCTCGAAGCCATGTCGACCCTGCTTGCTGCCGTGGATGCCGGCAGTTTTTCGGCCGCATCGCGATCGATGGGTCTACCCTTGGCGACGGTCAGCCGCCGCGTATCCGATCTCGAAACTCACCTGCGCACCAAGCTTCTGCTGCGCACCAGTCGCCGCCTTGAATTGACTGATGCGGGCCGTTCCTATGTGGCGGCCTGCCGCGACATCCTAGCCTCAATCGAGCAAGCCGAACGCGCGGCGACCGGCGAGTTCAGCGCGCCGATGGGCGATATCCTCGTCACCGCGCCAATTGTGTTCGGGCGCCTGCACGTTCTTCCGGTCATCGGTGAGTTCCTGCGAACCTACCCTGCTATCAGTGCCCGGCTGGTGCTGACGGACCGCGTTGCGGATTTTATCGAGGACCGCGTCGATGTCGCGGTGCGTATTGGAACCTTGCCGGATAGCAATCTGATTGCCACGCGCCTTGGCAGCGTGCGGCGCGTATTGTGCGCAAGTCCGGGTTATCTCGATACGCATTCCCCAACTCCATCCGATCCCGCTGATCTCGCGAGCCACGATTGCATTACATTCGAGGGCCTAGCTTCGGCGACCACGTGGACGTTCCGAAACGGCAAGGAGCTCCAGGCGGTGCCGATCCGATCGCGGCTCAGCGTCAATACCGCCGAGGCGGCAATCGATGCCGCAGTTGCGGGTCTCGGTATAACCCAGGTGCTGAGCTATCAGATTGAAGTGCAACTGCGAAAAGGCACCCTCAAACCCGTGCTGACGGCGTTCGAACCGGAAGCTTCGCCGGTGAGCCTGGTCTATTCGGGCCAGGGATTGCTTCCACTCAAGACTCGCGCCTTTGTCGACTTCGCCAAAGTGCGTCTGCAACGCGTGTTGAGCGTAGCCTGAATTAAATTGCGGTTTGAGCGAGCAAAATTGTTATTTTTCAGGCTCGAGTCACTGAGTTGATTTGGTTCAGGAAATGCCGATCAGGCCACATGGCCGAGGTTGCGAAGTTCAATCCACCCGACGATAGTGGCTATTGGGTTCAAGCTCTGAACAACCCGTCGCGAATCCCCAAAGGGGCCGGAAGGCCGGGGAGGTGAAGGCGTCCTGACCCTTGACGCCATCGTGGCCACCCGAAGTGGCTGTTGATATTCGTCAATGCGTGTTGAACATGACAAGAGCAAGAACTGCACGTCGAAACCTACGGCGAGCGGAGAGCGCTGATGGGCGAACTGAGCCATTTGGATCCAGCCGAACGCGGCTTTTTGATGCGAATGCTCTACCGCGACTGGCGGCCGACCTTGCTGGGTCGCTGGGTCGGCCGGCTGATGATTTGGTGGTACGGCCTGACCGGATCGCAAGGGATCGTCGCTGTTCTGGAAGTCAGAGGCAGTGGCTCACGCCAGAACAGCACAGTGCCGATGGTCGTGGTCACCGTAGATGACCGGCAATACCTCGTCTCGATGCTTGGGCCAGAGTCAAACTGGGTCAAGAATGTCGAGGCCGCTAGTGGCGAGGCCGTACTCCGTCAGGGGCGCCCGCGCCCAGTTCGCCTTGTCGAGGTGGCGCCGGAGGAGAGGGCTGTAATCCTCAAGGAATATGTGCGCATCGCGACCAGCGGCCGAAAACACTTTCCTCTGAGTGCAGACGCACCGCTATCCGAATTCCGGTCGATTGCCGGCAGATACCCAGTCTATCGGGTAGAATTCGTGGATGAAGGTACGGCCGTCGTCACGGACGGTATATGAATGCCTGTCCCTTAAGTGACTGACGGGATGCCCTCGCATAGCATGGCGTCGGCCACGCTTCGATGACGCTGTTAATTTACTTCGAAGCGCAGCACTAATCTCGCTGCCATTGCTGATAGCCTCGTTGCCGGAAGGCTCGACAACAGCGGCCATCGTGAGTTTTGTTGCGAAAGAAGTGGAATCTCAAAACGTGGCTCGGGTTTTCAAATCAACTAACCTGGTAATCTGGTTGTTCGCAGCGCGGCGATGTTGGCGTATAGCATCTAAACGTTACCTCGGAACTGGCTGTCAATCCAGGCGCTAACGGTGAAACCGTGGTGGGCGGCGAGGACCGTGATCCAACAAGTGTGGCGCGCATGGTGTATGGGAAAGCTCATCATGGAGCACAACGAAGATGTCCGTTGACCACGAAGCCGGGCATCAACTACGGCGAAAGCGACGCCACCGCCTTATACTGGATCCCGGTTGAGACGCGCACCGCAAATAGAAGCGCCAAGACGACTTAGCGATTTGAGGGCATCGAATGTTGTCGCAGGTTTCGCCCGTTACGCATCACTTGCGCCTATCTCGCCACGACCTCGATCTCGACGGCGGCGCCGAGCGGCAGGCCGGCGGCCTGAATGGTTGTCCGGGCCGGATATGTTGTCTGGAAATAGCGCGCGTAAACCGTGTTCATCGCGGCGAAATCCTTCAAATCCGCGAGGTAGACGGTGGTCTTCATCACGTTGTCGAAGGACTTCCCCGCCACCTCCAGCACGGCTGAGATGTTTGCGAATATTTGCTCGGTCTGAGCGCCGATACCGCCGGCGACGAGCTTGCCGGTCGCAGGATCAAGGGCGACCTGGCCGCTGAGAAAGAGCAGATCGCCAGCGCGCACAGCTGCGGAAAAGGGTCCTACCGACGGCGCGATCCGGTCGGTCGTGATTATCTCTCGATGCATGTCATTGATCTCCTGCCAAGGTTAAAATCGCGGTCTTGCGATCATCGATGCGGCTCCCTGCGGCGGCCTTTGCGAAAGAAACGCCCCGATCCGCGCTCCGCCCGAATTTTGGCCTGGGCGGACAGATAAGGGCCGGGGCGTCTAGCGCCAGCGCCAGAAACGGTCATGCTCCCGGCGGTCGGGCTCGAAGCCAATGTCGCGGAGCATATAGTCACTGAAGTTTTCAAGACGGGAACGGTCGCTCGGGCGGCAGATCCAGCCGAGCAGCTTGCGCAGAAGACCCAGCGCCGCAGACTGCCGGGTGGCGCCGGGGCATGGCAGCCGCGCCTGGAGCGCCCGGGCCGTCTGGTGAAGTGGAGCGACCCCGAGGGCAACGTTCGCGATACGCCTGGCTGAAACCCAGCTCATGCGCTTGTTCTCCGTGGCTGGCGCCGATCGCTTGCCTTCAGATCAACCTGCTGGCGGCAGCGATCATTCATGCCGCTTGAGTTGCCACGAACGGGCTGGAAAATACACTCACTAGTCGGTATACATATCGCATGGCGCGAGATTCATCGAAGACCCGCCGGCGCTTGATTGCGGCAGCTGACGGGCTGTTCTACGGCCAGGGCATCCGGGCCGTCGGGGTTGACGCTGTCGCTGAGGCGGCCGGCGTGACCAAGCGCACGCTCTACTATCACTTCGCCAGCAAGGACGATCTGATCGCCGCCTATCTCGCGGAACGTGATCTGCCGACCCTGGGCCGGTACCAGCGCATGATCCCGGAGGGCGAGGCGTCCGCTGAGCAGCGAATCCGGCGGATCTTCGAACAGCTTGGGAAGAATGCCGAGGATCCGCGCTGGCGAGGCTGCAGCTTCCTGCGCGCCGCGGCCGAGTTCGCAAATCTGCCAGGCCATCCAGCCCGCCTGGTCGCTTCGCGTCACAAGCGGCGCTTCGAGGCTTGGTTCGAAGAAGTTCTCGCCGCCGATGGATTTGGTGAAGCGGCTGCTCTCGCCCGGCAGCTCATGATTCTGCTCGACGGGGCCGTCGCCCAAATCCTCATCCACCGGGAGCCGAGCTACGCCCTTGCAGCCGCGGACGCGGCGTCGACGCTGCTTGAGCGCACGAACAAATCGAAGAAGCGAAGCGCCCACCGTCGGGGCGGGGCCGGCGGTCTACCAGGCGCGCATCTGGGCTGATGGACCGTCGCTCGTACTGTCGATCGGCATTCAAAGCGAACCCCATCCCTGTTGATAGACTGCCTACTTGTGGATCGAGCTTGGCGGTGGGGATGGCGGCGAAACTGTTCGGAGCCCACCTGGCTGCCACCTCGTTGGACGCTGAGAAATGAGCCGGAGCAGTTCCGATTGTTGAAAAACGGGGAGGCACACAAATTCACATTGCTTTTTTTCGCGAGAATGCACATTCGCCGCGGCAACACATAGAATCGGCCGCAGGAAATGTTGAAAATCTCCTAGGCAAATAGGGGTAAGCGAAATGACGAACTCGGCTTCATTGGAGATACCAGACTGGGTACCGGCCGAGGTCGCGGATGCAGCTCGTTTCATGACTGTATGGGCATTGCCGCCTGTCGAGGTTCTTCATGTGGCGCAGCGGCTGCTTCGCGATGAACGCATGAAGAAGGTTTGGGCGGAACTCAACAGGTCCTGGCGCGACGACTACAAGCCGACCAATAGGAAATTTCATGGGGCAAAGCTGCCACAGGAAATTGGATCTTGGCGCGCGCTGTCACAAACTTGGAAAGGCCGTGCAGCGGAAAATGCGGCGATAGGGGACGGGCTATTCTCGGAATTCTTTTCGTCTCTCGCCCGCGCCGGTGAAATCGCTGAACGATGCGCGCCTTCGCCGCCTATTCCAAGCGAGCGCCGGCATGGATTAGCGGTGGCCCTGTACTTTGCTCTCGCCGCGGCGCTGTACGTATCTGGTGAAGAAACGGTCAGTAAGAAAGACGTCGACTCTTGGGAGACGACGCTTCGTCTTCGGGGCCTCCGCGAGCGTGCTAATGCCGTTCGTGAGCTTGTTGCCACACCCCAGGTATCTAGTCTGATTGTCGAGCGTCAGCGGTTTGATCCCCGCGTGAGAGCTTTCGTTGCAAACTTGGCTTATTGGTGTGAATCCATATTCGGCGATTCGATGGCCCGGACGATTGCAACAACTGCGAACGTGGCGTTTGAGAAATCCGGTCGCGACATGCTGACGCGCGACATGGTCAAGGCGATCCTCAAGAATTTGCACTGACGCGCTGCTTCATCTGCGCGTTCCTTAAGTCCCCCATCCGATATTGATCCGCCATCGTGTACTCAAGACTTACGCCGAATGTCTCGGCGTCGATGCCGCCTCGTATGAATCACGGCATGAGCACCACGCAGGAGCTGAACAAGGAAATATGCAACAAAGCCCCGAAAAGTCCTCAGACTATGAGGTGGGCTATAGGCGCCCACCCAAAGAAACGCGCTTCCCAAAGGGCGTTTCCGGAAATCCCCGCGGCAAGCGAGCGAGAGCAAAAAAACAGACGTTCACAAGGCTGATAGCGGGGATTTTGGCGGAAACGGTTGATGTGCCGATCGACGGCAAGACAGCCACCCTGTCGATGATGGAGGTGATCGTGCAGCGGCTTGGCGAGAAAGCAGCGAAGGGCAGCAAGCGGGCGCTCCGCAAACTGCTCGATCTCCGGGAATTCGTAGTCGAGAACGGTGATTTCGAGCCACGAATAATCCAAATCACCGAGATGGAAGCATTGGCCGCCGGCATCCGACCCAAACACGAGACCTATGAAGAGACTTGCAAAAGGCTTCTCAAGGAACGCAACGATGACTGAGGAAAATGAAACAGGGGTCGGATACCGTCGCCCGCCCAAGGTCCACCAATTCAAGAAAGGCATGTCCGGTAATCGTCGGGGCCGGCCGAAGCGTAAGCCAGCGCAACAGTTTGCCGATCTGATCGACCGCATGCTGGAGAAGCGCGTTCGGATCACCATTGAAGGCAAGAAGCAGCTGGTGACGATGGCTGAGGTTATCTCGCGGCAGTTCGTCAACCTGTCCGCCAATGGCGATACCGGCGCTATCGATCTTCTCGGGCGTCTCAAGATGCACGACAAGGGTCGTGGTGAGGTCTCGCCATGGATCATCGAGGTTATCAACTTCAAGACGGGAGCCGTCGTGCACAGGTCCGAGTAGTTGCGCTTGCATGCGTGACTTGGGCAGGACGGAAAGCGTCCAGCGATTTGGATGCGTCGATGACGGCTTACATCATTACCCAATCCTTCCGGCCCCGGCGGTCCATCAACGTCGGGCCTGGGGGGCCTCCAAGACGCCGATCTCACAACCACGGAAGTTTTTCTGATACAGCTTCCGTGCCTTCTTTCGAGATGCTCCGGCCCAGTCCAATGAGGTCGAGTCGGCAACGAATAAGTTAGAGACAATAGTGCGGACGAACCATGACAAATCTTCATGTTGTCTACCAAGACCCGGCAGTGCTGAAACCTCGCACCAGGAATCCGAGGTTTCATTCGGCAAAGCAGATCGAGCAGCTGAAGGCCAGCATAAGAGAGTTTGGGTTTGTACGGCCGGTTCTGATCGACGGGAATTCGGGAATCATCGCTGGTCACGGTGCGACTCAGGCCGCTGTGGAATTGGGGCTAGGGGATATCCCCACGGTCCGCGTCGACCATCTCACGCCAGCACAAATCCGTGCCTATGTCATTGCCGACAATAGGCTCGCCGAGAAATCCGGTTGGGATCGCAAACTGCTTGCCATTGAACTGAAAGAAATTGCGATCGAGTTCGATCTGACTCTGACCGGCTTCGAGTTGCCTGAAATCGACGTTCTTTTCAGCGATCTGGACGCCGAGGAGGGCGGGGGCGACGAAGCGCCGGTCATCGACCGGGACTATCCGGCCGTCACCAGGCCAGGTGACCTTTGGAAGATCGGCGAGCATTCTCTGCTGTGCGCCGATTCGACCCGCCGTGAGAGCTACGAACGGGTCCTTCGAGGAGAAAAGGCCCAGGTGGTGTTCACCGATCCACCTTACAATGTACCCATCGCCGGGCACGTATCGGGACTCGGCAAGGTGCAGCACCGCGAATTCGCCATGGCCGCTGGCGAAATGAGCGCGGCGCAGTTCACTCAGTTCCTGTCCTCGTTCTTTCGCCACCTCGTAGAATTCAGCGACGACGGGTCGCTCCACTATATCTGCATGGATTGGCGTCACATGCGGGAGGTCTTGCAAGCGGGTGAGGCCTATGTCGAGCTCAAGAATCTCTGCGTCTGGGCGAAAACCAATGCTGGGATGGGAAGCCTCTATCGCTCGCAGCACGAGTTGGTCTTCTTGTTCAAAAACGGCACGGCGCCCCATATCAACAACGTGGAACTCGGCCGATTTGGCCGGCATCGGAGCAATTTGTGGACCTATGCTGGCGTCAACAGCTTCGGCAAGGAGCGGGATGCGGAACTCGCAATGCACCCGACAGTCAAGCCGGTCGCCCTGGTCGCCGATGCCATTCTCGATAGCTCGCGCCGGGGCGGCATCGTGCTCGATGCTTTCGCAGGAAGCGGGACGACCCTCATTGCGGCACAGAAAACCGGCCGCCGCGGATATGGCATTGAGATCGACCCGCACTACGTCGACACAATCCTCAAGAGGTTTGAGAAGACCTACGGCATTGAGGCAGTGCTGGAGGCGACGGGGCAGAGATTCGAAGAGGTTTCGCGCGCCCGGTCCAGGAAAGTGCCGGCCGAGTTATGCAATTCGCCAGCAGAATGAAGCATGGGCACCGGACCGTGTGAGACTGCGAGCCGCTGCCCAGACGGACAATTATGAAGCCGAGACTCAACATAACTGGATCGAACTAGGGGCTCAGACCAAAGGCCTTGAACGCATCGCGATGCGAGCGAGAGATGTTCGTGGTCATGACGTGCTCCTTTGCGTCTTGACCGTGCCCAGGAGCTGCCGCACCAGCGCCTGCAGCGCATCGGTGTCTTTCGGCAGATTGGCGGGATCGATGTCCATGACGGCAGAGTAGCGATCATTGTCGTGATCCGCGCCGGTGCATTCTGCCGCGAGTCAACCTGCCGCGCTGTTGACCGCCAGTATCAGCCCGCCAGCTCAGGCCGCTGGGTGCGGATCGGAGCTCGCCAGTCAATACCCTCCAACAGATAGCCAAGCTGTGCGGCGCTGATCGTCACCGCCTCTCCGGTGGTTGCCGGCCAGATGAACCGCCCGCGCCCCAATCTCTTGGCGAACAGGCACATCCCCTGGCCATCGTGCCAGATCAGTTTGATCAGATCGCCGCGCCGGCCGCGGAACACGAACAGCTGCCCGCCGAAAGGATCGGCTTTGAGCTTCTCCTGCACCAGCACGGCCAGACCATCGAAGCCCTTTCTCATATCCGTATGGCCCACCGCCAGCCACACCCGCACGCCCGCCGGGACCGGGATCATCGCCCGTTCAAAACCGCGATCACCCGCTTCAAGGTCTCGGCCTCCACGCGACCGCTCACCCGCAGTTTGTGCCCGCTGGAAAGCTCGATCTCGATCACGCCGTGACCCTGAACTGGCAGCTCTGAAGTTGCCGTCAGAAATGGCGGTGCCGGTAGCGCCACCGGCGCGAACAGCGAGGCGGCCTTCCTCGCACCACCCCGCTTGCCGGAAAGCCCAGCTTCCTTCCGCCACCGGAACAGCAAACTCTTCGCAATCCCGCGCTTCCTCGCCACCGATGACACCGGCGCCGTCAGCGTCTCGTTCACTGCCTCGCGGCGCTCTTCAACCGACCAACGCCGCCGCATCTCGACGACGACGATCTTGTCTCCAGGGATATGTCTAGACATAGCAACAGGTCCATCCCGCAAAACGCGAAAGACCTATCTTCAACTCAAACATTGGCTAGCAAACAAGGCGGCCCAGACCGGACGGTTACGATGGAAGCCGGATGGCCGAAATCCTGCGCAGCCTTCAGGCGGAGCAGGACGCGCCCGGAACGAGCAGGAAAAGAAGTGGACGGTCAGCGGGAGCCCACGTCCGTACGCCACCTGGAATCAAGCGGTCCGATGAGGATTTGGTCAGGGTCGCGCCGCGCGGCGTCGATCTCCTCTTCGGTGACGGCGTAGCGCAGGAAATTTCCGGCGCGATCCTCAAGGCAGGTGAAAATCCGTCCGCTCTCATGGAGGATTTTATCGGGGTCGGCATAGGTGCCGCGCCCGATCATCGTGGCAAGCCGCGTCGGATCGTGGTGCTCGGCAAGGAACGGATCGAAAGACCGCGGCGTCTGCGTCTGCGCGATTACGGCATTGAGGTTCTTGTTCCAGAAATACTGGACGCGCAGCGCATCTTCATGCAGGACGGTGTGATCGTAAAAAATCCGCGCCGCCAGCTCGCCGAACTGTATGGGATGCAGCTTCTCGCAAATCAGGTGCCGGAACCTGTGGAACCTGAATTGGCGGTGAACGCCGCCGTCATACGCGCAAATCAGGCCGAGATTGCCAGTCCTTAACGCCGCGCCGAGCGTGATCAGGTTGTCTGCAAAATCGAACGCCTCGAACCTGGCATCCCGTGTGTCGATCTCGACAACATAGAGCGAATAAGGCGGGCCGTAGAAGAACTCCGGTAACGGCGGGTCGGTCAGATAGCACGAATACATATCCTTGCGCATCGCGTAGGCGCGCCCGATCATGCCGAGATAGGCTATGCCGGGCATAAAGACCTGCGGGACGATACTGTCCGGCACGGGGTCGTCCCGCGTTCGGTGATCCTGGTAGGCATGGCCTTTGCGGCAAAGCAGCCAGAGAATTTTTCCCAGCCAGATCGCAAGCAGCTCCGGATCAAGCTCCTGCACGGCGGAAAACGCATCGCCTGAACACACGCGGCGCGAGACTTCGGATTCCAGGCGGCCGAAACGGTGATGATTGCATTTCTCGCAAATATCGATCCTGACGCTCTTGTAGGTCTTGCCGGTGAAGTTCGGCAGGGTTAGCCGCGCCGTTTCCAGCTTGTGGTGTTTTTGCAGCCAGCGGGGAAAGATATGTTCCTGTGTTTTGGCAACCCTGCCGAACTTCCGCCCGCAAAGCGGGCAGTGGGACGCGATATCCCGCGGGGTCAGAACATCGCTTATCATTCGCAGTGACATGATCGCTCACACACAGCGCCGTATGAGCGACGGGGGGGCCGGCGTGATCTTCATGCCCGTCATCTGCGAAAGCGCGGCGTCCACGGGGGACAGGCCGCGCCTGGGATCATTGGACTGATAATCCTCGACCCCGAGCTGGATCGACTGCGTCGCGTATTCGAACAGCCCGTTCATCTGCAAGCGCCGCCTTTCAATACGGCCATTCTTCATTTCGCTTGGCCGCATCACTGTCCACCGTCCGTGCCATCATCATCGTTACCGGCGGCAGGATCAGGCGGACCGGCGAGTGCCGCCACCGTGAGGTCGCAGACATGCCAGCCCTGCGCGCGGGCGGCATCCAAAAGCTTGCCGGTGACTGCGGCCTTGCGTACTGCACAGGCAAGGAGCTGGCGGGGCCTTGTCGCGGCGACGAAAATATTCGTGGCTGCCGCAAGCTGAGCGATATTTGCGCTGAAATCCCTGTTCTCAAGGCCGAACGCATGCGGCAGCACGGTAGCAAGATCCATGGCGCGGTTCGCAAGCGCTTGCCCGCGCCAGACCTCCGTTTCGAGCACAAGAAGCGCATCGACGGTCTTGCCCTTCACCGAGTGGATCGAGCCAAGCCTGACGGAAACGCCGTCGTGCTCGAAAACGGCCTTCGATAGCTGTGGTGCCTGCGCGTTTTGATCCGCGGCCCCTGCGGCGACAAATTCGAGGTAAGCTGCCGCGGCCTCCGACAGCGCACCATCGAAGCCGAGCGTCGTGGTCAGTTCGGCGCGAAGCGCATCCCAGCGATCGGCGCGCCACGCCGCGTCGCCAGCGGCGATTTCATCCCGCAGCAAGCGCCGGACTTTGAGCGACAGCCCGTCTTCATGTGCAGCAAGGACGCGCCACAGATTGCGGCCGTCGGCATGCTGGCCAAGCGCGTTCCGCCAGCCCTGCCGGCGCAGCAGACCGACGATCCCTGTCGTGAACAACTCGGCTATCTCGGAGGGCGCAGCATTTGCCTGATGCAGCAGCGATGCCTGCCGCAAAGGCGCACAGAGCGTGTCGGGCCGGCTCTGACGGCCGCGCCCGCTCCGGTAGTCCGGGCAATACTCGATCAGGGTTTTCGGCCACTCGCCGGTATTGTCGGTCGTCGGGTTGTGACGCGAAGCGACGGCGCGAATATCGAGGCCGGCGTCAGGGGCCTCACCCCAATGGCTGCGGACTTCGCCGACATATGCGGGCAGCACTGCCGCGATGGTATCAGAGCAGAACAGAATGAGCGTGCGGCGGCCGGGTAGGCCGGGCAATCCCGTAATCTGCTGCTGCGCCCGCACCGTGAGTCTGCTTGCGAAGCGGGCGATATCCGCGCCGAAGCGCCGCGATTCATTGAGGGGAATAACACCGTCGCCCGCGGTCCAGTAATCCTCTGGCGTCAGGTCTTCATCTTCATAGAGCGTCTGGTTCTGGTCGCCCAGTCTCTGGTAGACGACGGCTTCTCCGAACAGCCGGGTGAGCAGCGCAAGCTGCTCGCCGTTTGTGTCCTGGGCCTCGTCGAGAAGAACGAGGGGAAAGCGCATGCGGATGCGCTCTACAAGGGCCGGGCACCTTTCGATGGCCTGGATGGCAAGCGCCGTCATATCGCAGAACCGGTAGTAACCGTCATTGACAAGCTCGGCCTTTAGCTCTTCGAGAGCGACACCGGATGCGCTCGGCGGGCGCGGCTGACGGTGGCGATGCCGCACGCCAAGGCGCTGGGGAGGCACATCGGCGTCGCACGCGAATTCCGGGATCAACGCGAGCTTCGGGACGAACTCCTGCTCGATCGCGCGGCGGTTGGCGCCGTTGTTCATTTGCGCATAACCGACAAGCGCCTGCTTCGATCGCCATCTTGCGCCGGCGGCAGCGGCGAACACTTCGTCGTCAATGCGGTGAACCGACCAGCTGAGGCCGCGCAGATAAGGAAGGGCGATGTAGCGGTCGATAAAGGCCGTGACCGTTCCGATAAAGTGCGGATACCCGAGAAACGCGGATGCGGCAGGGTGAGTTGCGAGTTTCTTTTCCACTTCCTCGCGGGCGGCATTCGTGTGGGAAATAACGCAGACTCCCTGCGCGCGCGAGGTCCAGCACCGGGAGAGCAATGCAAGCTTGGCGACCAGCAACGTCGTCTTGCCGTGGCCCGGCGCGGCCTGCACGTCGCAGGATTCGGTTGAAGAAAGAAAAGCCCGCTGGTTCGCACCGGTAAAATCGCAACCGCCCAGCTCTCTGCCGAGCTGGTGCAGAAGCTCCGGCGTCAGGGGCGGAAGCGCGATCATGGCGGAGTGGCCTCCGCGGTCGGTGTGACGTATTCGATTGCGGCGACGAGATAGGCAGGCAGCTTCGCTCTGAACGTATTTGCGTCGTCCGGCAATTCCTCGATCAGGGCGGCAAGCTGCTCGGCGACAGCCGCCTTTGAAACCTGTTTTTTGTGGAGCGGTGTGAATATCAGCACGGGGATGTCATCGGCAGTCCTGGCCTCGTCGGCCTGCCATGCCCGTACCTCGCCCGTTGCTTCTTCGATGATTTGCGCGCGGGTCTTGCCGGCCCTGCCTTTGGCGGTCTGGACCGCCTGGTGAACCAGGGCTGCGAGAGCGCGCTGCCGGGCCAGGTCGAATTCGAGTGTCCACAGTTCGGAAGGAAACGCGCGCACGGTCCCGCCCTCGTGCTTGCTCAGGCTTTCCATATGTGCCGCAAGGGCGTCGGCTTCCCAGGCGCCTTCGGTCGCGCGATCCCCGCCGATAAGGACGGCCGCGGCATCCGGCGGAATATCCCGGTCGGGAATAAGCGCCACCGGCACGGGGACAGCGTTTTCATCGGCACGCTGGAATATGCGGCTGTAGCGGAACAGCCCGCGATGGCCGACATTGACGATGGAAACGCCGTGCTTACCGAACGGGCGCCCGATCTTTGCGGCGATAGCGGGCAGCAGGATATTTTCGGCATCGCCTTCGACGATGACGAGCCCCCGCGCGAAGAAGAGATTGGCTTTCGTTGCGTCAAGAAACCGACGGAGAAAGGCGTAGTCGTCGGCCTCAAGCCTGGTCAGGCCCTTTGCGAGCGGGAATACTTTGTGCCCAAGGACCATTACCATCGCATCGAGGTCGGCACCGGCAGCGAGCTGGGGGCTGTGTGTGCTGAGCAGGATTTGCACCTGGTGGCCGGTCTCGCCTTGCGGCACTGGGGCGGCCCGCCGCTCAAGCACTTGCATGAAGAGCGTCTGGTGTTGCGGGTGAAGGTGGGCTTCCGGCTCCTCCAGCAGCAAAAACGGAACCTGGTCGGGATGGGACTGGAGCAACAAAAGCTCCGCTGCCATGAAGAGCAGGTTGTTGTATCCAAGACCGCGGGCAAGGCGCACCACCCGTCCCGGCGGCGGATTGAGATACAGCTCAAGCCTTTCGAGAAGCTGGTCGAACGAGCCCTGGGCGCCGAGCCCCAGGGTGGCCGCGAGGGGATCGTCCGTAAAAGAAAGGTCGTCGAGATATGCGGTGTTGACATTGCGCTGGACGGCCCGGACGGCGGGGTTCGCTTCAACATCCGTGTCGGCCTGGTTCATGGTGTCGCGCAGGGTGGCGGGTTGTCCCGGCGGCGCCGGCGCCGCCTGAGTCGCCATGGCGGGCAACGCGCCCAGAATCCGAGAAAGGCGCGAACGCCGCCCCGAGCGCAATTCCCGCTCGGCATCGCGCAAAGGTCTGAGGTAAGTGGATTTCAGGTATTCGCGCAGATCGCCTTCAAGCGGCAGGCCGTCGGCATCTTGCCCTGAGCGATATTGCGTGATGACGGACTCGCCGCCGCCGGCGGTCTTTCGCAGACTGGCCCGCAGACAAACGTGAAGCCGCAATACGCCGGACTCGTTACTGCACCATTCGAGAAAGCGGGCTTCCTCATCCGGCGTTAGCCCGTCAAACGTGCACCGGATAAGAAGTTCATTGACCTTGGTGCCATCCGGCCTGACATGGAAATCGCCGGGCTCAAGCCGCACAAAATCGTCGCCGCGAGTCCAGAGAACGAAGCGCGGCGCGTCAATGACGGCGGTTTTCCCGGAGTCGTTCGGCCCAACCAGTATATTCAGACCGCGGCGCAATTTGAGTGCAAGGGGGCTATCCGGGCCGAAGCACCGGAATCCAGAGGCATGAATTTCTGAAACATGCACGGTTCGACCCCCCTCAATCTCTATGTTCTCGATCCCGACAATCCGGGACCTTGCCCTCTCTCCTTAGTTGGCGCTCGCCCACTCGGAAAATTCATGCCGAAATCAGCTCCTCGCTGTTGCCGGCTTCCAAAGCCAACTGCCGCCCGCCCAGTCCCTCGAAAAGCTGCTCGCGGCAGGTCAGGACAATGACCTGAACGTTGCGCGCCGCCATGTTGAGAATGTCGAACATCCGGCTCATGCGCCGGTCATCCGAAAACACGAGCGCATCATCAAGAACGACAGTCGCCGGGTGCCCTTGCTCCACCAGCATTTCGGCGAAGGCGAGCCGCACCAGCACGGCGATCTGTTCCTGGGTCCCCATGCTGAGGTGGTGGAACGCTTCCTCATATCCGGTTTCCCTGACGACGCCGGTGATGTGCAGGTTTTCATCAATAGCGATGTCGGCGCCGGGAAACAGGAGCTGCAAATACGGCCGGACGCGCTTTAACACCGGCGACAGATAGCGCTCTTTCGCGTCGTGTTCGGCATCGCGAAGCGTCGATAGCAATAGCGAGAGGACCGCGGCCTCGCGCTCGAAGCGGCTGCATTCTTCGGCGCAAAGTTCGCACTCACGGTCCTTTTGCTCGATCGCCTCATCAAGCCCGGCGCCCTCAAGCGCCTCGATCCGCGATTTGAGGCCCGCGATCTTCACCTTGAAATTTCCGCGCTTTTCCCGTCGCTCGCGGATCGCCTTGTCCAGCCGCTCAATGCGGGCGCCGAGCTGAAGGAGCGTTTCATCGGTGCGCTGCCCTTCGAGAGTGGAAACGGCCTGGTCCTGCTCCGATACTGCCGTGCGGGCCGCTTCTATATCGGTCAGAAGTTTGTGCTCGGGAGCTGCCTCTTCAGCCTTCCGGCATTCTTCCTGCCGCTTCCTGAGCTGCGCCGCGGCATCATCATGTCGGGTTCTGACGGTTGTGAGTTCTGTCTTAAGGCGCTCAAGCGTATCGCCCGGACCCGCAAGCTGTGCGCGCGCCGTATCGAGATCGTGCCTTGCCTGTCCGGCCTGCGTTTCGGCCGTCGCTAAGGCGGCCTCCGCGTCCTGCCTTGATGGCAGGTCCTTCAGGCCGCGTTCGTCCTTATCGCGGGAGAGGACCTTGCGCAAACCTTCGATGTAATCGGCGAGCGGCTGCGCGCCGGCTTCATAATCGTCGGTCGCCGGGGCGTGCAGGATCGCTTCCTTGCGCGCGAGCGCGGCGTCCTGCAACAGTGCCTGCCTTTTCGCGTACTGGCTATCGGCGTCTTCAATGCCGGCAGCGCCGACGGCATCCAGTGCGGCCTTAAGTTTCGCGTTCGCGTCGCGCTGCTGCGCGATGAGCTTGTCGCGGTCTTTGATGGCGGGATCAACAATGATCCGGCCGCGTCCGGGAATCGCAATTGTGGCCGGCTCAACCGCCTGCACTGCCGGGCGCTCGACCGTGAGCGGCCGGCCATCGACTTCGATATCCGCGAGCGAGTCCGGGTTCATATCGAAGGTGATGGTGGTGGCCGCTGCGCTGAGCCGCCCGCCTACCGTTTCCACAGCCTTGGAGGCTGCGCGTATCCGTTCAATCGCCTTGTCCGTCATGAGAATCGCGGCGGCGCCCTGCTGGGCTTCGTGGTGGCGTTTTTCAGCTTTCTGCGCCTTTGCGAGTTGGTCCTGCAAGGCGCGAATTCGTGCATCGCGCTCGACCGCCGAGAGGATACGGCGTTTCAACGTCTCTTCCGCGTCGGCTTTTGTGACCGCTGCTTCGGCGGCGCGTACGGCCTCTTGCAAGGCATCGTACCGCTCGCGCGCGTCCTTTTCCTGCGCGCTGGCCTCATCCAGGCGGCTACGGGCCGCCGTCGCCGCCCGCTCGTCCGCCGCGATGTCCTCCCTGAGCTTATTCCGAGCAGTCTGCGCCTGTTCGGCCTGCTGAAGATTGCGCTGCTTTAGTTGCAGCTCTGTCGCCGCTGCTTCAATGCGGGCTTCCAGCGCCGCAAGCTGGCTTTGCCGCGTGCGCGCGCCGTCAAGCTCGGCCTGATCTTCCTTGTCTCGTTCGGTGGATGACAGGCGCGCGAGCGTTTCTTGCACGTCTTCGAGATCATTAAGCGTCTGCGAAAGCTCCCCGCGGCGCGTGCGCAGGCTTTCGAGATCGGCCTGCAAAGTCTCGCGGCGATCGGTCACGTCCTTGTAGTCGCCGCGCAGCCTGCCGTTGCTCGTCACGAGTTCGCCGAGCTGCTTTTCGATGGCCTGCGGCAGCGCGCGTCCGCGGCGCCCGCCGAGAACTTCGCCCACTTCGGATTCGAGCGCGCTGTGAAGGCTCGACCGCGCCGTGTCCGGCAGATCGAGCGCGCCGAACGAATGTCCCTGCTGGACCCAGAGCACGTTCCACATGCCAATCGTTTCTGGCTTCGCCCCGGTTTTTCCCGGGTCATCAAAGCCGAGAAGGGTGCGGAGCGTATCTTCAGCCGCATCGCCTTCGAGCGTGCGCCCGTCGGGACAGGACAGCCGCGCATAGGGCTTCTTGATGAAGCGCTTGGTGATCGTGTACGGGCCGTCGTCCATCTCGAAGGCCAGCTTGACAACCGGTCCCGCCTGGTTGCGGTCGTTCTGCAAGGCGGCGATCGGCTGGGCTTTCGAGCTGTGTTTTTCAAATAGCGCCGCACGCAGCGCGTCGAGCAGGGTCGATTTGCCCATTTCGTTGGGACCGACGACGACATTCAGCCCGCCATCGATGCCGTCAAGCCGGACGGGGCTCGTGAATTTCTTGAATTGGTTGAGGGCCAGCGAGCGTAGCTTCATCGCTGCCCTGCCTGTAGCTTCATATGCTCGACGAAAAGCCGTTGCAGGGCTTCGGCGGCAATCGCGCGATCCTGCTCGCTGCCTTCCTCGGCCTTGCGCTTGAGCGCTTCCGCTGCCGTGCGGACAAAACCGCCGCGGTCGATCCGGTCCAGATCTTCTTGCGTCGGGCGCGGGAACAGGCGCCGGTCATCAACACGCATGAAGCAAAGCGCGGCCGATACGCCATTGACTATCTGGTCCTCAAAATACTGCCGGTCTTCGAGTGACAGCGCGCCCTCGGCACTAAGATGGATCAGTGTGCGGCTGAGTTCATCCGCTACGCCGCGAAGCTTTTCGGCGAGAAAGTCGATGTCGGCGCGGCCGCCTAGCTGCTCGGAAAACGTAAGCCAGGTGTAATGGCCTGTGGAAAGCGGCGTGATGGATGGCGCCACGCCAGCTCTGTCGATTTCGACCAGCAGCGCCTGCCCGCCGTCGATCACATCGAAGGCATCGGTTTCGGGCGTGCCACTGTACCAGCAGCGCTCGTTGATCTTCTTCTGCCCGTGCCAGTCGCCGAGGGCGAGATAGGACAGGCCCGCCTTTGCCGGACGGTCCGGCGCGATGAAATTCGGGACATCCCGGTCATCGGAGCCGAAACCGGTGATAGTGCCGTGGGCAAGACCGACGCGCACGAGACCGTTTGGAAGCTCCGCGTCGTCCATATACGCCGTCGGGTCGCCAAGCGCGTGCCGGTGAAAAAGCGGCGCCGGCAGCAGTGCAAGCGAATCTTGTTCGTAGACCGCGGGCTCAGGCGCGAGATGAATGTGGATGTTGGTGGGTACGCCCTTACGGGTAAGCTGGTCCCACAGCCCGTTGGGACGGTGCGGATCGTGATTGCCGGGCAGCAGGTGCCAGTGGATAGCGCCGAAACTCCGCATGCGCTCAAGAGGCTGATTGAACGAGCGCGGCGAAAGCGCTTCCATGTCGTAGACATCACCGGCGACCAGCACGTGCCCGGCGCCATGCTCGCGGGCAAGCTCGCCGATGCGCGTGACGGCGCGCAGGCGGGCTTCCTGGAGAAGGCCCATCGTGGCGTTGTCGACAAAGCGGAAAACCTTCCCGATCTGCCAGTCTGAGGTATGTATCAGCCTTGTCGTCATCGCCCGATTCCAGAGGTATCACGCATTTACTAACATAGGATCATCCCTGAAACGAAGCGCCCATCCATACGCCGCGTGGGTCATTATCAGGATTCGAATACCGTGCGTCCACCTAAACGGACCGCGGCAAGAGGTTGACCCCGAACGCTTCCGATTTGGCGTAGACAAGGATGTGTTCGACGACCGTTGTGAAGTCCACGGTATTGTTGCTGCGCGTGTATCGCTTTGGCTAACAGGCACGCTGGTGCCGTCGCCGGGGTGCTCCGCAAATATGGCGACTTGAGCCACACCGAATGTCAGATCGTGATGTCACCTCATATCCAGGATGGCCGGGAGCTCAAAGACCGGCAGCGCTATGTCGATGACACCTACCGGCACCCTATCGAGACGATTTCGGGATGGAAGCGGCTGAAGGAGGTGTTTGGCTTTGAGGACGACGTGATCGCCGCCTTTAAGTCATGGCTTTCATCCCCCGATCCCGAGGGCTAGCCGTCGCCTCACCAGCCGGGAGGTGGCGATTTCAATGGCGACCACGCCATAATTCGCGAGGGCGGTAGGGTTCGCGTCGGCATCCGCCACTTCGACATCCTATTCGGGCGGGAAACATGGAATTTGCTGTCCGAAGCCGATTTCATGCTCCTCTACCACAAAAGCACTGATGCCAAGCGGTGGCTGCAGTCCAAGGATCGCCGCACCTACCGGGAAGGCTTCATTTTCGATCCGTCCGGGAAGGACCATTCGCATGCGCTGAACCTTTGGCGCGGCTTTGCCATCGAGGCGGCAGGAGGCGAGTGGTCGGCAATCGGCTACCATAGTCGTGAGGTTCCCCGCGCCCGATTGCGATCACTTCAGCCCGCGCCATTTCGATCTGAGAAAGCGCCTTGCGAGCGCGCTGCACGAATTGCCGCCTTGAGTGAGTTGCACGCCACCCGCCGATCGCGTGAACAAGGAGCACCTAGTCGATCTTCCAGATCACGAACACGGCGGCCGACGGCCAATTCTTGCACGCCCAAGAACGCCGCAGTGCGTCGGAAACTGCCGTGCTCCACCGCGGCAATAACGTAGTTCATGTTGCGAACTTGGAATGACGAATTGTGGCCCCTTCATCGGCTTGCCGCAGAGGCAAGAACCAGCTTGGCGATCTTCGGATCGTAGATATACCCTGTGATGGTGCCGTCCTTGATGCGGCTAACCGCTTCGTCCACGGCGAACAATGGGACCAGGAACCACTCCTTCGGCACGATTGGCTGGCCGAAGCGATCCTTGATTTCGACATCGAGACGGGCAGCTCCGAAGACCGTGTGGATCAGCGTTTCCAGCTTGGCGCGGTTGACGTTGTAGAGTTCGTAAGTGGCGACGATCTCGACATCGGCCATCAGATAGGTGGGGTCTATTCTGGCATTCGCGATGCGTCGCTCGACGCTGCCGCCCGTCACTCCGATCTTGTGCAGGATTTCCCGGTTCGCCGCCACGATCGGGTTGTCGGATTTGCTCCGCAACACATAGATCGTCCCGCTGGCCTGATCGCCGTCGCCGGTCTGATCCTCGAACAATGGGCCGGCACTCGGCTCCGTGATCCGCCGGCCAGCCTCATCCTTGTAGAGGGCGCGCTGAAGCGAACGCAGCAACAGATCGCTCTCGGTGCCATTGGAGTAGATCACCCGGAGCCGGGCATCGGTTTCGCCGTTCGGAGCTTTCATAGGTTCGCCAACCTCGGCGACGTAAGCGGTTTGGCCGCCAAGGATGAAAAACTGACCGGCCTGAATATCGGCTTTCAGGAAACCCGCATCCTTGACGAACCGCCGTGTCGTGCGCACGCCGCTCTCCAGATCGGCCTGCACCTGCTGAAACAGCGGTTTGAACGTCTCGAAATCCGGGCATTTCTCCCGGCTGGCGATTTCCTCGGCTTCGCGCTTCTCGGCGCTGGTCCGCACATGGCGCAGCGTCGTGATGTCGGATGCGCCTGCCGCACCCTCCAGTTCGGCCATGAGGGCATCGTCATCCATCGAATCCGCTGCAACGACACTGACATCGGGCGCGCCTGTCAGAAGCCCTTGGGTGTCCAACGGCGTGAGAAGCGTCCTGCATTCTTCCAGCGCGCGCAGCCGGTCGAGCCGGACAGCATAAAGCCGCTCGAATATGTCGCCGTTTTCGCCGTGCCGGGGCGGATGGCCGTTCTTATCGACGAAACGCTGAATTTCCTCGAACCCCGCGATGATGCGTTCCTCGCGCGGCGAGCGGCCACCCTTCTTTTCCGGCTGTGCGAAGTCCGCCAATTCATCGCGCAGTTCATCAAGGTCGAAGTCACTCATAGCGGCCCTCATCCTTGAAGCGAACGAATGCGGCGGCGCCTTCGGCAAGGTGCTTTTCCCAAGCGTCGGCCGAACTGATCGAGGGCAGCCGCCCGCGCTCACGCTTGAACTCGACGGCGCGCTTAGCGATCACCTTGGCCTCTTCGGGGGTCAGGCTGGTGCGCTTGGCGGCGATGGCGGCGGCGACCTGCTTCAGGCTTTCCTCGCTCATCGTCTTGGCGAGAATGGCATAGGCCTCGCCGAACGGATTAACCCGGTCGATCAGGTCGATGTCCAACTCCTTCACATTCATCGCGTACTTGCGCACACCATCGACGAAGGCGGTGTTGCTCTTTTCCTCGCCGAGCGAACTTCCTGCCGCGACCTCCTTCGCTTTCTGGGTCAGGTTGAGCGCCGCGACCGCGTGCTGACGCACTGCTTCCTGATCCTCAGCGTCGAGATGCGGGAACTTGTCCTTGACGATCTTGCCCATGCGCACCTGAGTCAGTTCCTCGGGCACCAGCTCCTCGTCGAACAGGCCGCGCTCGATCGTCGTCTTGTCCTGCACGAAGGCTGCGATCACCTCGTTCAAGTCTTCCTGACAGATGCGCGTCGCTTCCGCGCTCTTCGGCGTGGCCAGTCCCTTGATCTCGATCTGGAACTTGCCGGATTCCTCGTTGAAGCCGACATTGCACTTGTTCGGATCGTAGCCGTCCTCGCCATAATCGAAGCCTGGCGTAGGGCTGCTCTGCGGATTCTTCGGTTTGAATTCGAAGCGAGGCGCCAATACCTGCTCCATCAGCAGGCTGGCGGCGATGGCCTTCAACGTGTCGTTGACAGCCTCGGTCACGATGTCGTCGGCTGCGGCGGGTTCGGCGATCAGGTTCGAGAAGCGGGCGCGGGTCTTGCCCGGTGCATCACGGGTGGCGCGGCCAATGATCTGCACGATCTCGGTTAGGCTGGAGCGATAGCCGACCGTGAGCGCGTGCTCGCACCAGATCCAGTCGAAGCCTTCTTTCGCCATGCCGAGTGCAATGATGATGTCGACATGATCGCGATTATTCTTCTGCGCAGGGTCTTTCAGCGCGGCTGACACGCGGTCGCGTTTGGCGGGATCGTCATCGACCAGATCGGCGATGCGCAGAATCCTGCCTTCCGCCGTCTTCACCAACTGGAAGCCGGTGGCGGGCTCAGTTCCTTGCCACGCACCCAGTTCCTCGATGATGTGCTCGACTTCCTTGATCTTGTCCTTCGTGCTTTCGCGCGAATTGACGTTCGGGATGTGGATGATCGTCTTCTCAGCCGGATTAAGCACCTTCAGGATGTCATCGGCATAGGAGTCCGAATAGAAGAAATAGCCGATGTCGAGCTGCTTCAGATACTGGTAGCCGTTGAGCTGTTCGTAATAGGTGTAGGTAACGCTCTCGAACTTGCCTTCGTCCTGCGGCGCCAGCACGGCCTCGGCGTCGCCGCGAAAATAGGATCCGGTCATTGCGACGACATGGACGCGGTCGCGCGCAATGAACTCGCCCAGATGCAGCCCGAGCTTGTTGTCGGGATTGGCTGAGACATGATGGAACTCGTCCACCGCGATCAGCCGGTCGTCGAAGGCCTCGATACCGAACTTGTCCACGGCGAAGCGGAAGGTGGCGTGGGTGCAGACCAGCACCTTGTCGCCGCTTTCGAGGAAAGCGCCGAGCGCATTGACCTTGCCGCCGTTGTCGTTGCCAGGCGCGTCGCAAAGGTTCCACTTCGGCTCGACGTGCCAGTCGGCCCAGAATCCATGCTTGCTCAGCGGCTCGTCATGAAAGCTGGAGCCGATGGATTTTTCCGGCACGACGATAATGGCCTGCTTCACGCCCTGGTTGGTGAGCTTGTCGAGCGCGATGAACATCAGCGCGCGGCTTTTGCCCGAGGCTGGCGGCGACTTGATCAACAGATATTGTTCGCCCCGTTTCTCGAAGGCGCGCTCCTGCATCGGCCGCATGCCGAACTCGTTGGCCTTTGTCGAACTGCCGTTGGTGGCATAGCGAACCGAGACGGAGGGGGCGGACTTGGTTTCTTGAGTCATTTTCTTTCCCCCGCCACGCTCGCAAGCGCCGCCTTGAGCACCTGGAAGCAGACCTTCGCCGTATGTTGATCCGGCGTGAAACCGGAGACCATTTGTTCGTATGGATGGATGTAGTTGCGGAAATCGCGCAGGCCGTGGCTGAATTTCTTCACGTCCGGCTTCAGCAGTCCGGCTTCGCAGGCGACGTCAATGAACTGGGCTAGGCTCCACTCGTGAAACCGCTTAACGCAACCGTCGGCCGCCTTCGGACTGGCTGAAGCCTGATTAAAACGCGCAGGTTCCTTCTGCGCAGCCCCGAGCAGGACAGCTTCAAGCACGCTGCCACACAAAAAGATGGTGGAAAGATATGCGCCCGCGCCCATCGCTGCACGCGCTTCGCTCAACCGGCTTTCGATGATCGGCACGGCCATCGCTTCGATTGGCAGCTTCTGGATGTTGGGAATCGAAAACTCGTTGTGCAAAAAATCGTCGACAGTCTGCGCCGCCTTCGAAGGCGCGGGTTTGCCCGAGAGTCGCGCGACGATGCCGCGAGATTTTTCGAGAACAGCCGTATCGGCTTTGCGGCTGTTCAGATTGCAATCGGCCTCATAGGCGTCCAGCAATTCTTCCAGCACCTTTCCAACCAAAGCATCGGGCTCTTGCTCCCAGAACGCCCGCATCTTCTTGGCCTTGGACGTGCCGTAAGTCTGATATTTCTGCCCGTGGATGTTGACCTTGTGACGGTTGAAAAACTCGCCGAAGGTGGCGTCGGAATAATCCAGCAGATAGCCACTCTGCATCCCGAGGAGCTTCTCAAAATATCGCTTCTCAATATCGGTGAGGCTGCTCATGCCGCGCCCACCTTTCGCTTCTTGCCGGGGCCGGTTCCAGCGCTCATCTTGCTGTATAGCTCGAACAGCTTTTCGAGCCGTTCGGTGTCGTTCTTGAACCGGCGGCCGATATAAATGCGCTCCAGCACCTCGTCGTTGCGCTCGTGGGTCTCGCGCAGATCGGCGGGCATTGCATCGGGATCGTACAGGTCGGCGATGGTCGCGGGGAAATGCGCCTCGCGCACCAACAGGATGTCGTCAGCGCAGCGGGTCAAGTCGGCCTTGTTTTTTTCAGTCAGCGTCGGGACAGGAAAGGTGTTCCAGCCAAGCGTGTTAGAATACGAAAAATCGGTACGCATCCTCCCACATACAGTACCAATCCATACCCAGTGGAGGCGTGAGGCGATCAGCGCCATGTTCCACAGTGGAGCATCATAAAGGGCGTAAGATTTGTGCCCTATAATATCGTCTCCGGGGACCATCGTGACGGGCAAGAATGGCCGGTTTTCTGAGCTAATTGCTGGAACAACAATGGTATGGTGCAGCCCGCAAAACTGCTCGCGAAACATGTGAGGCTTTTCCGCAAGTATTTGGGCGGATTTATCGTGTGAAAGTTTCCTTCGCGCCTCTACGACCTTATCTAAGCGTTTCTGAATTGGCGGAATCTCAGCGGCTGTCTGTAAGTCGGCGTCGCTCATCCATAAACACTTACGAGGCAAGCCAGACGTAATTTCTCGCGCGCCGAGAAAGTTGCGAAACAGTTGCCCCGACCTTGGCCAGCGTTGAACAATCTCTTCGGCTTCCGAGCGACTCAACAACAAATCCACACCATAATAGGTGTGATTACCGAACTGCATGATGGCGCGTCCGTCGAGCGGGGTCGGTAACGGCGCAATCGCAATGTTCGGTCCAGGGACCAAATATGCATTGATATTTTCAACTTCTTTGACCGTCGTGCCATTGTCGCCAGTCTCGGAGAACAAGAGCCGTGTGCGACCCGCATGATTGGAGATGCCCGCTATAATAACGGTGACGCCTGCATTGTGGCTGGCAAGGTTCGCCCATTTGAACGAGGTCTGCGCGAAGGCAATTTCATGCCCAGTCTTGAGGATCAGCGACCACAGAGTTTCGACTGACCGCCCCTGACAAATCGAATTGGTGGACACCAATGCCGCAACGGTAGGGGTCACCGTCCCATAATCCGCAGCCTTCATGAACCATCCAGCGACATAATCGAGGGACTTCCAGTTTTTCGTGCGCCCCTCGAAAATCGCCTTGAGGTCGGCTTTCTGTTCATCTGTTTGCCATTGGTTTCCACGATACGGTGGATTCCCACAGATGTATGTTTCGCCGCCCTCGTTCTCGAAGTCGATCTGCGCCTGATTCAGCGGTGTATGAAACAGATCGTCGGCGTGGTGCTTTACACCCGTTCCAGTCGGGGGGCAGATGCTGAGCCAATCAAGCCGCAGGGCATTGCCGCAGGTGATCCAGTTCTGCGCGTCGAGCGGCAGGAAGTCGCGAAGCGCTTCCTTCTGGCCGCGATAGGCCACGTCGCACTGATATTCGGCGATGATGAGCGCCAGGCGGGCGATCTCGGCTGGAAAGTCGCGCAGCTCGATGCCGCGAAAATTCGTGAGCGGAATTTCCGTGCGCCGGTCGGCTTCGTCTCGACGCTTGTTGATCTCTGCCTCGATGACCCGCATTTCCTTGTAGGCGATGACGAGGAAATTCCCCGAGCCGCAAGCGGGATCGAACACCCGAATCTTCGACATCCGCTTGCGCAAGTTGAGCAACATGCGCCCGTTGTCGCCAGCCTCTTCCAGCTTCTCGCGCAAGTTGTCGAGGAAAAGCGGGTTCAGCACCTTCAGGATGTTTGGCACGCTGGTGTAGTGCATGCCGAGCGCGCCGCGCTCATCATCATCGGCCACGGCCTGGATCATCGACCCGAAAATGTCCGGGTTGATCTTCTTCCAGTCGAGACTGCCGATATGCAGTAGGTAGGAGCGGGCGATGCGGCTGAAGCGCGGGACATCCGTGCTGCCGGAAAACAGCCCGCCATTCACATAGGGGAAACGGCTCGCCCAGCGCGGAATCCCGGCGGTGGCATGCGCTTCCACTTTTGTGTTCATGGCGCGGAACAGTTCGCCGATCACTTCATGGGTGTTCGACGAATCCTTGGCGCTCATCGTCTCGATCGCCGAGGTGAATGCCGCGCCACTGTCGAAAATCTCGGTATCCTCTGCAAAGAAGCAGAAGATCAGCCGAGCCATGAAATGGTTCATGTCATGTCGGCGCCGCACCGTGCCCCATTCGGGGTTGTCTTTCAGCAATTCGACATACAGCCGGTTCAGACGGCTCGTCGCTCGGATGTCAAACGAGCTTTCGCGGACTTGCTTGACCGTGGTGATACCGGCCAGCGGCAGGAAGAAGCCGAAGTGGTTGGGAAAATCCGCGAAAGTGCAGGCGACCGGCGCGTCGTCGGTCGTGAGATCTTCGGCCTCGAACAGATCGCCATCCGTCGCCAGCACAAAACGTGCCTTTGCCCGCCCTGTAGCAGGACTGGACTTCAGCTTGGCCAACGTCCGAGTGACCTCGCCTGGCTCGCAGGTGGCGATGTGGATGTGATCGCGTTGCAGAACGCCGCCCAGGTCCGACTTGTTTGTCTCGCCTTTGCGCAAGCGCTTCAGTGTGGTGTCCTTGTTCCCGAAGGCCTCCAAAAACGCGTAGGGAAACTCGGCGCGGTCGAACGGTGCCTCAGCCAACCTAGAAATTGCTTCCTCAATTTCGACCGCATTCATACTTGCGTTACACCTTCAACGTGATTGTTTCGTCAGTCGAGCTGCCGGGTCGTCCCCTCACGTCATCATAGACATCCAAAGTCAGATTGCACGGGTTCAACACTCGACAGAGTCCACCAAAAGCGATTCAGTTTCGACTGTAGAACTTTTGCAGTACAAACAATATCTTCGGGAGCGTCTGATGTGTCATTCATCTGCTGTGAAACGGCACAAGAAATTTGGCAACGAATCGGAACGACCTTGTAACTCATTGAAAATGCATTGAAATAGCTGGAAGCGGATCAGAACCTTTCTCGAGACATGAAAATGTCCGCCGATGACGAGCTAATTCATTGATATACATATGAGATTTTGATCGCGGGGCCGGGTCTAAACCGCCGACTTCCAGGTTATGAGCCTGAAGGGCAATTTTACCTGAATTCAACTGGACTTCGTCTGCAACCTGAGCCTTGCTGTCGCTGGTAGCCCGGGTCTCGCTCGTGCCCGCTAGGGAGTAAAGCCGGCCTGCAGGATGTGCGGGCCTTGGGGTGGTGCAAGCGCCGGAATGACCCGGTCCAATTGATGGAGCACCACAATGTCGAAGAAACCTATAGGTCAGAAACCCGAAGCCACCAGCGCAGCGATCGTCACAAAGCCTGCGCGCGCGCTGAAGCCCAGGAAGGCTGCAGCGACCGGCACTGGAGCGAAGAAGATCACCCCCCAATCCAAGTCTGACCGCGTGCTGGCCCTGTTGAAGCAGACAGGTGGCGCGACCCTGGACGAGTTGATGAAGGCCACCAAATGGCAGGCACATAGTGTCCGGGGGTTTCTGTCTGGCGCTGTCAGGAAACGGAAGGGACTGGCGGTGCTAAGCGAGTGTGACGGGGAGGGCGCGCGGCGGTACCGGATCGAAGAGCGGCGGGAAATTTGAGCCCATGGCCAAGGCAAGTTCAACCGAGAGGGTGGCCGCGGAGGTGGCGGCTCTCTCGGATCATTCTCGGGAAGCGTTGGTGGAACTCTGGGAGCAGCGGTTCGAAACTGCTCCGCCCAGAGGGTGCGGCCGGCAACTGCTGGAACTGGCTGCGGCCTATTCCATCCAGGAGAAAGCCTTCGGCGGGTTGAAGGCGGCCACCCGCCGGGCGCTTGATAAAGAACCGGATCCAGATAGCGCAGTCACTCATCAGCCGCGCTGTGGCCGAAATTCACGACCGGCTGATGCAGGGCGTTCGTTGAAACCGGGTACCCGGCTGGTGCGGGAGTGGAATGGGAGGACACATCACGTTGACGTGGTTGCCGATGGCTTTGACTGGAATGGCAAGACGCACCGGTCGCTTTCGGCGATTGCGCGGGAAATCACCGGTGCACAGTGGTCTGGACCAAGGTTCTTCGGACTATGAGCAGAACTTCACCGGCAGCCAAGCTTCGCTGCGCCATTTATACTCGGAAGTCGACGGAGGAGGGGCTCGAACAGGAGTTCAACTCGCTGGATGCCCAGCATGAGGCATGCGCCGCTTACATCGCCTCGCAGGCAGGAGTTGGGTGGAAAGCACTCCCAAAGCGATACGATGATGGCGGCATATCCGGCGGCACCATGGAGCGCCCGGCCCTGCAGGAACTGCTGGTTGATATTCGACACGGGCAAGTTGATGTGGTGGTGGTGTACAAGATCGACCGGCTCACCCGCTCGCTCACGGACTTCGCCAAGATTGTCGAGGTGTTTGATGCCCGGAATGTGTCCTTCGTCTCGGTCACTCAGCAATTCAACACTACGACGTCGATGGGACGTTTGACGCTTAATGTGCTGTTGTCATTCGCGCAGTTCGAGCGCGAGGTGACCGCCGAGCGGATCCGCGACAAAATCGCTGCATCCAAGAAGAAGGGGATGTGGATGGGCGGCGCCCTGCCGCTCGGATATCAATCCCGCGACAAGAAGCTAGTGATCGTACCCGATGCGGCACAGACGATCCGGGCGATCTACCGCCGCTACCTCGAACTGGGATCGGTCAGGAAGCTGAAAGAAGAACTCGACGAGCAGGCGAGGTCCGATGTGGACTCAGGTACGGAAACCAGCAATTACCCGCGAACCTTCTCGCGAGGCCATCTCTACTGGCTGCTCTCCAATCCGGTCTATGCCGGCGACATCCGGCACAAGGACCAGATCGTCCCCGGCCAGCACGCGGCGATTATCGACAGCGAGCTCTGGCGGGCCGTGCAGCAGAAGTTGAAGGGGCAGGCGCGCCCGAGAGCCTCCGCAATGAACCACGCGTCCAACAGTTTGCTCGCAGGAATCCTCTTCGACGAAACGGGAGACCGGCTCACTCCCACCCAGGCGATCAAGGATGGCAGGAGGTACCGCTACTACATCTCCCAGAGGTTGATGCAGGAGCGAAAGAAGGATCCGTCTGGCTGGCGGATCCCGGCACATGAACTGGACGAGGCAGTCCTCTCATCGCTGCGCGGCATACTGGAAGATCAGAATCGGCTGCATCGCTTCCTGAACTTGCGGCTTGCCAGCGTCGAGGTGATGAGGGCGACGGAACGCAATGCAGTGCTGCTGGCGCGAATACTGGCAGGATCGTCATCTAAAGCTCGTGCCGCGCTCCTCAACCTGATTGCCCAGATCGAAATTGCGATGGGTGAGATGACGATCACATTTGCCCCCGGTGGTCTGCACCGGGAACTCGGTATCGAAGTCATGGCTGGGGAGGGGGAAGACCAATCATCTGAATCATCTGGGGGCCCAGTCCTCACCTTGCCATTCGACATCCGCCGCCGAGGTGTGGAAAGCCGTCTAATCTTGGATAGTATGCCACAACAGCCGGCAAGGGTGGATTCAGGCCTTATCGATGTGATCGGCCGTGCGCGGCGCTGGCTGCATCAACTGAACGCGGAAGGTCATTCGACAATCGCCAGTCTCGCGCGCCACGTCGGTGTCGATGATGGTGAGATCAGCCGCATCCTGCCGCTCGCCTTTCTCGCTCCCGACATCGTCGAGAAGATTTTCGAGGGGCGTCAGCCTGTCGAACTCACAGTGCGCAAGCTCATTCGCCTCAAGCCGTTGCCGGCACTCTGGGTCGACCAGCGACTGGCGCTCGGGTTCCCGGCGATCTGAAACTCCGCTCGACCAACCTTTTGGCTATCCCCGCCATCCATTCACATCTGCGGAGAGGGCACGGAACACTGCCAACTGAGACGACTCGCTATTTTGCCTCCTCAATGGCCCGTATATCGCGTCTCTTGCCCACCATTCCGATTCAAGAAGGCGCCCAAACCTCGGAAATGTCGCGGCTATTTCGGGAGCAGGCTGAGACCGCGATGTATTGCTGGACTGGATGGTGGTGGACGCAGTCCAGTGCGAACCCGTCTCAGTTGCTGAAAATCCCTGGTAACAGCGAATTTGCAGGGAATTTCGAGAATTTGAGACCGTTTCCCCCATGTTTGGGGTCGAAATGCCGTCCGTAAATCAGTGGGTTAGACGGAGAATTCCCTAAGAAAAATAGCAGGGAATTCCCGATCGGCTTGCAGGGATTGCTTTGCGCCGAGCAGGGAAATTGGAGGCTTCGTTCGCCACACACCGGGACCATCCCGGCATCGGAATTTGTGGCACAAATCGCATGAGGCCAGCATTGGTCGGGATCAATGGACGAATTCCATTCCTAGGCGACTGAGCCTACAAAATGGACAGCAAGTCCCACCGGTCCGGGACTGTGGAGCAAGTCGGATGTCTCGCACCCACGTTTTAGAAACTCCAGATTGGGTTCCAGCTAAGGTTGCTGCCGTCGCTCGCATCATCGTCTCGGATGACCCCCCGTCGGAAGTGATTGAGGTGACGCAGAGACTATTAAGCAATGCGCAAATGAAAAGGGTTTGGACCGAACTTAACCGAAACCGTCGTGAAAACTATCGCCCGACCGGCGAGACCTTTCACCAAAGTCAGTTGCCGAGGGAGGTCGAGTCTTGGGGCGCTATGGCGGAAACCTGGAGTGCGCTCGCTGTAGAGAACCAAAGCCTTGGAGAGGATTCATTGGCGCGGCAGTTTAACATTTTGTCCAGGCACGCGGAACTTATCGATTATCACCATCCCTCACCACCAGTCCCCGATAGCATGCGCCATGGCCTCGCAATGGCGCTGTTCTTCAGCCTCGCGGTTGCACTGTATAGCGCGAGAGACCGGTCCATTACTCAGAAGGATGCGGATAGGTGGGAGAAGGCGTTTCGTGAGCGTGGCTTGAATGAGCGCGCCGAAGCTGTTCGCAGCTTTGTCGCCAAGCCCGAAGTTTCCCGCCTCGTGGTCGAGCGCCAGCGATTTGACCCCCGTCTCAGAGCCTTCATTGTCACTCTTGGACTGCAGGTCGAAAGAATTTTTGGCAGCCCATTGGCGAGAACAATTGCGACCACCGCCAATGTTGCATTTAACAACACGGCTTCCACGGCGATCTCGCATGAGACCGTCAAGGCAATCCTGAAAAAATTGGCCTAGCGCATAGGTGTTGGAGTGGGATTTGGGCCGAACAACGCGGCTCACAATCCTTAAGTCCCCCATCCAAAGCATGTCTGAGTTTGCCTATCAAAGTGGCGCATCGAGTAGTGCCACGCCCAGCCCTGGACTGGGAAATGGCCGGGATAGTATTGAAGTCGGGAGACAGGTATAAATGCATAATGGACAAAAGGCAGCTCCTGACTACGAAGTCGGGTATGGTCGGCCGCCCAGAGAAACGCGATTTCAGCAAGGCGTCTCTGGGAACCCTGCTGGGAAAAGGCCGCAAGCCAGGAAGCACACGTTCACGAAGCTAATAGCCGGGATTTTGGCCGAAACAGTTGACGTCCCGATCGACGGCAAGACTGTCACCCTGTCGATGATGGAGGTGATTGTGCAACGGCTAGGTGAGAAAGCAGCGAAGGGAAACAAACGAGCGCTTCGTAAACTCCTCGACCTTCGGGAGTTTGTTGTCGAAAACGGCGATTTCGAGCCTCGGATAATTCAAATCTCCGAGATGGAAGCGTTGGCCGCCGGCATCCGGCCGAAAAATGAAACTTACGCAGAGACGATCAAAAGACTGACCGCGGAAATATATGAGAGTGACAATGGCTCATGATCATGAAGCGGGAGTCGGCTACCGTCGTCCACCCGAATCCCACCAGTTCAAGAAAGGGATGTCTGGCAACCGTAGGGGCCGTCCGAAACGCAAGCCAGGGCAAAAGTTTGCCGACTTGATCGACGGTATGCTGGAAAAGCGCGTTCGCATCACGATTGATGGCAAGAAGCAGCTTGTGACCATGGCCGAGGCTATTTCGCGGCAGTTCGTAAATCTGGCGGCAAATGGAGACACGGGCGCTATCGACCTCCTCGGGCGTCTGAAGATGCATGAGCGGGGTCGCGGTGAAGTCCCGCCATGGATCATAGAGGTTGTTAACAGGAAGACCGGGGCAGTCGTGCACAGGTCGGTATGAGTCGAGCATGTCTATCTGTCTTCCTTGCATACGAGTGCCATCGCCAAGTGGGACCTGCGCGAGGAAGCATCGGATAAGTCAAACAATTGTACGGATGAAGTATGACAAATCTGCAAGTTATCTACCATGCTCCCACATCGCTGAATCCTCGCTCTAGGAATCCCAGGATTCATTCCGCTAAACAGATTGAGCAAATCAAAGCGAGTATAGGGGAATTCGGATTTATACGGCCGGTCCTGATCGATGGTAATTTGGGGATCATTGCTGGTCATGGCATGACGCAGGCGGCTTTAGAATTGGGGCTGAGCGATATCCCGACGGTCCGCGTCGACCATCTTACACCTACACAAATCCGTGCCTATGTAATGACCGACAACAAGCTGGCCGAGAAATCCGGTTGGGATCGGAAACTGCTTGCCGTAGAGCTGAAAGAAATCGCGATCGAGTTCGACTTGACTTTGACCGGTTTCGAACTGCCTGAAATCGACGTTCTCTTTAGTGAGTTGAATGAAAATGAGGACGATGTCGACGACGTGCCACTCGTTGAAATGGATCGTCCAGCCGTCACACTGCCAGGCGACCTCTGGAGGATCAGTGAGAATTTCATATTGTGCGCAGATTCTACCCAACCGGAAAGTTACGAGCGGCTCCTGCGGGGCGACAAAGCGCAGTGTGTCTTCACCGACCCGCCCTACAATGTTCCCATCGTCGGTCATGTCTCGGGTCTAGGCAAGACGAAGCACAGCGAATTTGCAATGGCATCGGGCGAAATGCACCCGGCCCAGTTTATCCATTTTTTGGCCTCAGCAGTTCGGCACCTCGTAGACTTTAGCGACAACGGATCCCTCCACTACATCTGCATGGACTGGCGCCATATGCAGGAGATATTGCAGGCAGGCGCGGCCTATTCCGAACTCAAGAATCTTTGTGTCTGGGCTAAGACCAACGCCGGCATGGGAAGTCTTTATCGCTCGCAGCACGAACTCATCTTCCTATTCAAGAACGGTACCGCACCTCATATCAACAACGTGGAACTTGGGCGCTTTGGTCGGCATCGCAGCAATCTGTGGACCTATGCAGGCGTCAACAGTTTTGGCAGAGAGCGGGACGCTGACCTCTTGATGCATCCGACTACTAAGCCCGTCCCCCTGGTCGCGGATGCGATCCTAGACAGCTCCCGTCGAAATGGCATCGTACTCGATGCCTTCGCGGGTAGCGGCGCGACGTTGATCGCGGCACAGAAGACAGGCCGACGCGGCTATGGCATCGAGATCGACGCCCATTATGTCGACACCATCCTCCGAAGATTCCAGAAGACTTACGGCATCGAGGGCGTGCTGGAAGCGACGGGGCAGGGTTTTGTAGAGGTTTCTCGTACGAGATCTGGGGATATGTGAGCAGACCTACGCAATTCCCGTTGAAGTCATACTGAAGGGGTCAGAATTTCACCTTGGCAGGGGAGTACGGCGCAGCGTGGAAGATGCGCACGAAAAGCGTGTGAACGTTGATGCTTTGCGTATGGACTTTGGCCATGGATCGGCTCCTTTTTCAGGTGCGCCGATCAATCCTCCAGGCCGGCAATCCGCACAATACAACTCCTTTCACATTCGGGTGCGGCGCAATCGTCCAACTTCACGGCGGCGTGCACGATCTATAATGCCTTCGTTGCGTGTCTAGTTGCATGCTGAACAAGCTGGTGACACCAAACGCATCGCTTGAACAAAAAGGCACCACCTCTAATGGCATGGACGCTATTGTGCCATAAACTCCGACGGGCGGGCTACGATTGTCAGCCACATTGTTAGCCATAGCTGGCGTTACGGGGCAGCTTGGCTGGTATGTCCAATCGTGCAACGCCAATCCGATTGTCCGCCATTCCGTAGTAGATATCGTAACGATCAGGGGCGCCAATATCATTCCGACGATCGATGCCGGTCGGAAATACAACATCATCCACCGTGCCGATGCGTTCGAGGGAACCCCTGGGAACTAATGCGGCCTGCTGCGAGCGATAAACGATCCTGGTGGGGCGTGATCCCGCGAGAACCATCACTCCAGCCTCGTAGAAAAGCTTAGGCCGAGCCATACCGGTTGGGGAGCTGTCGTGGACGCCGTGATAGACAAGCAACCAGCCATGGCGACACTTGACAGGTGGTGTGCCCCCGCCGATCTTCAGGCGTTCCCATGGCGCTAAGGGTCTTGCCAACGGATGATGCGCGACAAACTCGGAAAGGCGATTCGAGTCATTTTTTGCATCCACGTGACAGTAGGAGATCCAGATGCTTTCCCGGTGGGCGTCAATCAGATTTGATCTGTGTTTATGGGTGGCTTTTTCTTCGGGACGTGTGCCGGGAAACAGAGGTCTATGGATAAGCCCAATGACCTGTTGATCTAACGGGCCGGGGATAAGCGATGGAAAAGTACTGGCGTCTTTATTATCAATGCCGTCAAATCCGACGCCATGAAAAGGGTGAAAGGTAGCAAGCCCGATCCGACGCCAGTGCAACAGATCATCAGATATGGCGAAAGCAATACGAGGGCCGCGACGCGAAAGAGCCGTATATGACATGACATAGTGATTCAGTGGCTCGACGAACGAAATGCGCGGGTCCTCGCATCCGCCGCCAGTCTCAGATATCTCGTAATCGGCCTCGGGCTCGAGAACGACGCCCATGCGTTCAACCTCTTTCGGATCGCCGTTGCGATCGAATTTTACGCGGGCGATTCCGATGCGAGAATAATTGCCTCGGGCGACCAAGCGCGGAAAGAGGTAGAGCTGCCCATCTTTTGCCCGAGCGGCAGCGGGATTTAGCACCCCCTCTACTTCATTCGACTCACCAGCCTGTGGCTCCATGATCATGCCGAGTCTAGCTAGAGCCAAGTCTTTCATGAACTATTTCGACCAATTAAGCACGCGATAAAGGCTTCAATAACTCGCTTCGCTTCGTGAGGATCCCGCACTTCGATAGATGTCACTCCGGCCTGTTTGGCTGGATAGTCATTCCCGCCCGGGAATAGAGCATCACCAACAAAGATCATCTCAGGGATGCCTATGTCGAGAATGTCACGCAACTTTCGAATACCATAGGCCTTGTCAATGCCGGGGCGAGTGACATCGATCGAGGTCGACCCGCCCAGATTGACAGTGAATTCGGGAAGTAACGGATCGAGGATAGACTTGATTTTCTTACGTTTCCCAAATCTTGGGTCCCATCTCTTCTTTTCATCAAGCGGCGCTTGCTGACCCAACGCCGAAAAAGTGATTTGGCTGCCGCGGTCCTCTATCACTTCACCCCAATGCTTGCCAAATTCAATACCGGAGGAATCCATCGCCTCTTTGAGAGCGCCAATAATTTTGGCTTTTTGGTCGCTGGTGAAATCCTCTGAATATAGTTCCTTCCAACAACCATTCCGCCGAAAGAACTTCGTTCCACAAGTGGGCAGCAAAAACAGATTCTTCAATCTTTGGTCATTGGGAAGGTGAGGAAGGACCTGCTTTTCAAACTGCTCCCATGCACCCCCAGAAATGACTGCAACTTTGACGACCTCGAGCAAAACGCCAAGCAGCGTTGCCATTTCCTTGTCCAGTGGCGCCTTGCTTTCGGCCAATGTGCCGTCGAGATCAAAAACGATCAGCTTTTTCATGAGGAACGTGCGACACCGATTTCGAGTAGGATGGTTGGCGTGTGAGGGCGAAAGGTACATAATCCCAGCACGGCCGGAAGGAGCACAACGCAACCCTTCTCGAGAGGAAATTCGGCGCCGTTTGACTCGATACCACCCGCGCCCTCCAAGCACACCAACACCCGCGGTTCGTCGATTGCGCCGACGGAAAATGGCGCACTCGCCTGTACGCGCCATAATTGGAAATGAGCACAATCAATCAGTCGCTGGCGCGCAACCGGATGGGGCATGTCCGTAATAGTGGCAACCGGTTTGATCTCACCTTGTTTGAAATCAATGCAGGCCAGCGCCTGTTCAATTTGAAGTGGGCGGGTATGACCAGTCTTCGGATCAATGTGATCCCAATCATAAAGGCGAAATGTGACGTCGCTGTTCTCCTGGACTTCGAAAACAACGGCGCCATTGCCAAGGGCGTGCACCACACCGGCGTTGATAAGGATAGAATTCCTTGGGGTAGGAGTGAAGCTCGCGAGATGGTCGTCGACTGTTCTTCCCGTGAGTGCTCTCAAATGCGCTGCTGTTGTGCCCGGCTTCAATCCAGCATAGATGCGGCTTCCCGGCTCGGCCTCAAGAACTACCCACGCTTCCGTTTTTCCTGTATTGCCCGGTGGGATAAGATCGATCCTCTCATCTGGTGGATGAACTTGCACAGAGAGCATCTGGTGGACATCAAGAAATTTGAGAAGCAACGGAAATCGCTCGAATCGATTTTCAAGTTTGCCAAGAATGTCTATTCGTGAGCGCGTCATCAACTGGGCGACAGTCCATCCCTTGAATGGTCCATCCGCAACGCGACTCGGGTGATCGCTGCGATCACTTAGCAACCATGCTTCGCCGATCGGCCCGTCCGCTGGTAGAGGAGTCTTGAGCCAGTTTACTAATCGTCTACCGCCCCATAGGCGGTACTGATATATCGGATCGAAGGTCAGAGGATAGAGTGATTGGGTCATTCCACTGTGCGACACGCTCCCGTCTTTGTATATGGCTTCTGGGGCCGCGCTCCGTTTGTCAAAAAGAGCGCGATCTAAAAGAGGAATAGACAGAAACTGTTCCCGAATTGGGTCGATTTGACGCATACCGATCAATGGCTTGAGCCGACCAGAATTGGATCACTCGCGGTGCCAACCAGTGGCCCGACTTAGGAGCGTACGGGCTGGGGCGACCCTATCACAACGGCCCATTGATCCACCAATGCGCGGCAATGCTGGCGATGTAGCCTAGTGCAATGGCCCAAATCCATCTAAGATGGGACGTAAAGGTATAGGTCCCTCTTGCTTGGCCCATGAGGGCCACGCCGGCCGCAGAACCGATAGATAACAACGACCCCCCAACACCGCAGGTGAGAGTTACGAGCAGCCATTGGCCGCGTGACATTTCAGGGTCGGTGGTCAGGACGGCGAACATGAGGGGTATGTTGTCAAAAATCGCCGAAAGCGCGCCTATGAAAATATTTGCGGAGGTCGGTCCTATACCATCATATAAGTGCCGTGAAACAAGCCCAAGATATCCCAATAAGCCAAGACCACCGACGGCAAACATTATTCCGAAGAAGAACAGCAGTGTGTCCCATTCGACGCGCTGTATCTGCGCGAAGGAATCAAGCACAATGTCGGGGTCATTCCGCTTGTGGCTTCTACTATTCAGAACGTATGACCAGAGCTGCAGGCAGCCAAGCCCCAACATCATGCCGAGGGCTGGCGGCAAATGCAAAAATGTCCTGAAGCAGATCGCTGTCGTGATGGTAATCGCAAAAAGAGCAACGACTACACCGGTTCCTGACTTCAAACCTATATTATCAACGTGTCGTTCTGGTTTTCCCGTCGGCAACTTAAATTGCATAGGTAGCGCCGGCACCAACCAGTTCACGAGTGAGGGGAACAAGAGTACGAAGAAGTCGAGGAACTCCAGTTTTCCATTCTGCCAAACCATGAGAGTTGTAATGTCGCCAAAAGGGGAAAAAGCCCCGCCAGCATTGGCGGCGACGACGATGTTAATGCACCCCAAAGCGAGAAAGCGTTTCGAATGGCTTCCGATCGCTGTCAATACAGCGCCCATAACAAGGGCCGCCGTGAGATTGTCGAGGACGGAAGACAAAAGAAACGCGAGCCCGCCCGTGAGCCAAAATAGCGTGCGATAGGATGCGCCCAGCGCTACAAGCTTGCTCCGCAACACATCGAAAACACGTCTTTCCTCTAATGTGTTCACATAAGTGATGGCTACAAGGAGAAAGAGGAATAGCTGACCGAATTCGCCTATGGTTTCAATCGCACGCTCATGAAGGACATCGCCCAATTCGGCTTTTTCATAGGCAATGCCGATTAATAGCCAAATGAGACCTGCGGCCAGCACGACAGGCTGCGATTTCCGCAAATGAGTAGTTTCCTCAAGGACAACGAGGGCGTAGGCAATTGCGAAAATACCTAGCGAACCAAATCCCACCCAACTGTTTGTGAGGTCAAGCACTGCCACGCCGGCCGCAGTCATATTGTTTCCCCAGCACCTACTTTATGTAACGCTTGAACAGCGATTCAACTAGGAAGGCCGTTTTGAAATGTCGGGATTTAATGTGCCGAATTTACAGCCACAACAGCGGCCGGAAGATCGGCGCTTTACGCACGTCACCGAGCTATTCACAGTCGACCACTCGAAGTGTACTTGGGAAAATGAGACGCGCCACCAGTGAATTCAGATCTGGAAGCGAAAAGTGCTCCTGTGTGACTTTTATCGTGTCGCCCCGGCACTTCCAGAGTCCCCCACGTAAACATTAACGCCTACCAAGACCTTTAAGCTCGATGGGGGGATCGGCGATACCAATCACTGACTTGCCCAAATGATTCTCCCTACGAAATGTATGTCACCGGATGCGACCACAAGTCCCACTCGCCGCACACCGAACGCTACCATTACAAGTTCGAGATCGGAACGATGGACCAAAGTACCGCCGACAATTGTTCCAGCGCTGGTTAAAATCAATATCCGATCGCCGGTTTTAATAGGTGCGGTTGCTGAAACAACCAACCGATCGCCGTGGCGGTAGACCGGCAACATAGAATTGCCAAAGACTTCGAATGTTCTGACATCTTCGCCATCCCCGACCTCGCGGATGTGAGGGATTTCTGGTGCCGGATGCGGCTTCTGTATCGCGTATGACATATTGCTAGACTATCAGGTGATCTACGGATTCGTCATGGGTAGCGCTACCTATTGGCACTCATCCAGTGATTGACAATAATGGCCGTGACCTTCCTGGCCCGCTTTCAAAAAACGTGGAAACGCCCCCGACAGGGCTGGAAGCAACGAAAGATCGCGCGCTTGTCCCCCGTCCCCTGCGCTGGCGCGCGATCTTTCATTTGGGGCGGCGGGACAATGCCAGGAGAAACCGAAGAAGCTGGGGAAGGGACGTCGCCTGCATCTTTGCCAATACATTTGCCCGATGGTGGTCGACAGTACGCCCGCTGATCTCCAGTGTTGCAGCAATAGCAGCGGTCGAATAGCCATCGGAAACGAGACTGGCGACCGTCTTCTCCCGGTTTGTTAACTGCTCAAACCGAGCCATTAGAACCGAATGTTGAGGCTCAGAAGTCGACATGTTGCTATGTGATGCAACGGCAGCGGCTATTGATTTTGCGAGCAGCTCATCGTCTATTGGCTTCTCAATGAAATCAAATGCTCCGTTTTTCATGGCGCGCACCGCCATGGGAATATCAGCGTGGCCGGTGATTACGATGACCGGAGGAAGGGTGGGGTCCTCTGCGATCACCCTCTGGGCCGTAAGGCCATCCATACCAGGCATGCGCACATCCAAAACGATACAGTCGGGCTTATCCCTTCTCAGTCCGTCCAGCGCACTTGTAGCGTCTCCGAACACCACCGTTTGGTAGCCATATGTCCGTAGCACGGAAGAGAGCGATATTCTGATCGCCTCGTCGTCGTCAACAATCGCTATTATCGCTGTCACTACTCCATCCTCCCTTGACCGACGACAGGAATAGTAAACACAAAGCGAGCACCTTCGCCCAATTTGCCATCATACCAAATCTCGCCACCGTGGGCGACGATGATGCTACTGCACAGCGACAGGCCAAGACCCAGTCCCTCACTTTTTGAGGATTGCAGCGGAGTAAAAAGGTGGGGTCGAATCGCTGGGGCAACGCCAGGTCCACTATCTTCGATCGATACCTCTACAAACCCCGGCCGGGTATAGCTGGACACGGCAATGTTGATCGCACTCACCGGAGGTTTACATTCAACGAGGGCCTCCTTCGCATTTCGAATGAGATTTAAAACGACCTGCTGCAGCTGCAGCAAATTCCCCACAATTGGCGGCAGTCCACTAGGTACCTGAGTTGCCAGAGTGATCTGGTGCATTCGCAACTCAGGCGCGACCAATTCCAGGCAGGTTCCAAGTAGGTTTGCGAGATCAAGGCGAGTCATTCGCATGTCGCCCCGCTCCAAGAATCTGCGAGTTCCCTTTATCAACTCAGCGGCAGCATCTATTTGTTCAACAGCTGCATCGATCTCCGCCTTGACGGCCGGAACATCAATGTCCGATTTATCAAGCTTCCGCCGAACAGCGCGGACAAAACTGCGAACAGAAGAGAGGGGCTGATTCAGCTCGTGAGACAGGGCCGCAGCCATCTCACCTGCAAGTGAAATGCGGGTGGCACGGAGGAGAGCGACTTGGCTCGACTGATAGCGCTCGTGACTTTCCTCCAATTCTGCAGAAATTCTCAGCCGCTCTGACACCGAGGCACCTAGGATAAGCGCCGTGGCTGAGAGTGAGATCATCAGAATTTGGAGGTCCGTCACTGTAGAAGTTTCGAACTGTTGCCAGAACAGAACCGCAACCATGGATACATCACTCAACAGAACTGCAATGGTAGCGTCCGGAAAGCCTCTTCGAACCGCAATGGCTATGACGGGAAGGAATATGAGATAAAAATACTTGAACGCCCCTTCGCCCGCATAGCCAAACGTCAGTAATGACAATGGCACGATTGTTCCTATAAGGATCCAGTCGACAAAATCCCAGGTCAACACCCGACGCCAAAGGCTGGCTGGGGTCGGGAAGGAGACGCTGAAAGGGACAATTGTTGCCGCACCGATCAAATTGCCAACCGAGAGCGTAACCGCATAAGACATGAGATAAATGGGTGAAAGCCTGAGAGAGATTGCGGCGAACAGAAAGCGAGCCATCGCGGCCAGAGCCGAGACGAGAAGGACGAAAAACAGGAATAAGACAACTTTGTTAGTTGTCGGGCTTCGCAACGTGGATAGCAGGCCTCTAAAATAATTTCCGCCCCCAGCAAGGATCACCGCATAGAACAGTGCCGCGACAGCCTTCCAGCCCGTTGGCAGCACGCCTCCCCACAAGAAATTTCCGGTGAAATTGGCTACGAACATGACTGGAATGGCGATCCAGCCACATAGAAAACCCGACAATATTGCGAATCCGGCTTCGGGCGTCCAAGGCGTCGCTCTCAAATCTGTCGACTGAAAAATATTGGAAATCCGAAAGACGACGAGATAGGCAAGTGCCAGTCCAAGAAGGGAAATCGCACGACGCCGATCGGGCATCATTTGCGGCAACAGTTCGTTCAAATCCGATTTTCCAGCGATCATGCGTCCAAGTTGTGTATGCCATTCAACCCAAGGTATCGCGTTATCGTTGTCCGCACCGTACCTTGATGTACCAGCTAATATCTACCAGAGACACCCAAAGGCGGAGGAAAAGGGAATCTAGGTAGAGGTACTCATGGCGATGATTGTAGTGCAGTGCAACTATCCTTTATGCGCCTGAAGACCAGCGGGGGGATGACGAAACCGACTTCGTGGACTTGCTAAGCAAGGTGGTGGTGACAGCCATGCTCATTGTGGCGGTGGTGATATGCTTTCTTGGTCAATGGCTCCTATGAGGCCGCTGCGACCGCTCGCCGACGGACAATAGGTAGTATCACCTATTGCGCAGGTGATACTGCCCCTCCAAATTAAGGCTAGTCAATGTGTGGTGAGGTTTGCCGGGTTACGCCCACTGGTACAATGCCACTGCCTTCCAGTTCACGTCGGTGAATATGAGGAACAGGATCGTGCGCGAGAATGAGATCAATGCACAAATGCGCGAAGACTCGCGAACGTCGCGACCGTATCGGGATCAGGCAATAGAAATCCTGGCGAGAGTGAGTAGCGATTCCGACAGTCGCGACTGGGCGGAGCGATACCTCTGCGAGATAACAGATGAAGATGTCATGTCGTTTTTGGCGACCCGCCGCCGGCAATCTTAGGGACGTGCGCCGCGTTATAAATGTGCGCTAATCGGTACACACAAATCAATTATAACAACTCAAAGAGATCAAAGTCTAATAAGATCCATGCCCGTGACGATCAAAAATGCCCGTACCTATGGTTTGAAATAGGGGACAGTAGCCGGATCTTTGCCCCAGGCACTAGAGAGATACTTGTCGCTCAGCTTTTTTATCGTACCATCATCGAGCATCGATTGGAGGATTTTGTCGAAAGCAGTATTGTTGGAATTCCCCTTTGGATAGATTGCGCCGTAAGTATCGCCACTTTTGTATTGGCCAACAACTTTGGTCTTGCCGCCGTCAGCGACTTCAAGGGAAAGCGCAATCAGGGTGTCTGTTATTGCTGCCTGGATTTCGCCATTGTGAAGAGCATTCAGCAATTCGCTCTTATCCGCATAGATATTCAGGTTGGAAAGGCCGAGTACGTCGATTGCGAATGCTGCACCCGTCGTGCCCTGCTGAACCCCAACTGAAGCCGTCTTGATCGTCTTTTCATCAACGGGAGTGGCGACATTGGTGAGAACTCCCATATCCGACTTGAAATAAGGCACTGAAAAATCAACGAATTCCTTTCGTTGATCTGTGATTGAAGCTTCGGAGAGCGCTAAATCGTAGTCAGTGGTCTTGCCGAATATCAGGTAAGGCCAGTCAACGTTGACGACTTTGAGTTTTTCGTAGCCAGCACGCCACGCGATTTCGGCAGCCATGCAATATTCCATACCGTCCTTGATTGAGTCGGGCGTTCCGCCATTCCACCAGACCGGTGCAGGCAGTGAAACCTGCACTGTGAGTTGACCGGGCACAACCGGCTTTACAATTTCAGCGGATCCCCTTTTTCCTGTAAGCTGGCAATTGCCAATCATGTCCGAAGCTGTGGCCGTCCGCACGGACGGAAAAGTGGCGGACCACGCGATTACACATGCGAAGAAAAGTTGTTTGATAGATGTCATAATTACAATCGTTTCCCAATCTACAGCCTGTTTCGTCGTTGCCACCATTCTAGGCAATCATGGAACTGCTGTCCACGTATAGGGACTGCATTTCCGAGAAAACTCAATAAAAAGTGGTTCACCGCTAGCGACGCCTGCATCTCGTTGGGTAACGGATCAAGGGCCTTTAAGGTTGACCATATGCAAGCGCCAAACCACTCCTCTGCAATGCCGCGGTGGGGCCCGGTTGAGGTCATGCTAGGGATTTTTATACGAATTCCGGAGTGACGTTTGCCTTGAACACAATACAGCCGTCGACATAAGATGCCGACCTCGACCCATCATAGGATTCGAACCGAGAACACTGCAGACAGCGTTCGTATCTAGTCGGGACCTGCTTTTCATGTTGTCGAGTGCCGGTCTGGCGTATGCGAAGACTTGCGTAGTTGGAGTGAAGGGTTAAATTCGTGGAAGCCTCGATCGCAATTTTTCTTGTTGTCGTTTTGGTGGCCATTGGCTGCGGGGGACTTGTGTTAGCCGCGTGCTTGCGACGGAATGGTGACTAGCGCAACAAGATGGCAATGTTGGGGAACTAGGGAATTTCCACTCACATGAGGCCGACGCGATGATAGAAAACAAAACATGGGAAGACCTATGCGTCCTCGCCGTTGCGGGAGCAAGCTTGGAAATTGACGCAGAAAACCTTGCCGCTGACAGAGTGCGCGAAATCGCGCTGCGACTTCATCCGGGTGCGATACTTCGTATCTGTAAATCTGATTTGTATTCAACCGAATCGTGCCGCGACATTGCTCTATTGATGCCAGGGCAGATTATACTTGCATAAGCTACTATGAAGTTTGTTTCATAAAAATGTAAGCGGCTCAACGAAATCTCATTTCGTCGGCGACGGCGAGGCATGAAGCGCGGGCCTCAAAGATTCCACATTCGGCACTTTCTAAACTTCGATTGCCGATTAATGTGAGTAGGTCGCCTCGCGGCCGACAAATGGCAGCCAAGGGCCGTTAGCCTGCGTCAGCATTGGCAAACGGCAACCATTCCCGAGCCCGACAGGCGGCCGATTTTCATACCGTTATTCTCAGAGGCCTAGACGAACAGTCAAGGTGGAAAGGTTTTTAGAGCCGACGAGATTGGAATTGGAGAAATACTTGTCTGACCGCGGAATGGTTCGTCCATAACCAATATCATCGCGATCACGAGGCCGAGCGCCCCCATATGTAAGGTGATAAGCATAGCGCTCGCGCGATCGAACGAATGCCGGCCGTTCATGATCATTGCACCGAACAAAAAGGCTGCGACACCCCACCAAAACACGCGTGGAACAGACTTCGTAGCGCTTTCGAGCCGACCATCCCGGTACTCGGCTAACTTATCGACGAGCGCACGCAATGCAGTTGCCGAGTCCGGTTGGGCTGCCGCAATGGCTCTCGTCTCGCCGGTCAGCGTCACCAAAAATTGCTCCGCCTGCGAAGACAGTGTCGGCGCACTTGTCCCAAGTTGCGGCCATTCCACTGAGGTAACTGCATTCACATAGTCGCGCAGCGTCTTTCTCGCAGCCACTGCGACAGGGCCGCCTGCCAAAGCCAATTCGCGATCGAGGCGAGTGATGGTGGCGGCCTCGCGGAGATTTGCGTCATCGGCCCGTCCAAGATTGGACCGCACGTCGTTCAGAACGATTGCGAGAACAAATACCGTAAACGCAACCAGGCTAGTATGGACTAGTTCAGCGAGCTTGGCGTGAGACTCTAACGCCTGTTCTCCAGGAATGAACAGTAAATGATGTGCCGTCGCAGCTACGACCAGGGCGATAAGCGCGAGGAATAGTGAACCGCACACAAGTATGACACCATCGGGGATCGTTCCTAGCGTGTCCATAATCCAACTCATCTGCGGCTATTTTCCTTAGCTGTCCCTGCCAGAACAATTGATCTCCGGAGCCAGTAAATTGGACACCCGTCGTTTTTCAAAGGCAAGTCTATTCGGTTTTTGGAGATGGCTCACCCTCCGACCGCGGCACCACAAAAAACTAAGGCTTCATGGGGATGTGTAGCAATGGTTGGGTGGTTACACTGGTCTCGAAATGGTTCTGGTGTTAAGCGCCAGCGTTACGGCTGTTGCATTTCTGGATGCTGCGATCCTCGCCCATCGGGGTGGGCCGGTAGCGCAAGGTCGATAGACTGACACAGCGAGCCTGGTGGGCCGCTTTTTTTGCTAGTCAGAGAATTACGCGCGGGCTTCTGGCCATAGCCAGCGCGCCAAGACCGTCGCGAAGACCGCGCCAGCGAGCTGTGCGACAATGAAGCCTGGGACACCAGCTGGTGCTATCCCCGCGAACGTGTCTGAAAGCGCCCGGGCGATTGTCACCGCCGGATTGGCGAAGGACGTCGAGGCGGTGAACCAGTAGGCGGCCGTGATATAGAACCCCACGAGTATGGGGATCGCCTGCCGGTTGAAGCGTAATCCGCCGAAGATGGTGATGAGGAGGCCGAAGGTTGCGACGAACTCGGCGATCCATTGTCCGCTCCCCATTCGCACCTTCGCCGAGACCTGAAACAGCGGCAGATCGAACATAGCGTGGGCAAGGAGAACGCCGAGGACGCCGCCGGCGATCTGGCAGGCGACAAAGGGAGAAAGCCTCGCCCACGGCATCGCTCTGGTCATGCACATGGCAAGCGAGACCGCTGGGTTAAAATGCGCGCCGGAGATAGGACCGAAGATCGAGATCAGAACAACCAGGATAGCACCGGTCGGGATGGTGTTGCCGAGGAGGGCAATTGCCACATTCCCGCCGGCCAACTTCTCGGCCATAATGCCGGAGCCCACGACGGTTGCTAGCAGCAAACCAGTGCCAAGTGCCTCCGCCGCAAGCGCTCGCGCATTGTCTCCCTTCTCCAAGACTCAGCCCCTGCCGATTTCGGACAGCTTCTTCTGGAGACTCAGCCTGGTGAGTTTGGAGAACGGGAGACTGACGAAGATCGAGATTCGGTTATTGAGCATTCGATAGGTATCGACGAAAGCGGCGCGGCGGACGGCTTCGGCGCCCTCGACGGCGGCGGGATCGGGAATGCCCCAATGCGCAGTCATTGGTTGCCCGGGCCACACGGGGCAGACTTCTTTCGCTGCGTCGTCGCAGACGGTGAAAACGAAATCCATGGTTGGCGCACCTAGACCCGCGAATTCGTCCCAACTCTTTGAGCGAAAACCGTCGGTGGGGTAGTTCAGGTTTCGTAGCAGATCGATCGCGTAGGGATGCACCTGGCCCTTGGGATAGCTTCCCGCACTATATGCGTTAAACTTGCCGAGCCCCTCCCGTTTCAGAATGGCCTCAGCGATGATCGACCGCGCCGAATTGCCGGTGCATAGGAAAAGCACGTTGTGGGACTGATCAGACACAGCTAGCTCCTGGAGACGGACAACAAGTGGTCAATGCTTCAATCAATGGCGCGCAGAGCTCCGGCTTACCTCCGCAGCAGTCGCGCAACAGGAACATCACGAGATCGTGGATCGCCGTAAGTTCAACTCTGTAGATCATGCTGCGGCTGTGACGTTCCGATAAGACAAGCCCCGACCGTTCGAGAATGCCGAGGTGGGTGGACATCGTATTGTGGGGCACGTCCAGACGCCTTGCGATCTCGCCGGCCGGAAGCCCGTCGGACTCCTGGCGCATGAGCAGACGAAAGACATCCAGCCGGGTGGGTTGGGCGAGTGCTGAGAGTGCATCAACGGCGACTGAAGTATCCATATGTCGAGAGATATCGACGAGATTTATGACAGTCAGATGACGGGCTCGCCGAGGTATAATGCAGGGCTAGTTAGTTCTGGTGAGACCGAGAAAGCTTCGCGAACGTCGACTGGGAAGTGGACATGCAGAGTCCGCACTACGGTTTCAGGTTTCCGGTCCTCCTCTGGACGACGCACTCAACGAACTTGAGCGATGAGGGGTATCGAAATGGAAAAAGTGCTCCAATAGAGCAGGGGTCGATCAATCCACTTCATCCATGTGCACTTCAAGTAACTCTAAAAATTGCAATGCAGTACAATGTCGCCAGCCTCGTGAATTTCCAAGCGGCCCCCGTTCGTCCGAGCCCAGGCAAATGGCTTCCAAATGACAAGCTCGGTTGCCGTGAGAACGATCCAAATCTGATGGTTTTGCTCTACGGCGACTACGTTGTGCCCAAGTTCCGCCAATCGCATTGTGCCTCCATCGCAATTTGCATCGCGCCATTTGGGTAGCCCATTAGCTATGTGCCTTAAAGCTTTGACTACCGAAAGCCTCTCCCGATAGGCCGCACGCAGACAGTCATAATGATTGGCGCGCAATGCGCACAATCTGCTCCGTCTGAACCAATCGCTCTGACCCTCAATAACGACCCCCGGTGGAATAGCGGGCAAAGGCAACAAGTCCCTTAACTTGCGGTCGAGAGCACGGAGCGCTTCGTCGGAACACACAAGTTGATCGCTCGCGTATGTTGAGCTCGCGCAGTCAGTTGTCCCCTGTTCGATTGGTGGCGGCACCGGAGCCGAATTGGCCAACGCGCGGACCGAGCCGCATAAGGCCAAGATGACGATGAAAGATGTCGTCAGTGCTGAAGTCCGCATCGTCAACTGAAAATTCCTGGGAGCGTTCGATCAGCCGTGGGCGTCGTTCATCTGCCATATCTTGAGGAGCTTCGGCAATGCAACATTCCAATCCATGACGCCAACTTGTCGTTCCCACTGGCCATATTCCCGCAGCAAATTTTGGGTGAGCGGGTCGTTGTGGCCCATAAGGTTATTGAGTTCGGTGCGATCGGCTTCCATGTCATAGAGTTCCCACGGCTGATTGAACTTTCGGACCAGCTTGAACTGTCCGATGCGGACAGCCGCGTTGCCCTCGTGCTCCCAATAAAGCGGCCGTTCCCTTTGCCAGTCTTTTCCGGCAAACAACGGAATCAAACTTTCTCCGTCAACGTCTTGTATGGCTGCGCCGCCGAATTCGGCTGGATACTTGATCTCGGCCGCGTCAAGAATGGTTGGGAGGAGATCGATCACATGGCACGGCGTGTGGACGACGGATTTTGACTTTATCCGGCGTGGCCAATGGGCGATCATAGGCGTCGAAATTCCGCCTTCATGCACCCAATGCTTGAAAAGCCGGAATGGCGCATTGGACACATTTGCCCACGGGAGATCGTAACTCATGTACGTCAGCGGCCCGCCGGGCCGCAAGTGCGGGCGGTTACCCATTTCAATTTTGCGGCCATCATTGGTTATGTCGGGCATGAATTTTGCCCAGCCATCCTCCGCCATGAATTCGGCGCATCCGCCATTATCCGACAGAAACAGAACCATTGTGTCTTCCACAATCTTTAAGCGTCGTAATGCCGCCATCACCCTGCCGATTGACTGGTCCATACTGTCCACCATGGCGGCATAAACAGACATGCGGCTGGCCTCCCAGTCTTTGACCTTCAGGACCTCCCAGGGGGGCGCGCCATCATCCCTGGCGGAGATGTTCCAGCGGTGCTGCAGCACGCCGCACGAAAGCATCTCTTCATGGCGTGCGGTCCTGATCTCGTCCCAACCCTTGTTGTAGACCCCTTCATACCGGGCGATGTCATTTTCATGCGCATGTAACGGCCAATGTGGTGCGGCGTGAGCCAGATAGAGGAAAAAGGGCTTCTCTCCGCCAACGCTTTCTTCAATCATGCCAATTGCTTTTGCAGTAATGGCATCGGTGAAGTAGAAGCCGCTGGGCGGGACTTCGATCCTCCTGTCATCTTCCATCATGAAATGCGGCGAAAAGAAATTCGTGACACCGTCTATGATTCCGTAGAACCGATCGAAACCGCGCTGCCGGGGAGTGGGGTGATCGACATCACCCACCCGCCATGTATCGACCAGACGGGCCCAGAAATCCCCACCGACGTGCCACTTGCCCGACATGAGGGTTCGATAGCCCCCCGCCCGCATAAGTTCTGCAATCGTTGCCGCGTCGTTACGGAGATATCCTTGATAAGCGGCTGTGCCCAGATTAGCTCCCATGTGGCCAATACCCGCATTATGCGGATAAAGACCGGTCAAGAGCGAGGCGCGCGTGGGGCAGCAGCGGGCGCAATTGTACATTGAAGAGAACAGCACGCCTTTTTCTGCCAAGGCATCGATATTGGGCGTGCGGATTTCCGATCCCATAAATCCAAGATCGGCAAATCCCATGTCATCCACGAGAATGAGAATGACGTTGGGCTTTTTGCTACTGCCGATCATGAAATCTCTCCCGCCATATTGTTCTTCAGGTCAACTGGAGTAGCTTCGTCAAGCGCGATTTCGCTGCTTCAATCAGTATCTCTTGATATCGATAGTACATTTCGCTTCCCATCGGTGTCACAAGTGAGCGCAGCTGGGCACGGCAGCGACTTTGCAGCCGTTCGAACTCGTCAAAAAGGTTTTCGAGATTCCTGCGTTCGCCGGCGTCGATCCTGACCTTATCTACCGACTGGCTCTCCTCGCTTGCGCCGCTGCCATAGCGGTGTTCAAACACCTTTAGTTGCGACTCCAGCCTCTCGCGGTTCGCGTCAATTCGCCAAAGCCTGAAGCGACTGTAGGTGTCTGTCGTTTTGATGACAATGGTAGTCGCCATGAAGAGATAAATCCAATATGCGGGAGACATAAGGTTCACGAGCGAGGGGAAATACCGATCGGCGAGTTCCGGACCGCCTGCAGCAAAAAAAGCCCTCGCCTCTTCGGCTAGGGGAGCTTCATCTTGTGATTTTGCCGCAGGTGGAGGGTTGCTGCGAATGAAGCTTGGAAACTCTTCGCTTAGCAGCACCAGGAGCGCAATGCGCTCCGCACGATGCACACAGCTGTTGGCCATCACCAGAGTGTCAACCTGGGCAACCACTCTGTCGGCGGCTGGACTCGGCTGGGTAACATCATAGAATCCAACTGGTATTTTCCCAAGTCGTAGCCAGCGTTCCCGCGCCACAAGACCTTCAATATCAATCGGCGACACTACGTCCAGGCTGTATTTGTTGACTAGAGTGCGAACGAGATCGGCATTCTCATTCATGACCATGGCGGCAAAATCGAGTTCTCCACTCGCCAACAGTTCTGCTTGACTTTCGTAGTTGAAATTCTCTGCCCGAAGTTCGAGCGCTTTCAGATCTTGTTGCTCAAGAAGCTGGCGCATGAGGTACTCGGTGCCCGAGCCAAGAGGGCCAATGCCGACCGATGCTCTTCGAAGATCGTTGAAGCTTTGAATTGTCCGGCCGCGCCTGGTCAACAGAAGGAGAGACTCAGGCTGCGGAAGGCGCCCGAGGGTCACGATGCCGGCCTGGGCGGATACTGGCAGTCCATCCTGAACTAGTGCGAAGCTCGGTACGCAACTACCGTTCGTCGCGGTCAGGCGGGTGATATTGTCCATTGCGCCAACAGTTTCGACCGCATTCAATCTGCCGCCTTTAGCCCGGGCTAGGTCTTCAAGCCTACTTCCAACCGCGAAGTACCGACCTTGTTGCGTGCCCGTGTAGATCGTCGCCCGCATGAAAGAGTAGTCGTTGAAAATAAGTAGATAGAGCAGAATTCCTGCCAATGTCAGGACAACAATGGCGAAGATGCCGCTTTTCAACCAGGCCCTGGGATGTCGCTCGGGTCCAAACGCGAGTTGGTCGAGAAAGTTCATTGTGGTTTCACATGGGGTCTCAGAAGAACGCTTGATATTCCGGTATCGTCAGATTCGGAGTCAAGAATGTTCGTTCGGAGTTTGGTCGCCCGATCGAAAAAATCGAAACGAGTAAACGGGCAAATGGCCAAACCCGTGCCGTAGATGCAAGCCAGTTCATTCAATACTTTGGGTTTGAGACTGGCTTCTCAGGAGAAATATAGGGCGAGCAGATTCTGTAATTGGCAGCGGCGCTGGGTGCGTCGGGGGCTTGATTGGCAGTCCCCGCCGCAATTCTCAAACGCAGATTCGCGGTCTCAGATCATTTGCAATCTGGATACTTGTAGCGGTCGGCCTGGGAAACGTCTGCGGGGCAGCCTTTGGGCTTTGAGTGGGACCAGTGAACGACGTGGGTTCCAGCCTTGTTGAATGAACACTGGAAGGTCTCGCCCGAGGTTGTGCTGCCGTTAACGGCGTGGGTTCCGTCGGTACGCTGCCCCTCGTAAGTCACGGTTGCAATATCGCTTGTCGAAACATGCAGCCGCTTGGCGGCGTAGGTATTGCACATCGACATCATTTGCGACTGATCGGCTGCCTGGCAGTTCGATGAGAATACGCCGAGGATCAATCCCGAAACGGCGAGGGCAAGTTTTGTATGATGCATGTTGGCTTCCTTTCTCCAGACTTTCAAGTCGCAACGACGTTTGGGGCAGGCACCATTGCCCAGACTCTATTCACGGGCATTCGCTGTCGCGAACAAATCGGGCCTTCACCCAACCTTTCGATATTTTGCTACCGTCATATACCGTCACGGGACACCACCTGCTGGACCATGGGAGATTCTGCGGCGTGCATTTCGCGTCCAGGTGAATGACGCCATGTCGATGGGGAACGAGGGTGCTCAAGATGTTTGAATTGGCTGAAGGTTTCGCGCGCAGGTTCAGGACATCGCCTGCCTCGACATTGACCACGACAAGGCATCCCGGACCGGTTGTGGCGAGTGCGGGCCTCGCAAGCGCGATGAGCGCTGCGATAAAAGCCAGCAAGCAATGGCCGACTGCAACTCCCGCATTCTTTTGAGAACCCATCCGGTTAACCACCATTGATCACCGCATCCGGAATCTCAAATCGCTGGTCGCCAATGGTGACCACGAAGAGATCGGCATTTTGTGCCACCTTCATCTCCGCGCCGCCATCAGCCTGGGACGCATCGTAGGATGACGGCTTACCATTCTGGAAGAAGATCACCCGGTTGCCGCCATCCAGCCAGAAAACGGTGACTGAGCCCTGGCCGCCACCTTCGCGCTTGACGCCGAATTTGCAGGAACCCATCGGCTGGCCGGCATAGCGTGCGCAAGGAATTTCGCCGGTCGCATTGAAATCCGTGCCTGGAACTTTCGCGTCGGTTGATGCCGACCCAGCGCTTGAGGCGCTGGCAGCGGCCCCTGAAATTTCGAATGTGATCGAGTAATGGCAGGTTTTGCCCCGCCGCGCCTCGTTTCTCATCAGGTAGACTTCGGCGCGATAGTTGCCGTTCTTCTTTAGAGTGTCAGAATATTCGTTGCCGGCAACCTCGCCCATATGGATCGCGGAGTTTGCGCCCGGCTCGATAAAGTTGAAGTAGCAGGAATTGTTGTCGGCCTTGAACAGCACAGAAATTACCTGCCCGGAGCGGGCGCCAAGCAGATAGCTGTGTGTATCATAGCCCTTGACCGAGCCCTTGAGAGTGGCGGCAATCTGCCCGCTCTTGAACCGGACGGTCTCGGTCTGGTTGGCCGCGAAGGTCCCCTCCGGGATGGAGGCCACAAGCAGGAGCAGGGCCGTGGCTGCTGCCAGTCTATGTCTTCCCATTTCAATCTCCCTTGCTGGAAGGCGCCAGTAGAGTCCGTCAATGACGACGAAATTTCCGGAACTGCGGTGTTTCTGGACGCGGATGCGTGGGGTAGTCACGACCGTCACGCCATCTTCAAGCGCTCGCGCCAGTCAACCGACAGTCTATCTTTTCAGTTTCTCTGCGGCCTTGTTCAGTTTTTCGCGGTTGTTGCCAATTTTGTCGATAAGCTTGAGGGCCTGTTCTCTGGTTATCCCGTGCTTGCGGGCAAAATATGACACTTCGTAGCTTTCGCCCTTGGCAACGGTTCTGCGATCAGCCTTGCCTGTTTTCTTTTTGTTGTCTGCCATTTGGTGACCTCCATTGTCGCATTTATGATGGTCTATATTTGTCGGCAGGGGCTGGTATCGCCAATCCCTAGTTGCCCGGAGACATGCTGAGAACCTGGCCGCTCGGTGTCACCTTGCATGTCGATTTGTAGGTTCCGCCGCTCGACATCTTGAGAACCCAGGCCGATCCGGCCTTGGCCGCGCCTTCTACCGAACTCGTGCCCGCTGTGACACCCTGAAAGGAATCAGCACTCGCCCTGCAGGCAGCAAGCGCCGCGTTTGGCACATCGCCCGAACTGCCGGCGCTAGGTTTGTCGCAGTCAGGATAGAGGTACCGGTTTGCCTCGGAAACATCGGATGGACAGCCGGCACCTGGGCCGGTACCGGCGGAAGCGCTCATACCGCATTTGGCGGCGCCAACAATATCAATGGATTTGTATCGACCGTTGGATGTTACGATCTTTACACAGGTCGAACTGCCGGCTTTCCACCAAAAGGAAGTAAGACCCTTGACGCGCTTCGACACGTATCCAAGGTTTTGCAAACCCATTTCTGCTTGGCCACCCTTGGCGCCAACGAAATTCTGCAACTCCGCAGGCGGATGGGCGCCTGCAGAGCCCGCTTGAATAGCGGCCAGAAACAATATGGAAGCGAATATTGGACTGAGTTTCTTCATGAAGGTCACTCCACGGGGTGATCTGCACCTCTATTCGTCGTCTTTGCCGACGTTTGCTATCATTGACTAAATGTCATGAGTTTGCAATAGGTTTCATTTGAAGGGCTGGCGCTGGGTCGTGGCCCGAAGTGAAATCACCCACACGGACAGGCTTTTCCGTGAAAACACCAAACCCGAGGCTGGTACTCGTCAGAATAACAATGCACTTTGTAGAATTGAGCCCAATCTCGCGGAGAATCGGCAGTTTTGACTGAAGCGATGGAGAAGAAAAAAGACCCCAATCTGCTGCGAAGCCTTCAGTATTTTGAGGCCGTCGCCAGGCATGGCTCGCTTAAGGCGGCAGCTGCCGATCTCGGCGTCACCCAAAGCGCCGTAAGCCATCAGATCAAGCGTTTTTCAGAAGCGATCGGCCAGCAGCTCGTGACAAAATCGGGACGTGGGATCGCTTTGACCGAAACCGGCCTGAAGCTCAGCAAAAGGCTTACGCCAGCATTTGCCGGTCTTGAGGCACTCGTCGCGGAACTGGGTGGCAATGGTGGGCAATCCCTAAAGCTGGCCGTTTGCAGCGCCTTCGGGCCGGGCTGGCTGATTGAGCGGCTGGCCGATTTCTACAGTATGTATCCCGATATCGATTTGGAGCTTCGCCTCTATGCGGAGAACCCGATGCAAACGGGTGAGGTTGCCGATGCATACATCGTCGCGGATTCCATTAAGCCTGGATACCAGACCTTCCCCTTGAAAGAAGAGTTCCTGATCGCGGTGGTGGCTCCATTCGCCGGAAGCGCCGGGGCCAGGCAAGCGAAACATCGCCTCATCACAAGAGAAACCGAATCGGGTCGCATTGGTGAGGATTGGATCAATTTCTGTAAGAAGGCAGGGTTGAAGCTCGCTGAATTGCAGGACGGTACTTTCTTGCGTTGCTCCCACTACATGCTGGCGTTGCAGATGGCCAAGAATGGCCATGGCGTCGCGCTGGTGCCGGACTTTCTTGCAGCGAGCGATATTCGCTTGGGAACGCTCGTTCCGTTCAAGGATTTGTTGCTGCCGTCAAAGCGAACCTATCGCCTCTGCATCAAGGAGAGCCGTACAGCGGAACCCGACTTAAAGAAGCTCGCCGACTGGTTTAGAGACAAGGCTTCAGCCGATCCTGTTCCGCGAAAGGGTCCTGGAACGCCCAACCCCTCGAAACGCCAAACGAAGTCAAAAACGCACCCATAGGAGATCCAGCTATGAATCGCCGCCAATTCTACAAGTTCGCAGGTGGATCATTCGCCATTCTGGGAGGGGCGCGCTGCATCGCACCTGTCAGGGCGCAGCTTGTAAACAAATACGCGGAGCAACTCCAGAATGGCGAGTTTAACTGGTTTCCGGAACGCTCTCCCGATCCTGGGCCGATGCTGATCATTGTTTCCATTCCCGACCAGTTGGTCCACGTCTACAGAAATGGAGTTCGAGTGGCGGCCTCGACCTGTTCAACTGGCAAGCCGGGCCATAGCACACCTACAGGGGTGTTTCAGATTCTCCAGAAAGACAAGCATCATCACTCGTCCACCTATAACAATGCGCCAATGCCGAACATGAACCGTCTAACCTGGTCCGGTGTAGCGCTTCATGCCGGCCAACTCCCCGGCTATCCAGCCTCGCACGGTTGCGTTCGTCTACCCTTGCAGTTTTCAGAGATGCTCTTCGGGATCACCAAGCTGGGATTGACGGTGGTCATTGCCGACAATAATTCGCAGCCAGCTTCCGTCGTTCATCCAGGCATGGTGCTGGGTGACTACGCACGGCGGGAATTTATGGGCGTCGATGCAGCCATCCTCCGTTCGCAGTATAGTGCCGGGCATGTCGACCATCCGAAAACCACAAGCGTGGTAGTCAGTGGAGCGAGCCAAAAAATGACGGTCTGGGAAGACGACAAGATTGTCGCAACTGGAAAGGTGGAGATTGAAGACCCGAAACGGCCGCTTCCAGAGAGTGTCCACAAGCTGACGGCCGTGGATCCGTCGTTAGGCGATTTGGAATGGTCATCGATGGGATACGGGAAGACCGATCGGGCCAATCTCTCTCGTGAATTGCAACGCATCAAAGCAGAACCCGCTGTGCGGGAGGAAGCCCGCAAACGCGTGCAACATGGTATGACCGTCGTAACGACCAACCAAAAGTCTACGCCCGCCAACCGTACATCCCGTGACTTTGTGGTGATCGACGGACTCTATTAGTAACAATTCTCAAGCTTCAGCGGCCATGTGCAAAACACTACCAGTATCAAATGCAGTTGCTCGCTGAAGGTGACAGATGCGCAAAAACCAAGGCTCAAAACTGTCCACCGAGGGCTTGTTGAAGGCAATCTGTTGGCCAAAGTGAACGGTGCGACGCAGCACCTCTTAAAAGTCGAAACAACCTAAGGAGAGTGAACTGGTTTGAATGTGTAAGATTTTCCTCTACACCTTCTGCACACTCTACGCAGCCGCTATCTTCCTCTGGCTTGTCGGCACTCGTGGCTGGTTCGGCGTAGAAAAGGATCCGCTATCGGGCGTATTCTTGATCATCTTGGGGCAACCCTGGGCGCGTTGGATAGGCAGTGTTTTGCCAGAGGGCTTGTGGCCGGTGGCAGGAGCAGTCGCTCCTGCTATCAATGTGGCAATCATTCTTTTGGTTTGCCAGCTATTGGCAAGGCGATGACCAGGATCTGGGAAATATTGTGATCACGATGTGTGGTTGAATCAAATGTTAAACCGCCGTGGAATTCTTCAGTCCGGGTCTGCCTCTGTTGTGCTCACGGCGTTCTCTATCACTGTAAAAGCTGAGGATTGGGGATCGCCGGAAGCGAAACGGCCACCCTACGTTATAGCATTGGAGACTTACTATGGCCCACCTAGCCAGAGTGGTTACGGCAGCACTGTTCTATTCACATCGCCGGTCGAAGACCGACGCGCACTTGAGCGTCTGGCCAAAGCATCTTATCGTTTTTTCGTCGGTGCCCTCTGGGATAAATGGGGCGAACAGGCATGGATGGGGCGGTGGCGACTGCTCTATGAACGTAGCGGTGCCGGAAATATAGCGGACGAACTTAGGCAATTATCCGATCCGGCGGCCCGTGCGAGCGGTGACATGCTCCTTAACTCGATTTCCGACTCTAAAGAGGCTCAGGAATCGCTCGCGCTCGCGTTCGACAATGCTGATGTCCAAGATCTCCTGGTATTCGATCTAGGTGATGGCGGCGCCATGTCCGGTGTGTTGATCGCGGCACGGCGTCAAAACAGAGACGCGGTGTTTCTCGTCTTTTTGATGGATTAGAATGGGGAGGGTCGCACGCTCCGCGAGAAGTAGGCCGTGATAGGTTGGCAATTTCTAATACGGTCCACTAAAAACCTGCCTGCAGATAAACCACTTGACCGTCGTTTCGGGCAAGAAGCGGCCGTTCACCGGAAACATCGGCGGCAACTGCATGCGTTCATTGTGCACACTAGTTTAGTTCTAAGGTCCCCCAATGGTCGGACGCAAACTTAGCGGCGAGTAAAAGCGAGGGCGCCGCAATGTCATAGTAGGGATATCAGCCATCCCCATCACGGTGGCGACAACCAAGCCCCATTCCTAGGCCGAGTCATCGACGAGCATCCGGCTGAAGATCTAACGATAGACCTGGAAGTTAGCTGACAAGCGTTAAGGCGGGTCTCCGCAGCTTAGCGGACCCCTTGGCGCTAGAAGGTGCCGACCTCTTGGCAATGTCAACGATATCTCGACTAGCATAATTCGCGCCTCCAATATCGGACACTGCACGACTGAATTTGTCGTGAGGGTCCGAAAAAAGTAGTGCCTTGAGAGTGGCATAGCCAGAAGAGTTCACTAACACGACCCACCTTCCTGGCCGGCCACTTTCCAACGTCACCAATCGGTTTGAAGTTAATCCACACGTAATCGAAATCGCGTGCCGGTGTTGAGAGGGGAAACGGCACGCGATTTCTATGTCGCCAGTCAGGAGTCAGCCGCGGGGAGGCCATCCCTGACGTCACTATGTTTGCGTCATGCTTAGATGATTGAAAATGGGTAGTACTGCCCATGGTGGTGTTTGGGATGTTAAATAGGATCGAACTGCCGCACAATTCGGCCAAATCGCAATCGCGCGACCGTGCGAATTGAGTATCTGTGAATTTAGATACCTGCTCTCGCTTCCAAGCATTCGTTTCGTCAAAGGAAACTGAGTGAATGTCGTCAGAAAATTCGCAGCTGCCGCTCGGTCGGTAGCAGTGAATCCGCCGCATCCGATCGACATCGCCCGAACTCGGAGTAGATACGGATACCGGTGGGTACAGTTAAGTATTTCGTCGCAATGCACTAATCAGCACTATTCAATGACTGAATAGGTGGGAGAACTCTCATGTCCGTAATCTTCCAGTATGAGTCTTTTTTTGCGATTTTCTCGCCCTGAAACGTATAGAAATCGCAACCATGAACCTTGACAGAGTTTCCATCTATTCCCGTTCCCGTCAGCACCCATCGTGATACTCCCACGTCTCCGGCGATCAGGTGTGTAGCATCATCATAGTGAACATCAGGGATACCTGCGAATCGGGAGGCAAGTCCGTCCTTGACGGCCTTGCGGCCAACGAAGCGACTGCCCCATGGGTCCGGCCCTTTAGGCATTTCGAGAACGCAATCCTCGATGAAGAATTCCATTATTCGCTCGAGGTCGTGAGCATTGAATGCATCAAGGAGTTCCTGAAGGATTCTGAGTCTAGCGTGACTAGGCACTTTCATTGAGTCCTCTCAAATGACGGTGGCTTTTTTATCCCAATGTTTTACGTTAAGTTATCGGACTAATCGAAACCGCAACAGATTTTGTCGTTAGGGCATATAGGTCCGGAAGCCGTCGTCCATAGAGTCGCGTTTAAGAAGCTTGAGCCCCTTCAGCTTTATAATTCGCCGCCTCGCCTTCGAGGAAGGAGGCATTCGCTTCGCGGATTTTCGCGGCCTCCTCGTCATAGAGGAAAGGCAGGAAGGCATAGCGTTCGCCCTTTGTGACGGGCGATACGGCGTGCATCATGGCACCTGCGAAAACCACGGCACCGCCGGGCGGAGCCTTGAAGGTGCGGGGACCATATTCGGGGAAACTCAGCTCGCCACCCTCGAATTCGCCGTTGAGATTGATTGACACCGCGAAGCGGCGGTGAGCCGTGCCCTTCGTCGTGTTGTCGCGATGGGGGCGGAAATGTCCGCCGTCTTCAGCCGAATAGCAGGAGACGAGGTAACGCTCCATGCGCGTCGCCCTGTAGCAATGAACCTTCTGGAGCTCGGGATTGACCCGCCGGAGAATATAGCCCTGCAGCTGCTTGATGAGATCGGGGTCCTCGATCGTCACATCGCGGCGGCGCTTGTGGTTGTAGTCGAAGAGTTCGACCGTCTTGCCGTTCACTTCGCGCATGAAGCCCGACTCGGCACCACCCTGTTCCTTGAAGATGCCAATCAAGTTCTTGCAAAATTCCGGCTCGAAGACATTGGGCAGAACGATAACGGGCGCCACGATTTCAAAACCGGCAAAGCGATCAGGCGGCGGCAATTTGCTGAGATAGTTGAACAATGCAATGTCGCCGTCCACGTCCAGGGGAAATGTGGCCATGACCCTCAAGGTCGGGTCCAGAACCATCCAAAACTGCCGAACCGAGACCGAACTTGTGTTATCAGTTTCCTTCGCAATGGCGCCGTACAGACGGCTGACACTGCCGTCGAAATCAAGAAAAAAGCGGATTCCGGGAAGCCTGTCTTTAAGCTTCTGCTCATCTCCTCGATCGACTGTGATGCCAAAAAAGCAGGCCCTAGCATCGTCAAACCGATTTCGATGCGCATTGAGTGCATCCAACGCGGACTTGGCTTGCGGGCTCGAGGTCGATCCAAAGAAACACAGGACCACATAACGCCCGGCAGCCATGTCGAAGGCATAGCGCGGATTGCCAGTTGAACGCTGATGAAACCACGGAGCTGGATCGCCGGGCGTAAGATTGACGAAGGCGAGTGGCGCTCTGCTTGTCATCATCTAGTCCGAAATCAATTCCTGCCGGTCAGCCGAGCAAACCCAGATGCAGAAAGCATCCGCGCAAGTTATTCCCTGGACTTTAACTCGAAAGTTTCAGTCAATTCAAGAAGCGGGAAGTCCTTGCGGACCGCAGCCCCTTGTTTCCTTTGGTAGGACGCAATCATTTCGCTGCCCGTCGCGTTCGGGGTGCGACATGATCGACCAAGACTTTGTCGATCCGGCGCCCATCAAGATCGACAACCTCGAAGCGAAATCCACCATCAAACACTGACTCCCCTATTGCGGGGAACCGGCCAAAGCGGTCCAGGACAAAGCCAGCGACAGTTCGAAAATCATTCGTCGGCGCCAGAACTATGCCGAGTCGGCCAGAAAGCACCTCGATTGGGGTGCTCCCTGAAACGAGGAGTGAGCCATCCGAGCGTTCGACAATATCCGGCTCCGATTCAGTACTACTCCGGCGAAATTCGCCCACAATTGCTTCAAGGATGTCGGCCGTGGTCACAATACCTTCGAATTGACCATACTCGTCGTAGACAAGGCCAAAATCCACTGCCGACTCCTTGAGCCGAGCAATGACATCGAGCGCGTCAAGCGTGTCAGGGATGATAGGAGCCTCTACCATGAGTTGTTTGAGGTTCGGTGAACGCCGCCGCAGCATAGCTACGGCGACATCTTTGGCCTGTAACACTCCAATGATATTCTCGGGTGTCCCCTCGTAGGCGATGAAACGTGCATGCCCACTGTTCGCTATCTGCTTGCCGATCTTTGCGGGAGTGTCCTTCACGTTGATCATCTGAACGTCGGCGCGTTGGTGTCATGACGGTCCGGACAAGCCGGTCTCCGAGTCGCATCACACCACTAATCATATTGCGTTCCTGTGGCTCCAGGACGCCCGCCGTCTCGGCCTCCTCAATCAACGCATGGATTTCGGCATCGGTGACGGTCTCTTGTTTACTTTGGGAATGGCCAACGAGTGCGAGAACCAATCGGCCAGAGCGGTCGAGCAGCCAGACGACGGGAGTCGACACCCGCGCCAGGATCATCATGGCAGGTGCCACGAGGCAGGCAATCCTCTCCGGATTGCGCAAGGCAATTTGTTTCGGAACAAGCTCCCCGACGATCACTGAGCAATAGGTGATCAATCCAATGACTAGGCCAAAGCCGATAGCTTCTGCCATACGTTCAGATAAGCCAAACGAGACCAGCCAGACGGATAGGCGCTGACCGAGGGTTGCCCCCGAAAAGGCACCCGCGAGTATCCCTATTAGCGTAATGCCGATCTGTACCGTTGATAGAAACCTGCCGGGATCGGAGGAGAGCGCCAGAGCTTGATGGGCACCCGTCACCCTCTGACTTGCCAAGGAGCGCAATTTTGCAGCGCGGGATGATGCGACTGCGAGCTCAGACATGGCCAGCAGGCCGTTCAGCATGATGAGGGTTACGACGAGAACTATTTCCAAAAACAGCATGCTCACACCGGTTAAGTCGCGGAAATTCAAGAAGTAGATATCCTCTATTTCGGCAAGTCGTGACCGTTGCGGCAGTTCCTTCACGTAGGTTGTGTCGCGTTTCGAATTCCGTCGCCCTGGCCAGCCTACCGAAACTGCCTTGGAACACCTATAGGCTTGGCGGATAGCATATGGAGGTCAGGATGTCGAAAACACTGGAGATATGGGCCGCCATCGAACGCACTTTTCTGCAAGAGGATATTGAGTTGTTTAAAGCCGGTGGCAAGGTGTTCGCACCAAATGGGGATAATGGAAGAGCCGCCAAGTTGCGTCAGCTTAAGGCGCGTGTAGAGCACGCCCGCAGATCGATTAGCGAGGAGAATAGCTCTATACGCCCATAACAGCGAAAGGACTTCTCGCCTCCGCCCCCATGTGGTGAGGTTTGTGTGGATTGCCGTTATCCGCCAGTGGGACTTGTGCGATTTGACGGCGATGGGAACAGCGACTAGCTGATGAAACATGACACCGCGGCGCAGAAAACGAGAACACCATTCTTTCGGGTCAACCGAACGAGTAATAGGCACTCATCGAAAGCGTTAGATTGGCCAGCCATCATTTGCTCGCTTGAGCGGAGGGTCAGCCAGGAGTGGCACTCTCAATGTACGTTCTGCAACTGAAGGCAATCAATGGGCGTCACTACCGACCGATCGGCGCCATCTTGAGGAGCAGAAGACCCTTTCGGCCCGCAACTCGGAAAGCATTGGCCAGCGTGAATTACGAGAGCTTACCACGTTATGGTCGGGGAGTGTTTATTTACAAAAACTGAAAGCTGAAGTCACGTCATCAACTTTAGTCTGGTAAATACAGCGGTTTTTGGGACTTGCGCCTTCATGGCGATGAAGCCGATCGAGTGAATGCCTTCTTCGAGCATCGAGTCGATGATCTTAATCTGTTTCGACGTGAGCTTGTTCTTGACCGCGGCGGATTTCAAATTTAATTGGCGCTGGGCGTCGGCCACGGTCTGCAATATATCAATTGTAGCGGCCGACAACCCCGATGCTCTCAACTGTGAAAGCGCACCGGGTAGGGTACCGGCTTGAACAATGGCCTGTTGGATGATTTTGCACTCGTCCATGGTAAGTTCTACTCTAGTTCAGTTCTTTGCATGTTCAGAACCTTTGTCGATTGGCGCATTCCAAGAACGTCTTGGGGGGTGCGCTGGCGAACTTTGAAAATAAAATCATTGGCGTATACCGGAAATCGACCCTCCTCCTTTGGCCGACAGAGGTCTCGCAACACACAGCAACTAGCGAAACCTTAATTGGTTCCCTCGGAGCTCCAAACGACTGGCCAATACGTATGTTCCGTGTAATCGACCAGCATCTATTCGTGGAAGGGATGCGGAATGCTGCAACAATTTCCCGAACCGTTCTGCATTTCGGACGGTGGAAACGGAAAACTTAAATAATCTGTACTTCATCAACGACAAACCATCCGAGATCCGGTTCGTCCCACCCAAAGAGATCGTTCAGAAGATGCTATAGGTGATGCTACCTATTGCTTATCGCCTCGTTGGCCGGGAAAATTTAAGTATCGCGGCAAATCGAATCAGTGGGACGATGAGTCCTCTCACGGCGCCAGAAGACGGTGATTCAAACCCAATCTCAGAGGGGGATATCATGCTTCAGATCGCAAAGGGGCCGAAATTTCCTAAAATTTTTGAACAAGTTCTAGGCAAGTTCCGACCGGGCTCGCCCAAGGATGAAGCTGGAACCGAGTTCCGAGGCAATGGCGTTCTGACGCTCGGCGCCGAACTTGAGCTGCAGATTATCGACGCCAAGACGCTGGCCTTGACGCCAAAGGCGGAGGATTTGCTGAAAGCATTGAAGCTTGAGAAGAAGGTGAAGCCTGAACTCTATCTCGACATGATCGAGCTCAATACCGGCATCTGCAAGAGCGCAGTCGAGATTGAAGCCGATCTCGCGGCGACGCTCGACCAGATGATGGCGGCGGGTGAAAAGCTCGGCGTCACATTCTCAAGCACCGGCTCTCATCCGACCTCAGGCTACTCCGATGCCGAGCTTTATCCGGCCGAGCGCTACAATAAGCTGATCGACCGCAATCAATGGCTGACCAGGCGCTGGAAGGTCTATGGACTTCATGTTCACATCGGCATGGCGAGCGGCGATGAATGCATCCGCTTCAACAATTTTTTCATGCGACTTCTGCCGCATCTGCTTGCGCTCTCGGCGAGTGCGCCCTTCTGGCACGGCCATGATACGGGGTTAGCGACCTGCAGGCCCGCCATCTATGAGGCGCTCCCGACTGCAGGCCTTCCATACTTTGTGCAGAGCTGGAGCGAATTCACCACGCTTTGCGACACGCTGAAGAAAGCCAAGGCCATCACCAGCCTGAAAGACTTGTGGTGGGATCTGAGGCCGAGCCCGAATTTCGGAACGCTTGAGCTTCGTGTTTGCGACAGCCCGGCGACGCTTTTGGAAACTGCGGCGATTGTCGCGTTCATCCACGGTCTTGCTCACTGGTTCCGCGATCATGGCGAGTGGCTGCGGCAGGTGCCGCAGCCCAATCACTGGCTGATGCGCGAAAACAAGTGGCGGGTCATCCGCCATGGGCTCGATGCGGAGCTGGTGACCGACCTCGACGGCGGCAACCGGCCGATCCGCGAGGATATCCTGTCATGGATCGACAAGATCGAACCCTATGGCACTCCCCTTGGCTACGCGCCCTATATGGCGGCGCTGCGGGCGATCTGCGCGCGCGGCAACAGCGCCGCTCGTCAGCGCTCGCTCTTCGCCAGGAACAAGTCGATGCACGAGGTGCTGGAATTCAACGCTCAGGAATTCCGCGGGCAAAAGCCTCTCAATAGCAAGGTTGTATTCGTTGAGAGAGATCGGACTTCACCCGGCACACTTGCTGTCCCCACGATGTTGATGTTTAACCATTGATTTTGATCATGAAGCTTGCCCCCAATACAACCTACCAGGTGACGAGATCGGCCGCCCATCTTAACCCGCCGGATGGCTCGGGTTGCGGGGTTTCCGTTGGTTAGCGGGCTGAGGGCGCTCCTCCTTTTGTAGGCGTTGCTGGCTCAACAAGGTGATGCTTATTTTTTCCATGAATTGCGCCACGGAGGACAGAAATGCCGACTCGCAAAGTGCCAGCCGACTTCGCAACCATATCTTTGGCCGTGGCTGGTTCCGGCTCGGGCGACACGATCCTTGTTGGTGCGAACTACGCAGGCAATGAAGCCGTTCTGGTCGCGGTGAACAATCTCACGATCAATGCGCCCGCCACGGTTTCCAATATCTCCCTCACACTCGACACCGGGATCGCCAAAATCACTCTGGCCGGAGATTCAGACATCAATGTTACCGGCAATGGCCTCAAGAATACGATTTACGGCAACGCCGGGAACAACCATTTCGATGGTGCTGGCGGCGCTGATACTCTGTTTGGCGGTGGCGGCAAAGATACGCTGGTGCTGGGTGGCGGCAACGACGTCGGCTGGGGAGGAAACAACAATGACCGGATCGAGGGTGGAACCGGTGCGGACCAGGTGCATGGCGAAGCAGGATCGGACAAGCTCTTTGGCGGGACCGGCGACGATACCATAGATGGCGGGAGAGGGCGCGACGTCTTGACCGGCGGGGATGGTGCCGACACATTCGTCTTCCGAAGCATCAAGGACACCGGCAAGACGGCCGAGACCGCGGACTTCATCACCGATGTCGAATATTCGTTCGGAGACGGTCCACACGATACCATCGATCTCAAGCGCATCGACGCCAACACGGGCCACGCTGGCAACGACCAATTCACCTATATTTCAGACGACCCGTTTAGCCATGTTGCGGGTGAGCTGCGCGTTGCGGTCGAGGGAGACCATTATGCCATCACTGGCGATGTCGATGGTGACGCGGTCGCGGACTTCATGATCCTTTTCGACACGAACACTGGTTGGTTTATAAAACTCTGAGGCACCGCTCAAAGCGGCCGCTTGCCCCGCACTTTGGTGGTGCTAGCTTGACGATTATGACGACGATGAAAAGCACACAGAGCTCTATGTCCAGAAGGTCATGGGCGCGGCTCACGGGGGCGCAGCGTGAACGCTTCTAGCGAGTGAGTGAAGGCTACGGGCTATTGGATAATATTCGCTGTTGTGTCTGATCCGGAGGGGTACGAAGCGCACATCGCGGAGAACGCAAAAGCATCCCGCAGTTACGCCTGTAGCCTGCCGCGCCCAAGCGCGCGATGCGGGCAACGCGGTAACCCGCAGCTACTTTGCCGAGGACGGGTATTTGCCCGGCAGTCCGGCGCAGTCCCTCTACTATGGTCCTGACCAGATCGGCTCGGTCGAGCGGGTCTTTGCCAGCACGACGAGCGCTCCAAGCTATAGCTACGATGCCTATGGCAATGCGCTCCAGGCCACTGCGCCCCTCACCGACTTTAATTACGCCCGGATGTTCCACAATGCCGACAGTGGTCTCTATCTCACCCTGTACCGGGCATTCGATCCTGTTGTAGGGCGCTGGCTGTCGCGGGACTCTGGATAGGCGAGCTGCTCGCTTGCGGTGGAAGCCGCATCCTAAAGTGACACGTCGCGGTTATCCGACTGGACTTTGAGTTTAATCAGAGCTTTGCTGTCGTTTGAGGCGGATGTGTCTTCTGTCGCAAGACGGCCTGCAGGTTTGCGGGCCTTGGGGTGGTGCAAGCGCCGGAATGAGCCGGTGCAAACTATGGAGCACCACGATGTCCAAGAAGTCTCTCAAGCAAAAACCCCAGTCAGCGCGGGTCGCAATAGTCACAAATCCTAGGCATGTTGAGGGGACCAAGAACGTCACAGCCCGCAAGGAGGGAAAGAAGAAGATCGCGGGCCAATCCAAGTCTGACCGTGTTTTGTCGATGCTTAAGCAGTCGAGTGGTTCGACTCTGGACGAGTTGATGAAAGCCACGAAATGGCAAGCCCACAGTGTCAGGGGATTTTTGTCGGGGGCAGTCAAGAAGCGGAAGGGACTGACGGTAGTGAGTGAGCGCGACGGGGAGGGGACGCGACGCTACCGGATAGCAGCGGAGCCGGGGGTCTAAACTGGTGGCAAACGAGCAATTGGCCGAGTGGGCTGCTGCGGAGGTGGCGGCTCTTTCGGATCTGCCGCGGGAGAGGTTGGCCGAGCTCTGGGAACGACGGTTCAGGCGCCCCCCGCCACGGGGCTGCGGCCGGCAGTTGCTTGAGCTGGCTGCGGCCTATGCCATTCAGGAAAAGGCGCTCGGTGGATTGAACGCGGCGACACGCCGAGCCCTGGCCCGCGAGGGAAAGTCAGGTAGTGACAACTCTGATGTGCCGCGCCTGGGCCGGGTGCCGGGACCTGCCGACGCACGGCGTTCGCTGAAGCCGGGCACCCGGCTGGTGCGAGAGTGGAATGGTCGAACTCATCACGTCGAGGTGGCAGCGGATGGGTTTGTGTGGAACGGCAAGACGCACCGGTCGCTGTCGGTGATTGCTCGGGAGATCACCGGCGCCCAGTGGTCAGGCCCCAGGTTCTTCGGGCTATGAGCAGACCATCTCCGCCAACAAGACTTCGCTGCGCCATATATACAAGGAAGTCGACGGAGGAGGGGCTCGACCAGGAGTTCAACTCGCTGGATGCCCAGCATGAAGCTTGCGTTGCTTATGTTGCCTCGCAGGCTAGCCTTGGCTGGAAAGCACTCCCGAAGCACTACGACGATGGCGGCATCTCCGGCGGCACCATGGAGCGGCCAGCACTGCAGGAGCTTCTCGCCGATATCAGGCAGGGAAATGTCGATGTTGTGGTGGTCTACAAGATTGACCGGCTCACACGGTCGCTCAGCGACTTTGCAAAGATCGTGGAGGTGTTCGATGCCCGCAACGTGTCGTTCGTTTCGGTCACCCAGCAGTTCAATACTACAACCTCTATGGGAAGACTGACTCTCAACGTATTGTTATCATTTGCACAGTTCGAGCGGGAAGTCACAGTCGAGCGGATCCGAGACAAGATTGCCGCATCCAAGAAAAAGGGCATGTGGATGGGAGGTGCTGTGCCACTTGGCTATGAGAATCGAGACAAGAAGCTGGTGATTGCACCCGAAGCGGCAGAAATGGTCCGAGCGATCTATAGTCGCTATCTGGAGCTGGCATCAGTCCGGAAACTGAAGGAGGAACTCGACGAGCGAGCGAAGTCCGCGATCGCCAACGTGATGGAACCCAACGACTCCCCGCGAACCTTCTCGCGCGGCCATCTTTACTTGCTGCTCTCCAACCCGGTCTATGCCGGCGATATCCGGCACAAGGATCAGGTCGCGCCAGGCCAGCACCAGGCAATCATCGATCGAGAACTCTGGGACAAGGTGCAACAGAAGCTGAAAAGGCAGGCATGCCAGAGAACATCAGCCGTAAACCAAGCGTCCGGCAGCCTGCTCGCGGGGCTCCTCTTCGACGAGACGGGCGATCGCCTCACGCCAACCCAAGCAATCAAGGATGGCAGGAGATATCGCTATTACATCTCCCAGCGATTGATGCAGGAGCGGAAGAAAGATCCCTCAGGCTGGCGGCTCCCGGCCCATGAGTTGGAAGCGGCGGTCCTCTCATCGCTCCGCGGCCTGCTGGAAGACCAGAACCGACTCCTTCAGTTCATGAATGTTCAGGGCGCCGGGATCGAATTGCTGAGAACAGTCGAAAGCAGTGCAATAATGCTGGCAAGAGTTCTGGTCGGATCATCACCGGATCGCCGCGCGACGCTCTTGAATCTGGTTGCGCGCATCGACATCGCGAACGGTGAGATGAGGATCACATTCGCGTCAGGGGCCTTGCGTGAGGTGCTCGGCATCGAATCAAACGCCGGCGAGGGAAAGGGACGACCATCTGAATCATCGAGCGACCCGGTGCTCACCCTCCCGTTCGACGTTCGACGCCGAGGTGTGGAGGCCCGCCTGATCGTTGGCAGTGTTACAGAGCAACCGCCGAAAGTTGATGCGGGCCTTCTCGCCGCAGTCGCCCGTGCCCGACGCTGGCTGCATCTATTGAATACCGTCGATCATCCAACGATTGCGAGCCTCGCGCGCCATCTTGGTGTCGATGATGGTGAGATCAGCCGCGTCCTGCCGCTTGCATTCCTCGCCCCAGATGTAGTGGAGGCCATTGTTGCGGGGAAGCAGCCCGTCGAACTCACGGTTCGCAAGCTCATCCGCCTCAAGCCGATTCCGGCAATTTGGGCTGAACAGCGGCTCTCGCTCGGATTCCTGCCGATCTGAACCTCCGTTCGACCAAGCTATTGGTCAGCTCCACCATCCGCCGCCATCGGCGGAGAGGGCACGGGAAATGGCTAACTGAGACAGGTAGGCAGTTTTGAGCGAGAGCGGCCCGAATATCGCGTCTCTGGCCCAAACTAACGATGCAAGTTGTCCGCCAAGCCTCGGCAATGTCGTGACTATTCCGCGAGAGCGCGGAGACTGCGATATGTGGCTCGACTGGATGGTGGGCGATACTGGACTCGAACCAGTGACCCCTGCGATGTGAACACAGTGCTCTACCAACTGAGCTAATCGCCCTCTTGAGGGTGAGCGGGGTATAGGCGGGGCGGGGGATTGAAGTCAAGGACGGGAAACGGCCAAAATCACGCCTTGGCGAACAGGCCCATCAGGGCATCGTAGCCTTCGTCATAATGCGCGATCACCCGGTCGGGATTATAGGTGGCGACGGGCTGGGGCGTGTAGCCGAAGGGCACGCCCAGAACCGGCACGCCGGCCGCGCGCGCAGTGAGGATATCGGTCTCGCTGTCGCCCACCATGATGGCCGCGGGGCTGGCGAAGCCGAGCCGCGCCACCGCCTCCCGGAAGGGACGGGGATCGGGCTTGGAGATGCCGAGCGTATCGGGGCCGATGACGGAGCCGAAATAGTGGGTCATGTCGAGCGCGGCGAGGAGCTGGACGGACAGGCCTTCCAGCTTGTTCGTGCACACGCCGAACCGGACGCCCTCTGATTTGAGGCGATCAAGCAGCGGCAGCAGCCCCGGAAACACCGTGCTGCCCTCACAGATATTGGCGGAATAGAACGACACGAACTCACGATAGGAGGGCTCGATGTCGAAATTCTCCGGCAACCCGCCGGTTGCGGCAAAACCGCGCTTGATCAGGGCGCGCGCGCCATGGCCCACGAACACCCGCACCTCATCCAGCGAAATTGGCCTGCGGCCATGGCTCGCCAGCACATGATTGGTGGCACGCATCAGGTCTGGCGCCGTGTCGACGAGCGTCCCGTCGAGATCGAAAATCACCACGCGATCTGTCATGTATTCCCCGCACATCTGGCCGGTTTGTTCCCGGGGCTTCCTCATGCTAAGAGCGCGCCCGACCGGACAGGAGACCGACATGGATATTCGTAAAACCCAGCTGCTGCGCGACATACTCAAGGACAAGTCGCTGCTCAAGGACAAATGCTATATCGACGGCAAGTGGGTGGGAGGCTCCGCCGCCATCGACGTGACGAATCCCGTTGACGAAAGCGTGATCGGCACGGTGCCGAAACTGGGCGCGGATGAGACGAAACAGGCCATTGAAGCAGCACAGCGCGCCCAGAAGGAATGGGCCAGGAAATCGGCCAAGGAGCGCGCCGGCATCCTGCGCAAATGGTTCAACCTGATGATGGAGAACCAGGAAGACCTGGCGCAGATCATGACGGCGGAACAGGGCAAGCCCTTGGCCGAATCGCGGGGCGAAATCGGCTATGGCGCGTCCTTCGTGGAATTCTTCGCCGAGGAGGGGAAGCGCATCTACGGCGAAACCATTCCTTCGCCCTGGCCTGCGGCGCGCATGGTGGTCATCAAGCAGCCGGTGGGCGTTGTGGCGGCGATCACGCCGTGGAATTTCCCCAACGCCATGATCACCCGCAAGGCAGCCCCCGCACTGGCCGCAGGCTGCACCTTTGTCGTGAAGCCCGCGAACGAAACGCCGTTCTCCGCCCTGGCGCTGGGTGAGCTGGCTGAACGCGCCGGCATTCCGGCAGGTGTTTTCTCCGTCATCACCGGCGTATCGCGCGAGATCGGCGCTGAGATGACATCCAACCCGATTGTCCGTGCGCTGACCTTCACGGGATCGACCGAGGTTGGCCGCGTGCTGATGGCGCAATGCGCGCCGACCATCAAGAAAGTGGGGCTCGAGCTTGGCGGCAATGCGCCCTTCATCGTGTTCGACGATGCCGATCTCGATGCGGCCGTGCAGGGCGCCATGGCGTCCAAATACCGCAACAACGGCCAGACCTGCGTGTGCGCCAACCGCATCCTCGTGCAGGAGGGTGTTTATGATGCCTTCGCTACAAAGCTCGCCGAGGCGGTCAGGAAGCTGAATGTGGGTGACGGCGCGCAGAACGGTGTCACCACCGGCCCGCTCATCAACAAGGCGGCCGTCGCCAAGGTGCAGGAGCATATTGATGACGCGGTGAAGAAGGGCGCCCACGTCGTTCTGGGCGGCAAGGCCATGGGCGGCAATTTCTTCGAGCCGACGCTGCTCCGTGACGTGACGGTGGATATGGCCGTGGCGCGCGAGGAGACATTCGGGCCGGTTGCGCCGCTCTTCAAGTTCAAGACCGAGGAACAGGCCATCGAAATGGCCAATGCCACCGAGTTCGGCCTCGCCTGCTATTTCTATTCGCGTGACATCGGCCGCGTCTGGCGCGTGGCGGAAGGCCTCGAATATGGCATGGTCGGCATCAATGAGGGCATCATTTCCACGGCGGAAGCGCCCTTCGGCGGCGTGAAGGAGAGTGGCCTTGGCCGCGAGGGCTCGCGCCACGGCATCGAGGAATATGTGGAAATGAAATACATGCTCATGGGCGGGCTGGCGAAGTGACATCAGAGGACCTCAAGAAGGCGGCAGCACTTGCCGCACTCGACTATGTGAAGCCGGGCATGAAGGTGGGGCTGGGAACCGGCTCCACCTCGGCCCATTTCGTGACCGCGCTGGGCGCGAAGGTGAGGGCGGGGCTTGATGTGCTCTGCGTTCCGACCTCCGGCCAGACGCACAGGCTGGCGGTTGAAAGCGGCATCGTCATCACCGATCTCGAGAAGCATCCCTTCCTCGATCTCGCGGTGGATGGGGCGGATGAATTTGACGGCAAGTTTCAGCTGATCAAGGGCGGCGGCGGCGCGCTGCTGCTGGAGAAGATCGTCGCCACCTCGGCGCGCTACATGATCGTGATTGCTGATGAATCGAAGCGGGTTGAGACGCTGGGCAAGTTTCCGCTGCCGGTGGAGGTCATTCCCTTCGGTGTTGCGGCGACGGCGTGGAAAATCGAACGCGCGCTCAAGATCTGCAACCTCACCGGCAAGCTGAAGCTGCGCATGAAGGACGGCAAGCCGTTCCGCACCGACAGCGGCAATGCCATCATCGATGTGTCGATCGGCTCCATTCCCGATGCCTCGCGGCTCGATCCGCTGCTGAAGAGCATTCCCGGCGTTGTCGATCATGGGCTGTTCATTGGCATCTGCGGCATCATCCTGATGGCGACCAAGGACGGCGTGAAGACGTTCCGCAAGGCATGACAGACTTCGACTACGATCTCTTCGTTATCGGTGCAGGTTCTGGCGGCGTGCGGGCTGGCCGGATCGCGGCGAAATATGGCGCGAAAGTCGCGGTTGCGGAGGAATACCGCGTCGGCGGCACTTGCGTGATCAGGGGCTGCGTGCCGAAAAAATTGCTCGTCTACGCGTCGAAATTCGCCGAGGATTTCGAGGATGCGGTGGGCTTTGGCTGGACGTCGGAGAGGGTGTCCTTCGACTGGGCGACGCTGATCGAGAACAAGGACCGCGAGATCGACCGGCTCAACAAAGCCTATATCCGCAATCTCGAAGGGGCGGGCGCCGAACTGATCCTCGAGCGCGCGGTGCTTGAGGACCGCCACACCGTGCGCCTGGCCTCGGGCCGCACGGTGACGGCGAAGTATATTCTGATCGCCACCGGGGCCACGCCCTTCGTGCCGCGCCATCTGCCGGGGCATGAGCTGGCGATCACCTCCAACGAGGCGTTTCATCTTGAGAAATTGCCCTCGCGCATCGTGATCGTGGGCGGCGGCTATATCGCGGTGGAATTTGCCGGAATTTTCTCGGGCCTCGGCGTCGAGACAGTGCTGCTCTATCGCGGCGAACAGATCCTGCGCGGCTTCGATGATGATCTGCGCAATCACCTTGCAGCCGAGATGATCAAAAAGGGCGTCGAGCTTCGCACGGAGACGGATGTGACGCGCATCGACCGCTCGGGCGACGGGGTGCGGGTGACACTTGAAGGCGGTGCCGCCTTTGGCGCGGGTCAGATCATGTTCGCGACCGGGCGTATTCCCAATGTGGCAGGGCTTGGCCTTGAGGCGGCGGGCGTGGAGCTGACGCCGCACCAGGCGGTGAAGGTGGATGATTATTCCTGTTCCTCCGTCGACAATATTTATGCCGTGGGCGATGTGACCAACCGCGCCAACCTGACGCCGGTGGCAATCCGCGAGGGCCATGCCTTTGCCGATACGGTGTTTGGCGGCAAGCCAACCAAGGTGGACCACAGCCTGATCCCCACAGCCGTCTTCTCCCAGCCCGAGATCGGCACGGTGGGGCTGACCGAGGCCGAGGCGCGGCGGCAGGTGAGGGCGGTTGATATCTACAAGACGAGCTTCCGCCCGATGCGCAACACCATGTCGGGCCGCGACGAGCGCACGCTGATGAAGCTGGTCGTGGATGGCGAGACGGACCGCGTGCTGGGCTGCCATATCTGCGGCGACGATGCCGGTGAAATGGCGCAGCTTCTGGGCATTTCGCTAAGGCTTGGCGCCACCAAGGCCGATTTTGACGCCACCATGGCGGTGCACCCGACGGCGGCTGAGGAACTGGTGACGCTGCGCGACAAATGGCAGCCCGGCCGCTGAGGGAATAGGCGGCGGGGTGCCGGCGTAACGCTGGAAAGGCCTTGAGACTCCATGGATTTCCGCACCCAGCTTGCCGCCGAACTGCCCCACCTGCGCCGCTTTGCGCGCGCCCTTGCGGGCGATGCGGCGCTGGCCGACGATCTGGTGCAGGACTGCATTGAGCGCGCCATCGTGAAGGGCCATCTCTATGACCCGGCACGGCCGCTCCGGGCCTGGCTCTATGCGGTGCTGCGCAATCTCTTCATCAGCGGGATCCGCCATGACAGCCGCTCGATGGTGGTCAAGACGGTGGACGATCTGGCCGATGGCGAGGGGGCGGTGGCGCCCGAGCAGGAGCATCGGCTTTCGGCCTCGCTGGTGGCGGAGGCGCTGGACCGGCTGCCCGCCCAGCATCGCGAGGTGATCGTGCTGGTGGGGCTTGAGGAGATGAGTTACCGCGACGCGGCGGAGATCGTGGGCGTGCCGGTGGGCACCATCATGTCGCGGCTGGCACGGGCCAGGAGCGCGCTTCGGCAAATTCTGGAGGACCGTGGGCACACAATGCTCCGGCGAGTGAAATGAGCGAATTCAGATCAATCGAGACATGGGCCCTGAGCGCCTATGTGGATGGCGAGCTGGAGGCGGGCGAGCGCGACGCTGTGGAGCGCCTGCTGCGCGACAATCCCGAGGCGCGCGCCACGGTCGAGGCTTACCGCCAGCAGAATGAGGCGCTGAAGCGGGCTTATGACGGCGTGCTGGACGAGCCGGTTCCGCCAGCCCTTACGGCGGCCTTGGCGGGCCCTGCGCGGCGAACCGTGCGCCCCTGGCTTTCGATGGCGGCGGCGGTGGGGCTGCTGGCGGTGGGCGGCCTTGGCGGCTGGCTGGCGGCGGACCGGCAGGCCTCTCCGGGCGAGAGCTTCGCCGATGCGGCGATTGCCGCGCACGAGATTTATGCGCCCGAGGTGAAGCACCCGGTTGAGGTGTGGGCGGATGACCGCGATCACCTGCAGGCCTGGCTCTCGAAACGCGTGGGTGTGAATTTCGCCATCCCCGATCTTGAAGCCGAAGGCTATGCGCTGGTGGGCGGCAGGCTTCTCGCGGTGGATGACCAGCCGGCGGCGCAGATCATGTATGAGGACGCGCGGAAGCAGCGGATCACGCTCCTTCTCACCGCCAATCCCGCCCATACCGAGACGGCACTTCGCATTGAGCACAAGGGGCAGCTCATCTCCTGCTACTGGCTGGGCGATCGCCTCGCCTTCGCGCTGGCGGGCGAGATGGACGAGGCGCCGATGATGCAGCTGGCCCGCAAGGTCTACGACACCTTCGAGAGCTGACGGCGGCGGCGCTTCCGCCCCGGCGTTTTGGGCGGCGGCGGGCCGGCTGCCAGTTCCCGTGCACGCTTCTGGACGGCCCTGTAGAACCTGGCGATATTCGCCTCGCCTTCCTCATGCGTGACGGGCGGCAGGCCCTCGGTCTCCTTGCGGATCATGCGGATGAGCCGCATGTGGAAGCGGTAGCGCCAGGCCTCGCGGTCTTCATAGAGCCTGCGGCACGGGTCATCCTCGCCGGGAAAGCGGCAGCGGCCGCTGCGGCGGCACCCGGCCAGGGGGCAGCGCGGCAACGGCGGCTCGCGTTCGATGAAGAGCGGATTCAGCATCAGGGCGGGCTCCTTTGATGAAAGGGCGGAGGGGAATGCCGGAGCCGGGGCTCACGCAATCCGGAGAAGATGGGGAAATTGAGGGGCGCTGGCGCCCGGCTTGACGGCGCGGGGGTGACCTGTGGGGCACGGCACTTCGGCTCTGCTCGCCTGGAGCTGCCTAACGGCCTTGCGGCGCGGGGCTCATAGTGGCCCCGGGGCGGCACCTTGAGGCCCGGGACCGGTGCTGCGTTACGGCACCGGGCGCGGGACCCGCCGGCTGTTTCGCGATACCGGGACGCTGTCGACATCGTCCCCTCCTTTGGAACAGCCTGAGAGGGATATAAGCAGAGAATAGGAATAAAGTCAAGAACTTTATTCTTATCCCCATCCAGTTGGAATTATCGCAAATGCGCCATCGCAAGTTGCTTATTCTTGTGGGAATCATGTTCGGAATGACCGAGTCGAAACTCGCAATATGTGAAGCGCATTTCGGACTGAGATGCGAGCTTCGTGGAGAAATTTGATGGGCGAACAAGCAGAAAATCCAAAAAAACCTGCCGAAGATCAGGAAAAGTCAAAGAGCCAAGACATGGCAAGGCCTCTCTACGTCGCATTCAAAAAGGATGCCGATACTGGAGTCGCTCATGCAATAGATTTCGATTTTGACCAAGAGCAATTAACGTTTGAAAAAAGAAAGAGATTGTCTGCAAAAGAAAATGAGTCAGTTAGTGAATCAAATTTGTTTGAAGAAGCAATAAAGTACTTCATTAGAGATATGAACGCTTATTTGCAGGGTGCAAACATTATCGCTTTAATGTTGCCCGCATTTAGTCCGATTGCCATTAGCACGACTACGTACAGAGTATCCCAAAAACATGGAAAAAAGATAGATAATCCAGAATTTGAAGTATACGAAATGCCTCATGATAAGATTGAGGCATTTAATGGCGCGATGCAGTCCATGAACCAATGGTATTCATTTTTGGGATTTCTTCCGAGGATGGCATTGATTGGAATTGTATCTTCTTATGACGGTTATCTCACAAATCTTTTGACAGCCTATTTTAAAAAAAATCCCCAAGCAATAAATGAATCAGAGAAGAAGATTTCGGCTGCAGAAGTTCTCGCATTTTCCAATCTGGATGAGTTTAAGGAGCGCATGATTCAAAAAGAAGTTGAGAATGTAATTCGTGACAGTCACGCAAATCAATTCAAATGGCTGGAAGAAAAACTTGAAATTCCCCTCAGAAAAGGTCTGACCACATGGGAATCGTTTTTAGAGATATGCGAAAGAAGAAATTTATTTACGCACTCAAATGGCGTAGTATCTCAACTATATTTGGATAATTGTAAAAAGCTAGGGTATAAATTTAAGTCGAAACTAGAATTGGGAGAAAAATTAGCTGTAAACAAAGCCTATCTAAAGCAAGCCGCTGAAGTTGTGTTTGAGGTGGGGGTAAAATTAGGGCATGTAGTGTGGAGAAAAAACAGTGAAAAAGGCGACGTTGAAGCAGAAAGAAGTTATTCAAATATCGCGTTTGAGATGATAAAATCAAAAAATTATTTACTTGCGAATAGATTGTTGGAATTTGGCGTTAACATGCCAAAGCTTTCGGAAACGTGGAAGCGCATTATGACAGTAAACTATGCAAACTCAAAGAAATTGAGTGGAGATAAGAAGGCCGCTATGGAAATTCTCGAGGGTTTGGATTGGTCCGCCACGGCTCTCGAATACAAGGTCTGCGTTGCTGCGATAAAAGAAGAAATGGATGATGTGGTTCAATTAATGAAGTTGATTGGTAGTAATGGCAGCGTATCCAAAATGGATTACGTTACTTGGCCAGTCTTTATTGAGGCGCGGAAGGACGAAAAATTTAGACTAGCGTACACTGAAATATTCGGAGGCGACTTGGAGAGCGACGAAGTCTCGAACGAATTCGGCAGTGAGTCACCAGAATCTGAAGGGTTTACCAACTAAAGAATTAGGGTCCTCCTCACCCCGCCTTCACCGGCCTCATCAAAAACGCCGGCATGTTGTCGCCGTGGAAGCGGCTGTGGTCGGGGGCGGCGTCGTCGTCGTGGTGGCGGGAGGAGCGGCGGTCCTGACGCTCGGGCTTTGCCGCGCGGGGTTCCGGCTTGGGCGCGGGGGCGGGTTTCGCGGCGCGCGGTGTTGGAGCAGATGCTTCCGCCTCCGCACGCGGGGCGCGGGGTTCGCGCTTCTCGTGACGGTCACGCCCTGAACGCTCACGGCGGCCACGGCCTTGCCGTTCCTCACGCTCCGGGCCTGATTTTGAATCCGCGGGCACTTCGCCCAGCTCGAAGAAGGGCACATCCTTCTTGATCAGCGTTTCGATGGCCTTCCAGTATTTGGACTCTTCCTTCGTGACCATGGTGAAGGCGTGGCCCTCGCGCCCCGCGCGGCCGGTGCGGCCGATGCGGTGCACATAATCTTCCGCGTGCGTCGGCACGTCGAAATTGAAGACGTGGCTGACCTCGGGGATATCAAGGCCGCGCGCCGCGACATCAGACGCGATGAGGTAGGTGATCTCATTGGCGCGGAAGGAGGCGAGCGTCTTGAGCCTGGCCGACTGGTCCATGTCGCCATGGAGTGCCCCGGCATTGAAGCCATGCGTCTTGAGCGATTTTTCGAGGAGCGCCACGGTGGTCTTGCGGTTGGCGAAGACGATGGCGTTTTTCACGCTGTCCTGCGTGCGGAGAAGGGCGCGCAGCGTCTCGCGCTTGGCCTTGGGCTCATGCGGCGCGTGAACGAGCTTCTGCTCGATGGTTTCAGCCGTTGAGGAGGGGCGCGTCGCCTCGATCCGCTCGGGGTTGTGCAGGAACTGCGTGGTGAGGCGCTGGATTTCCGGCGGCATGGTGGCGGAGAAGAACAGCGTCTGCCGGGTGAAGGGGAGAAGCTTGCAGATGCGCTCGATGTCGGGGATGAAGCCCATGTCGAGCATGCGATCGGCCTCGTCGATCACCAGCATCTCGATGCCGGTGAGGAGCAGGCGTCCCCTCTCGAACATGTCGAGCAGGCGGCCGGGCGTCGCGATGACGACATCGGCGCCACGATCGATCTTCGCCGCCTGGGGATCAAAGGCAACGCCGCCGATCAGCAGCGCCACGTTAAGGTTATGCAGCTTTCCCAGCGTTTCGAAGGCTTCCTGAACCTGGGCGGCGAGTTCACGCGTGGGCTCCAGAATGAGCGTGCGCGGCATCCTTGCGCGGGCGCGGCCTTTTTCAAGCAGCGTCAGCATGGGCAGCACGAAGGCGGCGGTCTTGCCGGAGCCTGTCTGGGCGAGGCCCATCACATCCTTGCGCTGGAGCGCATGCGGAATGGCCTGCGCCTGGATGGCGGTGGGGGTCGTATATCCTGCGGCGGTGACCGCCTCGAGGACCTTGGGGCTCAAACCGAGCTCGGAGAAATTCATAGAGGGACTGAAATACCGTTCTGGCGAAGGATGATCATGGGGCGCCCGGGGCCGTCTCGCCACATCCGGGGGCGTCTTAACTGTAGGTGCAGATAGGAAGAATTGCTGCAAAAGTCAAATTGATTGGCCGTTAATCTTAAACGCCGGGGCACAGCGGACGCGATTTTTGCTAGCTTTCCGCCATGTCCCGTGATTCGGGCGTTTCATTCTGGGGGACCCAATGAAGAAACTTGCAGCGGAATTTTTCGGCACCTTCGTGCTGGTGTTCGGCGGATGCGGCGCGGCCGTTCTGGCGGCGGGCTTTCCGGGCCTCGGCATCGCCTTTGCCGGCGTGGCGCTGGCCTTCGGCCTGACCGTGCTGACCATGGCCTATGCCGTGGGCCATATTTCGGGCGGCCATTTCAATCCTGCCGTTACGGTGGGCTGCGCCACGGCGGGCCGCCTGCCGTGGAGCGATGTGCCGGGCTATATCATCGCGCAACTGGTGGGCGGTGCCGCTGCGGCGGCGGTGCTCTATCTGATCGCCTCCGGCAAGGCTGATTTCGCCGGCGTCGGCGGTTTCGCGACCAATGGCTATGGCGAGCTTTCGCCCGGCAAATATGGGCTGGGCGCCTGCTTCCTGATCGAGGTGGTGCTGACGGCGGTGTTCCTGATCATCATTCTGGGCTCGACGCACCGGCTCGCGCCCGTGGGCTTCGCGCCCTTGGCGATTGGCTTGGGGCTGACGCTGATCCATCTGATCTCGATCCCCGTCACCAACACGAGCGTCAATCCCGCGCGCTCGACCGCCGTGGCGCTCTTCGCGCAGACGGGGGCCTTGAGCCAGCTCTGGCTGTTCTGGGTGGCGCCGATCATCGGGGCCGTCATCGGTGCGTTGATCCACAAGGCGCTGCTCAGCGAGGACTGAGCCTTCGCGAAACGGCGCTGCGCCGGTCAATGACCGTGTGCCGGTACAGCGCCTCATCCATCTTCAAACTTTGCGGCGCAGGCCATGCGAGACCGGTAAGGTCCAGCATGGTCTGTGCGTTTGAGGCCATCTTCGACATGCCGGTGCCGCCTTCGCCGAAGCGCACCACGGCATTGTCAGAGAGCCTCACGATCTGGCCATTGTTCGGCGCATTGATGCCACGTGTGCAGGGGAAGGCCGAGATCACATCTTCAAACGCCAGCCCGACGCCCGGGCCGATGACGCGCAAGAGGCTCGCCAGCGCGCTGATGCCATAGCTCCGGCTGTAAACCGGAAGGCCGATGACGCCGCCGCAGGTGAGCTTCATCAGCACATGGGTTTTGCTGCGGCCGATCTCGACGAAATGCGTCTGCTTGAGGCCGGTGAATGGCAGATCGCGGGATTTCGCGTCATCGGTGATGCGGAACAAGACTTGCGCCGAAAGCCCGGTGGCGATGGTCTGGTAGGGAACGGGCGAGCCTTTACCTTGCGCATAGCGGTAGGTCGCCGTGGGGCCGAGCGAGAGGCCGAGATGATCGAGGGCGAGACACGTGATCTCGCCGATCGAGGGATCGGCCAGCGTGACGCCCACGGCTTTCCCGTTGTCAAAATAAATTCCCTCGATGCGGCGGCGGTGATGATCGCGGATGCCCAGCGGTTCCATGGCGGCGCGGCAGACCTGATCGAAGCCATGGCGGATGCAGGCATTCTCGGGAAAGAGATCAGCCGCCGCCACCCGCGCTGTGATGCCGGGGCCGTAGAAGTCTTGCAGCATCTCCGCCGTGAGCGATTGCGGATCAAGGCCGACATGCGCGCGAAGCTCGCGGTTGTCGCGCGCCGCATAGGCCACATGGGCCGCGGTAAAAAACAGGAACACCGCGCGCTTGCGTGTGTTGTCGAGACGGAACGAACAGCCCAAGCGCTGCTCCAGCCATGACATGAGATGGGTGGAGATCAGCGAGGCGCGGCGGCTTTTCGCGTGATCGTCATCGAGCTTGAACAGACGCTTCAGCGATTGGAGGAGGCCGTGCAGTTCATTGCCGGCATAGATCGGAATATCGCGCCAGCGCAGCGCATGGGGCCAGAGATCGACTTTCCGGTAATCGTGGGAGAGCGCCACGGCGGGATCGGGCTCGCCGAACAGCGCACGCGTCATGGCGGTCAGGAAAATGCCGTGGCCGGTGTTGTCATATTCGGCATTGAGCGCATTGGCGTGGTTCACATGCTCGTAGGAGGCCGAGCCGCTCTCATTGGATTGTTCCGCGCCATCGAGCACGAAATGCACCTGATGCGTGCCGTTCAATCCGGCGAGAAGTGCCGCGATCTTGGCGGCGGGGCCGCCTGCAAAAAGCGCCACAGACTTTGCGCGCGTTTCCCGCAGAATCGCCAGATGATCTGCCGGTGCTTCGCGGAGGCCGCGCAGGATGACTAGGTTTTCGCCGCGCTGCCGCACGCTGCGGCGAAAATATTCCGCATACGGATTTTCGGACGCGAGTTCCGGCTGGCTGGCGAGAATATCCGCCATCGCCTGTTTCGCCTTGCCGCTCTCATTCACCCACACGCCCTTGCCGTTCGTGAAGGGGCCGTCGAGCAGATGATCGAGATAGGTGGCACCGTCAGGGTTGAGCGCCGTCATGGTGGCGCGCAATCCGGCAATCGAGGTGAAGACCGGATCGGGCGTCTGGTTCAGATGCGCTGGCTCAGGCGGCAAGGGCGTGGGTCTTTTCCACCAGGGCCCTGGCGGCGATATCGAAGGCGCCAAGCTGATTTTTCATCTGCGCCGCGAGTTCCGGAATTTCCGCCCGCCGCTGGGCCCAGAGCTTGGAGGAGAAATGCCAGGAATTGCCGCCCGCGTTGACTTCTAGGCAATAGGGCTTGCCGGTCGTGTGGTCGGCCACGAAATCAATGCCGAGCAGCGGGATATCCGGAAACACATCGGCGATCTTCAGCGCGATTTCGCTTTCAACGGGAAATTCCCGGAAGATCATCTGCCGCTTGCCCTTCTGCGTGAAGCTGTGGGCAGCCAGCATGGCGTCATCGCAAGAGGCGGGCGGCGGCGTTTCATCATCGGCGATATAGGTGAGGGAATAGATGATCTTGCCGAGAAACACCGCCACGCGGATGCTTGCCGCATGCCGGCCCGTATCGATGAATCGCTGCACGAGATAGCCGTGCCGGGCCTGGTGAATGAGGTGATCGGCGGGAAAATCGCCCGGGCGCAATTCCTGCAGGCGCTCGCGCCGGAACACGTCGATGCCGTCGCCCTTGGTGGTGAAGGCAAGATCGCGCGGCTTGATCAGCACATGCGATCCGAACATGATCGGATCGAGCTTCATGCCGAACTGGAAGGGCAGGGTGGGCGGAACGGCGATGCCCGCCTCCTGCATGCGCTTCGCCTGGGTGATCTTGTCGATGGCGCGGTTGGCAAGGATGGGCCCGCGCGCGATCTTCAGCCTGTAATCGGTGGTGAGCGCCACGGTGAGCGTGGGATGGCGCCACACCTCGGGCGGCAATTGCGCCTCAAGCTTGGCGGGCACGGAATAGATCGTGATATCGTCGTCGAGCGCGAAGACCTTTTGCGAAATCGCGTCGAAATCGGCTTCATAGTCGGGGCCGCGGTGGATGATGATGAGATTGCGGCGTGTCATGCCAAGAGTGCTTCCCGGATAAGAAAAGCCCCCTCCACGTGTGTGGAGGAGGCCCGAGTCGTGATCGAACCTTCCGGTGGCTTTTAGGCCGCCAGATCGAAACGGTCGAGGTTCATGACTTTGGTCCAGGCGGCCACGAAGTCCTTGACGAAGGCCTCCTTCGCATCGTCCTGGGCATAGACTTCGGCCAGGGCCCGAAGCTGCGCGTTGGAGCCGAAAACGAGATCGACGCGGGTGGCCGTCCATTTGGGCTGGCCCGTCGCGCGGTCCTTGCCCTCGAAGGTGGCCTGTGCGGGGCTGGTGGGCGTCCACACCGTGCCCATGTCGATCAGGTTGGCGAAGAAGTCATTGGTGAGCGCCCCCGGCGTCTTGGTGAAGACGCCGTTCTGGGAGCCGCCGGTATTGGCGCCCATGACGCGAAGGCCGCCCAGCAGCACCGCCATCTCCGGCGCGTTGAGTGTCAGGAGCTGTGCACGGTCGAGCAGAAGCTGCTCGGCGGGAAGCACAAAGTCGGCCTTCTGGAAGTTGCGGAAGCCGTCGGCGACGGGCTCCAGCACCGAGAAGGAGGCCGCATCCGTCTGGGCATCGGTGGCATCGGTGCGGCCGGGGGTGAAGGGAACCTCCACCTTGTGGCCGCCATTGCTCGCCGCCTGTTCCACACCGGCAGAGCCCGCCAGCACGATCAGATCGGCCAGCGAAATCCTCTTGGCCGTCTTCTGCGCCGCGTTGAATTCCGCTGCGATCGCTTCGAGCGCGCCCAGAACAGTGGCAAGCTCTTCCGGCTGGTTCACCGGCCAGTCCTTTTGCGGAGCGAGCCGGATGCGGGCACCATTGGCGCCGCCGCGCTTGTCGGAGCCGCGGAAGGTCGAGGCCGACGCCCAGGCGGTGGAGACAAGCTGCGGCACCGTGAGCCCTGAGGCCAGAACCTTGGCCTTGAGGGCCGCGACATCGGCCGCATCGACCAGCGGGTGGTCAACGGGCGGCACCGGATCCTGCCAGACCAGTTCTTCCGCCGGAACCTCGGGGCCGAGATAGCGGCTGCGGGGGCCCATGTCGCGGTGGGTGAGCTTGAACCAGGCGCGGGCGAAGGCGTCGGCAAACTCATCCGGGTTTTCAAAGAAGCGGCGCGAAATCTTCTCGTAATCCGGATCGGCGCGAAGCGCGATGTCGGAGGTGAGCATGGCGGGCGCATGCCGCTTCGACTTGTCATGCGCGTCCGGCACCGAGTTGGCGCCTGCGCCATTCTTGGGCCGCCACTGGTTGGCGCCGGCCGGGCTCTTGGTCAGCTCCCAGTCATAGCCGAAGAGGTTCCAGAAGAAGTTGTTGCTCCACTTGGTGGGCGTGGAAGTCCACGTCACTTCAAGGCCGGAGGAAATCGTGTCGCCGCCAAAGCCTGAGCCGAACTTGCTGGCCCAGCCCAGTCCTTGCGCCGCCAGATCGCCCGCTTCCGGAGCGGGGCCGACATTGGCGGCATCGCCCGCGCCATGCGTCTTGCCGAAGGTGTGGCCGCCGGCGATGAGGGCCACGGTTTCCTCGTCATTCATCGCCATGCGGGCAAAGGTCTCGCGGATGTCGCGCGCCGAGGCGAGCGGATCGGGATTGCCGTCCGGGCCCTCGGGGTTCACGTAGATCAGGCCCATCTGCACGGCGGCAAGCGGGTTCGCCAGATCGCGCTCGCCGGTATAGCGGCTGTTGGGATTCTTGGTGGGGGCGAGCCATTCGGTTTCGGCACCCCAATACACATCCTGATCGGGCTCCCACACATCGGCGCGGCCGCCGCCGAAGCCGAAGGTTTTGAAGCCCATCGATTCAAGCGCCACGTTGCCGGTGAGGACCAGAAGATCGGCCCAGGAAATGCGGTTGCCGTATTTCTTCTTGATCGGCCACAACAGGCGGCGGGCCTTGTCGAGGTTCACGTTATCGGGCCAGGAGTTGAGCGGCGCGAAACGCTGCTGGCCGGAGCCAGCACCGCCACGGCCATCGCCCATGCGATAGGTGCCGGCGGCATGCCAGGCCATGCGCACGAAGAGCGGCCCGTAATTGCCGAAATCCGCCGGCCACCAGGGCTGGGAATCGGTCATCAGCTTGGCGAGATCGGCCTTGAGCGCTTTCAGATCGAGCTTGGCGAATTCCTTGGCGTAATCGAAATTCTTCGCCATGGGGGTTGAGGTATTGCCGTGCTGGTGCAGGATTCCGAGGTTGAGCTGGTTCGGCCACCAGTCCCGGTTGCCGCGCATCGACACACTGGTGACGCCATGCACCACCGGGCATTTGCCCGCACTCTTCTCTGGCTTGAGATCCATCACGCCTCTCCTCTGTAAGCTGGAATGGTTCTGATGTAGCAAAGGGAGATCATTTGTTCAAATCGTATTGCATTGGTCTGACGATAAGATAAACTTATGGCATGCCGACGCTGCGCCAGCTCCGCTATTTCGAATCGCTCGCCCGCCACCTGAATTTCGGCCGGGCGGCAGCGGAATGCGCCATTTCACAGCCTGCCTTGTCGCTGCAGATCCAGGATCTTGAGGCGAAGCTCGGCATCGAACTGGTGGAGCGCGGCAAGGCGGGCATCAGCCTGACGCCGGTGGGGCAGGATGTCGCGGTGCGCGCCGCCCGCATTCTGGCCGAGGTGGGCGACCTCATGGATTTCGCGCGGGACCGGGGAAAGCCGTTGAGCGGCCCCTTGCGGCTGGGCGTGATCCCCTCGATCGGGCCTTATCTCTTGCCCTCGATCCTCCCGACGCTGCGCGCCGAAGCGCCTGACCTCGAGCTGCAGGTGCGCGAAAGCCAGACGGGGCAACTTCTCGACGCGCTGATGGACCGCAAGATCGACCTGATCCTGCTGGCGCTTCCCATCGACCGGCCGGGCGTGACGCAGGTGGGGCTGTTTGAAGACCCGTTCTTCGTGCTGACGCCCTCAGGCCACCGCCTCGCGGGGCAGGGCGCCATCGCCATGGACGATCTGCAGAACGAAAAGGTGCTGCTGCTGGAGGAGGGCCATTGCCTGCGCGACCAGGCGCTGAACCTCTGTTCGCAGGCGGGCGTGGATGGTGTTGAGGAATTCGGCGCCACAAGTCTCGCCACCATCGTGCAGCTCGCCGGCAATGGCTATGGCGTGACCATCCTGCCGGAACTGGCGCGGGCGGTTGAAACCCGGAGCCACGCCCATGTGGCGGTGGCGGATTTCGCCAGGCCTAGGCCCTCGCGCACCATCGGCCTTGCATGGCGCGATACGTCGCGGCGCAAGGAGGACTTCCTCGAATTCGGCCGCATCATCAGGCAGGCGCGGGCGGCGTAAGCAGGGCTGACCCATTTCGTGATTTGACGGTTGCGCACCGAAGACCCAACTTGGATTTACAGAACAAGGCAGAGAGGTCTCGAACACTGATGCCGCCGACGCAAAAAATCGCCATCTGACCGGACCGGAGACGGGCGTGATGGCTCAATCACATACCCGGTTTCTGCCGCAGCCCTTGGCTGCATGAAGACAAGTTCCTTCGTGAACAAAGTGCAAGTTGCACGGACAGGCCCCGCGAGGCACATCACCTCCGGGGCCGCTTTAATTATGCGTTCAAATAAAAAAGGGGCGGCCTAGGCCGCCCCTTCCACTGTTGCGATCCAGCTGATGATGGCTTCGGAGAAACCATCGATGCGCCGCCACGGGCCGAAGCCCACGGCGTGCTGGTAGGACGCGACGTTCACCATGTAGCCAAGGCCCTTGGGCGCCGGAACCTTGTCGTGCGACTGCTCGTCGGTGAAGACGATCAGGCGTTCGCCCTTCGCATCCACTTCGGAAACAGCAGCGCCGAGGTAAGTTCCGCCATGCGGCTGGCTCGTCACGATGGCATCGCGCAAGGCGAAGCCATGGCGCGGCGGCACCTTCTTCACGCCTTGCGAGAAGGTGAAGATTTCAACCTCCTCGCACACGTCGCGCGCGAGGATCGCCAGCCCGCAGGCCGCATCGAGCCGCGTCATCTCCGACTGATGTGACATCGTTGCATCCATCGAGCCTGACACGTCGATCAGGAGCCTGGTCTTGCCGGGCAGCTTCGCAAGGCCTGCCAGCGACGTCAGCATTGCCTGCTCGAGCTCGGGCTCGAAGTCGGGCGCATGCCGGGCCGCCGTGATGAAGCGGAACGGCAGCACGCGCTCCGTCCGCATCTGGGCCAGTGCGCCCGCGATCACCTCGCGCGGCACCTCGGCCTTCTGCATCAGCCGGAGGTTCCGCAAGAGGGCAAGCGCCCCCAGCTTCTTCTCCGCGATCAGCCGCTCGAACACCTGGCGCTTGTCCTCGCCCGCCGAAAGCGCCACCTCCCAGGTGTCGGCCGAAACCAGTTCGCCCGCGGCGAGCTGCTTCCAGACCTTTTCCTGTTCGGCATCCTTCGGCTTCGCATGGACGAGGAACAGCACGTCGCGCAAACGCACCGCGCCATCCCTGTCGTACTTCGCCAGCTGGTAGGCGTCGAACTTGGCCAGAGCCTTGGCGAGGCCCTTCTTCACCTGCGCCGAGACAGCCTGCTTCTTGCGCTGCTCGAGCGGCCCCAGCGCATCCGCCCAGTAGATGGCGAGAAACTCGGTCATCTCGTCGGGCCGCTGGATGACGCGCGCCAGCGTCTCGGCCACCAGCCCGCGATGGGTGGGAAGCCTTGCCATTTCGCGCACCACCAGAAGCGGCGCGTGGCGGAGCTTCATGGCCTCGCGGGCCTCCACCGCAAGCGCGGCGCAAACCTCGGGCTTGACCCCGGCGACGAGCGCCCGGATGCGTTCGGCGATGGTGACGCCGCTGTCATAGAACTGGTCCTCCCACAGGAGGCAGTTCATCAGTGTACGGCGCAATTCGGCTTCGGGGCCAAGCTTGACCGCCTGGCCGCCTTCGCGGGTGAAAACCCGCTTGATCTTGTTGAGAGTGCTCATGGGAATGCCTCCTTTCGTGAGCGTTGGGTTTGGGTTGAATGATGGCCGCCGGTGCGAGTGGAATTGCGCCGATGGTCATTCCTTGTAGGGATCACGCACGTCTGGTCCCGCCATCATGACAAGGAAGGGGCGCAGCCGTGCGGTTACCCGTATCGTGCCCTCGTGATGAGGGAGCACGTCGTCGAGGCGGCGATAGGCCATGGGGCTCTCGTCGACATCTCCGCCGGCGAGATGGATGCCGCGTTCCGCCATCCAGTCATTCATCTGATGCCGGGTGAAGCGCAGCTTTGCATCGCGCCGGCCGAACAGCCGCCCGGCCCCATGCACCGTTGAATAGAGCGCCTCCCGCGATTGCGGTGAGTCCGTGCCTTCGACAATCACCGCATCGTCGCCCATTGAGCCGCCGATAAAGCCGCGCTGGCCGGGAAAGGCCGGTGTCGCACCCTTGCGAACCACCCAGTGGAGGCGGCCGTCATGCTCCTCCGCCCACGCATAATTGTGGTGATTGTGCACACGGTCGATGATCCTGGCGGCGAGAAGCCTGCGGATGACATCGACCACCCAGTCACGCCCCGCCTGAGCATAACGGCCCGCAAGCGTCATGGCGGCAATGTAACGCTGCCCCAGTTCGCTGCCGTCACTCACCAGCGCAGGCGCCGCATCAATGCCTTCGTGGCCGCCTGCGAATTTGAGATAGCGCGCGGCAGTCTTGTGGCCAAGGCCGCGCGAACCGAAATGCACGCCGATCCAGACATGCCCGTCGGCGCGATCTTCGAAGAGGTCGACATAATGGTTGCCGCCACCGACCGTGCCGAGTTGCGCCACCGCCATGTCCTTGAGATAGCCGACGCCTGCCGCATGCCATGCCTCGTGATCGTCGAAGATGCCGGTGCCGAGATTGCGCCGCGATCCCTCGTAACGCCCGCCGAGGCCGAAATCGATCTTGCGGGAAATGCTCTTGGCGATGGCATCGATGCGCCCCTTGATCTCGGCATGCGTGATGTCAAGCTTGGCGGCGAGATTGCCGCAGCCGATGTCGAAGCCGACGCCTGACACGGAGATGTGCTTCTCGTAGGCGACGACGCCGCCAACGGGTTGAGAATAACCGAGGTGGCCATCGGCGCAGAGCACGCCACGCACGGCCGATCCCGTGGCGAGACAGCGCCACATCTGTTCCACGGTATTGGGCGCGTGGTCGCCCATGATCTTGAGCATGGATTGTCTCCGTGAACGTTGGATGTTGTAAGTCCGCCGGGAACAGGCGATGCCGGACTGCCCCGAAGGGCGGACTGAGCTACGGCTGTGACACCGGCGGGAGTTGAACCCGCGCCTCCGCGCTTTCACGCGGCGCTCTAACCGAAGGAACGGCGATCTTCACCACGGCGGGTGAGGTTTGGCCCCGGCGGGGAACAGGCGACGCTGCAACCGGCCTTGCGGCCGTCCCGGCGACTTCCGTGAACGCGCGCGTCCGCGGTGTCTCTTCCGGGTCCCGAAGAAACAGCGATCTTCACCACCGCCGGGTGAAGGGAGAAAAATGGACCGCCGGGAACAGGCGATGCCGGAACGCCACTTGCGTGGCAGGCGCTCTATCCGCTGAGCTACAGGCCCGGAGGCCTGGCGGGAATCGAACCCGCGTCTTCCTCGGTGTAACGAAGTACCGGCGATCTTCACCACGGCGGCCCAAATGGGGAGGCGGGGAACAGGCAATACTGTACGTTGCTCTACCAGCTGAGCTACGGCGGCAAGGCTGCCGCCGGCGGGTCTCGAACCCGCGACCAAACGAAGGAACAGTATTTTCACCACCGCCAGCGGCCCCGCGCGTGAGACGCGGGACCGCTTTGGAAGGAAAAGCCGGGGAACGGGCGATGCCGGAACGCCATGTGGATTTCTCCCCATGGCAAGCGCTCTGTCCGCTGAGCTACGGGTGCATGGAACACCCGGCGGGAGTCGAACCCGCGACCTCTCGATTATCAGTCGAAGTAACGGCGATCTTCACCACCGGCCGGGTGGAAAGGCGGGGAACGGGCGGTGTCCATGGCGGATTCGAACCGCGCTCCGGCCGGGGCCGGAGTTCAACCACGAAGCATCGGACACCTTCACCACCGCCAGCGGCCCCGCCTTGAGATGCGGGGCCGCTTTCGAATTGGCAGGAGTGGCTGGGGAACAGGCGACATCCGGACTGCCCGAACGGGCGTAGTGTTCGGCCACGGCATTGCTGCCGGTGGGGTTTGAACCCACAAATTCCGCGCTTTTTCACGCGGCGCCTTTACCGAAGGAACGGATCTCTTCACCACCAGCCTCTTCCGGGGCACAGGCAACAGACGGATTGGCCGAAGCCATCGTTAGAAGCGAAGTATCCGCCGGTCTTCACCACCGGAAGACTGGGTTGGCCGGGGAATAGGCGATCACGGAAAGAAAGGTATCGCCCGGCGCAAACCGCCTCCTTGCGGAGGCTATCGCAATCCCGCGTCGCACGGAGCTTCGCCAGCTCCATTCCACGGTACGCATGAACGACCCTTCGGGGTGCGAAGGATCCACGATCTTCACCACCGGCCAGAAGAATAAGTAAAATTTCGAAAAGCGGATACCTCTCGTATCCGCTCCGCCATTGGTGGACCGCGGAGAGCATGACTCTCCGCGCCGTTCCCTCCGGCGGGCCCCGCGCTTGTGGATCCGGGTCTCCATCGTCACATTGCGGAGGGACAAACAAAAAACCCCTCCGGAGCATTTGCTCGGGAGGGGTTGCCGCAGCGAACCATTCTGTCCGCCGTCAGGCACCGCTCCCATGCGCAAATGCGTCTCCCGCCTTGTTCAGGCAGTTTTGGCCAATTGATGTTTCAATCATCACGCGCATGGTTTCTCATCATGTGCTGCGCGCATCATTGCGGGCAGCGGGAGGCGCGTATAGGACGGCCGCCGATCCGCAGTCAAGTATAATTTCGCCGTGTAAGCAAAAAATATTGCGGCGGGAGTTTATTCGAGGCGCGAAGGAAATCCCGGCGCGCGCAGATCGGTGTGCAGCAAATCCTCGAGCAGCTTGGCGATCTGGGTGGATTGCGCTGATCCGCCATAGGCCGCCTTGCCCTTCATGAAGGTCTGGTTGGTGAGCGAGGCGAGATCGAGCGGCGTGCCGAACTCCTTGCCGAAGTTCATGGCGAAGCCCAGATCCTTGAGCGCCAGATCCATCGTGAAGGCAATGTCATAGCTGCCGTTGAGAATGAGCTGGCCTTCCGTCTCGTGGACGAAGCTGGTGCCGCTCGACGCCGCGATGGCGGCCCAGGCCTGCGCCAGATCAAGCCCGCCGCGCTTCGCCAGCATCAAGGCTTCCGCATCGGCGACGAGATGGATGAAGGCCAGCATGTTGGTGATGACCTTGATGATGGCGGCGGAACCGATGGGCCCCATGTGGAAGATGCGGTTGCCGATGGCCTCGAGCGCCGGGCGGTGCTCAACGAACAGCGATTGATCGCCGCCCACCAGCACGGTGATCTCGCCCCGCGCCGCCAGATGCACGCCGCCGGTGACGGGCGCTTCGAGGACCCTGACGCCTTTGGCTTCCGCCAATGCCGCCAGCCGCTGCATCTCATCGCGCCCATTGGTGGAATTCTCGATCCATGTTCCGCCGGGTTTGAGCCCTTCGAGAATTTGGCTGAGCACCTTTTCCGAGACGGCGGGCGAGGGCAGGCAGGTGAAGACATGATCGACGCGTGACGCGAGATCTTTCGGCGCGGCCGCCCATTTGGCGCCCGCCTTGATGTGGCGCTCGGCGAGGGCGGGATCGAGATCATACACCGTGACATCAAACCCTGAGCGGATCAGGCTCATCGCAATATGCCCGCCGAGATTGCCGAGACCGATATAGCCGTAGGACATCTTTGCTCCTTCACTTTTCCCTCTCCGCGCAAGCGGGGAGGGTGGACGCGCGCCGCGCGGACGGGTGGGGACCGCCGCCGCAGAATGTTGAAGACCTCGCCACCCCACCCCGGCCCTCCCCGCAACGCGGGGAGGGAGGCATAGCTACTCCTCCTTCCGCAGCACGCGGTTGGTCATTTCGAGATGCAGTCGGTCGCCGGTATAGGGATGGGCTTCCGCCACCTCTTCGTCGAGTTCGATGCCGAGGCCCGGTTCTGTAGGGAGGATGACGTAGCCATTCTCCCACTTGATGGGCTTCTTCAGAATCTTCGAATGGAAGCCGCCCCATTGCTCGATCGATTCGAGAATGAGGAAATTGGGGAGCGTCGCCGCGAAGTGAATGTTGGCGGCGCCTTCCACTGGTCCCGCATAGAGATGCGGCGCGATCTGGGCGTAATAGGTTTCGGCCATGCCGGCGATCTTCTTCGCTTCCATCAAGCCGCCCACACGGCCGAGCGCCATTTGCAGGATTGAGGCGGCACGGTTTTCAAGCACGCGGGCAAATTCATATTTCGTGGTGAGACGCTCGCCGGTTGCCACAGGGATCGAGGTGCCGCGCGCAACGAGCGCCATCTCCTCGGGCTTTTCGGGGGGCACCGGCTCCTCGAACCACAAGGGATCGAAAGGTTCGATCTTCCTGGCAAAGCGGATGGCGCCTGCGGTGGTGAACTGGCCGTGCGTGCCGAACAGCAGATCGGCCTTGGTGCCCACCGCCTCGCGGATGAGCTTGCAGAATTTCACGCACAGTTCGATTGATTCAAGCGAGGGCTGGCGCGGATCGAAGATGGAATAGGGGGCGGCGGGATCGAACTTCACGGCGGTGAAGCCCTGGCTCACATAATGCGCCGCGCGCTCCGCCGATTGCTCGGCGTTCCAGTAAATTGAATCATCCTGGCCCTTCGACAGGTCGGGATAGATGTATGTGTAGGAGCGGAGCTTCTCATGCACGCGGCCGCCCAGGAGTTCATAGACGGGCTTGCCGAGCGCCTTGCCGATGATGTCCCACAGCGCGATCTCAAGGCCCGACAGGACACCCATCAGCGACACATCGGGGCGGAGCGTATAGCCCGAGCCATAGACCTTGCGCCACATGGCCTCGAGGTGGAACGGATCCATGCCCTCGACATAGCGGCTGAACGTGTCTTCGATCATCGCCGTCATGGCCTTGGGGCCGAAGGTGGCGCAATAACATTCACCGATGCCGGAGATGCCGGTATCGGTCGTGAGTTTCACGAAGGTGAAATAGCGCCCGCCCCAGCCGGGCGGCGGATTGCCGACGATGAACACCTTGAGGCTCTGGATTTTCATGGGGGTGGCTCCTGTCAGGGGCCTGATTGATAGCGGCTTTCAGGCCCTTGGGGGGATGAATTTTTCTAACCGGAGCCGCGCCGCGGCGCTTGTTTATGAAGGCAAATATCGTGCTAAGAGGCAGTCTCTTCACCCTCTTGGCTGATGCTGACACCATGGAATTCGACTATATCATCGTGGGCGCGGGATCGGCGGGCGCCATTCTCGCCAACCGCATTTCGGAAAAGCACTCCGTGCTGCTGCTGGAGGCGGGCCCTGCCGACAGCGCCTATTTCCTCGGCATGCCGATGGGCTATGGCTTGAGCTTCTACAATCCCAAATATAACTGGATGTACTGGTCGGAGCCGGTGCCGGGCTTCGGCGGCAGGCAGACCTATGTGCCGCGCGGCAAGGTGCTGGGCGGGTCCTCCACCATTAACGCCATGGTCTATATGCGCGGGCGCCCCGAGGATTTCGCCGATTGGGAAGAGGCGGCGGGGCCGGAGTGGAACTGGGAGAGCGTCACCAAGGCCTATGAGGCGGTGGAGGAGAAGGTGAAGATCGGCAGCATGGCGGGGAAATCCCATCCCTTGTGCCAGCGCTATTTCGATGCCTGCCTGGCGATGGGCCTGCCGCTCAACCACAATCCCAACCACGGCACGCAGCATGGCGTTGGCTATAATCCCATCACCGTTCACAATGGGCGGCGCATGTCGTCCTCGCATGTGTTTCTCTCGCCCGTGCGCCGCCGCGCCACGCTGAAGATCGAGACGGAGGCGATCGTCAGCCGCGTGCTGTTCGAGGGCACGCGCGCCGTGGGCGTCGCCTATGTGCGGGGCGGCGACCTGAAAAGTGTGAGGGCACGGCGCGAGGTGATCCTCTCGGCGGGTGCCATCAACACGCCGCATCTCCTGCAGCTTTCGGGCGTGGGGCCGGCGGGGCTTTTGACGCGGCATGGCATCGCCGTGGTGGCCGCCAATCCGGAGGTGGGCCGCGCCATGCAGGATCATGTCTGCTATGATCACTATTACCGCGCCCGCGTGCCGACCATGAATGAGGAACTGCGCCCGCTGCTCGGCAAGGCCAAGGCGGCGCTCGAATATGTGCTGTTCCGCAAAGGCTGGCTCTCGGGCAGCATGAATCAGGCGGGCGGCTATGTGAGGTCATCGCCCGGGCGGGCGCTCCCCAATCTCCAGCTTTATTTCTGCCCGGCGAGCTATGACAGGGCGCCGCCCAAGACGCGCAAGATGACCGAGCCCGATGATTTTCCCGGCATCTCGATCAGCGTCTCCAACACCAGGCCGACAAGTCTCGGCAGCGTGGAACTGCGCTCGCCCTCTCCCGCCGATGCGCCCGCCATCCAGCCCAATCTTCTGTCCACGGAGGAAGATGTGGCGGAGATGCTGGAGGGCGCGCATTTCCTGCGGCGGCTGAGCCAGGTGCCGCAGCTTGCCGCCGTGCTGGAAGGGGAATTCAAGCCGGGGCTTCAGGCGCGTTCCGACATTGATCTCATCGCCGACATCCGTGCACGGAGCATTTCGGTGTTCCACCCCTGCTGCACGGTGAGGATGGGAGCGGCGCTTGACTCGCGGCTTCGCGTCAAGGGCGTCGAGCGCCTCAGGGTGATTGATGCCTCGTCCTTCCCCAACATCATCTCCGGCAACATCAATGCACCGTCCATGATGGTGGGGTGGAAGGGCGCTGAGATGGTGCTTGAAGACGCATGAGGGAGGAGACGACGCGGACAAGGCGGTGGATGCGCCGCTTCGTGTTTCTGCTCGGGCTTTATCTCGTCCTGAGCTACGGCCTGCTGCCGCTGGTGTGGCGGCATTATGAGCATCAGAAGAAGCTGGCCGATGTGCCGATGCTGACCCATACGCCCGATGGCATTCCCGGTGACCCCATCAATGTCGGCCTCGTGAGCGATGAGGCGGATGTCTTGAAGGCGATGAACCGCGCGGGATGGTCTCCCGCCGATCCGGTGACGCTCGAGTCGAGCGTTCATATCGTCGAAGGCATCGTGCTGGACCGGCGCTACGCCGATGCGCCGGTGAGCCCGCTTCTGCTCTTGGGGCGGAAACAGGATTTGGCCTTCGAGAAAGCCATCGGCACCAGCCCCGACCGCCGCAACCATGTGCGCTTCTGGAAGGTTTTGGAGCAGGGCGATGAGGGACGCCCCGTGTGGCTGGGGGCCGCGACGCAGGATTCAGGCGTGGGGGTGAGCCATTATACCGGCGAATTCACCCACGACATCGCGCCCAATATCGATGACGAGCGCGCCCTGCTGATGGCCGATCTCGTGGCGGCGAAGATCGTGACGGCCTTTTACAGCGTCACCGGCATCGGCCCCACGGTGCTCGCCTGGAACGGCGGCGGCGACCGCTATTTCACCGACGGCGAAGTGAAGATCGCGGTGATCGCGAAGGATGCCGTGGTGCAGGAGAGCGCGCCTGTGACCTATGAAAGCCCGCCCTGGATCGCCGCCAAGGATAGTTTATGGGCGGAGGTCGTGGCGGCGGCGGGGGAGTGACGCCCCTCATCCGCCCTTCGGGCACCTTCTCCCGCTGCGCGGGCGAAGGGCATAAATTCACCCTTCTCCCATGCAATGGGAGAAGGTGGCGCGGCACGCGCCGGATGAGGGCCTATTTGCAGTATTTTTCCAAACACCCCAGCGCCGCCGCTCGCCCGGTGGCGAAGCTGGCTTGCAGGAGGTAGCCTCCAGTGGGGGCTTCCCAGTCCAGCATTTCACCGGCGGTGAAGATGCCGGGGGCTTTCTTCAGCTCATACGCCTCCGTCACCTCATCCCACGCCACGCCGCCCGCGGAAGAGATGGCGCGCGTCAAACCGGCGGGGCGAAGCAGGCGGAGCGGCATGGCCTTGATGCCTTGCGCGTCGGCTGGCGTTCCGGTCTCGCGCAGCAGGTTGATGGCGACGGGCGAAAGCCCCGCCACCTTGCGGAGATAGTTCGATTGTGAATCCTTGCCGCGCGGCCGGGTGAGGCGGGCGGCCAGAGCTTCCACCGTGAGATCGGGGCGGAAGTCGATCATCACCGGCTGGCCCGGATGCTCGCGCAATCCCTTCGACAGCGCATAGATGGCGCCGCCCTCGATCCCTTCCTTGGAAATCATCAATTCGCCCCGCACGCGCTTGCCGGAATAGCTGAGGCCGACATTCTTGACCGGCGTTCCGGCAAAGCGCTCGCGGAAGACGCTCGACCACGCGACGAGGAAGCGCGAATTGGCGGGTTTGAACGGCGTGACGGCGATGCCCTTTGCCGTGAATGCCGGAACCCACGCGGCGTCAGAGCCAAGCTGCGGCCAGCTTGCGCCGCCAAAGGCGAGGATGGCGGGCGTTTCGCCAAAGCCCGGCCACGCTGAACGGGTGACGAGCTTGACGCCCAGCCCATCGAGCCGCTTCAGCCAGGCGCGGAGCAGTGGCGAGGCTTTCATCTGCTTGGGGAAAATGCGGCCCGAGGAGCCCACGAAGGTTTCAATGCCGAGGCCATTGGCCCATGCCACCAGGGCATCGGGCGGAAAGGCCCGGATGGCGGGCTCGATCCGGGGTTCCTGATAGCGCGCGAGGAAAGCGTCGAGCGGTTCGGAATGAGTAAGGTTCAGCCCGCCGCGCCCCGCCAGCAGGAACTTGCGCGCCGGGGCGGGCATGTGATCGTGAACGGTGACGGCAATGCCGGCCGAGGCCAGCACTTCGGCGGCCATCAGCCCCGCGGGGCCTGCGCCATAGACGGAAACGGAATGAGGCAAGGGTTCGATCCAAGTTGGACGTGCTCCCTAGCAGACGGTTTCTGCGCCGTCACGCGCGGCACTCCAACCCTGTCACCCCGGCGGTAAGCCGGGGCCCAGACTTGCCACCATGATGCAGGTTGAAGTCTGGGTCCCGGCCTTCGCCGGGATGACAGGTGAAGGAATTGCTAAACCTTTTCCCGCAGAGGGAGAGTTTTTTTAAGCCGCCTCGCGCGCGAGGGGCTGGCACATGCAGTGGACGCCGCCGCCGGCTTGCAGGAACATGCTCATGTCGGGGTCATAGACCTTGAAGCCCGCGGCGCGCATCTTGGTGTTGAGATCCTTGGCAGCGGTTGTGGAGAGGATGCGGTCCTCGCCGAGCGTCACGACGTTGCAGCCGAGCGCCATCGTCTCCTTGAAGGAGGCGGGGATGATCTCGATCTTCTTCGACTTGAGCCAGGCGATCACGTCATCCTCGGTGGTCTCGAGGCACACGGCGGCGCACTGCTCGTTCAGCATGCAGACCATGAGATCGATGTGCACGTAGAACTGGTCGATCGGCGCATATTTGATTTCCCAGCCTTCCTTCTGGAACCATTCCGCCGCCTGCCGGGCCGCAACCTCTTCGGTGCGGTGATCGGTGAAGCCGACGAGCGCCAGCCCGTCGCGCAGGATGTTGAAATCGCCGCCTTCGAAATTGCCGGCCGAGATCATGTCGTAAATCGGGATATTGTTCTCGATATAGAAACGCAGCACAGCGGCATATTCACCGCGGCGGCGCGGATTGGCGAGCTGACACAGAACCGCGCCATAGGGCGACATGAAGGATGAGTCGCGCGCATAGACCTGATAGGGGTTCGCCATGTCGAGCGGTAGGAAATGCGTGGTGACGCCCGCCTGATGGTAGGCATCCACCATCTCGCGGTGCTGGCGCATCGCCACCTGCTTGTCGAACTTGTAGCCCTTCCTCAGCGTATCGCGCACAAGCGACGACCACGCGGCGTTTTCGAGCCCCATCCAGCGGAAGCTCTCGGCGGGCCCGAGCAGCACGTCCTTGAGGCGGCCGGTTTCGGATTTCATCTCCCACCGGCCCTTGAGCTTGGGCGTGCCGCCGCCTTCGACACGGGCGCGGAGGGGAACGGGCTTGCTGGCGGTCATGGGGCGTCTCCTGTGATGATGGCGATGGTCTATCGCAACCGGTCAGCGGCGGAAATACCGCAAGGGGGTTATGCCCTGGACGACAGGAACCAGTGAAACAGTTCCGCCTGCGAGGAGACGGCGAGCTTGGCATAGATGTGCTTGCGGTGGACGCGCACCGTTTCGACGGAAATTTTGAGGCGCCCCGCCAGCGCTTTCGCCGAATGGCCTTCGAGCATGAGGTTCACGACTTCGGCCTCGCGCGCCGTCAACTGGCTGGCTTGGCGCGGCACGGGCTTGGGCTGCGGCATGACGGCGTGAAGGGGCCCAGCGAGGCTTTCATGGCGTTGTGCGGCGGATGCGAAAACCGGCACCAGCGCGGTGAGGGCTCCTGCATCGGCCATGGAGAAGCGCGGCTCGCCCGTGGCGCGGGAGAGCGAGAGAAACAGCGTGCCATGCTCTTCCGGCAGCAGAAGCCCCAGCATGTCCGACACGCCGATCTGGCTGAAATAGCGCCGGTGATATTCGCTCGCCGAAAAGCCATCGGGCGCCACGTCCTTGACGCGCGCCACGCGGGGCGCCTTGAGGCCGAGGCTGGCGCGGTAGAAGGGGCTGAGCAGATAGACGCCTTTCAGGTAGTCGCCATACATGGCGGCGCGCTCTGACGGCTTGAGCCGGTCCGCCAGAACTTCCGGCGGCGCGCCATCGGCAAAGCGCATCAGCGCCGCCGCATCGTGGACAACGGCCTGCCCGGCCAGCGCCAGGAAACGATTGGCAAAGCTGTCACGGCCGATCGCGTCGATGAGGGCGGCGATCGCTGCCGCGCTCACGCCGCCTTCCACTTGATCGAGCAGCCCATCGAGGCGATCTGCTCTTGAGGCCCAAGGCCCGTTTCGGCAATGAGCTTCATGGCCTCGTAAAGATCGCGCCTGGCGCCCGGCACGGCTTCTTTCCGGGAGGCATCGAGGCGGCCCCGGTATTGCAGTTCAAGCCTGCCGTTGAAGCCGAAGAAATCCGGCGTGCAGACAGCGTCATAGGCGCGCGCCACGGCCTGCGTCTCGTCATAGAGATAGGGAAAGGTGAAGCCATGCTCACGGGCAAAGAGCTTCATGTTGGGGAAACTGTCTTCGGGATAATCCGCCGCGTCATTCGATGAAATGGCGATGGTGGAGATGCCGAGCTTTTGCAGTTCGCCCGCATCCGCAACGAGCCTCGCGATCACCGATTTCACATAAGGGCAGTGATTGCAAATGAAGGCGACGAGCGTGCCGTTCGGGCCCTTCAGACTCTCAAGCGTGTGAATTCTGCCGTCGACGCCGGGAAGCGAGAAGGTGGGCGCCTTCCAGCCAAAATCACAGAGCGGAGGCACAGCGGCCATGGGCGGACCTCAATAGGGCAGGTCGAAATATTCGGGCGCGGTGAGGGCATAGATATCAACCGCCGCGAACTTGCCGCCGCCGGCGGGATAATCGGAATGGGACTGGATGTGGCGGAAGCCGATGCGCCGCGCCAGCCGCCCCGAGGCTTCGTTCTCGGACATGACCTTGCACCACACGCGCTCGGCATTAAGCCGCTCGAAGGCAAGCCCCAGCAGCGCCTTGCCGATCTCGGTGCCCAGCCCCATCGCCCACATGGCGGGGTGAACGCCCCAGCCGAGTTCGAGGAGCTTTGGCCGCTGCACGATGATGAACCCGTCGCCCACCGCTTCGCCGGAGGATTTTTCCTCTGCCGCAAGATGAAACACATTGCGCCGCTCATCGCCCTGCCGCGCCACCGAGCGCATGACGAAGGCGCGCACCTCGGTGGCGTCCGCCAGCTTCATGGCGATGTGGCGCTGATAGGGGGCTTGCGTCATGAAGGCGGCAAAAGGCCTGGCGTCGCGCAATTCGATCTCGCGCAGAACGAGCTGTTCTGTTTCAGCGGGCGGAAGCGTGGCAATCGTCTTCATCGCGACTCAAATTAACCTATTGCGGAGGGGACCGGAAGGGCAGTCCCGCATTCACCACAACCCTTCACAAATCGTGCCAGGCTCTGGCCATCTGCCGCCAAATCATGCCACAATTCTCCGTTAGGGGGCTTAACAGCAGCACTGCATTTTCAACAAATCCAGGAACCAGATATGAAGAAGATCATCGTCCTTGCCCTGGCCGCCAGCGTCAGCTTCGCCGCTGCCGCCGCTCCAGCCCTCGCGAACGATCCCTATTATTGCGACAATTATGCGCGCAAGAAGGCCAACAAGAAAGCCAATGCCGGCAATGTACTGGCGGGCACGGCCATTGGTGCTGGCGCTGGCGCGCTGGTGGGTGCGATTGTTGGCGGCCATCACGCCGTTGGCACCGGCGCCATCATTGGCGGCGTGGGCGGCACCGTGGCGGGCGGCGTTCACACCGACCAGAAGTGGCAGAAGAAGTACAATAAATATTATGCCCAGTGCATGAGCTGGTAAATCCCGCACAGTCCTGACGTTCAAGGCCGGAGCGCCCGCTCCGGCCTTTTGTTTTGGTGAATGAGCGATGAACGGCGGGTTCAAACCCGCTTCACGCACGATCCGCCACACTCCCGCCATCACTTCTTCACGGCAGGAGCACAGATCATGACAACGGCATCATTGATCGACACAGGCGCGCTTCCCGGCGGCGGCATTATCGTGCAATCGGTTGCGTCCATCACCGGGACATCCGGCGATGACCAGCTGTTCGTGTTCCAGGGCAGGCCTTCGGCATTCGATCCGGCGGCAAGCTACCTTGGCTACAGCCTCTATGGCTATGCCGGCAATGACACGCTCTATGGCGGCTATGGCAATGACAGCCTGTATGGCGGCGATGGCAGCGATAGCTTCTACGGCAATTACGGAAACGATCTCATCGATGGCGGGGCCGGCATCGACACCGTGAACTATTCCAGTTTGATCCGCGCGCCGTCGGGCCACGGCGGTGGTTATGGCGGCGGCTACGGCGGAGGCAATCTCTGGCACAATGGCTATGGCGTGGTGGTGAACCTCGCTTTCGGCACCGCAAGCACCCTTGATCCTTCATCCGCCGAGCATGACACGCTCATCAGCATCGAGAACGTTCTGGGTTCAAGCTATGGCGATGTGATCCAGGGCAGCGAAGAGAACAACACGCTCTCGGGCCTGGGCGGCGATGACTGGCTGTTCGGCTGGGGCGGCAATGACTTCCTGCAGGGCGGCATCGGCAACGACCACATCTCCGGCGGCGACGGCTTTGACACGCTGCAGGGCGGCTTGGGCAATGATTATCTGATCGGCAATGCCGGCTACGATACCGCCGATTACAGCTACACCACCAATGCCATGCTGATCAGCCTGGCCGACAACTACGCCTATTCGCTTGACGGCAGCGGCGCCGACATCGACTCGCTGTTCGAGATCGAAGCGGTGACCGGAACGTCGGCAGGCGACTTCATATTGGGCGATGCAAACGCCAACACTCTGAACGGCATGGACGGCAATGACGTGCTGCAGGGCGTCGGCGGCGATGACTCGCTGTTCGGCATGTCGGGCGACGACCGCTTCATCGGCGGCGCGGGCCGCGACTACATGAACGGCGGCGATGGCTACGATATGGCGGATTACACGTCAGCCACCGGATCGGTGAACATCGATCTCATGTCCGGCAACGGGCATCTGGCGGAAGCCGAAGGCGATTATCTGTCGCTCATCGAAAACGTGATCGGATCCACCTATTCGGATGCGCTGAACGGCAACAATGTGGTCAACGAGCTCTACGGGCTTGCCGGCAATGACAACATATTCGGCAATGGCGGCAATGACTGGTTGATGGGCGGTGTGGGCGCTGACGCGCTGAATGGCGGCGCGGGGTTCGATACCGCCTCCTACGCCGACTCCCAGTCTGCGGTCACCATCAATCTTCTGAGCGGCCTCGCTTCCGGCGGGGAAGCGGATGGCGACACGCTGACCGGCATCGAAAATCTTCAGGGGTCGAGTTTCAATGATGTTCTGACCGGCAACAACGCCGCCAATACGCTGGTTGGCGCCGAAGGAAACGACACGCTCTCGGGCGGAAAAGGCGCTGACAGCCTGATCGGCAGCATGGGCAATGACCGGCTGAACGGTGGGCTTGGCAATGACATTTTGAACGGCGGCGCCGGCGCGGATGTGCTCACCGGCGGCTCTGGCGGCGACCTCTTTGTTTTCGAATCCATTACCGACAGCGCGCCGGGGCAGGCGGATCGCATCGCCGATTTCCGCCAGGGCGAGGATGTGATCGATGTGAGCGGCATCGACGCCATTCTTACCCTGCCGGACATGGACAATGAATTCCATTTCATCGGCAACGCAGCCTTCACCGGCGCATCGGGTGAACTCCGCTACGAGATCACCGGCAACACCACCATCATCCAGGGCGAGACCAACAACTGGCCGGGTGTGGATTTCCAGGTAGTGCTGACCGGCGCCATCAACCTGACGGCGGATGATTTCATCCTGTGAGGCGCAGGGCGCTGTGCAGCGTGGGGGCATGAACGGCAAATGAACGTCCGGTTCAAACTCACGTCACCCGCGCTCTGCCACACTCCAGCCATCAATTGAACACGCGAGGAGCACGGGATCATGGTTGCCATTTCAAATATCGGCCAGATTGATACAGGCCTTCTGACCAGTGTGGTGGTGGACTCCGGCATCACCGGAACATCCGGCAACGATCTCTTCTACGGCACGCCCGGCAATGACGAATATCACGGCGGCGATGGCAGCGACATTTTCTTCGTGAGCGGCGGCAACGACATCTTCGACGGCGGCAACGGCGCCGACACGGTGAACTACATGGGCCGGAGTTTCGGCGGCGTCTATCCCCACACGGGCTATGGCGTTTCGGTGAACCTCGGCTTCGGCACCATGTATTCGCTCGATCCCAACAGCGCCAAGCATGACACGCTGAGCAACATCGAGAATGTCGTGGGCACCCGCTACGGCGACGTGCTGCAGGGCGATGAAGGCACTAACATTCTTGATGGGCAGAGCGGCAATGACTGGCTCTTCGGCTGGGGCGGCACCGATTATCTCTATGGCGGCGCGGGCACCGACTATCTCTCGGGCGGCGATGGCGCCGACACGCTGAGCGGCGGCCTTGGCACCGACGTGCTGAACGGCAATGACGGCAACGATACCGCCGATTACAGCTACGCCACGGTGGGCATGATGGTTTCTCTCGCCACCGGAACGGCCCAGCAAATCTCCGCTACGCCGGGCGACAACGATACGCTGTCCGGCATCGAGAATGTGACCGGCGGCAACAGCGGTGACTGGCTGCAGGGCGATGACGCGGCCAACACGCTCGATGGCGGAAACGGCAATGACGTTCTGACCGGCGGGTCTGGCAATGACTGGCTGATGGGCGGCAATGGCGATGATACGCTCGAAGGAGGAGCCGGCGCCGATTACATGAACGGCGGCTTCGGCAATGACACGGCGGTCTATGTCAACTCCAACGCGGCCGTGACGATCGATCTCGTGTCGGGCCATGGCACGGGCGGCACGGCCGAAGGCGATTACCTGTCGCTGGTCGAAAATGTGGCAGGCTCGAGCTATGCCGACACGCTGACCGGCAATGCGGTTGCCAATGTGCTGACCGGCCTCAGCGGCGATGACACGCTGCTGGGCGGCGGGGGCGATGATATTCTGGAAGGCGGCCAGGGCAAGGACGTTCTGAACGGCGGCGCGGGGATCGACACGGCAAGCTATCAATCCTCGGTCGCGGTGACCGTGAGTCTCGACAGCGGCAAGGGCACGGCTGGCGATGCTTCGGGTGACAAGCTGACCAACATCGAGAACCTGACCGGTTCCTATTATAACGACAAGCTGACCGGCGATGATCACGACAACCGCCTGGATGGCAGCTACGGCGACGACACGCTGAAGGGCGGCGACGGCAATGACGTGCTGGTTGGCGGCAATGGCATGGACACGCTGACCGGCGGCGACGGCAACGACACCTTCGTGTTCCAGTCGATCTATGACAGCCAGTCCAATCCCGATCACATCACCGATTTTCATCAGGGCGACGACAGGATCGATCTCTCCGCCATCGATGCGGTGGGCGGCACGGGGCCTGATGATTCCTTCACCTTCATCGGCAATGGCGCCTTCAGCGGCGTGGCGGGCCAGCTTCACTATGCCAACAGCGGCGGCCACACGCTGATCTCCGGCGACATCAATGGCGACTCGGTGGCGGACTTCCAGATCGTGCTGAACAACACCGTTCACCTCAACGCGGGCGATTTCATTCTCTGAGGTTTTCGAAGGGGGCATTTTAACCGGGCGCAGGAGCGCAAGATCATGACCCTCTCGATCACCACCGGCATCGGCGCTGTCTCGCTCGATCCGATCGTCACGCTTCTCACCTGGCCCATTCTTGGCACCGATGGCGATGACGTGCTGCGCGTGTTCAGAGGCACGCCGCCGGTCTATTCGCCGGCCTTTGGGTATGACTCGCGGAGCATGTTCGGCTATGGCGGCAATGACACGCTGATCGGCGGCTATGGCGATGACCGCCTCTACGGCGGCGCCGGCAACGACACGCTGTTCGGCAATTACGGCAACGACACGCTGGACGGCGGCGATGGAACCGACACGGCGGATTTCGCGTCCTTCATCCTGAGCGGCACCGGCTTCCTGGCCGGCAACCTCTGGCACTCCGGCTATGGCGTGGCTGTCAATCTTGAATTCGGCACCGCGCGCTCGCTCGACCAGGGCAATGCCGAAACCGACACGCTGGTCAGCATCGAGAACGTGAACGGAACGAGTTTCACCGACGTGCTGCAGGGTGACGAAGGCGACAACGTGATCGATGGCCGCGAAGGCGATGACTGGCTCTACGGCTGGGGCGGCAATGACACGCTGATCGGCGGCAACGGCGCCGACCGCATGGCGGGCGGCGACGGCGGCGACCTGTTCCAGGGCGGATTCGGCAATGACACGTTCTATGGCGAAACAGGCTACGACACGGTTGACTACGGCTATTCCTATTTCGGCATGGCGATCGATCTCGCGGCGGGCTCCGCCCTGGTGCTCGACGGCAGCGGAATCGATACCGACACGTTCAGCGGCATTGAAGGCGCCATCGGGTCCGAGGGCAGCGACATCATTCTCGGCACGGATGACGCGAACATCCTGACCGGGCTTTCCGGCGGCGACCATCTGTTCGGGCGCGGCGGCGGCGACACGCTTTATGGCGGTGACGGCGATGACGTGCTGAACGGCGGCGCGGGCGGCGATCTTCTCGATGGCGGCGCGGGCGAGAACCGCGTGGACTATTCGACCTCATCCGCGGGCGTCACCGTAAATCTGGCCTATGGCGGCGGTGATGGCGGCGACGCCACATTCGACACTTATGTGGGAATCGAGGATGCGACGGGTTCCAGCTTCACCGATACGATGAGCGGCGATGGCGCCGGCAACAAGCTCGACGGCGGTGGCGGCGATGATTTCCTCTATGCGGGGGCGGGCAACGACACGCTGACCGGCGGCGCTGGCGCCGACTCCCTGTTCGGCGACATCGGCAATGATACGGCGTCCTATGAACATTCGCGCGCGGCGGTAACCGTCAACCTCGCCCAGCACACCGCCAGCGGCGGCGACGCGGAGGGCGATTTCCTGTCGATGATCGAAAATCTCGAAGGCTCAGCCTTCGCCGACCGGCTGACGGGCGATGCCAATGACAATGTGCTGACCGGGCTTGCGGGCAATGACACGCTGTCGGGCGGGCAGGGCAACGACACGCTGCTGGGCGGGCTTGGCGTCGATCACCTCAATGGCGGCATCGGCAATGACACGCTGACAGGCGGTGCCGGGGCCGACGTGATGACCGGCGGTGCTGGCGATGACACGTTCAATTTCACCGCCTTCACCGATACCGGGCTGGGCGCCGCGCGCGACCGCATCACCGATTTCCAGCAGGGCCATGATCACATCGATCTGAGCGCGCTGGGGTCATTCACCTTCATTGGCGAAACCGGCTTCTCGGGCGCGGGCGATGAGGTGAACGCGCATGTCGTGGGCGGCAATACGCTGGTCCAGATCGATACTGGCGGGGCACCTGGCGCGGAAATGCAGATATTGCTGACCGGCGTGGTGCATCTCACCGCCGGTGATTTCATCCTCTAGCTTACGCGACGGGCGGGGCGGAACGGCGCTGCCTCTGCCAGTCGGTGAGGATGTGGACGAGAAGGGCGAGGAACACCACCGTGCCGCCGATGATGGTGCGCTCGCCCGGCACCTCATTGTGGACGAGCCATACCCACACCGGCCCCAGCACCGGTTCAAGCGTGCTGACGAGGGCCGCCACCGCCGCCGGGATCAGCCGCGCGCCGGTGGCGAAGAGGGCAAGGCCGAAGCCCAGATTGACCGCGCCGAACAGGAACAGCCAGCCGAGGTTGAACGCGTCGACCTCATAGCTGCCCGCCAGCGTGGCGCCGATGGCGCAGGCCACCATCATGCCGAAGCACACGGCGGGCGTCATCCTGACGCCGGGCGCATGGCGGGTGATGACAGTGGCGGTGGAGAACAGCAGCACGATCAGGATGGCGAGTCCGTCGCCCAGCGGCGAGACTTTGCCCGAGAAGGAGGCGGACACCATGATGCCGACGCCCGCGATCACCGCGATGATGGCGGCCCAGGTGGCAAGCGTCACCTTCTCGCGGAACAAGATCCACACCATCAGCGCGGCGCAGAGAGGTGCAGCCGCCTGGATCAGCAGGATGTTGGCGACGGTCGTGTGCTGCAGCGCCACCACATAGGCCGAGGAGGCCCCCGCGAAGCAAAGCCCCACGCCGATGCCCGGCCATCCCATGGCGCGGAACAGGTTGAAAGTGCCCGAAGGCCCGTCGCGCCACAGCATGAAGGCAAGCAGGAACAGGATCGCGAAAAGCGAGCGCCAGAACACGATGGTCCACGGATCGGCGATGTTGATGAAGCGCGCGATGGTGCCGCCGATGCTCCACACCAGCGCCGCCCCCGCGACGAGCAGGACGCCCTGCGTGAAGGATGAGGACGTGGCAGGCGAAGCTGGCATGGCGGCGGATTGCGACATGGGCTGGGGATTTAGCGTGGGGGAGGAGTTTCGGCAATCGGCCAGCCTACGGCTTACGGGTGGTCCACGAAGGTGATCGTCTTCCCTTCGGCGCGCCACGTTGTGGATCACACATTTGCGGACATGCATGTGTCCGGCGACATCTGCTATGAATTCCGTATGCCTGATACCCTGAGCCAGACAGCCAGAAGCGAGAGAATGAGGTTGATAAAGGCAACCAATTCCTCCGCCGAAATCGAGGTTCGGCGACTCATTCACTCCATGGGCTATCGATACTCGCTCCACAACGCGAAACTGGCTGGCCGGCCGGATATCGTCCTGTGGCGCCACAGGAAGATAATTTTTGTGCATGGGTGTTTTTGGCATCGCCACGGCGCCAAAAGCTGCAAGCTGGCTCGCCTGCCCAAGTCGCGCCTCGATTTCTGGCTTCCAAAACTTGAAGCGAATCGTCTTAGGGATAGGAGAAACATCAGAAAACTAAGGGCGGACGGATGGAAAATTTTGGTTGTCTGGGAATGCCAATTGAGCGATAAAGAACGGATAGGGAACAAACTTCTGAAGTTTTTGGAGGGGCGTAGTGCAAGCGGTTGAGCTTTTCGCCGGAGCGGGCGGCTTGGGGCTGGGCGTAAGCAAAGCTGGTTTTAAGCCAAGAATTGTGGCCGAGTGGAACAGGTGGTGCTGCGAAACCATTCGTGAAAACCGAAGCCGCGCGAGGCCATTGGCCCACTGGCCGGAGCCCATTGAGGGCGATGTTCGTTTTATCGATTTTGCCGACCTTGAGGGCAAGGTGGAGCTTGTCTCGGGCGGGCCTCCCTGCCAGCCATTTTCCCTTGGCGGTCGGCATGGGGGAAATTCAGATGCGCGCGACATGTGGCCAGAAGCTGTTAGGGCCGTTCGTCAAATTCGCCCCAAAGCTTTCATTTTCGAGAACGTAAAGGGGCTGACACGCGCGACTTTCGCCAATTACTTTAGTTATATTATCCTGCAGCTTTCATATCCGAGTATCGCGAGAGTTGAAGACGAAAGTTGGGATGAGCATTGGACAAGGCTTCAACGGCATCACACAAGCCGAAGCGAAGGCACTGAAGAGTATCGGGTTGTTTTCAGTGTTCTGAACGCCGCGGACTATGGCGTTCCCCAGCGCCGCGAACGAGTTGTCTTCGTTGGCTTTCGCGCCGATGTTGGTTGCGAATGGTCGTTTCCCCGAGCAACTCACAGTCTCGATGCATTGCTCTGGAATCAATGCCGCGCGCAGGAATATTGGGAGCGGCACAAGCTTTCTCATTCCCGCAGGACGCTCGATGCGAAATTTTATGCTCGGGGCATGAGTCTGTCGAGCAAGCCCCCCGGCAAACCGTGGCGAACAACGCGTGATGCGATATTTGATTTGCCCGATCCGGAAACGAAGCCAAGACTTGCTCAGGCTATCTTGAATCACAAGTTCCAGTCCGGCGCGAGAAGCTATCCAGGTCACACCGGAAGCCCTTTGGATGAGCCAGCTAAGACTTTGAAAGCTGGGGTGCATGGTGTGCCGGGCGGCGAAAATATGTTGGTTCGCGAGGACGGAAGCGTACGCTACTTCACGGTGAGGGAGAGCGCGAGGCTTCAGTGTTTTCCTGATAATTTCGTTTTTCACGGAGCGTGGTCAGAGGCCATGCGGCAGTTGGGAAATGCGGTTCCTGTTGATCTCGCCGCCGTTGTTGCCAAAAGTGTTAAAGCTCACCTCAATAGCGAAATGAAGGGTGGCTGAGAGTGACTGTTTTAGCCGCCGATCCGCATTATTTCGAATTCGATCTGGATCGGGGAATTCGGGATCAAGTTGTGGAGAAGCTCGAGCGGAGTCCGCTCCTTCAACTCAGCCGGCAAGTGGGGCCGCAAGAAAGCGGTGTTTACGCTCTCTATTTGAATGAAGTTCTCGTGTATGTTGGGAAGGCATCAAAGAGCACCACGAAAAGCAAGAGAACATTGCGAGCGCGATTGAGCGAACACGCATCCAAGATTTCCAGCAGGCGCAATATTCTGCTCTCGGACGTCAAATGCCGCTATTTGAAATTTAATAGCGAGTGGTGGGTTTTCGCGGCCGAGTTCGCTTTAATCACGCATTACAGTCCGGAATGGAACGCGAGCGGATTCGGGAGCAAGACGCCTGGGAGAGGCAGGCCCGGAACCAGTCGGGTGAGCCGATGGGACGATAAATATCCCAAGCAATAGATTATTATAAAATACCGAAACAAAAAACCCCGGCGTTTCCGCCGGGGTTTGCATTCTTGCGAACCAGCCTGCGCTTAGCAGCTGTAGTACATGTCGAACTCGACCGGGTGCGGCGTCATGCGGTAGCGGTCCTGTTCTTCCTGCTTGAGATCGAGATAGCTGTCGATCTGGTCCTTGGAGAACACATTGCCCTTGAGCAGGAAGTCGTGGTCGGCCTTGAGGCTGTCGATCGCCTCCTGCAGGCTTCCGCACACGGTGGGCACCTGGGCCAGTTCGGCGGGCGGCAGGTCGTAGAGGTTCTTGTCCATGGCGGGGCCGGGATGAAGCTTGTTCACGATGCCGTCGAGGCCCGCCATGATGATCGCCGTGAAGCACAGATAGGGGTTGGCGGTCGGATCGGGGAAGCGCACTTCGACGCGCTTGGCCTTGGGGTTCGCCGTATAGGGAATGCGGCAGGAGGCCGAGCGGTTGCGCGAGGAATAGGCCAGCAGCACCGGGGCTTCATAGCCCGGCACCAGGCGCTTGTAGGAGTTGGTCGACGGGTTGGTGAAGGCGTTGAGCGCCTTGGCATGCTTGATGACGCCGCCGATGAAGTAAAGGCAGGTTTCAGAGAGGTCGGCATACTGGTTGCCCGCCATCTGCGTCTTGCCGTCCTTCCAGATCGAGAAGTGGCAGTGCATGCCAGAGCCGTTGTCGCCGAAGACCGGCTTCGGCATGAAGGTGGCCGTCTTGCCATAGGCGTGGGCGACGTTGTGGATCACGTATTTGTAGACCTGCATGTGATCGGCGGCCATGACGAGCGGCTGATAGCGGGTGCCAAGCTCATGCTGGGCCGAGGCCACCTCGTGGTGGTGCTTCTCGACCATCAAGCCCATCTCGCCCATGACCGACAGCATTTCGGAGCGCATGTCCTGTGCCGAATCCATCGGGTTCACGGGGAAATAGCCGCCCTTGGTGCGCATGCGGTGGCCCATGTTGCCGGTCTCATACTCGGTGTCCGAGTTCTTCGGCAGTTCCACCGAGTCGAGCTTGAAGCCGGTGTTGTAGGGCGTGACCGAGAAGCGCACGTCGTCGAACACGAAGAATTCGGCCTCGGGGCCGACGAACACCGTGTCGCCGATCTTGGTGGATTTCAGATAGGCCTCGCAGCGCTTGGCGATCATGCGCGGGTCGCGGCCATAGCCTTCGCCGGTGCCGGGTTCGAGAATGTCGCAGAACACGGCAAGCGTCGTCTGCGCATAGAAGGGGTCCATGTGGGCTGAGGTCGGATCGGGCATCAGCACCATGTCGGATTCATTGATGGCCTTCCAGCCGGCGATCGAGGAGCCGTCGAACATCAGGCCATCGGCCCAGGCATCCTCGCCCATCTGCGAGACGTCCATGGTGAGATGCTGCATCTTGCCGCGCGGATCGGTGAAGCGCAGGTCGACGTATTTGACGTCCTTCTCCTTGATCAGTTTCAAAACGCCAGCGGCGTCCAATGGCTTGCTCATCGTCTGTGCTTCCCTTTTGGAGTTGTGTTCTGGATTAGAGCGCGTCCGGGCCGGCTTCGCCGGTGCGGATGCGGATGGCTTGCTCGATGTTGGAGATAAAAATCTTGCCGTCGCCGATGCGGCCGGTGCGGGCGGCGTTCTGGATGGCCTCGACAGCCTTGTCCACGAACTCATCCGCCATCACGATCTCGATCTTCACCTTGGGCAGAAAGTCCACGACATATTCCGCCCCGCGGTAAAGCTCCGTGTGTCCCTTCTGCCGCCCGAAGCCCTTGGCTTCGGTGACGGTGATGCCTTGCAGGCCAACATCCTGCAGCGCCTCTTTCACTTCATCGAGCTTGAAGGGCTTGATGATGGCTTCAATCTTCTTCATGCCGGGGTCCGCCTCGCGTTAACGCGCCTTTAAGGGTGCAGGCGCCGTGCCAGTTGCTGCACTGCGGCGATTCAAGGGCTTAGGATGTGTGCTCCCCGCCTGCGATGCCAAGACTGCCTATAAATTATGCAATTTGATTATGGATTGTGCAGATTTTCGGGTTTCTCTCCGCCGATGCGGGCGATCAGGGCCGCCAACTCCCGCGTGCGGATCTCGTCCAGCTTCTCGTGGAGCGCCAGGATTTCGAGCTCGGCCTTGAGGTTCACTTCATAGTCCTGGGCGGCCTGCAGCCGGTCTTTCGCCGCCTGGCGGTTCTGCGACATCATGATGACCGGCGCCTGGATGGCGGCAACGAGCGACAGCATGAGATTGAGGAGGATATAGGGGAAGGGATCGAGCGGCGTGACATCCCGGGCCAGCAGGGAGGAATTGAGCCCGATCCAGATGGCGATGGCGGCGCCGAACAGCATGATGAAGGTCCATGAGCCGCCGAAGGAGGCGATCCTGTCGGACAGCCGCTCGCCGAAGGTGAGATGGGACTCATAGTCCGAGGTGACATCGCGCGACACGGCGCGGCGCTTGGCCATGCGTTCGATCACCCGGCGCTCGCGGGCGGGGAGATCGGAGTAGCCAGTGGCAAGGATGCGCTGGGCGAATTGCCTGACGGCATCAGCGGAATGTTCGGTGGGGATCATGGGCGGGAATCCGGAGTTGGGGGGACACCCGGAACGCCCTAATTGTTTCCTCTGGCAAAATAAAGAAGGCGGCGGATGGTGTCCGCCGCCTTCTCAATCAGGGAAAGGGGTCAGGCGGCTTTCCGCCTGCGGCGGAGCCCCGCTACGCCCAGCGCGCCAAGCCCGGTGGCGAGAAGCGGCAGGGCAGCGGGCACGGGAACGGCGGAAGTGGTGACCTGGAAGGCGCCGGCGCCGCCGCCAAAGGGCGAGGAGGTGACGATGCCGGTGATCGAGTAAGTGCCTACGGCAAGAAAGTAAATGGCGCTCGAAAAGTTCTTGTCATTGATGGCGCAGGTGACATCCGAAAGGCAATCGGAACCGAGGGCGGCGACCGAGGTCTCACCGAGCGAGGTGCCGAAATTGAAGATTTCGAAGACATCGCCGGAATTGAACAGATCCGTCACGAAGAGCTGGCCCGGCGAGGTGAGCGTGAAATCCCAGGACGGTGCGGGAGCGGGCGTGGTATCGGGATTTGTTCCGGAGCCGAAGCCCGCGCCGCTCACCAGGCTCGAATCGGTGTTACCAAACCCGAACGAATACAGCGTGCCGACATCAATGGCGGTGGCGGAGGCAACGGCCGCCGACATGCAAAGCCCAGCTCCGGCCATCGCAATTATCTTCAGCGTTTTCATGGCTTTATCTCCCAGTTGAAGTGCGAATCACTTAGTCCCGTTAACCTTACGTTAACTACTTCCTCCTGCGATGCAAGTGAGAGCTGCGCAACAGCCCGATGCGCCGTTTGGCTTGGGTCTGCCGCCATCTCGTCTATAACTGCGCCATGAGCGAACTTCTCACCCCCGCTGAAATGTACCGCGCCGATGGGCTGGCGGTGGAGGCGGGGGTGCCCTCGCTCACCCTCATGGAAAACGCCGGGCGCGCGGTGGCGGAAGAGATCGTCCGCCGCTTTGGCGCGAGGCCGGTGCTGGTGCTGGCGGGGCCGGGCAACAATGGCGGCGATGGCTTCGTGGCGGCGCGCTACCTCAAGGCCTGGGGTTGGCCGGTGCGCGTGGCGCTTCTGGGGGAATTGGCCAAACTCAAGGGCGATGCCGCCGCGATGGCCGGGCGCTGGGATGGCGCGGTGGAGCAGGGCGTTGCGATTGGCGGTGCTGAACTGATTATCGACGCGCTGTTCGGCGCCGGCCTGTCGAAGGATTTTCCGGCTGAACTGGCGGATGCCATCAACGGCGCAGGCGTGCCCGTGGTGGCGGTGGACGTGCCATCGGGGCTCGACGGCGCGACGGGCCGCCCGCGCGGAAGCAGCGTCCGGGCCGATGTGACGGTGACCTTCTTCCGCAAGAAGCCGGGGCATGTGCTGATGCCGGGGCGGGAACTGTGCGGCGAGACCGTGGTGGCGGAGATCGGCATTCCCGCCTCCGTGCTGAAGCGGATCGGCCCGCGCATCTTCGAGAACATGAGGCCCGATCTTCCGGCGCTGAAGGCGGACGGCCACAAATACGGGCGGGGCCATGCGATCGTGGTGAGCGGCGGGCCGCTCAATACGGGCGCATCGCGGCTCGCGGCCACGGCGGCCTTGAAATGCGGTGCCGGGCTGGTGACGCTCTCGGGCAGCCACGAGGCGCTACTTGTGCAGGCGGCGCAGGTGACGGCGGTGATGCTGTCGGATATTCCGTTCACGGATCATTTGCGCGATACCCGCAAGACCGCCTATTGCATCGGCCCCGCGGCTGGTGTGAGCGATGAGACGCGCGCGAAAGTTCTTGCCGTATTGGAGAGCGAAGCGGCGCTGGTGCTCGATGCCGATGCGCTCACCTCCTTCGCGCCAGATCGCGAGGCGCTGTTCAAGGCCATTGCGGCGAAGCCCGGCCGGGGTGTTGTGATGACCCCGCATGAAGGAGAGTTTTCCAGACTCTTCAATGGCTTGTGGGATGAATCGGATTCAAAATGCGAGCGCGCACTGAAGGCCGCGCGCGCCTCTAACACGGTGATCGTTCTGAAGGGCGCCGACACGGTGATCGCATCCCCCAAAGGTGACGCGCGCATCAACATCAATGCGCCGCCCTCGCTTGCGACCGCTGGGTCGGGCGATGTGCTGTCGGGCATTGTCACGGGATTGCTGGCGGACGGCATGGCGGCTTTCGATGCAGCCTCGGCCGCCGTATGGCTGCACGGCGATGCCGCCAACCGCCACGGCCCCCGCGGCCTGACGGCGGAGACGCTGGTGGAGTGTTTGTGAACAAACCTCTGCCGCTTCTCCTCGCCGTGGGTCTGGCGCTGGGGTGCAATTTTCCGTTGGGCAAGCTCGCGGTGCAGGCGGGCGTGAACCCGGCCCTATGGGCGGCGCTGATTTCAGGCGGCGCCGGCCTGATCGTGCTGGCGATCTCTGGGCTGCTGGAAAGACCTGAGGGCCAGTCGCCGGTGGCGCGCTTCGCGGTAATCTCCGGCTTGATCTCCTATGTGGCACCCAACTTCCTCACCTTTGCGGTGATCCCCAGGATCGGCGCGGGGCTTGCCGCCATCATGTTCGCGCTGTCGCCTGTCGTGACGGCGCTGCTGTCGATGATCTTCCGCGTCAGGCCGCCGAACCTCATGGGCCTTGCCGGCATTGCATTGGGGCTGGCGGGCGCCCTGCTGATCATTCTCGCCCGCAATGCGAGCCTTGGGGCGGGGGACGGCCACTGGATTGTGCTGGCGGCACTTATTCCGCTGTTTCTGGGCGCGGGCAATGTCTACCGCACCATGGCCTGGCCCAAGGGCGTGGCGCCCATGCGGCTGGCGGCGCTGACCAATCTCGCCGCCGTGCTGCCGCTCCTGCTCATCGCGGCGGTGACGGGCGGGCTCGATCTCTCGCCATTGCTGAAAATTCTGGGCCTCGTGGCAGCGCAGCTTCTCGTCTCGACGCTGATGTTCGTGATGTTCTTCCGCCTGCAGCAGATCGGCGGGCCCACCTATCTCTCGCAGATCGGCTATGTGGCGGCGGCGGTGGGCGTGGGCTTCGGCGTGGCGCTCATGGGCGAAACCTATCCGCTGGCCGTCTGGCTGGGTGTGGCCGTGGTGGCTGCGGGCGTGGCGCTCTCAACCCTTGCGCAGCTCTGGGCAGCGCGGGGATAAAACCCGCCGTTTCCTGCTGGCATCGCCGAAACCCCTCTGCTATAGACGCCGCCGATTGCAACCCCCGGGGGCTTCTGGCCTCAAGCTGCGGGCGTGGTGAAATTGGCAGACACGCAGGATTTAGGTTCCTGTGGGGAAACCCGTGGGGGTTCAAGTCCCTCCGCCCGCACCAGCTAGCCATTTGATCTCCGGGCGCCAAACGATTGACAAGACAGAGCGAGACACATGCAGGTTACCGAAACACTGAGCTCCGGCCTGAAGCGCGAATACAAGGTCGTCGTCAACGCCGACGAACTGAACAAGGAGCTGGACGCCAAGCTCGTGGAGCTGTCGCAGCGCGCCAACATCAAGGGCTTCCGCCCCGGCAAGGTGCCGGTGCCGCATCTGAAGCGCGTCTATGGCAAGTCGGCCATGGCCGAGGTGGTGCAGAAGGCGGTGGACGACAAGAGCCGCGCCGTTCTTGAAGAGCGGAACCTCAAGCCCGCCTATCAGCCCGAGATCAAGCTGCCCGAAGACGAGAAGGAAGTGAATGCCGTGATCGACGGCAAGGGCGACCTCGCCTTCTCCATGGCCTTTGAAGTGCTGCCTGCCTTCGACGTGCAGGATCACGGCGGCCTGGAACTGACCCGCCATGTCGTCGACGTGACCGAAGACCATGTGGGCGAAACGCTGAAGCGCCTGACCGCGCAGGCCAAGAGCTTTGAAGAGAAGTCCGGCGCTGCTGAAAACGGCGACCGGGTGACCATCAGCTTCATCGGCAAGATGAACGGCGAAGTGTTCGAGGGCGGTTCGGCTGAGGATGTGGGGCTGGAGCTTGGCTCCAACCAGTTCATCCCCGGCTATGAGGAACAGCTTGTCGGCGCCAAGGCGGGCGACACCCGTCTCGTGAAGGTGACCTTCCCCGAGAGCTACGGCATGAGCGATCTGGCCGGCAAGGCGGCCGAATTCGATGTCACCGTCAGCAAGGTGGAAGCGCCGAAGGAAGCGGTGATCGACGACGCCTTCGCCGAGAAGCTGGGCTTCAAGACGCTGGCCGAGCTCAAGGACATGCTGAAGTCGCGCGTTGGCCAGGAGTTCGGCCAGATGACGGCGATGAAGCTGAAGCGCGACGTGCTGGACCAGCTCGACAAGCTCTACAGCTTCGAGCTTCCCGAGAAGCTGGTCGAGAGCGAGTTCAACTCGATCTGGAGCGCGCTTGCCAATGAGATGCAGCGCTCCGGCAAGAGCTTCGAGGATGAAGGCACCACCGAAGAGGCGGCGCGCAAGGAATACCGCGCCATCGCCGAGCGCCGCGTGCGCCTTGGCCTCGTGCTGGGCACGCTGGGCGAGAAGGAAGGCGTTCAGGTGAACGAGCAGGAGCTGCAGCAGGCATTGCTCAGCCGCGCCCGCCAGTTCCCCGGCCAGGAAAAGATGGTGTTCGACCATTACCGCAAGAACCCGCAGGCGCTGATCGAACTGCGCGGCCCCATCTTCGAGCAGAAGGTGGTGGACCTGATCGTCGGCAAGGCCAAGGTGACGGACAAGAACGTCACCCGCGAGGAACTCCAGCACATGGTGCAGGACGAAGACGACCACGAAGGCCACGACCACGGCTGAGGCGGGTTGGGAGATTGATGAAGCGGCCGGGAATTTCCCGGCCGTTTTGTTTTGGGAGGCCTACAGGCCCAGCTCGCTGTGTGAGCCGAGCCTCACGAGATCAAGCTGATACTCATCGGGTTTGCGATAGATCAGCACCAGATCGGGCCTGAGATGAAGGTCGCGGTGATCGCTCCATTCTCCCGACAGCGGATGATCGCGGAGTTTCACCGGAAGTGGCGCATCGGCGATGAGGAGTTCAAGAACACCGATCAGGTCGCCATCCAGTGTCCGGGCATGACGGCCGCGCGATTCCCGTTTGTAGTCTTTCTTGAATTGCGACGTGCGGTTAATCGTCCGCATTGAGGTCGGCCATCAGATCCTCAATGGTGCCTGCTTTCTTGAGCGCGCCGCGGCGCGCCGCCTTCATCGCGGACACGGTTTTGGCATTGGGAACGAGCGGCTCGAAGGGGAGCGCCTTTTCCGCCGCCACTTTCACCATCAGCAGGCGGAAGGCGTCCGACACGGTCAGGCCCATGGCCGCCAGAACGGCGGCAGCCTTTTCCTTAGTCTTGGTATCGATGCGGGCGCGGACGACATCATTGGCGGCCATAAGAAATCTCCTTGGGCTACAATGTAGCTCACAGGCCCTCAAAATTCAAGCCGCCGCTACAGCATCCACTCCACCGGCAGCCAGCCGATCAGGGTGACGATGAAGCGGCGGAAGGCGGTGGTGTTGGGCTCCACCTTGCTGATGACGCGCTGGCCGCCGGGCTCGGTTTCGATCCAGCCGAAACGGTGCTTCCGGCGCAGGAACACCTCATAGGAGGCGATGGGCGCGTTGTCGTCGAAGAAGGCGGTGACCTGCTGGGCGAGCTGTTCGGATTCGATCAGCAGCCCCATCTCGCAATTGAGCAGCGCCGAGCGCGGATCGAAATTGAAGGAGCCCACGAACACGCGCTTGCTGTCCACCGCGAAGGTCTTGGCGTGAAGGCTGGCGCCGGATGAGCCCAGCACATGAAAGCCGCGCTCCTCCTTCGTGCGGCGGAACGCGGATTTGAGTTCATAGAGCTTGATGCCGGCGCGCAGCAGCCTTGCCCTGTATTTGACGTAGCCGGAATGAACGGCCAGCACGTCGGTCGATTCCTGGGCATTCGTCAGGATACGGATTTTGACTCCGCCGCGCGCCAGCGACGCGAGCGCCCGGCTGCCCTGCTTGCCGGGAATGAAATAGGCGGAGACAAGATCGAGGCTTTCCCTCGGCGAACGGAGGATCTGAATGATCTCCGCCAGCATGAGCTGCTTGCGCCCGGCCAGCCCTAAGCCCTTCAGGGGATCATCGCTTGAAAGCCTGGCGTCCGTCCATTCAACGCCAAGCGTGCCCGCGAGGAGATCGCTCACCATGGCGGAGCCGCGCGTCTCCTGCAAATAGGCGCGGGCATCGCCATCGAGCGCCGCCGCCTCCGCATCGGCGAGAAGCTTGGGCAGGGCGTCCGGCTTCTGCTTGAGAAGCGGCACAACGGGGTAGCTCGACTTGCTGTCCCAGTAGCGGTCGAAATCTGCGGCGATGTCCTTCACCACCGTGCCGCAGGCGAGCACGTCCATATCCTCGAACAGGGAGCCTCGACCGGCGCCGAAATATTCATCGCCGATGTTGCGCCCGCCCACCACCGAGGCCACCCCATCCACCGTGAAGGACTTGTTGTGCATGCGCCGGTTGGTGCGCACGGGTGCGATCACATAGCCAAGCAGCAGCGGCCAGCGGATGGTGCGCGGGTTGAACAGGCGGACATGGATCAGGGGATGCGCATCGAGCGCGGCGAGATCGACGTCGAGATCGCGCGTGCCGCTGTCATCGATGAGAAGGCGAACCCGCACCCCGCGCTCCGCCGCGGCATGAATTTCGCGCAGCATGAGAAGGCCGGTCAAGTCGCGCCGCCAGATATAGATCTGAATGTCGATCGAGGCTTCCGCCGCCCGGGCGAGGAAGAGGCGGACCGAAAAGGCATCGGGTGCGGCGGCCAGCGCGTGAATGCCGGTCTTCCGGGGGTGGCGGGCCTGCCGCCCGGCAATGTGCTGCCCGAGCCTTGTGGTGTCGGCCGGGGGAATGGCGGTGAGCGGCGGCCCGTCTTCACGGGGAGGCAGCGGGAAGGCGAGGCGCAGGACGGCCACGCCCAGCGCCAGAAGCACAATCACCGCAAGGAGATAGGTCAGAAATGCCGCCATCCCGCCCACTATGCCCCAGCTCTTTGGCATTTCAGCGAAATTTTTGGGCGCCCCTTGACAGCGATATATCGTTCGCTATATCGGACCACAACGATATATCGAATAAACGATAGATCGTTTTATGGAGAACTACATGAAACCATTTTCACACCGCTGCGGCGGAGGCCGCGAACAAACCGCCGAAGGCGAGACGTCCGGCCGTCATGGCTGGGGACGCCATCACCGCGGTTGGGGCCGCCATGAACGGGGCGAAGGCCGGGGGCCGGTTGAAAGCACCGGCAACACTGTGCTTGATGCGCGCCGCCGCGAGGTTCTGGAAAAGATCGAGGCCGAACGCACGAAGCTGCGCGAGGAAGCCAAGGCTTTCGCTGACTTCGCCGCGCGGGAACGCCGCGAGGCCGACCAGGCCCTGTTCGACCGCTTCATGGCCGAACGCGCCAAGGGATCGGGCGAGGCACCGGCCACGGAGGCCTGAGGGAGGAACGATGTTCGGCCATTTCGGAAAGAGGCGCGGCAGCCGGATGTTTGATTCCGGCGCCCTCAGGCTGATCGTGCTGGGGCTGATCGCCGAACAGTCGCGCCATGGCTATGACATCATCCGCGCCTTGAAACACCGCTTCCGGGGCGCCTATAGCCCCAGCCCCGGATCGATCTATCCGATGATGCAGATGCTGGAGGAGCAGGGGCTGATCGCGCCGCGCGACATCGACGGCCGCCGCGTCTTCGATATCACCGAGGCGGGGTTGAACCACCTCTCCGAACGCGCCGCCGAACTGGCGCGCGTTCAGGAGCAGGTGGACCGCTCCGCTGCCCCCCGCGATGATTCAGACCTCGGCCGCGAAATGTTGGCTTTCCGCCATACCCTGTTCCACCGCATGCGTGAGGGCGGGATGAGCGAGGAACAATCCCGGAAGCTCGGCCAAATCCTCAAAACCGCCCGCGAGGCGATCGAGAAGCTCTAGAGCTCCAAGGAGGGCGCGCGGGTATCGTCACAGCGCCATCCAAAAGCCTGCGGCAGTGATCGCTACCGCAATCGCGATCATTGCGCCGCCCGCGCCACGCCAGCCAAGCGAGAAGAATACCCAACAGCCAAACAGGAAGCATCCCAGGCCAATGTAACCGGTGCCGAAAGCCGCTGCTTTTTGCCCAAGCAGAAGCTGCGGCGGCGCCAGCTGCGATGCTTCCCAGGTAGAACCGGTTATGAATGCCCAAATGCCACGAATGATCGCGAGCGCCGCCAAAGGCATGATCACCAGGAAATCTCGACCAGCCCTCGGCATGACCGTTCTCCGCAAATATCAGCGCCTGTCGTTACTCAGCGGCCTGCACGACATGTTCCCCTTCGGGCTGCGCGATGTGGCGGCTGAGGAATTCCGACAGGCGGTCCATGTAGAGATAGAGCACCGGCGTCACGAACAGGGTGAGCGTTTGCGACACGATGAGGCCGCCCACCACGGCGACGCCGAGGGGCTGCCGTAACTCGGCACTGGCGCCTGCGCCAAAGGCGATGGGAAGCGTGCCCATGAGGGCGGCGAGCGTCGTCATCATGATGGGGCGGAAGCGCATCACGCAGGCTTTCTCGATGGCCTCCCTGGCGCTCATGCCGGAGCGCCTGAGCGTCAGCGCCACGTCGATCATCATGATGGCGTTCTTCTTCACGATGCCGATGAGCATGAGAAGGCCGATCACCGCGATCAGCGACAGGTCGAAGCCGAAGAGTTCCAGCGCCAGAAGTGCCCCCGCCGCCGCCGCCGGAAGCCCTGAGAGAATGGTGAGCGGGTGGATGAAATTCTCATAGAGAATGCCCAGCACGATATAGATCGTGATGATGGCGCCGAGGATCAGCCAGCCCTGGTTGGCGACTGAATCCTGAAACGTCTTGGCCGTGCCGTAGAAGGCGGTGGAAATGCCTTTGGGCAGGCCGATCTGCTCTTTCAACTTGTCGAGCTCGGCGATGCTGGAGCCGAGCGACACGCCTTCCGGCAGGTTGAAGGAAAGTGTGACGGCGGGAAGCTGGCCCAGCTGGTTGACGGTGAGAAGGCCCGCACCCGTCTCGATCTTCGCAAAGGCGCTCAACGGCGCAAGCCCGCCGCTGGAGGTGCCGACCTCGATGGCGCCCAGCCGCTCCGGCGTCCAGTCGATCCGGGGATCGAGTTCCATGATCACGTCATAGCTGTCGGCTGAGCCATAGATGGTGGCCACCTGCTGCGTGCCGAAGCCGCCATAAAGCGTTGAGCGGAGAACATCGGAGCCGATGCCCAGCGCCGCCGCCTTGTCGCGGTCGATGACGAGGCGCACCTGCAGGGAATTGTTCTGGAGGTCGGAACTGACATCGGTGAAGAAGGCATGATCGTTCCGCATCGCGTCGCTGAGCTTCTGCGACCACTCGTTCATCTGCGTCTGGTCGAGCGCCTGCATGACGATCTGGTACTGGCTCGAGGAGGAGCGCGCCCCCACCGAAAGATTCTGCACCGGATTCATGAAGGTGTTCATGCCGGGAATGCCGCCGAGCTGGCGGCGGAGATCGGCCAAAACCTTCTGCAAGTCGGGCCGCCTGTCCTTGGGTTTCAGTTCCACGAAGAGGCGGCCGGAATTCATCGCACCATTGAAGGCGCCGGTGACATTGACGACATGCGCGACATAAGGCGATTTGGCGAAGACATCCGCCACCTGCGCCTGCAGCGCCTTCATGGCATCGAAGGAAACATCTTCGCGGGCCTGCGTGGTGACCTGAAGCTGGCCGATGTCTTCCTGCGGGAAGAAGCCCTTGGGGATCGTGTTGAACACCATGACCGTGACGGCGATGGTGGCGAAGAACACCAGAAGAATGAGAAACTGAAACCTGAGGCAAACGCGCAGCAGAGCGTGATAGCCGCTGATGACCGCCTGAAAGCCGCGCTCCAGCCAGGCGTTGAAGCCCGTTTCCTGCGCGTGGGTATCGCCTTCGCCAAGAAGCCGCGAGGCCAGCATGGGTGTCAGGGTGAGGGAGACGAACATCGAGACGATGATCGCCGCCGTCACCACAACGGCGAACTCGTTGAAGATGCGGCCGATGACACCACCCATCAGCAGAACGGGGATGAACACCGCCACGAGCGAAACCGAGATCGAAAGAATGGTGAAGCCGATCTCGCGTGAGCCCTTGAGTGCCGCCTCATAGGCGTTGATCCCGTCTTCCTCCATGTGGCGCACGATGTTCTCGAGCATGACGATGGCGTCATCCACCACGAGGCCCACGGCAAGCGTGAGGCCCATGAGCGAAATATTGTCGATCGAGAAATTCATCAGATACATGACGCCCAGCGTGCCGATGAGCGAAATCGGGACGGCGAGTGTCGGGATGAGCGTTGCCCACACGCGGCGCACGAACAGATAGATGACGAGGATCACCAGCACGATGGTGAGGCCGAGCGTGAACTCGACGTCATGCACGGCCTGGCGGATCGAGCTTGACCGGTCGTTGAAGACTTCAAGCCCCACGTCGCCCGGCAACTGATCGGTGAAGGAAGGGATCATGGCGCGCACCCGGTCCACCACCTGCACGGTGTTGGCATCGGGCTGGCGCTGGATGGCGAGAACGATGGCGCGCGTGCCGTCATACCAGCTGGCGATCTGGTTGTTGGCGACGGAATCAATGACCCGCGTCACATCGCCGAGGCGCACCGGATTGCCGTCATGGGTGGCGATGATGAGGCGGCTGAAATCGGCGGCATTGTTCAACTGCGTATCGGCAACGATGGTGAGCTGCTGCTTGTCGTTGACGAGCGTGCCGAGCGGCGTGTTCTGGTTGGCGGCGGAGATCGCGGCCTGCAATTGCGCGATGGAAATGCCGCGCGCCGCGAGCGCCGAGGGATCGATCTGGATCCGCACCGCATATTGCTGGCTGCCGAAAATCTGCACCTGCGCCACGCCATCGAGAGTCGAGAGTGACGGCGAGATCACCTGCTGGGCAAAGGCGTCGAGATCGGTGAGCGGTGTGGTTGAACTCTTGAGCGCCAGCAGCAGGATGGGCGCGTCCGCCGGGTTCACCTTCCGGTAGGAGGGCGGCGAGGTCATATCATCCGGCAATTGCCGCTGCGTGCGCGTGATGGCCGCCTGAACATCCGCCGCGGCGGCATCAATGTCGCGGTTCAAGGCGAACTGGATGGCGATCGACGTCGAGCCCAGCGAGTTCGACGTTGAAATGCTCTCGATGCCGGCGATCGTTGCGAATTGCTTGATGAGAGGGGTGGCAACCGATGTCGCCATGGTGTCGGGCGAGGCGCCGGGGAGCGAGGCCGAGACATTGATGACGGGAAATTCAGCCCGGGGCAGCGCCGCCACGGGCAGAAGCGACCACGCGAACAGACCGCCGATCACCGCCGCAATCGACATGAGGATGGTGGCGACGGGATGGCGGATGCAGAATTCTGATACGTTCATGGGCTGGTCTGCGCGGTTTCATTCTTGGGAGCGGCTTCGGCGGAGGTCGAACTCTCCTTGGACGGAACGACTTTCACGGCGGCATTGGGCTTGAGTCTCAACTGGCCTTCGACCACCACCTGCTCACCGGCCTTGAGGCCGGCTGTCACAGCCGAGTTGTCGCCTTCGCTGCGGGCGACGGTGACGGGGCGCATCTCAACGCTCTTGCCGTCCTTCACCACCCAGACATAGGACCCGCTTTGGCCGGGCTGAATGGCGACGGTGGGCACGATCGCGACGTTGGGTAGCGTGCTGTACTGGACGGCCACATCCACATGCTGGCCGGGCCACAGCATGAGCGTGGCATTGTCGATGGTGGCCATCATGGTGATGGTGCCGGACGCGCTGTCGATGGTGGAATCGATGAAATCAAGCTGCCCGCCGCCCAGCACATCCGTGGTGGCGCTGCGCAGCACTTGCACGGTGATCTTGCCGCCCGCATCGCTGGTCTTGCGCATTGCCTGAAGATCGCGCTCGGGGAACTGGAAGCTGATGCGGAGCGGATCCATCTGCGTGATGGTCATGAGCGTTGGCGTGCCGCTGGCGCTGACGAGATTGCCAACCGTTGCCGCCACCGTGCCGAGGCGGCCCGAGATGGGCGCGGTGATCTTGGTATAGCCAAGCTGCACCTGATCGGCATCAACCGCCGCCTGATCGGAGGCGACGGTGGCATTGGCGGCGAGGCTGGCGGCCAGCGCCTGGTCATAGGCCTGCTGGGTGCCGGCGTTCTTTTCCGACAAGGTTTTGGCGCGCTGGAGATCAAGCCCCGCACTGTCGGCCAGTGCCTTGTCTTTCTCGAGAATGGCGCGGTCCTTGGCGGCTTCCGCCTGAAGTGCGCGGTCATCGAGGGTGACCAGCAGATCGCCCGCCTTCACCATCTGCCCGTCCTTGACGTGGACGGCGGTGATCTGGCTTGCGACTTGCGCGCCGATCTGCGCCACGGCGGGCGACTGCATGATGCCATAGGTGCGGTCGATCACCGGGAAGGAGCCGGCATTGGCCGCCACGGCGGTGACGGCGATGGCGCCGCCGCCTGCCTTCTTGCCCGCATCCGCCGAGGCGGACTGGGTGTCGGCGGCGGGCAGCCAGCCCTGCGCGAAAGCGGGAAGATGGGGCCTGACCGCCTCCCTGACCGGGGGCACGAAGCGGATGATGCCGAGAATGGCAACGAGGGTGAAAAGCAGGCCTAAGAGTTTTTTCATCCGGTTATCCCAATCCCTCAACCCGTGCCACCAGCGCATGCGTGCGGGCATTTGCATGGAAAGACGCATGAATCGCCGCAAACCGTCGCTTAATCATGGCGGAACGGTGTGACCAGTGAAAATCAATTCAGGCTGGATTTGCGTGTCTTTCCGCTGCATTGAGCAAAGCGGGGGCTGGCTCCGCGTTTGGCGCATGGAGGCCTCTTAACCCTTTGCCAGAAGCCTCTTCCCGTTTGCCGGGGCCTCCCCTATCTATGGGCCATCCTTCACCGAACTGATTCACGAAAGACCAAGAACCCATGCGCGATCCCCTAGACATTTTGACAACCGGCTCTTTCTGGCCGTCGGTCATCCAGCAGGAATCGCGCGGCGAGCGGGTATATGACCTGCCGTCGAGGCTTCTGCGCGAACGCATCATCTTCATCACCGGCGCCATCGACGATACCGTCGCGGCCTCGGTGTGCATGCAGCTTCTCTTCCTCGAGGCCGATAACCCGAAGAAGGAAATCTCGATGTACATCAATTCGCCGGGCGGCGTGGTGACATCGGGCCTGTCGATCTACGACACCATGCAGTTCATCCGCCCGCAGGTTTCAACCATCGTCATGGGGCAGGCGGCCTCGATGGGCTCGCTGCTGCTGTGCGCGGGCGAGAAGGGCCAGCGTTTCGCGCTGCCCCATTCGAGCGTCATGGTGCACCAGCCCTCCGGCGGCTTCCAGGGCCAGGTGACGGATATCCTGATCCATGCCCGGAACGTCGAGAACCTGAGGAAGCGGCTGAACGAGATTTACGTGAAGCACACCGGCCGCACCATCAAGGACGTGGAGGATGCGCTGGAGCGCGACAACTTCATGACCGCCGAGCAGGCCCGGGATTTCGGCCTCGTGGACAAGATCCTCGACAAGCGCCCGGTTCCATCAGAAGGCAAGTAAACGGCAGAATTGCAATTGGGGGTTGCTCCAATCAATTCTTGATTAACCATATCGGCCCATGCTGAAATTGAGTCGATTGAAGCAAAGGCCGGGAGAAAAAAGGGCAAATCGCGCAAGGCGCGGTGAATTCCTGTTAAAGTCCGCAAGTCTATGCTGCGGAGGTCTGGCCCAAGGAGAGCACATGAGTAGCAAGACCAGTGGCGGCGGCGACAACAAGAACACCCTGTACTGCTCGTTCTGCGGAAAGAGCCAGCACGAGGTGCGCAAGTTGATTGCCGGACCCACCGTCTTCATCTGCGACGAATGCGTTGAACTGTGCATGGACATCATCCGCGAGGAGAACAAATCCTCGCTGGTCAAATCCAAGGATGGCGTTCCCACCCCGCACGAAATCCGCAAGGTTCTCGACGATTATGTCATCGGCCAGGAGCACGCCAAGAAGGTGCTGTCGGTTGCGGTGCACAATCATTACAAGCGCCTGAACCACGCGGCCAAGAACAATGACGTCGAACTGGCGAAGTCCAACATCCTGCTGGTCGGCCCCACAGGCTCCGGCAAGACGCTCTTGGCCCAGACGCTGGCGCGCATCCTCGACGTGCCCTTCACCATGGCCGACGCCACCACGCTGACCGAGGCCGGTTACGTGGGCGAGGACGTGGAAAACATCATCCTCAAGCTCTTGCAGGCGGCGGACTATAATGTCGAACGCGCCCAGCGCGGCATCGTCTATATCGACGAGGTCGACAAGATCAGCCGCAAGTCTGACAACCCCTCGATCACCCGCGACGTGAGCGGAGAGGGCGTGCAGCAGGCGCTCCTGAAGATCATGGAAGGCACGGTGGCAAGCGTTCCTCCGCAAGGCGGCCGCAAGCATCCCCAGCAGGAATTCCTGCAGGTCGATACCACCAACATCCTGTTCATCTGCGGCGGCGCCTTCGCAGGGCTGGAACGCATCATCAGCCAGCGCGGCAAGGGCTCAGGGATCGGCTTCGGGGCGGAAGTGAAATCCGCCGACGACCGCCGCACCGGCGCACTGCTGCGCGAGCTGGAGCCGGAAGACCTGCTGCGCTTCGGCCTGATCCCCGAATTCGTCGGCCGCCTGCCCGTGGTGGCGACGCTTGAGGACTTGGACGAACCGGCGCTGATGCAGATCCTGACCGAGCCCAAGAACGCGCTCGTCAAGCAGTATCAGCGGCTGTTCGAGATGGAGGGCGTGAAGCTCACCTTCCCGGATGAGGCCCTGCATGCGATTTCCCGCCGCGCCATCGAGCGCAAGACGGGTGCCCGCGGCCTCCGCTCCATCATGGAAGCCATCCTGCTCGAAACCATGTTCGACCTTCCCGCCATGAACGGCGTGGAGGAGGTGGTGATCTCGAAAGAGGTGGTGGAAGGCGATGCCAAGCCGCTGCTGATCTATGCCGACCGCGACAAGCAGGCCAACGGAAAGCTGGCGCCTGCAGCCTCGGCCTGAACCTGAATGAAGGATTATGCGCCATGGCCGGAACGCACGCTGTTCCGGCCATGGGCGTTTTCCGCCGGGATTGAAAACCCGTTCACGCATTGCCATTTTTGCAATCGACCAAGAGGCCAAGGTGGTGTGAAGTCTCTCCTGAGTGATTCACGACGACTGCGGCCTTGAAGCCACACAGGGCGCCACGGGTTTGCGGCAATTCTGCGCAAACTCAAGTGCGGCCCGCCCGCGAAAGGAATGATGATGTCGAAAACCCCGAAGTCCGCTGCAGACGGCAAGCCCGAAACGCTCCCCGTCCTGCCCCTCCGCGATATCGTTGTCTTCCCGCACATGATCGTGCCGCTCTTCGTGGGGCGCGCGAAATCGATCAAGGCGCTGGAAGAGGTGATGCGCGAGGACAAGCGCATTCTGCTGGTGGCGCAGAAGAACCCCGCTGATGATGATCCGGCGCTGGATGCGATTTATGAAGTGGGAACGCTGGCCCAGGTGCTTCAGCTCCTGAAGCTGCCCGACGGCACCGTGAAGGTGCTGGTGGAAGGCGTCGAGCGCGCCAAGGTGCACCGTTTCACCGACCGCGCCGATTTCTTCGAGGCCGAGGTGGAAGTCACACCCGCGCCCGCCGGTGACACCGCTGAGGTCGAGGCCTTGGCGCGCACCGCCGTGTCGCAGTTCGAGAGCTATGTGAAGCTCAACAAGAAGGTGCCGCAGGAGGTGATCGCCACAATTGGCCAGATCACCGACTTCTCCAAGCTCGCGGACACGATCGCGGCGCATCTGGCGATCAAGATCCCCGAGAAGCAGGAACTCCTCGAGATGGCCTCCGTGCAGGAGCGCCTCGAAAAGGTGTTCGCGCTGATGGAAGGCGAAATCTCCGTCCTCCAGGTGGAGAAGCGCATCCGCAGCCGCGTCAAGCGGCAGATGGAGAAGACGCAGCGCGAATATTACCTGAACGAGCAGATGAAGGCGATCCAGAAGGAACTCGGCGACGGCGAGGAAGGCCGCGACGAGATCGGCGAACTGGAAACCCGCATCAAGAACACCAAGCTCTCCAAGGAAGCGCGAGAGCGCGCCGACGCCGAGATCAAGAAGCTTAGGCAGATGAGCCCCATGTCGGCGGAAGCGACCGTGGTGCGCAACTATCTCGACTGGCTGCTTGGCATCCCGTGGGGACAGAAGAGCAAGGTGAAGAAGGATCTCTCCTTCGCCGAGGGCGTGCTGAACGCCGATCACTTCGGCCTCGACAAGGTGAAGGAGCGGATCGTCGAATATCTCGCCGTGCAGAGCCGCACCAACAAGCTGCGTGGCCCCATCCTGTGCCTCGTCGGCCCTCCGGGCGTCGGCAAGACCTCGCTTGGCAAATCGATCGCCAAGGCGACGGGCCGCGAGTTTATCCGCATGTCGCTGGGCGGCGTGAGGGATGAGGCGGAAATCCGCGGCCACCGCCGCACCTATATCGGCTCGATGCCCGGCAAGGTCATCCAGTCGATGAAGAAGGCGAAGAAGCAGAATCCGCTCTTCCTGCTCGACGAGATCGACAAGATGGGCATGGATTTCCGCGGTGACCCGTCTGCGGCTCTGCTCGAGGTGCTTGACCCCGAGCAGAACGCAACCTTCATGGATCACTATCTCGAGGTCGAATACGATCTCTCGAACGTGATGTTCGTGACCACGTCGAACACGCTGAACATTCCGCCAGCGCTGCTCGACCGCATGGAGATCATCCGCATCGCCGGATACACCGAGGAAGAGAAGCTCGAGATCGCCAAGCGCCATCTCGTGCCGAAATCCATGGAGCATCACGGCCTGCAGAAGAAGGAGTTCGAGATCACCGACGAGGGCCTCTATGAGGTGCTCCGCCGCTATACGCGGGAAGCCGGCGTCCGCTCGCTGGAACGCGAGATCAACACGCTCGCCCGCAAGGCGGTGAAGGACATCATGCTGTCCAAGAAGAAGAAGGTGAAGGTGACGCCGGAAGTCGTCAACCAGTACCTTGGCGTGCAGAAGTTCCGCTATGGCGAAATCGACCGCGAAGACCAGGTCGGCGTTGTGACGGGGCTGGCCTGGACGGAAGTGGGCGGCGAGATCCTGACGATCGAAGCGCTCATGATGCCGGGCAAGGGCAAGATGACGGTGACGGGCAATTTGAAGGACGTGATGAAGGAGTCGATCTCGGCCGCTTCATCCTATGTCCGGAGCCGCGCCACCTCGATCGGGCTCAAGCCGCCGGTGTTCGACAAGCGCGACATCCACGTGCACGTGCCGGAAGGTGCGACACCCAAGGATGGCCCCTCGGCGGGCATCGCCATGGTGACAGCCATCGTCTCGGTGATGACCGGCATTCCCGTCCGCAAGGATGTGGCGATGACGGGCGAGATCACGCTGCGTGGACGCGTGCTGCCGATCGGCGGCCTGAAGGAGAAGCTGCTGGCGGCGCTGCGCGCCGGGATCAAGAAGGTGATGATCCCGGAAGAGAACGCCAAGGATTTGGCCGACATTCCGGAGAATGTGAAATCCGGCATGGAGATCATTCCGGTCTCGCGCATGGATGAGGTGCTGAAGCACGCGCTGACCCGCATGCCCGAGCCCATCACCTGGGACGAGGAAGCCGAGGAAGCCGCCGCCGCCGCCAAGGCCGCGGCAGCCACCCCCGCCGGCGAACCCGCCCGCGCGCACTGAAAATCCGTCTACGGATGAATGAGGGCGGGAGAGCAATCTCCCGCTCTTTTTTGTTTGTCCTCACCCAATGCAGCTTTCACCCTTCTCCACGCGGGACGCGGGGAGAAGGTGGACGCGCCCCGCGCGGCCGGATGAGGGCCGATGGCGCGCGAAGCGAGGCATCGGTGCCGAAGGTTCCGTCTTGCTTTCGCAAGCCGGCCCTCATCCGCCCTTCGGGCACCTTCTCCCAAACAGGTTTGGGAGAAGGGTGAGGAAACAGCCGCGCCTTGAGCCGCAAATCCTTGCCATAACAGCCGAATCACTGGAATTTCATCCCGTCACCCAAGGGGCAGGAGGCAGCGCACCCGGAAGCTGAACGGAACGTTCAAATCACATCAGCCCCGTGCGCCCTCAGAACCCGCACGGGGCATTTTTGTGGGCGCTTGCGTTGCGGGAGTGCCGCCGCTAAGAGCCTGCGCGGGGGCGATTAGCTCAGTTGGTAGAGCGCTTCGTTTACACCGAAGATGTCGGGAGTTCGAGTCTCTCATCGCCCACCAGATTTCCTTGATGAAACGCAATCCTAGGTAACGGCATGGTCTGGGTAATTCCAATTGGCGGAAAGCTGGCAGGCAAAATCTGGGATACAGTAGATAAATTTGGTACAGGTATTCTGCGCCCTACGCAGATTAAAAGAGTTACCAAAGCTCGCGCAGAGGCCCAGCGCATCATGGCGCTTTCAGTAGCAAAAGCAGAGTTAGAGGTAGCGCAAATTCGCGCTGGTGCAGCTATTCTATCGCATGACGGAAAGTTGTTATCCAATCCCGCAAAACTAACCGTTTCTGATGATCTTGCGCAGTTGCAGTCACCTGCGGATATAGAAGAAATGTCGGAACTAACCCAAATTCTTCGCGAGCAGAACGCAAATGCAATGCTAGATCAACTGCGAAAGGCGATAAATCTTAGTAAGATCATTATTGAAGCCGACAAGGTTGCGGAGAAAACGTCGGATGAGAGTGTCTCAGATGAGGATGTATCTGAAGATTGGTTTTTCAAATGGAAAGGTCGGGCCGAAGAGATTTCAGATGAAGACATGCAAAAAATCTGGGCGCGCTTGTTGGCCGGTGAGGCAAGAGCGCCAAAGTCATTTTCTATTCATGCACTGAATTTGCTGTCCTCGTTTTCGAAACAGGACGCCGAATTACTGGAAAAAATTGGAAGCCTAAGTATTGGAGAATACATATTAAAAGGGGACGGCAAGTTTTTTGAAAGTATAGGATTAAACTATAGAAATATTTTGTATCTTGAAAGCATAAATGTCTTGTCTGGTGTTACGGCTATGGGCGGGTTGACGCACCAATACGTTCCGCAGTTATCCTCCTCTATTCCTCATACAAAATATATTATTGTTCCAAATCGACCGCTCGCATATCTCGCTACCTTTGCTGCGAGCAAGAATGACCTGGTATCTTTGAGCTGCTATGGAATAACTAAACCTGCACAAGAGTTGCTAACTTTGTGTGACCCTGTGCAAATTGATGGCTACAATGTTGAGATTGCGAAGGCATTTAAAAAGCAGGGGGCGTTGTCAGTGAAATATGGCCCGGGAATCTTCAATGGAATACAAACAGCGGTAATGGAAGATTTGTTAACAGAGATTACTGTTCCATAGCTCCGAAAGTGAAATGGGATAGGCCCTCTCGGTCGCGCCCATATCGAGAATTACGACGCCGTAACCCCCCTCAATGCTCGCCCCCGCAGTGCCGGTGATCCTTCAGCACCTCCAGCACGCGGCAGTGGTTGGCGCGGCCGTGCGTGCCGTCATCCACCATGCGGCGGAGTTCCTTGCGGAGCGCCTGGAGTTTCTTGATGCGGAGCTCCACCTGTCCGAGATGCGCCTCGACCATCCGGTCGGCAGCGGCGCAGCTTGGTCAATATGTGAGGCCTTGATGTTAAACGGCTGCGTGAAGGAGTTAACCAAAGCGCGCATTTGCGGCGGTAGTACTTGTCGTTGCCAGATCGACACCCACTTCTATAAACGATGGTCGAGGGAGTTTTCGAAGCGGTTGTTCAGGAACTCGGCGAAGCTGTATTGCAGTTTGCATCGTACGGCACCGGCTGGGGGCTAGTGAAACTTCTCGGTGGTGGCAAGTTCAGGGTCATGGGCTTGACCACACCATATGAATTCAGACCCTCATGGCACGGCATTGGCAGAACGAATTACGGTCTGATAATTCTCGATCCAGACCTGACGGCATTATTGGGCTTGCTGTTTTGGATTGCAGTAGGCGTGGCGTTTGTCGTTTGGAAAAATCTGGAGTAATCGGATGGCGGCACCCAGATCAGTGGTGCGTCCGCTTCGAGCAGGGCGGAAGTTTTAAGGTGGCGTGCGAAGGCGGAAAGCCAGCGCCTTCCCGATTGCGGCGAAATCAACTTCCGTTGCCAAGGCATCCGCCGGCAATAGCTCAAAATTCTTCAGATCGGGTGAAACTTGAGCGCATTTCCCCTCAATGCTCGCCCCCGCAATGCCGGTGATCCTTCAGCACCTCCAGCACGCGGCAGTGGCTGGCGCGGCCGTGCGTGCCGTCGTCCACCATGCGGCGGAGTTCCTTGCGGAGCGCCTGGAGTTTCTTGATGCGGAGTTCCACCTGTTCGAGATGCGCCTCGACCATGCGGTCGGCGGCGGCGCAGCTTGTCTCGGGATTGTCGGAAAGCTTGAGCAGCCCCCGGATCGCCTCGATGCTGAAGCCCAGCTCGCGCGCGTGGCGGATGAATTTGAGGCGCTTGGCATCCTCCGCATCATAAAGCCGGTGCCCGCCTTCCGAGCGCATGAAGGGGCGGATGAGGCCGATCTCCTCGTAATAGCGGATGGTCTGCACCTTGGTTGAGGCCATCTCCGCCAGCCTGCCGATTTGCAGCGTGGCCATCGCTTTTCTCCTTGAAGCTCCAGTGACTGGAGATTCTATGTAAGGGGGAGTTCCCGTTCAAGCCCGAGGCCCCATGACCACCACCGCCCGCTTCCGCGTCCACGGCATGGATTGCGCCGCCTGTGTCACCAAGATCGAGACGGCGGTGCGCCGCATCGACGGCGTGTCGGATGTGGCGGTGGGATTGCAGACGGAGACGCTCTCCGTCACCTATGCGGATGACGCGAAGGACGAGGCCGTGACCCGCGCCGTGACGGCGCTTGGCTATTCGCTGGGCGGTGACGATCGTGCGCGGGCGCATGACCATGACGGCCATGATCACGATCATGACCATGGCGCGCCCATCGACGGGCCGTGGTGGGCATCGGACCGCGGCAAGCTGGTGATCGGCACCGGCGTTCTGCTGGCGGCGGCCTATGCGGCGGATCATCTTCTGGGGCGGGGCGGCTGGTATGTGTTCCTCGCCGCCGCATTGATCGGCGTGGCCCCGGTGGCCAAGCGCGCCTTTGAAGCGCTGCGGGCGGGATCGTTCTTCACCATCGAACTGCTGATGACCATCGCGGTCGCGGGCGCCATCGCCATCCACGCGGTGGAGGAGGCGGCGGTGGTGGTGTTCCTCTTCGCGGTGGGCGAAATGCTGGAAGGGATCGCCGCGGGCCGCGCCCGCTCCGGCATCCGCGCGCTGGCCAAGATCGCGCCCGCCACCGCCATGGTCGAAACGCCCTCCGGCCTTGCCGAAACGGCGGTGGGCGACATTGCCGTGGGCAGCATCATCGTGGTGCGCCCGGGCGACCGCGTGCCAGCCGACGGCGTGATCGTCTCGGGGCGCTCGGCGCTCGATGAATCGGCGCTGACGGGTGAATCCGTGCCGCGCGGGAAGGGCGAGGGCGACGTGATCCTTGCCGGCTCGATCAACACCGAGGCGGTGCTGAGGATGCGGATGGAAAAGCCCGCGGGCGATACGCTGATCGCCAGGGTGGTGCGGCTGGTGGAAGAGGCAGCCGATGCCAGGGCGCCCTCCGAACGCTTCATCGAACGCTTCGCCCGCTGGTACATGCCGCTGATCTGCGGTGTTGCTTTGGCGGTCGCCGTGCTGCCGCCGCTGTTCTGGCAGGAGCCGTGGAACACCTGGATCTATCGCGGGCTGGCGCTGCTGCTGATCGGCTGCCCCTGCGCGCTGGTGATTTCAACCCCCGCCGCCATTGCCTCAGCACTCGCGGCGGGCGCCAGGCGTGGCCTTCTGGTGAAGGGCGGCGGCGTTCTGGAACAGATCGGCAAGGTGAAGCACATCGCCTTCGACAAGACGGGCACGCTGACGGCGGGAAAGCCTGTGGTGACCGACGTGGCGGCCTTTGGCGGGGCCGCGGAAGAGGACGTGCTGCGATTGGCGGCGGCGGTGGAGCAGGGCTCCTCGCATCCCCTGGCGCTCGCCATCGTGGCGGCGGCGGAAACGCGGAAGATTGTTGTGAAATCCGTGGCCTCGCAGGTGCTGCCGGGCAAGGGCGTGGCGGGCCGCGCCGAAGGAAAGATGATAACGGTGGGCGCCGCGCTGCGCCTCAAGGTGACGGATGTAGACGTGCTAGCGCGCGCCGCATCGCTCGAAGCTCAAGGCAAGAGCGTGTCGGTGGTGCTGGTGGGCAAGACGCCATTGGGCCTGATCGCCATGCGCGATGAACCGCGCGCCGATGCCGTTTCGGGTGTCGAGGAGATCAAGGCACTGGGCCTCACGCCCATCATGCTGACGGGCGACAACCGCGCCAATGCCGAGGCCGTGGGCCTGATTGTCGGCATGGCGGTCAGGGCCGAGCTTCTGCCCGAGGACAAGCTGGCGGTGATCCGCGCGCTTTCGGGCGACGGCGGCATCGCCAAGGTGGGAGACGGCATTAATGATGCCCCGGCCCTTGCCGCCGCCACGGTCGGGATCGCGATGGGATCGGGCACCGATGTGGCGCTCGAGGCGGCCGATGCGGCGGTGCTCAACAACCGCATTTCCGATGTCGCCAGCCTGGTGCGCCTGTCGCGCCGGACGATCAGGGTGATCTGGCAGAATGTCGGGATCGCGCTTGGCCTCAAGGCGGTGTTTCTGGTGACGACCATTGCCGGCGTGACGGGCCTGTGGATCGCCATTCTGGCCGATACCGGGGCGACCGTGCTGGTGACGCTCAACGCGCTCCGCCTGCTTGGCGCAAGCAAAGGTATTTTAAAGTAAAACGGAAACGGAAAATTAACTGAGAGCCAAGGCCCCCTTGGTTCAACGGAACTTCAACCATATTTATGAGCTTTGCTGATAGGAAGAAAACAGGGGGTGAGACTTAAGACTTCATTTCACCAAATCCGACAGAGTTCGGGTTGGATGAACGTATAAATTCGGAATTGACGATGCCCGCAGGCACGATCTGGGTTCATAAGGCAGAGGTGACGCCGCCCCCCCTGGGGTCGGACGGCCTGCCGGACGAACGCGACCTGCTGTATCGTCAGGGTTATGTGAAGATCACCGAGGATGCGGGCGGCACCACCGTCAAGTGGACGATGTTCACGCCCAACTGGGCGTCTCTCTATTTCGCCATCGAGCATATTCTGAACAGCCCGGGGCCTTATCATCTCAACTATTATTCCGCCGGCTGGTTTCAGGAGCGCTTCGAGCTTGCCTCCGATGCCGCCGACCGGCTGACCCAGCTTATCTACAAGAGCGACATCCATCTCTCGCGCACCGTCTATATCCAGCCCGCGAGCGAGAACAATCCGCGCGTGCCGCCGCTGCTCAGGGCCGCGCTCGATGCCAACGAGATCGACGAAGATCATTCCGTGGACTGTATTTTCGACCAGCAGTCGCAGAAGTTCCGCGTGCAGCGCGTGGGATCTGAATCAACCATCGCCAAGCTGTGGGGCATGAGCCCGGTCTCCTATCCTTGCCTCACCGGCCACAGCTATGACCAGGCGGTGAGCCGCATCTATCCGGAAGTGAGCCGCACGGGTGATGCGCATTACGATCACATCTATGCGGCGATGACCTCGCCCAATGGCGAGATCGTGTGGGTGCCCTATCAGAGGGTCGTGCTGCCGCTCAGGGGCGGGCGCAGCAAGAAGGGCGTGCGCATCGTCACCGAACTCGCCCGGGTGGATATTTCACCGCTCTAGGCTTCAGCCTTCCGCCGCCACATCCCCGTTCAGCGCCATTTCGGCGACGGAGAATTCCAGATGCCGGCGTTCGGCGATGGCGATCCATTCGCGCGGTTCCGCACCCTCGGGCTCCCAGTCCCAGGTGAGGAAGGAGGGTTCCAGATGGCCATAGCCCATGCGGATCAGATGGCCGCGCGTCGCCATCGAGTCACCCGTCAGCGCCCAGATCGCGTCGGGCTGCCACTTCACCAGCGCCAGCAGCATGCCGAGGCGGGGGAACACATTGAAGCAGCCCTTGGAGTGTTTCTCGATCCACAATTCGCCGTGATAGACGGCCTTGCCGCGGATCAGCGCGGCGAGTGAATGATCGGGCGCGTGAAGCTGGTTGGGTACGATCATCTCGCGCCGCTTGGCATAAAGCCCCATCATCCAGCCGAGAACCCAGTCCGCGAGGTTGGGCGAGGCATCATCAAGCCGGAAGGCCTGAAGGCCTATGGTTTCGCCCGCCACATTATGGGCCGAGAGCCAGAAACCGGTTTCACCCAATTCGCGGCTGACCGAAATGTCGAACATCGGCGAGACGGTGGAGTTGCGGACAGCAAGGCGTTCGCGGGCGAGCCCGGCGAAGTCGGAGGAAATCTTGAAAGTATAGCCAAGCGCCTGGCCTTCATCGATGAGGCTGGCAATGGCGGAAACGGTGCGTAACGGATCGGAAAGTCCGTGCGCTTCAGTCAGCGGCTGGGCTCCACGTAACCCCACTCCCAACGCATACATGCTTTGACGCCCTTTCGTACTCCACCTCGCGGCAAGCCCGTGGAAGGCCAGTTCCCGCGACGGAAGTATCTCATTTTTCTCCTACATTAAGGTTACCAAATACCCCAACCGGGTTAACGTCAAGGTCAATCTGTTTAGGCTTTAGACAGGGTTAACGGCCTTGCCTTTGCGTCCCCGGAGCGTCATCCGGAGGCGCCACCAGCTGTGGGCGATGAGGGTGATGACGACCAGCACGCCGCCGACCAGCACGGCGGGGCTTGGCACCTCGTTGAACAGCAACCAGAGCCACACAGGGGTCAGTACCGTTTCCAGAAGGAAGAACATCGACACATCGGCGGACGGAATGAAGCGCGGCCCATTGGCGATAAGCGCGGTGGCGAGCGGAATGGCGATGAGGCCGTTAAGCGCGATCCATACCCAGGCGGGAACCTGATAGGCGCTCGTTGCGGTGAGCGCGCCAAAATCCACATGCGCGAACACGAGCGCCACGGCAGCCGACAACAGGCTGCCGACGGCGACACTGGTGGCGACATTCTTGCCGCTGGCCCGGATGATGGTGAAATTGGTGGCCGTGCACATGGCCGAGATCAGCGCCATGAGATCGCCCATCACATGGCCGCTGCCGACGCCATCCCAGACAATGAGCCCCACGCCGAGGAAGGACGCCGTGATGGCGGCCCAGGTGAAAGGATGCACCCTCTCGCCGATGAACAGCCGGGAAAAGCACGCGGTGAGAAGGGGAATGAGGGCAATGATGAACACCACATTGGCGCCGCTCGTATTCTTGATGGCGCCGATATAGGTGATGTTGGAAATGGTATTGCTGAGGATGACCGCGAGGCCCGCGGCACCGGCGATATAGGGCGCCCGTGACTTGCCGGAGGCGCGGAACACATACCAGCAGGCAGTGATCGACAGGAACAGGAAGATGCCGCGCGCGAACACCAGTGTCCAGATGTCGGCACCCGCCAGGCGCAACAGAGGCAGATCGAGTGTGAAGAGCAAACCGCCAATCGCCGTGATGGCAAGGCCCTTGCGAACGTGGGCCGCGGCGCTTGTTCGGGACGTCATGATCGCGGTTGCTTCCAAGGTCTAGATACCGCGCCCCTTCTAAGGCCAGAATCGTTAACGCTGCGTCAGTATGGAGAGCGCAGTTGCACCAAGCAAGTGCCTATTTCCCGGGCGGAGCGCGATTTGATATTGGTTGCGCATCCAATGGTTAATGCCGCATTGAACGCCGCACCAATTCCCAGCCATTGGGCGTCAGCCGTTCCTGCGGCATGAACTTAGCCTTGTAGTCCATCTTTCGAGAACCGTTCACCCAATACCCCAGATAGAGATAGGGCAGCCCCAGTTTCCGCACCCGCTCGATATTGTCGAGGATCATGTAGGTGCCGAGGCTGCGGCTGGCAAAGTCCGGTTCATAGAAGCTGTAGATCATCGAAATGCCATCGCCGAGAATGTCGATCAGCACGGCGGCGATGAGGGTGCCCGGCGCGCCGTCTTCATCGGTGAGCCGGTATTCCACCATCCGGTTGTCGACGAAGCTGTCATCCACCATCGCGGCGAAATCCAGAACCGTCATGTCGGCCATGCCGCCATCGCCATGGCGGGCATCGATATAGCCGCGGAACAGGGAATAATGTTCGCTGGATGCCTTGGGCTTCACCACCTGCGGCTGCAAATCGGCATTGCGCTCGATGACCCGCCGGAAGGAGCGCGATGGCGCGAAGCTGTTGACCGGCACCCGCACCGACACGCAAGCCTGGCATCCCTCGCAGGCGGGGCGATAGGCGATGTTCTGGCTGCGGCGGAATCCGCCTTGCGAAAGCTGCGTGTTCAACCCGCGCGCGTCCGCCCCCACAAGATGCGTGAACACCTTGCGCTCCAGCATGCCGGGCAGATAGGGGCAAGGCGCGGGCGCGGTGATGAAGAACTGGGGAAAATTGCGGCGTTCAATGCTCACGGAATTTGCGCTCCGGTGAAGGCAGGCGGGAGACTCACATATTGCAAGCGGCGGGCATCCCGTTTCAAGTGTCTTCTCGGCCTTGCGCCGGGCAATTGAATCTGAGAGTCAATGCGCCCTGGAAACGGGATGAAATGCGGGAGAAAGCGATGAAGGTGGCATGGATCGGGCTTGGCGTGATGGGATATCCGATGGCGGGGCATCTCGCCGCGAAAGGCGGTATCCCGGTCACCGTCTACAACCGCACACCTGCCAAGGCGCAGAAATGGGCGGCGCAAAACAAGGGGGCAAGTGCGCCAACGCCGCGCGAGGTCGCGAAAGATGCTGATTTCGTCTTCGCCTGTGTCGGCAATGATGATGATCTGAGGCAGGTGACGATCGGGCCCGATGGCGCATTTCAATCGATGAAGCCGGGCGCGGTCTTCATCGATCACACCACCGCTTCAGCCAATGCCGCGCGCGATCTTCATGCGGAGGCGAAAAAGCGCGGGCTTGGCTTTGTCGATGCGCCGGTATCGGGCGGGCAGGCGGGGGCGGAGAACGGCGTTCTCACCGTCATGTGCGGCGGCGATGAAGGAGATTATGCCAGGGCCGAGCCGCTGATCGCGCATTATTCGCGCATGTGCCGCCTGCTGGGCTCTGCGGGTTCGGGCCAGCTTGCCAAGATGTGCAACCAGATCGCCATTGCGGGGCTGGTGCAAGGACTGGCGGAGGCGGTGAATTTCGGCATGAAGGCCGGCCTCGACATGCAAGCGGTGGTCGAGGTGATTTCCAAGGGTGCTGCCGGTTCATGGCAGATGGAAAACCGCCACAAGACGATGATCGCCGGAAAATTCGATTTCGGCTTCGCGGTGGACTGGATGCGCAAGGACCTTGGCATCTGCCTTGAAGAATCCCGCCGCAACGGCGCGCCGCTGCCGGTGACGGCGCTGGTCGACCAGTTCTATGCCGAAGTGCAGAAGCTGGGCGGCAACCGCTGGGACACGTCGAGCCTGATCGCCAGATTCCAGAACCTTGATAAGTAAATTTAGTTACGGGCCGCGCAGCTTCCGCGCGATGTCGAGCGCGAAATAGGTGAGAACGCCATCCGCCCCGGCGCGCTTGAAGGCCATGAGGCTTTCGGGGATGACCTTGGCGGGATCGAGCCAGCCGTTCTGGCAGGCCGCCATGATCATCGCATATTCGCCCGACACCTGATAGGCGAAGGTGGGCACGCCGAAGGTCTGCTTCACCCGCGCCACGATGTCGAGATAGGGCATGCCCGGCTTCACCATCACCATGTCGGCGCCTTCGGCCAGGTCGAGCGCCACTTCGCGCATTGCTTCGTCGGTGTTGGCGGGATCCATCTGATAGGTGCGCTTGTCGCCGATCAAGGTTCCCGACGAACCAACGGCATCGCGGAACGGGCCATAGAACCCGCTCGCATATTTGGCGCTGTAGGCCATGATCTGGACGTGCTGGAGCTTCGCCGCCTCGAGCGCGGAGCGGATGGCGGCCACCCGGCCGTCCATCATGTCGGAGGGGGCAATGATGTCGCAACCCGCTTCCGCCTGCACCATGGCCTGCTTCACCAGCGTCTCGAGCGTCAGGTCATTGACGATCTGATCGCCCTCCATCAGCCCGTCATGGCCGTGGCTGGTGTAGGGGTCGAGCGCCACGTCGCACATGATGCCGATCGCTGGCACCGCCTTCTTGATGGCGCGGACGGCGCGGCAGACGAGGTTCCCCGCATTGAGCGCCTCGCCGCCGTCAGCGGTTCGCAACGCCGGATCGGTATGGGGAAAGAGCGCAATGGCGGGAATGCCGAGGTCGGCGGCTTCCTTCGCCTTCTCCGTCACCAGATCGACCGACACGCGCTCGACGCCAGGCATCGAGGCGACGGGCATTTTCGCATTTGTGCCGTCGATGACGAAAACCGGCCAGATGAGGTCGCTGGCCAGCAGGGTGTTTTCGCGCACCAGATCGCGCGACCATGGCGCCTGCCGGGTGCGGCGCATGCGCAAGGCCGGAAACTGCGCGGAAAGATGGGAACGTTTCATGCCCGCTCCTTAACAAGTCTGAACGGGGGGCGGAAGCACCCCCGCCGCCGCACCCTTTGCGTCAGCTTTGTGATTTGGTTAACCCTATGTTGCGGAAACATGCGGCCTTTGATTCAATTTAACAGGCGGGCCTTAACCTGTGCGGCCTGTCATGAACCCGCCGGGGCCGCTTCCGATGCACATTTCCCGCCTGCTGATTTCCTTGCCCATCCTCGCCCTTCCGCTGGCTGGAATGGCGGCAAAGCCCGCGAGCGCCGCAAGCCCCTCCGAGGAGGCCGTGCGCCTGATCGCCCGGGCCCAACAGGCCGACAGCAAGTGCCACATATTGTCTGGCGCGCAGAGCAATGAACTGGCGCGCTATGCGGCCAGGGCCCAGCTTGCCGCCACCAGCCAGATGTCCTCGGGCGCGGCGCGAAAGGCCGCCAGCCTTGGGGCTGCGGAAGGCCGCGCACAAGCCTGCACCGCCGCCACAAGGAGCGATGTCGTGGACACGCTGGTGGCCGCGCGCACCGCAATTGCCGCAGCGGATCGCAGTCAAAACACGCCAAACACAGCCGCACCCGCGCCAGTCACGTCCATCGCCCTGGCGTCCGGCCCGCGCGGCGGACTCAAATTCTATAGCGGGCAGGTGAAGGCCTATTACATCGAGCGCAAGTGCAAGCATCTCTCCTCCAGCCAGGACAGGCGCTACTGGCAGGCGATCGGCGATTTGCACCGCGAGACCGTGGCGCGCAACGGCTCGGCATCGGTGGCGCCTGTCATGCGCAATGCGGAGGCGAGCGCCAATTCTCTCTCCTGCGGTGACGCCACCGAAGCCGCCGTCGAACAGGGCTACAACACCATCGTCAGGGACTGAATTTCCGCCCGCGGTTGGGGACGCGGGAATGAGGGGCGTGGAGGCCGGGCCGTGGTTAACGGACCGCCCCACGCCCCTCACATTTTGCGCCACACCTTGCCGGATTTGTTAAGAACGGTCGAAAAGACTCTGCTAACTCTCTGATACAGCAATGCAAATCTTCGAAAATATAAGGACAAATTTACTCAGATCATTGAGTACCCCTTAAGCCGCCCGAACGTAAGGTGAGGCCATCTGAGGACTGGGATCGATAAAGAGTTCCGGCCCGGGTTAAGGGATAGGTGGTAAACATGCGTACTGAAGTTTTGGGCGCCCAGCGCCCGCTGGTGGTGGTTGGGGAAGCGCCCCGCAATCCGGTGAAAACCCGGTATCTTGAAGCTCTGACACTCATTGAACGGCTGCATCGCCGTCTGCTCGACGTCATCAAGGATGATTTCGAGCGCTCGGGCGAGCCCGAGGTGAACCCGGTCCAGGCGCTTCTGCTTTTCAACATTGCCGATTCTGAACTGACGGCCGGAGAACTCAAGACACGTGGGCACTATCAGGGCTCCAACGTGTCCTACAACCTCAAGAAGCTCGTCGAGGCGGGCTATGTGAACCATGAGCGCTCCAGCGCCGACAAGCGCTCGGTGCGGATCAAGCTGACGCCCAAGGGCCAGGCGATCCGCGAGCGCGTGGACCAACTCTATAACCGCCAGCTCGCCTCGGTTGAGCAGGTGGTGGGCCTGAGTGTCGAGGAGTTCGACCGCCTGAACAAGGCGCTGACCCGTCTCGAGCGCTTCTGGACCGACCAGATCCTCTATCGTCTCTGATCTCTCCTGCAACGTCCTGAGCTGCCCTGTGGCCGAAAAGCCGCAGGGCAGTTGTTTTTGGGCATCACTCTACACTTCAAACGGCCCAGACCGCATTCTCGCCCCATTTGGTGCCATACCGGAGGCGGAAGCATGGCGGACTTTTGACGAGTCGCGCCACGGATGATACGCTTTTTTCCGGTCGTGATTGGAGTGCAGAGCATGGGTCTTTTCAGGTCGAATTCGCGGCGTCTGGGCGCGCAGGCTTTTTCCGCGGCTTTTGCGCTTGCGTTTGCTGTTCCCCTGATGATGGCGCATCCCGCCGTTGCCGGAAGCGGCGACCCTGCCAACCAGGTGCTCAAGAAGATGAAGGCCGGTGCGGGCAGTAACGTCAAGGTCACCAATTCGCCCGGCGGCTTCGGCAATGACGATGATGACGGTGCGCCAACGGCCCTGACCAACTGGTCTCATGCCGGTGCCGGCGGCGGCAAGGCAACGACACTCACGCAGGTCGTGACGGACGGTTCGGCGGCACCCTTCCTGGCCGCTGACAGTTCCTCCGCCATGCAAGCGCTTGAATCTCACTATGCATCGATCGTCTCCTCGGGTGGCTGGGGCAGCGTGTCGGGCAGCCGGCTGAAGCTGGGCTCGACGGGCAAGTCGGTGGCGGCGCTGAATCGCCGTCTTTCCATCGAAGGTTATCTGGGCGCGGATGCGGGCGGTGACACCTTTACCGCAGCCACCGCCGAAGCGGTGAAGCGCTTCCAGCGCAACAACGGATTGTTCGTGACGGGTGCGACCGATGCGGCAACGGTGGCCGCGCTCAATGTCTCCGCCGACAAGCGCCTCGCCGCCATTCGCGCCAACCTGCCGCGCGTGGCCGAATATTCAAAGGATCTGGGGCCCCGCTATGTGGTCGTGAACGTGCCCGCCCAGCAGATCGAAGCGATCGAGAATGGCCGGGTCTATTCCATTCACAATGCCATCGTCGGCCGCCCCTCGCGCCCGACGCCGGTTGTCGAAACCCATCTGGTGACGGTGAAGTTCAATCCCTACTGGAATGCGCCCGCTTCCATCGTCGAGCGCGATCTGGTGCCGCGCATGCTGTCGACGGGCGCCTCGCGCGTCCTCGATTCCATGAACATCAAGGTGTTTGACGGCGTGGGCGGCCCCGAGGTTGATCCCGACACCATCGACTGGCGCTCGGCCGTCGTCGACAACTACCATTTCCGCCAGGAGCCGGGCGGCAGCAACGCCATGGCGACCGCCAAGATCGAGTTCAACAGCCCCTTCGGCATCTATCTGCATGACACGCCGGAGCCGCAGCTCTTCTCGACCAATGACCGTTTCTTCAGCTCGGGCTGCGTGCGCGTCGAGAAGGTGGCGATCCTCATCAACTGGATTTTGAACGGTCAGGACGGCATCAACCCGGCCCGCATCAGCCAGCTGGCGCAAACCAAGGAACGGCTGGACGAACAGATTGCCAATCCGCCGCAGCTGCGCGTTGCCTATCTGACGGCGTGGCCGGCGGGCGGCAATGTCGCCGCCTTCCGCAATGACGTCTATCAGCTTGACGGAACGGGCTTCGTGACCGGCCAACCGCTGCCGGTGGGCGAAAGCATGAACGGCCAGCGCTTCGTGCTGAAGCCCGTGCCGCGCACGCCCTCCGCCGTTGACGCGGATGAGGCCCCGGGCTTCTTCAGCGCCTTTGCCAGCCCGCGCAAGGCATCGAAGGCACAGGACGGTTTCCTTCCCGGCTCCGACAGCATGGCCTCCGCCAGGCCGGGAAAGCTGGGCAAGCCGGATGATACGGCGGCGAACAACTGGGTGAGCAGCAAGCCCAACGCTCCCGCGAAGAAGCCGGTCAAGAAGCCCGTCACCACGGCCAAGGCTGGTGCAGCGTCCAAGGACAAGCTGGCGGCGAAGAAGACCTTGAAGAAGGCAACCGAGGTGGCTTCCGCTTCGCCTGATGCGGCGAAAAAGGCCTCAACGGTGAAGCCGGCCAGCAAGCCCGCGGCAGCCAGCGTGAAGACACCCGCTGCAACGGACAAGTGCAAGCCGGGTACGGATGGCAAGGTTCCTGCTGGGTGCAAGGCCGCCGCCGCAGCACCTGCAAAGCCCAAGGTCAAGCCAGCGGGCGAGACGGCGGCCAACTGACCGGGTTCAGATGAATATTGCGCGGCGCGGAGGTCTTTCCGCGCCGTTTGTTTTTTGCGGCGCGTTTTTGTGCTGCGAGGTCGCTCCCTCATCAGCGGCGTGATGCGCCACAATGTATCTGGACCGCCATGCCGCAATCTGTCATGTGCGGCATCAGGGACTGAAAGGGAATTGCGATGGCGAAGGCAGCGAAGAAGAAGCCGGTGAAGAAATTGGCGAAAAAGGCGGTGAAAAAAGCCGCGAAGAAGCCATCAGGCCCCAAGCCGCTGTTCCCGGGCTTTTTCCATGACACGCTGGCCCGCAGCGATGCCAAGGTGGCCAGGGCGATCGCCGCCGAACTGGGCCGCCAGCAGCACGAGATCGAACTGATCGCCTCCGAGAACATCGTCTCGCGCGCCGTGATGGAAGCGCAGGGCTCGGTGATGACCAACAAATATGCCGAGGGCTATCCGGGCCGGCGCTATTATGGCGGCTGCCAGTATGTCGACATCAGCGAGAACCTCGCCATTGACCGGGCGCGCCAGCTGTTCGATTGCGCCTTCGCCAATGTGCAGCCCCATTCGGGTGCCCAGGCCAACCAGGCGGTGTTCTTCGCCCTCTTGCAGCCCGGCGACACCTATATGGGCCTCGACCTCGCCTGCGGCGGGCATCTGACGCATGGTTCGCCCGTCAACCAGTCGGGCAAGTGGTTCCATGTCTCGCCCTACAAGGTGCGCGAGGACAACCAGCAGATCGACTATGATCTCCTTGCCTCGCAGGCGCTGGACATGAAGCCCAAACTGATCATCGCCGGGGGCTCGGCCTATCCGCGCACCCTCGACTTCAAGCGCTTCCGCGAGATCGCCGATTCCGTCGGCGCCTATCTGATGGTTGATATGGCGCATTTTGCGGGCCTCGTGGCAGGAGGCGCTCATCCCTCGCCGCTGCCGCACGCCCATGTGGTGACGACCACCACCCACAAGACGCTGCGCGGCCCCCGTGGCGGCATGATCCTCTCCAACGATGAGGCGATCGGCAAGAAGATCAATTCCTCGGTGTTCCCGGGCCTGCAGGGCGGGCCGCTCGAGCATGTGATCGCCGCCAAGGCGGTGGCCTTCGGCGAGGCACTGAAGCCCGCGTTCAAGAAATACGCGAAGGCCGTTGTCGACAATGCGCAGGCGCTGGCCAAGGCGATGACCGATGGCGGCTGCGATCTCGTCTCCGGCGGCACCGACACGCATCTGATGCTGGTCGATCTCCGCAAGAAGGGCGTGACCGGCAAGGCCTCCGAGCAGGCGCTGGGCCGCGCCTGGATCACCTGCAACAAGAACGGCATTCCCTTCGATCCCGCACCCTTCACCATCACCTCGGGCATCAGGCTGGGCACGCCCGCAGGCACCACGCGGGGCTTTGGTGCAAAAGAGTTCACCGAGATCGGCGCGCTCATCACCGAGGTGCTGGACGGCCTTGCGCAGAACGGCGAAGAGGGCAATGCTAAGGTCGAGGCGTCGGTAAAAAAGCGCGTCAAGGCATTGACGGACCGGTTCCCGATCTATTCATAGGCTCTCCCGCACGGGGAGAGAGGGGATTTGAAGGTTGCGCTGTCCGTTCTGTTCCAATGAAGAGACGCAGGTGAAGGATTCCCGTCCGACCGAGGACGGGACGGCCATCCGCAGGCGGCGCTATTGCCCGGACTGCTCGGGCCGCTTCACCACCTTCGAGCGCGTGCAGCTGCGCGAGCTGATGGTGCTGAAACGCTCCGGCCGCCGTGTCCCCTTCGACCGCGACAAGCTGATGCGCTCGATCCAGGTGGCGCTCAGGAAGCGCCCGGTGGACCCCGAGCGGGTGGAGCGCATGGTGTCTGGCATCGTGCGCCGCCTTGAAGGGTTGGGCGAAAGCGAAATCCGCTCCGAGACGGTGGGCAAGCTCGTCATGGAAGCGCTGAAGATGATGGACGATGTGGCCTATGTGCGCTTCGCTTCCGTCTACAAGAATTTCCGCGAGGCCAAGGACTTCGAGGAGCTGCTGGGCGAGCTTTCGGGCGATGAGACCGAAAGCCAGGGCGAGCGCGATTGACCACCGACAGCCGCTGGATGGACTACGCCTTGCGGCTTGGCCACAGGGCGCTGGGAACGACTGCCGAAAATCCCCCCGTGGGCTGCGTGATCGTGAAAGACGGGGCCGTGGTGGGCGTGGGCTGGACGGAAGCCGGTGGCCGCCCGCACGCCGAAACGCAGGCCCTCGCCATGGCCGGAGAACAGGCGAGGGGCGCGACCGCCTACACCACCCTTGAACCTTGTGCGCATCACGGACGGACGCCCCCCTGCGCCGATGCGCTGGTGAAGGCCGGCGTGGCGCGCGTCGTCTCGGCCATCGTCGATCCCGACCCCCGCGTGGGCGGCAAGGGGCTTGCCATTTTGCGTGCTGCGGGGATCGAGGTTCAAAGCGGATTGCGGGCGCGCGAGGCGGCGCGCGATCTCGACGGCTTCTTCCACCGCATTGTGAGGGACCGCCCGCAAGTGATTCTGAAGCTTGCGGTTTCCGCCGATGGCAAGATCGCCGCGGAAGCTGGAAAACCCACCGCCATCACGGGCGAGGAGGCGCGGGCACGGGTGCATCTGCTGCGCGCCCAATGCAATGCAATCATGGTCGGCATGGGCACGGCGCTGGCGGATGATCCGGCGCTGGACTGCCGCCTGCCGGGGCTGGAAAACCGTTCGCCAAAACCCTTCGTGCTGGGATCGAAAGGCAAGGTGCTGCCGCCCGGAAGCAGGCTGGCCAGGCGGGGCGCTGAGGTGCTTTCGGGGCCGCTCAACGTGATCCTGCCCGATCTTGCCGGGCGCGGCATCAACCGGCTTTTGGTGGAAGGCGGCGCCCATGTGGCGCGGAGCTTCCTGGGGCAGGGGCTGGTGGATGAATTCCACCTCTACCGCTCACCAAAGGTGCTGGGGCCTCACGGCGTGGATGCGCTGGCGGGCATGGCGCTCGCCGGGGCCTTGGATGAATTCTCCCTCATCGAAACGCAAAGGCTTGGGAACGACGACCTCTACGTCTATGAACGGCGCGAGAAAGGATCGACCATGTTTACAGGAATTGTGACCGACATCGGCACGGTGCGCCGGGTGGAGAAGCGCGGCGATACGCGCTTTGTGATCGCCACCGGCTACCAGATGGCGGGGATCGACATTGGCGCCTCGATCGCCTGCTCGGGCGTGTGCCTGACGGTGGTGGAAAAGGGCAATGACTGCTTCAGCGTCGATGCCTCGGCCGAAACGCTGTCCAAGACCAATCTCGGCCAATGGCAAGAGGGAACGCGCATCAACCTCGAGCGGCCGCTCAAGATGGGCGATGAGCTGGGCGGGCATGTGGTTTCGGGGCATGTGGACGGCGTGGGCACCATCGCCTCGATCAGGCCGGAAGGCGACTCGAAGCGCTTTGTCATCAAGCTGCCCGATCACCTCGCGCGCTTCGTGGCGCCCAAGGGCTCGGTGGCGGTGGATGGCACGTCGCTGACCGTGAACGAGGTTGAGGGATCAGGCTTCGGCGTCAACATCATTCCCCACACGCAGGCCGTTACCACATGGGGAGCCATGCGCGAGGGGCAGGCGGTCAACATTGAAATCGACATGCTGGCGCGCTATGTGGCCCGCCTCACAGAGTTCAAGGCATCATGAAAGTCGAAAAGAAATCCGGCGCGGCTGAAAAGACCAAAGCGCATCTCCTCATTCTCGAAGCGCGCTTTTATGGCGAGATCTGCGACGAGCTGGCCAAGGGCGCCATCGCCGCCATCGAGCGGAGCGGGGCCACCTGGGAGCGCATGGCGGTGCCGGGCGCGCTTGAGCTTCCGGGCGCCATTGCATTGGCCGAAGCCAGCCGCCGCTATGACGGCTATGTGACGCTGGGCTGCGTGCTGCGGGGCGAAACCACGCATTATGATATCGTGGCCAATGAAAGTGCCCGCGGCATCATGGAGCTGACGCTTTATGGCCTCGCCATCGGCAACGGTATCCTGACCTGCGAGAACGAGGCGCAGGCCTGGGCGCGCGCCCGCGTGAACGAGATGGACAAGGGCGGCGGTGCCGCGGACGCGGCGCTGACGATGATCCGCTTTGCCCGCGCCATGGCGCCGAAGAAGAAATCCGCGGCAAAAAAGAAAAAGGCCCGCTCGTGAGCAGCAAGCCGAGACCCGCTCCCATCGAACGCGCCGCCGCACGGCTGGGCGCGGTACAGGCGCTTTACCAGATGGACATTGCCGGAACCGATGTGGGCGAAACGCTGGCGCAGTTTTCTTCCCGCGCAGCGGGCGATGATTTCGAGGACGGCCAGTGCGGCGAGGCCGACTACAAGCTGCTGAAGGAAGTGGTTGACGGCACGGTGCGCGAGCAGAAGGCCATAGACCCCGCACTCGACCGTCTTCTCGATACGGGCTGGCCGGTGCACCGCCTCGATGCCACGGTGCGCGCCATTTTGCGCGCCGGGGCCTATGAGCTGATGTTCATGCCGCGCGTGCCGGCACGCGTGGCGGTGAGCCAGTATGTAGATGTGGCCTCGGCCTTCTTCGATGGCGAGGAACAGAATTTCATCAATGGCGTGCTGGACCGGCTGGCCCGGCAATCGCGCGCCGCCGAGTTTGCCGCGTGACCACGGCCCAGATGGTGTATGACGACGGCAAGGCCCGCCGCAACGCCATCATTCTCGCTTTCGCCAGCGCGCTCTATGGATCGGTGACGACCATGCTGACGGCGACCGTCGGCCTCGTCGGCGCGCAGCTGGCGCCTGATGTCTCCTGGGCCACGATGCCGATGTCGACCTTCGTGCTCGGCTCGGCCATCAGCACCTTTCCCATGTCGCTGCTGATGAAGCGCATCGGCAGGCGGGCGGGCTTCACGCTGGGAGCACTTGGCGGCATCACCGGCGCGCTACTGGGCGTTGTGGCGATCTATTACCGGCTCTTCGGCCTGTTCCTTGCCGCCACCATGTGCGTGGGGCTGTTTCAGGCCTCATCCTCCTATTACCGCTTCGCCGCCGCCGACATGGCAAGCCCGGCCTTCCGGCCCAAGGCGATTTCCTGGGTGATGACGGGCGGCGTGGTGGCGGCCCTCATCGGCACGCTGCTGGTGATGGGAACGGTTGATCTCTTCGCGCCGGTGACCTTCGCGGGCTGCTATGCCGCGATGGCGGTGCTGGCGATGGGCAGCATCGGCGTTCTCTCCTTTCTCGATGCTCCGTCTACGGAGCATAAGGATTTGCACGGCGGCAGGCCGTTGGCCGAGATCGTGCGGCAGCCCCGCTATGCCGTGGCGGTGATCGTCGGCATGCTCTCCTATGCGATCATGGTGATGGTGATGACGGCAACGCCTGTCGCCATGCTGGGCTGCGGATTCCACGTTCGGGATTCAAGCTGGGTGATCCAGTGGCATGTGCTGGCGATGTTCGTGCCGAGCTTCTTCACCGGCAGCCTCATCCAGCGCATGGGAGCGGAAAAAATCGCCGCCATCGGCCTCATGCTGCTGACGGGCGCGGCCATTTCGGGCTTGATGGGCATACGCTTCGAGAACTTTGCCGCCGGACTGATTCTGCTGGGTCTGGGCTGGAACTTCGGTTTCATCGGCGCCACCACCATGCTGACCGGCTGCTACCGCCCGGCCGAGCGCGCCAAGGCGCAGGGGCTCAATGATTTTCTGATCTTCGGCAGCAATGCGATTGCCTCGCTGAGCGCCGGAAAGCTGCTCGCCGTCAGCTGGAACGCGGTGAACTACGCGGTGTTTCCGCTGGTTCTTCTGGGTGCCGCGGCCATCATCTGGCTGCTGCTGCAAAGGCACGAAACCCCCGACATTGCGTGATCTTTCAGGTGCCTTGCGCCGCTCAACTCCTGATGGAATGAAGGCAAGGCATCACAAGGGCTTGCCCCATTGCACTCATGGCCTTGATTTGGCATACGCATGCCACATTCCGGGGCAGGGGCTTCGGGGAACGGCAACCATAAACAGGGGTTTGATCCCATGACTTCACTTTGGCTGATCGTGCTCGCGGGCGCGCTCTCCATCGTGTACGGCATCATCACGACGCGCGGCCTGATGGCCGCCGATGCCGGCACGGCACGCATGCAGGAAATTTCCGCCGCCGTGCGCGAAGGCGCGCAGGCCTATCTGAAGCGCCAGTACACCACCATCGGCATTGTCGGCATCGTGATCTTCCTGATCGCCTTCTGGCTGCTCGGCTGGGAATCGGCCGTGGGTTTCGCCATCGGCGCGATCCTCTCGGGCGTGGCCGGCTTCATCGGCATGAATGTTTCGGTGCGCGCCAATGTGCGCGTGGCGCAGGCGGCCACCAAGTCGCTGGCCGGCGGCCTTGACCTCGCCTTCAAGTCGGGCGCGGTGACGGGCCTGCTCGTGGCGGGCCTGGGGCTTCTCGGCATCACCCTCTATTTCATGTTCCTCGTTTACGGCCTGAAGCTCGAACCCTCGAGCCGCGCCGTGATCAACGCGCTGGTCGCCACCTCCTTCGGCGCCTCGCTGATCTCGATCTTCGCGCGTCTTGGCGGCGGCATCTTCACCAAGGGTGCGGACGTCGGCGGCGACATGGTGGGCAAGGTCGAAGCTGGCATTCCCGAGGACGATCCGCGGAACCCCGCCACCATCGCCGACAATGTGGGCGACAACGTGGGTGACTGCGCCGGCATGGCCGCCGACCTCTTTGAGACCTATGTGGTGACGACCGTCGCCACCATGGTGCTGGCGGCGATCTCGCTGGCGACGCCCGAACTCAAGCTGGCCGGCATGATCCTGCCGCTGGCGATCGGCGGCGCCTGCGTGGTGACCTCGATCATCGGCACCTATTTCGTCAAGCTCGGCGCTTCCAACAACATCATGGGCGCGCTCTACAAGGGCGTGATCGCGACGGGCATCCTGTCGCTGATCGTGCTCTATCCGCTGATGTCCTATGCCTTCGGCGGCATGAACGTGGATCTCGGCGGCTTCACGCCGATGAGCCTGTTCTGGTGCGGCGTTGTGGGCCTCGCCATCACGGCGCTCATCATCTGGATCACCGAATATTATACCGGCACCGGCAAGCGCCCGGTGAACTCGATCGCCGAAGCCTCGATCACCGGCCACGGCACCAACGTGATCCAGGGCCTCGCCGTCTCAATGGAAGCGACGGCGCTCCCGGCTCTCGTCATCGTGGCGGGCATCATCATCACCTATTCGCTGGCGGGCCTCTTCGGCACGGCGGTGGCGGTGACGACCATGCTGGCGCTGGCGGGCTTCATCGTGGCGCTCGACGCCTTCGGCCCCGTGACCGACAATGCTGGCGGCATTGCCGAAATGGCGGGCCTGCCGAAGGAAGTGCGCCACAACACCGACGCGCTCGACGCTGTGGGCAACACCACCAAGGCCGTGACCAAGGGCTATGCCATTGGCTCCGCTGGTCTTGGCGCGCTGGTGCTCTTCGCCGCCTATACGCAGGACTTGAAGACGTTCTTCCCGGAAACCCCGGTAAGCTTCGATCTCTCGAGCCCCTATGTGGTGGTGGGCCTGCTGTTCGGCGGCTTGCTGCCCTATCTCTTCGGCGGCATGGCGATGACGGCCGTTGGCCGCGCCGCGCAGTCCGTCGTGGTGGAAGTGCGCCGCCAGTTCAAGGAAAACCCCGGCATCATGGCGGGCACGTCCAAGCCCGACTATGCCCGCGCGGTTGACCTTCTCACCCGCTCGGCGATCAAAGAAATGATCATCCCCTCGCTGCTGCCGGTGCTCTCGCCGATCGTGGTCTATTACGTGATCAAGGCGATCGCCGGACAGGCCCAGGCCTTCTCCGCGGTGGGCGCCATGCTGATGGGCGTGATCGTGACGGGCGTGTTCGTCGCGATCTCCATGACGGCGGGCGGCGGCGCCTGGGACAATGCGAAGAAGTCCTTCGAGGACGGCTTTGTGGACTCCAAGGGCCAGAAGCACTTCAAGGGCTCCGACGCCCACAAGGCTTCCGTGACCGGCGACACCGTCGGCGATCCCTACAAGGACACGGCAGGCCCCGCGGTGAACCCGATGATCAAGATCACCAACATCGTGGCGCTGCTTCTGCTCGCGGTGCTGGCGGGACACTGAGGCCAACGCGTAACGGTAGTATTGAGGGCCGGGGCTTTGCTCCGGCCCTTTGCATTGCGTCCGGAAATCAATACGCTGCGTCCTTCAGGTGGCGACCACCTGCAACGCCCGTTATGTGGCGGATTGCAGGGACCTTCCGATTCTAAAACCCAACCCGTCAACACCCTATCCGCTCGATCATGGATCCCCTTCAGCATTTTCTCGGACAGGCCCAGTTCAAGGCCAGGCACCTGTTCTCCGACACGATTTGCGGCCGCTCGCCGACCTATTACGCAGGCAGCGTCGGCTATATTCACTTCTTCAGGGGCGGCAAGCTGACCGTCATTCCCGATGATCGTGAGAGCTATACCCTGACCGAACCGACGCTCATCTTCTGCCCCGGCAGCTGGCCGCACCGGCTTCATGGCGACGAGACGCTGGGCGCCCTCATGCGGTGCTCGGTGCTGGACAGCGACACGGGGATGCGCCGCGCCATGGAGGCCGTGCTGCCGCGCGTGCTTGTCATTCCGGTCGGCAAGCTGCCGGCACTCCACACCACATTGGACCTGCTGATTGCCGAGGCCGATGGCAAGAAGCTGGGCTGGAAACTCGCCTGCGACCGGCTGTTCGAATATCTGGTGGCCCAGATCCTGCGCTGGGCGGTGGAAACAGGCGTCATCAACCAGACGGCGATGACGGGATTTGGCGATCCCAAACTGGCGCGCAGCCTGGCGGCCCTGCACAGCGACATGACGCAGGACTGGACGCTCGAAAATCTCGCGGCACTGGCCGGCATGTCGCGGTCGAGCTATGCGGCCCGCTTTTCAGCCATCATGGGGATCACGCCCGCGGAGTATATCCTCAACCTGCGCGTCAGTGCCGCCAAGCATCTGCTCCTGCAAGGTGTGCCGGTCAAAACTGCGGCACTTGAAACCGGGTTCTCAGCACCTGCGGTCTTCACGCGCGCCTTTCGCCGGAAGGTGGGGGCCTCGCCGCTGGAATGGCTCCGCCGGCAGGAACTGACCCGCTGAAAAAGCCATCGGCCGGCGGGTTGCCGTAACGTCCGCGGCATGGCCAATCGTCGCGATCCATTTGCCATCCATCCACGAATGAGGAGCGCTCAGCTCCTTTCAAGAGTCCATTTACAGAACGAAGGCACAACGCCCCTCAGGCACGCAAGAGACAGAAACCGATTGTGCCGCAGTGAGGTCAGGCGTGAAACTGAGCACGTTTTTCAATTGCGAGAAGGGATCGATCAGCGTCGCATTCGCGCTCACCGCATTGCCCGTCTGCCTCGCAGCCGGCGCTGGCATCGACTATAGCCGCATCGTCAGCGTACAGACGGCCTCCCAGGCGGCACTCGACAGCGCGCTGCTTGCCGCGGCGGCGCTGCCGACCTTCGACAGGGCGGCCCGTTTCGAGAGCTTCTTCACGCAGAATTCCAAGACCATCAATGCCACGTTCAACGGCTTCCAGCTCACCAAGGACTCTGACGGCACCTTCAAGGCGTCGGTCGACGCCACGATCCCGCTGACATTCATGAAGCTGGCCGGAATGGAAAACGTCAAGATGACGCTCAATTCCGAAGGCCAGGGGATCGCGATCAAGAAACTGAGCGAAGTTACCTTCAAGACGACCGGTGCGAAGGGCATCTACGACAAGGACATCTATTTCGTTACGCGCGACAGCCATGGCAACATTCTCACGCGCGATCTCGTGTTGCGGTACGACTGGCGGGGGCCTGGCCTGGCGGCGTCCTTTTCGCCCAGGGTCGAGAACGAATTCACCATGAACGTGCCGGACTACAGCAGCTGGGCGGTTGAACTCGTGGTGTTCGCCGACCAGTCGTTCAAGGGCGATCGCATCAACGAGAACAATCACTTCAGCGACGGCCCCGACGCCGACAAATGGCAGAAAGTCAGCGGCGAATGCGATGACCCCAACGGGCAGACGCAATCCTGGGAGGATCTGGGCGACGCGGATTACGCCGACTTCTCCTTCACGCTGAAATGCACGAAAGTAACCGAGCAAACCGGCGTGGTAAGGCTGATCAAGTAGGAAAGACGCGGAACAACGCGCGCGGCTGAATAATCCGCACGGCGATCAGGGAAATGATCATCCCGCCCCTTGTTAGTTGAACCACGCCGCATAACCGAAGAAATTCCCTTCAAACAGTCCCATCATGCGGTTCCAGTCGCCGCTTGAGGCGGTGGGGCCGGTTTCGAGATAGGGGATCGCGGCATAGCCTTGCGCCCACAGGATGGGATCGAAGGTCTGGGGCTCAAGGAACACCCGGCGCAGATTGATGCCCTTCTCGAAGCGCCAGTGTGGCAGCAGGACCTTGCCTTGAAGCATGCCGTCGAAGGAATTGAGGAAAACCATCCAGGCGGTGACCGTTTCCTGCGTGACGGGCACGCCGAGCACGCCGTTCTTCTGCCGGGGCGAGGGGAGCCATTCCGCGTCGTCATCGGTCTCGGCAAGGATGAAGCCCCAGCTTTCGCGGCTCAGCGCCACCACCTGTTCGAGATGGGCGAGCGAGGCCTTCATGCGCTCGGGCTCCGTCACCGGCCAGTGCGCGAGATGGATGAAGGCGATGAGGTCGGCGAAGGTGCCGTCATCGAAGCCCGAATATTGAAACGGCCGCTCATACTCATTGACGGCCGCTCCCGGCAGGCCGGCATTGGGGAACAGCATGTGGAAGGTCACGTCGAAACTCTCGTGCCAGTCATGCGCGAGCTGGAAATCGAGAACGGCGCTGAGGAGATTTGCATAGCCGCGCAGCCACGAGGCATCGCCCCGGTCGAACTTGATGACGAACTGGCGGGCGGAGTCCGGCTGGATCATGTTGCCGCCCAGCGTGGCGTTGAACACTTTCCACAGCGTTTCCGTTTCATCGGCCTTGCCATCGCCATTGAGATCAAGCCGCACAAGGCCGATGGCGATCGGAAGCGTCACCTCGGTCTTTCCCATCTTGGCCAGCGTGGCGTCGGCCTTCTCGAAGCCCTCCAGCGCATTGCTGAAGATTTTCTGCATCTTCGGATAATCGAGATGATCGGGATGCGGATTGACGGGCACGGGGAAGCGGAAGAACGGCATGACGCGCGACACCTGCCGCGTGGGCGCGAGGCCGTAGCGGTACATGGCCTGCGCCATCTGCTCCACGGTGCGCAGGAACTGCGTGGCGCCCAGCGCGAAACGCACCTGGTCATCAGCGGGTGACGCCGCAAGGCGCGCCGACAACTCGTCTTCCAAGGGCTTCAGTTCGCCCGCCTGGAGCTTCTGGTCAACGAGCTCCTGGGTCGTTTGCGCGGCATGCGCCGAGGGCGTGAGAACGAGAAACGCGGCAAGGACGGCGGCGGCGAGGCGCATGCTGGGCATCAGATCCTCCAGTTTGGGGAAGCAGCATATCCTCAAGCGGCAGGCGCCACCACCTTCCTGTAGATATGCCATGTCGTGTGGCCAAGCAGCGGAAACACCACGATCAATCCCGCGAACAGCGACACCAGCGACAGGAACAGCAGGAAGCCGATGATGGCGCACCAGAGCAGCATGGGCTTGGGATTTTTGAGGACCGCCTTGACCGAGGTGATCATCGCCGTCACGAAATCCACCTGCCGGTCGTAGATGATGGGCAGCGACACGGCCATGATCGAAAACACCGTCACCGCCAGCGCCGCGCCGATGCCGTTGCCGATGACAAGAAAGAGGATGCCGCGCACGCTCATCAGCACATTCGTGAAGAAGTTCTCGAACCTGATGTTCTGCATGCCCCAGAAGGCCACATAGATGGCGGCGGCGATGTCGAGCCAGATGATATAGGCGAAGGTCGACACCACGGTCATGATGCGCACCTGCGAACTTCCCGGCCCGAACAGGCAGGAGAAGAGGCCGCGCCAAGTGACCGGCTGGCCCTTCTCGAGGCGGCGCGAAATGTCATAGAGGCCCACCGCCGCGATGGGAGCCACCAACGCGAAACCCGTGGCAAAGGGATAGGCATAGGAGCCCCATTCCATGCGGATCATCAGGAACAGGATCAGCCAGCCGAAAGCCGCATAGAGCAGGCCGAAGGCGAGGCTTTTGGCCGGCGCCCTCTGCATGTCGCGGAGGCCTTCGGCCAGGGCTCGGAGCACATCCGAAACCGTGATCGAGACAACCTGTGGAGGCTTGGGCTGCGGCGCTTCCACAGCGCCGCTTGCCGCAGGCGTAGCGGCGTCTTCGCTCATTTGCCGCGCCTCTTGGAGGGATGGAGCGACTTGCCGAGGATGCTCTCATCGCGCCCGATCACATGGTTCGTCGAGCCCACGATCAAGGGGTCCGGCGTCTTGATCAGGTGCCTGTCCTTGTTGGCATAGGGAAGCGAGGAAAGGAAATGCATCATGCAGTTGATGCGGGCGCGCTTCTTGTCGTCGGACTTGATGATCGTCCACGGCGCGTCGGCGGTGTCGGTATAGAAGAACATCGCCTCCTTGGCTTCGGTGTATTCGTCCCACTTGTCGAGCGACGCCTTGTCGATGGGCGACAGCTTCCACTGCTTCAGCGGATCATGCTCGCGCGACTGGAAGCGCCTGCGCTGCTCGGCCTGCGTAACGGAGAACCAGTATTTGAACAGATGGATTCCCGAGCGCACCAGCATCTGCTCGATCTGCGGGCACTGGCGCATGAACTCCAGATAATCATTGGCGGTGCAGAAGCCCATGACGCGCTCAACGCCGGCACGGTTGTACCAGGAGCGGTCGAAGAACACGAACTCACCGCCCGACGGCAGGTTTTCGATGTAGCGCTGGAAATACCACTGCGTGCGTTCGCGCTCGGTGGGCTTCTCCAGCGCCACGACGCGGGCGCCGCGCGGATTGAGATGCTCCATGAAGCGCTTGATGGTGCCGCCCTTGCCCGCAGCATCGCGGCCTTCGAACAGCACGACAATTTTTTCGCCCGACTCTTTCACCCAGTTCTGCGCTTTGAGAAGCTCGATCTGCAGCGCCGCCATTTCCGCCTCATAGGCGCGCGTACGCATCTGGGTTTCATAAGGATAGGCCCCCGTCTCGAAGGCCTTGCGGATAAACTCCGGATCGTGCCGCATCTGCCGCGTGTGCTGCGCGGATGATTTGGACGATTTGGCGTGTTCGCCGCGCGGCGCGGCGGCACCCTGTTCCGGAACCGCTGCCGGCGCAGCAGCCGGTGTTTCAATCGCGGCCTGACCCGCTGGCTGCACGCGCGGCGTTTCTTCGTCGATCATTCTCAGCCCCCTGTCTGCCGCTGAAGCGGCGCTCCAAAAAGCCTAATCTGCGACGAAGTGTCCAGTCTTGTCATTGATTCCGGTCAATGTGGCCACCACCAGCGGCCACCTATCACCACGCCGCGCGAGAACAGGCGCTGGCGGCCGGCCAGATGTTCACCCACCACATCAACATAGTCGAACTGGCCCTCCTCAAGGGAGAGCACGGTGGCATCGCCCACGCTGCCGGGCTTGAGGGAACCGAGCTCCGGGCGCTTCAGGGCGAAGGCGGCGCGCTCGGTCGAGGCGCGGATCACCTCGTTCAGCGGCATGCCCATGCAGAGGAACTTCGACAGGGTGGTCACCTGATCGAAGGCGGGGCCATTGATGCAGAGCGCATGGACGTCGGAGGAAATCGTATCGGGCATGAAGCCGTTGGCCAGCATGGCGCGTGCCGTCTTGAAGGCAAAGGAGCCCATGCCATGGCCGATGTCGAACAGCACGCCCTTCTTGCGCGCCGCCAGAACGGCTGATTTGACCGTGCCCTGGGCGGTGCAGGGCGCATTGGGGAAGGGGCGGAAGGCATGGGTGAGCACGTCACCCGGCCGCAGCATGCCGATCACCTCTTCATAGCTGGGCGGCGGATCATCGATATGCGCCATCAAGGGCATGCCCACCTCGTCCGCCACCTGCAGCGCGATATTGAGGGGTGCCGTTCCCTGATCGCCCGAGGCATGGGCGCCGACTCGCACCTTGATACCGACGATCACGTCGCGGTTGGCATCCGCCACCTCCGCCGCGGTGATGGGGTCCATCAACCGCATGTCCTGGCTTTCGCCGATCATCACACGATTGGAAAATCCGTAAATCCCCGCGTGGCTGACATGCAGATAGGCGAGGATTCGCACCTGGCTCTTCTCGATCACATGCTTGCGGAAGCCGGGGAAATTGCCGGGGCCGGCCGAGCCCGTGTCGATCGCCGTGGTGACGCCGCTGGTGCGGCAGAACTCTTCCGCATCAATACCAAGCGACGTGCCGCCCCAATAGACATGGGTGTGAAGATCGATCAGGCCGGGCGTGACAATGAAACCGGATACATCGCGCACATGGGTTTGAGGCGAGGGGGCAAGCGCCCGTCCGACGGCGGCCACCTTGCCGTTTGAAAAACCGACATCAAGGATCGCATCAAGCCCCTGAGAGGGGTCGATCACGCGGCCGCCGCGAAGGATCGTCTCAAACATGTGTCAAAGCTTGCTGTTGAGGATCGGCCCGCCGGGTCCAGCCTTGGAATTGAGCAGGCCCTTGAAGATATTCTGCAGGATGGTGAGGTCATCGCCAACCACCGGCGTGGTGTTGGTGTTGATATCGATCACCCGGCCATCAGCCAGCCCGTACTGGCCGAAACTTTGCACCTGATCATTCTTGTCGAAGCGCACCGCGATCACCTGCCGGTCGATCTCCTGGGGGGTGAGGAACGAGCGCGATTTGGTGGTGCTGGTGATGTAATAATAGCTGTCGCCCTGGAACTTGACGCTCGCAGTGGTCGAGGGAGAGCCGAGCACAGCCTCGACCTGTGACTTCGGCATGCCATTGGTGATCTGCTCGAAGGCGCCGGGTTTGGCCATGTAGCCGCGGTGTTCGATGTCCTCGGCACAGCCTGCGAGAAGGGTTGCGCAAGCCCCCGCAAGCAGCCACATAGGGGCGCGCGTCAGGCGCAGGACTTTATGTGCAGGCAAGCGAATCCCCATGCGTCGTTCCACGACTTTGTGCCCCAGCCGGAAAGGGACGGCAAGCCAATGATCTTTCAGCGTTTGTTCCGCAAGGAAACGTCTCCGGCCCGCCGTCTCTATGCGGCAATTGTGGCTGCCGCGCGGCATCCCCTGTTCTACGCCCGCTGGGGCGTGGCCGATACGGTGGATGGCCGGTTTGATCTGGTTGTGCTGCACCTTTATCTTGTGCTCGAACGGCTGAAGGGGGGCAACGAGGTGCTTCGCCAGTCACTGGTGGATGAGTTTTTCGCCGACATGGATCGCTCGCTGCGCGAAATGGGCGTTGGCGACCTGTCCGTGGGGAAAAAAGTGCGCAAGATGGCCGAGTCTGTCTATGGCCGGATCGGCGCCTATGAAAGCGCGCAGGCGCAAGGCCACGAGGCGTTTGTGGCGGCACTGGCGCGCAATGTGTTTCCCGATGGCGCGCCGGCCGGAGCAGCCGAAAAATTGGCGGCCTATGCGGAAGGCGTGCAGAGGGAGTTGCAAGGGCAGGCCGTGGCAAGCCTGTTCAAGGGAACTGTGTCCATTCCGGAGCCTGAAGCATGAGCAGCCCATCTCCCGAATTTTCCCGTCCCCTCAGGGTGGACCGGGTGCCCCGGCTGGGGAGCACGGAAAAGATCGAAGCTGACCCGGCTGAGCGGACAGCCCTGGCAAGGCGCCTTGAAATACCGGCACTCCATGGTTTGACCGCGAAACTTCGCGCCACCCCCTGGCGGGGTGGCGGGCTGCAGCTTGACGGCGCCCTGGAAGCTGATCTGGAACAGGTTTCGGTCGTAAGCCTCGAGCCATTCCGCCACAGCGTCGCATTTCCCGTCCTTCGCTATTTCCTGCCGCCGGGACGGGAAACCGAAGCGGGCGAAGAAGAGATCGACGTGATTGAAAACGGTGTGATCGATCTGGGAGAGGTCGTGGCGGAGGCCCTGGCGCTCGAGCTTGATCCTTACCCCCGGAAGCCGGGAGAGGCGTTTGACGAGGAAACGCCGCCTGAAATCGAGGAAAAGCCGCCGTCACCCTTCGCGGCCCTGTCCCGCCTGCGGGGCAAGGAATGAGAGGTTTTGAAATCGACTTTCCCGGTGCTATCCCCTAGTGAGGCCGGTGGAAGCACCCGAGGGATTGAGTCTCTAATTCTGAATGACTGATACATTAACCATAGCGCTGGACGCCATGGGGGGCGATGCGGGCGCTGACATGGTGGTGCCGGGCGCGGCCCTTTCGGCCGAGCGCCATCCCGAGATGAGGTTCCAGCTGTTCGGCGATCAGGCACGGATCGCGCCTTTGCTGGACAAATATCCGAAACTGAAAGATCGCGCCTCGATCCGGCACAGCGATGTATTCGTGGCCATGGATGCAAAGCCCAGCCAGGCGCTCCGGCAGGGGCGCGGCAAGAGCAGCATGTGGCAGGCAATCGACGCGGTGAAGCATGGTGATGCAAGCTGTGCCGTCTCGGCCGGCAACACCGGTGCCCTGATGGCGATGGCGAGATTTGTCCTGAAAACGCTGCCCGGCATTGAGCGCCCCGCGATTGCCGCCATCTGGCCCACGCTGCGCAGCGAAAGCATTGTACTGGATGTGGGCGCCACCATTGGCGCTGATGCCAAGCAACTGGTGGAATTCGCCATCATGGGCGAGGCCATGGCGCGCTGCCTGTTCGGGCTGGAAAAGCCGACGGTTGGCCTTCTGAATATCGGGGTCGAGGAAATCAAGGGCGTCGAGCAGGTGAAGGAAGCAGCACTCCTGTTGCGCAGCCTCAACCTTCCGCTGGAATATGCGGGGTTCGTCGAAGGCGACGATATCGGCAAGGGCACGGTGGATGTGGTGGTGACGGAAGGCTTCACCGGCAATATCGCGCTGAAGACGGCGGAGGGCACGGCGAAGCAGCTTGCGGCCTATCTCAAGCTCTCGCTCACCCGTACGCTGCTCTCCAAGATCGGTGCGCTGCTGGCGTTTGACGCGTTCCGCGCGCTTCGTGACCGCATGGATCCGCGCAAGCACAATGGCGGTGTTTTTCTCGGCCTCAACGGCGTGGTGGTGAAGAGCCACGGCGGCACGGATGCACTGGGATTTGCAACAGCTATTGATGTCGCCATCGAAATGGTCCGCAATGACCTGGTGAACAAGATCAAGACAGACATGGCCGGGCTGAGCCATGCAAATGCCGCCGTCGCAGCGGAAGTCCAGCCAGCCGGTTGAATGGGAGTTCGAGTTTCAGCATGCGCCGCAGTTTGATCCTTGGCGTTGGGTCGGCATTGCCCGAACGGGTGATGACCAACGAGGACATCAGCAAGATCGTCGACACCACGGACGACTGGATTGTCGAGCGCACCGGCATCCGCCAGCGCCATATCGCACGCGATGGTGAAACGACGCGGAGCCTTGGTGCAGCCGCAGCGCGCGCCGCGCTGGCCCACGCCGGAGTTGACGCCTCCGAGGTCGATCTCGTGATCGTCGCCACCTCGACACCCGACCGCACCTTTCCCGCCACCGCCACGCAGATCCAATCCGATCTGGGGATCACCCGGGGTGCTGCCTTCGACGTGCAGGCGGTATGCTCGGGCTTCGTCTATGCGCTGACCACCGCCGATGCCCTGATGCGGGCTGGCCAATCGGACTGCGCGCTGGTGATCGGTTCTGAAACCTTTTCGCGCATTCTCGACTGGAATGACCGGGGCACCTGCGTGCTCTTTGGCGATGGCGCCGGTGCCGTCGTTCTGAAGGCGGGCGAGGGCAAGGGGACAACATCCGATCGGGGCATTCTGGCAAGCCGCATCCGCGCCGATGGCCGCTATGCCGACAAGCTCTATGTGGATGGCGGGCCTTCCACCACCGGCACCGTTGGCCATCTCCGCATGGAGGGCCGGGAAGTCTTCAAGCATGCCGTGACCAATATCTCCTCGGTCATGGAAGAAACGATCGCGGCATCGGGCCTCAAGCCCTCGGATATCGACTGGTTCGTGCCGCACCAGGCCAACCGCAGGATTCTCGAAGGCACGGCCAAGAAGCTGGGCATTTCCGAAGACAAGATCGTCATCACCCTGGATCGCCATGGCAACACCTCGGCGGCGTCGGTTCCCCTGGCGCTGGACGCGGCCTGGAAGGACGGCCGCATCAAGCCGGGGCAGCTGGTGCTGATGGAAGCCATGGGTGGCGGCTTCACTTGGGGCGCGGTTCTGGCCCGGCTCTGAGCCTCTGCTCCTAAGCCCTTGAGTTCCCGCTATTTTCTATTGACCTCATGTCAGAGCCGGAATAGCTTCGGGCAAAATTAGGGTGGGGAGTCTGGGAATGACGGGGAAAACGCTGACCCGCGCCGATCTGAGCGAGGCTGTCCACCGGCAGATCGGCCTGTCGCGCAGTGAATCGGCAGACCTTGTGAAGGCGGTTCTCGATCTCATGTCGGACACGCTTGTCGAAGGCCAGTCCGTCAAGCTCTCGTCATTCGGCACCTTCATGGTGCGGTCCAAGAACGGGCGCGTGGGCCGCAATCCGAAAACCGGGGAAGAAGTGCCGATTACCCCCCGCCGTGTCTTGGTGTTCCGTCCGAGTCAGGTCATGAAGAACGTCATCAACGGGCTTGAGCCCGGTGACAGTGAAGACTGAGTCTCTCAGCCAGCCACCGAGGACTGCCATGGACAAGGCCCCGGATGCTTTCCGGACCATCAGCGAAGCCGCCGAGGAACTGAATGTTCCCCAGCATGTGCTGCGTTTCTGGGAAACGCGCTTCACCCAGATCAAGCCGATGAAGCGGGCCGGCGGCAGGCGCTATTACCGCCCCGCAGACGTGGAATTGCTGAAAGGCATCCGCGGGCTGCTTTACGCCGAAGGCTATACCATCCGCGGCGTGCAGAAAATCTTGAAGGAAGACGGCGTGGCCTATGTCGCCGCCGTTGGACGGGGCGAAATTGTCGCCCGCAAGCGCGACGGCGAGATGGAGGGTGCCCCCCCGCCCGGCACCGCGAGGGCAGCTCCCCGGCTCGGAAAGCCCACACCCGGCAAGGCGCCCCTGGCGCGCGAGCCTGTGGTGGACGCCCCCCCGCGCCTCTCGGCCAGCCACATGGACAATCTCAAGGCGGCGCTCCGTGACCTGGGCGATGCCCGCAAGCTGCTTGACCCCGCAGCGCGGTAGCCGAAACAGAAATTAAAGACGCTTCGCCTACAACCTCTGGAACCGAGTGTTCCGGAAAGTTGTGTCCATGCCGCTGTGGCGGATGATCCTGACGGCCGTCAATCTTGTGGGCGTGCGCTTCGGCGGCGCGGGGATTGGCCTTGTCAGCCAGATTCTGCTGGCGAGGCTGCTGCCGCAGGCGGATGTGGGCATCGTGTTTCTGGGCATGAGCGCCGCCGCCGTTCTGAGCCTGATCGTGACGGTGGGCTATCCGCCGCTCGCCATGACATGGTTGCCAAGATATTACGCGCTGGGCCGCACAAATCTCGTCCATGCCTTTCATGCCGCCTTCTGGCGCGACTGGTTCTGGGTGTCGCTGGCCTCTGCCGCCGTGGTGGCGATCGCCTGGTATGCGACGCCGATTGATCCGGGGCTTAAAACCGCGCTGGTCTTCGGGCTTCTTTCCGCCCCCGCCTCGAGCCTGATCCGCATCAACAGCGCCACCGCCAATTCGCTCCGCCGGTTCTCGCTCTCCTATGTGCCGGACTTCATTTACCGGCCGGGGCTGCTGCTTCTGTATCTGGGCACCTCGTGGTTCTTTCACTGGCCGCTCACGGTTGAGCGCGTGCTGTGGGCCTTCGTGATCGGAAACACCATCATTGCGCTGGCGCAGGCCTGGATCATCGGCGCCAAGGGGGCCATTCCGCCGCCGTTCCGCACCGTGCGGCACAATCTGGCGCCGGTTCTCAGGAGCCGCGCGGCGGCATTGATCATCGTCGCTGCCGTCTCGGCCTCCTTCGCCGATCTCGTGAACATCATCGGCGGCCTGTTTCTGAAGCCCGATGATGTGGCCGTGCTGGGCGTGTGCATCAGGCTCGCCGCGCTGGTGGGCTTCATCACCCAGGCGACGCAGAATTTCATCCTTCCCGATCTCGCTCATGCGCTGATCAAGGGAAAGCCGGGCGAGGTGCGGGGGCTGCTTCTGCGCATCAATGTCATCGCCATGGTGGCAATCGGCGCCTGCATCATGGGCGCCATTGTTGCGGGGCCCTTCGCCCTCAAGGTGTTCGGGCCGCAATATGTGGCGGGCCACTGGCCGCTGGTGATCTTCATGGTGAGCCAGGGCCTCAGGGCAGCGAGCGGCATGAACCAGCATCTCCTGTCGATCAAGGGCTACCAGGCCCGCACGGCAACCGCCTGCGTGTTCGCACTGGCAACACTTGTGGCTGCGGCGGCACTGCTCTGCCCGCTCTATGGCGTTCTCGGCATGGCCATGGCGGTGGTGATGTCGGACGTGGTCTGGGCAGCGCTTCTGGCGCATCAGGCACAGAAATTCACCGGCCGCCGGGGCGACCTGTTGGGCCTGCTCCGGGCGCCCGCCTGATCCTTGAAACAGGGCTTTCGCTTTTCGGAAAGGGATGCTAGACGCTCCCCCGTGTCGGAGCGTAGCGCAGCCCGGTAGCGCACTATTCTGGGGGGATAGGGGTCGCTGGTTCGAATCCAGTCGCTCCGACCACCCTTCGCCGAGGCTTCGGGTGGCTGACGCCACAACCGGATCGAAGCCGCGGCGAAGGGTGGCGGCACATGTTTTTCATGCCTGCCTGGTTCGGGGCAGGGTTTCGCGAAGCGTCATTTCTGGTAACGGCAAAAGCCTACGTATTGTAGCTGCCGATCCCTTCGCCCAGGAATTTGTTGTTCTCTTCCCTGATCCTGGCGGCCGCATCGTCATAGAGAAACGGCAGGAAGGCATAGCGCCGCCCCCGCGTGACTTTTGAAACGGCGTGCAGCAGCGAACATGAAAAGACGACGGCACCGCCCTTCGGCGCCTTGAAGCTGCGCGGGCCATATTCCGGAAAGCTCACTTCGCCGCCATCGAAATCATCATTGAGATTGATCGACACGGCGAAGCGGCGGTGCGCCGTGCCCGATGTGGTGTTGTCGCGGTGGGCATTGAAATGCGCCTCATCCTCCGCCGCGTAGCAGGCGACGATGTAGCGCTCCATGCGCGTGACGTGAAACTGGTGCACCTTGGCGATTTCGGGAACCACGCGGCGATGGATGCGGTTCCGCGTCTCCGTCATCACGTCTTCCTCGATGATGTCATAATCCTTGCGGCGCTTGTGGGCGTGATCGCTCACCTTCACCGTCTTGCCATCCACCTCGCGCACGAAGCCGGATTCGACGCCGCCGTGCTTTTCATAAAGCCCGATGAGCTTCTGGCAAAATTCCGGTTCGAACACATTGGGCAGGACCAGAATGGGTGCTTGCAGTTCAATGCCGGCAAAACGCTGCGGCGGCGGCAGCGATTTCACATAGGAGAGCACCACCTCAACGCTGCTCGTGGCGAATTCAAAGACTTTCAGAACCCGCAAGGTCGGATCGAGAATGACCCAGATGGGCCGCACCGTCATCTTGCCGCCCTGTTGCGCATCAACGGGAAGCGCCCCGAACAGGCCTGCCACCATCCCGTCGAAATCGAGAAAAAACCGGATGCCGGGAATGCGCTCGGTGAGACGCGCTTCATCAGCCTTGTCGTTGCTGACGCCGAAGAAACTCGCCTTCACATCATCGAAGGAAGGATCGGCCGCGACGGCCTTGAGGATGGCTTCCGTCTGTGGAACGCTGGCACTGCCGAAGAAGCACAGCACCGCATAACGCCCGCCGATGCTGTCGAAATTGAATTTGGGATTGGCCAGCGTCCGCTGTTTGAACCAGGGCGCTGGATCGCCCGCCGTCATGTTGCGATATTTGGCCATGTATCGAACCGCTTTTCTTGAGGAGTCAGACCGCTGCCCTTGACCGTTGCCCACGCATGCCGGCCGCATAAGCCATGCTTGCCGCGAACAACCCCCACTGCAATCCCATCAGCCAGTAAAAATGCCGCCAATGATCCGTATCGATCTGGACGCCTTGCAGGATTGTCGTCAGCAGGGGGCAGAATACCACGATCGAATAATGCTGCCATGGGGTGCGGATCAGCATGGTGCGGAAGCCCAGGGCAACGGTCGTTACCGTCATCATCAGATAGGTGACGCCGCCTACCCAGCCATAGCTCGCGAAGGCATTGAGGAAAACATTGTGCGGGTCCTGGCCAAAAAGCTTGCGGAACAGGGTCGGCCCGAAGCCTTGCGGCGACATCAGCAGATACTGGATCGAATTGGCCTGAATGCCGAAACGGCCATGCTCGCCGGAATCGTAACTCTTTTCGAGCGTCAGGCGGTCGAGAAACAGGCTGCGCACGGATTCAATCGAGAGCAGGGCGATCAGAAGCACCGCCACGATGCCCGCGCCAAGGATCGACAGGAAGATGATCCGGCTGCGCAGCGGCGCGGATGGCGTGAGCACGAAGGTAAAGATGATCATCAGCATTGTCGCGGCGCTGAAGCTGATCCAGGCGCCGCGCGAAAAGGCAAGGAACAGCGCCGCCATGATCACCAGCAAGGCACCCGCGCGCAGCAATGGAAAGCGCTGCCCGCCGAGCATGAAGCTCTGCACCAGCAGGATGCCGGGAAAGATGAGATAGGTCGAAATGACGTTCGGATCCTTGAACGTGCCCTGCACCCGCTGCAGGGGCGACATCGTGGCCGCCCAGCCGTGGAAATTGAAATAGCCCATCAGGCCGATGACCGCCGCCAGCAGCGCGCCCACCACATAGCCATTGGTGAACGCCTTCATGCGCCGCACCGGGTCTTCCGCCACGAAGCAGGCGAAGAACACAGCCGACACCGCCATATAGGCGGAGGTGATGACAAACATGCCGGCCTTGCCTTCGTTCGAGACCTCGAGGAAGGAAATGAAGCCGCCCATGTTGTAGATGAGGAGATAGAAGAACAGCGGCGCCACGAGGATGGGAAAGCTGAGGCCCGTCGCCGCATAAAGCACCAGCGCCACCATGAACAGCAAGTCGCAAGGGGCCGGTTCGATCACCACGAAAAAGCTGGACGCCATCATGATCCAGACGGCAAAGGCTCGCACGTGCTCAAGTGAAATGCCGAGCAGCGTGACGGGCCTGTGTACCGGGGTGAAGGCGTCAGCCGTCAATATGCGCTCTCCGTGTTCAACAGCGAGATCGGCGTCCTCCAGAGGATATAGAGATCGAGCGCGATCGACCAGTTCTCGATGTAGTAGAGGTCGTGCTCGACACGGCGCTGTAGTTTTTCCGTGGTATCGGTTTCGCCGCGCCAGCCATTCACCTGCGCCCAGCCGGTGATGCCCGGCTTCACGCGGTGGCGGGCGAAATAGCCATCAACCACATCGTTATAGAGTTGGTCCGCCGCCTTGGCCTTGGTGGCATGGGGGCGGGGGCCGACGAGCGAGAGCTGGCCCTTCAGCACGTTGAAAAGCTGCGGCAGTTCATCCAGCGACGTCTTGCGGATGAAACGGCCAACACGGGTGACGCGGGGGTCACCCTTGGTGACGAGCTTCGAGGCGGTAGCATCGCCCATCTCGTGATACATGGAGCGGAATTTGTAGACGCCGATCAGCTCGTTGTTAAAGCCATAGCGCTTCTGCGTGAACAGGACGGGGCCTTTGCTGTCGAGCTTGATGGCCAGCGCCACCAGCGCCATGACCGGCGAAAGCAGCGTGAGGGCCAGTGCGGCGATCACCTTGTCCTCGATGGTCTTGAGGATCGCGCCCCAGTCGCCCAGCGGCTTGTCGAACACGTCGAGAAACGGCACGTTGCCGATCCAGGAATAGGCGCGGGGGCGGTAATGCAGCTTCTGCGCATAGGCCGAGAGCCGGATATCGACGGGCAGCACCCACAGCTTTTTCAGGATTTGCAGGAGCCGCTCCTCCGCCGCGAGCGGCAGCGTCACGATCAGCATGTCAACCCGGGCGCGGCGTACAAAATCAATCAATTCACTGATGTTTCCAAGCTTCGCCATGCCATCGATGCTGGCGGGCGAGCGCTGGCTATCGCGGTCATCGAAGATGCCCACAACGGCGATATCCATATTGTTCGACGCCTTGAATGCGCCGATCAGGTCACCGGCGGGCTTTCCTCCGCCCACCAGAACGGCATGGCGGTTCAACTGACCATTGCGGTTCCACCGCCTGACCAGCATGGCTGTCGCGACGCGGCCGAGGATCAGCATCGACAGGCCGCCCATGTACCAGAAGCTGAGCCAGGCGCGCGAATAGCTGTCTCCTGCCTTGCTGAGGAATACGGCGGTGATGATGGCCGCGAACAGCAGCGTCCATGCCGCCGAGAGCCGCGTGACATGGGCTGCGGGCCGCAACAGCGACTGGATGGAATAGAGGCTGAAAACATTGGCGAGCGCCGGAAGTGCTACGGCAGCCGCGAGGATCAGAAGCACATAGTGGTTGTCGGTCGATAGCGGCGACAGCGTGGGATTGGTGAGCGCGATGGCAAGGCCGGTCAAGCCGACGAGCAGCCCCTCCACGGAACGGGCAAGACTGGAAATGATGCGCGCCGAGATGAAGGGCGCGGGCGGGAGTTCGGCGATCGTGCGTTCACGGAGCGTTTCGCTCTCGACGGCGGGCACCGGCATGATGCGCGCCAGAACATCGGCGGGAGCAACGCGGGCGAGATTGTCGTGATTCATGCGCATGGCAAGTCTGTTCCGTTGCGGGACTCAAGTTGGTTTTCGCCAATCACAGGAGCAAGCGTCTTGCCGCACTCGGAACCGCTGATTTTATGGAAGGAATTCGGTTAAGAGGAGGTTAACCGGACGCCCCGGAACGGATCAGGAGGCGGCCGCCCGGTAGAGCGCGAGCACATTATTTACCATATCCCCGGCGCTGAAGTGCTGTTTGACGCGCAAACGCTGCACGGCACCCGCGGTTTGAGCTGCTGCGGGGTTGCCGAGAAGGGCGAGGAGCTTGTCCGCCAGCGCCTGTGCATCATCCGGCGGAACCAGCATGTCGGTGCCCAGAACTTCCGGAATGCCGCCCACACTGGACGCCACCAGCGGCTTTCCCGCGGCACAGCTTTCGAGCACCACATAGGGAAAGCTTTCAGCGCGGGACGGCATCACGACGATATTGCCGCGCGAAAATGCTTCAGCCGCGCTCATCCGCCCGGCAAAGATGATTTTTCCGTCCAGTTCCAGGGTTTTGGATAGTGCTTTGAAGGTTTCAAGATCGGGTCCATCGCCGACCAGAAGGGCTGTTGTGGGCCGTGTGCGATTGCAGATCGAAACGGCTTCTATCAAGGTATCAACGCCCTTCAGTATCCGCATATCGCCGATGAACAGCAGATCGGATGCGCCATCCGTCAGCGGAAAATCGGCAAACTCCTCCGGCCACAGGCCATTGTGGATCACGGCGTTGAGTTTTTGGGCGATGCCGATTTTTGCCGCGAATGTATCCCGCTCATATTGGCAAACGAAGTGAAGGGCCGTGCCGATCCGGGTCAGCGCTTTTTCCGCGCCGAGAAAGGCAGCGCCAGACGGGCTGCGCCATGAATAATGCAGGCTGCCGCCATGGGCTGTGTAAACCGAGGGAATGCCGAGCCGCCACGCCGCGATGCGCCCGTGAAGCCCGCCCTTCGCGCCATGACAATGAATGATATCGGGCTTGAGAATCCGCGCCTGGGCCATTACCGCGCGGGTGCCGGCCAGGTCTCCCAGGCCGGGGAGGCGTGAAATGGGGATGCGGGTGATGCCAAGGCTGCAAGAGGGAGCGATACTGCCGAGCAGCACCTCGGCCATGCCGCCGCCCGTCGTTGAATCGCAGATGATGCCGGCGTCATGACCCTGTGCGTGCTGGCCCCGGGTCAGGTCGCGGACATGGCGGAACAATCCACCGACCGGGGTGCGGAAAACATGGAGTATCCGCATCGCCGCCTCAGAACCAGCGTTCGCGCACGTAGATGATGTCGCCGGGATAGATCTGCGTCGTGACCGGAACCTTGAACGTGCCGGTACCCGTGGCGTTTTTCCGCGTTACGAGCACCATGTCGTGATCGGCGCGCGGGCTATATCCGCCAGCGATGGCAATGGCGTTCTGGACAGTGATGCCCGGCTGATACGCGAAACTGCCGGATGTCGTGACCTCGCCGAGAATATAGAACGGCCTGAGCGTCGTCACCTGAACCGAGACCTGAGGGTCGCGCAGATATCCCGCGCGCAGGCGCTGGGTGATGAGCTTTTCGATCTGCGGCGTCGTCATCCCGGCCACGCTCACCGACTGGACATAGGGCATGGAAATGTCGCCCGAACCGTCGACGAGATAATCGGCGGTGAGATCGGCCTCGCCGGCGACGCGCACCGTCAGCTTGTCGCCGGCGCCGACGCGGTAGCCCGTTGCATATTCATAGGCGGCTTCCTTGCCCTTGGTGCCGAACGGATCGATCGGGCCTGCCTTGTTGCGGGCCGGAAGCTGCGACACGCTGGAGACAGCACCATCTTCGACCGCGCCGTCAACCGTCAGGCTTGTACCGGCCGGGGATGAGGCAGGGCGCATCTCGTCCCAGCCCTGGGAGCAGCCCGCAAGCGGCAATGTGATAATGAGGGCGGCAAGGACACGCATACGCACGATGAGCTAATCCAGAACTGTTGAGGAGGCAGCAGGGCCGTTTGGCGAAGAATATGTCGGTATGGTTAGCAACAGCTTAAGCATAAAGACCGAAATGAGAGGACTTGGGCCGTCCGTTAACAGATTGGTTACCATGCCAAAGGCAATTTGGGCTCAAACCTGCCGCCCAGCGCGCCGCTCGAAAGTGTCATGAGTTTGAACCAGGAATCCACAGGGGTTATCAGCCCCGCCATCAATATCGTGGACGTGCTGCGGGGCGTGGCGCGCCGGAAGCTGATGATCGGCGTTCTGGCGCTCTCCGCCTTCGCCAGCGGCGTTGCATTGGTGAACTACCTCAGGCCCAGCTACTCCACCGAAGCCCAGGTCCTGATCGGCACCCTTGAAACGCCGTTCGACAAGGTGCAGGCAAATGACAATCAGGCAGCACCCGGCGTCGATGACCGGGTGATCGAGAGCCAGATGGCGGTTTTGAAATCCGATGATCTCGGCCGCCGCGTTGTGGCAGCCCTCGATCTCGAGAAGGATCCCGCATTCAATCCGCTTCTCAAAGGCCTGGGTACCGTGCGCAAGCTGAAGATCGCCACGGGCTTCGCCGACGATCCGCGCCTGAAATCGCCGGAAGACCTGGCGCTCGGTATTTATGACGACGGGTTGTCGGTCTATCAGCAGCCGAACTCCAACGTCATCTCGATCAAATATACGGCGGGCAGCGGCTCAACGGCGGCCAAGGTCGCCAACACGCTGGCCGAAGTCTATGTGATGGCGACGCGCGAAAGCCAGGCGCAGCCCACCGAGCGCGCCCGCGACTGGCTGGCCCAGCAGATCGACGGGCTGCGCAAGAAGCTTGCCGATTCCGAACAGGCCGTGGAGGAGTTCCGCTCCAAGGCCGGGCTGATCCAGGGCGCCACCACCACACTTGGCGCACAGGAAATTTCCGAACTCAACACGCAGATCACCGTCGCGCAGACGGCGAGTGCCGAAGCGCAGGCAAAGGCCCAGTCGATCCGCGATTTGCTGGCCAGCAAGGGCTCCGTGGATGGCTCGGCCGATGTCATGGCATCGCCCGTCATTCAGCGCCTGAAGGAACAGCGCATCGACGCAACGCGCACCATCTCCGAGCTTTCCGCCACCTATCTTCCCAATCACCCCAAGATGATCGCGGCGCGCAGCCATTTGAGCGATATCGACAAGCAGATCCGCGCCGAGGCACTGCGCGTGGTGTCGGGGCTTGAGGATCAGGCACGCGTGGCGCAGGCGCGCGAGAAATCGCTGCGCGACAGCCTCGAGCAGTTGAAAGGCAAGGAAACCGCGGCCAGTTTCGACGATGTGAAGCTGAAGGCGCTGGAACGTGACGCCGCCGCCAACCGCGCGCTGCTTGAAACCATGTTGAGCCGCTACGCCGAAGCCAGCACGCGGCAGGATGAGGCAGCGCAACCCGGATTCGCCCGGATCATTCAGACGGCCAGCGCGCCGGCGTCGCCATCGTTTCCCAAGCGTGGCCCGATGGTGGTTCTGATCACCGTGGCAGGCCTGGCCTTTGGCCTGGGATTGGCTTTCCTGATGGAATTGATGGCCGCTGCCGCGCGCCTGACTGAACGCATGTCCGCGCAACCCGTTGCCACAGCTGCGCCAAACTATACGGCGGCACCAGCCCATGTGCCGCCCGTCATCCCGCCACAGCCTGACATACAGGCGGCGCCCGTTCGGGCCGCACCTTCAGGCCTTCCGCCTCTGGCGCTGGTACCGGCCGCTGGCGCGGCGGCTGACACCACATCGCTTTCCGGCGCGGAATGGGAAACTGCAGCAAACGAGATGGCGAACTGGATTGACGGGCTTGCCGCAGGCCGGACGTTTCAGCGCATTGCCTTGACAACGCTCGGCAGCAGCGCCGGCGATGGATCTGCCGCAGCGGTCGTTCTGGCGCGCACGCTTGCAGGCCACGGACGGCGCGTCGTGCTTGCGGACCTCTCGCGCGGCGGCTCGTGGATCGAACAGCTGTGCGGGCTGCCATCGGGACAAGGCATCGTCGACCTCATCACGGGAGCCGCCCCATTCACCAAAGTGCTGGCGCGTGACCCCAAATCCAGCATGCATGTGCTGCGGTTCGGAACCGACCATTCGCACGCGGCTCTGCAGCAACTCGAGAGCCGGGTGGCGCATGTCCTGTCCGCACTCGGGCAATCCTATGATGCCGTCATTGTCTATGCCGGTGACATGAACACGGGTGCCGCGCCGCTGCTTGGTGCGTCCGATGTTGCCCTCATCCTTTCCCCGGTGGTGCGTTTTGCCGAAGCCGCCGCCACCGCACAGAATTTGGGTGCCAACGGGCTTTCCGTTCGCCAGGTACTTGTCGGGCCGTCCTCAGCGCCGGCGGATACTGCGCCCGCCCTCAATCTTCACGTTGTGCCGGCCTAAGACCGGGGCGGGGCAAGGCTTTTTTCACGCGCGTGTGCATAAGCTTCGCCCGGACCTCCCGCAGCCGGACGCAAGATCATGCCTACATCGGCCATTCTTAAAACCAGCCTTGATATGCTGTATTATTCTGGGGCATCGCAGGCCTTGAGCGGCCTCCTCGGCGGGGAGGGGGCCATATTCATGCTCCACCATGTGCGGCCGGGCGGCTTCCGCGGTGGATTTGCACCCAACAGCGGCCTTGAAGTGACGCCCGGTTTTCTGTCTGATGTTCTGGATCTGGTGGCGGCGAAAGGCTTTGAGTTCGTGAGCCTCGATGAAGCCGTGTCGCGCGTCGGCAAGGACGCGCCACGCGACCGGCCATTCGCTGTTTTCACCCTGGATGATGGCTACCGCGACAATCTGGTCCATGCGCTGCCGGTGTTCCGCCGCCATGGCTGCCCGTTCACCATTTATGTGGCGCCCGCCATTGCCGATGGCACCTGCGAATTGTGGTGGAAGGGGCTGGAGGCAGTCATTGCCGGCACGCCGCATTTAACGGTGGAGATCAACGGCGAGGAGCTTCAACTCGAGACGGCAACCGATCACCAGAAGCAGCAGGCGTGGCAGCGCCTCTATTGGCCGGTGCGGAAACTGGAGCAGCATGCGCAGCGCCGGTGGATTTCCGATCTCTGCGCCAGGCAGGGCGTGAACCTCGAAGCGATCTGCCGCGCCGAGGCCATGGGATGGGATGAACTCCGGCTGATCGCAAGGGACCCGCTGTGCACCATTGGCGCCCACACCATCAATCATTACGCGGTGGCGGAGCTTGAGGAAGCCGAAGCCTTGCAGGAAATGGTAGCCTCGGCGGATCGCATTGAACAGGAGCTGGGGCAGCGCCCGGTTCATTTCGCTTACCCCTATGGCGATGCCGGCTCAGCCGCCACGCGGGATTTCAGCCTCGCGGCGCAGGCCGGCTTCCGGTCAGCCGTCACGACGCGAAAGGGATTGATCCATTCCGGCCACAAGGATCACCTCATGGCCCTGCCGCGCGTCTCGCTCTCGGGCGAATACCAGAAGACCCGCTATGTGGACGTGCTGCTCTCCGGCACAGCCTTCGCGCTCTTCAATGGATTCAGAAAAGTGAATGCGGCTTAGGGCGAAGGATCGGGCTTCGCCATCCACAGGATGAGCACCATCACCACTGGCAGCCACAGAAGACCGGCGGTGATGTAATAGGCGAGCTCAACGAAGATGCCGTTGCCGACGGCATAGTTTCCGCCGATCGCCATGGCGACCAGCGCATAGACGATCATGAATAGGACGGTCACGATCATGCCGACGAATTTGCGCGCGCGCTGCCTCATGGGAGCCTGAGCTAGCCTCTTGGAGCGCCGCCCGCAAGGCTTGGCACCTGCGGCGCTTCACCCCTTGCGGCGGCACTGAAACCGCGCCTATCTCGGCCCATGGACCAGTTCAATGCGAAGCAGAAGATGGCCTTGCCCGCGGTGCGCCTGTGGCTTTTTGCCGTGGCGCTGCTCATCTTCATCATGGTGATCGTGGGGGGCGCCACGCGCCTCACCAACAGCGGCCTCTCGATTACCGAGTGGCAGCCCCTGCTGGGCGCCATTCCGCCGCTGAACGAAGCGGACTGGCAGCAGGCCTTCGACAAATACAAGCTGATCCCGCAGGCGCGCGAGCTCAACAGCACCATGACGCTTGCGGAATTCAAGTCGATCTTCTGGTGGGAATGGGCGCACCGCTTTCTGGGGCGCTTCATCGGCGTGGCCTTCGCCGTGCCGTTCCTGTTTTTCGCCCTCACGGGCCGCATCGTCCGAGGCCAGTGGCCGAAGCTGATCGGCCTTTTCATTCTGGGCGGCCTCCAGGGCGCGCTCGGCTGGTACATGGTGGCGTCCGGCCTTGAGACGCGCGTGGATGTGAGCCAGTACCGGCTGGCCGCGCATCTGACCCTTGCCGCCTCAATCTATGCGGCGATGCTGTGGGTAGCTTTGGGACTGGGCCGGGAGCGGCGGACGCCCGCGGGCGTGGTGGAGTGGGCCGCATTTCTTTTGCCGTTCCTCGTGTTGCTGCAGATGGGAGCAGGGGGATTCGTGGCGGGGCTCGATGCCGGTCTCGCCTTCAACACTTGGCCCTTGATGGACGGAACGCTTGTGCCCAACGGCCTCCTCGTGATGTCTCCCGCGTGGCGCAATCTTTTCGAGAATGCCATGACGGTGCAGTTCGATCACCGCATGCTGGCCTATGTCATCGCACTTTATGCGCTGCTGCTGGCATTCGTTCAGCGCATGAAAACGGCGGCACTGGTGGCCGCCGCCGTCTTGCTGCAGGTTTGCATTGGCATCTGGACGCTGCTGGCCCATGTGCCGCTGCATGTGGCGCTCACCCATCAGGGCGGCGCACTTGTGGTGCTCGCCGCCGCTGTGTGGAACCTTCACGCCACGCTTATGAGATCGCCTGATCCAGATCGGCGATGATATCGGCCACATCCTCGATGCCGATCGACAGGCGCACGACATCGGGCGTGGCGCCCGCCTGTTTCAACTGCTCCGGCGAAAGCTGGCTATGTGTTGTCGAGGCAGGATGGATGATCAGCGAGCGCGCATCGCCGAGATTGGCGAGATGCGAGAACAGCTTCACCGATGACACGGCCTTCACGCCTGCGTCATAGCCGCCCTTGAGGCCGAAGGTGAACACCGAGCCCGCGCCCTTGGGGCAGTATTTCTTTGCCAGCGCATGGTATTTGTCATCCGGCAGGCCGGCGTAATTCACCCACGCGACATTCGGATTGGTCTTGAGCCATTGCGCCACTTTGAGCGCGTTGTCGCAGTGACGCTGCATGCGAAGGCCCAGCGTTTCCATGCCGGTGAGAATGAGAAAGGCGTTCATCGGCGCAATGGCGGGTCCCAGATCGCGGAGGCCGAGCACGCGGGCGGCGATGGCGAAGGCGATGTTGCCGAAGGTCTCGTGCAGCTTGAGGCCATGATAGGACCCGTTGGGCTCGGAGAGCAGGGGATAGCGGCCGCTTGCCGACCAGTCGAAATTGCCGGCATCGACGATCACGCCGCCCATGGAATTGCCGTGGCCGCCCATGAATTTGGTGAGGGAGTGGAGCACGATATTTGCGCCATGCTCGATGGGCTTGCAGAGATAGGGCGTGGCCAGCGTGTTGTCGACGATGAGCGGCACGCCAGCGGCGCGTGCGATCTTCGCGATGGCGCCGATATCGGTGACGATGCCGCCGGGATTGGCGATCGATTCGATGAAGATCGCCTTGGTCTTGGGCGAAAGGGCCTTCTCGATCGAGGCGGGATCAGTGGCGTCTGCCCACACGACATGCCAGCCGAAGGATTTGAACGAATGAGAAAACTGGTTGATTGACCCGCCATAGAGCTGGCGCACCGCCACGAACTCATCGCCCGGCTGCATCATGGTGTGGAACGTCAGCATCTGCGCCGCATGGCCCGAAGCCACGGCAAGCGCCGCGGTGCCGCCTTCCAGCGCCGCGACTTTCGATTCGAGCACCGCCTGGGTGGGATTCATGATGCGGGTATAGATGTTGCCGAAAGCACGCAGCGCGAACAGGTCTGCCGCATGCTTCACGTCGTCGAAGACATAGGCCGTGGTCTGGTAGATCGGCGTGATGCGTGCGCCGGTCGCTGGATCGGGCGATGCCCCCGCATGCAGCGCCAACGTGTCGAAACCGGGTTTCCTCTCGGCCATGTCATTCTCCCATATGAAACGAGCCGGGAACCTTAGCCCGCCTCGCCGGGAGCGGCAATTGCAGGAAAACTAACACGTCACATCGGGCGCATGCGGGAGAGGATATTGTCCTTATCGATGAATTGATGCTTCAGCGCCGCCAGCACATGCAGCGCTAGCAGGCCAATCGCAATGTTCGCCCCAAGCCCGTGCAATCCGCCGAAAGGTATGCTCGTGGAGAGAGCGGGCAGATGAAACAGGCCGAACGCTTCAGCATTTTGAACACCCGGCCGCGATTCGGAAAACCGTGAGAGGGTCAGCCATCCGGTCAGCGGAAGCCCGATCATCAGGACATAGAAAAGGACATGCAGGACGTGAGCGCCGAGCGCTTCCCACCGCGTCATGGAGGCGGGAAGCGGAGGCGGCGGATTCATGAAGCGCCATGCCAGGCGGAAGATGGAAAGCAGAAGAATCGTGACGCCAATGGTGATGTGCAGCGAGGGTCCGAATGTGTCGTCCGAGCCGCGGGGAATGCGGATCAGGTCTTCACCCCAGAACAGCATGTAGATCATCAGCGCTGCGATGATCCAGTGAAGGCCGATGGCAACGGTGGTGTAGCGGTCTTTCAGCGGCGTCATTGTCATTTTCCCTTCATGTGGAAGACGGGCATCCAAGCAAATTCCGTCGCACGCTGTCTCAGTCTTTTGGGCCAAGACCAAGGCTTTGTACGCGTCCGCTCGGATGAAGCGTCTGTTTGCGTGAAGAGATGACGCTGGGGCTGCCGCCGACCCAGGCCCACTCGCCGGAGAGCTTGCCATATTCCATCTTGGGGCAGCGGTTCATCACCACCTTGAGGCCCGCCGCCTCTGCCTTTGCCGCGGCTTCGTCATTGCGCACGGTGAGCTGCATCCAGATCACCTTGGGCAGAGGCGAGAGGGAAAGGGCCTCGTCCGTAATGACGCCTGCCGCTTCGGAGTTACGGAAGATATCCACCATGTCGACGGGCTGCGGAATATCCTTGAGGCTGCCATAGACGGGGCGCCCGAGAATCTCTTTTCCCGCCAGGCCTGGATTGACGGGGATCACCTCGTAGCCTTTGTCGAGCAGATATTTCATCACGAAATAGGAAGGCCGCAGCTCATTCGCCGAAGCGCCCACCATGGCGATCGTTTTCACCGTGCGAAGGATGTCGCGGATATAGGCGGGCTCATAATCGTCGTGGTTCATGGCAATTTCAAATGGCCGTTGTCATCAAACGGAAAATAGGGATTGTAAGCCACTTCCCAAAGATGTCCGTCTGGATCAGCAAAATATCCCGAATAGCCGCCCCAGAAAACTTTTTCCGCCGGTTTGACGATGTTGGCGCCTGCCTGTTGTGCCTGCTGCATGACGGCATCTGTCTCGGCTTCGCTGGACGTGTTCCAGGCCAGGGACATGCCGCGAAACCTTTGCGGGCGATCAGCCTGAAGATGCGCATCCCCGGCAAGCGCGTCGTGGCCGAACAGCCCCAGCACAATGCCGTTCACATCAAAGAAGCAAACGCTTTCCTGGCTTGCCGGGGAAGCCCGAAGTCCGAGACGTTCATAAAAAGCGCGTGCACGCGGAAGATCGGAAACGCCGAGCGTGACCAGCGTCAGGCGGGGCTTGATCATCCGTGCGTCCATTGCGGCGGGCGCTTGGCGATGAAGGCGCCGATCCCTTCTTCGGCATCGCGCGTCATCATGTTTTCCGCCATCACCCGCGCCGTCATCGCATAGGCATCGGCAAGCGGCAGATCGAGCTGCGGATAGAATGCGCGCTTTCCGATGCCGATGGTGCGCGAGGATTTGGACGCGATTTTTGCCGCGAGGCCCGTCACGGTTTTCGGCAGTTCATTGGGTGAGACGACCTTGTTCACAAGGCCGAAGCGCAACGCATCTCCGGCGGGAAACACGTCACCGGTGAGCAGCATTTCCATGGCATGCTTGGGCGATAGATTGCGCGACAAGGCAACCATGGGCGTGGAACAGAACAGGCCGATATTGACGCCAGGCGTGCAGAAGCCCGCTTTATCGCTTGCCACCGCCAGATCGCAGCTGGCGACGAGCTGGCATCCCGCGGCACTTGCAAGCCCCTGCACGGCGGCGATGACAGGGCGGGGATGATTGACGATGCTTTGCATCAACCGCCCGCAGCGCGCGAAGAGGCTGGAAAAATAATTCTCGCCCTTGTCCGCGTCGCCACGGTGGGCGGTGAGTTCTTTCAGATTATGGCCCGAACAGAACGCCGGACCCGTGGCGGCGAGCACGATGACGCGCGTCTCCGCATCATCGCGCGCCTTGTCCAGCGCATTTTGCAGATCAGCCATCATGGCTTCAGAAAGGGAGTTTCGTGTCGCCGGATCGTCGAGCGTCAGCGTCAGCACGCCACCGCTCAGCGCGCGGTGCAGGGACGGACTCATTCTTCCTCGGAATCGAGCTGCTTGAGCTTCTCGGCGTAGACCGGATCCTTCATCATCTCGGCCAGCACCTTCTTGTTGTTGTCGGAAGGAAGCGTGGCGCGGAGCGACGCGATCATCCGGTCCTTGATGTCCTGCGCCAGCGTGTTGTCATTCTGGATTTCGGTGATCTGCTCGTTCACATCCTGCGTGGGGTCATCGCTCGCCGCGGTATAGGCGAAGCCCAGCGAGGTGATGGCGAGGTTCCAGTCATCCACATTGGCGAAGCCCGCAGCCTTGATGTCGGCCTCGAATTCCTTGCCCTTGGGATCCTTGTCCACAAAGTCCTGCAAATTGTCCGACGTGTCGAGATCAGTGCCCGCATATTTGGTCTTCACCAGCACATAGGCATCAAGCGCCCGCTTGGCGATGTCGAGCGTCAGTTCCATCGACTTGATGTCGGGAATCTCGCCGAGATTGACCTGATCGTCGCCATTGCCGGAATCATCGCCGGGCTGCGCCACATCGGGGCCGGCGGGCGTATCGTCGTCGGCGCCGGGTGCGGCATCCGTTCCGCTGTCCGTATCTGTGCCCTTGGCGTCCGGGACCGGCGGGGTGGGGGCCGTTGTCGTCTGCGCCGTCTCAACCTCGGGCACCAGGCGTGACTGGTCTTTGGCCGCCGCAGGCATGGCCATGGAGAGCGCCAGGACAAAACCCAAAGTGAGGCAGGACTGAAACACACGCATCATCGGCAACTTCCTTGCCTTCTTAGAGTATGGGAGAGTGCCCTGTCCTGAAAGTGCTACAGGCACTATTCGCCGTTCTGTTGCCTTCCTGCAACAGATATGGGTATCATAGTACCGCATATATATTTCCCAATGTTTTGGCGGGTATTCCTTGACACCGGAGCGCGCAAGCAATATTCACCCCGCCATCGCAGGGGCGCCGGACGGCAAATCCGGGGCCTCTCTCATGTCAACACCAACTCGAGACATTCACATGACGACCTATACGGCGAAAGCCAAGGACATCGTGAAGAACTGGGTGCTGATCGACGCCGAGGGACTGGTGGTGGGCCGCGCGGCCGCCATCATCGCCAACCGGCTGCGCGGCAAGCACAAGCCCACCTTCACGCCGCACATGGATTGCGGTGACAACATCATCGTGATCAACGCCGAAAAGGTTCTGCTTACCGGGCGCAAGCGCCAGCAGAAGACCTATTACTGGCACACCGGTTTTCCGGGCGGCATCAAGGAACGCAAGGCCGACAAGGTGCTTGAGGGCAAGTTCCCCGAGCGCGTTCTCGAGCAGGCGGTGAAGCGCATGCTTCCCGGCGGCCCGCTGAAGAAGCAGCAGATGACGCATCTGCTCATGTACAAGGGCGCGGAGCATCCCCATCAGGCGCAGAACCCGGTGAAGCTCGACGTCAAGGCGATGAATCCCAAGAATTCGGCGAGGGGCTGAGGAACATGGCTGAACAAACGACACTCGCTGATCTCGGCAAGGCCATGGGCGTTGCTGCTGCGGCATCCGCTTCCGCGGCAGGCACGGCACCCGCCAAGCCCAAGCTCGACAACAAAGGCCGCGCCTATGCCACGGGCCGCCGCAAGGACGCCATTTCGCGCGTCTGGGTGAAGCGCGGCTCCGGCAAGATCACCGTCAACGGCAAGGCCATCGAGGCCTATTTCGCCCGCCCGGTGCTCCGCATGCTGGTGCAGCAGCCGCTGGTGACGGCCAACCGCGCCACCCAGTTCGACATCGAATGCACGGTGGTGGGCGGCGGCCTTTCCGGCCAGGCAGGCGCCGTGCGCCACGGCCTTGCCCGCGCTATGACCTATTTCGAGCCGGACCTGCGTCCGGTGCTGAAGAAGGCAGGCTTCCTCACTCGCGACAGCCGTGCGGTGGAGCGCAAGAAGTACGGCCGCGCCAAGGCCCGCCGCAGCTTCCAGTTCTCGAAGCGCTAAGCGCTCCGGAACGTGCCGTCTTACGATTTTGCACAGGGCCGCTTCCGGGCGGCCCTTTTGCTTGCCCGCCTGCGGGACGTGCTGGCGGTGGCCGTGGTGGCGCTGTTCATGTTTCCGCTTCTCTGGTGGGCGCTGACCTCGTTCAAGATCCCGGCCGATATTTTCAACAAGGATCATGAAGTCTGGGTGTTCACGCCGACGCTTGGCAACTATGCCATGCTGCTGCCGGGCGTGGGGCCCGACCAGATGAATGCCGCCAATGCCTTCCGCGATTCCCTGCTGATCGCCTGCGGGGCGACGCTGATCTCGCTCATGGCGGGCATCCCCGCGGCCTTTGGCCTGTCGCGCTATCCCTCGCGGCACAAGGGAAAGATGCTGGCGGCGATCCTGCTGTTCCGCTTCCTGCCACCCATCGCGCTGATCGTGCCGGTGGTGCAACTCGCGCATCAGACCGGCCTCTTCGACACGAGGCTGATGGTGATGCTGATGCATGCGCTGCTCAATCTCCCCGTGGCGGTGCTGATGATGAAATCCTTTTTCGATGATGTGCCGACCGAGATCGATGACGCGGCGAAGCTGGATGGCGCCAGCGGCTTCATGACGATGTGGAAAATCGTGCTGCCCATGGTGCGGGGCGGCATCGCCGCAACGGCCATCCTCTGCTTCATTTTCTCCTGGGCGGAATTCCTGATGGCGCTGTTCCTGACCGTTTCGTTCCGTACGCTCCCGGTGCAGCTCAGCATCCTGTCGATGGGCGCCTGGGGACCGCTGGCCGCCATGGCGACGGCGACGCTCATTCCCTGCTTCCTCTTCATCCTGCTGGTGCAGAAAGGGCTGGTGCGCGGGCTGATGCTGGGGATGCAGAAATAGCGCCCCAAAAGGACAGGGCCCGGAGGGGCAATCCGGGCCCTTTTTGAGGGTCTGCACCATACAGGGGGAGGGACGGCTAAGCAGACCCGCCGAAGCGCCGGCCTGTTCAGTGGCGCTCCGTATCCTTGCACCTGATATGGGGGGAGTTTCCCGGATTTCCAGTCACGCGATTCCACGGATGATCGCAAAAGCGTGATCGCCTACTCGCCCCGGACGCGCACATAGGAGCCCGGCGCATCCTCCAGTGCCGCGAGCTTGCCTTCGCCCGGAATGGGTGCCTTGACCATGGGGCCGGATTTGGACGCGATCCATGAGAACCAGTCCGGCCACCATGAGCCCGGATGTTCCGTGGCGCCCTTGAACCAGTCCTCGACGCTCGAAGCCGGGGCGTCATTCGTCCAGTACTGATATTTGTTGGCGTCGGGCGGGTTTACAACGCCCGCGATATGGCCTGAGCCCGACACCACCAGCCGCGTCTCCCCGCCCATGAACTGGCCGACGCGGAAGACCGATTTGAGGGGCGCGATATGATCCTCGCGCGCCGCGAGATTATAGACCGGCAGCTTCACCTTCTTGAGATCGATCCGCACATTGTCGAGCACCATGCGGCCGTGAGAGAGCTTGTTGGCGAGATAGCATTCGCGCAAATAGAAGGAATGAACGCCCGCCGGCATGCGGGTGGAATCGGCGTTCCAGTAGAGCAGGTCAAACGGCACCGGCTCCTTGCCGAGCATGTAGTTGTTGACGACATAGGACCAGATCAGATCGTTGGAGCGCAGCAGGTTGAAGGCATCCGCCATGCGCGTGCCGGGCAGATAGCCCTTGTCCGACATACGGTCCTCGATCCACTTCACCTGCTCTTCATCGACGTAGACGAGAAGATCGCCGGCCTTCTCGAAATCAACCTGGGTGGTGAAGAAGGTGGCGGCGTTGACGCGATGATCGTTATGGGCCGCCATGTAGCCGAGCGAGGCGGCGGTGAGCGTGCCGCCGATGCAATAGCCGATGACGTTCACCTTTTCCGCGCCTGTTGCATCCTGCGCCGCCTGGATGGCGGTGAGGAAGCCCTCGCGCATATAGTCGGAAAAGCTCTTGCGCCCCTGCGCCTCATCCGCATTGACCCATGACACGACGAACACCGTGAGGCCCTGATCCACCGCCCATTTGACGAAGGATTTTTTCGGGTTGAGGTCGAGGATATAGAACTTGTTGATCCACGGCGGGAAGATGACCAGCGGATAGGCGAAGGTTTTCTCCGTTGACGGAGCATACTGGATCAGCTCGAAGGTCTCGTTGCGGAAGACGACCTTGCCCGGCGTGGTGGCGATGTTGCGGCCGATCTCGAAGGCCTTCATGTCGGTCTGCCGGATGCGCAGCCGCCCGTCGGGCGTTTGCAGATCCTCCTCGAGATGCTTGAGGCCTTCGATCAGATTGGCGCCATTGGTGGCAAGCGTGGTGCGCAGCACTTCCGGATTGGTGACGGCGAAATTGGAGGGCGAGAGCGCATTGGCGATCTGCTCGACATAGAAGCGCGCCTTCTGCCGTGTGTGCTCGTCGATGCCCTCGGCATTGGCCACCATCTCCTGCGCCCAGTTGGCGGTGATGAGATAGGCCTGCTTCAGCCAGTCGAAGACGCTGTTTTCCTGCCAGTCCTTGTCCTTGAAGCGCTTGTCGTTGCGGGCGGGCTGCGCCACCGGCGGCATGATCTGCCCGAAGGCGCGCGACCAGGCATTCTGCCAGAGCTGGCCATAGCCGGCCCACAGCCGCATCTGCGCATCCATGAGCTTCTGCGGATCGGCCATGTAGGATTGCGCGACCGCCGAGAGCGTCTTGCTCACCTGCTCCATGGGGGTGATCTGCGTGTCGGCTTCCCGCCGCGCCAGATCGGGCCGGTCGGCGACGATACGCGCGATGGTGGCGGCGTGCTCGAACACCCGCGCCATGTTCTGCGCGAACTGCACGGGGTCCGCGAGCCTGAAATCGGTTGCCGGTGGTTTCGTCTGGTCGCTCATGCCCATCTCTTGCGGTGGCTTGAGGGCAGTTTAGGGGCGAAAGTGCCGAAGGGGAAACGGGAAAGTGGAAGAGAGGAAACGGGCATGGCTCATCCTTTGTGGGAGTGGGCATGTACCTCCCCGGAAATCCCTGCCCGCCAGTGAAGGCGGCAAGGGACGGCGCGGGCGCTGCCCGGCGCGTGTGTGCCGGTCCTTTTGGGACCAGCGGTGGTGCGCCTTGCAGCGCCCGCCTCCGGCAGGGCTTCTTCGCGGTATCGGAGAACGCTTCGGCTCTGTCCGCCTGGGACTGCCTAGCTGCCTTGCGGCACGGGGATCATTGTTATCCCCGGGGTTCTCCGGCCGCCCCCGGGAGCCTGGCGCACGTTACGCCAAGCCCGCGAGCCTGCCATTCCACCCCATCCAGGCTCACCGTCATGAGCAGGACCCCAAGTGGGGCGGAACGGGAGGGGATATAGGAATAAAATCAGGGGATGTCAAGCGGAATCGAGAAAGCGCCTGATGCGTTTTTCGACAGCTTCGGCCCGGGCCAGCGCATCGCACTCCCAGATCACCAGCGCCTTCCAGCCCATGGCCCTGAGCGCCGAGAGATGCTCGGAATCGCGCTCCACATTGCGCGCCAGCTTCACGGACCAATAGCCCTGATTGGATTTCGGCGGCCTGCCATCCCGGCAGGAGGCCTTGCCGTGCTGGTGCCAGAAACAGCCATGGACGAAAATCACCTTGCGCCGGCTGCGGAACACCAGATCAGGCTTGCCGGGAAGATCCTTGGCATGGAGCCGATAACGGTAGCCCATACGATGGGCCATCGACCTGACGATCATCTCCGGCTTCATCCCCTTCGACCTGATCGCCGCCATATTGCGGGACCGGGCGGGGGAAGTGGTAGCCTGCCTCAATCGATGACGCCCTTTTCTCGCAAGAGAACAATTTCTTTCGGAGTTCGCCCTTTGATTGCGATGAAATCATCTTTTGTCGAGTCCGCAAGGCCGAATAGGCGGAACAGTTCTTTGTGATAGGTCCACGAGAGAAGCGCGATTGCTTCCTTTCTCAATATATCCCGTGCGCCGCCATTTCCTCTCACGCGTTTCATGTAATCGTTCTGATCGAAGAGAAGAGATTGAATAATGGAACGATGAACAGGCATCCAAAGATTATCACGAAAGAAGGCAGCCGCGCGTTTGCTGCCTCCCTTCAATTTGCGTAACTCGCGAAACTTGGCCATGTCGATTCCATCCCATCTGCTGAGGGGTAGGGGGACACCTTCGACAAGCCAAAGGATGCTATTCAAACCCTTCGTGACGACACTTCTCTTTCCGTCCCGATTGCCGCCTGATCCCAAATATTCATTTCGTGCCAGCATGAGACCAAGCCAACATTGTTTTTCTCCATCCGCAATCGCAATGAGAAGGCAGGGTTCTTCGTTGCGGTAAGTTTCCGGAGGAATCATCCAAGTCGTGCCGACTGTGTTCTTGATGTCTACGTCGATGCCATCAATCTCCAGATCCCGGAGGCCTTTTGGAACATCAAGAAAATCCCGTAGGACGTGTTCCACCTTCAGCCCGATGAATGTCTTCTCTACGTTGTCTAGGTCTTTGATGGCAGTTCTTGCGGTCCGCACTGGGTCAAGCACGAAATCAATTGCGTCTTTCAGTAATGCGGGAAACTTTTCGCGTAGTGCCTTCTCGCCTTTTGCCTGCCGGTAAATGGCCTTTTCTATGCCTGACAGGACCGGAAAATCCGGATGAACATTCGTGATTGTTGGCGTGGAAAAACGCATGAGCTTCAAGATGCGATAGCTTCTGCCCTATGTCCGTGTTTGATAGTTCTTTTCGAGCTTGTGATGATGGCCCGCGCCACAGCCGCAGCCACCGGCGGCGGGAAGGCGTTTCCGACTTGCCGGTATTGCGCCGTCTTGCCGCCCCACAGGCCCCACTGGTCGTGGAAGCCCTGAAGCCTGGCCACCATGCGCACCGTGAGCCGGGGCATGCCTGCGAAGTCTGTGCCGGGTGCTTCGTTGGCAATGCCGAGGCCATCGACATGAAGCTCGGCCCATGCCTTGCGTGCCCGCGTCGGCCCCAGATCAGGCCCGCCGTGCTTCTTTGATCCGCCAACCACGGTGGGAGCGATCCGGCTGGCCCGTTCCCGCCACTGGCCGGCATGCTGCCAGCCGCGCGCGGCCATGAGATCATGCAAGGTTTCGCCCACGCTCGCCGGTTTCACGATCTCCGTTGGCCATTGGAAGCGGGAACTCGCCTCCTTGCGCACCGCCACCATCAGCACGCGCGGGCGGAGTTGCGGCACGCCGAAATCGGAGGCCTGCAAAAGTTTCCAGCCCGGCTCATAGCCAAGCTTGCGCAGGCGCTGGTCGATCCATGCGCGGTAATCGGCAAAGCGCGGATCGAGCATACCCTTCACATTCTCAAACATCACCGCCTTGGGGCGGATGGCATCGACATAATTGATGCCGACATTGAAGAGATTGCGCTCGTCACGCTCGCCAAGCTGCTTGCCGGCCACCGAGAACGGCGGGCAGGGGAGGCCGCCGGCCAGAAGATCAACGCCCTTGAAGGGCTTGAGGTCGAGCGGCTGGAACAGGTCATGCTCGATGACATTCCAGCCTGGCCGGTTGAGGCGGAGCGTATTGCAGGCGGCGGCGTCATTCTCGATCAGGCCCACATGGCCGAAGCCTGCCATCTCGAGGCCCAAGGCTTGCCCGCCCGCACCCGCGCAAAGTTCCAGAGCAACCGGCGCCATCGAATCTCCCTATCCCCAGAATGAAGCTAGCCCGCCTTTGCGCGGCGGCTCAATCAGGCATTTGCCAGAACGCACATTTGAATTTGCCAAAATGCAAATGCAGTTTGCCAAAAAGCAAATGAACGTCAAGAACAAAAAAAGAACAACCCCGCGTATTCTTGCCCCTTCCTTGCCTTGCCCGCCGCTTCCCGCCATAAGGAGCGCCATTCTGGGAGGGGACGATGGCGGACGGGCTGCGGTTGGGGATTGCGGGGCTGGGCACCGTAGGCGGCGGGGTGCTGGACATCCTCGGCAGCCATGGCGCGCTGGTGGCGGCGCGGGCTGGCAAAAAGATTGAAGTCACAGCCATAAGCGCCCGCAACCGCTCGAAAAAACGCGCCGTCGATGTCTCCCGCCTCGCCTGGTTTGAAGACCCGGTGGCGCTGGCCAGATCGCCGGAGATCGACGTGTTCGTGGAACTGATGGGCGGCGAGGGCGACCCGGCGAAATCCGCCGTCGAGGCGGCGATCGCTGCGGGCAAACCGGTGATCACCGCCAACAAGGCGCTGCTCGCCCATCACGGCGCGGCGCTGGCGCGGGCGGCGGAGGCCAGGGGTGTTTCGCTCAACTTCGAGGCGGCGGTGGCGGGCGGCATTCCCATCATCAAGACGCTGCGCGAGGGGCTGGCAGGCAACCGCGTGAACAAGCTGTTCGGCATCATGAACGGCACCTGCAATTACATCCTCACCAAGATGGCGAACGAAGGCCGGAGCTTCGCCGACGTGCTGAAGGAGGCACAGGCATTGGGCTATGCCGAGGCCGACCCCACCTTCGACGTGGGGGGCTTCGACACCGCTCACAAGCTGGCGGTGCTGACGGCGCTGGCCTTCGGCTCGGAGGTGAACCTCAAAGAGATTTCCATCGAGGGCATCGAGGCGATCACCCTGGACGATATCCGCAATGCCTCGGAGCTTGGCTACAAGATCAAGCTGCTGGGCGTGGCAATTCTCCGCGAGGAGGGGATCGAGCAGCGCGTGCAGCCCACGCTGGTGCCCAAGGGATCGCCCGTTTCCGATACCGATGGCGTGTTCAACGCCGTGGTGGTGAAGGGCGATTTCGTGGGCGACCTGATGCTGGAAGGCCGGGGTGCGGGCGCGCATCCCACGGCCTCCGCCGTTCTCTCCGACATCGTGGACATCGCGCGCGGCAACCACAGGCCCGCCTTCGGCGTTCCGGCCAGGGATCTGAAGCCCTATGTGGCGGCGCCGAAGAAGGCGCATGAGGGCGGCTTCTACGTGGCGCTGCAACTGCATGACCGCCCGGGCGCCGTGGCGGCCATCGCGCGCATCCTCGCCGATGAATCGATCTCCATTGAATCGATCGTGCAGCGGGGGCTGGAGAAGGATTCGCGGCGCGCCACGGCCTCGTTCATCCTGATTACCCATGACACGGTGGAAACCGCCATGCGCGCCGCGCTCGACCGCATCGAGGCCGATGGCCATGTGGCCTCGCATCCCCGCATGATCCGCATCGAACGGCTGTGACCTATCTTGTTTCATCCTTCCCCCCGCGCGGGGGAAGGTGGCGCGAAGCGCCGGATGAGGGGGTGGCAGACGCCGGAGCGACCCCTCATCCGCCCCTGCGGGGCACCTTCTCCCGCAAGGGGAGAAGGAGAGTGCTGTGACGGCCTTCCTCAATGTCGAACGCTCCCTGACCGGCAGGCGCTGGGAGGCGCGGCTGAAGGACCAGCGGCTGGCCGAAGCAATTTCGCAGCGCAATGAATTGCCGGATATTCTGGGCCGCGTGCTGGCGGCGCGCGGTGTGGGGATCGAGGAGGCCGAAGCCTTCCTCAACCCCACGCTCCGAAGCCTGATGCCGCAGCCCTCCGCACTCCGCGACATGGAGAAGGGGGCGGGCCGCATTGCCGATGCGGTGATGAGGGATGAGCGGATCGGCGTCATCTCCGACTATGACGTGGATGGCGTTTCCTCCGCCGCGATCCTGCTGCTGTTCCTGCGCGCCGTGGGAAGCGATGCGAAGGTGCATATCCCCGACCGCATCACCGAAGGCTATGGCCCCTCGGCTGAAGCCGTCCGTACACTGAAGGATCAGGGCTCCTCCCTTCTGGTGACGCTCGATTGCGGGGTGATGGCGCATGATCCCCTGGCCCATGCGGCGGAGCTGGGCCTCGAAACGGTGATCGTTGACCATCATCAGGCCGGCGCCACGCTTCCGCAAGCCTTCGCCGTCATCAATCCCAACCGGCAGGATGATGTCTCGGGCTTCGGCTATCTCTGCGCCGCCGGGGTGACGATGATCCTGATCGCCACCATCAACAAGCTGCTGCGGGCGCGCGGCTGGTACAATGAGGCGCGGCCCGAGCCCAACATGCTGCAATGGCTGGAACTGGTGGCGCTCGCCACTGTCTGTGATGTGGTGCCGCTGAAGGGCTTGAACCGCGCCTATGTCACGCAAGGCCTCAAGATCATGGGGCGGCGCGAGAATGTGGGATTGTCGGCGCTCTCCGATGTGGCGCGGCTGAAGCGCAAGCCTGATCCTTATGCGCTGGGCTTCGTGCTGGGGCCGAGGCTCAATGCGGCGGGGCGCATCGGCCACGCGAGGCTGGCGCTGAACCTGCTCATCACCAAGGACAAGGGCGAAGCCTATGGGCTGGCCGAACAGCTGGAGCGGCTAAACCGCGAGCGGCAGGAGATCGAACTCGCCGTCGTCGATGCCGCGCACCGGCAGGCCGAGGCGGCGATGGGCCGCGAGGGCCGCGCCTCGGTGCTGGTCATTGCGGGCGAGGGCTGGCATCCCGGCGTCGTCGGGCTGGCGGCGGCCAGGTTGAAAGAGCGTTTCGCGCTGCCCGCCTTCGTGCTGGCGCAGGCGAAGGGCGCTGCCACAGCGGCGGGCTCGGGGCGCTCGATCTCGGGCGTCGATCTGGGGGCCGCGGTGCGGGCGGCGTTTGAAGCGGGGCTCATTGAAAAGGGCGGCGGCCATGCCATGGCGGCGGGCCTGACGGTGGCCATGGAACGGCTGGGCGACCTCAGGGGCTTTCTCGATGAGGCGCTGGCGGAACAGGTCAAGGCCGCCTCCAACCGGTCGCTGCTGATCGACGGCGCGCTCTCGGCCGGGGGCGCCACGCTGGACCTGATTGAACTGCTGGAGCAGGCGGGCCCCTATGGCTCGGGCAACCCGTCGCCGATGTTCGCCTTTCCCGCCCACCGCGTGGTGTTTGCCGACCGGGCCGGGGGCGACCATGTGCGGGCGACGCTGGCGGCGAGCGACGGGCGGAGGATCAAGGCCATCGCCTTCCGCGCGCTGGGCTCACCCCTGGGCGAGGCGCTTCTGGCCGAGCGCGATTTTCCGCTGCATATCGCAGGGCGGCTGACGGTTGATGACTGGGGTTCATCGCATGTTCCCTCGCTTCACATCGAGGATGCCGCCCGCCTCGCGTAACGCTTGCCAAGCCCGGCGAACGCCCCTATAGAACCCACGCTTTCGGGCACGGGCGCCCTTCGTCTATCGGTTAGGACGACAGCCTTTCACGTTGTAAAGACGGGTTCGACTCCCGTAGGGCGCGCCAATCCGAACAAAAGAGAGAACTCCGGGCACGGCTTGCCCAACGCGCTCCGCCAGCTCGCTCTGGCTTATGCCGGCGGCCTCGCGTATCTCCGCCATCGAATGCCTGTCGTTCGGAATTTCGGTTCTGAAGGGTGCTGCGGCAATCGGCAACGTGCTCGTCTTGGAGCGCAATTGCATCTTATACGTCGTCCGTCGTCTGCCCGCTGGTTGGAGGCTTATGACCGCGACTAATACGCGGCTGACCGTGCCACATCCTCTGATGGCATTTGATCTGGCCGCGCTTGGCGCAGGCTTTGCGATCGCCGATGCCATGACGGCTGCCGAGTAACTTGCGAGCGGGCGCCTGGTGTGCATCGCCGATACCGAGATGGACGCCCCCGAACAGTATCTCATGATATTGCCCGCCGAAGAGCCAAAACGGCGGCGTGTACGGGCGTTGGAACATTTTCTGCTGGAGCGATTGAATGCCGACCCGGGAGCGGAATGAAGAACGCGGGCGGAGTTCCACTACGAGCGCGAGAACCAGCCGCTGCCAAGGATCGGGCCGTAGCGCGAGCGGCACGATGAACTGCTCCTGGCAGATACAACAAATTTGCGAATCTTCCCGCAAAGAAGCATTGCCGGCATCATTCAGTGCCGGCTCTTGCCTCTCGTAAGTGTCTCTGACGGAAGTTCTCCAAATGCCTCAAAATAGTGCCGCGAGAAGTGGCCGAGATTTCCGAAGCCGCAGGCAAAGGCCACAGCCGTGACGGAACTGCTCGGCTCAGCGCGCAGCAGCAGGGTGCGGGCGTGGCCGAGCCGCACGCGGCGCAGGAAGTCCATGGGAGAATAGCCGCGATGTTTGCTGAACGCATACTGGATGCTGCGAACACTTGCGTTGACTGTCGCGGCCACTGATTCAATATCGATGGGCCGGTCCCAGTTGGCGGCAAAATACTCCTCGACGCGCCGCACCTGCCATGGCGCCAGATCGGTAGGCCGGGCCGAAGGATAGCGGCTGAAACTGTGCCGGTTCATGGTAATGAAGGTGGTGATCAGCGCCTGCTCCAACTCGTGGAGAAGAATTGCAGGTGCTGGATCATGATCCGCTTCAAGTTCCTCAAGCAGGACCAGCAGCAGGCGGCGGAACCTGTTAAACTGTGCGGCGGGCGGCGGGGCCGCATGGTTTAGACTAAGGAGCCGGTCACCGCCAATTCCCAGCATGGCGTTGTATTTCGACAGCACCGAATCCGGGCGCATGCAAAAGGCCAGATGCCGGTGGCCTTCGCTAAAATCCAGCTTGATCCTGCTGCTGTCGAAAACGGGAAAAGGCAGCTCGTCTTTCCGCAGGGTCGCGCTGCCCCTGCCGTAGTTGAAATCAACCGATCCTCCGATGGTCAGCCCTTGCGCAATAAAGCTGGCATGCGGAATGGAGACATTCAATCTCCCGTCATAATGCCCGTAGTAGAGCCCGGAGTGTTCAAGTTTCCTGAAATTGGCGGTGGCGTGAAATCCCTTCTGGCCGCCGGTCAGGCCGAGGTTCAGCACGCCAAAAATCGGGCGGATGGCTTGTGCAAACTCATCAAGGCTGGAGGTGGTGACCAGCGGGTTCGCTTGAAGCGGCACCGCGCGCGAAGGCTGCCCGATCATCCTGCTCACATCCCCGGACCATGTTTTGCTTGCGTTCTTGGGCGCAAGCTTGCGCACAGTGAGTAGCAGAATTGAGAGCGCCCGACTAATCAAAAATTCCGGAAAACGTGGCGGATGGCCAAGCCTAGTTGGTTGGCGGTCTGTGCGCGGAGGAATTTCACCAGCCCAATGGGCGGTACTTTTAGGGAGCGAACGACATGGGCATTTCTGGCGGCGATTGCGGTCCTCAATCTTGCGGCGCGGTTGACAATCACGGGCGGCGGCAATTCCTTGCAGGCACTGCGTCCCTGATCGCTGCGGCGCTCCTGTCGCGCGCCTCGCAAGCCCAGGCCGCAACAAACCGGCCCAACATTGTTTACATCATCACCGACGATCAGGGCTGGAAGGATGTCGGCTATCATGGCTCCGACATCAAGACGCCAAACATCGACAAGCTGGCGGCGGAGGGGGCAAGGCTCGAGCAGTTCTACGCCCAGCCGATGTGCACGCCCACCCGCGCGGCGCTGATGACGGGCCGTTATCCCTTCCGCTATGGCCTGCAAACCGCCGTCATCCCGCAGGGCGGCACCTATGGCGTGGCGGCCGACGAATATCTGCTGCCGCAGATGCTGAAGGATGCTGGCTATGCCACCGCCATGAGCGGCAAGTGGCATTTGGGCCAGGCCAAGACGGCGATGTGGCCCCGCCAGCGCGGCTTCGATTCCTTCTATGGCGCGCTCTTGGGCGAGATCAATCATTTCACCCACCGGGCCGACAACGGCACCATGGACTGGTTCCGCAACAACAAGCCGCTGAAGGAAGAAGGCTACGACAACATCCTGTTCGGCCGTGAAGCCGTGCGGGTGATCAACGAACATGACGGCAAGAAGCCTTTGTTCCTCTATCTGGCCTTCACCGCGCCGCACACGCCCTTCCAGGCACCCAAGGAATATCTGGACCGCTACAGCCACATCGCCGACGAAAGCCGCCGGGGCTATGCCGCGATGATTTCGGCGGTTGACGATCAGGTCGGAAAAGTTGTCGCGGCGCTTGAGAAGCGCGGCATGCGCGACAATACGCTGATCGTTTTCCAGAGCGACAATGGCGGCGTCACCAACCCGATGTTCGCGGGCGAGAGCGCGGTGAAGGGCAAGCTTCCCGCCGACAACGGCCCTTATCGCGATGGCAAGGGAACCACCTATGAGGGCGGCACGCGCGTCGCGGCGCTCGTCAACTGGCCGGGAAAGATCAAGCCCGGTGTGTTCGATGGCATGATGCACGTCACCGACATGTACGCGACGATGGCCGCGGTGGCAGGCAGCAAGGCTGAAAAGAGCAAGCCGCTGGACGGCATGGACATGTTGCCGGCCATCGCCGATGGCGCGCCGCCGCCGCGCAGCGAAGTCGTCTACAATATTGAGCCAATGGCCGGCACCGTCCGCCAGGGTGACTGGAAGCTGGTGTGGAAGGCGGTGCTGCCGCCCAAGCTTGAGCTGTTCGACATCGCCAAGGACCCGTCGGAGAGCACCAACCTCGCGGAGCAGAACCCCGATATTGTGAAGAAGCTGCAGGCGCGGATCGTCGAACTGGCTGCGCAAATGTCGCCGCCGCTTTTCCTCTTCGACGCGGTGAGGCTGACCACGCATTCGGAAACGGCTCTTCCCGATGCTGCCGAAATGTTCAATGTCGGGGATTGAGCGGCAGGCCTTTGCGGGAAGGACCGGCGTCATGGAGCACGCCACTCCATCTGGAATGGCATGGATTCCCGGCGGCACATTCCGCATGGGATCCGACCATCACTATCCCGAGGAAGCGCCCGCGCATCGCGTGAAGGTAGGCGGATTCTGGATGGACTGCACGTCCGTCACCAATGAAGAGTTCTCCCGCTTTGTTGCCAGCACGGGCTACGTGACGATGGCCGAACGGCCTCCACAGGCGGAGGACTATCCCGATGCGCTGCCGGAGATGCTGGTGGCGGCCTCCGCTGTTTTTTCCCCGCCTCCCGGCGCGGTTGACAGGAACAATGCCTATCATTGGTGGGCCTATGTGCCGGGCGCGGACTGGCGGCACCCGCGGGGGCCCGGCAGTTCGATTGACGGGCTCTCGCAGCACCCTGCCGTTCACATCGCTTATGAAGATGCCGAGGCCTATGCGAAATGGGCCGGAAAGGACCTGCCGACGGAAGCCGAGTTTGAGTTCGCGGCGCGCGGCGGGCTTGAGGGCGCGGAGTTCGTCTGGGGAGACGAGCTTCATCCCGGCGGCCGCATGATGGCGAACACCTGGCAGGGCGAGTTTCCCTGGCACAACAGCCTCGAGGATGGTTTCGCATGGACATCGCCCGTGGGCGCCTTTCCCGCCAACGGTTATGGTCTTTACGACATGGCGGGCAATGTGTGGCAATGGACCTCGGACTGGTATCAGGACCATCGCCAGATCGACAGCCCGTGTTGCACGCTTGAGAACCCGAGGGGCGGCAGCCGGGACAACAGCTACGATATGGCGTCATCCGAAACGCGCCTGCCGCGCAAAGTAATCAAGGGCGGCTCCTATCTCTGCGCGCCCAGCTATTGCCGCCGATACCGGCCGGCCGCGCGCATGGCGCAGACCATCGACACCACGACATGCCATGTCGGCTTCCGCTGCGTTTCGCGGGTGAAGCCCGCATGAGCTTCGCCCCCATCGTTTCAAGCCAGATTTGTGGAGCAACCCCATGAACAAGATTTCTCTTCCGGCGCTCGCCGCCTTTGCCGTGATGGCGAGCGCCGCATCGCAAGCGTGGAGTGCGGATGCCTTGCTGCCGCCCACCTATGATGATTCATGGAAAATCACCGTGTCGCCCTATGTGTGGGCATCCGGCATCCACGGGGAAAGCGGCCTCTTCGGCTTTCCGCCGCAGGATGTCGACATGAGTTTCACCGACACGCTGAAAAACCTCGAGATGGTGTTTTCAGGCGTGACCGAATTCCGGAAAGGCCCCTTCAGCATCAGCACGGATCTTCTTTACGCACGCATCGGGCCCAAGATTGATACGCCCAAGGGCATTGCCGCTGACAAGATTGACGCCACCGTCACCACCTTCATGGCGACGGCCCTGTTCGGCTACAGCCTCTACATGAACGATACGTCGGCCTTCGATGCCGTGGCTGGCGCGAGGCTTTGGTCGGCCGACAACAAATTCGCTTTCAAGGGCGGCGTTCTTGATGGCACATCGGCCAGCGACAGCGCCACCTGGGTTGACCCCGTGGTGGGCGTGAAATTCAAATCCGATCTCAACGAAAACTTCTATCTCGCCGGCTGGGGATTGGTGGGCGGCTTTGGCGTGTCTTCGTCGATCATGTGGGATGTGATGGGCGGCGTCGGCTACAAATTCAATGACCGCGCCTCGATGTTCGCAGGCTACCGCGCGCTGCATGACGATTACAGTCACGACGGTTTCGTGAACAAGATCACCCAGAAGGGGCCCATTCTCGGCGCTACTTTCACGTTCTAGCAAAGCATAAACAGTGAAAACCTCTCACTTGCGCCTGGCCCGTCTTGCCGGCCTCGCCGCGCTCCTGTTGCTGGCCTCCTGCGCGGGCAAGACGGCAGAAGACCTTCGCGACCCGGTGCCCGAGGCGCTGGTTCAGGCGGCGGCGCTGCCAGGCTATGGCCATATCCGGTATTGGGGAGATGACGGCACAAGCATTTCTCCCGTCTCGATTGCCCTGCTTGGCGATCAGCAGACTAAAAATCCGAAAAGAAGCCTGCTCGTCGTTTCGGGTGGCGGCAGCAACGGCGCGTTTGGCGCGGGCGTTCTGTGCGGATGGACGGTTTCGGGCAGCCGGCCTGAGTTCAATATTGTCACGGGCATCAGCACCGGCTCGCTCGTGGCACCCTTCGCCTTCCTGGGGCCGGCCTATGATGAGCAGCTGAAGGAAGCCTACACGGAGATTTCGGGGAACGACATTTACCGGAAGAAAGGCGTGCTCGCCGCTCTCGGCACCGATTCCGTAGCCGACAACAGCCCTCTCCGCAATCTGGTGGCGCGTTATGTGACGGACGCAATGGTGATGGCCATTGCGCGGGAATATGCACGCGGCCGCAGGCTTTTGATCGGAACAACCAATCTCGATGCCGAGCGTCCCGTGGTCTGGGACATCGGGGCGATTGCCGCGTCAGGCCAGCCGGGGCGCAAGCAACTCATACAGGATGTCCTCGTCGCTTCCGCCTCCATTCCTGGCGTCTTCCCGCCGGTGCGGATCAAGGTCATGGCGGAGGGAAAGACCTACGACGAATTGCAGGTGGATGGCGGCACAAGCAACCAGGCGTTCCTCTTCCCATCCAATCTTGCCCTGCGCGCCATCGACAAATCTCATCAGAGCCAGCGGGAAAGAACGCTCTATATCATCCGCAACGGCAAGGTGACGCCCGAATACAGCCAGGTGAAGCCGCGCGCCGTGGCGATCGCCGGGAAAGCCATCGCCTCGCTGATCCGCACGCAGGGGATTGGTGATCTTTACAGGATGTATGCCAATGCCCAGCGCGACGGCATCGCTTTCAACGCGCTCTGGGTGCCCGCCAGCTTTCAGGCCACGGAGCCCGAACCCTTTGATCCCGCCTACATGAACCAGCTTTTCGATCTGGGATACCGGATCGGCAAGACGGCCTCAGGCTGGGCACATCAGCCGCCGTAACAACCCCAAAAGAGTTCCACCCATGACGCTTGCAATCAACCGCTTCCGTGCCTTTGCCTATCCCGCCATGCTGATCTGCGCGGGGAGCTGCCTCATTCCACCCGCTGCCGCGCAAGAGGGCCTTGGCCCCTTCATGCCGCATGACGGCGGCATGCTGACCACCGCATGGACGAATTCCTATGGGCCGGATGCCGAATCCTGGGTCAAATTCGCCAAGGTCGGAACCGATACCTACGACATCTACTATTCCAGCTCGCGCGGCATGCGCGCCGTGCGGCGCATGATGACGAATGATGCGAAGACCGCTCATACGCTCGTTCTCGGCTATAACGCCAAGATGCCGTTGGCGCTGCCCGGCACCACCGCGATCGGCGTCTCGACGGCGGTGATCGACGATCTGCGCAGCGCCGGGCAAAGCCGGCTGGACCTCATTCCCGACACCTCCCTGCAGCCGATGACGGGCACGATTCGCCTGGCCGGAAAATCCGTCATGCCAATCTCGCTCGACGGGACAACCGACACCATTCCCGTCGTGCATGTGACGGGCATATTCGCGCGCGGAAAGAAGAAGGCAGAAGGCGATCTTTATTTTCTGGATAACCGCAACAACCCGGTTTTACTTGAATACTCCCTGCGCTTCACGGGAGAGAAGACGCCGCGCACCGAACAGATCGTTCTCGTGACATCCGGCGCCGATCAGCGTTCCGCCATGCAGCAGGCGCTGGCGGCCAAGCGCGCCTATACCACGCGTGGCATTCACTTCGATTTTGACAAAGCGACGATCCAGCCGGAATCATCGGACCTCATCCGCGAAATCGCCGTGACGCTGAAAAACAATCCGCTGTGGACGCTCAAGATCACCGGCCACACGGACAACATCGGCAAGGCAAAATACAATCAAAGCCTGTCGGAAAAGCGCGCCAATGCCATCAAGGCCGCGCTCGTGGCGATGGGCGTTCAGAGCAGCCGCCTGACGACGCTGGGGGCCGGCCCGTCGCAGCCGGTCGCAACAAACGCCACACTCGAGGGCCGTTCGCAGAACCGCCGGGTCGTTTTGATGCGCACGGATCGCTGATCAAGACAGGCCGGATATTTGTTTCGGGGCTTTCAAACAAAGCGGAAAACAAAAATTGCCCAGAGAACAGCGATCACAAGCGGGCCCCACAAGGGCGTTCCAAAGAAGCCGAGCCAGCCCAGGAAAATAAAGCAACTGCCAAGCAGCGAGATGAACAGCCTGTCGCCGCGTGTCGTATCAAGCCCGAAAACGCCATGGCGCGCGCCGCCGCCCGGCGAAAAATATTCCCACACGCCCATCGTGGCGATTGAGGCAAAAATGAAAATGAAGAACAGCGCCGTGGGCCACGTCCACGCCATCCAGGATAATATCGAGGTGCCGTCCACTGTATCTCCTCCTTTTAGACCCGGCCCAGCGCGAAGCCCTTGGCGATGTAGTTTCTCACAAAATAGATCACCACCGCGCCAGGGATGAGCGTCAAGGCTCCGGCCGCGGCCAGCAGTCCGAGCTGATATCCCGATGTGCTGGCGGTTTTCGTCATCGCGGCCGCGATGGGTTTTGCCGCGACGGCAGTAAGGTTTTTCGCAAGCAGCAACTCCACCCAGGAAAACATGAAACAGAAGAAACAGGCCACGCCGATGCCGGCAGCGATGGTGGGGATGAATATTTGCACAAAGAAACGCGGGAATGAGTAGCCGTCAACGAAGGCCGTTTCATCAAGCGCCTTTGGAACGCCGGACATGAAGCCTTCGAGAATCCACACCGCCAGCGGAATGTTGAACAGCGTATGAGCGAGGGCCACAGCCCATGGCGTATCAAACAGGCCGACCGCCGAATAGAGTTGGAAGAATGGCAGCACGAACACCGCCGGCGGCGCCATGCGGTTGGAAAGCAGCCAGAAAAACAGATGCTTGTCGCCGAGAAAGCGGTAGCGGGAAAAGGCATAGGCTGCGGGAAGTGCCACAATCACCGAAAGCGCGGTATTGATGACGACATATTCAAGCGAATTGACATATCCCATATACCAGGATGGGTCGGTGAAAATCGTCTGATAGTTGGCGAGCGTGAATGTCTGCGGATAGAGCGAGAAACCCCTCAATATTTCATCCGTAGTCTTGAACGACATGTTGAGCAGCCAGTAGATAGGCAGCATGAGGAACACGATATAGGCAGTGGTCGCAAAGCCTTTCAGTCCGCGCATGTCAGATTTCCTCGTTGCGCATCATCAGCGTGTAGAACAGCCATGACAGGGCCAGGATGATCAGGAAATAGATGATCGACATTGCCGCCGCCGGCCCCAGATCAAATTGGCCGATGGCCGTCTTGACGAGATCGATGGACAGGAAAGTGGTGGAGCTGCCGGGGCCGCCGCCTGTCATGACCTGAGGTTCGGTATAGATCATGAAACTGTCCATGAAGCGCAGGAGGATGGCGATGGTCAGCACATGACGCAGCTTTGGCAGCTGAATGTAGCGGAACACCGCCCAGCGGCCCGCGCCGTCCACCTTCGCCGCCTGATAGTAAGCGTCCGGAATGGAGACAAGCCCGGCATAGCAGAGAAGGGCCACAAGTGACGTCCAGTGCCACACATCCATGAGAACCAGCGTGAACCATGCCGCGACCGGCTGCCGCGTGTAGTTGTATTCGATGCCGAGGCTGTTGATCGCCTTGCCGAGGAGGCCGATGTCGGGAAGCGCCATGATGTTCCACATGGCCCCCACCACATTCCATGGAATGAGGAGAGGCAGAGACATGAGGATCAGGCAAACCGGCACGAAGATGCCTTTCCTTGGCATGGCAAGCGCCACCCCCAGGCCCAGCGGTATTTCAATGAGCAGGACAATGGCGGTAAACAGCATCTGCCGAAACAGCGCGCCATGGAATCGATCAGAGTGCAGAACATCCTGAAACCATTGAACGCCGGCCCAGGTGAATACGTTGTCGCCGAATGTTTCCTGAACCGAGTAGTTAACCACCGTCATCAGCGGAACAAGCGCATTGAACGCCACCAGGATGAACACCGGAGCAACAAGGAACCAGGCCTTCTGGTTGACAGTCTTGTTCATTGCCGTGCTCCCGCCAGCCAGCCGTCTTCGTAAACCAGCGTATGCGCCGGATCGAAGGCGACGTTCACCTTTCCTTCGGGGACCGGCGCGCTTTCCGGCAACAGAAGCTTGATGCTGTGCCCTGCCACTCGTGTGTCGATGATGCGGAAACGGCCAGCATCGGAGATCTTGGCTACTTCCGCCGTAATGCCTTGGTCCGCAATTTTTACAAATTCGGGCCTCACGCCGATCTCAAGCTTCCGACCGCCCTGTTTGGCGGAAGCTCCGTTTACGGATGTTATGGCGTGGCCAGCGAAATGCGGTTTACCGCCCTTTATCTCGCAAGGCAGCACATTCATCCCCGGCGACCCGATGAAATGGCCCACGAAGGTATGGCGCGGCTTTTCAAAAAGCTCCACGGGCGTGCCGGTCTGCACGACCTCGCCATTGTTCATCACCACGACGCTGTCGGCGAAGGTCAGGGCTTCCGTCTGGTCATGGGTAACATAGATCATGGTGCGCTTGATGCGCTGATGAAGCTCCTTGAGCTTCGAGCGCAGCTTCCATTTGAGATGAGGATCAATCACGGTGAGCGGCTCATCGAACATGATGACATTCACATCCGGTCGAACAAGCCCGCGACCCAGTGAAATCTTCTGCTTGCCATCGGCCGTCAGCCCGCGTGCCCTCTTGTCCAGCGACGAGGTGAGATCCAGCATCTCGGCCATGGCGCGGACCCGGCGGTCGACCTCCGCCTCATCCACGCCACGATTGCGTAGCGGGAAGGCGAGATTGCCGTAGACGGACATGGTATCATAGATCACCGGAAACTGGAAAATCTGGGCGATGTTGCGCTCCTCCGGCGTGGCGCGCGAAACATCCTTTCCGTCAAACAGGATTTTGCCCTCTGTCGGCTCAAGCAGGCCTGAGATCAAATTAAGGAGCGTGGTCTTCCCGCAACCTGATGGGCCGAGAAGCGCATATGCACCGCCATCCTCCCATTCGAGATTGAGCCGCTTCAAGGCATAGTCACTCTCGGCCTCCGGGTTTGGCAGATAGCTTTGACGCAGGTTTTCCAGCGAGATCCGTGCCATCAGCCAATCAACTCTTCATTTGGGCCGAAGAACAGCGCTTCATCCAGGTCAGCATAAAGCTTGGCTGGCGCGCCGACTTTAAAGGGATGAATGCCATGCGATTGCGAGACCCACGTCGTGCCGCCTGCCTCCACATGGATAACGGTTTCGGAGCCTGAGAGCTCCGTCACCAGGACACGTCCGTCAAACTCACCGGCAGATTTTCCGACTGAATAGGGAGAGACATGATGGGGCCTGATGCCCAAGGTATAAGAACCGTCAGGAAGCTTGCCGCCAGCCTTGCCGACCGGCCAAAGCGTATCGTCGAAAACGTGAAAACTCTTGCCGGACTTTTGCGCCTTTACAAGATTGATCGGCGGATCTGAAAACACCTGCGCGGTCGTGATGTCACGGGGTTTGCGGTAAATTTCCGAGGTTGGCCCGAATTGGGTGATACGCCCTTCGTTCAGCGTGGCCGTGTTTCCTCCGAAGAGAAGAGCCTCCGAGGGTTCGGTCGTCGCATAGACAACGATGGCGTTGCGCCCGTGGAAAAGCTTGGGGAGTTCCTCGCGCAACTCCTCGCGCAGCTTGTAGTCAAGATTGGCGAGCGGCTCATCGAGCAGGATGATTTCACTGTCCTTTACAACGGCGCGGGCAATGGCGGTGCGCTGCTGCTGTCCGCCGGACAGTTCGGCGGGTTTCCGTTGCAGCATCGGGGTGAGGCGCAAAAGCTCCGCTGCCTTTCCCACCCTGCGTTCGATCTCGGCCTTTGGCAGCCCCGCCACCCGCAACGGGGAAGCGATATTGTCGTATACCGTGAAGTTCGGATAGTTGATAAACTGCTGATAGACCATCGACACATTGCGTTTCTGAACGGCCACATGCGTGACGTTCTTGCCGTTATGCCAGATTTCGCCGGACGTTGGCTTCTGAATGCCGGCAATCAACTGCATCAGCGTTGTCTTGCCGGCGAGCGTTGTGCCAAGCAGGACATTAAAGCTTCCATCTTCCAGCACGAGAGCCGTGTCGTGGATGTGGATGTCAGCGCCAACGCGCTTTGAAATGTTGCGCAGCTCGAGCGCCATGGACCAGCCGCCTGGAATTCTTGAACAGGAGTGAGAAGGACCCGCCGGGATGCCTTACAGGCGCCCCGGCGGATATTCAGCAGGGGAACATCATTACTGATGCTCGGTCCACCGCTTGATCAGCTCGTCATAGGCGATGGTTTCGCCCTTGGGTTTCTCGTTGTCGAGCTTCGCCCACGGCGCGTGGTCATTGCTGAGCCATGCCGAGGGATCCTTGGGCTCATTCAGCCGGGGGCCACACCCATGATAGGTGTTGTTCGCCTTGTCGGCTGCTTCCATGCGGCCCATGATCTGGTCCATCTGCTCGGCAAGTCGGTCCATGGCCTGCTGCGGCGTAAAAGCGCCCGAGTTGACGTCGCCGATGTTCTCCCAGAAGAGCTGGGCGAGCTTCGGATAGTCGGGCACGTTGATGCCGGTCGGAGTCCACGCCACGCGGTCGGGCGAGCGATAGAACTCGATCAACCCGCCGAGCTGCGGCGCGCGATCAGAGAAGTGCTGAAGGCGGACCGTGCTGTCGCGGATAAAGGTGAGGCCGACGTCGCTCTTCTTGCCGTCAACGGTCTTGGACGTGACGAACTGCGCATAGAGCCACGCCGCCTTGCGCTGCGGCACCGGTGTCGAATTGAAAAGAGTCCACGAACCGGTATCCTGATAGCCGCGCTGGGAGCCTTCCTTCCAGTAAGGCCCATGGGGCGAAGGCGCCATCCGCCACAAGGGCATGCCTTTGTCGTCGACGGTGTTGTTGCCGGCGCTCTTAGGCGCCACCATCGAGGCGGTGAATGCCGAATACCAGAACACCTGCTGGGCGACATTGCCCTGGGCGAGCGACGGCAGCGACTGGTAGAAGTCCAGGTCGGCGGCCCCCGGAGGCGCGTATTTCCTCAGCCATTCGTCCCACTTGGCAACGGCATAGACCGCTGCAGGAGAGTTGGCGCCGCCGCCGCGCGACACCGAAGCGCCGACCGGGTTGCAGGAACCTTTTTCCATGCGGATGCCCCATTCATCGACCGGCCGTCCATTCGGTAGGCCCGGATCGGCTTCACCAGCCATGGAGAGCCAGGCATCCGTCATGCGCCAGCCGAGATCGGGCGCGCGCTTGCCGTAGTCCATGTGGCCATAGACCTTGACGCCATCGATTTCCTTCACGTCGTTGGTGAAGAAGTCGGCGATATCCTCGTAAGCCGACCAGTTCACCGGAACGCCGAGATCATAGCCATACTTGGCCTTGAACTTTTCCTTGAGGTCGGGACGGTCGAACCAGTCCTTGCGGAACCAGTAGAGATTGGCGAATTGCTGATCGGGCAATTGCCACAGCTTGCCGTCGGGGCCTGTGGTGAAGGACTTGCCCATGAAGTCATCGACGTCGAGCATGGGATCGGTAACGTCCTTGCCCTCGCCCGCCATCCAGTCCGTGAGGTTCACGGCCGCCTGAAGGCGCGAGTGCGTGCCGATCAGATCGGAGTCGTTGATATAGCCGTCATAGAGATTACGATTGGTCTGCATCTGGGTTTGCACCGCCTGCACCACCTCGCCCTCGCCGAGGTACTGGTGGTTCACCTTGATGCCGGTGATTTCAAAAAACGCCTGGGCGAGAACCTTCGATTCATACTCATGCGTCGGAATGTCTTCCGACAGCACATTGATTTCCATGCCCTGGAATGGCTTTGCGGCTTCAATGAACCACTGCATCTCCTTCATCTGATCTTCTTTGGATAAGGCGGAGATCGTGAACTCATTGTCGATCCATTTTTTCGCGGCGGCTTCGTCTGCCCGGCTTGCAGGCGCCGATATCAGCATCGCAAGGGCCGCAGCAGAAGCAAGCAATTTCATTTTCATCTTGTTTCTCCCTTAAGCATGTATGGCGCATTTCTGTGAGCGCCTGAAACGAACTATTATTCGAACGCAAACGAAGGTCAATAGGAAAAATTACGAAAATGTATTGCGGTGCATGATTGCATAAAGCGAAAAAAAGTGAAATTATGGACTAAAGTTAAGCTTCCAAGCCTGTTGTGGCGGTGCGGGAAGCCATTGAAAGTAAAAACGGAAAATGCAACCTCTCAGCTTGCGGCAACAGAAGATTTTCGCACTTGCACAGCAGCTTGGAAGCGTGCTTGTCGACGATCTCGCACAGCGCTTCGATGTAACGCCGCAGACCATCCGCAAGGATCTCAACGAGCTGTGCGATGCGCGCGTGCTGTCACGGACGCATGGCGGCGCGATGCTGGCGTCGGGAGTGGAAAATCTGGCGTATGACGCGCGGCGGAAAATTTCCGCGCAAGAAAAGGTCGTGATCGGTCAGCGGGCGGCGAGCCTTATTCCCAATAACTGCTCTCTGTTCATCAATATTGGGACGACGACCGAAGAAGTGGCGCAGGCGCTGATCTTTCACGAGGGCCTGCTGGTAATCACCAACAACATTCACGTGGCGACCATTCTGATGCCATGCCCCAAGATCGATGTGATTCTCGCGGGCGGCGTTCTGCGCAGGTCGGACGGCGGGATCGTCGGCGAAGCGGCGGTTGATTTCATTGCGCAGTTCAAGGTGGATCATGGGGTGATCGGCGTTTCCGCCATTGATGAAGACGGGTCGATGCTCGATTTCGATTACCGTGAAGTCAGGGTGTCGCAAGCCATCATGCGGAACTCCCGCAATGTCATGCTGGTCTCCGACGGCAGCAAGTTTACCCGTAGTGCGCCGGTCCGCATCGGCCAGTTGTCCGACGTTGATGTGTTTGTGACCGACAGGATACCGCCGCCGCCCATTGTCGAGCTTTGCCAGCAGAGCGGCGTCAAGCTGGAAATCGCCGGGAGCGCCCTTGAACAAAATCAGGTCCTGGAAGCGCTCGAATGATTCATGGCCTGTTCATCATCGGCGGCGGGATTAACGGCTGCGGGATAGCGAGGGATGCGGCGGGGCGTGGGCTCAGCGTGTTTCTGGCCGAGCAGGGGGATTTGGCGTCGGGCACGTCGTCGGCCTCGACCAAGCTCATTCACGGGGGCCTCCGCTATCTCGAGCATTACGAGTTCCGCCTGGTGCGGGAAGCGCTGATCGAGCGCGAGGTGCTGCTTAAGGCGGCGCCGCACATCATCTGGCCGCTGCGCTTCGTGCTGCCGCATCATGCGGGCCTGAGGCCGAGGCCGATCCTGAGGCTTGGCCTGTTTCTCTATGATCATCTGGGCGGCAGGAAAATTCTTCCCCCCACCCGCAGCGTGGATCTGCGCAGCGATGTTGTGGGCCAGCCGCTGAAGGATGAGTATGCGCGGGGCTATGAATATTCCGATTGCTGGGTGCAGGACTCCCGCATGGTGGCGCTGAATGCGCGGGATGCCGCCACCCGTGGCGCGGTGATCCGCACGCGCACGCGCTGCACCAGGGCAAGGCGCGTCGATGGCGTGTGGGAGATGACCCTTGAGAGTGAAGGCGGGTCTTCCGAGACGGTGCGTGCGAAGGTGCTGATCAATGCCGGGGGCCCGTGGGTGAGCCAGGTTCTGGGCGAGGTGGTTGGCCGCGCCGATCCCGACAGGATCCGCATGGTGAAGGGCAGCCACATCGTGGTGGAGCGCCTTTACGACCATGACCGCTGCTATATCTTCCAGAATGCCGATGGCCGCATCTGCTTTGCCATTCCCTATGAGCAGGACTTCACGCTCATCGGCACCACGGACGAGGATTACAAGGGTGACCCCGGCAAGCCCCATATTACCGAGGCGGAGGCGGATTATCTGCTTGCCTCGGTCAGCGAATATTTCAAGCGCCCGGTGACGCGCGCGATGGTCCGCTGGACCTATTCCGGCATCCGCCCGCTCTATGATGACGGCGCTTCGAAGGCGCAGGAGGCGACGCGCGACTATGTGCTGAAGCTCGATCATCCCGAAGGCGAAGCGCCGCTGCTCTCGGTCTTTGGCGGCAAGATCACCACCTTCCGCAAGCTTTCGGAACATGCGCTGGAAAAACTGGCGCCCTTCTTTCCGGGGCTGGGCAAGCCGTGGACGGCGTCCGCGCATCTGCCCGGCGGGGATTTCCCCTATGACCAGGTGGAGGAGCAGATCGCCAGCCTGCGGAAGGCCTATTCCTTCCTGCCGCGGCGCGAGGCAGAGCGCCTGTTCCGCACCTTCGGCACCGATGCGGAGAAGATGCTGGCGGGCGCCCGCTTTGCCAAGGATCTGGGCCAGAGCTTCGGGCCCCTGTCGGAGCGCGAGGCGCAATGGCTGATCGACAAGGAATGGGCGAGAGCCCCGGAAGACATTTTGTGGCGGCGCTCGAAGCTGGGGCTGCATATGCCGGTGGCCGAGCAATCGGCGCTGCGCGACTGGTTTGCCCGGCAGCCGGCCCATGCCTGACATGAAGCCCCTGATCCTCGCCATCGACCAGGGCACCACCTCGACGCGGGCGATCCTGTTTGATCAGAAGCTCACGCCGCTTGCCATACGCCAGCAGGAGTTCCCGCAGCATTTTCCCAAGCCCGGCTGGGTGGAGCACGACCCGGAAGAGATCTGGGCCTCGGTGCTGGCCACCGCGAAGGGAGCGCTGCGCAAGGCGGGTGCGAAAGCGCGCGGCGTGACAGCACTCGGCATCACCAACCAGCGCGAGACGGTGGTGATCTGGGACAGGAAGACCGGAAAGCCCATCCACAAGGCCATCGTCTGGCAGGACCGGCGCACGGCGGAGATGTGCGCAAGGCTGAAGGCGGAGGGCCATGAACCGCTGGTTACCCGGAAGACCGGCCTGCTGCTCGATCCCTATTTCTCCGGCACCAAGATCGCCTGGCTGCTCGATCATGTGCGCCATGCCCGCGCGCGCGCCGAGCGGGGCGAACTGGCCTTCGGCACCATCGACAGCTTCCTGATCTGGCGGCTGACCGGCGGCCGGGTGCATGCGACGGATGCCACCAATGCGTCGCGCACGCTGCTTTACAACATCCACACGGACAAGTGGGATGAAGACTTGCTCCGCCTGCTGAACATTCCGGCCAGCCTCCTGCCTGACGTCAAGGATTGCGCGGCGGATTTTGGCGTGACCGACGCGAAGCTGTTTGGCGCCGAAATCCCGATCTGCGGCGTTGCGGGAGACCAGCAGGCCGCGGCAATCGGCCAGGCCTGCTTCGCGCCCGGCATGGTGAAGTCGACCTACGGCACCGGCTGCTTCGTGTTGCTCAACACGGGCGCCACCGCCGTCGCCTCGCGGAACCGGCTTCTCACCACCATCGCCTATCGCCTCGACGGCAAGACCGCCTATGCGCTGGAGGGCTCGATCTTCGTGGCGGGTGCCGCGGTGCAATGGCTGCGCGACGGGCTGAAGCTGGTGAAGACGGCGGCGGAAACCGGAAAGCTCGCGGCGGAGTCCAACCGCCAGGAGCAGGTCTATTTTGTCCCCGCCTTCGTGGGGCTGGGCGCGCCGCACTGGAATGCCGGGGCGCGCGGCGCGATCTTCGGCTTGACGCGCGCCACGACACGCCAAGAGATCGCCCGCGCCGCGCTCGAGGCCGTCTGCTACCAGACGCGCGACCTTCTGGACGCCATGCGGCGCGACTGGGGATCGCCGGGCAGCACCGTGCTGCGCGTTGATGGCGGGATGTCGGCTTCTGACTGGACGATGCAATGCCTCGCCGACATTCTGGCCGCCCCCGTGGACCGCCCGAAAATCATGGAGACCACCGCCCTGGGCGCTGCCTATCTCGCCGGGCTCCGCATGGGGATCGTGCCGCCGCCCGAGGCATTCGCCCGCCGCTGGAAACGCCAGGCGCGCTTCACCCCCCGCATGAACCTCGCCCTCCGCGACGCCAAATATCAGGGCTGGCAGGACGCCGTGCGAAAACTCCTCGCCTGACGGTCAGCCGCCAAGCGGCGGCTGCCATTGGTCGAAATGCCGCGCGGCGCGGATGATGGCGCCGGGCGCTGGATAGCTTCCGGCATTCACCATCATGTCGCGCGCCAGGGTGAGCACGCGCGCCTCGCAACGGGCGCGCACGGTGGCGTCCTTGATCCATTCGAGATCGATATTGTGGGCGAGGCCCAGCACGCGGCGGATCATCTTGGCGGCAGCGAAGCCCACCGTATCCGCCCAGAGATGCTGCATATAGGCCTGCCGCTCTCCCGCCAGACGCGCCGCGCCAAGAGGGCCCTGAAACAGATCAGATGGATAGGCATCGCCTTTGGCCTGCGTTTCCCACAGCGCCAGGAATTTGGCCGAGAAACCCTCCCAGATCGCCACGAAGGTTGCGAGAATCCAGTCCCGGTAGGCATCGCGTGCGCCCGGGCTTTCCTCATGGCCGGCCTGCGAGAAGAAGCTGATGAGGAAATTCGCCAGCACGGCGCCGATGTCGAATCCCATTGGCCCGATGAAGGCGAATTCCGGATCGATGACGCGCGTGTCGTCCGGCGTCAGCATCACCGAGCCCGTGTGCAGGTCGCCATGCAGCATGGCTTCCGCCGAGGACAGGAACTTGAGCTTGAGGCGCGAGATGGCGACCTTGAGATCGCCGTCCCCGCGAAAACGCTCCGCATACGGATCAAGCTGCGGGCTGGTCCAGCGGTTGAGCTTGGCAATGCGGTAGGGATCGGTGAAGATCAGGTCCTCGGTGATCTTGCACAGCGCCGTGTTGCCCGAGAAGGCGCCGATCATCGCCTTCTTGACATCCGCCGTCAGCGCCAGGTCGGAGGTGTGGAACAGCGTCTCCGCCAGGAAGGTGGAGATCGCTTCGGCGAATTTCGGATAGACGGTTCCGGCGATCATGCCGCGCCGCATGATGATGTGCGGGGCCAGCAGCTCCATGACGATCAGTGCCAGCGTTTCGTCGTAGTGATAGATTTCCGGCACCAGCGCGCCGGTGAGCCGCCGCTGCTCGCTGAGCGCCATGTGCTCATAATGTGCACGAGAAAGAGGCAGAGGCCACGCTTCGCCCACCAAACGGACATAGGGAAGGGCCTGCTTGACGATCACGCCGCCCGCAGGACCGTGCACCTTGAACACCAGGTTGAGGTTGCCGTCTCCCACCTCTTCGATGGTCCACGCCTGCGGTGAACCGCCGAGGCGCGCGGCAATGGGCTTGAGCTTTGCAAGGTAATCGGCCAGCGTCTTCGCGTCGAGCGCGCGGTATCCGGCGGGCAAGTCGGTCATGGGCAACTCCAAAACGGCACGCGCTTTGAAATTCATTTCAGCGCATTTGTCCAGACGCCCTGCTGTTGCAGGTGCGAAGCATCTTTTGCGATGCGATTGCGCGTTTCGCGGTGGACAGTGATCAATGTCCATTTATATGATGAAACCGGGCGGCGTCATGAGCGGATCAACGCGCGGGCGGCTTTGCCACATGACAATGGGAGAAATGCACATGCTCGACGAACTCATCCGCGAGGCGGCCACGCGCCGCGACGTTTTCCGCAAGGTCGGCAAGACCGGGCTGGCGGCAGCGCTTCTGGCCAGTGCCGGATTTGATCCCGCCATGGCGCAGGAGCTGAAGAAGTCCTCGAAGCCGCTCAAGGCGGCGATGTCGAACGCCGGCCTTCAGGCCACCTGGTGCGCCCAGGGCAAGCAGGCCGCGGAAGCCTGGGGCCAGCTCATGAACGTCGAAGTGACGTGGTTCGACGGCGAACTCTCCGCCACCAAGCAGCGCGCCTCGATCGACAACATGGCGTCGCAGAAATGGGACTTCGTGGCGATCCAGCCCTTCGGCATCGGCACGCTGGTTGATCCCGTCAACAAGATGATCGACGCGGGCTCGCCGGTGATCGGCATGGATACGCTGATCGCGCCCGCGGGCACCGTTGCCATCCACACCGAAATCGCGCCCGACAACGTATTGATGGGCTCGCTCGTCACCTCCGCGCTGATGGCGGCGATCGGCGGCAAGGGCAATGTGGTGATGACGCAGGGTGCGCTGGGCCACACGGGCGCGCAGGGCCGCGCCAAGGGCTTCAAGCAGGTGGTCGCGGGCTTCCCCGATGTGAAGGTCATCAATGAGGAGCCGGCCGACTGGGACGTGACCAAGGTGGCCCGCATCTGGGAATCGATCCTCACGCAGAATGCCGACATCGCCGCCGCCTTCTTCCACAATGACGACATGGCGCTGGCCGCCCACAACGTGATGAAGGCCAAGGGCCGCACCGGCATCGTGCTCGGCGGCGTTGACGCCATGCCGCCCGCCGTGAACGCAGTTCTCGACGGCACGATGGCCGCCACGGTGCGCAACCCGTCCTGCCGCATCCACGGCTGGTCGATTGCCGCCGGTGTGGCCGCCGTGGTTGGCGGAGAAAAGAGCGGCAAGGACATTCCTGTTTCCATCCTGGCTGACGGCCCCGTCGTCACCAAGGATACGGCTGCCGGCATGCTCTGGCTGCAGAAGAACTTCCTCATCTGATTTGAACGTGCATGACTGAAGATCAACGGAATGTGAGCAGGGACGGTTCGCCGCCCCTGCTCGAAATGTCTCACGTGTCGAAGCAATTCGGCGGCGTTCATGCCCTGCGTGACGTGAGCTTCACGCTGGAGCGCGGCGAGATCCACGGCCTCGTGGGCGAGAACGGCGCTGGCAAATCCACCATGATGAAGATCATCGCCGGGGTGCACATGGCCTCGGAAGGGGTGATGAAGATCGATGGCCGCGAGGTGCATCTGCGCTCGGCGAGGGACGCACTCCACAACGGCATCGGCATGGTGCATCAGGAATTGTCCATCATTCCCGATCTGAGCGTGGCGGAGAACGTGTTTCTCGGCGCCCATCCGATGACGTCCGCGGGCACCGTGGACTGGGCGCGCATGAACCGCGAAGCCAGGACGCTGATGGCGAGCCTCGGCCTCGACATCGATCCCAAGACGCGCATGGGCGCCTTGCCGGTTGGCCTGCAGCAGCTTGTGGAACTGTCGCGCGTCCTCTTCTCGGGCGCCCAGATCATCATTCTCGATGAACCGACCTCGGCGCTTTCACCGCCCGAGGTCGAACGTCTTTTCACGGTGCTGCGCAAGCTGCGCGGCGAAGGCCGCTCGATCGTCTTCATCTCGCACTTCCTCGATGATGTGCTGGCGATCTCCGACCGCATCACCGTGTTCCGCAATGGCGAGAAGGTGGCGACGGAGGACACCGCCAATCTCACCAAGGACAAGGTGATCAGCCTGATGATCGGCAAACGCTCCGCCGAGCTTCACATGGGCGAGGCCGCGACGCTTTCGGGCGATGACAGCCGCAAGGTGGTGCTGAAGCTGGAGCAGCCGGGCAAGCATTTCTCGATTGCGCTGAGGGCGGGCGAGATCACCGGCGTCTATGGCTTCATGGGCTGCGGCCAGATCGAACTGGCGCGCGCCCTGTTCGGCAAGATGCCGCTTCGCCATGCGACGCTCTCGATTGATGGTGCGCCGGTGAGGCTTGCCTCAACCGCGGCGGCCCGCCGCGCCGGTATCGCCTATCTGCCCGAGAACCGCCGCATGATGCTGTTCCGCGGCGAGCCGGTTTACAAGAACGTGTCGATCGCCATTCTCGACCGCATCAACAGGCTGTGGCTGAAGCCGAAAAAGGAACGCGCCATCACCGAGGCGCATATCAAGGATCTGCAGATCAGGCCGCCGCGCGCCGGGATTGCGCTGGGCTCGCTCTCGGGCGGCAACCAGCAGAAAGTGGCGCTGGCCAAATGGATCACCCATCTGCCCAAGGTTCTGATCCTGTCGGAGCCGACGCGCGGCATGGATGTGGGTGCGAAGGAAGACGTGATCCGCATCGTCAAGTCGCTGCGCGACAAAGGTGTCGCGGTGCTGGTGCTCTCGACCGAACCTGAAACGATCCTCACCCTGGCCGACAGGGTGACAGTGATGAAAAAAGGCAGCGTGAGCGCTGAATTCTCAACCGGGCGCATCGAGAAGAGCGATCTTCTCGCAGCGGCATAGGCAGGGCAGATGACAAGCATCGAAACTTCGGCACCGCGGTCCTCATTGGGCCATTTCCTGAAAGACCAGCTGCGCAACATCGCGCCCGTCTTCACGCTGCTGGCGCTGATCGCCTTCTTCACCATCGCCTCGCCCTCCTTCCTCACCCTCGACAATACGGCGAACATTCTCTCGCAGGTGTCGATCACCGGCATCATCGCCGTGGGGCTGACCTTCGTGATCTTGACCGCCGAGATCGATCTTTCGGTGGCGGCGGTGGCCAATGCGGTGGGCATCGTGATGGCCTATTTCACGCTGCAGCCAGATTATGTGAATATCGACAATCTGCCGATGCAGGGCTGGATCGCCATCATCCTCACGCTGGCGTCGGCGGGGGCCTTTGGCCTCATCACCGCTTTCGGCGTGACGCGGATCGGCATTCCCTCCTTCATCATGACGCTGGCCATGATGCAGATCGCCAATGGCGTCTCGGCCCTGCTGGTGCGCGGGCAGATTGCTTACTCATATCCCGATCTCATCACCTATCTGGGATCGCAGTCGATCTATGGCGTGCGCTGGACGATCATCGTGTGCCTGCTGTTCCTTCTGGTGGCGCATCTGGTACTCACCTACACGCGCTTCGGGCGCTATGTGTATATGGTGGGCGGCAACCGCGAGGCGGCGGAATATTCAGGCGTCAATGTGCGCGCCATCATCGCCGCCGTGATGGTGATCTGCGCCATGTGCGCAGGCATCGCCGGCATGCTGGGCGTGGCCTATTTCGGCTCGGCGCAGCAGAACCAGTTCGATACCTTCCTGCTCGACGCAATTGCCGCCGTGGTGGTGGGCGGCACCAGCCTGTTCGGCGGGCGGGGCGGCATCGGCAACACGATCATTGGCCTTCTGGTGCTGGGTGTTCTCAACAACGGCCTCGACCATATCCAGATCGACTCCTTCCTCAAGATCCTGATCCGCGGCCTGATCCTGCTGGCGGCGCTGATCATCAACGTCTATGCCCAGGTGCTCCGTGAACGGAGCACCGCGGAAGACTAAAGGCGTCATCCGCGATGGCGCAGCGCCTCCACCAGAAGCGTGAAGGCGGGCGTCTGCTGGCGGCGGCTGGGATAATAGAGGTGATAGCCGGGAAAGGGCGGGCACCAGTCCGCCAGCACGCGCACGAGCTGCTTTGATGCGAGAGAGGGCGCCGCCTTGTCTTCCGGCATATAGGCAAGGCCAAGGCCGCCGAGCGCCGCTTTCAGCACCAGGTCTGTGTCGTTGAAGATGAGCTGGCCCTCGACCCGCACATTAAGCTTGCGGCCGTCTTTCTCGAACTCCCACACATAAAGCCCGCCATGGGTGGGAAGCCTGAGATTGATCGCTTGGTGCGCCGTGAGCTGCTGCGGCTCTTTGGGTTTGGGATGATCCGCGAAATAGGCGGGTGAGCCCACCACGGCCATGCGCATGTCGGGTGCGATCTTCACCGCGATCATGTCCTGCGCAATCTGCTCGCCGAGCCTGACACCCGCATCGAAGCCCTCCGCTGCGATGTCGACAAGCTTGTGGTCCACGACGAGCTCCACCTTGATGTCGGGATAGGCGGGCAGAAACCGCGCAAGCGCCGGCCAGAGGATGGTTTCGGCCGGATGCTTGCCGGTGGTGATGCGGATGGTCCCGGCGGGCCGGTCGCGATAGGCGCTCAAGCCCGCAAGCTCGGCCTCGATGTCGCCGATGCGGGGCCCCAGCGTGGCAAGCAGCCGCTCGCCCGCCTCCGTGGGCGCGACGCTGCGGGTGGTGCGCGTGAGGAGCCTGAGGCCCAGCCCGGCTTCCAGATTGCGGATGGTGTGGCTCAAGGCCGATTGCGAGACGCCGAGCCGCGCTGCCGCCCGCGTGAAGCTCCGCTCCCGCGCCACGGCGAGGAAGGCCGTGAGATCATTCAGGTTCAGGCGGCTGTTATTCATGAAATCTGTTCATAACTCTTAGCGCCACTCTCCGTCTAGTCCGAACAGTGATTGCGCCTAAATCTCCCGCATCAGAACGGGAGACAGGACATGGACATCAAGCGCAGCGGCGAGCGGCCCTCAGCCCAGGGCCCCAATGACTATTTCACCGGCCGGGTTCGGATCGATCCGCTGGTCGACGCGCAAGCCCCCGCCCGGGTCGCGAGCGCGCATGTGACCTTCGAGCCCGGCGCCCGCACCGCCTGGCATACGCATCCCCTGGGCCAGACCCTGATCGTCACCTGGGGCCTGGGCTGGGCGCAGCGCGACGGCGGGCCGGTGGAGGAAATCCGCCCTGGCGATGCCGTGTGGTTCGCGCCCGGCGAGAAACACTGGCACGGCGCATCGGCCACAACGGGCATGAGCCATATTGCCATTCAGGAGAAGCTCGACGGCAAGGCCGTGGACTGGATGGAGCAGGTCAGCGACGCGCAATACGCGAAGGACCGGAGTCAGTGAGATGAAAACACGCGAACTTGGAAAGAGCGGCCTTGAGGTGTCAAGCCTCGGGCTGGGCTGCATGGGGCTGAGCTATGGCTATGGCCCCGCCACCGGCCGCACGGAGGCCATTGCGCTGATCCGTGAGGCCGTGGATCTGGGCGTCACCTTCTTCGACACGGCGGAGGCCTATGGTCCCTTCGTCAATGAAGAGGTGGTGGGCGAAGCGCTGGCCCCGGTGCGCCACAAGGTGGTGATCGCCACCAAATTCGGCTTCAGGGGCGGCATGGTGGAACAGGGCATGGACAGCCGCCCGGAGAACATCCGCACCATGACCGAAGCGGCGCTGAAGCGGCTCCACACCGATCATATCGATCTGCTCTATCAGCACCGCGTGGACCCCAATGTGCCGATCGAGGATGTGGCGGGCGCCGTGAAGGCGCTGATCGCCGAGGGGAAGGTCAGGCATTTCGGCATGTCGGAGGCGGGCGCACAATCAATTCGCCGGGCGCACGCCGTGCAGCCGGTGGCGGCATTGCAGAGCGAATATTCGCTGTGGTGGCGCGAACCTGAGAAGGAGATTCTGCCGCTGCTTGAGGAACTGGGCATCGGCTTCGTGCCCTTTAGCCCGCTGGGCAAGGGCTTTCTCACCGGCGCGATCTCGGCCACGACCAGTTTTGCAGCCAATGATTTCCGCTCGATCGTGCCGCGCTTCTCAGCCGAGGCGCGCGCCGCCAATCAGGCGCTTGTGGATGCGCTGTCCGGCATCGCCCGCGGCAAGGGCGCAACCCCTGCGCAGATCGCACTCGCCTGGCTTCTCGCCCGGAAGCCATGGATCGTGCCCATCCCCGGCACGACCAGGATCGCCCGGTTGAAGGAAAATCTGGGTGCAACGGAGATTATTCTCGGTACGGACGATCTGGCCCGCATCACCCAGGCGCTCGATCACATCACCATCACCGGCGATCGCTACCCGGCGCATCTGCAGGCGCGGGTAGGCCGCTGAAACAAGGAGAACCCCATGGAAAACATCAAAGGCAAGGTTGTCATCATCACCGGCGCCAGCAGCGGGCTTGGCGAGGCCACGGCCCGGCGGCTGGCCGGCTACGGCGCGAAACTGGTGCTGGGCGCAAGGCGGCTCGACCGCCTAGCGTCTCTCGCCCGTGACCTCGATCTCGATGAGGATGCGGTGGTCAGGACCGACGTGACGAAGCGCGCGGAGGTTCAGGCGCTCGCCGATCATGCGGTGAAACGCCATGGCCGCATCGACGTGATGCTGAACAATGCCGGCACCATGCCGCAATCGCTCCTTGAAAGCGGCAAGGTGGACGAATGGGAGCAGATGATCGACGTCAATCTGAAAGGCGTGCTCTATGGCATCGCCGCCGTGCTTCCGCGCATGAAGGCGCAGAAGAGCGGGCATATCATCAACGTCTCATCCGTGGCGGGCCACAAGGTGAGGCCGGGCAGCACGGTCTATGCCGCCACCAAGACGGCGGTGCGGGTGATTTCCGAGGGCCTCCGGCAAGAGGTGAAGCCCTATAACATCCGCACCACGATCCTGTCGCCGGGTGCTGTGGCAAGCGAATTGCCCGATACGATCACCGATCCGGAGATCGGCAAGAGGGTGCGCGAGTTTTACAAGATTGCGATTCCCGCCGACAGCTTCGCCAGGCTCGTGTGCTTCGCCATCAGCCAGCCCGATGATGTCGACATCAACGAAATCCTGTTCCGCCCGACAGTGCAGGAATATTGAAGAAGGAGGCCTCAGCCGCGCTCATGCGCGGCCGGGGTCAGCCGGAACAACAGATATCCGGCCACGCCCGACAGGGCAGACCCGGCAAGAATACCCAGTTTCGCCTGCGCTTGCAGGGCTTCATTGTCGAAGGCGAGCTGGCAGATGAACAGGCTCATGGTGAAGCCCACGCCGCAAATGAGAGAGACGGCGGCGGTCTGAATCCATGTGGCATGCGCGGGAAGATCAGCCAGTCCAAGACGCACCAGCAGCAGGACGGCGCCGAACACGCCCACAAGCTTGCCGATAAGCAATCCGCCCGCCACGCCAAGCGTGAGCGGCGACAGGAAGCTCGCCAGCGTGACATTCTCGAAGGAGAGCCCTGCATTGGCAAAGCCGAACACCGGAAGCACTAGATAGCTAACCGGCATATGCAAGGCGTGCTCCAGCCGGTGCAGCGGCGAAAGCGCTGGCGCTGATTCGGGTGCGGCAGGCGTGGCCCTGATCGGCAGGGTGAGCGCCAGCAAGACGCCCGCGATGGTCGAATGAATGCCCGACATCAGCACCAGCGCCCACAATGCAAGCCCGAGCGTGAGATAAGGCCAGAGAGCGGAGACGCCACGCCGGTTCAGGAGAATGAGCAGCGCCATGACGAAGCCGGCGGCGGCCAGCGCGATCCAGGAAAATCCATGGGAATAGAACAGCGCGATAACCAGAACCGCGCCAAGGTCATCGATGATGGCAAGGGCGGTGAGAAACAGTTTGAGCGAGACCGGTACGCGCGAGCCCAGAAGCGCCATGATGCCGAGTGCGAAGGCAATGTCCGTGGCGGCGGGGATGGCCCATCCCGCCCGCGTCTCGGGATGGGTGAAATTGAAACCGCTGAAGATCAGCGCCGGAACCAACATGCCCGCCAGCGCAGCCGCGCCGGGCAGAAGCCGCCGCGGCCAGCTCGACAGTTCGCCGTCGATCGCCTCGCGCTTGATTTCCAGCCCCACCATCAGAAAGAACAGCGCCATCAGCCCGTCGTTGATCCAGTGCTGCAGCGACAGGGGGCCTAAGGAGGCGTGAAGGGCACTGAAATAGAGATCGGCATGGGAAGAGTTGGCCCAGATCAGCGCGGCCACGGCGCTGAACATCAGCAGCAAGCCCGCCGATGCCTCGTTCGCCAGAAAACGGCGGATGGTGGAATCGATGAGGCCTTTGGACGAGGCACGGACGTTGCGCTGCATGGGCTGCAATCCTCAACAGAATGGGTCTTCTCCGTTGACGCGCAGACCCTCGGCGCACGCAGCACACGCCGGAGATGACGATGATCTAGGAAGTCCGGCAGGAATTTCCAGCAAAATCGGACAGCGGCTCTGCAGCCGGAGTCCGTGATTTTGCATCTATGATGTCCCGGTGAAACTTGGAGCGGGCGATGGGAATCGAACCCACGACATGCAGCTTGGGAAGCTACCGTTCTACCACTGAACTACGCCCGCAACGGAGAGGATATTAGGCGAGCCCCAGCTTGGCGTAAAGCGCCTTGCCGAGCGTCACGCCCATGATGATCTCATCGTCAGTCGCCTTGGCGCCGAGACCGACGTAAAAGCCAACGGCGGGCGCGTTGATGTTCCACACCGTCCATTCCATCCGGCCGCAGCCTTTGGCTTTTGCGATCGCGGCGGCCTTTTTCATCAGCGCGTGGCCAATGCCTTTCCCGCGCGCGTTTTCCCGGACAAAGAGATCGGAAATGAAGAGCACGCCACAGTTGAAATTGCTGTTGAAGCCGAGATGATAGAGCGCATAGCCCTGAGGCCCGCCGGCATCTCCGGCGATCAGGCCGTGAAAGAACCGCCGCTTGCCGAAACCGCCGGCCTTGAGCTCAGCCCGGAGCTTGGCCTTGTCGATGCGCGGCCGCTTGCCTTCGATGCGGCCGAGGAACGACTTGAACTCCGCCGCCATGATGGCCAGATCGCCGAGATCACCCGCCTTGAGCGCGCGGACCTTCATCGGGCGGAAGGATCAAACGGCTTGAAGTGCTTGGAGAGCTTGAGGCCCTGGCGCTGGTAATTGGAGCCGATGCCCTGGCCATAGACGCTCTCCGGCGCCTCGGTGAGGGGCTCATAGACCAGCCGGCCGATGATCTGCCCATCCTCCAGAATGAACGGCACCTCGTGGCTTCTCACTTCGAGGACGCCGCGCGAGCCTTCGCCCGCGCCTGACGAATGGCCGAAGCCCGGATCGAAGAAGCCCGCGTAATGCACGCGGAATTCGCCCACCAGCGGATTGAAGGGCACCATCTCCGCCGCATGGGTGGGGGGCACGCGCACCGCTTCCTTCGACGCCAGAATATAGAACTGGTCGGGATCGAGCACCAGCGAACCCCGCCGCCAGATCGGCTCCCAATAGTCGAGCACGTCGAGGGCGGCTTTCCTGTCCACATCCACAAGCCCCGCGTGGCGCTTGGCGCGGAAGCCCACGGGGCCATCGCCGGGAAGTGTCGAAAGATCGACGGAGAGCGCCAGCCCATTGTCAATATCGGCGTGGCCTTCGGCGATCAGCGGGTCTTGCGCATGGAGCGCGCGGATCAGCGCGTCGCTGGCGAGCGATACCCCGGCGCGGAAGCGGATCTGCGACAGGCGCGAGCCGGTGCGGGCCAGGATCGGAAAGGTGCGCGGCGAAATCTCGGCATAGAGCGGCCCCTTGTAGCCATCCGGCACCGTGTCGAAGGCCTGTGCCTGATCGGTGATGACGCGGGTGAAGATGTCGAGGCGGCCGGTTGAGCTTTTGGGGTTGGCGGTCGCCGAAACACCCTTGGGCAGCGCCAGGCTCTCTTGCAGGGGCACGATATAGACGCAGCCGGTTTCGAGCACCGCGCCGCCCGTCAGGTCGATGCGGTGAAGCTCAAGCTCCTTCAGCCGATGGGCCACCGTGCTGCGGGGGCCGGGGAGGAAGGAGGCGCGCACGCGATAGGCCACCTCGCCCAGCCGCAAATCGAGGCTGGCGGGTTGAATCTGATCCGCATCGGCGGGGCGGGCGAGGGCGATGAACCCTTGCGCGCAATACTCCGCGATGGCGCGGGCGGGCAATATGCCCTGGAGGTTCTTCGGCACGGCCTGACGTTTCAGCATGGCCTGACATGGCGAATTTGCCGAAAACCCGCAAGGCCCTTCTGCGGGGTGGAAAATGCCGGGGCCTCGGCTAGGATGCGCGCCATGTATGAGCGCATCACGAGGGGCATCAAGGTCATTGTCCGCCCGCAATTCCTCGAAAGCCAGTCGAAACCTGATGAGGGGCACTTCGTCTGGTCCTACACCATCGTGGTGGAAAACCATGGCGCCGGGACGGTGACGCTCCGCACCCGCTACTGGAAGATCACTGACGCCACCGGCAAGGTGCAGGAATTGCGGGGAGAGGGTGTCGTGGGCGAGCAGCCGGTGCTGAAGCCGGGCGATACCTTTCAATATACATCGGGCTGCCCGCTCGGGACGCCCTCGGGCTTCATGGTGGGCTGCTACCAGATGCAGGACGAGGGCGGCGAATTGTTCAACGTCGAGATTCCCGCCTTCTCCCTCGACAGCCCGCACGACAGACACGCCATCAACTGAGTGACCATGACCGGACAGATTTATGCGACCGAGGGGATGCTGGCGCGTCTCGTGAGCTTCGACACCGCCAGCAGGGATGGCAACATTCCGCTCATTGAATGGGTGGAGGATTATCTCGACGGCTGGGGTGTGCCGCATCTCCGCGTTGATTACGAGGCGGGCCTCAAGACCAATCTCTACGCCACCATCGGCCCCGATATCGCGGGCGGCATCGTGCTGTCGGGCCACACCGACGTGGTGCCGGTGGACGGGCAGGACTGGGCGAGCCACCCCTTCACGCTCGAGGAACGCGATGGAAAACTCTATGGCCGCGGCACCTGCGACATGAAGGGCTTCATCGCCGTGGCGCTGGCCATGGTGCCCCGGTTTCTCAAAGCCAATCTCAGGACGCCGATCCATCTCGCACTTTCCTGCGATGAGGAGGTGGGCTGCAAGGGCGTGCGCCCGCTCGTCGCCCATATGCGCGATCACCTGCCGAAGCCCCGCGCGGTGATCGTCGGCGAACCGACGCTGATGCAGGTGGTGAATGCGCACAAGAGCGCGGTCACCTTTTCAACCGAGGTGACGGGCCATGAGGCACATTCGAGCCTTGTCGACCGTGGCGTGAACGCCATTCTGGTGGCGGGCGATCTTCTGGGCGAACTCTCGCGCTTGAAGCAAGAACTGATTGCCGAGGGCGATCCGACGGAGCGCTTCGATCCACCCTATTCCACCGTGCATGTGGGCGTGATTTCGGGCGGCACCGCCAAGAACATCATTCCAAGGAAATGCGAATTCACCTGGGAGACGCGGCTTCTGCCCACGACCGATCCTGATTTCGTGCCGCGCCGCTTCGAGGCCTTCGCGAAGACGCTGGAACCCGCCATGAAGAAAGTGGCGCCCGAAACCGGCATCGCCATTGAATGCACCAACCGCGTGCCCGCTTTGGCGCCAGACGAGACTTCGCCCGCCGAGCATCTGGCGCTGCACCTCACCAACGCCAACGCCACCCACGCCGTCTCCTATTGCACCGAAGCCGGCCTCTTCCAGCAATCCGGCATCCCCGCCGTCGTCTGCGGCCCCGGCAGCATCGAACAGGCGCATAAACCGGATGAATTCATCGCCGTGAGCGAGCTTCGGAAATGCGAGGGCTTTATGGAGAGGCTGGTGGGGGTGGATCATCTCCCTCTAATGTGCACTTAGAAATCAAGTCCTAATCTCCGCTGTTTAAGTCGAGTTGTTTAAAAATAGAATCGGCAGAGCCCGGTTGAAGAGCCCATCGATAAGCCGGATGTACTTCCCACTTAAATCCAAAATCCCCAAATTGATTTTGTAAAAACCTGTTTTGATCGAAGTAGTACCGAATTGTTTTCCCTTCTTCATTGTCTTTTCTTGCAATAAGAAAATCTATTTTATAAAGAAATTCCGCTAGTGATTTCGGGTCTATGGGCTTCCCATTTGCAAATACAAAGGAATGATTCTGCATTATATTCTGCAATTTTTTTGTCAATTGATCGTTAGTATACAAATAGCTTTCAGAGCTTTGCCTTTCGCGCGTTGTCGGCTTCATTCCTTGCAATAGAGCGGAAATTTTAGGTAGCTCAGTTGCAAATTCATTCTGAATATCTTGAAGTCTCTCATTGGAATAATGTTCAAAATTCGAGCGCAGATCGGTAGTGGAGATTATCTCATGTTCATTTTTAAACGCAGCTCTTGCTCCGCCATAGAATAATTTCACCATGTCTCGAGGACGCCGCCGCACCAGTGATGTAAGAATTCTGTAGATGGGGGCGTTTTCCCACTTTCCAAGGCCATTAAACCGTTCCGTGATAACCTTGGAGAGATATTCTTTCGACATATCAGACTGGCGCATGCTCAATAATTGCTGGTCTGATATTTTATTACCAAAGTAACTTGCAATACGTTTTGCAACTAGCGCCAAAATTTCATGATTGTCCCAAGTCAGCCAAATAATATTTCTTTCTATTTTATCTGTAGATTCATCAGAAGTCCTAACAAGATAGTATACATCTGTACGAAGTGCCATTCTGATTTGAAGTTTCTTGTCGGAGCCACACAAATCTCTAATTGCATTTAGGAGCGCGGATATGCTTTCAATATCTTGGGGTCTTGCTTTCCAGCCGCGATCAAGGTCATCAATGTATACTCGAATGATCTCATCTTTCAAAAAAGCGCTAGCTATAGTCTTTGCTCCGGTATCTACAATTTCACCATATTTTGCGACAATTACAGCGCGGATTCCACTAATAAGCGCTTTTAGAGAACTGTAAGCAATGGCGTTTCCTTCTTCTTGTTTGGTTATGCCTATTCTTTCAATAGTTTTCTCAAAAATTAAATCCGTAATTGCCCGTTTCCAGACTTCAATCATACGATTTATGTCTGATTCCGTATGCCCCATATATCTCACTAGATCGTTTGGCTTTATCCAAACATTTAAGACTCTCCTGCCATCGTCTTCGATGGCAGCCATTTTCAGTAGGGCGCTTTTTCCAACACCCTTGTGTCCGACAAGAATGCGAATAGGAAGCTCCTGTGTCAGCGCTTCATAAGCTTTGTTTCGAAAAAAATATTGCTTAAGTCGCTCGTGATTCTCGTTTTCTGCATCTTCAATTCCAAAAATTCTTTCGATAGTGGCATCGTTAAAGACGGGCATCTTTGTGTTCCTACGATGTGTCAAAAAAATATAATATATGGGCACTTGGTATGAGGCATCAAGTCAGGCTTGAGTAGCCAACAAAAAAGTCAAAATTGCCGTAAATCACTGCAGCTTCCTCTCGATCTGCTCGTTGAACTCCTTCTCGAACACCTTCTTCTTGCCCTCGAAGGCTTCGATCTTGCCCCATACCAGCCAGTGCGTCTTGGTGGCGGTGAGGCGGCCGTAGGTTTCGGTGCGGGCCGACCAGGTGCCGCGGTGGCGTTCTTCGGTCCAGTGGGTTTCCTGGACGGCGGAGAGCGGATCGTCGGGCAGGATCGAATAGTTTTCGCGCGCGCAGGCCGAGATCACCATGCCATGCGGCGCGATTTCCTGCTGACCAAAATCATCGACGATCTCAAGCTTCATGGCGCCGGTCTTTTCATCGACGGTGGTTTCGCGCTTGTGCCACCCCTTCTTCAATTCCTTCTGCTTGGCGGCGGGCGCGGCTTCGGAGGATTTCCACGACAGCGGCACTTCGTTCTCGATTGCCTTGCGGATCGGCACCAGAACGGTCGATGTGCCGGTGTAAACGGTGAGCGTCACGGGCTCGGGTGCCGGCCACATCATTGGCCAGTAGCTGGTGGAAATCGAGACGCGCAGCTTGTGGCCCTTGGGGATACGCCACGCGATGTCATCCATTTTTATTTTCATGCGATAGCGGCGGCCGGGTTCCAGTGCGGTGGGAAATTCCCGGCTCTCGCGCATGCAGAGGTTCTGGAAATGATAGGTGATGCGCGTCACCTCGCCTGAGGGCCACACATCGTTGAGGCGCACGGCGACGGAGGCCACCGGCTTGTCCACCGAGAAATCGAGCTCGATGGCGGGCTGGCCGACGATATCCATATCCGCCACGAGGGCGGGGGAATCGAAGGTGAGCGACTGTTCGTCATCGCGCCGCTGGTCGCCGGGGAATTCGGGGCCAAGCCAGATGATGCAATATTCACCGCCATCAGCGCCTGTGGTTTGCTTCGAGGAGAGGGTGAGCACCGTCTCCTCGCCAGCAGCACCGCCGATGCCGTCGGCATTCAGGAACCAGGTCTTGGTGTCCATGTTGCCGAAGGTCCAGAAATTATCCGCGACCCAGCGGCCCTCGATCCGCTCGGGGAAGCTGCCGGGCTTGTAGCTGTCCATGATATAGGTGCGGAAATCGGAATCGCGGTTGACGCCGGTGGGCTCGTTCTTGAGCCACTGGTCCCACCAGCGAAGCGCCTCCTGCAGAAAGCCGATGCGCGGCTCCGGCACCGCGAAATGCGGATATTTATGCACCCATGGCCCGATGATCGCCTTGCGCGAACAGCGAAGCCCCTTCATCAGCCGGGGAACGGCGTTGGAATAGGCGTCGTTCCAGCCGCCCACCACCAGCGTCGCCGCGTCGATGGCGCCGAAATCCTCGCACACCGAACCATGCTTCCAATAGGCATCGCGGTGCGGATGCTTCAGCCAATCAATGAGCAGGAAGGGCTCGGCCTTGAGGCGCTCCATCCACATCTTGCGCCACTTGTTTCCGACGATCTTGGGATCGGGCGGCCGCGAGGAATAGGCGAGCATGGTGGCGGCCCAGCCATGGTTCTCGTTCAGCAGCGTGCCGCCCTTGTAGTGAATGTCATCCTCATAGCGGTCATCGGTCGAACAGATGGTGACGATGGCCTTGAGCGCCGGAGGTTTGCGCGCCGCCACCTGCAGCGCATTGAAGCCGCCCCACGAGATGCCGAACATGCCGACAGTGCCGCTGCACCATTTCTGCCGTGCAATCCAGGCGATCACCTCCAGCGCGTCATCCTGCTCCTGCTCCGTATATTCATCGAGCATGATCCCTTCGGAATCGCCATTGCCCCGCATGTCGACGCGGATCGAGGCGTAGCCGTGGCCGGCGAAATAGGGATGCGTCAGCGCATCCCTCACATAGGTTCCGTCACGCTTGCGGTAGGGGAGATATTCAAGCAGCGCCGGAACGGGATTTTTCTCGGCATCGGCGGGAAGCCACATGCGCGCCGCGAGCTTCACCCCATCCGACATGGTGATCCAGATGTTCTCGATCTCCTTCACCTTGCGCGGGAAGGTCTTGACGGTGGTGATGGTCATGCTGCGGTCCTTTCGGAAGGAAGAATGCCGTCATGGGCAAGCGAGGCCACGGCGGCGGTGATGGCGGTGAAGGAGGCGCGGGCGATCGCGCTCATGTTCCGGGCACGGAGGAAAGCGTGGACGAGCAGCGGCTCGTCGCGCACATGGATTGTATCGCCGGCCGCACGCAGGCGATCTGCATAGGCGAAACAATCATCATGCAGGGGATCAAGCCCGGCGGCCACGAGGAAGGCGGGCGGAAGCCCGGTGAAATCGGTTTCGCGCAAGGGCTCGGCATATTTGCTGCCGCCTCCCTTGTAGGTGTCGCGGTAATACTGGACATCGCTGGTGGAAAGCCCCGGCGCATGGGCGTGGGCGACATAGGAGCCCCGGCTCATGTCGCCGCCGAGGCCCGGATAGATCAGCACCTGCCCTGAAAGTTTGGGGCCACCCCGGTCACGCGCCCACAGCGCCACGGCGGCGGCGAGATTGCCGCCCGCGCTGTCGCCGCCCACGATAATCCGGCCATGCGTCTTGGCCAAATGCTGAAGCGCAAGGCAGCAATCCTCGAAGGCTGAGGGGAAAGGGTGTTCTGGCGCGAGACGGTATTCCACCGCCAGCACATCCACCCCCGCGCCATCGCAGAGTTCGGCTGAGACATCGTCATGGCTTTCGAGCCCGCCCAGCACGAAGCCGCCGCCGTGAAGGTAGAGCAAGGCGGGAGCGCCTGAGATTCCGCGTTTGCGGTAGAGGCGGCAGGGCACCAAGCCGATGCGCAACTCCTCCGTTTCGACCTCCTGCGGACGCTCTTTCCGGAAATGCGCGGCATAGCGGTCATAGAAGGCCCGCTGCTCGGCCATGGTGAAATTCACCGCATCCGCCGGATAGAAGCGTTCGCCCGCGATCAGGAAATCGCGGAAGCCCGGGTCGGTGACCCCGGCAAATTTTTGTTCGGCAGTCTGGCTCATGTGACGGGCGGCACATTATTCAGCCCCGCCCAAGATACAAGCCCCGGCCACCGCTTCAAACATGAACGCCAGTTAAAGATCGCAGCCAGACTTGGTTCAGGCGCGGCCCATTAGAACTGGCTTCACAAACGGAATTCGAGAGGGAAACGACAATGTCCAGGATCATCAACACCATCGCCGCCGCCACGGTTTTCGCCGGTTTGTTCGGCGCTTCCGCCTTTGCCGATGCCAAGAAGCCGTTCGCGGGCGTGGTGATCGTACCGGCCTCCTACAGCGCCTCGGATGAGGCGGTCTCGCCGTCTCAGGCGCAGACCCCCAAGGCCAATGCCCAGTTCAAGCGCGCCATGATCGTCGCCTACCAGACCAAGATGGCGCCGGGCTCGATCATCGTGAACACCAAAGAGAATGCGCTCTATTTCGTGATCGGCAACGGCCAGGCCGCCAAATACCGGATCGCCAGCGCCAAACCGGGTTTCGAATGGCAGGGCACCAACAAGGTGTCGGCCAAGACCCAGTGGCCCTCCTGGCGCCCGCCGGTTGAAATGCGCCAGCGCCGCCCCGAACTGCCGGAATTCATGGCCGGCGGCCCCAAGAACCCGCTGGGCGCCCGCGCCATCTATCTGGGCTCCACCATTTACCGCATCCACGGCACCAATGAGCCGAAGTCGATCGGCAAGGCTGCGTCCTCGGGCTGCATCCGCATGCTGAACGAGGATGTGACCGAGCTCTACCAGTTCGTGAAACTGGGCGCGACCGTCACGGTGCTCTGATTTTCACTCCAGTCTTCAAGGGCGCGTGCCTTAACCCGGCAGGCGCCCTTCATGCGCCAGCGTGCGCGTGGCTTCGGCGATGGCCTTGAACCCCGCCATGGCAGGCGCGCTCACATGGCGGGCGCGCATATAGGAGTGCGCCAGCGCCGGTTCGCGCCGGAGCGCCACGGGGATGCCCGCCGCCTTCATCTTTTCATAAAAGATCAGCCCGTCATCGCAGAGCGGATCATGCGCGGCCACGGTGATATAGGCGGGCGGAAGGCGTGAAAGATCGCGCGCCAGATTGGGCACCGCCTTGGGATCATGCCAGGATGCACCGCCCCGGGGCCCAAGGAAGCTGTCGAGATAGAAGATCATCTCTTCCCGCGTCAGACAGGGCGCATGGGCATTGCGCAGATAGGAGGCGGTTTCCGTATCTGCCCCCAGAACCGGATAGATCAGCACCATGCCCCGGAGTTGCGGCAGGCCCTTTTCGCGGAGCGCCAAAGCGAGGCCCACCGTCATTTGCCCGCCCGCACTGTCGCCGGCGCCGACGATATGGGTGGGATCAATCCCCATGGCGCGGCCCGAGGAGCGCATCCACTCCAGCGCGGCAAGCGAATCCTCAAGCTGGGCCGGATAAGGATGTTCGGGCGCCAGCCGGTAATCCATGAGCACCACCACCACATCGGCCTGGTCCGCCATCTCGGCGCACATGTCGTCATGCGTCTCGGGAGAGCCGACGACCCAGCCGCCGCCATGGCCATAGATCACGCCGGGCTTGGGATCATTGCCGGGTGGGCGGAACACCCGCACCGGCACGCCATTGGCGTCGAGGTCTTCAACGATGAGCCGCTCCGGGCGTGGCGCGCGGAACTGCCGGCACACATCGTCCCACGCCTTCCTTTGGCGCGGCAGAGGCCAATGCGCCGATTCAGGCGGTGACTGCGCCGAAAGCGCCTTGTAGAAGGTGAGCATTCCCGGATCGACCGGCGTCTCCGACATGATCCTTCATTCCCTGCGGCAAATCTGTCATATCCAGCGGATATATCTGCCCGAATGAGCGTAGGCCGTCTATCGATTCCCATGCCCTGGCCCTTTGCCAAACCCGAAACTGCAGCCGGTGCGCCTGAGGCCGCCGCGCGCGAAAGCCAGCGCCCGCTGGTTGCGGGCTTTGTCGAGGCGCTCCCTGATCCGGCATTGGTGACCGATTCATCGGGCACCGTCATCGCCGCCAATCCGGCGGTGAAAAACCTGCTGCGCCTCGATCCCCTGGGCCAGCATCTGGCGGCGGCGATCCGCGCCCCTTCGGTGCTCGACACCGTGCAGGACATCCTGAACGGCGGCGATGCGGCCAGCATCGAATTCGAGGCGCGGCTGCCGCAGCCCCGGCAATTCGCTGTGCATGTGGCGCCTGTTCCGTGGACGGAGGATTCGCCCGCCGGAGCGCTTCTGGTTTTGCGCGATCTGACGCGCGAGCAGCAGATCGAACGCATGCGCGCCGATTTCGTGGCCAACGCCAGCCATGAGCTCAGAACGCCGCTTGCATCCCTTTCGGGCTTCATCGAAACGCTGCTGGGCGCGGCCAAAAATGATGAAGCAGCGCGCATGAAGTTTTTGGGCCTCATGCGCAGCCAGGCCGGGCGCATGAAGCGGCTGATCGACGATCTCCTGTCTTTGTCGCGGATCGAGATGAATGAGCATCTCCGCCCGCAAGGCGCTGTCGATCTGGCGCATGTGGCCGCGCATGTCGCCGATCTTCTGGGCGGCATGGCGAAGGAGGACGGCTGCGAGATCAGGCTCGATCTTGAAAAGCCGCTGCTCGTGAAGGGTGACCGCGACGAACTGGTGCAGGTGGCGCAGAACCTCGTGGAGAATGCGCTCAAATATGGCCACGCCGGCAAGGTGATCGAGATCACCGGCCGCTCAGCGGGAGGCCACGCCGAACTCTCGGTGCGGGACTATGGGCCAGGCATCGCGGAAGAACATATTCCCCGCCTCACCGAACGCTTTTACCGGGTGAACGTGCAGGAAAGCCGGTCACGCGGCGGCACCGGACTGGGCCTTGCCATCGTCAAGCACATCCTCAACCGCCACCACGGCAAACTCATCGTCACCTCGCAGCCGGGTGCGGGCAGCACCTTTGCGATTCATCTGCCATTGTATAATTAGATCAACTGGATAGATCGTCACAAACGCGTCATTCAACCTTCATATAACGCTCATGTCGGCTCCCTAGGTTCCGCCCGTCCGAAACAGGAGAGTTCAAACATGAAACGCATTCTCATCGCCGCCAGCGCGTTTGCCCTTTTTGCCGGTCCCGCGCTTGCCCGCGACCAGCTTCACATCGCCGGTTCCTCCACCGTGCTTCCCTATGCCCAGATCGTCGCCGAGGAATTCGGCAAGTCCTATTCGCAATTCAAGACGCCAGTGGTTGAGTCCGGCGGCTCGGGTGCGGGCATCAAGCAATTCTGCCAGGGCGTGGGTGACGACACCGTCGACATCGCCAACTCCTCCCGCCCGATCAAGAAGGAAGAACTCGCCACCTGCGCCGCCAATGGCGTGAAGGACGTGATGGAAGTGAAGTTCGGCTATGACGGCATCGTCTTCGCCGTCGACAAGTCGGTGGGCGACATCGCCCTGACGCCGAAGGATCTCTATCTGGCGCTCGCCGCCCAGGTGCCGGTTGACGGCAAGATGGTCGACAATCCCAACAAGAGCTGGAAGGACGTGAATGCGAGCCTTCCCGACATGCCGATCGTGGCCTTTGTGCCCGGTGAAAAGCACGGCACCCGCGAGGTGTTCGAGCAGAAGGTTCTCGCAGCCGGCTGCACCGTGACGAAGGGCATGGACACCTATGTGGCGGGCGGCCTGAGCAAGGATGACGCGGCCAAGGCCTGCGTGAAGATGCGCAAGGATGGTGCTGCGGTCGATATCGACGGCGATTACACCGAAACGCTGGCCCGCATCGATGCCAACAAGCAGGCGGTGGGCGTGTTCGGCCTCTCCTTCTACGAGAACAACGCCGACAAGCTGAAGGTCGCCACCGTCGAAGGCATCGTTCCGTCGGTCGAAACGGTTGCCAACGGCACCTATCCCGTCTCCCGCCCGCTGTTCTTCTATGTGAAGAAGGCGCACATCGGCGTGGTGCCGGGCTTGCAGGAATACACCGAGTTCTTCGTGTCGGACAAAATGTCGGGCAGCGAAGGCGCGCTGGCGGACGAGGGTCTGGTGCCAGCACCCGAGGCGGAGCTCAAGTCGGTGCAGGACGCCGTCAAGGCCGGTACGGTTCTCAGCAACTGATCGCGTGAACAAAAGCGTGGGGGCCGATGTCCCCCGCGCTTTCCTCTTTGTAAGACGACAAGGCGTTAAGGCTCGGGGACTGACATGCCTGCAGGCTATCTGCTTCTGCTCTTGATTGTGTTGAGCCTCGCCGCCTATTTCGTGGGGCGTTCGCGCGCCACGGCACTTGCATCCGTCAATGCCGGCATCCATTCGCGCCCGTCATATCATGGCTTCTATCTTGCCATCGCCACCGCCGTGCCGGCACTTGTGGCCGCTCTGGCGTGGCTGGCCTTCGCACCGGGTGTTATCGAACATGCCGTGGCCGTGGCACTCCCCGCTGATGTGCAGGCGCTCTCCAGCGGCGACCGCTCGCTCATTTTCAGCGCTATCGACAAGCTGGCCTCCAGCATCGGGATCCTGAGCGCCGCCGATCTCGATGTACTCCGCCAGGGCGGCGATGCGGCGATGAACCTTCTCAAGGAGAAGGGCATTCTCATGGGCTCGGCACCGCAGCCCTTCATGATCGATGCCGCACTTCATAAGGCAAATCTTGAAGGCGTGAGCCGGATCGCCCTCACCATCATCTCGCTGGGGCTTGCGGTTCTGGGGTTCTTTTACGCCTCGCGGAAACTCACCGCGGAGTTCCGCGCCAGGAATGCCGTGGAGCGCGTGGTGGAAGGCGGATTGATCCTCGCCTCGACCGTGGCGGTGCTCACCACTGTTGGCATCGTCATGTCGGTGCTTTTCGAGAGCATCCACTTCTTCCGCAGCGTGCCGGTGTTCGATTTCCTGTTTGGAACCGTGTGGGACCCGCGCTTCTCGACGGCGGGCGGCGGGGACTCCGCCGGGCAGTTCGGCCTGCTGCCGCTGCTGTGGGGCACGCTCTTCATCACCTTCGTGGCCATGCTGGTGGCTGTGCCCATCGGGCTGCTGGCGGCGGTCTATATGTCGGAATATGCCTCCAGCAGGGTGCGCGGCATTTCCAAGCCGGTGCTGGAAATCCTGGCCGGCATCCCGACCATCGTCTATGGCTTTTTCGCGCTCACCACCATGGGTCCATTCCTGCGCAACACCGGTTCCCTTATTGGGCTTGATATTTCCGCCAACAGCGTGCTGACGGCGGGCTTCGTGATGGGCGTGATGATCATTCCCTTCGTCTCGAGCCTGTCCGACGACATCATCAGCGCGGTGCCCAATTCGCTGCGCGAAGGCTCTTACGGCCTGGGCGCTACGCAGAGCGAAACCATCAAGCGCGTCGTGCTGCCTGCTGCCCTTCCCGGAATCGTGGGCGCCGTGCTGCTGGCCGTGTCGCGCGCTATCGGCGAAACCATGATCGTGGTGCTGGCCGCGGGCATCGCCGCCAACCTGACGCTCAACCCCTTCCAGCCCGTCACCACCATGACGGTGAAGATCGTCAGCCAGCTGACGGGCGATCTTGAGTTCAACTCGCCGCAGACGCTCGTTGCCTTCGCGCTTGGCCTCACGCTGTTCGTGATCACGCTGGGGCTGAATGTGGTGGCGCTCTATATCGTCCGCAAATACCGGGAGCAGTATGAATGAGCGCCGCCGCTGAAACATCCCGTGTCGCGGTCAGCCGTGATGCACAGGCCAGGATGCTGGCCAAACGCAATGCCGCCGAGCGCCGGTTCCGCGCCTATGGCGTGGCGGCTATTGCCTTCTGCTTTCTCGCCGTGTTCGTTCTCTTCGCCTCGATCATTTCGAGAGGCTATACCGCCTTCCAGCAAAGCCACATTGCGCTGCCCGTCACCTTCGACGCCGCGGTGATCGACCCCGACGGCAAGCGCGACCGCAACACGCTTTTTCAGGCCGACTATGCCAAACTGGCGAAGAACGCCATCTATGCCGAGGTGGGCGTCGACACCAAGAACAAGCCGCTGCGCAAGAAGGCGGCCGATCTCCTGTCGCGCGGTGTTGATGTGGAGCTGCGCGACATGGTGCTGGCCGACCCCTCGCTGATCGGCCAGACGAAAACCGTCGAGGTGACGGCGGCCGGCGATGTCGACGCACTCCTTAAAGGCGCCATCGACCGCAACGTGCCAGAAGCCAACCGCCAGCTGAACGACCAGCAACTTGCCTGGATCGACGCCTTGGTGCAGAAAGGCCAGATCAGCAAAAGCTTGAACTGGACGCTGCTGACGGCGGGCGCCTCCAGCCAGCCCGAAACCGCAGGGCTTCTCGTGGCGCTCATCGGCTCGCTCTACATGATGCTGATCGTGGTGCTGCTGGCCGTGCCCTTCGGCGTGGCGGGTGCCGTCTATCTCGAGGAATTCGCGCCCAAGAACCGCTGGACGGATATCATCGAGGTGAACGTCAACAACCTCGCCGCCGTGCCCTCGATTGTCTATGGCCTCCTGGGCCTCGCCATCTTCATCAACACCCTGGGCCTGCCGCGCTCGGCACCCATTGTCGGCGGCCTCGTGCTGTCGCTGATGACGCTGCCGACGATCATCATCGCCACCCGCGCCGCGTTGGCCTCGGTGCCGCCGTCGATCAAGGAAGCGGCCCTGGGCGTGGGCGCCTCGAAGATGCAGACCATTGCCCATCACGTGCTGCCGCTGGCGGTGCCCGGCATCCTGACCGGCACCATCATCGGCCTTGTCCGCGCGCTGGGGGAAACGGCCCCGCTGCTGATGATCGGCATGGTGGCCTTCGTCGTCGATCCGCCCAAAACCCCGCTTGAACCCGCAACCGCGCTGCCCATCCAGATCTATATGTGGGCGACCTCGGCCGAACGCGGCTTCACCGAGCGCACGGGTGCCGCCACCATCATCCTGCTGCTGTTCTCCTTCGCGATGAATGCCGGCGCCATCTATCTCCGCCGCCGCTTCGAGCGGCGCTGGTAACCCGAAAGGATTGTCCCCCCAATGAACATGATGCCCCAGACGGTCGTGACGCCCGCCCACCCGCGCATCATCGCCGAGCGGCCGATCAAGATTGAAGCCCGCGACGTGAACGTCTATTACGGCGAAAAACACGCCATCAAGCACCTCTCGATCGATATTCCCGATCGCGCGGTGTCGGCCTTCATCGGCCCGTCGGGCTGCGGCAAGTCCACCTTCCTGCGCTCGATCAACCGCATGAACGACACGATCCCCTCCTGCCGCGTGACCGGCGATATCGCGCTCGATGGCCGCAACGTCTATGACCGAGACCTCGACGTGGTGCAGCTTAGGGCCAGCGTCGGCATGGTGTTCCAGAAGCCCAATCCGTTTCCGAAATCGATCTTCGAGAACGTGGCCTATGGCCCGCGCATCCACGGCCTCGCCCGCAACAAGACCGACCTTGAGGAAATCGTTGTCGGTTCGCTGAAGAAGGCGAGCCTCTTTGAAGAGGTGAAGGACCGCCTCAATGCGCCGGGCACAGGGCTTTCCGGCGGCCAGCAGCAGCGCCTGTGCATTGCGAGAGCCATCGCGGTCAACCCGGAGGTGATCCTGATGGACGAGCCCTGTTCGGCGCTTGATCCCATCGCCACCGCGAGGATCGAGGAGCTGATCGACGAGCTCCGGCAGAATTACTGCATCGTCATCGTCACCCATTCCATGCAGCAGGCGGCGCGCGTGTCGCAGCTCACAGCATTCTTCCACCTCGGCAATCTCGTGGAGTTCGGCGACACCGACGAGGTGTTCTCAACCCCACAGGAAAAGCGCACCCAGGATTATATCACCGGCCGCTTCGGCTGAGCCGCTTACGGAGACCATGATGTCCGACAACCATATTGTCCGCGCTTATGATGAGGAACTGGCGCACCTCAAGACGCTTCTGGCCCGCATGGGCGGCTTGGCGGAAGAACAGCTTGATGGCGCAATCGATGCGCTGGTCCGCCGCGACACGGCGCTGGCCGACCGGGTGATCGCCGCCGACCGGCGCATTGATGATCTTGAACGCGAGGTGGAGGAGAAAGCCATTCTCACCATCTCCAAGCGCCAGCCCATGGCGCGCGACCTGCGCGAGATCATGGTGGCGATCCGCCTCTCCTCCGATCTCGAGCGCATCGGCGATCTCGCCAAGAATACCGCCAAGCGCACCCACGCCATATCAGACGCGCTGCCGCGCAAGCTCGTGATGGGATTGTCGCGCATGGGCGAGCGCGCGCAGCACCAATTGACCGCCGTGCTCGATGCCTATTCGCAGCTTGATGACGAAAAGGCCATGCAGGTGTGGCGCGAGGACGAAGAGCTTGACGCGCTCTATAATTCGATCTTCCGCGAACTGCTCACCTATATGATGGAAGACCCGCGCAACATCGGCCTGTGCACGCACCTCCTGTTTGGCGCCAAGAACATGGAGCGCATCGGTGACCACGCCACCAACATCGCCGAGAATATTCATTATCTGGTGACCGGGCGGTCGATTTCCGAAGAACGGCCCAAGAAGGATGCGACATCCTCGATGACGGTCGACCTGCCGGGTGGAAAGGCACTCTAAATGAGCGCGTCCATTCTCATCGTCGAGGACGAAGAGCCGATCCAGATTCTGCTGAGCTACAATCTCGAGGCGGAAGGATATCGCGTGCGCGTCACGGCGCAGGGCGAGGACGTGCAGCATCTCGTCGGCGAGGAACGCCCCGACCTGATCCTGCTTGACTGGATGCTGCCGGGCATTTCCGGCATCGAAGTGTGCCGTCTCCTCCGCACCCGTACCGAAACGCGCGACATTCCGGTGATCATGCTCACCGCCCGGAGCGAAGAGGCCGAGCGCGTGCGCGGCCTTTCAACCGGCGCTGACGACTATATGGTGAAGCCGTTTTCCGTGCCCGAGCTTCTGGCGCGGGTGCGCACCATTCTGCGCCGTGTGAATCCGGAAGCGGTGGCGGACATCCTCAAAGCGGGCGATCTGTCGCTTGACCGCAAGACCAGGCGCGTCACGCGCTCGACCCGCGATATCGGCCTTTCACCCACCGAATTCCGCCTGCTTGAACACTTGATGCAGAATCCCGGCCGCGTCTATTCACGCTCGCAATTGCTCGACACGGTGTGGGGCAGGGATGTTTATGTGGACGAGCGCACGGTGGATGTGCATGTCGGCCGCCTGCGCAAATCGCTGAGCCGCGGCCGCGAACTGGATCCCATCCGCACCGTGCGCGGCATGGGCTATTCCTTCGACGAGAGATTTGGGAAAGCCGCTTAAGGCTTTCCCTTCAGGTTCAGCCGTAGGACACGCGGCGGTTCCGCCGGTCCTGCAGCGGCTGGTAGGCAAGCCTGGCGTGATATTCGCAATAGGGCGAACCTTCGCGGGGGCCATGGCCGCAGAAGCAGAAATCCTCCGCCCCCGGATCGCCGATCGGCCATTTGCAGGTCTTGTCCGAGAGATGCAGGATGGTGACGCGCCCGCCCTTGGGCAGGTCGACCAGCCGCACTGGCTCGGGTGCTGGAAGCGTTTGCAGCCGCATCTGCGGCTCTGCCCGCATGATCGGCTTGAGCGCCGTGGCGCCCGTCTGCGGCAGCGACGGCATGCCGGTGCCGCGGCCGGGAATGGAGGGTTCACGCTGCTTACGTGGCGCCCGAGGGGCGGCGGTGCGCGTCTGCTGCGCCCGGCCCGACAGGTTGAGGCGGTGAACCTTGCCGATCACCGCATTGCGGGTAACGCCCTGGCCCAGCCGTCCGGCAATCTGGCTGGCGCTCAGGCCTTCGGCCCACAGCCGTTTCAGCAATTCCACGCGTTCATCGGTCCAGGACAGTTTTGCCCCGCCTTGCATGTCTTGAAGGTCTGTCGTCACGCGGAATCCCTCATCCTTCGCCAGAACGGAAGTCCTGACGCCCAACAGTTTTCATTGCCCATGAAACGCTACATTTCGTAGCTTCAGTACGCCGACACTACAATACGCGGTGACTCGTCTGCAACAACCCGAACCCGCCGTTTCTCGTGTTTTCCCCAGCTATTCGCCCCGGGGTCATGGTTAACGAAGTCTTACAACCCGCCCGAATCGCCGGTCCATGCGCTGTTTTGACTCACCCCTGAAATGGGGGATCGGGCAGCACGCAAAGGCTGCAATTGACCCTTGGCGATCATGGACTTATAAGTTTTCCACAATGGATGGCGTCCGCTCCGGCGTGGACGCCATTTCACTTTGCAAGCAAGGCCAAGGACCATGATTTCGCCCGTTCTGCCCACCTACGCACGCGCCAAGGTTTCCTTCGAGCGGGGCGAGGGCGTGCGCGTGTTCACGCCCGAGGGCGAGGAATATCTGGATTTCGGCGCGGGCGTTGCCGTGACGAGCTGCGGCCATGCCCATCCCCATCTGGTGAAGGCGCTGACCGAGCAGGCGCACAAGATCTGGCACACCTCGAACCTCTATCAGATGCCGGGGCAGGAGAAGCTGGCGGGCCGCCTGATTGACGCGACCTTTGCCGACACCGTGTTCTTTACTAATTCCGGCGCTGAGGCGCTGGAATGTTCGATCAAGATGGCGCGCAAATATCACGCCTTCCATGGCCATCCCGAGAAATTCCGCCTCATCACCTTTGAAGGCGCGTTCCATGGGCGGACGCTCGCCACCATCGCGGCGGGCGGCCAGGCCAAATATATCGAAGGTTTCGGTCCCAAGGTGGAAGGCTTCGACCAGGTGCCGTTCGGCGATCTTGATGCGGTGAAAAAGGCCATCACGCCAGAGACCGCCGGCATTCTGATCGAGCCGGTGCAGGGCGAAGGCGGCATGCGGCCGGTGCCGGCCGAGTTCCTGCGCGCGCTGCGCCAGATCTGTGATGACAATGGCCTACTCTTGGTGCTCGACGAAGTGCAGTCGGGCGTTGGCCGCACGGGAAAATTCTTTGCCCATGAATGGTCAGGCGTCACGCCGGATATCATGGCGATCGCCAAGGGCATTGGCGGCGGCTTTCCCATCGGCGCCTGCCTTGCCACCGAGGAGGCAGCGGCGGGGATGACAGCCGGAACGCACGGCTCGACCTTTGGCGGCAATCCGCTGGCCACCGCCGTGGGCAATGCGGTTCTCGATGTGGTGCTGGCCGATGGCTTTCTCGATCGCGTGCAGCAGCGCGCCCTGACCCTGAAGCAGAAGCTGGCGCGCTTGAAGGATGAGCACCCCGCGATCATCGAGGATATCCGCGGGACGGGGCTGATGATGGGCATCAAATGCAAGGTGGCGAATACGGCACTGCAGGCTGCGGCCCTTGACCAGCATCTCCTCACCATCGGGGCGGGCGACAATGTGGTGAGGCTTTTGCCGCCGCTCGTCGTGACCGACGCCGATATCTCCGATGCCGTCGACCGCCTCGACCGCGCCTGCCGCGCGCTTGAAGCAAAGGCCGCGTGAGGCTTCCATGGCGCCACGGCATTTTCTCGATCTGTCCGATTTTTCGGCTTCCACTCTCGAAGGCATCGTAGCAAGGGCCCGCGCCATGAAGGTTGCGCGGCAGGGCCTGCCCAAGGGCGAACGCGAGCCGGGGGAACCACTCAAAGGCCGGGTTCTGGCGCTGATCTTCGAGCGTCCCTCAACGCGCACCCGCGTCTCCTTCGAAGTGGGCATGAGGCAGCTTGGCGGCGACACGATTGTGATTTCCGCCGGCGACATGCAGCTGGGCCGCGGCGAGACGGCAGCCGACACGGCGCGGGTTCTGTCGCGCTATGTCGATGCCATCATGATCCGCGCCTCCAAGCTCTCGAGCCTGACGGAACTGGCCGAACACGCCACGGTGCCGGTGATCAACGGGCTCACCCCTGCGTCCCATCCCTGCCAGGTGATGGCCGATGTGATGACGCTGGAAGAGCATGCAGGCCCCCTGAAGAAGATGACCGTGGCCTGGGTGGGGGACGGCAACAATGTCGCCGCTTCCTGGATCCACGCCGTGGCAAAGCTGGGCGGCACGCTGCGCCTGGGCTGCCCCGCGCCGCTCATGCCCGCGCCGGAATTGCTGGGCTGGGCCAAGGCGCAGAAGGCAAATGTCTCGGTCACGGAATCCCCTGAAGAGGCCGTGAAGAATGCCGATTGCGTCATCACCGATTCATGGGTGTCGATGCATGACACCGACGTGGCGAGCCGGCATAATCTGCTCAAACCCTATCAGGTGAACGAGCGGCTGATGAAGCTTGCCGCACCGGGCGCCAAATTCATGCATTGCCTGCCTGCCCACCGGGGCGAAGAGGTGACGGATGAGGTGATGGACGGGCCGAACTCGCTGATCTTCGACGAGGCGGAAAACCGCCTGCACATCCAGAAGAGCATCCTGCTGCATTGCCTGGGCGGCAATGGCTGAGAGGGCTGTGCCTGACGATCTAGTGCTGCCCTTCGAGGTGAAGCCGCTCGGCGTGCGTGGCCGCCTGGTGCGGCTGGGGCCGGTGGTGGACGATATCCTGCACCGCCATGATTACCCCGCAGCCGTCTCAAGCCTCTTGGCCGAAGCCGTGGCGCTGACCGCCATGCTGGGAGCGACGCTCAAGTTCGAGGGCAAGTTCATCCTGCAGACGCGCACCGATGGCCCGGTTGATATGGTGGTGGCGGACTACCTCTCGCCCGGCGGCGTGCGGGGCTACGCCCGTTTCGACCGCGCCAAGGTGGAGGCGCTCACCTCGCCCACCCAGGCAACACTTCTGGGCAAGGGCTATCTGGCCATGACCGTGGACCAGGGCGTCGACATGGAACGCTATCAGGGGATCGTGCCGCTCGACGGCGGCGACCTCACGGCGGCGGCGCACACCTATTTTGCCCAGTCCGAACAGATTCCGACCCGCATCAGGCTGGCGGCCGGGCCGCTTCTGGCGCGTGGCGAAAAAGCCGAGCACTGGCGCTCGGGCGCCATCATGGTGCAGCACCTGCCGCGCGAGGGCGGATCAAGCCCGCTGCCTGCCCAATCCGGTGACGCTCCGGAAGGAAATGATGCTCCGCCTGCAGAGCATGATGACTGGGTGAAGGCAAAGCTGCTGCTTGATACGGTCGAGGATCATGAAATGCTTGATCCCACCCTGACGCCCGAGCAGCTCCTTTACCGCCTCTATCATGAGGACGGCGTGACGGTTTATCCGGCAACGCCTCTGCACCGCCATTGCACCTGCTCGCGCGAAGCGATCACCGCCATGCTGGAACGCTTCCCGCCCGGGGATCGCGCCGACATGGTGGACAACGGCAAGATCACCGTCACCTGCGAATTCTGCTCCACCGCCTATAGCTTCGATCCTGCGGACTTCCCTGCCGCCTAAGCTATGGTGAGAAAATTGAACGATGTCGGTTTTGGAATGAAGCCGTCGCATCTCTCACACTTTTCACGATGAAATCGTCAAACCTTGCTATCGGCAGCATTGACCGCCGCTAAACGGCGTGAGAGGCTGAAAAGATGGAAAGGGGGCGTCAAGCTCCCCACGAAGAAGAAAAAATAGGGGAGACGTCTTGCGCGCCGGTCATGGCACAGGGTTCGCCATGAATTGCGCGCCGGTTCACCGTCTCTGCTCCGATATCCCGAAGATCAGGTCACTCAAGGAGAGAAACGCATGACCGAATTTGAATTCAAGCTGAAGCAGGCGCAAAAGGCCGTCAGCATGGGCAAGCTGTCGCGCCGCGACTTCATGTCCTTCTGCGTCGCCTCGGGCGTCACCATCGCGGCGGCCAGCACGCTGTTCGCCACCGCCGCCCGCGCCGAGCCCAAGAAGGGCGGCACCTTCCGCGCCGCCATGGGCCATGGCCAGACGACGGACTCCCTCGATCCCGCCACCTGGTCCAACGGCTTTACCTTCCACTTCGGCAAGTCGCTGTTCGGCGCGCCGCTGGTGCAGGTGGGCCACAAGGGTGAAGCCATCCCGCATGTGGCTGAAAGCATCGAGCCCGCGGACGGCGCCAAGAAATGGGTGTTCAAGCTGCGCAAGGGCATCACCTTCCACAACGGCAAGACGCTGACGGCGGATGACGTCGTCGCCACCATCAACTATCACATCGGCGCTGACTCGAAGTCGCCCGCCAAGGCTGTGCTTTCCAACGTGACAGCCGTCAAGGCCGATGGCCCCGACACGGTGATCTTCGAACTCTCCGCCGGCAACGGCGACTTCCCCTATCTGGTCACCGACTACCATCTCGGCATGTATCCCTCCGAAGGCGGCAAGATTCAGTGGGAGAAGGGCATCGGCGCCGGTCCCTATGTGCTCAAATCCTTCGAGCCGGGCGTCAAGGCCACCTACGAGCGCAACCCCAACTACTTCAAGGACACCTGGTTCGACGCCATCGAACAGCTGGCCATCGTGGACGTGGCGGCGCGCACCAACGCCTATCTTTCGGGCGAGGTCGACTACATCAACCGCGCCGATCACAAGACCATCGACATGCTGAAGAACGCGCCCGACACCGCGCTCTACAATGTGCAGGGCCTTGAACACTTTACCGCCCCGATGCAGATCGACCAGAAGCCGTTCGACGACATCAATGTGCGCACCGCGATCAAGTATGCCATCAACCGGCAGGAGATCGTGGACAAGGTGCTCTTCGGCTACGGCTCTCCGGGCAACGACAATCCGATCGCGCCCAGCATGAAGTTCGCCGTCAATCCGGAACCGGTTCACAGCTACGATCCGGACAAGGCGAAGTCGCTGCTGAAAAAGGCCGGCATGGAAAATCTCAAGGTCGATCTCTCGACCTCGGATGCAGCCTTCGGCGGCGCCGTCGACACGGCGCTCCTCATGCAGGAGCAGGCCAAGGCGGCCGGCATCGACATCAACGTCATCCGCGAGCCGAACGACGCCTATTGGGACAATGTGTGGCTCAAGAAGGCGTGGTGCATGTGCTACTGGGGCGGCCGTCCCTCGGCCGACGCCTTCCTGTCCATCTCGCTGGCAAAGGGCGCGGCCTGGAACGACACGCATTTCGCCAATGAGCGCTTCAACGAACTGCTCGTCGCCGCGCGCGCCGAGACGGACGACAAGAAGCGCGCCGAAATGTACGCCGAATGCCAGCAGCTCGTGCATGATGACAGCGGCCAGCTGGTGATCATGTTCAGCAACTTCCTGGGCGCCATGTCCACGAAGATCGGCCACGGCGACTTCAACGGCGACTTCGACGATGACGGCGGCTATTGCTGGGAACGCTGGTGGATGGCGTAACGCCATCACCTGCCGAAACTTTATGCTCTGGGGCCCCGTCAAGGAATTGACGGGGCTTTCCTCTCATGAGACGGTAGGCAATGAATTTCAGGAGCGCGGGCATCTTAGAAGACCCGCGCGGAAACGGATAAACAGGAGGTCTGAATGACGATCGACAATCGCAAGTTACATGAAGCGGCGGCGCTCGCGGGCAAGGGCAGGATGTCCCGCCGCGAGTTCACGCAGCTGGCGCTGGCGGCGGGGCTTTCCGTGGCCGCCGCGGATGTGATGTTCGCAACGGCGGCGCGCGCCGAGCCCAAGAAGGGCGGCACGCTGCGTCTGGGCCTTGCCCAGGGCGCCACCACCGACTCGATGGATCCCGGCCTTTACTACGACCAGTTCACCGGCACGGCGCTGTGGGGCACGCTCTCCAACAGCCTCACCATGGTGGATGCCAAGGGCAACGCCGTTCCCGACCTGGCCGAAAGTTTCGAACCGAGCGATGGCGCCAAGAAATGGGTGTTCAAGCTGCGCAAGGGATCGACGTTCCATAATGGCAAGGCCATCACCTCGGATGACGTGGTTGCCTCGATCCTGCATCACAGCGTCAAGGATTCGAAATCCGCCGCCAAGTCGCTGCTCGCCGCGGTAACCGGCGTGAAGGCGGACGGCCCTGATACCGTGGTTTTCGATCTTGCGGCCGGCAATGCCGACTTCCCCTATATTGTCTCGGACTATCACATCCCGATCATGCCGAAGAAGGAAGACGGCAGCGCCGACTGGCAGTCGGGTGTGCGCACCGGGCCCTACACGCTGGAAAAATTTGAGCCCGGCGTGAAGGCCACGTTCAACCGCAATCCCAATTACTTCAAGACCGATGCGGCCTATTTTGACCGCGTCGAATGCCTGACCATCCATGACGTGACGGCGCGCACCAATGCGCTGAACTCGGGCGAGACCGACTATCTGCACCGCGCCGATCTGAAGACCCTCGATCTGCTGAAGCTGAATCCCAACATCCAGATCTTCGAAAAGACCGGTTACGGCCATTACATTTATGTCATGAACGTCACCGCCGCGCCCTTCGACAATCCCGATGTACGCAACGCCATCAAGTTCTCGGTGGACCGCGCGGAGATCATCGACAAGGTGTTCTTCGGCCACGCGACGCCGGGCAACGACAATCCGATCGCGCCCACGGTGAAGTTCGCCGTCGATCCGCAGCCCAAGCACGTCTATGATCCGGACATGGCGAAGAGCCTGCTGAAGAAGGCCGGGCTCGAGACCTTGAAGATCGACCTCTCGGTGGCCGACGCAGCCTTCACCGGTGCAACCGATTCCGCCCTTCTCTGGAAGGAAAAAGCCAAGGCTTGCGGCATTGAACTGAACGTGATCCGCGAGCCGGAAGATTCCTATTGGGACGATGTCTGGCTCAAGAAGCCCTTTGTGGCGTCTTACTGGGCGGGCCGTCCGAGCTGCGACTGGATGTTCACCACCGCCTATGCGGCGGATGCGGCGTGGAACGACACCTTCTGGAAGAATCCGCGCTTCAACGAACTGCTCATCGCCGCGCGCGCCGAGACCGACGATGCCAAGCGCGCCGGCATGTATGCCGAGATGCAGCAGCTTGTGCATGACGATGGCGGGCTCGTGAACATTGTGTTCAATGCCTACGTCGATGCCCATGCCAACACGCTGGCGCATGGCGACACGGCGGCCAACTGGCCGCTCGACGGCATGAAGATCGCCGAACGCTGGTGGTTCGCCTGATCCGCTGACGCGTTTGGACGCAAACAGGTCGGGGCCGCGCCGTCATCGGATGGCGCGGCCCCTATTGTTTTTCTGTGGCGTGACGATGACGATCTGCTACAGTTTCTGAAAATGACGAGTGAATGGCTCCAAAAGAGGGCCAACGGGGAGTCGAAATGCATCCGGTCTTGCGAACGGTGTTGCAGCGTTTGGGGCTTGGTCTCCTGACCCTGTTTTTTGTCTCGGTGGTGATTTTCTCGTCGCTGGCCCTGCTGCCCGGCGGTTACGCCCAGAACATTCTGGGGCAGGGCGCCACGCCCGAAACGGTCGCCGCCTTCAATCATGAGCTTGGCCTCGATCGCCCGGCTTACATCCGCTACATCGAGTGGATCACCGGTGTGCTGCATGGCGATTTCGGCAGTTCCTATGCCGGTGTCGGCGGCACGCTGAAGCTGAGCGTGGCCAGCGTCATCGCGCCGCGCCTCTACAACACCTTCTTCCTGGCTGCGATGGCGGCGATCGTCGCCGTGCCCCTGTCGCTGGCGCTCGGGCTGCTCGCGGCGCTGAAGCGCAATTCCTGGTTCGACCGCATCGTCAACGCCTTGACCCTCACGACGATCGCCACACCGGAGTTTTTCATCGCCTACCTGCTGATGTTCTTCTTCGCCATCAAGTACCGCTGGTTCTATTCGCTCTCGACGGTGGATTCGTCGACGACGTTTACCGAGCACATCTATCGCGCGGCGCTTCCCGCCATCACCATGACTCTGGTGATCATCGCCCACATGATGCGCATGACGCGTGCCGCCATCATTAACCTGCTGGCCAGCCCCTATATTGAAATGGCGAGGCTCAAGGGCATTTCCCCGCGCGAGGTGATCCTCAAGCACGCGCTGCCCAATGCCTGGGCGCCGATCGTTACCGTCATCGCCTTCAACCTCGCCTATCTGGTCGTCGGCGTCGTGGTGGTCGAGGTGGTGTTCGTCTATCCCGGCATCGGGCAATTGATGGTGGACTCGGTGTCCAGCCGCAACATGCCGGTGGTGCAGGCCTGCGCGCTGATCTTCGCCGCCACCTATATTCTTCTCAATCTCACCGCCGACGTCATCTCGATTGTCACCAACCCGAGGCTGTTGCACCCGAAATGACCGCAGAAACCCAGCCCATCCGCTCCATCCGCCAGCGCCGCACCTGGACAGAAACGGCCTGGCGTGAACTGAAGAAGGCGCCGATCACCGCATGGTTCGGCATGATCGTCATCCTGCTCTATGCGCTTGCGGCCATTTTCGCGCCGTGGCTTGCGCCCTATGGCGAGGCGGATGCGGTGGGCCGCGCGTATCAGCCATCAAGCTGGCAGTTCTGGCTAGGCACCGACCAGATCGGCCGTGACGTCTTGTCCCGCCTTCTTTATGGCGCGCGCAACACCATCGCCATCGCGCTGGTCACCACGCTCCTCTCCTTCTTCATCGGCGGAACGCTGGGCGTGCTCGCGGCGCTGAAGCGCGGCTGGCTGGACCAGACAGTGTCGCGCATCGTTGACGCATTCCTTGCCATTCCCGTGCTGATCTTCGCGCTGATGCTCCTCGCGGTGTTCGGCAAGAACATTTACATCCTCGTGCTGATCCTGGCGCTTCTCGATTCCACCCGCGTGTTTCGCCTGGCCCGCGCCACGGCGCTCAACGTCGTCGTGATGGACTATGTGGAATCCGCCAAGCTGCGCGGCGAAAGGCTTGGCTGGATCGTGTTCAAGGAAATCGTGCCCAATATCCTGCCGCCGCTCATCACCGAATTCGGCCTGCGCTTCTGCTTCGTGTTCCTCACGATTTCCGCACTCTCCTTCCTGGGCGTCGGCATCCAGCCGCCCACGGCAGACTGGGGCTCCATGGTGGCCGAGAACAAGACGCTCATCACCTATGGCAACCCGATGCCGCTCTATCCCGCCGGCGCGATCGCGCTTCTCACGGTGGCCGTCAATTTCGTGGTCGACTGGTTCCTGCACAAGACGAGTGGTTTGCGCGAATGAGCAAAATGCCTGCCGACAAGAAGCGCATCAAAGGCGAGGCCCTGCTGGAAATCAGGGGCCTCAAGATCGAGGGCATGTCGGATGATGTCTGGCATCCCATCGTCAAGGGCGTCGACCTGACGCTGAAGCGCGGCGAAGTGCTGGGGCTGATCGGCGAGTCGGGTGCCGGCAAATCCACGCTGGGCCTTGCCGCCATGGGCTATACCAAGCCCGGCTGCCGCATCTCGGCCGGCACCATTGTGTTCGACGGCATCGATCTGGTGAACGCGTCCGATGAGCAGAAGCGCCAGCTCATGGGTTCGCGCATCGCCTATGTGGCGCAGAGCGCTGCCGCCTCCTTCAACCCCGCCCACAAGCTGATCGACCAGACGGTGGAAACCGCGGTGCGCCACAACATCATGCCGCGCGAAAAGGCCGAAGCCGATGCGCGCGATCTGTTCAGGCGCCTGCAACTGCCGAAGCCAGACACTATCGGCGAGCGCTATCCGCACCAGGTTTCAGGCGGCCAGTTGCAGCGCGCCATGACCGCCATGGCCATGTCCTGCCGGCCCGATCTCATCATCTTCGACGAGCCGACCACGGCGCTCGATGTGACCACGCAGGTGGAAGTGCTGGCCGCCATGCGCGACATCGTGGAGCAGTTCAACACGGCGGCGATCTATATCACCCATGATCTTGCCGTGGTGGCGCAGATGGCGCACCGCATCATGGTGCTGCGCTATGGCAACGAGGTGGAAGAAGCGCCCACCCGCGAGATGCTGAAATCGCCGACGCAGGATTACACCAAGACGCTGTGGGCGGTGCGCTCTCTGCAAAAGCCTGAGTCGCTCAGCGATGACATCATTCTTCGCATTCACAATGTGGACGCCAGCTATTCCGGCGTGGTGAAGGTGCTCGACAATGTGACCGTGCAGGTGCCGCGCGGCCGCACCGTGTCGGTCGTGGGCGAATCGGGATCGGGCAAATCCACGCTGGCGCGCGCCATCACCGGCCTGCTGCCGCCGTCCAAGGGCGAAATCTATTTCAATGGCAAGCCGCTGCCGCGCGACCTCAGGGGCCGCGACAAGGACACGCTGCGCAAGATCCAGATGATCTATCAGTCCGCCGATACGGCGCTCAATCCCCGCCAGCGGGTGCGCGACATCATCGGCAGGCCGCTTGAATTCTACCTCGGCCTCACCGGCCGAGCGCGCGACCACAAGGTCGTCGAGCTTCTGGAAATGATCGAACTGAATGAAAGCTTCATCGACCGCCTGCCCGGCGAAATGTCGGGCGGCCAGAAGCAGCGCGTCTCGATTGCCCGCGCGCTTGCCGCCGAACCTGATCTGATCATCTGCGATGAAGTGACCTCGGCCCTCGACCAGATCGTGCAGGAGGAAATCCTGACGCTGCTGTTGCGGCTGCAGAAGGACATGGGCATCTCCTACCTCTTCATCACCCACGACATCGCCACGGTGCGCGCCATCTCGGATGAAATCGTGGTGATGTATCAGGGCAAGGTTGTGCAGCAGGGGCCGAAGTCGAAGGTCCTGTCGCCGCCCTATCCCGCCTATACGGAACTGCTGCTGTCCTCCGTCCCCGAAATGGACCCGGACTGGCTGACGCGGCTGCTGGAAAAGCGGGGCGCCAAGGCCAAGGCGCCGGTGTAGCTCATTTCTCTATCTCTGGCCTTGAGCCGGTGACCCGGACTGGAGCGGCGGAAAGTCTGGTTGGCCGGGTCGAGCCCGGCCATGGAGGGTATAAGAATCACCCGATCCGCTTGCCGTCCTTGTCCAGCAATACGGTATCGCCGGGCGCGAAGCTGATCTTCACGTCCTCACCCTCGCGGTAGACTTTCCCGGCGATGGGATTGATTGCCTGCAGTTTCAGCTTTCCGACATCGAGCAGATAGGAGGCCGTTCCGCCCAGATAGGCGGTGGCGGCGACACGGGCGGGCAGCACGTTGCCGCCCGTTCCGCCAACGGTGATCTTCTGTGCACGGACGATCACCGTGATCTTGTCTCCCGCCTTGAGGGATTTCGGCGCGGCGACTTCGATCTTGGGGCCGCCCTCGGTTGCGACCGTGGCGCGGCCCGGCGCTGTTTCGGTGACGGTGCCGTCAAGAAGGTTCGACTGCCCGAGGAAGCTCGCCACAAAGCGTGTGGCGGGTGAATTATAGACCTCTTCCGGCGATCCCATCTGCTCGACCACGCCGTGATTCATCACCACGATGACGTCCGACATGGCGAGCGCCTCTTCCTGGTCATGCGTCACGAAGAGCGTCGTGATGCCCACCTCGCGCTGGATGGTCTTGATCTCGATCCGCATTTCCTCGCGCAGATTGGCGTCGAGGGCGGAGAGCGGTTCATCGAGCAGGAGAACATGCGGTTCGATGACGATGGCGCGGGCCAGCGCGATGCGCTGCTGCTGGCCGCCCGAAAGCTCCGATGGCAGCTTCTTCTCCACGCCCGGCAGGCGCACGATCTCCAGCGCCCGCGTCACCTTTGCCGCGATCTGGTCCTTCGGCACATTGCGGTATTTGAGGCCGAAGGCGACATTGTCGAAAATCGTCTTGTGCGGAAACAGCGCGTAGTTCTGGAACACCAGTCCGATGTTGCGCTGGTGGATCGGCACGTCGTTCACGCGCTTGCCGGCGATATGGATTTCGCCTGACGTGGGCGTGACGAGGCCAGCGAGCGATCTGAGGATCGTCGTCTTGCCGCAGCCCGAGGGGCCGAGCAGCGTCACGAAGCTGCCCTTGGCGATGGAAAGCGAAACGTCCTTTACGGCGGTGAAATTGCCATAGCGGAGCGTGACATTCTGGAGGTCGGCGGCGGGTGAGGACATCATCGGTTCCGGAAAACCCCTTCCCCCGCCAGGGGGGAAGGGGCGTTGTTGATCAATCACCGTTGGAGATACGGTTCCATTCCTTGGTCCACTCGTCGTTGTGAGCGGCCCAATAATCCGGGTTGGCGAAGGTCAGCGACTTCATCTCGCCGGTCGGATCGAAAGCGGGCAGCTTCTCGATCTTCTCGGTGAGCTTGATCTTCTTGGGATCAAGCGACGGCGGATAGTTCTGGCCTTCGGCGACGGCGATCGAGGTGGCGGGCTCCAGCATGAAGTTCACCAGTTCCTCGCACTCGTCCATCGGCGAGCCTTTCAGGATCAGCATGTCCTCCATCCAGGCGTAGCTGCCCTTGGGGTCGTGATAGGCAACGGGAGATCCCTGCTGCTGCAGTGCCGCGATACGGCCCGACCATGCATCCGTCACCACGATCTCTTCTTTGGCGAGGAGATCCATGAGTTCGGCGCCCGAACCCCAGTATTTCTTGGTGAGGTCACGCCCCTCGCGGATTTTCGCCCACACGGCGTCCATGTCCTTGGCGTCGTTCGGGTCCTGGCCTGTCTGCAGCGAGGCATACCAGACGCGGGTCACCATATCGCCGTAGGCGCCAATCTTGCCGGCATATTTCTTGTCGGTGAGAAGGGCCGCTCCTTTCTCCTCGGCTTCCTCTTTCGAGATCACCTTGGTGTTATAGGCGATGCCGGTGGTGCCATAGTCGAAGGGCACGCAGGAGAGCTTCGGCGTCATCTTGCGGAACGGCGCGATCATCGCCGTCATCACATTCGCCATGTTGGGAATCTTCGACTCGTCGATCTCCGAGACATAGCCGCCGTCGATATATTTCTTGTAGTATTCAACACCCGAGGAATGGATGATCTGGTAATCGCCGGGATTGGCGCTCTTGATCTTGGTGAGCACCACGTTCTCATCGTCAAACGTGCCCTGCACCACCTTGCGGCCGGTCTTGGCCGTGTAGGGCTGGAAGGCATATTTGTCGATCGCCTCCTGCACCACGCCGCCCCAGCCGTCAAAGCGCACTTCGCTTACGGCGGCGAGCGCCTGTCCCGTCCAGCGCGTGCTAAGGCCCGTCGTGGCGGCAGCCGCCGCCGCGAGCCCTAAGAAGGTGCGGCGGTCGATGCCCCCGTTCTGGTAGCGGTCGAGCAGCCGCTCAAGGCGTTTGGTCTGGCTTATTTTCATGTGACGTCTCCCTTGGTTATTCAACATTCCGCCGCATCATGAGGCGTGACACCACGCCGCCGATGAGCGGTACTCCGATGGTGACCAAAATCATCAAGGTGCCCAGCGCATTGACTTCCGGGCTGATCGAAACTTTGAGCATCGACAAAATCTGCGTGGGCATCGTCTCGACGCCCGGCGGCCGCCAGAAGACGGACGCTGTGACATTGTCGAAGGAAATGGTGAAGGCCAGCAGCAGGCCTGCGAACACCGCCGGCATGATGAGCGGCAGGGTGATTTCGCGGAAGCTCTGGAAGCGGTTGGCGCCCAGCGACATTGCCGCCTCCTCGAACACCCGCTTGACGCCGATGAGCCTGGCCTGCACCACCAGCACCACATAGGGAAGCGACAGCAGGATGTGCCCGCAGAGAAGCAGCCCGAAGTTGGGCTTGGAGCCGATCCACCGGTTGGCAAGCAGAAGGCCGACGCCCAGCACCGTTTCGGGCACCAACACCGGCCCGACGATGAGCGAGTTCACCCACTCCTTGCCGGGGAAATCATAACGCACCAGCGCCACCGCCGCCATGACGCCAAGGACGGTGCAGATGACGGCGGTGAGGCAGCCGATCCACAGCGACGTATAAAACGCCCTGAGGACGGCCTCGTTCTCCGTCAGCTTCGCATACCAGTGCAGGCTGAAGCCGGTCATCGGAAAACCGCCGAACCGCGAGGCGTTGAAGGACAGGACCACCACCGCGAGAATGGGCGCGAACATGAAGATATAGACGAGGATCGTCGCCGCCTGAATGGCCCGCCAGCCCCAGCCCTTTGTGTCGTTCATCGGCTGAGCCCCTTGAAGATGGTCGAGAGGCCCATGTAGCGGCTGTAGATCACCGCCAGAATGCCGAGAAGAACCAGCAGCACGATGGAGAGCGTGGAGCCCATGGGCCAGTTCAGCTCTTTCATGATGGTGTTGAAGATCAAGTTGCCGAACAGCGCGTCGGAGCGCCCGCCCAGAATCTGCGGCGTCACATAGCTGCCCGCCGCCAGCACGAAGCTGAGCAGCAGCCCGGCGCCGAGGCCCGGCAATGACAGAGGCAGCGTCACCTCGCGGAAGGCCTGCCACTCCGTGCAGCCCAGCGTCCGCGCCGCGGAGATCAGGTTTCTGTCGATGCCTTCAAGGCTCACATAAATGTTGAGGATCACATAGGGCAGCAGGAAGTGGATCATGCCCATGATCACCGAGCCTTCATTGTAGAGCAGCGGCAGGGGCTCGGTGATGATGCCCAGCCCCATCAGCGAGGCGTTGATGACGCCCTGTTCGCCGAGAATGTGAATCCACGAGAAGGTGCGGATGGTGAAGGAAATCCAGAACGGCACGATGAGCAGCAGCAGCAGCAGCCACTTGTGCTTGAACCGGCTCATGGCGATGAAATAGGCGGGCGGATAGGCCATGATACCGCACAGGACGGCGGTTTCCAGCGCGATGCGGAACGTCTTCAGCAGGAAACGGTGGTAATAGGGATCGGTGAAGAATTCATGCCAGTTCCCGGTGTTGAAACTCGGTGTTTCAACGCCCGCCGTCTGGAACGTGTAGAATGTGTAGACGAACATGATGATGATCGGGATCACCATCAGGAAGATCAGCGCGGCGAGCGTGGGGGACAGCAGCAGCCAGGGCCTGCGCCGTTCCGCCGCTGAAAGAAGCGACGCCTGCAATTACGTTTACTCCCGCGCACTTTTTATTCTTGGCCCGAGATTAGGAACCTCGTTGCCGTCCTGTCAATGCGCGTTATGGCGCGATGAATTCTGCCGCCGCGGTGCCGCGCAGTCCCTCTGCAACCCCGGTGCGATCTTCCGCCGACCGGTTCTGGCTCATCTTGCGCTTGGCTTCGAGCCGCGTAATGGGCAGGCGCAATCCGACAATGCCGCGCAGTTGCGAGGCGATGAACTGGGATGGCGCATCTGACACGGCCCAGGGGGTGGCGCGCCCGCCCTCATGGCGCTCCGTCAGGCGGGTGACGAGATCGAGCAGCCGGGTTTCGTCCTCGAAAAATTCGATTCGCCCATAGGCGTGGATGGTGACGTAATTCCATGTCGGCACCACCTTGCCGGTCTGCTGCTTGGTTTCATACCAGGATGGGGTGACGTAGGCGTCAGGCCCCATGAAAATGGCAAGAGCATCGCCCATGACAGGCAGGCGCCATTGTGGATTGGCCCGCGCCACATGGCCGTAGAGCGTGCCGTGCGGCCCTTCCGTTTCATCGAAGAGGAGCGGCAGTGGCGTGGCGATCAGGCCTTCCTCCGTCATGGTGACGAGGTTGGCAAGACCGCTGCCCTTCAGGGTCGCGGTGATGGCGGCAGAGTCGGTTTCAAGGAAGGCTGGCGGAATATACATGCGCGCACCATAGGGTCAGCCGCCCCGCCGGGGAACAGCCAGTCCCATGCCTGCACGGCAGTCCGCTACCCCTTGAGCAGGGTTCTCAGCTGCGTGTCGGGATTGGCCAGCACGTCGCCGGGAATCCTGGCCTGCTTGCCGATCAGCAGTTCCAGCATCTTGATGTCACGGCTGACGCTGTTGCCGGGGCCGATGCCGCTGGCGCCCACCAGCGTGCCATCGGCACGGAGGTGGCAGAGCACGAAGGCGCCATCCTTGAGCGGCCGGTGAACGATGGTCGGGCCATCCGCCGGAACGCCGGCAATCTGCAGGCTGAGGTCATATTGGTCCGACCAGAACCACGGCACCGCCAGATAGGACTTGCCGCCGCCGCACATGTTCTCGGTGGCGACTGCCGCCTGGTCCTGGGCGCTCCGCCATGTCTCCAGCCGCATGCGGCGGCGATCGAACAGCGGGTGGATGAACGAGCAGCAATCGCCCGCCGCATAGATATCGGGATCGCTGGTGCGCATGTGTTCGTCGCAGGCGATGCCATTGTCGATGGTGAGGCCCGCCGCTTCGCCAAGCCCGATGGCAGGCGAGGCACCAATGCCGGCGATCAGGATATCGGCGGGAATTCGGCGGCCATCTTCCAGCAGCACGGCATCCGCCGTGATCGAGGCGATGCGGGCTTGCGTAATGATGTCGACGCCAGCCTCGGCATGGCGCGCCGCCACGACCTTGGCGATCTCTTCCGGCACGGCGCGCGCCAGAATGCGCGGCAGCGCCTCGATGACAGATACGGTACAGCCGCGCTTGACGGCGCTTGAGGCGAGTTCGAGGCCGATGAAGCCGCCGCCGATGATCGCCACGCTCACCCCCGGCGAGAAAGCCTGGCGGAGCGCGATACAGTCTTCATGATCACGCAGCAGCAGGGCGCGTTCGGCGCCGGGCATTGGCAGCTTGCGCGGTTTGGCGCCGGTCGAGATGAGGAGTTTGGCATAGGGGATTGCCTGGCCATCCGACAACGTGACTGTTTTCCCCGCGCGGTCAATCGCGGTGGCCTTGCGTCCCCTGATCCATTGCGCGTTGAGCGAGGTCATGGTCGCTTCGTCGAGCAGCAGAACCGGTTCGGGATGTTCATCCGCCATGATTGCCGCCTTGGAGAGAGGCGGCCGGTCATAGGGTGGATGAACCTCCTCGCCGATCAGCGTGACTGGGCCTTCCCAGCCGAACTCGCGGAGGCCCACGACGGCGCGCGCCGCAGCCTTGCCCGCGCCAATGATCACCATTGCAGCATCAGTCATGAATTACCCGATATCGATGAGGACTTTGCCGTCCTCGAGCCTGACCGGATAGGTCTTGAGATCAACGCAGACGGGAGCGCCCTTGGCGGCCCCCGTGCGGTAGTCGAAGCGGCCATTGTGCTTGGGGCATTCGATGATGTTGTCCATCACGAAGCCATCGGCCAGATGCACCTTCTCATGCGTGCACAGGCCATCGGTGGCGTAGAATTTGCCGCCGGGCGCGCGATAAAGCGCGAAGGTGCGGCCCGCATGGTCAAACCTTTTCACGTCTTCCTCGTCGATGTCGCCTTCGGCACAGGCCTGAACCCATTGGGCCATGACACGCTCCAAACCTCTGGAGCGCCTGTCTATTCCGCCGCAGCGGGCGTTGCAACCGCCGTGGGCGGCAAGGTGCGTTCCACCGCCCAGCCCGGTTCCTTGACCTGCCGGAGCAGCGCCGGAATGATCTCGCAGTAGGCTGCGAAAATGCCGGGATAGGGTGTGGGGCAATAGGGCTTCATCTCTTCATGAAGTGCCGGCAGCTGGTGGTAGGGCACCATGGGGAACATGTGATGCTCGATGTGATAGTTCATGTTCCAGTAGATGAAGCGCATCAGCGGGTTCATGTAGACGGTGCGGGAGTTGAGCCGGTGATCCAGCACATCCTCACGGAGCCCCGCATGTTGCGTGAGGCCGGTGACGATATGCAGCCACGCGCCATACATGGTGGGAAGCGGCCCCACCAGCAGCATCGGCAGGATCGAGCGCATGTAAATCGCCAGCGCGATCACCGCGAAATGAATGAGAAGCCAGATGCGCGCCACCAGATAGACCTTGCCGCGCTCCATCTCGGGGATGAAGGTTTCCTCCGCTGGCGTGAGCCTACCCGAGGCATGAAGGAACAGGCTCTTCGTTTCGCCAATAATCTGCGGAATGCCGAAGAACATGGAGATGACCTTCAGCACAACGGTAGGGCGCATCACGCCAATTTCCGGGTCGCGCCCCACGATGATCGTATCGGTGTGGTGGCGCGTGTGGCTCCACCGCCAGACGGTCGGCTCGCGCATGATCATGAAGCAGGCGATATGATAGACGGCATCATTCATCCATGGCGTCTTGAAGGCCGTGCCATGCCCGCATTCATGCCAGCGCGAGTCACTCGATGAGCCATAGAGCACGCCATAGGCGAGGAAGAACGGGATAGACCACGCCGTGGGCCAGAACCAGACCGCCAGCCCGCCGGTGATGAGAAAGCCCAGCACCCACAGGATCGTGTCGCGGATGGCCGGGCCATCGGAACGCTGCATCAGTTCCTTCATGCGCTTGCGCGGAATGGGCGCCCGGTACCATTCGGCGGAGGCAAGCCCTGCCTCCAGCGCATGTTGGGCCTCGGGGCCTGTCAGGCTGTAGTCGCGGGGTATGAAAGGCATGGTCATGACGCTGGTTCCGGCTTACGGCGCGGCGGCTGATCGTGTAGGAACTGGTGCCGTGAAGGAAACCGATCTTTACCCGCCAATCAAGCGCTTTCTGGAAGCGCAGGGATACACCGCCAAGGCTGAAATCGGCGGCTGCGACGTGCTGGCCGTCAGGGGCGATGAACCCCCGGTGATCGTTGAGCTCAAGACCGGTTTTTCATTGAAGCTGCTGCTGCAGGGAATCGACCGTCAGGCAGTCACCGATGCCGTCTATCTCGCCATCGCCGAACCGAAGAGAAGCCTCCGGAACGATCTCGTGAAGCTCTGCCGCAGGCTGGGGCTGGGGCTCTTGACGGTGCGCGGCGGGACGGTGGAGGCGGTCTGCGATCCTGAACCCTATGCGCCGCGAAAGATGGCGCCGCGCAAATCCCGGCTGCTGAAGGAGTTTGCCAACCGGGTGGGTGATCCCAATACGGGCGGCAGCACGCGAAAGCCCTTGATGACCGCCTACCGGCAGGACGCGCTCCGCATCGCGCAGTCTCTCGGAGCAGGGCCAATGAAGGTAAAACTGCTCCGTGAACAGACCAATGTGGCGCGCGCGCAAACGATTCTGCATGGCGATGTCTATGGCTGGTTTGAGCGCGTCGAGCGCGGCATTTATGGCCTGACGCCAAAGGGCGTGGCGGCCCTGGCTGATTATGCTGAAGTGATCGCCCTGCTTCTTGCCCCGGGCGAGGACATTATCCGCGCTGAACCGCGCGCTGAACCCTTGCGTGTATCCGCCGCAGGCCGAGCCAGACCAGCCCGAGGATGACCGGAATGGCGACGAGCATGGCCGCCTTGCTCTCCAGCGCCGGGACATAGGGCCCAAGCGCCTCGAAGACTTTCGACACGATGGCGATCGAGTAATAGCTGATCGCCACCACCGACAGGCCTTCCACCGTTTCCTGCAGCATCACCTGCTGGCGCGAGCGCGATTCCATCGAGCGCAGCAGCCGCTGGTTCTGCGCTTCCAGTGCAATGTCCACGCGCGTGCGCAAGAGATTTGAGGCCCGCTCGGTGCGCGCGGCAAGCCCGGAGATCCGCTCGCCCACCGCCTGGCAGGTGGTCATCGCCGGGCTGAAGCGCCGGTCAAGGAACACGCCGAGGCGCTGGCAGTTCGCCACCCGGTCCTCGCCCAATTCGGCCACGCGTTTTGCCACCAGCGCCGCATAGGCGCGCGCCGCCGCGAAACGGTAGCTGGCGCGATTGGACATTTCCTCGACATCACGCGCGATGTGGCTGAGTTCGCCCAGAAGCCTCGCGTCTTCATCCGGCGCCTGCGCCGCCAGCATGCCGTCAATCGTCTGCGCAAGCGCCTTTTCAAGCGGTCCCAGCTCTTTCTGGAGCTGCCGCGCCAGCGGAAAGGCAAGCAGCGCCATCATGCGGTAGGTTTCGATCTCGTGGATGCGCCGGGCGACGCGGCCCAATCTCAGCGGCTGAACGCCATGATCATGCACCAGCATCCGCGTGTAGCCGTCGTCGCCGATGCGGAAATCGGTGTAGACGGTGGCGCCGCCGCGCGTCACCAGCGATCCCGCCACTTCGCCATCATGAAACAGGGCCGTGAGGCTTTGCGGGGTCGGGGCGGGAGCGGATTGGGCGAGAATATGGGTATGGATCGCCACCAGCCGCTTGCCCGGCAGCGTATCGAGCCAGCCAAGCGGCAGAAGGGCGATCGCTTCGCCCTTGCCGCTCTCGCCATCGGCGATGATGCTGATGCGGTAGAATTCACCATGCTGCTCATATTTGAGCGAACCGCCGTGAAGCTCCGCCGTGTGATGGACCGCGCCGGTTTGCGGCGGCTTGACACCCAGCGCATCGCAAAGCCGGGTAATGGCATTCAAAGGCTCGCCGCCGCCATCATCTACGGTGAAGGCCAGATGGGTGATCCGGCAGGGCGCTGTAACAGCCATGCCGGGCCGCCCATGCAGCTCGTCATTGAGGACCAGTCTCAATTCGTGGTCGATCATCACCATGCCCCCCGCTTAGGGACCGTGCGGGGATGGGTCAATGCGGCGGAGTAGCGTTGCAAGGCACCGGGCGCTAGACTGCTTGTGATGAAAGTTGCCGATATCGTCAAGCTGCCGGTCTGGACGCTCGCCCTGGCGAGCGGCGCGAAATCATTCCGCGACAACAAGGTAATTGGCTCTCCCACCCTGAACCGCTGGGGCCTGCACCGCGCGCGGGTGAAGCTGGCGCATGATCTGGCGTGGTCGCGCCGCCGCCGCCTTGCGCCGCTGGTGAGCGTGGAGGATCGCGCGGCGTTTGACCGCGACGGTTTCGTGGTGAAGGAAAATTATCTGGCGCCGGAGGAGTTCGCACGCCTTCGCGGGCAGGTGTTCGCGTTTGCAGGCCCGGCCCGCGAAATGGTGCAGGGCGATACCATCACCCGCCGCCTGGCGCTTGATCCGGGGGCGCTGAATGCCATGCCGGCCATGCGGGGGCTTCTGGCGCGGCCGGACTGGCGGGGCCTGCTCCGCTACGTGGGGTCCTTCGATCAGGAGCCGCTGCACTATATCCAGACTATCCTGTCGCATGTGCGCGAAGGCGCGCCCGACCCGCAGACCAACATCCACGCCGATACTTTTCATCCCAGCGTGAAGGCCTGGCTGTTCCTGACCGATGTGGCTGAGGATGAAGGCCCCTTCGTCTATGTGCCGGGCTCGCACCTGATGACCGCCGAGCGGCTGGACTGGGAAACCGCGATGAGCCTCAAGGCGGCGGACAATCCCGACCGCTATTCCGCCCGCGGCTCGTTCCGGGTCGGCCCCGATGACCTCGCCCGCATGAAACTGCCCAGGCCGCAAGCCTTGGCGGTGCCCGCCAACACGCTGGTGGTGGCCGATACTGTGGGCTTCCATGCGCGGGGTTTCAGCGCCAGGCCGTCGCGCCGGGTGGAAATCTGGTCCTTCGGGCGGCGCAACCCTTTCCTTCCATGGACCGGCCTCGATCTCATGAGTGTGCCGGGCCTCGCCGAACGGCGCATTCCAGCCCTGTGGTCGGCGCTGGATACAGGGGCAAAATGGGGGCTCGCCCGCAACAGCTGGGTGGCGAAAGGCTTGAAAACGCCGCTTCAGGATTGAGCTTGCGGTGCGCCCATCAGAATTTTCGTGGATTCCACCATCCCCCTTCCGCGCCGCCTGAAAACGGCTATAAGAGCGCCCGACCAGAGCAAAATCGGAGACCGCCATGACGAAGGTTCGCGTTGCCATCAACGGATTTGGCCGTATCGGCCGCAATGTTGTCCGCGCCATCTATGAATCGGGCCGCAAGGACATCGACGTGGTTGCGATCAACGATCTGGGCCCCGTCGAAACCAATGCGCATCTGCTGCGCTATGACTCCGTGCACGGCCGGTTTCCGCACGAGGTCACGGTGAAGGGCGATGCGATCGGCATCGGCACCGACACCTTCAAGGTCACAGCGATCAAGGACCCGGCCACGCTTCCGTGGAAGGATCTGGGCGTCGACATCGCACTCGAATGCACCGGCATCTTCACGGCCCGCGACAAGGCGGCGGCGCATCTGACAGCCGGCGCCAAGCGCGTCATCGTTTCGGCGCCCTGCGATGGCGCGGATTTCACCGTCGTCTATGGCGTCAACCAGGACAAGCTGACGAAGGATCATATCGTCATTTCCAATGCGTCGTGCACCACCAACTGCCTGGCCCCCGTCGCCAAGGTGCTGAACGACACCATCGGCATCGACCATGGCTTCATGACCACCATCCACGCCTATACGGGCGACCAGCCGACGCTCGACACCATGCACAAGGATCTCTACCGCGCCCGCGCCGCTGCCATGTCGATGATCCCGACATCCACGGGCGCCGCCAAGGCGATCGGCCTGGTGATCCCCGAACTCAAGGGCAAGCTCGACGGCACGTCGATCCGTGTGCCGACGCCGAACGTCTCCTGCGTCGATTTCAAATTCGTGGCCAAGAAAAAGACGAGCGCCGAAGAGGTGAATGCCGCCATCAAGGCGGCAGCCGACGGCAAGCTCAAGGGCATCCTGGGCTACACCAACGATCCCAATGTCTCGATCGACTTCAATCACAATCCCAATTCCTCGACCTTCCACATGGACCAGACCAAGGTCATCGAAGGGTCGCTGGTGCGCATCCTGTCGTGGTACGACAATGAGTGGGGTTTCTCGAACCGCATGGGCGACACGGCGGTGGCGCTCGGCAAGCTGATTTGAACTGATGGCCCGCCCGCTTCTGATCTCGCCCTCGATCCTCGCCGCTGATTTCGCGGTGCTGGGCGAGGAGGTGCGGGCGCTCGATGCGGGCGGCGCCGACTGGATCCACATCGATGTAATGGATGGGCATTTCGTGCCCAACATTTCCTTCGGGGTGCCGGTGATGCAGTCGATCCGGTCGGTGACCAAAAAGCCTTTCGACGTGCATCTGATGATCTCGCCGGTGGATTCCTTTCTTGAGAGCTTTGCCAAAGCGGGAGCGGACGGCATCACCGTTCATGCCGAGGCGGGGCCGCATCTCGACCGTTCGCTGCAGGCCATCCGCGCGCTGGGCAAGAGGGCGGGCGTCTCGCTCAACCCTTCGACACCCGTCAGCGCCATCCGCCACGTGCTGGACCGGCTCGATCTCGTGCTGGTCATGACGGTGAACCCCGGCTTCGGCGGCCAGGCCTTCATCCCCGCCATGCTGGAGAAGATCGCCGAGGTGCGTGAACTCGTCCGTGGGCGGAATATCGACATCGAGGTGGATGGCGGCATCACGCCGGAAACCGCAAGGAGCGTCGTCAAGGCCGGGGCCAATGTGCTGGTCGCGGGCTCCAACATCTTCAAATCGAAGGACTACGCCGCCGCCATCAAGGCGCTTCGCGTAGGCGCCGAGAGCATTTCGGCCTGACCTCTTGGTAGGCAACTAAAAGATTGCATATAAAACATCCGCCCTTATCCTTCCCTCTCGCAGGGGAAGCCAAGGAAGAATGCCGATGCTCGAGAAACACTATCGCTGGGTGATCGTGGCGGCGGGCGGCCTCATGGGCTGCGTGGCGATCGGCGCCATGTTCGCGCTGCCGGTGTTCATCGTGCCGATGGCAGAAGCCACGGGCTGGTCGCGCACCGGCATTTCCAGCGCCATGACCATCGCCTTCCTCGCCATGGCAGCCGGCAGCATCTTCTGGGGCAGCCTTGCAGACAGGATCGGCCCCAAGGCGGTGGTGCTGATCGGTTCCGCCTTGCTGGCGGTTAGCATCGCGCTCGTCAGCCGGTGCCGCACGCTATGGGAGTTCCAGCTTGTCTTCGGATTGCTCGTCGGCATCGCGGTATCGGCGATCTTTGCGCCCATGATGGCGGCGGTGACGGAATGGTTCGATACGCACCGGAGCCTTGCCGTGTCCCTCGTTTCCGCCGGAATGGGCATGGCGCCCCTCACCATGTCGCCGCTGGCCGCCTGGCTGGTGGAACGCATGGACTGGCGGGCGAGCTATCTGTGGGTCGCACTCATCGTCGCGGTGCTGATGATCCCCGCCGCCCTGCTGATCCGCCGTCCCCCGGCCCTTGAGGCCGGAGCGCCCGCCGCCACCCAATCCGGTGATCCCGTGCCTGCGATGTCGGTCTCGCAGGCACTGTGGTCACCGCAATTCATCATCCTGGCGCTGACCAATTTCTTCTGCTGCGCCACCCATTCGGGTCCGATTTTCCATACCGTGAGCTATGCCATCGCCTGCGGCATTCCCGCCATCACGGCGGTGACGATCTATAGTCTCGAAGGGCTGGCGGGCATGGGCGGGCGCATCGGCTTTGGCCTTCTGGGCGACCGGCTGGGGGCCAAGCATGTGCTGGCGGCGGGTCTGCTGATCCAGGCGGTGGGCGCGCTTGGCTATTTCTTCGCCAGCAACCTCGCCTCTTTCTATGCGGTGGCGGTGATCTTCGGCTTTACCTATGCGGGCATCATGCCGCTCTATTCGGTGCTGGCGCGCGAGAATTTTCCGCTCCGCATGATGGGCACCATCATCGGCGGCACGGCGATGGCGGGAAGCCTCGGCATGTCGACAGGCCCCCTGCTGGGCGGCTGGATTTTCGACCACACCGGCAATTACGGCTGGCTCTATATCTCCTGCTTCGGCATGGGCATCGGCGCCTTCCTCATCGCCATGCTGTTCCGGCCGTTTCCAAAAGCTGCATGAGTTTCACGGCTTCTTCTCCACCCATTCGATGAAGGCAGTGAGCCAATCACCGAGGAACTTGCGGGTGGTGGGATCGGTGAGGTTGCCGTCCTTGTCGAACTTCTCCTCATTGTGGTTCACGAAGATTTCCGGCCTTGGCATGACGATGCATTGCAGCGCCTGAAGATTCTGCCGGAAATGATATTGCGACCGGCCGGTGCCAAGGAAAAACCCGGCCCCCGCGCCGACGATGCCAGTGCGCTTCCATTTGAAGACGGCGGAGCGGCGCGACAGCCAGTCGGTGGCATTTTTCAGCACGCCCGGCACCGAGAAATTATATTCGGGGCAGGCGAAGATCAGCCCATCCGCGGCGGCGATGCGGGCATCGAGCGCCTTCACGGCTTCCGGCTTGCCCGAGGCTTCCTCAAGATCGCCGTCATAAAGGGGAATGCCATGCAGCGTGGCGATCTCGATGGTGACGCCCTGGGGCGCCATCTCCTTGAGCGCCCGCAGGAGCCCCGTGTTGGTGGAGCCTTTGCGGAGCGCGCCGCTGATCGCCAGTAGCTGCATGGCCTTTGTCCCTAACCCATATCGAACAGCAGGAATTCGGACGGCTCATCCGCCCGAATCTCAAGCTTAGCCTCGCCCGAGGCGGCCAGTCCATCGCCGGTCTTGAGGCTGGTGCCATTCACCGTCACAGCGCCCGAGGCCACCTGCAGCCACTGGCCGCGGCCTGCCGCGGGCCGGTGTTCAACGGCGCCACCCTTGTCCAGAAGCGAGGCATAGACATCGGCATCCTGATGGATTTTGAGCGCGCCATCACGAGCCGTGCCCGAGGCTACGAGGCGGAGCTTGCCGGTGCGCTCCGCGGCCGGGAAGTTTTTCTGCTCATAGGACGGCGCGATGCCGGTCTTTTCCGGCATGATCCATATCTGCAGGAAATGCACGGGCTCCGTCTCCGACGCATTATATTCGGAATGGCGGATGCCGGTCCCGGCGGACATGCGCTGCACATCGCCCGGGCGGATCACCGAGCCGGTGCCGATCGAGTCCTTGTGCTCCATCGCCCCTTCCAGAACATAGGAGATGATCTCCATGTCGCGGTGGGGGTGGGCGCCGAAACCCGCACCCGGCGCCACCCGGTCATCATTGATGACACGCAGCGGGCCGAAGCCCATGTGGGCCGGATCGTGATACTGGCCGAAGGAAAAGCTGTGGTGGCTGTCGAGCCAGCCGAAATTGGCATGGCCCCTGTCTTCTGCCTTGCGAACGGTAAGCATGGACACCTCCATCAATTGCGATGCGGCAAAAGTAGGAATGAGCGATATTTGTGACAATCATCAAAAAATTGAATATATTGTTGCATATAAAGCAACAATAAGCCGATGGATCGCCTCGGAGCCTATAAAATCTTTTCCAGCGTTGCCGAAAGCGGCGGCTATTCGGCTGCCGCGAAGGCGCTGGGGATTTCAAAATCCGCTGCGAGCCGCCAGGTGGCGGCGCTGGAGGGCGAGGTCGGCGCGCAGCTTCTCCGCCGCTCCACCCGCAGCGTGAAGCTGACCGATACGGGCTATGCCTATCTCGAACGCGTGCGGGCGATTCTGGAGGATATCGCGGAAGCCGACAGGGCCGCATCAGCCCACCAGGACACCGCCTCGGGCCTCCTCCGTATCAATGCGCCAATGTCCTTCGGCATGTCGCATCTGGCACCCGCAACCTTTGATTTCATGACGAAATTTCCTGAGATCGAGGTGTCGTTGATGCTGAACGACCGTTTCGTCGATCCTTACGAAGAAGGCTTCGATCTGACGGTGAGGATCGGTGAACTGACGGCTTCGAGCCTTCTGGCCCGCAAACTGGCACAGATCGACATGGGGCTTTATGCCTCCCCTGCCTATCTGGCCCGCGCCGGCAGGCCTCTGGCCCCGGCCGATCTCGCCGCGCACGTGCTGCTCCATTACGGCCATACGCGCAACGGCGCCGAATGGGCGCTCGGCGGTGCAAAGCCCCTGCATGTCCAACCCATCCTCTGCTCCAACAGCGGCGAAGTGCTGCGTGAGGCGGCTGTTGCGGGGAAGGGGATTACGCTCTTGCCATGCTTCATTGTGCGGCGCGAAATCGAGAGCGGCGCGCTTGTGCAGCTTCTCGATGGTTTCGAACCAAAACCGCTGCCCCTCAATGCAGTCTATCCGCCGACGCGCTTTCTCGCGGCCAAGGTACGGCTCTATATTGATTTCCTGGCAGAGCGCTTCAGGCGTCAGCGCCCTTGAGAGATTTGAGTGCCGCCAGGGCGCGGTTTCGTGCAAAGCCATGTGCGACGACGGGGGCGGGATAGCTCTTGCCAATGACGACGCCGGCGCTGCTGAGCGTGGACGCGGGCGCTTCCCAGGGCTTGTGAATCCATTGCGCCGGAAGCTTTGCCAGCTCCGGCACCCAGCGCCGCACATATTCTCCCTGGGCGTCAAACTTTTCGCCCTGAAGGACCGGATTGAAAATGCGGAAATAGGGTGCGGCATCCGCGCCGGAGCCCGCGACCCACTGCCAGCTTGCGGCATTGTTGGCCAGATCCGCGTCCACCAGCGTATCCCAGAACCAGTGTTCGCCCTCTTGCCACGGGATGAGCAAGTGCTTGATCAGAAAGGACGCTGCGATCATACGCACCCGGTTGTGCATGAAGCCGGTGGCCCACAGCTCGCGCATTCCGGCATCGACGATTGGGTAGCCCGTCAGGCCTTTCTGCCATGCTTTAAGGCCCGCGGGATTGGCCTCCCACGGGAAATCAGCAAATTCCGGGCGGAACGGCTTTTCTGGCAAGTCAGGGACATGATGCAGGAGGTGCCAGGAAAAATCCCGCCACAACAGTTCGGTCAGGAACTTCTCAGCGTCGGCATCCAGCGCGCCGTGCCGCCGCGCCGCTGCCGCCCTGATGCTGTGCCAGCATTGTACCGGGGAAATCTCCCCGAAGTGCAGATGGGGAGACAGGCGCGAGGTGCCATTCACCCCCGGAAAATCGCGGGAAGTGCTGTAACCTGTCAGTACCTCATCCGCAAAACGCGATAGCTGTTGTTGCGCGCCGGTTTCGCCGGGATGCCAATAATCGGGAAAGCCGGCTGCCCAATCGGGATCAGAAGGAACAAGATTCCATTCCGATAGCGACTCGCTATCGATATCGCCAGTCCACGGCGTGAAAGTGGGAACAGGCTTCGGCGCGCGCGGTTCCCCGCGCGAGAAGCAGGCGCGGGAAAAGGGCGTAAACACCTTGTAGGGTTCGCCCTGACCATTGCGGATTGCCTCCGGCTCATGCAGCAGATAGCCGCCATAGCGATGGCACGGCACGCCTGCGGCATCCGCAATCGCTTTCACGCGCGTTTCTTCAGCGGCAGACTGCGGCGCATACCCTCTGGTGAAATGCAGGCTGCCTGCCCCTGTCTGGCGCAGGACATCAGCAATCACGGTATCCGGCCGTCCGCGCCGCAGCACCAGCTGCATCCTCTTCGCAAACGCGGTAAGACTTTGATAAAGCCACCAATTCGAGGTATTGCCCGGTCTCCAGTCAGATGAAGCGTCATCTTGTATATACAGGAAAATCACTGACCCCTGTGCTGCCGCCGCAGTGAGCGCGGGATGGTCGGCCAGGCGGAGGTCGTGCCGCAGCCACAGGAGAGCGGGCGGCATCAACCTTTCCGCGCCACCAGCATGTAATTCACGTTCATATCGCGGGATTTCCGCCAGATGTTTTTGATCGGGCTAAAGGTGACGCCGGTTTCATCCTTGATTTCAAGGCCATTCGCGGAGAGCCAACCTTTCAGTTCTGCGGGCGTAATGAATTTTTCCCACTGATGCGTGCCTTTGGGCAGCCAGCCCAGCACATATTCCGCCCCGATGATGGCAAGGCCAAAGCTCTTGAGCGTGCGGTTCAGGGTCGCCACGAACATCAGGCTCGATGGCTTCAGCATCGAGGCGCAGACCTGAGTGAACCCCTTAGGGTCAGCCACGTGTTCGATCACCTCCATATTGAGAATCACATCAAAATTTTCGCCGGCGGCAGCAAGGCTTTCAGCCGTTCCCACCCGGTAATCGATGGAAAGACCCTGTTCAGCCGCGTGGACGGATGCCGTCCTGATATTTTTTTCGGAAGGATCGACGCCCACCACGCTGGCGCCCAGCCTCGCCATGGGTTCCGACAGAAGGCCGCCGCCGCAGCCGATGTCGAGAAACCGCAAGCCCGCAAAAGGCCGGCGCTCTTGAGGGTCAAGGCCGAACCGGCCGCACACCTGCTCTTTGATATGCGCAAGGCGCACCGGGTTGAAGACATGCAGGACACCGAATTTTCCTTTGGGATTCCACCATTCGGCGGCGAGTCTGGAGAATTTCTCCACTTCCGAAGGGTCGAGGGTCTGGATGGCGGCAGCGGTCATGTCAGGGTCCATTTTTGCACCGTCACATTATTGCATAAGCGAAGCCCGTCATCTATGAGAACACCGCGCCGCATTTAAGGGTTCAGTACAAACGCATTTGGCCCCCGCGCCTGTTCGCGGGGATTTGAAAGGTTTTGGCCGATGGGCCGTCTGGTTATGAAGTTCGGCGGAACCTCCGTCGCCGACATTGAGAGAATCCGCAATGTCGCCCGCCACGTCGAGCGCGAGGTAAAGGCGGGGCATCACGTCGCCGTGGTCGTCTCTGCCATGTCGGGCGCGACCGACCGGCTGGTGGGTTGGTGCCGCGAGGCTGCCGCCGTACACGATGCGCGCGAATATGACGCCGTGGTTGCCTCGGGCGAACAGGTGACCGCAGGCCTTCTCGCCATCGTGCTGCAGGACATGGGCATCCCGGCGCGCTCCTGGGCGGGCTGGCAAATCCCCATCAAGACCGATGGCGTGCATGGCGCCGCCCGGATCGCGGCCATCGAGGGTGATGAGATCAGAAAGCGCATGGAGCAGGGCCAGGTGGCTGTCATCGCAGGTTTCCAGGGCATCGGCCCTGACCGCCGCATCACAACTTTGGGCCGCGGCGGGTCTGACACATCAGCCGTGGCGGTTGCGGCGGCGCTCGACGCGGCCTGCGACATCTATACCGATGTGGACGGCGTTTACACCGCCGACCCCCGCATCGTGACGGGCGCGCAAAAGCTCGATCGCATTTCTTACGAGGAAATGCTGGAGCAGGCCTCGCTGGGCGCCAAGGTGCTGCAGACGCGCTCGGTTGAACTCGCCATGGTTTACAAGGTACCCTTGCAGGTGCGCTCGAGCTTCGAGGCACCCGATTCGCCCAACCAGAACAAGCCCGATGGCACGGGGCCCGGAACACTCGTTTGCGATGAGGATCGTATCGTGGAACAGCATGTCGTCAGTGGTATCGCCTATTCGCGCGACGAGGCGAAAGTCTCCATCCGTCGCGTGAAGGATCAGCCAGGCGTTTCCGCCTCGATCTTCGGACCCCTGGCCGAAGCCGATATCAGCGTCGACATGATCGTGCAGAACATCTCGACCGACGGCAGCAATGCCAACATCACCTTCACCGTGGCGCGCAAGGATCTGCGCAAGGCCCTGGAGGTTTTGAACGGCATCAAGGACAAGCTGGGCTTCATGGAGCTGACCCATTCGGCTGATGTCGCCAAGGTTTCGGTCGTCGGCATCGGCATGCGGAGCCACGCGGGCGTCGCGTCGCGCATGTTCCGGGCGTTGGCCGACAAGGGCATCAACATCCAGGCCATCACCACCTCCGAAATCAAGGTCAGCGTGCTGATCGACGAAGCCTATACCGAACTCGCCGTGCGCGCGCTCCACACCGCCTACGGACTGGACGCCAAGGCCTGACCCTCATGCGCCTCACCCTCCGTTCACTGATCAAATGCGGCGGCCGCTGGAAAACGGTACGCGCCACTGTGCGCGAGGACACCGGCTGATGGCTACCTCCGCCCTTGGCCCGCGTGTCCTGCTCCGGCGGCTCCGCGAGGTCATGGCGGAGCCGGTCACGGCGCAGACCCGGCTCGACAAGATCGCCGCCCTGATCGCCGGCAACATGGTTGCCGAGGTGTGCTCGATCTATGTCATGCGGCCGGGCGAGGTGCTTGAGCTCTACGCCACCGAAGGCCTGAAGCATGAGGCCGTCCACAAGTCCAAATTGAAGGTGGGCGAGGGGCTCGTCGGCACCATTGCCGAACAGGCAATCGGACTCAATCTCGCCAACGCGCAGAACCATCCGGCCTTCAAATATCTGCCCGAGACGGGCGAAGAAATTTACAACGCCTTCCTCGGCGTGCCCATCATGCGCGGCGGCACGGTGATCGGCGTGCTGGTGGTGCAGAACCGCACCCGCCGACAATATTCCGAGGAAGAGGAAGAGGCACTGCAAACCACCGCCATGGTGCTGGCGGAGGTGATCGCGTCCGGCGAACTCAAGGAAGTGGCCAGCGAAGTCGCGGCCGACGTGGCGCACCAGCGCCCCCACCATCTCAAAGCGGATTCCCTCGCCGATGGCGTGGCGCTGGGCCATGCCGTGCTGCACGAACCGCGCGTCGTGATCGAAAACCTGATCGCCGAGTCGATCCCCAAGGAACGCAAGCGCCTTGATGATGCGGTGGCGCAGCTCCGTGCCCATGTCGATGAACTGGTCGATGGCTCGGATGCGTTGCGCGGCAATGAGTATTCCGACGTTCTCGAAACCATCCGCATGTTCGCCCATGACAAGGGCTGGGTGAACCGCCTGCGTGAGGCAATCGATACCGGCCTTACCGCGGAAGCGGCGGTCGACCGCGTGCAGAGCGACAATCGCGCCCGCATGATGCGCACGCCTGATCCCTATCTGCGTGAGCGCATGCACGATCTCGACGATCTGTCGAACAGGCTGATGCGCATCCTGACGGGCGCGGTCGCCACCGCATCGCGCGGCGATCTTCCGCAGAATTCGATCGTCGTTGCGCGCAATATGGGGCCTGCCGAACTTCTTGATTATGACCGCGCCAAATTGCGCGGCGTGATCCTTGAAGAAGGGGGGCGCACCAGCCATGTCGCCATCGTTGCGCGGGCGCTCGGCATCCCCGCCGTAGGCCAGGCGGAAGGCTTGATCGATCTCGTCGATACCGGAAGCCCGCTCATTATCGACGGCGGCACGGGTGAGGTTTTCGTCCGCCCATCCCCCGATTTGCAGAAGGCCTATGCCGAGAAGGTTCGCTTTTATGCGCGCAAGCAGGCGCAGTTTGCGGCCCTTCGCGACCAGCCGGCAATCAGCAGGGATGGCGTCAAGATCGAGCTCAACATCAACGCCGGGTTGATCGTCGATCTGCCTCATCTTCATGATTCGGGTGCCGAGGGCATCGGCCTCTACCGCACCGAACTGCAGTTCATGATGGCGCAGCGCTTTCCGCGCCTCGCCTCGCAGGTCCGGCATTATTCAACCATCATCGAACAGGCCAAGGGAAAGCCCGTCACCTTCCGCACGCTGGACATCGGGGCCGACAAGATTCTTCCCTATCTGAAGCAGCCAAAGGAAGAAAACCCGGCGATGGGCTGGCGTTCGATCCGCATGTCGCTCGACCGGCCAGCGCTTCTTCGCCTGCAGCTCCGTGCACTGATGATTGCGGCGGAAGGCGTTCCGCTCAAGATCATGTTTCCGATGATCGCCGATGTGGATGAGTACCGCCGCGCGCTGGAGGTGGTGGAGATCGAGAAGAACTATCTTCTCGCCCGCGGCCACAAATTGCCATCGCCGCTGAAGCTCGGTGTGATGATCGAAATTCCCTCGCTCATCTGGCAGTTGGATCAGTTGCTGCCGATGGTCGATTTCGCCTCGATCGGCTCCAACGATCTGGTGCAGTTCCTCTTTGCCTCGGATCGCGGCAATCCCCGCCTCGCCGGGCGTTATGATCCCTTGAGCCCTTCGGCACTCGGCGCCATGCGGCAGATCGTCGAAAAGGCGATCCAGCATCAAAAACCCGTCACGCTCTGTGGCGAGCTGGGCGGGCGTCCCCTGGAGGCCATGGGCCTGATCGGCATTGGCCTCACCTCCATATCGATGGTGCCATCCGCCATCGGGCCGGTGAAGGCGATGGTACGGAGCGTCGACCAGCGCAAGCTCTGGGCTTTCATCGAGCCGCTGTTGAAGAGCCCGCTTCATTCGATACGGGCCGAGCTGCTCGAATTCGCGCAGCGCAATGGCGTGGCCCTCTGAAGGCCTAAGGTTAATTTTTCCGGCGCGTTAGCCTCGCGTTCACCATTTCACGGCATTCTCAGGAAAAGACAGCGTTAGTGGACGGTTAACCGTCAGGTCCCTGAGAGTAAGCGATGAACGAACAGATTCCCGGTTCCCTGATTTCCGAAGATTCTGAAGCGCACTTCCGCGAGAAGCCGGATGGCCATCTCGATCCCGCCGGCGAAGCGGGCTGGTTCCTGCAGCGCGAGCGTGAGCAGCGTGGCCTGAGCCTTGAGGATGCCTCGGAAGCGACGGGCATTCACCCCTATCATATCGAAGCCATCGAATATGGCGACATGACCCGCATGCCCGAGCGCAACGAGGCGCTCGGCATGATTGGAAACTATGCCTATTTCCTGGGCTTCGATCCTGAGCCGCTGGTCACGCATTACGCGCATTTCCTTCCCTATCCGGCGGCCGCGGCGGAAGCGCAGCATCCCGCCAATCCTGCTCCTCTCTCCAGCGCCAAGATTCTGCGCTTTGCAAAACTTCCGGCGATGCCGAAATTCAATTTCCGCTTGAATGGCATTCCCGGTGGAACAGGTGGCCTCATCGCCTCGATTGCGGGCGCGATGTTTCTCTTTGCCACTGTCAGCTATGTGATGATGACGCCGTCATCTGAAGACGTAACGTCGGCTGAGCAGGCCCAGGCGCCTGCTGCCGATCCCATGCCCACCGCGTCGACGGGCACCGATACGGCCACCGTCGCCGTGACGGACGAGCCGTTGCCGGATGCGCAGGCGCCGGCGACAGCGGATGCCGATACAGATGAAACGGCGGGCACCAATCTTGATGGACTGACGGCGCTCATCGAAAACAATGTTGACACCAAGACGGGCAACCTGCCCGGCGCCAAGGTGGCGAGTGCCGATGACACCACGCTCACCAAGGACGGCCGTGAATTCGGCTCGCGCAATGAAGGCTCGCGTCTGATCCTCAAGGCCAAGGCCCCCGTGTGGGTGCGGATCGAGGACCAGCAGGGCAATGTGGTGATGACCCAGATGCTGATGAAGGGCGACACCTACAAGGTTCCCAACCGCAACGGCCTCGTGGTCATCGCCCGCGATGGCGGCCTCCTGAGCTATGTGATCGACGGAAAAGAAAAGGGCATCCTCGGCACGCCGGGTGAAATCCTTGTCGGCCGCTCGCTCGATCTCAAGACTCTCGGCGTGACTGGCTAACGCTTTTCTCAGAACATAAGATCGGAGACCTTCCGCCCATCGGGCGGGAGGTCTTCGAATGTCTGGAGGCCGTCAAAGAGGAGGAGGGGAATATGTGCCACCTCTTTCGGGTCCGCCAGCCTCAAGTTCACGGCAATGCGGGTCCGGCCATCCTTTCCCGGGGCCGTGGCGCGCCAGCTCACCAGGTTTTTGCACGTGGCGCAGAATTCATAGGCCAGCGACCGTGAGCCCCAGATATAAAAGGTGAGGCCGTCCGGTGGTGCCGAAACATGGATCGCCTCATCCACGAAATCATAGGCCCACAGCGCCCCCGTTCTTCGGCAAATCGTGCAGTTACAGACGGTTGCGTCGGGGATTTCGCCCTTAAACCGCCAGTGCACGGCACCGCAATGGCAGCGGCCTTCGGTGATCGTTTGCCCCATCGGCATCTCCCGGCAGGTTAAGCCTTCCTTTCTGCACCGTACCGCCAATCCTTCACTTCTAGCAAACCAGCCGCGCAATTTCGGTATAGGGAGAATATTATATCGCTTGTATATTATATGACATGAACAAGACAGAGACATTGCGTGAAGCCGCCATCCGGATCGTTGAAACGGCCCGGGTGATGAGGCTCCTCGTGGAACAGCGCCTGCGCCCCTATGGGATGACGCGCGTTCAATATTCCACCTTGGCGCGGCTGGCGCGGCAGGACGGGCAGATTCAAACCGAACTAGCCGAAGGATTGGAAGTCCAGCCCATCGCCATGGTGCGGGTGGCCGACCAGCTTTCAGCCGAAGGCCTGATCGAGCGCCGCCAGGACCCGGCGGACCGCCGCTGCAACCGGCTTTACATCACCGGGGCGGGCCGGGCGCGGATTGCCGGCATGGATGATTTCAAGGAACAGCTGGCTGACGACCTGTTCGACGGTGTGGCCGAGACGGATATCCATCGCATGATGGGGACGCTCGATCACCTCCACCGCAATCTCAAGATCATGCAGGCGGCCGATGAGACCGGCACCCGCACAAGGAAGGCGCGCGCATCATGAGCGACACTCCGGAAAATCCAACCCCTGCAAAACCACGCCGCCGCTGGCTCAGGTCGCTTCTTCTGGTTGGCGTGCCGCTGATCGCACTGGGTGCCGGCACCGCCATCTATCTCAATGGCGGGCGCTATATCTCGACCGACAATGCCTATGTCGGCGCGCAGAAGGTGCTGGTTACCCCTGAGATCTCCGGCACCATCGACAAGATCGCCGTGACCGAGGGCCAGCACCTGAAGGCGGGCGACGTGCTCTTCACGCTCGACCGCGCGCCCTATGAACTCGCCCTCAATGAGGCGAAGGCCGCTCTCGCCCGCGCCGCCACGGATTTCGACAGCCTGAAGGTGAAATATCAGGGCCTTGAGCCGCAGATCGCGCTGGCGACCGATACGGTTGCCTTGCGCCAGGCCGATCTCGACCGCAAGCAATTGCTGCTCGCCAGCAAGGTTGTCTCGACGTCCGATGTCGACACCTATCGCATCTCGCTGCAGGACGCCAAGGCGGCGCTCGAGGTGCTGCAGCAAAGCCAGCGCGACATCCTGAGCCAGCTCGGCGGCAACGCGGCGGCGCCGATTGAATCCTATCCGCCCTGGCAGCAGGCCAAGGCGGCGCTTGACCAGGCGCAATGGAACCTCGACCGCACGGTGCTGAAGGCGCCGATGGATGGCGTGGCCACGCAGGTGAGCAACATCCAGCTTGGCCGCTATCTGGCGGCGGGCACCACCGTCTTCGCCATCATGAGCACCGATGACGTGTGGGTGGACGCCAACCCCAAGGAAACCGACATCACCTATCTGATCCCCGGCCAGGAGGTGACGATCACCGTCGATGCCTTCCCGAAAGCGCCGCTCAAAGGCCATGTCGAATCGATAAGCCCCGGCACCGGCTCGCAATTCTCGGTGATCCCGGCGCAGAACGCGGCCGGGAACTGGGTGAAGGTCGTGCAGCGCGTGCCAGTGCGGATCACCTTCGATCCGGGTGCCGACACCTCGAAGCTGCGCTCCGGCATGAGCGCCAATGTTGATATCGACACCAAGCGCACCCGCTCGCTGGCGGGCCTGCTCGGCATGGAGGCGGCCGCCCAGACCGCTGCGGAATGACCGCCGCCGCCATCCCCGCACCTCTGGCACAGGCGGAACCGCGCCGCGTGCTGATCACCGTCTGCGTGATGCTGGCCACCATCATGCAGGCGCTGGATACGACGATCGCCAATGTGGCACTGCCCTATATGCAGGGATCGCTCTCGGTCACCATCGACCAGGTGAACTGGGTACTGACCTCCTATATCGTCGCCGCCGCCATCATGACGGCGCCGGTTGGCTGGCTGGCCGTGCGCTATGGCCGCAAACGCGTATTTATCGTTGCCGCTGCTGGCTTTACGATTGCCTCGCTGCTCTGTGGCGCGGCGCAAGGGATCACCGACATGGTGGCCTACCGCATGCTGCAGGGCGTCTTCGGCGCCGGCCTCGTGCCGCTCTCGCAAGCCGTGATGATGGATATTTTCCCGGCTGAAAAGCGCGGCCAGGCCATGGCCATCTGGGGCATGGGCGTGATGCTGGGGCCGATCATGGGGCCGACGCTCGGCGGCTGGCTGACGGAGTATTATACGTGGCGCTGGGTGTTCCTCATCAACCTGCCCTTCGGCATCGCGACCGTCGTGGGCCTGCTCTTCTTCATGCCCGATACGAAACCGCGCGAGATGCGCTTCGACTGGTTCGGCTTCATCACGCTGAGCCTCGCGATCGGCGTGTTCCAGCTGATGCTCGACCGCGGCGAAACGCTGAGCTGGTTTGAATCGAACGAGATCATCATCGAGGCGATCGCCGCCGCCGCTGCCGCCTATTTCTTCCTGGCCCATACGCTGACCGCCGAAAAACCCTTTATTCCCGTGGCAATTTTCAGGGACTGGAACTTTTCGCTCGGCGTCTTCTTCATGTTCATCGTCGGCATCCTGCTCTTGGCCTCGGTGGCGCTGATCACGCCCTTCGTGCAGAACATCATGGGCTATCCCGTGCTCGATGCGGGCTTCCTGCTGGGAACGCGCGGTGTCGGCACCATGATCTCGATGATGATCGTGGGACGGCTACTGAGCTTCATCGACGCGCGCATCCTGATCGGCATCGGCATGGCCTGTTCCACGCTGTCGCTTTGGGTGATGGTGGGAATTTCGCCTGATATTTCGGTGTTCACCATTGTGTGGACGAGCATCGTGCAGGGCGTGGGGCTGGGGCTGATCTTCGTGCCGCTCAACACCGTGGCCTTCGCCACGCTGCCCGCAACACTCCGCACCGAGGGCGCCGCCATCTGGACGCTGATCCGCAACTTAGGGTCTTCGATCGGCGTGTCGATCGTCATCGCGCAACTGACCAGCACGACGACCGCCATGCATGCGCGGCTCGCCGAATATGTGACGCCCTTCAATCTGGGGATGCAGCTGAACCCCAGCCCGATGCTTGACCCTTCGACCAGCACCGGCGTGGCGATGCTCGACCAGCTCGTCACCGGCCAGGCGGCGATCATCGCCTATCAGAATGACTTCCTGCTGATGACCCTGATGGGCCTCGTCTGCGTGCCGCTGATCCTCGCCTTCAAGGGGCAGAGAAAGGGGCCGAAAGCAGCCCCGGTGGCCACCGCCGATCATTGAGTTCGGGCGCGGAAAATGGCTGAGAAAAGGCATCAAAATTTTGGCTGTTGATGTTTCATGTGAAACATTTCCTAGGCCTGAAATCACAAGGTTTTTGATGCATTTTGGCGTGAAAATGCGTGGTGTCGGGTGATTTTTGCGTAGGTGCAGCATGCATTTAAGTTACCAAAAACACGCCACCCAGATTGACTCAGTCAATTTCACTTCGTCCTCTCCCGCAGGGCGGGAGAGGGTGAGCCCTTGCGAGCGCCGCGCAGCGGCCGGAACGGACCCGTCGCGTAGCGACGGGAAGGTGAGGGCCTGAGTCACGATGCCCAGTTGCAAGTCTGGGGTCCGGCTTACCGCCGGAATGACAGGTGAAACGATATCCAGAATGGTCTCCCACCCCGCCGCCCCACCCCGGCCCTCCCCGAAACGCGGGGAGGGAGAACCATTGGAAATCCCTTTCACCTGTCACACCGGCGAAAGCCGGCCCAGACTTGGGCCAGCCGCGTGCAGTTGAAAGCCTGGGTCCCGGCATCCGCCGGGAAGACAGGTAGAACCGTCCTCGCCCCGCGCAAGCGGGGAGAGGGCGAACCCTTGCGAGCGCCGCGCAGCGGTGGGAAAGGAGAGGGGCCAACGGATGTTCTGGCTATATCAGCGTATTCCTCTTCCCGATTGCAAGAGCGACACCCTCTTGTGAGGGGTAAAGGATCGCCATCTATATACTCCATCTTTGATCTTCTATTTGATCCACAATATACAGACCTGTTCCTGATACAGAAATTCTGGCTGCTACTCAATGAGCAGCGATATTCCAGAACGTTGTCCCGCAACAAAAAATATTGTATATATATCAATAAGATAAATTTTATGATGAGAAAAAGACCTCAATGTTAGAGTGGGCTCGTTGAAAAACTAGTATCTGTAACAAAAAAACGACTTAACGGATGGCTGTTATGAGATTCTCGTTTGATCTAATGAGCGCCAATAATTTATAGGACCATCTTGGTTGTTCTAGGTGATATCTATCTAAAAATGCGTGCGGCGAATCGGGACAGAAAGGAATGTGGAAGAAAACTTTCCTCGATTGACTATTAAACACCTCTTTCTGTTCTCGTATGACTGTCCTGTTAAAAGTTTTAATTGTTTAAAAACAAAGGATTAGAATGATTGATTGGGGGGAAGAAAGTACCAAAATCACCGCTTTACAGAAAAATGAGGATCATGGTATACGCTGAAAAAGAAATGAATAGAGGCGCCAATGCCTGTTAACAAAGACAGTCCAGCCCCTTACGCGCCAGCAAGCGCGGTCCTTGAATTGGTTAGGCGTCATAGGGCGCGCGGCTTGCCGAGCCCGGTAGATTCGGAGGTTCTGGGTCGTGCGGGTATTTCTGACAGTTTGATCCCGCGTACTTTGCAAGCGTTGTTTGCGCTTGACCTGATTGATGGGGAGGGCATCCCTACTAAGACATTTGAAGGCATTAGGCTTGCACCTGAAACTGAATATCGGTCGCGCTTAGAAGAATGGTTGAAGGCGGCCTACGCGGACGTTTTCGCGTTTGTCGATCCGGCGAAAGATGACTCTATTCGAATACGCGATGCCTTTAGGGGGTATCAACCCACAGGGCAGCAGGATCGCATGGTCTCACTGTTTCAGGGGCTTTGTGTCGAGGCGGGTTTGATGACGGAGAGAAAAGACGCTTCGGCTAAAAAGGACAAGCAGTCGAAATCGAGTCTTCGCATTAAACCAAGCAAACTTATGAGTGTGAATACTCCATCGAGTCAACCAGCCAGCAATTCGACGTCTACGAAGGAGGTAGATCATTTGCCGCCTGCCTTGGCGGGCTTATTGGCGACATTGCCCCGAGCAGATGAAGGCTGGACTAAAGTTCAGCGTGACAAGTTTGTGGCGACCTTCACAGCAGTTCTGGATTATTCCATACCAACCGTGGCTAATCAGCCCGATGAGTAAGTGTAATTGTCCGAGCTTCCCCTGATTGTTTCGGGGGAAAGAACCTCCCGGCGCGACCGCCCCTAGGAGCGGCGCGCAGGTGAGGTGCCAAGCTGCCTCCTTTGGTGTTGGAGGCGTGAGCCGCCGCCCACGACCGCCTCGACAATGGCGTGGGTGGCGGTGCTATTTTAGCTGAACTATTTGATTTAGTCCATTTTTTGCTCTGTGTGGCTAATGCATTGGTAATGTTGCCGTTAGTCGGAAGATAAGTCCAAATAAGAAGAAGAACAGACTCGGAAACGCCCGTTGCCGGATCATCCGCCCTTCCGCTACAAGGCCCCGCCATGGCTGCCCTTCCGATTGAAAAGCTGGACCGCATCATTCACCGTTTCGCCTCCGTGGAGCATGAGCTCTCGAGCGGGGCGGGAGGCGAGGCGTTTGTGAAGCTGTCGCGCGAATATGCCGATCTTGAGCCCACGGCGAAGGCGGCGATCGCGCTCAAGAAATCCTATGCCGAGCGCGCCGAGGTGGCGGAGATGGCAAAGGCCGGTGGCGAGATGGCCGAGATGGCGGAGGCTGAGCGCGCCGCGCTGGACGAGGCCATTCCCGCCATGGAGCAGGCGCTCCGCATCCTGCTGCTGCCGAAAGATGCCGCCGACGACAGGAACGTGATTCTCGAAGTGAGGGCCGGCACCGGGGGCGATGAGGCGGCGATTTTCGCCGGTGACCTGTTCCGCATGTATCAGCGCTATTCAGCCTTCAAGGGCTGGCGCGTCGAGGTGATCTCGACCAGCGAAGGCGAGCATGGCGGCTACAAGGAAGTGATCGCCAACATCTATGGCGCGGGCGCCTTCGCGCATCTGAAATTCGAATCGGGCGTGCACCGCGTGCAGCGCGTGCCCGCCACCGAAACGCAGGGGCGCATCCATACCTCGGCCGCCACCGTCGCCGTGCTGCCGGAAGCCGAAGAGGTGGACATCAAGATCGAGGACAAGGATTTGCGGATTGACGTCTACCGCTCATCCGGGCCCGGCGGGCAATCGGTGAACACGACCGATTCCGCCGTGCGCATCACCCATATCCCGACCGGCATCGCGGTGGCGCAGCAGACCGAGAAATCGCAGCTCAAGAACAAGAACGCGGCGATGAAGCTGCTGCGGGCGAGACTCTATGAAATCGAACGCCAGAGGATCGACAGCGAACGGTCTGCCTCGCGGAAAGGCCAGGTCGGATCGGGCGACCGCTCGGAGCGCATCCGCACCTATAATTTTCCGCAAGGCCGCTGCACCGACCATCGCATCAACTTGACGCTCTATAAGCTCGACCAGATCATGGAAGGCCCAGCCCTGGAGGAGATGGTGGAGGCGCTGATGAACAATCATCAGGCTGAACTGCTCGCGGCGCAGGATGAAGCCTGAGACGGCGGCAGGTCTTCTGAAGGAGGCCCGCGCCGCGCTGGAGGCGAAGGGCTTTGAGACGGCAGCGCTTGATGCGAGGCTTCTGGTGCAGGCGGCGGCCCACATGAGCCATGCGGAGCTTGTGGCGGAGCCGGGGCGCGTTGTGAGTGATGAGGCGGCTGTGCTGTTGCGGGCCATGCTGGCGCGGCGGCTTCAGGCTGAACCCGTGTCGCGCATTTTGGGCGAACGCGAATTCTATGGCCGGGCCTTCCGCGTGACGGAGGCCGTGCTGGACCCGAGGCCTGATACCGAGACGCTGATCGAGGCGGCGCTCCCGCTGCTGGGCGAGGGCCAGCGCCTGCTCGACCTCGGCACCGGATCGGGCATCATCGCCATTACGCTGCTGGCCGAACGGCCGGGGGTGAGCGCCATGGCCGTGGATGTGTCGGCAGAGGCGCTGGCGGTGGCGCGGGGCAATGCCAAGGCTTTGGGCGTGGCGGGGCGGCTGACGCTTCTCCAATCTGACTGGTTTCAGGGCGTGGAAGGCTGCTTCGACATGATCGTCTCTAACCCCCCCTATATTCCCCAGGGCGAGATTGCGGGGCTGGGCGCGGAAGTGCGGGGTTTCGACCCCCGTCTGGCGCTGGACGGCGGCGGCGACGGGCTGGCCCCCTACCGCAAGATCGCCCAAGGAGCCGGGGCGCATCTTGAGGCCGGCGGCCATGTGTTGGTGGAAATCGGCGCCGGGCAAGAGGCGGAAATCACAGCGATTTTCGCTGGAAAAGGCCTCCGCGAGGTATCCCGCCACCGCGACCTCGGAGGCCACGTCCGGGTGTTGCACTTCGTTTGAGCGTTTCTCCCTCCCCGCGTTGCGGGGAGGGGCAGGGGTGGGGTGGCGGGGTGTGAAATTATCCTGCCGCCTCCCGGCCGTTCGCTCGGGCTCACGGCGTTCGGGGCTCGAAATGGTCCACAGGACCATTTCGCGAGACGCCCCTCACCCCCACCCGTCTCGCACTTCGTGCGATCCACCCTCCCCATGCTTGCGCACGGAGAGGGAGAAGGGCAATCGGCAGGCCTTTATGAACCCTGTTAACAGCCTCCCAAAATAAGCATTGGAAATCACCCGCCGCTCCGCTAGATACGGAATGAGAGATTTCCTTCCACCCTTTGTGATGGCGCCGGGGCGCCGGGCTTGCCGGAATGGCAAAAAGCCCAATTTCAGTTCCGGGGCAGTTCAGGGTCGGCTTGGCCTCAGGGTTCGGGCCGGTGGTGGAAGATGGCAATCGGAACCAACGGGTAATTGATTGAAACGGCTCACGGCTTGAGTCCCTTCGTGCAACCGCAGAACCTCCTGCGGCGCCTTTGGCACGCGCTCCGGCAGCCCCTTCAGATGGACAGGACATGAGATCCAACCAGCACAGCAACAAGCAGCGCGGCCGTAACCGTCACCGGAGCAGCGGCGGCGGCGGCAATAACAACAACAACGGCAATCCGCTGACCCGTGTCTATGACAGCAACGGGCCCGACGTGAAGGTGCGCGGCACCGCCCAGACGGTGGCCGACAAATACCTCCAGCTTGGCCGCGACGCCCAATCCTCGGGCGACAGCGTGATGGCGGAAAGCTATTTCCAGTATGCCGAGCATTATCTCCGCATCGTCGCCGCCGCTCAGGCCTATCAGCAGCAGATGCAGCCGCAGCAATACCGCCGCCCCGAGGACATGGATGATGAGGATGGCGAGGGGCCGCAGGAGGGGCAGCCCCCGGCGGAGGCGCGGAGTTCCGGCGAACCCCAGCCCGAGGGCGAGCAGCCCTATGACGGCGAGCAGCGCCAGCAGAATTTCCGCCCGCGCGAGGACCGCTATCAGCGCGACAACAACTACAACCGCAATGACCGCAACGACGGCCAGCAGGGCGAGCGGAACTATAACAGCAACCGCGACAGGAATCGCAACCGCTGGCAGGACCGCCGCGACCAGCAGCAGAATTTCCAGGACGACAATCGCGGCAACCAGGCGCAGCCCCGGATCGAGGACCAGCCGCGCGAGGCGGCACCCCAGCCTCAGCCCCAGCGCGACGAGCAGCCCGAACCCGCCCAGTGGGAGGCCCCGTCCTTCCTCCGCCGCCCGGCGCCGCTGCCGGTGGCCGAGGTTGCAGCTCCAGTGGCCGAGGCCGTGACCGAAGCCCCGGTTGAGGAAAAGAAGCCCCGCCGCACCCGCCGCGAAAAAGCTCCGGCAGAAGCAGCAGCCGAGACCCCCGCGCCGGAGACGGCAGCGGATTAAACTGCCGGGCAGGCCCGCCGCCGTATGGTCTGATGCGCTAGAGTTTTGACAGGAATCCGGCGAAGCGCATCATGCCTTCGGGCCAGGGGCCGTGGCCCGATTCGGTGTTGATGTGGCCCGCGGGGCCCGCATCCACGAATTCCGCCCCCCAGTCTTTGGCCAGCGCCTGCGTTTGCGCGGGCGTGGCATAAGGATCATCGCTGCTGCTCACCACGATCGCCTTGAACGGCAGCGGCGTGCGCGGCGTTGGCACGATCGAAGGGTCAATCCCCGCAAGTTTTGCCAGTTCCGCATCAGCGGGCGGCGCCACGATGAAGGCGCCCTTCACCCGGCCCAGCAGATCAAGCCGGGCCAGTGCCGTCACCGCATGGGCCAGCAGATTGCCGCCTACCGAATGGGTCACGAACACGGCGGGCTTTTCCGCCTTGCGCACCGCATTGACGAGGTGCGACACGGCCAAGGACAAATCGCCATAGGCCCAGTCCGGCTGCTCAACGAGAACGGCGGATGAAAGCTTGGCAATAAGCCGCGATTGCCAATGTGCCTCGGCTGCGCCCGTCCAGCCGGGGACAACGAGGATCGATGCGTCAGAGGATTTCATGCCGGCAGGATGGTCTGGGGCCGGAAGACGGTCAAGAGAGGCGGCGAGGGACTCTCGTCTTCCCCCTGCACCAGCGATGGGGGAGATGAGGGGCACCCGGTCTCTTTGTCAGAGCATCCGTTGGCCCCTCTCCTCCCCGTTGCTTCGCAACGGGTCCCTTCCTCTCCCCTCTATCGAGGGGCGAGGACCTCGCGGCTTGTGTTCCCTTATCCCCGTTCCCATATCGGGGCCAACGCAAGGCCTTGGCCGTTCGGGATGCCTTTGAGGGTCCACAAGGAACGGGTAAGGTCAATCCGGCGTTGAGAGGCGTTTTGGGAAGGCCCGGCATGGGATTCCGAGGACGCGCAGGAGGAGTACATACATGGATCTCGAGAAATATACCGAGCGGTCGCGCGGTTTTATCCAGTCGGCCCAGTCTCTGGCCCTTCGTGAAGGGCATCAGCGTTTCACCCCCGAACATCTGCTGAAGGTTCTGCTCGATGACGAGGAGGGCCTGGCTGCCGGCTTGATCAAGGCGGCGGGCGGCGACTCGCGCGTGGCGCTGAAGGACGTTGAAGCGGCGCTGAAGAAATTGCCCAAAGTGTCGGGCGGCGGCGCCGGGCAGGTCTACCTGTCGCCGGAACTGGCCCGCGTCTTCGAGGCGGCCGAGAAAATGGCCGAGAAGACCAAGGACAGCTATGTGACGGCCGAGCGCCTGCTGCAGGCGCTGGCGATCGAACCTTCGGAAGCCTCGAAAGCGCTCAAGGCCGCGGGCGTCACCGCGCAGGGGCTGAACGAGGCGATCAATGCGATCCGCAAGGGCCGCACCGCCGATACCGCGTCCGCCGAACAGGGCTATGACGCGCTGAAGAAATATGCCCGCGACCTGACCGAAGCGGCGCGCGAGGGGAAACTCGATCCGGTGATCGGCCGCGACGAGGAAATCCGCCGCACCATTCAGGTTTTGTCGCGGCGCACCAAGAACAATCCGGTGCTGATCGGCGAACCGGGCGTGGGCAAGACGGCGATTGCCGAAGGCCTGGCGCTCCGCATCGTCAAGGGCGATGTGCCCGAGAGCCTCAAGGACAAAAAGCTTCTGGCGCTCGACATGGGCGCCCTGATCGCCGGGGCAAAGTATCGCGGTGAATTCGAGGAGCGGCTGAAATCCGTCTTGTCGGAAGTGACGAGTGCGGAGGGTGGCATCATCCTGTTCATCGACGAGATGCATACGCTGATCGGTGCCGGCAAGACCGATGGCGCGATGGATGCCTCGAACCTGCTCAAACCCGCCTTGGCGCGCGGCGAACTCCATTGCGTGGGCGCCACGACCCTTGATGAATACAGGAAGCATGTGGAGAAGGACGCGGCCCTTGCGCGGCGCTTCCAGCCGATCTTCGTGCCCGAGCCCACGGTTGAGGATTCAATCTCGATCCTGCGCGGCATCAAGGAGAAGTATGAGCTTCACCATGGCGTGAGGATCACCGACGCGGCGCTCGTCGCCGCCGCGGTGCTTTCCAACCGCTACATCTCCGACCGCTTCCTGCCCGACAAGGCCATCGACCTGATGGACGAGGCGGCATCGCGGCTTCGCATGCAGGTTGATTCGAAGCCCGAAGAGCTCGACGAACTGGACCGCCGCGTGATGCAGCTCCAGATCGAGCGCGAGGCGCTGAAGAAGGAAACCGACGCGGCCTCCAAGGACCGCCTGGGCAAGCTCGAAAAGGAGCTGGCCGATGTGGAGGAGAAATCCGCCACCCTGACCCGCCGCTGGCAGGAGGAGAAGGACAAGCTGGCGTCCGCCTCGAAGATGAAGGAGGAGCTTGAGAAAGCCCGCTTCGAGCTCGATCAGGCGCAGCGCAAGGGCGATTTCGCCAAGGCGGGCGAGCTTGCCTATTCCACCATTCCCAACCTTGAAAAGAAGGTGAAGGATGCGGAGGAGGCGGGCTCCAAGATGATGCTCGACCAGGCGGTGACGGATTCGCACGTGGCGCAGGTCGTCTCGCGCTGGACCGGCATTCCCGTCGACAAGATGCTGGAAGGCGAGCGCGAAAAGCTCCTGCAGATGGAGCTGGAACTGGCGAAGCGCGTCGTCGGCCAGTCGCCCGCCGTGCTTGCCGTCTCAACCGCCGTCCGCCGTTCGCGTGCGGGCCTTCAGGATCCGAACCGGCCCATCGGCTCGTTCATGTTCTTAGGTCCCACGGGTGTGGGCAAGACGGAACTGACCAAAGCGCTGGCGAGCTATCTCTTCGATGACGAGCACGCCATGGTGCGCCTCGACATGTCGGAATATATGGAGAAGCACTCCGTCTCGCGGCTGATCGGCGCCCCTCCGGGCTATGTCGGCTATGACGAGGGCGGTGCGCTGACCGAAGCCGTGCGGCGCAGGCCCTATCAGGTGGTGCTGTTCGACGAGATCGAGAAGGCGCACCCCGATGTCTTCAACGTGCTCTTGCAAGTGCTCGATGACGGCCGCCTGACCGATGGCCAGGGCCGCACCGTGGATTTCAAGAACACGCTGATCATCATGACGTCGAATCTGGGCTCCGAATATCTCGTGAACCTCGGCGAGACGCAGGATGTGGACGTGGTCGAGGATGAGGTGATGAAGGTGGTGCGCGGGCATTTCCGGCCCGAGTTCCTGAACCGCCTTGACGAGATCGTGCTGTTCCACCGCCTGAAGCGCGCCAATATGGGATCGATCGTCGATATCCAGCTGGGCCGCCTGAGGAAGCTGCTGAGCGATCGCAAGATCGAGATCACCGTGTCCGACGCGGCGCGCAACTGGCTGGCCGAGCAGGGTTACGACCCGGCCTATGGCGCCAGGCCCCTGAAGCGCGTGATCCAGAAGAACGTGCAGGATCCGCTGGCCGAGGAAATCCTCGCCGGCCGCATCAAGGACGGCGAGACGGTGAAGATCGACGCCAAGGGCGGTGTTCTGACCTTCAACGGCCTCGCGGTGGGCGGCGGCAAGCCCGCCGACCCCAAGGTGGTGAGCCTGCACTAAGTAAAATTGCAACGGAACGGAAAGGCGGTGGCTGAAAGGCCGCCGCTTTTTTTGAACCTCGGGCGATCAGATAGATCTGGGCAAACTATGGAATGGCATATCTGCAGTCGCAGTTGGGATATGTGCCAAAAACACCAGAGATAACTTCGTTAATAGACGAGTCAGGCGGCGGACAGTCAGACACCACGCACAAGCGCGGCGGTGCCGCTACCGGTGTGGATTTGCCGGCATGAAGCGGCATTTGCCAATGTGATGCAAAATGCTGTGGCCTGTCGGTGGGGCAATTTGGCAAGGAAGAGCCGCCGAAATTCATCTTGAGGCCAAATTTGGCAACAACATCCGATGCGCTGGTCAAACCCATCTCGCCGTAGACCGTGGAGTCCGTTGCCGATGGCACGATGCTGGACAAGGCTTGTTCAATCCCCACGCGCCCGGTGCTTTTGGAGTCATAGCTGTAGCCGGCGTAAAACGTCGTTTCCTCTGATGCAGCCAGCGACAGCCGGGAGTCAAAGAACACGTTGCCTTTGCCTTTCGATTGCCAACCGCCGACAACGGACAGCTCCACGGCACCCATGTTGAGGCTGAGTTCCGGGCCGGCCCTGTAGATCGTGTCGTTGTCTTTGAACTTCGACACGGATGCATATCCGCCAATGCCGCCCCACTCTTGGTCAAAATAGCCGAGATGTGTGGCAAACTGACCCAGGAATTGACCGTTGTCGCCAAGGCCGGCCGTGCCGTCAAATTGCAGGGCGAACCGCGAATCAAGAGGCACCGCCAACTCGGCATCCAGCGCACCCCCGCCATTGGATCCGTCATAAAAGACAAATGGACTCACATTGAACCCAAGACCAGGTTCGGAACCGGAGCAGGGAACATCCGCCGTTGGCGTGACAATGACCTTGCTGATCGCCACCGAAGTCGAGGGCGCCGTTTCGACAACGGAATAAGGGCATGGTGCAGGCGAGTGAGCGGCCGCGTAGTTCGAAACAAGGCTTAACAGTGCCCCTGACAGAAATATGCCCCCGAATTTCATTGCCCCATCCATTTGGTCAAAACACCCGAATCAAAGTTTAGATGAAAAATCGGCAATACGAATGATAAATTATTTGACTCTTGGGCATGGTGTGACGCTGCTGCCGATCTAGTTGGCCAGCGGCGCCACCTTGCCGCCCGCCTTCAGATAGGCGCGCGACAGGATCACGGCGGTCATCACCACCTGATAGGCGCTGATAAGGCCGGCGAGGAATGAGGCGAGGAACAGGATCACGTCGAATTTTCCATCGCCGCGGAAATAATCGCCCGTGCCGCCCGAGAGAAGAACCGCTGTAGCCAGCACAATGACAATCAGCAGGCTGAACAATCCGAAACTGATGAGCAGCCGGGGCGCGGCGTAGCCGAAAATCTGCTTGCCGCGCTGGCCCGCCGCCGCCATGGAATAATCACCCCCCGCAACGATGGCCGGGAACATGGTGCCCCATTTGGCGAAGGCGAACACCGATCCGGCCAGAAGGCCAATGGCGGCGCATCCGAAGGCCATATATTGAGGCGCGCCCAGCACCAGAGGGATGACAAGAAACGGAACGGCGATCAGCACGCAGAGCAGGCTCATGCCGAAGGCGCGCCAGAGAAACGGGGAAAAGATGTTGCCGGGTGAGGAACGCCACCAGCTTGTGCCCGGCGTACGCCGTCCCAGCACCTCGATTGCCTTCCTGCCGCTGATGTTGCGCAACACCGTGAGATGGGCGGGGACGGCGAGATAGACGGCGGCGAGCAATTGCACGACACCCGAGCCGCTGCTGCCCTTCCAGATTTCCGATAAAAGCGCAAAGCCGGTGATGGCCAGCGCATAGATCAGTGTCACCCAGCGATTGGCCTTGATCACCTCAAGGCCTTCTTCCCAGATGCCGGATTGCTGCTCGGTGCCGTCCATCGCCGCGCTCCTGTTGATGGGGGATCGTAGCGCGGGAGCGGGGCGCGCGCCAGAAGGGCGGGAGAGGTGCGGAAATATCAACAAATCCGTCATCCCGGCGGTAAGCCGGGGCCCAGACTTGGCCAGCGGCGTGCCGGTTGAAAGCCTCGTTTCCGGCTTGTCGCCGGAATGACAGGCGGAAGGGTTTGAAGCAGGTTTCTGGCCTGCGCCGGAAGGGCGGAAGAGAGTTGAAATGGGCGGCAAGGGTGGACTGCAGAGGCGGGATGAAGTATGGTAGCAACAGGTAATACCTTTTACTGCGAGAGATACAACGATGGCGTCAGCAACATCGATCAAGCTGGATGAGGCCCTGAAAGAGCGGGTGCAGCAGCTGGCTGGCGCGCGCCGCCGCAGCGCCCATTGGGTCATGCGGGAAGCCATCGCGCAATATGTCGAACGCGAGGAAAAGCGCGAGGCGTTTAAGCAGGACGCGTTGCGCGCCTGGGAAGCCTATCAACAAACGGGCCTGCATCTGACGCTTGAGGAAGCTGACGCCTGGCTGGCGAAGCTCGAAGCAGGTGAGGATGCGGACCTGCCGAAGTGCCACGTCTGATCTGGACACCCACTGCGCTGGCGGATGTTCAGCGGCTCTATCGCTGGCTGTTGCCCAAGGATGCGGACGCCGCGGCCCGCGCGGTCGCCGCCATCCGGTCTGGCGTCAATGTTCTTGAGCAATCACCACGCATCGGCCGGCCGGTGGAGGACATGGGTCCCGAATATCGCGAAAAGCTGATCGACTTCGGAAACAGCGGTTATGTGGCCCTGTATCGATTCGAGGACGAAACAGTCGCGATCCTGGCCGTCCGGCACCAAAGAGAGGCTGGATACCCGTAACTGCTGATGCGGGTGCGCGCCGGAAGGATGGGTGGGAGAGGCCAGCCCTTTCTTCTCCCTCCCCGAATTTCGGGGAGGGCGGGGTGGGGTGGCGAGGTGGGAGATCGTTCTGCCGCTACCGGCCGTTCGCTTGGGCTCACGGCGTTCGGCGGCTTCAATCGCTCCACTGGAGCGATTGATCTGCTGCGCAGACCGCCACCTCACCCCCACCCGTCTCGCGCTATCGCGCGATCCACCCTCCCCATGCTTGCGCATGGAGAGGGAGTAGAGGGGCACCCGGATTCTGTGAGAACATCCGTTGGCCCCTCTCCTCCCCGTTGCTTCGCAACGGGTCCCTTCCTCTCCCCGATAAATCGGGGAGAGGACGTCAGGGCACTTTCCCCTTTGTCATCAGCGCCACGAGCTGATCAAGCGCTGTGCCCCAGCCTTGCTCGAAGCCCATGCCGGCGTGCGTCCTGGCGGCCTCTTCGGTGCCGTGGCGGGCGATGGCTTTGTAGTGGGTGCCGCCGGGCGCATCGGTGAGCAGGATGATGCCGGTGAAAAACGGTTTCGCTGCTGGGCGAAAATCAGGCCCCAGGCAATCGGTGAAAACCAGAAGTTCCTCCGCCACCGCCTGGAGGATGCAGCCGGTGTTGTTCATTTCCTGCCCCTCCGGGCCTTTCATGACGGTGTGGAAACGCCCGCCCGGCCGCACGTCGATCTCGCACTGTGAAACCATCCACGGCTTCGGGCAGAACCATTGCCTGATCAGATGCGGCGTGGTCCATGCCTCCCATACCTTGGCGCGCGGCAGCGGAACATCGCGCGCCAGCACCAGATCGAGTGCTGGGTCGGTGTCGTGAATATCCATTGTGACTCCTCTGCGCACGCTGAATGGGGATAAACGCCGGGCGCCGCCCGAAGGTTCCCGTGGCGAGTGTTGTGCGGGCCATTCGGTGCGTCTATTTCTGGATCGATTTTGACTGACACGAAAGAGCTGGACATGAAACTTGAAAACCGGGTGGCGGTGGTGACGGGTGCGGCAGGGGGCATCGGCCTGGGCATTGCCAAACGCTATGTGGCGGAAGGGGCCACGGTGGTGATCGCCGATCTCAAGGCTGAAGCCGCGGAAGCCGCGGCGCGCGATCTCACCAAGCAGGGGCCGGGCAAGGCCATCGGCATCGCCATGGATGTGGCGAGCGAGGAACAGGTGGATGACGGCATCGCCCGCACCATCAGGGATTATGGGCGGCTCGACATCGCCATCAGCAATGCCGGCATCCAGATCGTCAATCCGATCGAGAATTTTTCCTTCGCCGACTGGAAGCGCATGCTGGCCATCCATCTCGATGGCGCGTTTCTCATCACCAAGGCGGCGATCCCGCAGATGTACAAGCAGAACGCCGGGAGCCTGATCTATATGGGCTCGGTGCATTCGAAGCTCGCCTCGCCGCTGAAATCGGCTTACGTCACCGCCAAGCACGGGCTGATGGGGCTGGCGCGCACCATTGCCAAGGAGGCAGGCCCCCATGGCGTGCGCACCAATGTGATCTGCCCCGGCTTCGTGAGAACGCCTTTGGTCGACAAGCAGATCCCCGAACAGGCGAAGGCTTTGGGGATCAGCGAGGAGCAGGTGATCAAGAAGGTGATGCTGGGCGATACGGTCGACGGCGAGTTCACGACGATCGAGGACATTGCCGAACTGGCGCTGTTCTTCGCGGCGTTTCCAAGCAATGCGCTGACCGGGCAATCCGTGGTGGCAAGCCACGGCTGGTTCATGAATTAGCGTGATGCTTGCCCGGCGCGGCCCGCTGTGGAAAGTTGCACCGGCGGGGCAGGCTGGCGGTGGGACGTGTCTGATCTCTATGATCTGGTGATTGTCGGCGGTGGGCTGGCGGGCGCCACGTTAGGGCGCTCAATGGCGCTGGCGGGCTTCCGCGTTCTGATCGTCGAAAGGGAAGTGAAATTCCGTGATCGCATCCGCGGCGAAGTGCTCCTGCCCTGGGGCACCGCCGAGGCCATGGAGCTTGGGATTTACGATCTCCTGATGGCGAGTTGCGCGCGGGAATCCGGGCGCGAGCATTTCTACTACGCCGGCAAGGCAACGGAACCGCGCGACTATCGCGCGACCACGCCCCAGCGCACCTGCACGCTGTCGTTCCATCACCCTGAGATGCAGGAGGCGTTGCTCGCGCATGCATCGCTGAGCGGCGCCGAGGTCTGGCGCGGCGCGGCGCTTGCCGCCCTTAAAGCGGGAACCCCGCCGGAAGCCGAGATAGTTTTCGAGGGCGAGACGAGGACAGTGCGGGCGTTGCTTTTTGTTGGCGCCGACGGGCGGGAATCGCACATTGCCACGTTGCTGCAATTTGAGCGCATCAGGGACGAGGCCGAACTTTTCACCGGCGGCCTGCAATTGGCGGGCGATCTCAAGATCGAGCAAGCGCTCTACTTCTTTTTGCACGCGATCAGCGGGCGGGGCAGCATTCTTGTGGAAACCAAGCCGGGAAATTTCCGCGCCTATCTGCTGCATCACAAGGACGCTTTGCCGCGCCGCCTGTCGGGGGAGCGCGATTTCCCCGCCGTTTTGCAGCACCTGCGCGAGATCGGCATTCCCGGCGCATGGCTCGACAGCTTGGCGCCGCATGGCATTTTCGCCAGCTTCGACGGCGCGCATCGCTGGATCAGCCATCCCATGCGCGGCAATTGCGTGCTGGTCGGCGATGCGGCGGCGGCGAGTGATCCGGTGTGGGGCAATGGCCTCTCGCGCACGCTCCGCGATGTGCGCCTGCTGCGCGACCGGCTGCTGAATGACAGCGACTGGCCGCGTGCGGCGGATGCTTATGCGGCTGATCATGATGATGCGTTTCACCGCCTGCGCCGCGCCGAACGGTTCAACGCCGCGCTGCATTTTTCGATTGGCGATGACGCGGAGGCGCGGCGGCAGCGCGCCTATGCCCTGATGGCGGAAAACCCTGAGCTCAATCCCGATGTGACGGGCCTGGGGCCGGAAGCGCGCTGCACTGAAGCTTCTATTGCTTTGCTGCTTGGCGCTCATGCGACAGAAGATAGACAGCCAGCGCCGCGATGAGCGCCAGCGCGAAGGCGAGATGCAGATGCGCGTAGGCCTCTGCTGGCGGAAGTGCTGACATGGCCTTCATCGCCGCGCCGCTGATCGGCTGCAACACGCCGGCACCGCCGATGAACAGGATGTTGAGCATGGTGATGCCGCGGCCCAGAAGCGCATCGGGAATGAAGCTCCGGCCATGCGCCATCAGGACGCCATAGGTCATGCCGAAGCCGCCCAATGCCGCCATGACGAGAATGGCCATGGGCGTTGAAGGGTTGAGCAGCGCCAGCGCGAGGAGGCAGAGCGCCGTCAAGGCGCTGCCCGTGACGACGATCCATTTGCGGGTGCCGAGCCAGCGGTCGAGCGGCGCATAGAGAATGGCGCCCGCCGACATCGCCGCTGCCATGATCAACAACGCATTGCCGCGCTGGATGGCATCAAGTCCGTGTACGGAGGAAAAATAAGGCCCGGCCCACAAGCCTCGTTCCGCCAGCACGATGGCATAGCCAACCGCCGTGAGCGGCAGCAGCGGCCACAACGCGCGGATTGAAAGAATCGTCCTGACGCCCGAGACGAAAGTACTGCCTGCCGCGTGGGTGAGGCGCGGCGGATCGCGGATCAGCAGGAAAGTCGCGAGGGCGGAGAGCACGGTGAGGCCCGCCATGCCCAGCATGGCGCCGCGCCAGCCGATGGTTTCCGCCGCATAGGCAAGCGGCGTCGCGGCGAGCAGATTCCCCGCCGAGCCGACGCCGAGCAGCAGCGAACAGAGCAGCGCGAAATGCTCCGGCCTGTTCATCCGCCCGAAAACGAAGATGCCGCCCATATAGATGGCGCTGCAGCCCACGCCGATCAGCACCATGCTCAAGTTGAGGGCGAAAGCCGTCTCGGCCTTGGCGAAGAGAATGGCTCCCGCCACTGCCGCCAGCATGATGAGCGAGACCGTGCGGCGGGGGCCGAAGCGGTCAAGCGCGAAGCCGACCGGGAATTGCATTGCCACGAATCCGGCGATCCACAGGGCCTGCAGATTGCCGAGCGCCTGCGGATCAAGCGCCAACTCGCGCGCGAGCTCCGGCGCGATGACGGCCAGAAACGAACGGTAGAACTGGCTGAGAATATAGGCGGAGAGAAAGGTGAGGAAGACGCGCAATCTGGCGTCTCCCGTTTTGCTTACTGGTTGGCCTGCGCCACCTGGGTGGACGAGGGCGCCTGCTGCATCATCGCCATGACCTTCTGCTTCAGCAGGCGGAACTTGCTGAGATCCTTGCCGCCAAGCTGCTTGCCGCCCGCCACCCTGACGGTGGCCGGATTGACGGGCCGCTCGGTGATGCGGATTTCATAATGGAGATGGGGGCCCGTGGCGCGGCCGGTGGCGCCGACATAGCCGATGATCTGGCCCTGATTGACGCGCGTTCCCGGGCGGATGCCGGAGGCGAGCTTGCTCATGTGGCCGTAAAGCGTTTCGTATTTTGTGGTGTGGGCGATTTCGACGGCGATGCCATAGGCGCCATAGCGGCCCGCCTTGGTGATGGTGCCGGTGCCCGCCGCGCGGATGGGCGTGCCATAGGGAACGCCGAAATCAATGCCGGTGTGCATCTTGGAATAGCCGAGCAGCGGATGGATGCGCATGCCGAAGCCCGAGGTGATGCGGGCACCCGAAACCGGGGTGGCAAGCAGCGCGCGCTGGGCGCTCTGGCCATTCTCGTCGAAATAGTCGGTCTGCCCGTCGGCGGTGGTGTAGCGGAAATAGGTCTTGGTTTTGCCGCCGAGGGTGAGCTGCGCGTAATGCAGCACCTTGCGCTTGGACGATGAGCCGGTGAGCGGATTGCCGTAGAACACCTCGAAGGTGTCGGAGGGCTTCACCTGGCGCTGGAAGTCGACGTCATAGCCGAACACGCGGGTCAATTCGGAGATGATGTAGTCGGGGATGTTGTTGTCCTTCGCCGTGGCATAGAGGCTGGCGCCCACCTTGGCCTTGGCGTGGAAGTGATTGTACTGCGCGTATTGCGACTTGGCGCCGTCCTTGGCACCCTCGATCGCGGCGGTGAACTGGCCGTCTTCATCGGAATCAACCGTGATGGTTTCCTTAGGCCCCGGCTGGAAGGAGAGCTGCACCGGATAGGTCACGTCGCGGCCATAGAAATCCTGCTGGCGGTCGAGCGTCACGTCGAATTCGGTGCCGGGCTTCATCATGGCGACCGGGAAAATCGGGTTGATGGCGGCGACCAGCGCCTCGGCGGCGTCATTGTTGATGCCGCGGTCGACCAGCGCATCGACCAGCGTTTCGCCCTGGGCGAGCTTGAAGGTCTCGTCCACGGGTTCGGGCGGGGCTGTCTTGGAAATGGTGGTGATGTTCTGCGCTTCCTGCTCGGCGGAAGCGATCTCGGCATCGAGAACGATGGTCTTGCCATCGCCATAGGGCAGTTCGTCAGCGGTGATTTCGGGATAGTTGGTATCGTTCTTGAGTGTCCGCTCGGGAATGATCATTTCCGTGGACAGGCTTTTCTTCGGCTGGCCGAACAGGCTGCCGCCGGAAATGGCGGCTTGCGAGACGGCGGCATAGGCATCACGCGGCGCCGCGTTTTCGCCGAAGATCGAGAGAACCAGGCTGCCGACCGCAAGCGATCCGGCAATGCCCGCGACACAGGTGGTGAGAAGCCAGCGGTGATGGACGGGCTCGGCGTCAAACAGCGAATCGAGAGTCGCTTCCGGAGCCGGCTGCTGCTGCGTGGCGGGGCGATGGTGCACAGCGGCGGGCCGCCGGCGGCTGGTCAAACGTTCGCGGTCGCTCAATACCCCAATCCCCTTTACGCTGTTCCGGCCTTCTTCTGCGGGGATTGCGCTTATTCCCAGTCAGCGCCGCCGCATCCAGCTCGAAACAAATCAACGATCTACTGCACGTCTATCCAGGAAGGCTTGGGCACTATCCAAAGACCGGCGGAAAATGCCTGCCTCGCACCGATAAGTCAACCTTTCATGCCCGGGGGCAAAACGGCTGGATTATGGCTGAGAAGGGCCAGCTTTCGCGGCGCTTCCCATAATGCCTTGACCAATATCCCCTTTACTATCGTCCAATAGGGTTTCTGGTTCGTTAACCATGTTGAGACTCGGCCGGAAACATGGCGACAATGGGGCTGCTTCATTAATAGATTCCCCGGTGCCACGGCTTTTCCCCAGGCCGGGAATCCCGCAATTGCGAAGAGTCATCTCGCGGCTGCGAGAATTTTTTGTCCGATTGGTCATTTTTTGCCCCGGCCGGGGCCGGAAAGACTTATCCACAGGCCGAAAATTCAAAAAATAAGATAGCATTTTCAGGTGGATACAAGTTTTTTGAAAAATCTGCGACGACACGCTTGACACTCGGCGGCTCCGGCACATATAAGCACCACCACTGAGGGACGCGGTGCCGCCCGGCGCCACTGACCTCGTGCGAAATTCAGATGTGACTGGCCTGCGATTGCCGGTACGGCCCGAAAGGGAACCGGCACCTAATCGCGTCCGGGGCATCACCGAAGGGTGAATAAACCCTTCCCGCTGTTTGACATCGTTGATGAAAGAAAGAGAAACGCAGGCGGCGCGTGTTCTAGCGGTCCTGGCGAAAGCTAGGACGAAAGAAACAACGGTCGTTTGCGTTTATAGAGAAAGCCAAGCTTCGATGGAAACATCGAAAGCACATGGTTTCTCGTCAATGTACGCAATGCGATCATTTTCCGGTGGCTTCGGTCATCGGAGAGCTGTTTCAAACTTGAGAGTTTGATCCTGGCTCAGAACGAACGCTGGCGGCAGGCTTAACACATGCAAGTCGAACGGGTGTAGCAATACATCAGTGGCAGACGGGTGAGTAACACGTGGGAACCTTCCTAGAGGTACGGAACAACGCAGGGAAACTTGCGCTAATACCGTATACGCTCGTGAGAGGAAAGATTTATCGCCTTTAGACGGGCCCGCGTCGGATTAGGTAGTTGGTGGGGTAACGGCCTACCAAGCCTACGATCCGTAGCTGATCTGAGAGGATGATCAGCCACACTGGGACTGAGACACGGCCCAGACTCCTACGGGAGGCAGCAGTGGGGAATCTTGGACAATGGGCGCAAGCCTGATCCAGCCATGCCGCGTGAGTGAAGAAGGCCTTAGGGTTGTAAAGCTCTTTTACCAGGGACGATAATGACGGTACCTGGAGAATAAGCCCCGGCAAACTTCGTGCCAGCAGCCGCGGTAATACGAAGGGGGCTAGCGTTGTTCGGAATTACTGGGCGTAAAGCGCACGTAGGCGGGTCGT